>Ga0299906_10000008_pt1 | contig 206074 bp, 215 predicted proteins | sample RVTome_14_FD_200259 | JGI IMG/M metagenome (GOLD analysis project Ga0299906, IMG submission 200259) | Soil microbial communities from uranium-contaminated site in the Upper Colorado River Basin, Wyoming, United States - RVT145D125 (version 2) ...
TAGAGTTTTCAAGATCAGCTATGTAGCTGTCTTTCTGTTTTGTAGAGTTTTCAAGATCAGCTATGTAGCTGTCTTTCTGTTTTATAGAATTCTCAAGATTTTCTGCATGTTTTGTTTTTTCTAGATAGGATTTTGTAGCCTCATTTAGTATAACGTCTTTCTTTTTTAATTCGATTTCTAAATCTTTTATCTTAATATTTTCATCTTTAGTTGCAATTTTATTTTTTTTCAGTTTGTGATTTGTCTTATCGGTCATTATACATCACCCTAATTACCAAACTAATAATTTTCTCTTTACTTATATCCAATTTTTATCAGTGTGTCTCTCATAATATTGTTCATAATCTCTTTCTCCTCTTCATTAAAATTTTCACGCCATTTTCCCGGTTTTGCAAATCTAGTTACTTTACCACTACCTTTCATCTTAGATGGAATATTTTCAAACTCGTATTTTTTTATTAATCTATCCAAATCTTCTTCAGAGATTTCAATTTCTAAAAATCTGTAAATTTCTTTTAAAATTTTGTGAGTATGTTGAATTAAATCTTCATACTTTACAATCAATTTTTGGTCCTTATTGTGTTTTTCATATTGACTCAGTAACAATTTAATAGTTTTTACCCAAACTTTTGATCGTTTTTCTATTTCAAAAATTCTATTTTTTTCAGATATAGGAGTGAGACCATAGTTTTTTACTGCCCACCCATTTGGTGTTATAGAATCAATAATAGAATCTACTATATCCCTTCCATCGCGCAATAAAATAATAATTTTTGAATCAGGTAGACAGTTTAAGATTATGTCAACCCCAATTGCACCATTTGGTTCTTTGATAATGATTTTCTTTGAAACATTCTGAAATTGCGATTGAATTCTATTCAGAATTAATTTTCTTAAAAAATAGTACCATGTGTTGCTATACCTTTTGCTAAAAAAATAATCTGGTTCTTTGTTAAAAATGTCAAAATATCGAGAAAAATCTTCTGTTATTTGAGGGTGTGGCGTTCCTAAATGGAATCCAATCTGTGGTTCATTTAACTGTAAGGTATCAAATGATAAAAGCTGTAATGCTAGCCATGATGTACCACTTCTTGGTGAGCCAAATATCCACACAATATTTTTCTCTAAAGTTTTTTCTTGTTCTATTGTTAACTCTGTTCCTTTAGGCATAATGTAATTTTCTGGCAGTTCGTAATCTTCATTAATAATAGATTCTTGTTTTTCAAGTTCTAATTCATCTTCTGGTGTTATTGAATATCTGCAATCTGATTTGAATGGAGTTTCTTCATTGATTCTATAAATTATTGCTGCAAACCTAGAATTAGGTAGAGACTTAAATCTAATGTTTATAGTTTTTAATTCACATGAAAAATCATTTAACCATTTAATACGCCTTGCAATCTCTTCATTTTTTTCATTAAACAACACGAGTCCAAAATAACCTGTATACGGTTGACCAGCATAACCAATGACCTTAGTTGATATTGTACACATTCCCGGAGAAATTTCAAATTTTTGTGATGATGATGAAAATTTTTCATTTGCTTTTAATTCAACTTGCATCATATTTTTCTTGAAATCTAACACAATTATATTCTCTTCATTTTAAAATCAATTATTTCTTATTACTATGCCTAATCTAATGCATCAAATGTTCTTTTCGTATATAAAAAATGAAATTCCATTAATATTGATATTTTTATCCTATATTATACATGAAATTAAGCAAAGGCATCTTAGTTCAAGGAACAATATCTGATTGGACTATTGACGTAATTAAGACACATCAAAAAAATTTTCCTGATGCAGAATTATTGTTATCAACTTGGACTAGTGAAAATGTTAAAGACATTCCATGTAAAGTTATCCAGATAGAACCACCTGAAATGCCTAAACCAATACCAATGACTGTGAATCATCAAAAGCTAGGTGCATTAGCTGGATTAAAAAAAATGAAATCTGACATAATTATGAAATGTCGAACAGATCAATTTATTCTAAATAACAAAATTTTTCAAATTTTTGAGGAAAAATGTTCAAAAAACAAAATCATGATTCCCAATTATACAACGGTAGAATCCATTGATTATCTTGCATCAGATTTTTGCCAAATTGCAACAAAGAACGTTTTAATTGAATTTTGGGAGTCTATTCCTCTTTATGATGGTACTACACCCTTCACTCATGCAGAAATCTATCTAACAATGAATTATATTTTAAACGCTAAGAAAGATCTTCGGTCTTGGCCAGAGTGTCTTAAAGAATATTTCTATGTAAAAGGATTCAAAGAAGATTTTCAAATTAAATGGGAAAAATTAGAGAAAATTAAAGAACCATATCAAAGATGGTACAAAGAATGTTATCCATCATGTGTACAGCCAGAACATTAAACATAAATTTTTATGTTAACATTCAACTTTTTTTATAATCCACATTTTTCTTTTCATAGGCGTATATTTTTTTGTATTTTTTATCGTCCAATCATATGTATGACCGTGACCATTTAGTTTTGCACTTTCAATAAAATCAAAATTATAACCAGCATCTGTCAAAATATGATTAATGTAAGGAATTGATGGTTTAATTTCTAAATTCACCAAACCTTGTGCTCTATCTGTATTGCCAGGAGTTTCTAGAAAACAATCTTCATCATCGCAGTCTAATACCTCTGTTTCAAAAAATACTATTTTGTTTGCTCGTTTTATGGATGTTAGAAAAACTTCTTTTGCTCTTTTTACACTAAGATGATAAAATAAACCCATATTCAACACAATATCGCCTTTTGATAAGGAGGTAAGATCACAACTTTCATAATTAATTAATTTCCATTCAAATTCAGGAAATCTTTTAGAACCATCAATAAAATTTTCTACTCTACCTTCTTCATTAAGACATTTTATTTGTGGGAATTGTTTTGAAACTAAAAATGAAAGATCCCCAAATAATGCGCCCATATTTACTAATGTATTAGATGATCTGAAATATTGATTATAATTTTCAATTAAATAACTAATTCTATTAATTTGCCAATCTGGATAATGTAATATCTCATCAAATTTTTCTTGGATTTCATTACTTGAAAACAAAACAAGTGAATTAGGATCAGAAATTTTTAGCTTTATTTTGGAAGGAAAAACTCCTTCGTCATTTACTCTAATTGATAGAACAGCTTTTTTTGCTTCTTTTAGAGCTTTACATACAATTTTATATTCTTTTATTTGCCCTGAGAAATCATTGATCCATCTTAACCTTCTAACTATTTCTTTTCCATCCCCATCCAAAAAAATTATTGCAAAATAGGCAGAATATTTTTTCCCCTCTGTTACAGACGATAATGCTGTTACTTTATAATATTTATTTGATTCAATATCAAATGTTCTAGAATCAACATGGATTTTTTCATATGCTTCTACATAATACTCTAATAATTTCATTTCTTATAATCCAATTTTTTTACACTATACATTTCCATATGATTAAGTCTAAGTTTTTCTTTGTTCAAGTTTCCTTTTTAAATATTCATTTTCTATTTGTAATTTTTTAATAATTTCATCTTTTAAACTAATCTGATATCTTAATGGTTTGTCTTGTCCATAAAATTTTTTAAAATTTCTATTTAATTTTGAATTCAAAAAAATTGCGTCGCCATCAAATATTTTTCCATCATATCCACGAGAAATGTGAACAAGATCATAAATCTGATAATCAAAGGAGGCTAAATATGATGCAATATCATGATAATAACATTGATCTTCATATAAATCTGCAAAGAGCACTTCAGTATAGATCATATCGATATTTTGTTTTTTTAGCATGTTACTTACTCCATTTAATATTTTAAGTTCGGATCCCTGTGTATCTAATTTTAATATAGAAATTAATGGGATTTTATTTTCGTCACAAAAAGTATCAAGTTTTATTTGTCTAACTTTATGCTTATTTTTTATTTTTACAAATTCAGAAATTTCAATGCTTTCACTTTTACGTAAAAATTCAGATGGTTTTAATATAGATGAATAACCCGAATGTTCAGTTTCCAAAATCTCAATTGTAGCATCTTTATCACCAACCGCGAACTGATATGTTTTTATGTTATTTCCAGATTTTTTTTCTAATTTTTCGTAAGTTTTTGGGATTGGTTCAAAGCTGTAAATTTTTGCATTGGGAAATAATAGCTTGTATATTGTGGTCATTTCTCCCACATTTGCACCTACATCAAAAATAACATTAGGAGAAATATTTGATTTTGCAAAAATTTTTTCTTGAACATTAAACTCATATTTATCAAAAGGTGAAACTGAGTTATCAAAATCTTCTTTGACATTTTGATTTACTTCTTCAATGTTTATATTCTCTAATTCTGAAAATCCAATTTTACACTGTGATTTCTTTGAAGTTTCCTTATTAATTCTAATAATGATTACTATCTGTTTTGTTTTAGGTGCGCTTTCACAAATGATTTGTAGCTCATTTTCTTTACCTGAAAAATCATTTAACCATTGTATCTTTCTTGTAATTTCAATATTATTTTCATCTAACATTACCATTCCAAAATATCCAGAATATGGAGTTTCATATTCCCCTTTCATAATTATTGATGTTTTGTATTTCTTATGTGGAATAACATTAAAATTTCTTGAATTCCATACGAATTCATCTTTATCTGTTAACTGAACAATCTTAGAGATCATAATATCACTAAATCATTTGTATGAATTAATGAAATTTTCAACATCATTAGGTGTTCCCAATGACCACATTTTATTTACCGGAAACGAAATTACTTTTTTCCCATCAGCAATTAATTCATTATATACAGATGTAACATAAAATTCATTATTAGTTCTAATGTTTTTTTTAATCATTTTATTGGAATATTTTACAAAATCAGAGCCTTTTCTGAAATAATGCAATCCTACAGTAGCAATTTTACTAATGGGTTTTTTTTCTGCAGCATCGATGACATAATTATTTGAATCTAATTTTACATAACTTAATTCTTCAGAAGTTTGTTCGTCTGGAAAAACCATCACACAAGCATCAACATTTTTTTCTTTAATTATTTCAATAAACTTTGATGCATCCCATTCTATATGATGATCCGAATCAGAAATTAATAATTCCTCATCATTATTAATGAACCCACTAGCCTCAAGAACGGTTTTAACTGGACCTTCAGTCAATCTTTCGACTTTTACAATACGACAATCTGGAACGATTTCTCTTAATTTTTTATCTAGATTATATTTTTCAACATGTTCCTTTCTGCAGCAAAAAATAAAATTTCCTTTTAATCTTATTGACTTCACTGCCCATTCTATAATCATCATTCCTAAAACTTTGATTAACGGTTTAGGCAAGCTAAAACTACTTTTCAAAAATCTTTTACCCTCTCCTGCCATGGGAAATATTATGTTCAACCCACATCTTATAATTACAGTAGAATTTGAGTTTAATCTATAAAGAACTAGTGTGAAACAAAATCATGATTTTTTCTCATGGAAAATTTGGAAAAGGTGATTTAACTGAGAATAGCAATTGACCTTGATGGAACTATTTGTGACATAAAAAAACCAGACCAATCATATGCAGATGTAAAACCTATTCCGGGAGCAGCAGAGAGAATTAGAGAATTACGAAAATCTGGTCATTATATTATAATTTTAACTTCACGAAATATGGCAACATGTGAAGGTAATTTAGGAAAAGTGATGAAAAGAGTTGGTAAATTGACCTTAGATTGGTTAGAACAAAATGGGATCGAGTATGATGAAATATTTTTTGGCAAGCCTAACGCTGAAATTTATGTTGATGATAGAGCAATTAGATTTTCAAACTGGGACGAAACCACCGAAAATCACTTAAAAAAACTTGCAAAGGAAAGATAACAAATATTTAATAAAAAACAATCCATAATTTTTCTATGTTTCTAGGAACGTCTCCACTTCGAATAAGCTTTGCAGGTGGTGGAACAGATATGCCAGAATATTATGAGAGTTATGGTGGCTGTGTTGTAACAACAGCAATTACAAGATTCGTCTATGTTTTTATCAATCAAAGCCATGATAATACCTTTCAGACCTTTTCATCTGATTTCAAATCACATCACAGGTCTGAATCCTACGAACTTCTTGAACCAAAATACGGTTCTGAAATTGCAACATCTGTAATAAAATACCTCCATTATCAAAAAGGACTGAATGTATTGATTTGCAGTGATGCTCCTCCTGGATCTGGTTTAGGAGCATCTGGTTCATTAGCAGTAAATTTGGTAAAATCAATTTCTACATTACAAGGAAAAAAACTATCGCTAGAAGAAATAGCCCAAAAATCATATGATATAGGCAGAAATGTTCTAAATTGGCCAATAGGAAAACAAGATGAATATGCAACAACTTATGGAGGATTAAATTTTATTCAATTTGATAAATCAAAAACCACTGTAGAATCAATACAAATATCAAAATCTTCATTAGATGAATTACAAAAAAATTTGCTCTTGTTTTTTGTAGGAAAAACTAGAAACAGTGCAACTATTCTTTCAACACAAATTCAACAAACTGCCACTAAAACTACAAAAACTATATCTGCACTTCACTCGGTAAAAGAATTAGCCCAAAATACATTTGAATCATTAAAAAATAATGATCTTACTCATTTTGGTGAATTATTACATAAGGGTTGGCTTGCAAAAAAACAGTTTGCGTCGGGCGTTAGTAATGAGTTTATTGACAAAATTTATGATGTTTCTTTAAAATCAGGTGCTTTAGGTGGTAAACTTACAGGAGCAGGGGGTGGAGGACATCTTATTCTATATTGTGACGAGTCCAATCAACAAAAAGTACAATCAGAATTAGAAAAACATGGATTATCAAGAGTAAAATTTTCTTTTGAAAACAAAGGTCCAAAATTAATAAACTTATATGACTTTGCAAAAACTTAGGAAAAATGGCTGATATTAAAAACTCAGTAAACTCATTTCTGAAAAATCAGGAATCCTGTATTGGGAAAATTTCAGAAAATGTAGATTCCATAGCAGAAATTATTCAGGTATTACTTGATGCTCGTGACAATAAAGCCATGATAGTAACTATGGGCAATGGAGGAAGCGCGTCTACTGCGTCTCATTTTGTATCAGACTTGTTAAAAACATCAATTACAGAAAATACTAACCGTTTTTCTGCACTATCTTTGGTTGATAATATTCCAGTTTTACTTGCATGGGCAAATGATGTTTCCTATAATGATGTTTTTACTGAACAACTAAAAAATTTTTTAAAAAAGGATGATATTGTAATAGCTTTCAGCGGTAGTGGAAAATCTAAAAATGTAGTAAACGCTTTACAATATGCAAAAAGTATTGGAGCAAAATGTATAGGCTTTACAGGAATGGATGGCGGTGATTTTCCAAAATTATGCAACATTTGTCATGTTGTTCCTTCCCCTGACATGTTACAAATTGAATCAACTCACTTGGTTCTTTGCCATTGTATAATATCCACCATTAGGGGATTAGGAAAACCTCAATTTACTTATGAATAAAACATCAAAAGCAATTTTTTTTGATCGTGATGGCATAATCAATAAAGAAAGAAGTGATTATGTTAAAAATGTTAATGAACTAGAAATTTTTCCTTATGCAATTCATGCAATCAAATCTTTAAAAGATAATGGTTTTTTGATCATCGTAGTTACAAACCAATCTGCAATAAACAGAGGCCTAATGAATAAACATGATTTACAAAAAATTCATAATGAAATTCAAAATGTCCTACACAAAAATGGTACTAGTATAAACGCATTTTATTTCTGTCCTCATAAACCAGATGAAAATTGTTTATGCAGAAAACCTAAAACTGGCTTACTAGAAAATGCTATTCATGATTTTAAAATTGATGTATCTCAAAGCTGGCTTATAGGAAACAATGACTCTGATATAGAAGCAGCAACAAAAGTTGGATGTAAATCCATAAAAATTAGTGATGAATCAGAACTAATTAGTTCTATAAGCAAAATTTTAGATGGTTGATAATTTTAAAACTATTTCAATTCCCTTATCAATTGTAGAAAATTCCACACCAAGTTCTTTTCGTGCTTTTGAATTATCAAGACAACTAATTTTTGGCCTCTTGGCAACTTGAGGTTTTTCATCAGTTATCACTGGTTTTATCAAATTTTCATCATAATCAAATTTTTGTGCGATTTTCTTTGCAAATTCAAACCTATTTACACAACTCGAACCTACTGTATGGAATATTCCTTCTGCATCTAATTCAATTATTTTTCTTATACTATCTACCAAATCATAAACTAAAGTAGGAGTAGAATATTGATCTGTAAAAGCAAAAACCTCTTTTTTTGATTTTAGATTTTCCAAAACAAAATTAAGAAATTTTGCATTTTTATGCCAACCATAGATTACAGCAGGTCTTATCACCACATTTCTTTGATTCTGATTTAGTACTGATTTTTCAGCTCTGAGCCTAGTAATTCCATAATAGTTCATTGGATTTGGAATATCATTTTCCGAAAAAATCTTTTTACTGTCATCAAAAACCCAATCAGTAGATATGTAAATTAGCTTTGCACCAATATTATCACAAGCTTTTGCAATTTCTTCAGTTCTTGTTACGTGAAGATAATCTGCATCTTTTTTGTTCGTTTCACAATAATCAACATTTGAAAATGCTATAGTATTAACTACAATATCGGGTAATTCTTTTTCTAATAAAGGATTTACATTAATGTTAGTATCTAACAAATCCAATTTAACATTTTTAGTGTTTGTTGATAAAACTGCATTATTTCTATGTGTAGCTACAACATTATAGTTTCCAGATAGTTTTTGAATAAGTGTGCTACCTACTAAACCACTTCCACCAAAAATTAACAATGTTTTCATATTATACGAAGTTAATTATTTAGCTAATAGACTTTTGTAGTTCTTTTTACCTCAATATTTTCATTTTTATTCATAAACAAAATTTGTATCCGCATCTTTCAAGGAAGGCTGTTGTTGATCTTTTTTTGATATTATTGGTTTATCTATAGGCCATTTAATTCCAATTTGTGGATCATTCCAAATAACACCTCTTTCATGTTCTGGAGAATATTCACGATTCATCAAATATGAGACATCAGCTTCTTCACTTAGCACACAAATTCCGTGTGCAAAGCCTTTAGGAATGTAGATAAACCTATGATTCTTATCAGAAAGAATTTCTCCAACCCATTTTCCAAACGTTGGGGAGTTTTTTCTCATATCAACTGCAACATCAAAAATCTCTCCCCTAACCGCATTTACCAATTTTGCTAAGGCTGCGGGTTTATTTTGATAGTGTAATCCTCTGAGCACTCCCCTTTTTGAATGAGAAAAATTACTTTGGACAAATTTTGTATTTATACCATTTTTTATAAAAATAGATTCCTTATAGCCTTCCATAAAGAATCCTCGTTCATCAAGATGGGCCTTAGATTCTATTAGAATAACATCCGGAATTTTTAATCGCTTAAAAATAAAGGACATTAGTAAATGAATCTAAGAGGAAATATATAATTTAGAACATTGATTTTTGCATCAAAAATTTGCTGACAGTTTTGCTACATAATACTAATTATAGTGGCTAAAAATAGACATTTTATGGATCTAGAAAAATTCAAGGAACTTAATGTTTTAGTTACCGGAGCAGACGGTTTTATTCCCAGTTTTGTTTGTGATAGATTAGTTGAATTAGATGCAAATGTCACTGCATTAGTAAGGCGCAATTCAAACAATGTTTTGAAATCAATTCCTCATCTTATAGATAAAGTCAAAATTAGATGGGGAGACATTACAGACATGTCACTGTTAATTTCCGAAACAAAAGATACTGACATTATTTATCACTTAGGCGCTCAGAGTCATGTACAATATTCTTTACATAATCCAGTAGAGACATATCAAACCAATACAATTGGAACTATGAATGTTTTAGAAGCTGCCAGAATTAATAATGTAACCCGTGTTGTTCATGCTGGAAGTGCTGAAGTATACGGAAAACCTGAACAAGTTCCGATTACTGAAAAACATCCATTAGCGCCACGAAGTCCATATGCGGCAGGTAAAGTTGCCTCTGACAGGTTGATGTTTTCATATTATTGTACATATGGAATGTCTCTTGTAACATCAAGATTTTTTGGAATTTATGGACCACGTCAAAGTGTCGAAAAAGTAATTCCAAAATTTATTTTGAAAATTCATAATAATGTAGCACCTATGGTTTATGGCGACGGTTCTCAAAGTAGGGATTACATGTATGTAACCGATGCCGCTGATGCCTATGCTAGACTAGGAATAGCAGAAAATATTGATGGAGAGGTGATCAATATTGGAACTGGAAAAGAGACAAACATTGCTGATTTGGCTAGATTAATAATAAAATTGATGGGTGCAAAAATGGAACCAAAATTTACAGAGAAAATTCATCCAGGAGAAGCTGGAAGATTAGTATGTGACCCATCAAAAGGCATGAAAATTTTGAATTGGAAACCTACTATCAGCTTTGAAGAAGGATTAAAGAAAACAATAGATTATTATCAAAAACATCCTGAATTATACGAAGCTCTTAAAGTCGTTGTATAGCTATGAAGGCTGTCCTTTTAGCGGCAGGAAAAGGAGAAAGGCTTTTTCCAATCACCAAGACAATTCCTAAACCAATGATACAAATTTGTGGAAAACCAATTTTAGAATATATCATATCTGAACTTACAAAATTAGGTTTTGATGAGCTCTGTATTGTAATAGGTGAAAACTCATACTCTATTTCTGAATATTTTGGCAATGGAAAAAATTTTGGTGCAAAAATACAATATATGATTCAAAAAAATCCTCATGGGACAGCAAATGCTTTGTTATATGCAGCCGAATTTGTAAAAAATGATCCATTTCTTGTTTATTTATCAGACACCATAATTTTACCTAGTCTAAAAAAATACTTACAAAATATGGTTGATGATAAATCAGAAATTAGTATTTTATCATCAAAGATCTTAGAATCTGACTTCATGCAGGTAGGAAATATTGAAGTAGATAGTGATATGGTTACTAATTTTAATGAAAAATCCTCCCTTTCTAAATCCAATCTAGGTTGGGCAGGACTTGCATTTTTTAAAAACAATTTCATTTTTCAACTAATTAAAGAACTTAAACCATCCTTCAGAGGAGAATATGAAATACCTGATGCAATAAATAAATCGATAAAAATAAAAAAATTTGTTAGAAATCATCTTTGTGAAAAATTTATTGATTCTGGAACAAAAGCAGGTTTGCTACAATTCACACAGCATATATTAAAAGAACACAAACCCAAATCTAAAACTCAGGTTAATTCTGTTCATATTACAGAAACAGTTTATCTCGGCAAAGATTGTTTGGTTGGAAAGGACGTAAAATTAGGACCTTTTGTCTCAATTGGCGATTCAGTAGAAATACAAGAAAATACATCCATAAACAATTCTTTAATTTTTGATAAACAAAAAATTAAAGCAAATCAAATAATATCGAATTCAATTTTATTTAATAATGAAATTTTGAAAAATGAATGAATTTAGAATTAATTTGTTATCAGAAACTTGAAAGATTTTTTATTTATTTTTACTAATCATTTCTCTATAGACTTTTATTACATCTAACGGATTTCCAATTTCTTTAATCACACCTTTATCAAGAAGCATTACTCTATCGCATACTTCATGAAGATCTGTTAGAATATGAGTTGTATACACTATTGTTTTCTTTTTATCTTTAAACTTCAAAAATTCTTTATAGCTTTTTTCTCTAAAAGATATATCTCCTACTGCTAAAACTTCATCTACTAGTAAAATATCCGGATCAACTTGAATTCCAATAGAAAATGCTAAACGTGCAATCATTCCAGATGAATAATGTTTTAATTTCATGTTAGTATAATCTTCCAATTCAGCAAATTGTATGATCTTTTCTACTTTATTCTCAATATCCGATTTTGAAAAACCCATTAACATACCAGATATGATTATATTTTCGGGTCCTGTCAATTCCGGATGAAAACCGCTTCCTATTTGAAGAAGAGGTGCCAGTTTTCCGTTTATTTTTATTATTCCACTATCGGGCACATAAATTCCTGCAATCATTCGAAGCAGAGTTGTTTTTCCACTTCCATTCAATCCTATAATTCCAAACGTTTCTCCTTGATAAACATCAAATGTGACATTATTTAGTGCAATTATTTTAGAATTCGTAAACGGAGATTCTATTTTTTTAATAGAACCTATTAATCCATCTGGCCTTTTAAGATTAAATGTTTTAAAAACCCTTTCTACTTTTATTGCCACATTATCATTCATTATATTTTTTCCACCACATGTCTTTCAAATTTTTTAAAAATAACAAAAGCTGCGAATAAAATTCCAAATATCATTGCACTTGGATACAACCACTCTTGAATAGATGGTACATTTCCAAACACTATCTGATGAGTTAATTCAATTAATTGTCCTAAAGGGTTAATTTTTTGTATTTCTAAAGCAAATCCTCCAGCATCTTCGAGGTACCAAAAAATGGGAGTGACAAACATTAATGCAGTTACAAAAATTCCCCATAATGGTTGAATGTCTCTAAAATATGCATAGGTTATAGATAACAAATAAGAAATTCCTAATATCAAAATTTGCAATAAAATTAAAACAATGGGTAAAAGAATTATTGTCCATGCTGGCACAAACTGAAAAATTCCCATAATTCCAAAAAACACTACCAATTCAACCATTAGTACAATCGATGATGTAGTTGTAGCTACAACTGGAAAAAATTCTCTTTTTACGTTCATTGAAGATAAAATTCCAAAATTTTCTCTTAAACTCATCAAACCTCCTTGTGATCCTCTGACAAAGTTATGATATATCACAAGTCCTGTTATCAGATAAATTCCAAAATCTTCTCTAGCCCCTATGTTTATGCTAGTAAAAACAAGATACAAAAATACCCAAAATAACAATGGTTCGAAGGCCATCCAAACCAAACCCAAATTGGTGCCTCTATATCTTATCTTGATGTTTTTCCATGCAAAATGAATTATTTGATTTTGCATACCTCGTAATTGAATTAGGGGAATCATTGTATCTTCAACCTAATTTGATGCTATATGATTATTTGCTTAGTTAATTCTGCTTTCGAGTAAACAGTTTTTCAAAGCTATACCTCATAACCAAATTTTTTCAACATTGGTCCCATAACTTCATTCATATAGTTTTGTTCATCTTTAGCAAAAGATTTTTTCCACCCGCCTGTTGTAGCAGCTCGGTTAAATTTTCCTGGACCTTTTTCCGATTCTGGAATATTTTTAAAATCATAAAAATCTACCAACTCTTTAATTTCTGAATCATAAATTTTAACATCAATAAACTGATAGAGTTTTTTTACAATACTAAAAGTATCTTTTTTAAGTTCTTCATATTTAATAAAAAATCTAACATTTTCATCATGATTGTTATAAGCTTTTTCTATCTTGTCATTAAAAAATTTCCAATCTTCTGAATAATATAGAATATAAGAACCCTTTTCTTCAGCTTTTATTGGGGGTAATCTTCCCCAAGAATCAGGACTATGCATATCTATTCTTGACTCAACAACATCTCTACCATCACGAAGAAGAAAAATTAATTTTGCTTTAGGAAATGCCTCCATAATAATATCTGCACCACCTACACTCGGGGAATCTTTTATGATGATATTTTTTGTTAAAGTCTGAGCCTGTGAATAAACTCTGGCTAATATCAATTTTCGAAAATAGGGAAGCCAATTTTTTTTGTGATGGGGAGCAAAAAAATAATTTCCGTTAATACTTTGAACATCAAAAATCCTGCTATACGGAAATGCTATGTTTTCTTGCTGTTGTGGATTCATTTTTTCTGCTTCACTAGAAGTTACAAGTGTAGCAAGATGATATCCAAGCCAAGATTCGTCCCAGATAATATTTTCAGGGTGATTTAGTAATCTTGTCCCTAACCAAGTTGTTCCACTTCTTGGAACACCAAAAATCCATACAATCTTTTTTTCTAACACGTCCTCTTGCTCCTGAGTTAATGGTGGAAGTTCAGGAACCTCATATTTTGTAATATCATCAAAAATATCCTCACCACTTTCTGTTTCTTGCAAAACAAAATCTAATGGATCTGATACTGCCATTTTTACTTCAGATTTATTTGGAGTTTCAAAATTTATCCTGTATCCAACTATAATTTTTTTTGAATTTTTCGGAGTCTGAAAATTCAATTCATATTCTTTTTCAATTCCCGAAGAATTTTTTATCCATTTAATAACACGTGAAATTTCCTTTTTTTCATCCAAAATTATGACACATAGATATGCTGCTCCTAATTGCCCCTCTTCACAAGAAACACTAACTTTTACTAAATATCTCTGATCTGGATTGATATCCATAACTGGTGAATTATAAAAAACAGATTCATCGCTTTTTACATTAATTGATTTCATAAAATTCAATTATTCCATTAGAACCTATTAATTTAATTATGCTAATTTATAGATACATGTTTATTCATGCTCATGGACAATGCTGAAATTCAAAAAAGAATTAAAGAACTTTCTCCTTGGTATCAAAACATTATACTTCCCGGTAATATCAGTACCAATCCCACAAATCCTAATTATCCACAATTAAAATGGGACCTTATTGAACCGCATTTACCAAAAGATCTTACTGGTAAAACTGTTTTAGACATTGATTGTAATGCAGGTTTTTTCTCAATAAAAATGAAAGAACGTGGTGCAAATGTTTTAGGCATTGATATGAGCAGCTATCTCTTAGAGCAAGCAAAATTTGTCTCTAAAATACTTGGTCATAATATTGATTACAAACTATGTGATGTTTACGATTTTGTTTTTAACAATAAAACAAAATTTGACTATGTAATTTTTGTTGGAGTAATGTACCACCTTAGATATCCATTACTAGTACTAGATAAAATTGCAGAAATTGTTAAAGAGAAATTGATTTTTCAAACAGAACTAAGAGGAGATACTTCATTATCCAACTATATTAATCGAGAGAATTTAGAACCATTAAAAATAGAAGATGATTATCCACCATCCGAACAAAAAATCTTTGAACATCCAGACTTTCCGAAGATGTTTTTTATAGAAAAAAGGTATGCAAAAGATTTCTCCAATTGGTGGTTTTGTAATCTTTCTGGTGCTTATGCCATGTTGCGAAGCGCAGGATTTAGAAACATCAAAAATTACGGGGTTGCTTTTATCTGCGATGCCCCTTCAAACGAACAGAGCCAAACAAATATTGACTTAAACATGATTAATAACGTCTTCAAAAAATGACTAACATTATCAGAAGTCGTGCGCCACTGAGAATTAGTTTTGCAGGCGGAGGCACAGATGTAGAGCCATATCCAACTATGAAGGGAGGCGCTGTAATCAGTACAACAATTGATAGATATGCGTATGTCTCCTTAATAATTACAGAAAAAAATCAAGTTAATGTACGTTCTCAAGATTATGGATTATTGGAGACATTTAATGATATTTCAGAAATGTCTTACAACGGAAAACTTGATCTGGTAAAGGCTGCAATCAAAAATTTTAATTTTAAAAATGCTAGTTTTGACGCAGTATTACATGTAGATGCTCCACCCGGTTCTGGATTGGGAGCTTCTTCGGCAGTTACAGTAAGCCTGATTGGTTCTTTATCATCGCTTACAGGAATTAAGCTATCTCGACATGAAATAGCTGATAAAGCATATCAAATTGAACGAATAGAACTTGGAATAAAAGGTGGAAAACAGGATCAGTATTCTGCAGCATTTGGAGGATTTAATTTACTTGAATTTACAAAAAATGGTGTTAATGTTACACCACTTAAAATCAAAAAAGAAATTCTAAATGAACTTCTTGCATCACTTCTAGTTTGTGATACGAGGGTACAACGACTTTCTGGAAAAATTATTGAAAGACAAGCTAAAAGTTATGCACAAGGAGAAAAATCAGTTATTGAAAACCTTGATCACATTAAACAGTCCACATTTGAAATGAAAAAAGCATTAACAGAAGGAAATATGGCTAAAATATGTGAATTGCTACATGATGGTTGGGAACACAAAAAAAACCTAGATTCTAAAATCAGCAATCCTGAATTAGACAAGATATACGATTCAGCTTTAAAAAATGGAGCAAATGGGGGAAAACTGCTTGGGGCAGGAGGAGGTGGGCACTTTATGTTCCTGTGTGATCCAGACAAAAAAGAGGATGTTGCAAGGGTAGTTAAAAAACTTGGCTGTAAAGTAATACGGGTGAATTTTGATACTGACGGCTTACAAGTATGGAAAAATAATGATAACCAAGTCTTATGAAAAAACTAGCTTTTTTAAATAGACTTTGAAATTCAAAATACAATGAAAGGTTATCTTGATTCAATAAAAAACGAATTAGAAGAAAGCTCTAATGTTAAAAAACTGTTAACCCATGAAGCTAAAACAATTGAAAAAATAGCAATAATTGTAACTAAAGCTATCAAATCTGGAAATAGCATATTTTTGTGTGGAAATGGAGGAAGTGCAGCTGATGCTCAGCATATAGCTGCAGAATTCGTTGGACAATTTGATCATTCTGTAAAGAGACCAGCCATTTCTGCCTCGGCTTTTACAACAAATACCTCTACAATTACAGCCATTTCTAACGATATATCATTTGATAAAATCTTTTATAGACAGGTTGAAGCATTTGTAAAACGAAATGATGTTGTTATAGGAATTAGCACCTCAGGAAAATCAAAAAATGTAATTGAAGCACTGAAACTTGCCAAAAAGAAAAAGGCAATAACGATATCATTTACAGGAAAAAACAAATCGCCACTTTCAAAAATTTCTGATTACACTTTGCATGTTCCATCAACTAATACTCAACGCATCCAAGAATCTCACATTACGGTGGGACATATTATCTGTGGAATTGTAGAAAATTCATTTAGAAAACCTAGTCACAAAACGAACCCTTAAAAAATACAGTCTTTTTATCAAAGTCGCTTGAGAGTTTTAATTACAGGAATTACCGGCTTTGTTGGAAGCCATATGGCAGACTATATCTTAGCAAACCATCCTGAATATGAAGTTCATGGTGGAACAAGGTGGCGAAGTAACACAGAAAATATAAAAGCAATTCTTGATAAAATCCATCTCCATGACTTGGAACTTAGAGATCCAAAATCCGTTTCATCAATTATTAAACAAGTAAAACCAGACAAAATCTTTCATCTAGCAGCACAATCTTATGTATTGTCCAGCTTTTCATCTCCTGCTGATACCATTGAGACAAACGTAATAGGTACTTTAAATTTACTTGAGGCAGTTAGGCAAAACGATATCGACCCCGCAATTCATATTTGTAGTTCCTCAGAAGTTTATGGTCAAGTAAAACAGGACGAAATACCAATCAAAGAAACCAAAGAATTCCAACCTGCTAGTCCTTATGCCGTAAGCAAAGTTGGAGAGGATAGACTTGCATACCAGTATTTCAAGTCTTACGGAATAAAAAATATCATAACTAGGGCATTTACTCACACTGGACCTAGGCGTGGAGAGGTTTTTGCAGAATCTACCTTTGCTAAACAAATTGCAGAAATAATGAATGGGAAAAAAGAACCCATAGTTCAAGTAGGTAATTTGGACTCTGTCAGAACTTTCTTAGACGTTCGAGATATTGCTGAAGCATATTGGCTGGTAACTGAAAAATGTGAGCCTGGTGAGGCATATAACATCGGAGGAAAAACCACAATGAAAGTGGGAGAAATGTTAGATATCATGATTAAAATGAGTAACAAAAAGATATCAATAAAAGAGGATCCAGCTAGAATGAGACCCTCTGATGTAACCTTACAAATCCCAGATATCTCAAAATTTGTTAAAAAAACAAATTGGGCACCAAAAATACCTGTAGAGAAAACGTTTAAGGATTTGTTAGATTATTGGCTAGAACTAACTAAATAGATTTTACAAAATCTTGTAATTTTTATAATAAAACTGCGAATTTCGGATCAATCATCATACCTTCATACTCCATGATCATATTTTTAACATAGTACCTCTTTCACAATACTAATTGGGCATGGGGCAAAGTAAGGTATACAGTGTGTATGGAATTGCATTATTCTCGGCAATACTATTTACAGGTATTTTACCAATTCCTGGTTTTTTATCTCAATCAAATGAAATCATTGATGATTCAATTCAAGAATTTACTTTTGGTTTAATTCAATTATCATCTGCAACATTTCTTGACGGGATCTCTGTTATTACCTCCATTACTTCTGTTGAAACCGATACTAACGGTAATTCAGGAGTTCTAAATCCCGGCGACTCGATAGACTTTACTTTATTAGTTCCAGCATCAGCGGATGTTGTAAGTGTATCTGGTTCCTATAACAGTGTACTTTTGTCATGGAGTACAAATGATGGGGGGGAAACATGGACAGCAACTTACACAGTAGTGGAAGGTCATTCAGATATCTCAACCCCTACTCAAATTTCGGGAGTAACTGTAACTGATGATGAAGAAAATACCAGTGCACCTGCATCTGGAACAGGTATTACATCACCAATTGATGCAAACACACCATTCATTGATTCTGTTACATCTGATGCCCCAACAGTAGGAGTTCTAGGTATTGGTGATACTATTACATTTACAGCAACTCTAGTTACACCCGAATCTGGTCTTACAGTGACTAGCGATCCTTACAATGCACAAGCTCTAACATGGACAGAGATTGATGCTACAGGATCATATTCTGCTACTTACACTGTAACGGAGGGCGAAGATGATCAAGACCCAGCAATTCAAGTTACTGGAGTAACAACTGAAGATGCAGCTGGAAACTCTGACACAGCAGATGGTGCTGACGTTACACAAACAATTGATGCAAACAGACCGTTTGTTATCGAAGTTAATTCTAACATTGATTCTATGACTACACCTGGTACAATAGCAGATCGTGATGTGGGTGTTACATTAGATATCATTCCAAAGTATAACGAAGATATGCTAAATGATAATACCGCTGATCCAGAATTTACATTCAGTCCAAATGTTGATTCCACATTAGGAACTGTACCTGGCACACAATCTTGGATTTCAACAACCGATGTTTCAGCACCATTTACTATTGCAGATGCGGGAGTTGATGAAAATACAGTTGATGTCATGATCATTAAAAATGCGAAGGATGCTGCTGGTAACACCCAGATTGAGTATTTAACTGGATTAACAGCTGGTCCATTTGGTATTGACACTCTAAACCCAACAATTCCAGCTTTCACTCTTACAATAGCTTCAAGTAATACGCATGATGCTGGAGTAACTGCTGCAACTCAAGTAGCAACTAGTGGCGATACAATTACAGTTACACTTGATGCATCAGAACCTCTAGATTCAACCATCTTTATTCAACCCGATGACGTTGTAATTCAAGGAGTTGGAGATTCTAACGCAGATGTTTCAGTTAGCATCGATGATAGTACTTTGACTGCTGTTCTTACAGTTGATATATTAGATACAGAAGGCGTTACCTCATTTACAATTCAAGCAAGGGATGTATTTGGAAATGAAATTGATGCTGATACAACATCACCAAATGTTCCAGAACCTGCAACAAATGCGCACATAACCGATGGCTCCCAAGTAATATTAGATTATACTGCACCAACCTTTAATGGAACATTTGAGATTGTTGGAACCACAACAGCTAATGACCCAACAAATATCAGAACCTTTTCAAGAGCTGTAACTTTGGTGTTTGATTGTAATGATAATAACTCTGCAGCAGTAGATGTTGATGGAAATCCAGATGAAACTGCAGTTGCTGGATGCTTTGAAGCTAATGTAGCTGATGACGGTGCTACCTTTAGAGGATTTACACTATTTACTGACGAAACAACCGATGATGCAACTCTAACATCTGAACGTGAAACAAAAACTGTTCTAGTACAATATAGAGACCGAGCTGGAAACTCTGACGATACCGCATCTAGAACAAGTGATGACATTGAACTTGATGCATTCTTCCAAAATGTGGTTGTAGGAACAGTACCAGCCAGCTCATCAGCTGATATTTCAGGAGAATGGGAAGACTTTGCATTTGATGTATCTGGAGAAATTGTTCATCCACAAGTACTCCTTGGACCACAAGACAAAATTCAAATTGACTTTAATTTCCTTGCAAACACAAATCCAACATTTGACTTTCCAGAAGGATTTACACACCCATCAAACATTGTTGTAGTTGATATAACTTCCACTGCAGATCCTGACACTTTCTCATTTACAACAAGTGGAACAGCTTCACGAGAATATCCACGTCCAACCCAAGACCAAGTAGATATTGATCAAGGATTCGCACATTTGCACACTCCAGAAACAACTCTTGTGTTAAATGATGGAACTACACCACTTGATGAATCAGTAACCCCAGAAGGTGAAACTGATGATAACAATGTTGATGAGGAAACTGTAAACAAGTCTATAGTTCTTGAGCGTTCAACAAGTATCAACACTGTTCCGTTGCAAGATGCATTTGCAGGACAAGCCATTTTCATTGTTGGTAAAGGTTCACCGGGACTAGAGGATGGAATTGATGGAAATGGAATTCCAGGAAAATCAATTGATTTCGTAGATGGTTCATCTCTTCCAAATACGGGACTGACTTCTCCTGTTACTACTCATAGTGGATTAATACTTGAGGACGATGCAGGTGTAACCATCGCAGCCGGCGTTGCTCAGCTACAACAACCAGGAGCTGGTACTGACACAATAGGTTCCAAGATAAAAACTGCACATATACCAGGATTTGTTGCACTAACAATTAATAATTTGGGATTAAGAGAGGTAGAGCTTTTAGCTACTGATGGTCTTGGCAACCAATTTAGTGTAAGTGACTCTTCAGGAGATTTGACTAATCCATTCATTCTAACTGTTAGTGATGAGGACGGCGTTTCAGAAATTCAAGTGATAGAAATCAGAGATGTTAGCACCGTCGACCCAGAAAATGGAGTTGGTCCAACTCCAATACCAGGAGCTACATTGGACATTTCAAAAATCCAAACTTATGGACATGAATTAGAAAATATTGATGATATTTCGTTTGATACAGATTTTCCAGATGTAGAAACAGCAACAACAAAATGGTTTGACATAGGCTTCTTCTTCTCTGAAGGAAATGCTGATGATACACCAGCTGAAGGCATAGTAATAGAGTCACAATTTAATGCAGACAATGAGGATGCAACACCAAATACAGCTGATGACGATCCAGACTATCTATCCTCTTCTTTTTCAGATGCTTATGATATACTTTTCAATAACGCAGCAGGTTTTGGTACTCTAACTAACACAATTAGACAAGATTCTGGTGTAGGAATTGGAGTGCAATTATGTGCAGGAGAAGCAGATGCCGATAATGATGGAATTTGTGATGAATGGGAAACACTTGGAGTTCCATTCTGGTCTTGGGGAGCTGTCAACCGTATGCCACTTGATGCTGTGACCTTTGACTTTGAGGGAACAGTAGCTGGAACACCAACTACAGTAAAAGATGTTTATATTGAAATTGATTATATGAAAGACCAACCTGGTGACGGATCAACAACAACAGGTGATCATACACCAGATGCAAACGCAATTCAAGATGTTGTTGACTTGTTTGAAGCAAATGGAATTAATTTGCACGTTTTAGTTGATGAGACAATACCACACCATAACATTATAAATATGTGGGAAGATTCTGATGCGAACCCAAGAAATGACTTTAATGGAATTAAATCGATTAATTTAGGGCATATTGGAATTAGTCCAAGAATTACTGGTTCACAAATTAATACAGTTACTGCTGATGCAACTCCAGGAGATTATACTATAACCATCAATGGTATGACTTGGGAAACACCATGTCATAACTTTACTACTCCACCAAATAGAATGCAAGGACTGATGCAGTCAAAGATTTTCGTTACCATGGATGCGGCAGGCACTGTTTCTCTAACACCAGGTGAAGTTACAACAACAATTGGCTCAGGCGGTGGATTCTTCTATAGCGCGCCACGTGTTGTAGCTATTAACCACTTTGGAAACTTGGCAGTAATTCTCTTTGATGCTGAGGTATCTGCCGGTATTGCATTTGGTAATGATTGTAATGGTGACGGCTTTGATGATAATGCAGCGAGATTGATGGACGATTTGACTATACCAATATCTGTTTCTAGCGCAAACATTGTTGATGCTAATGCTGGAACTCCAGGTATTCAGTTAACTACCCCATCACCTTTCCCCAAAGCAACATCTAATTTGGAAAAAGCTTGGTCACAGGTATACAGATACTTAATTTGGGCTCATAGCTATGGTGGTCCATCAGGACTCGCAGAAGAAAGAGGAAATGATGCTGTTGTAACATTGGGTGACGGATTTGGAACTTCGTTTAATGGTCATCCAGGAGGAACAAGACATGAACAGGCAGGAACCTTTGCACATGAGGTGGGTCACCTTCTCAATTTAGGACATGGTGGTCCAAAGTATTTGAGTACTGATCCATTACAAACAACTCTAGGAGATACTAGTGTTAACTGTAAACCACTCTATGGAAGCATAATGTCATATTCTAGACAGTTACCAACATCAGGTCATCTATCATTAACAACAAATGCTGACGGAAGTGTGGCATCTGCTAGTGAGTGGCAGTTATCATATTCGGATGGAACTCGTGGAATTAACCCAATCGAAAACATAGTTTCATCAGCTGGAGAAGTACATGTAACTGATCTTGTAGATAATAAAGGAGCAATCGTAGGCGGTTTTCTTGAATCAAGCCTGGTTGAAACAACTCCTCTTCCAGGAACCCTAATTACAATAATTTGGGGAACTCCAACTACTGCTAGTTCACATGCTAATCCACATTCCCTCATAAAAGCACCCTCCAATGTAGGTCATGATTGGAACGATTCTGATGTTGCACACGTTCCATCAGGAACAGTAAGCGCGGATATCAACAACTTTGGAATTTCTGGCTGTGGTCCTACATCTAACACATCAACCTATTATGATTATGATGATGTATTCCACATGGACCTTGATTTCAAACAAGGACCAAGCGGTCAATTTGATGGAATTTCAGTTGGTAACCCAGATCCTGACAAAGACTATGTTTGGCAAGGAGTTCTAAAATCAGCAATATTTGATGGCATTGATAATCAACCACAGGATGGCCTAATGGCAAAAGGTGGCAGTGCGGTTAATCTTGAAATATCTCTTACTGATGAAAACGGCAACACAATTGAGTTGCAGGATAAAGGATTGATACAGATATTTGCATCAAAAGATAAACTAGCTTCAAACACCTCACCCGGCTCTGATCCACGGACTGAATGGATTAAATTATTGGATCATAATACCAACAATCCTGATCCAAGCACAATGTTATGGAATGCAGAAAAATCAACTCTTACATTTACTTGGAAGACTCCAAACAATGGAAACGATTTAGGATTTTCTGACTTGAACATTGAAGGTGACTGGTTCATCAAGGCCATCACATTTAACAGACCAAATGCCGGCGATCCACTAGTTTGTGATACCAGTGATCCAACTGTAAATCCAGGTGTTGATTCTGATGGCGATGGAACATTTGAAGTCTGTTTGGCAGGAGAAGAAGACAACCCATCCTCCAACTTTTTAATTGATACAGTTGATCCGGCTGTGCCGGGAACCACTTTGGAACCTGGTAAAAGAGAATTTGCCACATACGTAGTTATGCTAACAAAAGGACAACCAAGCGAACAACAAGAATCACCACCTGCAGAACAGGATGTTCCAGAAGTTGATAATCTAATAGGAACATTGAACGCATTGATAGAATCAAAAGAAGTCAAGACAGGAACAGGTAACCAATTACGAGATATTCTAAATGATGCAAAGTCACAGTTTATCTTATTTGATGACACTGGCGAACAAATGCATCATGATAATGCATGTGGACTAATTGACCAATTTGAGATTGAGGTTGACAGCGAACCAAATAACCAAGTTAGTGCCTCTGCAAAAGCTGAATTAATAACTGGTTCTAATGGGTCAGACGTAGTACAACAATCAAAAGGATGTACAGACTCTGTAGCTCCATGACCAGAATTATTTTTTAAATATTGAAAATTAGTGAAATTTGTAATACAATGTATCTACATGCATTACAAATCTTATTTTTTGAAAAAAAAATTGTATAATAATAAGAACATCATAATATATTGTGTAAGCAAATGTACAAGCTTGTCTCTATTAGAGAATATAGAATTTTGAGGATGAGAAACCATGAAAATTAAAAACATGCGAATTTTAATAATATTGGTTTTTTCTATTTCAATCTTTAGCGCAGGATATTATTTGCAAACTATTCATGCTGAGCATCCTGCACCAAATGATTTTATTACAAAATCTCTTACAGGTGGAACAATTGCAATCATTGATTACAGAAATACTGCAAACACATCTCCACAATCTGTAACACTTGACATTAATTCTACTTCACCAAAACCAGGCGATACAATTACTGTGACAGTTGATGAAGAAGATGGAAATTTGGATATTTCAGCTTTGGATGTTCTTCTTGCACGTGCAAATTCTCAAACAAGCGGTTCAGTAAATGCAACTATTCAAATGACTGAAACTGGCGTTAACACAGGATTTTTTTCAGGAACTTTAATTCTTAGTTCTAGCACAACAACTGGAAATAATTTAGAATTTGGCCAAAATGATCAACTAAATGTATTTTATGAACCAGAATCAAACGGCGTTGGACGACTTCAATTAGAACTAAATGTAGCCACATCGGGAGATGTGAGGATTAGCGATGATCCAATCGATCTTGATGAATTTCAAATAAATGAAAGTTTTAGACCAGTTACACATCCTGTCCAAGTTGAGCTTCAAAATGGTGCAACACTTAACGATAATGCAATTGTCACTATTTCATACGCAAATGCTGTTTTTCAAACAAATGACAATCCATCACAATTAAACATGTACTTTAAACGGGATGATATTTTTGTGCCAGGTGTTGGAACAATACAATTTGGTTGGGAAAAAATTAGAGACCAAACAGCTGCTGATCCAAATTCACATGATGCAAATGCAAAAACCATCACAAGCGATTTAGCAAATACACAATTTGGAATTAATGGTAATACGATTCTATTTGGTACACTCTTTGTCCAACCTCTCACTGGCGGTCAGTTTCTTCTAGGTTTTGAGCAAGGAATTGGTGGTGGCGGTGGAGGCGGACTTGTCCGTCCAGGTTTAGTTGTTAATATATTGGCTGGGGCTTCTTCGCTTGGAGCAGGTGGTGGGAGTGGACCCCCTGGACCAACTATAACTTTGGGTGCTGTTGCATTGCACAATTCAGCATCTGAAACAATTTCAATGCCACAAGAGATTCGAGATTTAGTACTTGATCATGATCCTCAAACTCCACTAGAACCAATTACTGATATTTATGAAGACTTTGATCTTCCATTATCAATTAATGGAAATGGTTTTGCTTTAGGTGGATATGAAAACACGCTTGTAACTCAAACAATAGAGCCGGGTGTGCCAAACGAATTTAATATTGTATTTTACACAAATTCTGAAATCGCGCATACATCACTCTATTTCAATCTAGGACCAACAGGAACTATTGGCGGCTCTGACACTCAAGTTCTTCTTTACAAAGACAGACCTGTTGAAATAATAGATCCAAATGGAAACATTGCAAGCGCTACTGGAACAATAAACAATGAAGGTGAATTAAAACGAGTAGTTACATTCTCGCTTACATTTTCTGAAGACATACAATGGTCAAATTCAGATTTAATAATTAGAGCATGGAATGATAATCTTAATTCAGGTGATACAATAGTTTATGATGCAATTCAAATTGCACCTTCGGAAGAGGAAATAGCATTTGAAGAAAATATTCCAGAACCAGAAGTTGAACAACTAAAATCCCAACACATACCAATCTGGATTAAAAACAATGCAAACTGGTGGTCACAAGAACTAATTGATGACGAAGATTTTGTTGCAGGACTAGAATATCTAATTCAAAATAACATAGTAACTATTCCAGATTCTGAAATTACAATAAACGAAATCACAACACAAAAAATTCCATCTTGGATTAAAAACACAGCAGGCTGGTGGTCTGAAAACCAAATTACAGAAAAAGAGTTCATTGACGGTATACAATGGCTTATTAGCAATGGCATAATCAAGGTGGTTGAAACTTGAGATTTTCAAAGTCAAACCTAGTTTTAACTATATTTACTCTAGTTGGGTTACTGGCACTAAGCCCATCATTAGCAAATCAAGCATCTGCAACTCACTTGTCAGATGAATTGACTTGGCAGTTAGTAGTGCTGTCATCAAATCCAGCATGCAGCAATTATGATTACCAAACTTTAAACAAATATGATGTTATAACAGAAAAATATTTTGAATTGTACCAATTTGCAAATAAAAAATATGATCCTAAATGTTTCCCAATAACAGACTATCTTGATTTCTATTCAACTCCAGATGATCTGGATTTACTCATTATTGTCTTAGATTCAAACTTGGGACAAGATGAACTACACAAAAGAAAGATGGGCGGACTTTACACTCATGCAGGGACTGGCAAGTTTTCAAACCATGCAATAATAATGTGTGATTGTCCAAACTTTTACTATTCAGATCCGGTATGGATTCTAACACATGAGATGTCCCACTTTATTCTATATTATCTAGAGTATGATTATTCCATAATTGAGGGACTTGTTCACGCTTATGATGAAAAATATGACAAGTGTCGTCAGTCATACACGGAAGATTGCGCCGATATAATCACAAAACTACGGGTGGATGACATGGCCTATTCATTTAATGCAATGCCACCATATGAGCCAGCAATTGGTGCAAATGCATTAACATCAGAGAAACAAATCTCATCAAACATTGTTGAATTAAACAAGGTAATCACTAAATGGTGGCTTGATGGAAAAATCAACGAGGCAGATTATTCAAATGTTTTAGGATTTTTAAAAGCTGAAGAAAGTTTTGAAAACAAAGACAGCACCAAGGTTCTTTTCAAAGATGATCCAATAGACAAAAACATTGTAACGTGGCACGATGCACTAGGCCAAACGCCGGCACTTGATACAACAGATCTATTAGCAAAAATTCCAAACTTTTTAAAATCTGATGCAGAGCGTATCTTCAAAGATATAGATATCAGCGGTTTACCTGACTGGTTTAAACAAACTGCACAGTGGTGGGTTGATGGGCAAATCACCGACGAAGAATTTATCCAAAACGTAGAATATTTGCAAAAATCAGGCGTAATCAGACCTCGATAGACATTTAGTAATCTTGAAAAGGGTTGAATTATTCTATTTAGTAAATTGCAGACAAACAAAGAAAATAACACAAACGATCCAAACAGAATTGCAAAAGTAGCAGAAATGCTTGGATTAATGGAAGAGTCACAAAAAAACAAAGAATGGATTTTCCAGCATCTAAAACAAAAACGAATTAAAAATCCCGCAAAAAGAACAATGAACAGTTACCAAATTCTTAATATGTTATCAGATACAGCACTTGAAGAACTCCATAAAACTTTGGCAGCTAAAGATGTTGATGAGTTTGCTGATATTAATTCTCTAACAAAAACATACCATTGGTTTTTCACAGATATTGTAGCAGGTTCTAATCCAAATATTGTAACCATAGAGCAAGCAAGAAAGGTTGTTGTCTTAAATCAACTAATAGAAAGAACTGAAACATTCAAGCATCATGATAAAGATTCCACAGTAATTTTACCTACTGGAGACGGCATGGCAATTGGTTTTAAAGACAGTCCAGAATATCCACTCCGGTTAGCAATTCAATTACACAAGGAACTAAACAAGTACAACAAAACAAGAACAGGCAAAGAAAAACTTCTCTTACGAATTGGAATAGACACAGGTCCAGTTTATGTTGTAAAGGATCTTACTGGTAAGGACAACGTTTGGGGTCCTGGAATAATTATGACAAGGCGTGTCATGGACTTGGCAGGTGATATGAACATCTTTTCTTCATCAAGATATGCAGAGGATGTAAGATCATTGTCCCCAGAATACAAAGAGATAATGCATCCAATTGGGGATTATTCCATAAAACACGGAGAATCATTACACCTTTACAACATTTATGGAGAAAATTTTGGCAACAAGCTTGCACCAAAAAACAAAAAGATCACAAAAACTCATGAATCATTTGAACAAGAACTTGAAAGAAAGGTTGCCTTTGTGTTTAATACCATAGACGTAAAACTTCAAGTCGAAGACCCAAAAACAATGCTTACTCATCATACTTGGATTTGGAATTTGATTAACATATCTGACACTCCAAGAGACCAAATATTTTACTATCTTGACGGTGATTCACCAAAAGACTTTCCAGATATGCATGTGAGAGTAACAGATGAGGAAGAAAACGAGCTTGAAATTCTTAGTCTAACTGAAAACAAACCAACCCATAAAGAATTCAATGTACAGATGAAAAAACCAATCAAGCCAAAGCAAAGAAACAGATTTTTAAAAATAGAATATGATTGGGAAGAACCTGATAGAAACTTTTTCTACAAATTACCAACTGATTGTAAAAGATTCACATACGAATTTTTTGCGCCAAAAGGAGTTGAGGTAAAAAACCGTGTACTGAAAGTTGATACTGAGCTTGGTTACAAATGGATCGCAGACCCGCCACCAACTATCAAATATCTCAAAGAGGGAACAAAAATAACTTGGGAAGGAACGAATCTCAAAGCATTTGATGCTTACAAATTTGAATGGTAAAACAGTATGAAACTTGTCTGCATTCCAGCCTATAATGAGGAAAAAACAATTGGAGAAATTGTAGAAAAAAGTCTACAGTATGCAGATAAAGTAATTGTGTGTAATGATGGTTCTACAGATAACACAGAAAAAAAAGCAAAAGAAAAAGGAGCCATAATAATTAATCACAAAAAAAATTGTGGGTATGGTGCAGCAATTATCTCTCTATTTGAAGAGGCAAGAAATCAAAATGCGGAAATAATGATCACACTAGATGGCGATGGCCAACATAATCCAGAACAGATTCCAACTCTTGTTAGCACATTAACTGAAAATAATGTCGATGTCGTAATTGGTTCTAGATTCCTAGACAAAAGCACAAGCTCACCAAGTTACAGAAAGACAGGAATCAAAATTATTACATCTGCATCAAACTTTGGAACAAACTTCAAAGTATCTGACTCCCAGTCTGGATTTCGGGCATATTCAAAAAATGCAATTGATGCAATTCATCCAACAGAGGAAGGTATGTCAGTATCAACTGAAATTCTACTCAAGGCATCAAACAAAGGACTCTCAGTAGCTGAGGTTCCAATCACAGTTTCCTATGAAGGAGAAACATCAAAACACAAACCAGTTCCACACGGAATTTCCGTTCTAATGAATACCCTAAAATTCATTTCAGTAAAGCACCCAATCACATTTTACGGAATTCCAGGAATCATAATGATAGTTATTGGTATAATTTTAGGAATTCAATTTTTTGATGTATATCTGAATAAGCAAACAATTCTTTATGGCTCTTTGCTTGGCTCAGTTATCCTGTTTCTAGTTGGTTCCATAATGCTTGCAACTGCCATTATTTTGTATACTATGGCAACTCTGATGAGTGATAAAAGATGACAAAGGAAGGACAACATTAAATTCTTTTTAGGTGTAAATATATGAAAAGAGTTTAGAAATTAGTCATCAGTAGCGAGATCATCTAAAAGTTTAGAATATTTCTTGATAAGTTTCTCATTGATTTTCTTATCTTCTGGACTCATAATGGTTTCATTCTTTTTGAAATATAAAAAGACATCTGCTTCATAATATCTGGGTTCAAGGTTTGGATTTGGTGCTTGATCTTTCTTAGTATTTCTCTTAATTCTAAATTCTCGTCTTCTGGATCAATAGCTAGTTCATACCCATTATCATGCAGGAATTTACCAGCAGCAATAATTCCAGTTCTTCTATTACCATCAAAGAAGGGTTGTTTCTGAGAAATCACAGCCAATATGTACGTGGCTATTTCAATCAAATCATCTTTTCTATTTCCTGAATTACCAACACTGTTTATCATTGGAAATACACATTTCATATTATTAGGGATAACCTCAATGTATACTTGCTCACCAGTGTTTCTTTCATGCCTTCTGAGAACTTGTTCATTAGTCTCAATTAGATATTGCTCATCAAGACTCATCACTATATCATTATTTGATGTCATGCAATATTTTCCTTAGATGATGAAATTTAAGGGTTGAAACAAATAACTGCTAGCTCAGAAATCGAAAATCATGGAGAATTGGACTCATTAATTTAATTATAGTTTAACCTCAAAGAAAGCATTGAACGAGAAAACAAAAATTCATGCCTCATTAAAAACGGTAGAATGGAAAGACAACAAGGTGGTAATGATTGATCAGACTAAACTACCAAACAAGCTTGAATTTGTAAAGTTTTCAGACTATCGTCAGGTTGCAGACGCAATCAAAAACCTAGTTGTTCGTGGCGCACCAGCAATTGGAGTATCAGGCGCTTTCGGACTGGCACTTGCTGCCCAAAAAAGCAAAGCAAAGACAAAGGATGACCTGATTTCTGATCTAGAGGAAGCAAAAAAAATTCTAATTGCAACAAGACCAACCGCTGTAAACCTAAAGTGGGGTCTTGAAAAAATAATGACAGTAGCAAATCAAGGATCAGATGTTAACCAAATCAAACAATCAGTTATAGATACGGCAAAAAAAATGGCAGAAGAAGACATTCAAACAAACATGACTATGGGAAAGTACGGCTCTGAGCTATTTGATAACAATGACTGTATAATGACTCACTGTAACGCAGGAGCACTAGCTACAGTTGCATATGGAACAGCATTAGGTGTAATTCGTGCAACAAAAGAATCTGGCAAAAACATCAAAGTCATAGCCACTGAAACAAGACCAGTCCAGCAAGGATCACGTCTTACAGCGTTTGAGCTAAAACACGACGGAATCGATGTTAGCTTGATTCCAGACACTGCAGTAGGATACTCCATGGCAAAGGGATTGGTAAACAAGGTAATAGTTGGTGCTGACAGAATTTTGCGAACAGGTCACGTCTTTAACAAAATTGGAACATACCAGGTTGCAACGATGGCAAAGCAACACAACATTCCATTTTATGTTGCAGCTCCACTGAGCACATTTGATTTACAAAGTAATCCAGAAGATGTCATAATAGAGCAAAGAAAGGCATCAGAGGTTACAGGAATTGGCGATAAAAAAACGGCACCAGATGATATCAACGTGATAAATCCCGCATTTGACATGACTCCACCAGAGCTAATATCAGGTATAATTACAGAAAAAGGAGTCGCAAAACCACCATATGTCGAGTCTATCAAAAAATTATTCAAAGCTAATTAATCAAAAGTTTTTATTGTTTTTGGAATCTACATACAAAATATGAGTACAGTAACATCTGAAGCCATACGAAGTTCATTAAAACAGTGTATGGACCCAGAAGTCCCACTAAACATTGTTGATATGGGCTTAATCTACGGAATTGATGTTACGCCAGAAAATGATGTTAAAATCAAAATGACAATGACAACTCAGGGATGTCCACTCCATGAAACCCTAGTCCAAGATGTAACAAGATATGCCAAAAAGGTTCCAGGCGTAAAGGACGTCAAGGTGGACATTGTCTGGGATCCACCATGGACAATGGAAAAAATGTCAGATGAAGCAAAACAAACTCTCAAAAATATGGGTGGTACCGGATTAACAACTCCAGCTCCAATTGATTATGAAACTGCATTACCACAAGGAATAGGAAAACTAGTCAAACAAGAAGATGGCTCTATGGTTTTGGCAAATGAGCATGATCAAGGCTTTATGGTAAACCAAGCAATCATTGATTTTTGGAAATCATGTGATGGAAAAAGAAAGATTACAGAACTGGTTGAAATTTTTGCAAAGCAAACGGGCTTGCAAAGAAACCAAGTTGAAAAAGAAGTACTTCAGCTTGTAAATCAATTGCGTGATGGCGGCTTGATCATTATTCCAAACCAACCAGAAACGCCAAATGTGGAATTTAAAAAGTAGTTCCGAATTAGTAGTTACCAGTAAACAATGTCTTGATTATCTTTAAGTAGAATATTACGATCCAACTTTGCAGTGAATAAAACAAAGATTGGAATTGTTTGTATAATAGTGATAATTGTAGGCATTTCAATTACTCCTCAAATCTTTTCCGAAACAGTAATTGAAAATGTTGAAACATACATCGAAAATCAAACAATAGCAACTCAAAATGTTAGCTCATCTGAATCTGATTCTGATATTATTGATCTTTTTGTAAAGGAAGGAATTGGCATAGTTGCTTCAATTTTAGGAGTTGGAGTTGGTGCGATTGTTGCTTGGTTAAGAAAAAGGGGAATACCAGTAACTTCAGAGCAAGAGGCAATGTTTAAAGAAATTGTAACAAAACGATTTGAAAAACTAGCAAAACAAAGCTGGATAGATATGAGAAATAATCCTGAAAAACTTGACAAATATTGGGACAATTTCCTAAGGAATGGAAAAATTCCAGACGAATTTGTTCAAAGACTCAAAACTGAAGGAAAGGAATTTGCCTTGGAACTTAAAAATAATAGGGAATTTCGAGATTTTGCGAAAAAAATCACTGAAAATGGAATTGAGAATCTTTTAACAGATTTACGAGCTCAATTAAAGAGTAATTATCAAAAACGCATGATCGATGTTTTGCCAAAATTAGCAAGCATAGCAGTAGATGCTGCTTTTGATGAAAAAACAAAAGATGTTGAAACTTGGTCAAAAAAATCTTTAGAAAACTTAAAACCGTTATTATTATCATCAGAGGCTTTAGACACAGAAGAAAATCTAATGATCATAATAAAATCTGAGATTAATAAACGACGCCAAAAAAACCCTCAGTAAATTGTTTTATTAACATCCAAATCAAATCATAAAAAATAATTCTAAAATGTAAAATTAACAACGATTTTCTAAAATAAAATTATCCGAACACTGTTCCAATTATACACAAATTTACAATAATTCCAGAAATTCTTTCTTTGTGAGGCCACAATCAGAAATGATCTGCAATAATAATCCCTTACCAAGTTCCTTTTTTCTTGGTACTGTAGTCCACACTCCCTTGCCATTGTCAATTATTATATGACTTCCAGTTTGTCTGGTAGGATAGAATCCCTTTTTCTTTAATGCTTTCAAAACTTCTTTCCAGCCAATTACAGGAAGACTCAAACTGAAACTGTCACAAGCTTGGCTGAAGCGGATTTCTTTTTACTCTCTAAATATGACTTGCAAAGTTTGATAGCCTTTTTTGTATCATTGATTGCTTCTGTCTTGGTGTTTCCTTGACCTCTAGCTTGAGGAATTTCAAGACATTGTCCAACATAGAATTTACCATCTTTTTTTACCAATATATTATAGTCTCTTTTTTCTGACACAACCTAATATCAAAGATTTACTATATAAAATTAGGTAGAAAAATTCTACAAATCGACTTCTGTAAATGTCTCAATGGTTCCTAGATAATTACAATTTTTACACATGTAATACATGGTTCCATTTCAGTGACTAACAAATTTTTGAGGATTCAGCCTCATATCTGCTCAATGCTATTGTAATATTTCAGAAGCATGAAAAGGCTTTGTGAAAGATTCTATTGGTCCAAAATAATTGCAGTTTTTACATCTGTAAAACACTGTTCCATTTGAATGGGTTGCAATCTCTTCAGGTTCGTTTTTTGGGCATTCCTGTTTGAAGTAATCGTGCTTGCTTTTTCCCATATTCTTTCTTTACAAAATTTGTATAAAATAATTTTACGTATCGATTCTAATACACATAGCTAGAGTTTGCACCATCAAAGTTTATCACAACTCCAGACAGATACTTTATCTTGTTTTCAACAATAGATTTTACAAAGTTTCCAATCTCTTTTGGCTCGCCAAGTCTTTTCATTGGAAGAGATTTTTCAAATTCCTTAACATTCTCAAACAATTCTCTTGTCCTATCTGTATTTATTGGTCCTGGCGCAATGTTTACACAGCTAATGTTTCGTTCTGCAAACTTTTTGCTTAGAATTTTCAAAACGCTTGAAAAAGCAGAGCGATATGCACTGGATATGACTAATTTTGGATTTGGCTCTTTAATCACACTTGATGAAATCAAAAAGACATAGCCACCATCATTTATCGAAATGTTTTGCAAAAGCAAACAAAATCCCAAAAACAACTGGTTATGATATTTCTGCCACTCCTGTTCCGTGACTGAATCAAATTCTTTTGCTGGCGGCCCGCCACTATTAAGCACAAGTATGTCTGTTTTCTTGTTTTTTTGAATGAAATTTTTCACACTGTTCAAATCAGATGTGTCTAGTTCCTTTTTTGAGGTAGAGACAACACTGCATCCAATTGACTTTAATCCATCACTAATTGCCTTTCCAATACCTCTTGAGCCACCAACAACAATTGCATCTGTCATGATACAATCACAAAAACAATTGATAATTAAATCTCTTTTATCTCGGTAATTGTCCCTTGTACAGAGTCCATCTTTACTATTGCACGTTTTTCTTCCCAGCCAAGGGCAACATACCAGTCTCCTGTGTCATCATCGTATTTTGTTTCAAGTGTCTTTATTTTGTCAGTACCGATATTGTATTTTTTTGCAATGCCAGAAACTGCCAATGAAACGGCATCCTTTTCCTTTTCTAACCGTCTTTTCATCAATCCAATGCCTGGACTCATACAATTTTTGCAAAGAATCTTCATCTAATATAGTTAATGATTTTCTTTCATTGGTGAAATGTTGTAATACTTTTATTTGAAATCGTACCAGAATTCTACATAATTAACAAAAAAATGTCTGCTGTAACAATACTTCAAAAATTATCACAAACATTTCAACCTCGATTAGTAATTTCGCTAGTGTCAGTATTGGCAATTTTTGGAACAGTAGTAATGATTTCAGGAGGCGTGTGGGATGCCATCTCTCATGCATTACGAGAGCCAGAATTTTTTTGGACAATACAACATGTTACCGTGTACACTGGCGTTTCAATGACAGCTAGTGCAGGAATTTTGGGATCTATTCTAATTATTAAAAAACAAACAATCGGAACTTTGAAAAAAGGAATCAAAATTGTAATCATTGGCTCTGTAATTCAAATTATTTCTGGATTAGCTGATTCAATATCTCATGATATTTTTGGAATTGATGGACTAGTATCATTGTCGCATCAGCCACTAGAGTTTGGTCTGATACTAAGTGCACTTGGAGGATTTCTCATCATAAAATCAAACAACAATCAAAGACTCAAAAAATTTCTTCCATTTTCTATCTTGACTTTGATTTTGGCAATAAGCTGGCTTGGCTTTAATTTGTCCCTTCTAGTAGGAGGGCCAATCTTGTGCTTGCCAATCTATGAGATGTTTTCATCAGGTTGCGCAATTTTGTAATTTTTCAGTCGTCTGTATCCAGAAATCACCATCAAAACAGTTCCCAATAACACAACCACTCCTGCATATCTCATCTCAGATACATTGGTGTCTCCAAATTCAACATCCACCAAAATAGGATTCTCAGAAAGATTCGTGATTCTGATTGTATAGATATCAGAATTCTTAAAATCAAAATAGTTTACAGCAGTCTTTGTTTCAATTTTTTTATCAACTAGAACATTTTCATGAGAATCCATAATTTGCACAAACACAGAATCACCTAATTCTGGAACAGAAATTTTGTAAAAACCAACTCCAGACTCTTCAAGTCTTAAGTCAAGGGATTTTGTTTGCTCCAAATCAAGAACAAAGCTTTGAGTGCTTTTCTCGCTTTGATAAAACAAATATCCAGATAAAACAACGCCGGCCATTCCTAGAATCAAACCAATTTTGAACAGCGAAAGCATTTTCATATTGTAAAATTAGCTTTTTCCATCATAAATAACATCAGATGAACTGAATTTGATAAACAGGGCTCGGAGGGCTTCGATCCCTCGACCTGACGGTCCGAAGCCGTCCGCACTATCCAGACTGTGCAACGAGTCCAAAAAAGTAAGACTTTAACAGGCTAAAATATCTGTCTAAATACTTTGAAAGTTTCAAAAAAAGTATCAGGAGTAGAGTATGCAATTAGAGACATTGTTGTTGCTGCAAAAAAACAGGAACAGCTTGGAAAAAAAATCCAGTATCTAAACATTGGTGATCCAGTCTTTTACGGATTCCAACCACCAGAACATGTCAAAGAAGCTTTAATCAAAGCTGTAAGAGACGGTGAAAACTATTATTCTCCATCTGAGGGAATTCCAGAACTACGAGACGAAATTGCAAAAAAAGAAAACAAAAAAGAACTGCACATTGATGCAGATGATGTTCTTGTAACAAACGGAGTCTCTGAGGGACTTGACATGGTAATTTCCTCAATTGTTGAAGAAGGAGACGAGGTTCTACTTCCTGGTCCTTACTATCCACCATACGCATCATATGTAAGACTACATGGCGGCATACCGGTAGAGTTTGCAGTGGATTTAGAAAACTCCACACCAGACATTGATGATATTCGCTCAAAAATCACATCAAAAACTGTCGCAATCTGTTTAATCAGTCCAAACAATCCCACAGGTGCAGTATTTAATGAAAAATCGCTAAAACAGCTAGTCGATATTGCAAATGAGCACAATCTCTACATTTTGTGTGATGAAATCTATGATCAAATTGTATATGATGAAAAATTTGTAGGAATTGGCAAGGTTGCTGGCGATTCTCCAATAATAATTCTAAACGGATTTTCCAAAGTTCATCTAATGACAGGATGGAGACTTGGCTATCTTGCATTTAACAAATCATCAAAACTTGATGCACTCAAAGAAAATTTGCCAAAGCTAGCTAGAGTAAGAATTGCATCAAACTTGCCATTTCAGCATGCTGCAGTAGCGTCACTGCGAGGGCCTCAAGGATATATCACAGAGTTTGTTTCAGAGCTAAAAAAGAGAAGAGACCTTGTTGTAAAAAGACTAAACTCAATTCCAGGACTTTCCTGCCCAAATCCAAAGGGAGCATTCTATGCTTTTCCAAAAATAGAGCACAACAAGTATTCCTCAGATGAAGAGTTTGTTCTCAAATTACTAGAATCAAAAGGAGTGCTGACAGTTCACGGCTCTGGTTTTGGCAAAAAATATGGAAGTGAGCATTTCAGACTAGTGTTTCTGCCAAATATAGAAACGCTTGATTCTGCTCTAGATAAGATTGAAGAATTCATGAGCTAAAATTTCCACGCAGATAATTTTTTTGGATAAATTTCTATTATACAATCGGTATCATCAAGCAATTCTTTGGCAGATTTATTCTCCAGTGTTTTAAAATATTTTTTTAAAATTTTTTTTGCAATGCTTGATACTTTGTTTTTCTCCAAAATTAGTTTTGCATTTCCCTTTCCCATCACACCGTAAATTTGCGGAGAATGAACTCCAACATCTACACAAAAACTCACGCGCTTGTTTTTTTTCAAATTTTTTGCCTTTTCTGTTCTAGTGTTTGTTCCGATATAGAATTTTTTTTTACTGTACAAATACCACACAGGAACAATGTAAGGTACTCCATTTTTATCAATTGTAGCTAGCCGCAATAATTTTTGAGTTTTTAAAAAATCATCTTGCCTCGTCATGTCCCTTTCTAAATCCCATCACAATCATAAAAACTCCAAACCCAATCATTCCAATTGAAATCTTTTCATTTGTGATATCAGAATTTAATAAAAATTCCAGCACAAAGTCCGGACTCCACAATATAATTTGCCGCACAAGAACAATTCCTGCCATTATAAGAAAAAGAGCTCCCATTGCAGTATACCAATTTTTTCCACGTCGACGGTACACGGGACTCATACAGAATTTACGCTATCTTTATTCCGGGATTTTTCAGCTTGTTTTTTATCATCGCGTTTAGCAACAATGGAGTTGCAATTTCTGCCATGTATGATAGTGCACCAGGCCCCAAGTAAATTGGCCGCAAGCCCTTGATTTCATTAATCAATCCATTTACAACGTTCACAGAATTCATGTCGTCACCGCAAACAAAAATGTCATAGTCTAACGGAATGGTTGGGTCTGCCAATTTTTTCTCTGAAATTACATGAAATGCCGAAACAAGTTTTGATTTGTCTTTTATGTGCTTTGAAACAAGCTGAAACGAAAACGGTTTTCCCTCTTTGATAGGTATAAACTCAAAACCAAGATCGGTTTTTGTCATTGGAACAATTGGTGACACCACAACGCAGCTGTCCTTGATTAGTGGTAGCAGCTCAGAGCACACAGAATCAATGTATTCATACTGGATTGATAAAATCAACACATCAGATTCTTTTACAATTGAAGGATTGTCACTACCTTTGATACTGCCTTTAATTTTTCCATGAATTTTATCTGCAAGTTTAGAATATTCCACTGCAGAATCTGCAGCTCGTGCTGCATCGCGAGATCCAATCAAAACATCGTGATTAATGCACCATCGCAGTGCAAAACCTTTTCCCATTCCACCAGTTCCACCAACGATCCCAATTTTCATCCAATAAAGTCTGGCAATGTTATTATTATCTCTATTTGATATTCGAGTCGAACTTGGGATCTATAATTTTTCTTAGACATGGCCAAGCGCAAAATAATATCAAACGAGTTCTAGCTGGAAGAACTCCCGGAGTTCCATTGACAGGTGATGGAATAAAGCAAGCAAAAACAATTGCAAAGTTTCTCAAGCCGATGAAAATTTCCACAATTTATTCTAGTCCAGTTGAGAGAGCACTAAAAACTGCAGAAATTGTTGCAAAACACAACTCTGTTGATTACAGAATTGATGAGAGATTAATCGAATTAGATATGGGAAAATTCACAGGAATGCCATATGATGAAATTTTTAAAACTCACGGAAATGTTTTTTTGAAATTCTACGAGGGTGAAGTTGAAATTGCACACAACGGAGTAGAAACATTTTCTGAAGTAAAAAAACGTGTTCTGAGTATTGTTGATCATGTGTTAAATGAACACAAAAATGAAAACGTGGTACTTGTAACCCATATGGACCCAATAAAGGCAATGCTTTCAACAGTTATGGATTTGAAACCTCAATCATTGTTTGAATTAATAATTGCAAATGCATCACTGACAGTTTTTCGTGAAGAGGGTGGCAAGCTCTCAGTTAAAGCAATCAACGCAATGGATTCTTCGCGTTTCGATCAAGAATGGTAGCTGAAAATCTTCAAAACCCTTAAATAGAATTTTTAGGTCACGCAAGTCAACTGGGAATGAGGAGTATAATTGGATTATTTTTGGTCTTAGCGGTTCTTATCATTATTCCATCAATAGAATATGCGTTTGCGCAAGATGAGCCCGGTGAATATATAGATCGTAGAGTGCTAATTTGGAATCTTTTCTTTAGGATGATGGTAGTTGCATTTACAATTGGCGCCGTTGTTTCAGGAACCATAGTATGGCTATGTTGGAGATTTAGAGAATCAAATCCAAAAGCAGAACCAACAAAGTACGAAATTGCTGGGGAGTGGTAGATACTTTGGCAGGACATTCTAGCTGGCCAGAATGGATTTACATTGGCGTTGTAATTGCACTACTTGTTTGGGTAGGCGCTGAAGCATGGAACGTAGAACGTTTAGTAGAACATACTCCAGCCGATGCTGAAGTTATCAAAGTCACAGGACAGCAATGGTTCTGGACATTTGAGCACGAAGACGGAACAAAAGAGGTTGGAGAATTACATGTAGAAGCTGGCAAAGCCTACAAGTTTGAGGTAACATCAAAGGATGTCATTCACTCATTTAACATTCATGATTATGTGGTGTTGATGGATGCTGTTCCAGGCCGTATCAACACTGTCTGGTTTGCGCCAACCGATGCTGGAGAGTTTCCAATTCAGTGCAGAGAGTATTGCGGCTTGATTCACTATAACATGAGAGGAACACTATACGTGGAGGAAGCATCATAATGCTAACAATTTTAATGATATCTGAACACAAAACCAAGGAGTGGACTAAATGGTACTAGAATTACAAAAACCAAGACCAATCTGGCAGATAATGTTTTCAACACATCACACAGATATTGGATTACTGTACCTCATAACCTCTTTGGCATTTTTGTTTATGGGTGGTGCATTAGCAATTGGAATCAGATTAGAATTATTCATGCCAGGAACACAGTTCATTGCAGATTCTATGACATTTAACAGAATGTTTACAGTCCATGGAACAACTTTAATTTTCTTATTCATCTTACCGTTTGCTTCTGCAGTTGGAAATTACTTTGTTCCAATCATGATTAGATACAAAGACATGGCATATCCAAAACTAAACGCAATTGCATATTGGATGATTCCACCAGCTGCTGCATTAATCTGGCTTGGATTTGCAGACTTTACATGGTATGCAACTCCACCATATTCAGTAATTAGTGCTCCAGCACCAGCTGCTGATATGTGGATTTTTGGTCTAAAAATTCTTGGAGTTTCTTCAATTCTTGGCGCAATTAATTTTGTTGTAACAATAATGAAATGCAAACACCCAGACATGTCGCTTGGTCAGGTTCCTCTTCTTGCATGGTCATTTTTGTCCTCATCACTTATCGTACTTGTCGCAATTCCAACATTTGCTGCAGCGTTGCTGATGCTTCTTACAGATAGACTGGGAGTATCTGGATTCTTTGATCCAACGGTTGGCGGTGACCCAATTGCATATTCACACTTGTTCTGGTTTACATTTCATCCTGAAGTATACGTTCTTGTAATTCCAGCAATTGGAATGATGTATGAAATAATTCCAAGATTCTCTAGAAAACCAATCTTCAGTTATAATTCTGGAGTGTTTGCCTTTGTCTTGTTGGCAATTGTTTCATTTTCATCGTGGGCTCACCACATGTATGCAACAGGCATGTCATTTACTGAAAAAACTGTATTCATGGTAGGAACCTTGGCAGCAGTTCCAGCATCTGCAATGCACGTCTTCAACTTTTTAGCTACGATGTGGGGAGGTAGAATTAGATTCTCAACTCCAATGTTATGGTCAATTGGTGGAATTGCTCTCTTCTTCTCAGCAGGAGCAGGAGGAGTTGTAAATAGCGCCATGCCACTTGATTTTGTAACGCATGATTCCTATTGGGTTGTAGGACACTTTCACTTGTTTGTATTTGGAACAATTGCGTTTGGCTCTATAGCATTTCTTTACTACATGTTCCCATATGTTACAGGAAGAATGTATCATGAAAAATTGGGACAAGTCCACTTTATCTTGACATTCATCGGAGCTGTGATGGTGTTCTTTACACAACACGTACTAGGACTATTTGGCATGCCAAGAAGAATTTACGACTATCCACCAATCCCAGAATGGATTGCAATGAACCAAATTGCATCAATTGGAGCAATGATAATTCTAGCTGGCATGGTAATCTTTTTAGCTAACATGATCTACAGCACTGGAAAAGGAAAGCCAGCTAACATGGATGATCCATTTGGACTTGGTGGCAAATACTATTATCCATATCAACAAAAGAATCCCCATCATTAGGTGATAATATTGAGTCAAGATCCAATTTACAGAACATCGGGTGAAAGAACTGTCAAAATGATGGCAATACTTGTTGGTATTTGTGTTGTAGGAGCTGCAATCTTTTTTGGAATGTGGGATTATTGGATTTCCAGTCCTGCCGCCGTTGTATTACAACGTGCAGCAACAACACCAGAAGGACCAACTGTTGTAGCAACGGGAGTGGAAATTCCAGTATCTCTTTCATTTATCGAATCCCCTGACTTTATAACTTTGGCATTTAACGCATTGCCCGGTGATCCAAACAACAATCCAACAATTGAAGCACAAGTTGGTGACAAGATTATCTTTGATGTTGTAAATGATGGCAAATCTTTTCATGCATTAGGTGTAACAGCAGAGGATTCAGGATTTAGTGGAATTATCCCAGGAACTGAAGTTGGAAGTGCAAGTAAACCACTCAAACCAGGCGAAGGTGGAAAATCATCATTTGTTCCAGGTGAAGAAGGAATATACTATTACATTTGTACGGTTCCAGGTCACAGAGAACAGGGAATGGTAGGACAAATTATTGTAGGCGATGTTTCTGAACCTGCTGGTTCTGCAATGCCTGTTCCAGAGCCTGGACTTGAAGAGATTCCTGAAATGATTGTTGAAGAAGAACCAGCAATAACAGTTACTCCTCCAAAAGTAGAATCTCCTCCTGCAGCAATGGTTCCGTTCACTGGAACAATCTCAGTTCCTGCAGGTTCTGGTGTTCCTGGATGTGAACAAACAAATGAGTGCTTTATTCCAGCTGATGTTACTGTAAGTGTTGGCACAACAGTAACATGGTCAAATGATGACACTGTAGCTCACACTGTAACAAGTGGCACACCATCTGGTGGTCCAGACGGCGTATTTGATAGCGGTCTATTCATTGCAGGAGCTAAATTTGATCACACATTTGACGAAGCTGGAACATACGATTATTTCTGTATGGTTCATCCATGGATGAAAGGAAAAGTTCAAGTGAATTAGTTACAAACGAAGAATTTTGATTTTAAAATATCTCTCATTAACATCTCTAATAGTTTTGTATTCGCTGATGTTTATTGGCGGCTATGTTTCAGCAGCTGGTCTTGGGCTTACATGTCCAGATTGGCCTTTATGTCCAAATGGAATTTTTCCAGATGAAGAATATTTTATAGAATGGACTCATAGATTTATTGCAGCTTCTACTGGAACACTGGTAATTGCAACAACAATTGGATGCTGGATTACAAAAAACGCTGATTGGAAAATCAAACTCACTAGTTCTTTGGCTGCAGTTTTTGTGGTAACACAAATTACACTTGGCGCAATAGTTATTGATCTGAAACTTCACGCAGTCCTAGTAGCGGTTCATCTTGGAATTGGAATTTTACTGTTTGCGATGGTTCTTTTAACAACCCTGTTTGCTTTTAGACTATCAAAGGCTTCAATTCAAACTAAGATTTAGAAATAAATTTCAAAATTTTTGGCAGGTAAATATAGCCCACAACTATTGCAAAAATGGTTGCACCAATAATTATGCTGATGAAAAAAATGTATCCAAATGGACTTTGTGTACTCATGTTAAATGTATAGGTAAGTACTGAGTTTGAGCCTGGCATATCATAAAGATCTACCTTAAAGATATGGTTTCCTGGCTTTTCAAAAACAAAATCAGCAGTCCAATGTCCTCCCTCATAGGATTTTGGCTGAAATGCGTAAACTTGTTCGTCGTTAAAAAAAATTCGAACACCCATAGTAAATCTATCAACCTCGTTAAAGTCTGCATCCGTAACTCTAAACAAAATCTGAGAGTTTTCTCCAACGTTTGGAAATTCTGGAAGTGTTGCAACCTGTACTCTATATCCTCCCAAAAATTCTTCTGCAGAGTTAAAAAGAGAATGGGCATTTGCTTCTGAAACTGCGATCGACAAAATTATCAAAAATAAAACTGGAAACAATAAACGATTTATCATTTTCATAAAATTATTGATTTTTGATGAATATATTGTAAAGGAATATCTAATTGAAAAATTGACAAAACCTTTAAATCCAGACCGGCAAAACATCCAAACGTTGACCGTCGTAAGCAAATCAATTGACATCAAAGTTCCTGTTGATACGGTCTTTACCTATTTCGCAAGACCAGAACACGTCTCAGATCAAATGACTGAAAAGGGCGTTGGCATGACAGTAATTCCAATGGATATCAAGGAGGGAATGGGCGTTGGTACAACATTCAGAGTTATTGGTGACTTTAACGGAAAAAGATTAGAATGGGATTGTGAAACAACAGAATTTCTCAGAGATGAAAGAATCTCTGCAAAAATGATTCAAGGGCCATTTAAGAGATGGCAAATTACAAATGAATTCAAATCACAAGGCGATAATCTTACCAAAGTCACAATGACAGTTGATTATGAAATGCCGTTTGGACCACTCGGAAGCATTTTGGACAAGGCAAAGTTTGCAAAATCAGCCGAACGAGGAATGGAAACCGCTCTTTACAAGGTTAGGGGTCTGCTAGAGGGAAACGGCTCAATACCAGTTTACATTACACTTGATGCATACCAAAAACTTTTGGCTGAAAAGAAGAAAATGAACAACGTTCCAGTTTCAACCGTACTTTCAGCAATTTTAGAAAAGTACAGTGAAATCGAAACAAAAATCACAAATTAGAATTTTAAGCAAAAACCTGAAATCTTGAATACAAACTACACTATGACTAGTATACTTTCATTAACACTCATGGATAAGACACAAATTTTTGATGTGAGTTTATGTTTCATGCAATTGATAGATTCATCGAAATAATTTCAGACTTTTTTGACACAATCTCATCGTATTTTTAAAGTTCCGTATCCTGTTCATTGATGACTACATTTTCTAAATTAAAGAATTTTTAATTTTAACTCAACGTTAATAACGAATCTAGAGTTTGCTAGTTTTATTGGGTCTATGGCTCAGCCAGGTAGAGCACCGGACTCTTAATCCGGCTGTCGTGGGTTCGAATCCCACTAGACCCGCTGACTCAATAGTATTCAATAACTACAAACCATTTTTACTAGACATTAATGAAAAATAAAGAAAACGGGAATTCATCGATGACTTTTTTTGATGTTCTATATATCAAACTTGTTTCAAAAATTCTTCTCTTGTAATACCACAATCCTTTAGGATAACTCTTAGCAGCCCTACACGAATTTCCTTTAGAGGAACTGTAACGTATATGATGCCATTTGTAATAGTAACATGACTTCCTTTTTGTCTTTTTGCCTGAAAACCAAATTTGTTACAAAGAATTTTGACTAATTCTTTTCCATGTATTGGTGATAATCTTTTCAAATTGTAATAATTTCAGTGGCCTTTTCTCTTAAAACTGACAAGTGAAGCTCAAGAGCCTTGCGGAAGTTTTTTTTGGCATCTTGTATGTTTTTGCCCGTACTGTAAACCCCTAGCGCCGAGCACGTAATAGAGTAGGAACCATCATTTTCTTTGATCATTTTAGTTTTGATGTCTTTAATCTTAACAGACATTTAACAATAGAATATTCTTTTTATTTATTTAAGTTTCTTTACATTTAGGTGATAATTTGAAAAGACTGGAATCTCAAAAAAATGAGAATCATGATGAAATTCTCAAATTGGTGGACCAAAAAACAAAAGAACGTCTTGAGCTATACAAACGTCTTTCTAAATGTTAAGAGATCTCAAATACTATAGTGCATAACTTGAACCCCTAAATTCAGCACAATCCTGTACTACATAACCGAAAATAGAGTCAATAGTGGTTTTCATACTAGACCCGTTATGAATTGAGAATTTTTTGAAAATGTTCAATGCTTGCATTTGCAAGAAATCATTTTTGTATCAAAAGTACAGTCATGGGGTCCTTCCGATTTTCCTTCAACTGGAATGTTTTTCATACATTCATTGTGTCTGCCTTTTTTACAAAACCAACAGATTTCTTGTGAATTACCGGCAGAGCAGGACTCCATTTACAATTAACATCTTTGTTTTGTGTGTAAAAAGCTTACACTAAATGTAAGTTAGCCAAGAAAGGAACCTCTCATCCTTTCCCATTGAAACATTGGTAAAGGATTTTTGTAATGCCTTTGTAATCTTTCCAGGCTTTGCATTCCCAATTTTAATACTGTCTATTTGAGTTACTGATTTTACTTCAGCTGCGGTTCCTGTCATAAAGACTTCATCGGCTGCGTACAAATCCTCTCTTTCTAGATCCATTTCAACCACATAGCCACCATTTTCCTCAATTATTCGAATTACACTGTCTCTGGTAATTCCTTCTAACGCACCAGAATTTAGAGGAGGAGTCATAATTTGATTATCTTTAACAATGAAAATGTTTTCTGCGCTGCCCTCAGCAATTTTTCCATCAGAATTTAACATGATAGCTTCATCATAGCCATTTTTCAAAGCTTCCACTCGGGCTAGAGCTGCATTTGAATAATTTGCAGCGGCTTTTGCTTTCATTGGTTGAGATCTTGAATCAATTCTAATCCAACTTGATATTTTGCATTTTGCGCCAGAGAATTTTCCTGCTTTAGATTCTCCCATCTTCCATTCCCAGCAAGCAATGGCAACATCAATGTTGTCAAGAGGTGGAGTTAAGCCGACTGCTCCATATCCACAGTAAGCTATAGGTCTAATGTAACATTCTTTGAGCTTGCTAGTCTTTACAGTTTTAATTATAGCATCTGAAATTTGTTTTTTTGAATATTTCATTTTCATCGAATACAATTTTGCAGATTTAAATAATCTATCAACATGTTCTGGTAATCTAAAAATTGCCGAACCATTGCTAGTATTATAGCATCTAATCCCTTCAAACACTGCTGTAGAATAATGCAGTGCATGAGTTAGTACATGTACTTTAGCGTCCTTAAACGGCACAAGTTTTCCATTCATCCAAATTTTTCCAACTTCTTTCATACGAGAATGAAAAAAATCATTGTAATTTAAAGAATTGTCTCAGTTCCAGCCTAACATCTCTGTAAACTACATATTATTACAAAATCAATACTTGCTATGGATTGGATAATGGGTGGAGTCGCAATTGCATTATTAGTTGTGGGACTGATTGGTCAAGGCTTTGAAATGAGAAAAATTCGACACACAATTTACAGAGATGAAGAACTTGCATCATCAAAAATTTTTGGTAATAAAAAAAATTTCAAATGGTATGCAATGATTGCAATAGGAATAGCACTATGGTTTATCGCTGAGCGTATCTCTTGATATTCTATATAGATCAGGTCTAAATATCAGAATGGTTCAGTATTATTAGCGCGTGTTTTGGGTAACGCCGGACTGATTCATGATAAAGGTCCAAGAAAAAACCCACCTTGGTACTTCTGGTTAAAAACCCGAAGGGCCATGGACAAATATTTCTAAAACCAATCAAACGAATTTAATTTTTGATCTTTCTGCATGAATTGCTTCAATTGCTTTTTCAATATTTTTTTCAGAGTCTTCTACGACAATAATTATTCTTGATGTTTCCTCTTGTGCATCCATATTCAAAATATTAAGACCAGCTTCTCCAATTTTTGCACTGGCTTTTGATGCAATTTGTTGAACTCGCCACATTTCATCACCAATTAGTGTAATGACGCCTCTGTTGTAGGTGATGGTAGCAAGAGAATCAAATCCTAGCAAATATTTTTCATTTCTTTTGACATAATCGCCGTCAAGAAACAAAATTCTAGTAAATTCTACCCCATCTTTCGTATAAGGTGAAAGTATGATAAATTCGCTATACCTTTTATTATTTTCAAGAGAATCTAACAGTCTTTCTGCGGATTTTGTCTCAATTCTAAAAATGGCACAATTTCTCTTCCCTGTAACTATTTTCAATGGATGACCATTTCTGTCATCTAATTTTCGTTTAATTGTAGTAATTTGTTTTGGGTTTTTCATATTAGTAATAATTATGGGCATGTCTACTCCATGTTCTAATATCTCCTTGATAACTATTGGATCTAGAATTTTCATTCCAAACATTCCAGCTAATCTTGCTTCATTGTATGATAGCTGTTGCACTTCGCTTAATCCTTCCCCCACTATTTTGGGATCTGCTGAAACAACGGCATTGTCTTTTTCAAAATCAATCAAAGTGTTAAATTTTTTATGAAGTAAAATTCCCAAATCTGCTGCAGTACGATCTGAGCCTCCACGTTCGTAAGTTGTAATGACTCCATCTGGGGTTTTTCCAATAAATCCACCAATTGAAACTACTTCATTCTCAGCTAGTAATTTTTCAAGTTGTTGTATTCTCTCTAAAGATTCTGATGCCAGAAAATTTGTGGACTCTATATTGTGATCTGTAATTATTGGCCAAGCATCTAATTCAATTGAAGCAGATTTGATTCCCTGCCCTCTCATTATGTAATTCATGACCTGAGACATGAGTACTTCACCAGAATATGCTAATGCTTTTGAACGAACTTCATTAGCAAATTCTCCTTTTTGCTTTGCCTGATAAAGTGCATTTTTGGTGTTCTCTAGGTATGAATTAATTACATTTTCACATTCATTTTGATTTTCAGAACTTACTAATTGGAGAATTTTTTCATATGCCTTTTTTATTTCATCAAGATTTGGCTCTTCTCCACTTTCAGCTCTTCTTCCTAAATCTAAAACAATATCAGTTAATGATCTAGTTTTTCCATTTTGTATCGTAAGTGGTGCTGAAAACACTGTAATCACTTTGGATTTTTTTTTCAATTCATTTACTCGTTGAATAATTATAGGAATAGAAAGACCGTCTACTCCAATTGCACTGCCACCAAATTTTGAAACTATCAAATTTGTCATGAGGTATAAAAAATCACGGGCTATCTATTAAGCATTGGTTTTAGTTAGGAATGTTTATGATAATTCTAAACTTTGTTTTTCTACTTTTTTCATTTTTCAAAAATCTTTACCAAACATTTCTCAAAGTTTAAATGCATTTTAACAAGGTAGCTTTCTGGGCTCATAGTCCAGATCGGTTATGACGTCGCCCTTACACGGCGAAGATCCGGGGTTCAAATCCCCGTGGGCCCATTCATTAAATTAAATTCTAACACAAACTAAAATTTAGAATCTTCTAAGACCCTTTGGTCTTATTGCTTCTGGATGATTTCTCATCCAAGAAATTTTTTCCAACATTGATTCTTTATCATGTGGAAATGTGCCTTTGATGGTATATGCGTTAGAACCATGATTTGCCCTAAAAATAATCTCATTTTTTACATTAATTTGACTAATCAAATCTTCCAATTCATCTAATGCTTCAGAGTCAGACAGTGGAACAAACTCCCCATCATATTTTGTTAAAAACTCTTCTTTGATTCCATTTTCTAGGTATAGTGTTAGAGCACCTACATATTGTGGTGTTGATGCATTAATGACTTCAGCAGTTCCCTTGATATGTTCTTTAGAATATTTTTTCCCTCCAAGACCAAGAATAATCATGCACGACATTGTATATCCTGCATCTTGTGCTTTTTTTACCGATCTGGTTATTGTCTGACCTAAAGCGCCTTTTGTTACTTTTTTGAGTACAACATCAGAACCACTTTCAATTCCTAAATATAACATCTTTAGACCAGCATCAAACATCTGTTTTAGCTCTTCTGGTGTTTTTTTAAGTACATTCATTGGCATCGCATAACATGAAACTCGTTCAAGGTTTGGAAATTTTTCATAAAGATATTTTACAATTTTAATCATATAATCCGTTGAAAGATTTAGTGCATCTCCATCCGCAAGAAAAATTCTTGTTGCATCTGGGAGTTGTTTTGACATCATATCAATTTCTTGTTTGACTTGTTCCCAAGGTCTTTCAGAATATTCCTTTGATCTGTACATATCACAAAAAGAACATTCATTGTATGAACAGCCAAGCGTAACTTGAAAAATTAATGATTGGGCTTCAGACGGTGGTCTATACAGTGGATATTCATAATTTAGCATCATACTTCTTCATCAATATTGAGTTGTTTGTACCTTTTTACTTTTGCTAGGTACCAAGTAATCGGAATCCCTATCAAAGTTGCTAAAATTGCACAATACCTTTTAGTTAACTGAAATAACAAAAGCTCGTATTACCTATGGTAAATGATCCTTACGCAAAACGACTTTTGTGGTTTGTATTTGCTGGTTCACGCGGAGGATTAAATCGACTTAGAATTATTTCCGCTTTAAAAGAAAAACCCATGAACACAAACCAACTTGCAACTGAATTGGGTCTAGATTACAAGGCTATTCAACATCACATTAATGTTTTAGAAAAAAACAATCTAATTTCAAAAGAAGGAGAAAAGTATGGAGTTATGTATTTTATTTCAACATTTTTAGAAGTCAATATGGAAGCATTTGATGAAATTGCAAACAAATTGGATAAAAGTAAATAAGAGTAGTAAAGGTGGAGTGAACTAAATGGAACCATCATCTGCAATTTTGTCTGGAGTTTCTATCGCTAACATAGTGGTTTTAGGTATTCTGATGTGTACATTTGGAAAAATGTATGCAAAAACTAAAGCGCAATTACCAATAGGAATGATAGTTGTTTCTTCAATGTTGCTTTTGCATAATGTAATTGGGGCATTTGCTTACTTTTCCATGGAACAATTATTTTCACATGAGATATTTCCTTACATGTTGGGAGTTGGAATTGCAGAACTTGCTGGCTTACTTATCTTTTTGAAAATTACATTAGATTAGATTTAGTTTATTTGTAAGTGTAATAGCATCAAATAGTGACGTATAGATGACAATTAGCATTTATGTTGACGGTTCAGGAGGAACAGATTCTGGTTATGGATTTTTTGTTAAAGAAACAGGCGAATCATTTTATGAAAAGAAATCTAATATTACTAACAATCAAGCAGAGTATCTAGCAATTATCGCAGCTCTAAAAAAATTTGTAGACTCTGATGAAGAAATAATAATTTACAGTGACTCAAAAAACACTATATCTCAACTAAATCATGATTTTGCAATAAATAATGAAGAACTACGTACGTTGGCACGTGAAGCATGGGCCCTTATCGCAAAATTTTCTAAACTAAAGTTACAGTGGATACCAAGAAATGAGAACTTGGCTGGAAAGATGCTTGGAAGTTAGGGATCTGCATTTTTCATGAATACTTTATTATACAATTTGATTTGATCAAAACTCGTTAAAATGGCCGAGTCTGTTTTTCTTTCTCCAAAATCTATTGCAATAATTGGAGCTTCTGATAAAAGAGGAAGTGTTGGTCGTACCATTACATCAAATATTATGAATGGTTTTAAAGGCACAGTTTTTCCAATTAGTCCAACAAGACCTACGGTATTCTACAAAAAAGCATACAAGAGTGTATTAGATGTTCCACAACCAATTGATTTAGCTGTTATAGTAATTAAAAACACAATCGTCCCACAAGTACTTGAAGAATGTGGTAAGAAAAAGATCAAAGGAGTTATAGTTATCACTGCAGGTTTCAAAGAAGTCGATGAAGAAGGCAAAAAACTAGAACAACAACTAAAGGACATTGCAAAAAAATACAACATAAGAATTATTGGTCCAAACTGTCTGGGCGTGATGAATTTAGATCCAAAAACAATGATGAACTCTACATTTCTTAAAATCACCCCAAAATCAGGAGAAATTGCACTTGTTTCACAAAGTGGTGCGATTTGTGCTGCACTTTGTGAAGATGCTAGTGCTCAAGGAATTGGTTTTTCAGCGGTTATTAGCATGGGTAACAAAGCTGATACAAATGAAATTGATGTACTAAAGATGTTAGCTAATCACACACAGACCAAAGTAATTGTGATGTATCTTGAAGATATGGGCGATGGACAAGAATTTCTTAAAGTTAGTAAAAATATTACTAAAACCCTCAAAAAACCAATTTTTGTTTTAAAGTCAGGACGTAGTGCTGCTGGAGCAAAAGCTGCAATGTCACATACTGGCGCCTTGATGGGTTCTGATAAAATCTATGACGCATTATTACGACAATCTGGAGCAATTAGAGTTGATACAATGGAAGAATTATTTGATTACGCAACCGCATTTTCAAAACAACCGCTGCCATTAAAAGGAGATTTTGTAATCGTATCAAATGCTGGAGGTCCAGCTATTATCACAACTGACGCATGTGAAAAATATGGAATCAAAATGGCAGACATTTCTAGTATTAGACCAAAAATTGATGTAGTTATTCCACCTTGGGGAAGTTCTAGAAATCCTGTTGACATTGTAGGCGATGCTGACTTTAATCGCTTCGATAATGTTCTAAATGAGGTTCTAAATCACAAAAATGTTGGTTCTGTGATTACAATGTGTACTCCTTCAGGAACCTTAGATTATGATAAACTAGCAGAAGTAATTGTAAAACATTCTAAAAACTACAAAAAAACAATGCTTGCAAGTTTAATGGGGCTCGATGAGGGCATTGAAAATAGAAAGATACTCTCAGATGGAGGAGTTCCCTACTATACCTATGCTGAAGGAGCAATTAGGACACTAGCTACCATGCTAAGATATACTAATTGGATAAAATCTCCATCAGGTAAAATTGTAAAATTTAATGTCGATAAAGCAAAAGCAAAGAAAGTTTTTGATGAGGTAAAAAAAGAAAAAAGACCAAATCTTCTTGAAGAAGAAGGCCAAGAAGTTCTTAGAGCTTATGGATTTCCGCTTCCAAAAAGCGAATTAGCTAAAAATGAAAATGAAGCTGTAAAGATTGCAAAAAAGATTGGTTATCCAGTAGTGATGAAAATTGCATCACCACAAATAATTCATAAATCTGATGCTGGTGGTGTAAAAGTTAATCTAACAAACGATAACGAGGTTAAAGTTACATTCAAAGAAATAGTAAACAATGCAAAAAAATACAACAAAAAAGCTCAGATTCAAGGAGTTTTAGTTGTTGAAATGGTAAAAGGTGGAAAAGAAATGATCATTGGTTCAAAACTTGAACCAGGATTTGGTCCAGTGGTTATGCTTGGCATGGGCGGTATCTACGTCGAAGTTTTAAAAGATGTCACTTTTCGTTTAGCACCTGTAACAGATAGTGAAGTTAACGACATGATTTCATCAATCAAAACGAAAAAGTTGCTTGAAGGCGTAAGAGGAGAAAAACCTTCAGACCTCAAAAAATTATCAGAATGTATACAAAGACTTTCCCAACTCGTAACAGACTTTAAAGAAATTAAAGAACTTGATATGAACCCCGTGCTTGTAATGGAAAACGGTAAAGGATGCAAAATCCTTGATGTTAGAATTGGTCTTTGAGTCTTCAAATTATGTGACTAATTTCGATCTAGAATTTTTATAGAACCTCGAGGGAAAAATCCTTATGGGAATTAGGACTGGAGAAGATTACATCAATAGTCTTAGAGGTAGAAAACTGAAAATCTATCTTTTTGGTGAACTTGTCAAGGATCCAGTAGAACACCCAATGATTAGACCCTCCATTAACGCCGTTGCTGAAACTTATGATCTTGCGGTTAGAGAGGAACAATTAGCAACTGCACAATCTTCAATAACCGGTCAACGAGTAAACCGATTTTTGCATATTGCAGAAAGCGCTCAAGATTTAGTTTTACAAAATAAAATGCAGAGAAAAATGGGTCAAAACACAGGTACATGTTTTCAACGTTGTGTTGGAATGGATGCATTAAACTCACTTCATTCAACTACATTTGAAATTGATGAGAAATATGGAACAAAATATCATCAAAGATTACTAGATTTTATCAAAATGGTACAAACTGAAAATTTTGTTATTGGCGGTGCAATGACTGATCCAAAAGGAGATAGAAGTAAAGGACCTACAGAACAAGTTGATCCTGATCTATTTTTACATGTTGTTAAAAAAGATGACAAGGGAGTATACGTAACAGGAGCAAAAGCACATCAAACTGGATGCATAAACTCTCACTGGATTATTCTTATGCCAACAATTCGACTAACTGAAAATGATAAAGATTACGCTATTGTAGGTGCTATACCAGCAGATGCAGAAGGAATCACCTACATCTATGGACGACAATCATGTGACACAAGAAGTATGGAAGAAGGAGATCTTGATTCGGGTAATTCAAAATATGCTGGACAGGAAGCACTAATAATTTTAGATAATGTTTTCATCCCATGGGATAAAGTTTTCATGTATGGAGAATACGAATTTGCTGCAATGCTGGTTGAAAGGTTCACCTGCTATCACAGAAGAAGCTATGTATGTAAAACTGGACTTGGTGATGTATTAATTGGTGCAGCTGCAACAATTGCAGATTATAATGGAATTCCATCAGTTTCTCATATCAAAGATAAATTAATTGAAATGACTCATCTTAATGAATCAATTTATGCTGCAGGAATCGCTTCGTCATATCAAGCACACAAACTAAAGTCAGGTGTTTGGTTAAATGACGATATGTTAGCAAATGTGTGTAAACACAACGTGACACGTTTTCCATATGAAATTGGTCGATTAGCGCAAGATATTGCAGGCGGTCTTGTAGTAACTATGCCATCAGAAAAAGACTTTCGCAATCCAGAAACTGGTCCATTTCTAAGAAAATATTTAGCTGGAAGAAAAGGTGTTGATGTTGAAAACAGAATGAGAATTCTTAGATTAATAGAGAATATGACTCTAGGGCGAAATGCCGTTGGATATTTAACAGAATCAATGCATGGTGCAGGCTCACCACAAGCACAAAGAGTTCAGATCGCGCGTCAAATGCAATTAGGATACAAGATGAACTTGGCAAAGAATCTAGCAAACGTAAAAGATGATTTTCAGGAACCAAATGAACCCTCAGACTACTTTAAACGTGTCTTCAAAATTAGCAATGAAAAAGAATAGAATCATTCTTTTGTTTTATTAACATCAGGATTATTTTCTTTTACAGATTCTGAACTAGAGCGTTCCATTGTTTTGTTTTCATTTTGAGAAATTGAATATTCATTATCTTTAGGAATTTTTTTAAATTCATCTTTTTCATCAGATGAAACTCGTTCTTCATCCTCTGAATCTAATGATTTGAGGTTGAATCCTTTTTCTTTTTTGTTTTTTGATATCTGTTTGAAAACCATAATTCCAATAATAACTGCGATAATAATGTAGTTGATAGGTGGTTGCATTATTCTTGTAATGTAACCAACTTGAGGAACCACCTGCCAAACTTTTCCAATATATTCTTCTTCAGTTATTGGAAAATCAGTTCCAGGAATTGAGGCTGGATTAGCATCTCCTTTAGTTCTAATTGTAAATGGGTTCTCATCAATGATTGCAGCTACTCTATGAACAATTACCCTGTCGTGTCCAGAAGGTCGATTAAAAACAATGATATCGCCAACTTGTACTTTATCAAAAGGTATCTTTCCATCTACAATTAATACATCATAAACTTGCAATATTGGGACCATACTTCCACTTGAAACAACATAAAATGGATTATCCGTTCCAGTAACAATTTTTAATCCAAACCAAATAATCAAAACACCAACAACAACAATGATGATGTCTTTAATTACTCCTCTTGAAACTTTACCTGCTGTCAAATTATGTCGAACCATTACCTAACAAAATAAATCTTACTTGAATTTCACACTCTAAAGCTTTCCACCACATTGTTCACAAAATTTTGAGCCTGTTTTGTTGATAAAATTACAATTTGGGCAATTTCCTGATTGTGATAAATTCATTTCACTTGAACTTCCAAGTAGTATCACTTCACCAATTTTTCTTACATTATTCCAAGGAACCGTAACATCATTTCCTTCATTATTTGTTAAAACAAGAACTACTTTTTGTGAAGAATCTATGCCTACTTGTTTAGCTGTTCCAACTCGCTTTGCATTATCATCGATTACTGCCATTCCAGAAATTGACCTAATTGTTGAATCCACTGGGCTTGTCTGAAATTGCGGACTAGGGGGTTCTACACTTGATGGTTCATCAAAAGTTGGCATTGTAAGTGGAGGTTCTTCTGGTGAGGGTTCAGAAAATGACGGTTCAGTAGGTGGGCTAAATGTAGAACTAAAATCAGGAGTTGATGGTCTTGCTGCACCGACATCGCTTTGTTTATCGGGTTTTTGAAATTCTCTATACTCTGCAATCGTTGAACCACAAGTATTACAAATGTATTGTCCTTTTTCTACTAGGATTAAATTTTGAGCAACTTCTTCATTTGGATTTTCATATTCAATTCTTGGACTACCTTCGTAATCTTTCTCACACGTATTGCAAAAGAATTTTGAAATTTTATCAGAATCAAGTCTTCCTATAGGAGCCAGAAATAGATCAGGACCTCCCAAGTTTCCTTTTTGCTGTTGTTCATCGGTTACATTAGCCACGACATATCCTCCAGAACCTCTTAATTTTTTTAATCTCATCTCATAGCTCATTGTCCAAGATTCAATAAAAGGTCATTTAAGTATATGTCAGTTCAGTTGCACGATTATCAAATTTTAGAATGAAAACCCTATAGAAAATTTGGATAAGATTGTGGTCAACATTTTTAGGTGTGTTCTAATGAATACCAAATGGAAATGGGAATTACCAAAGTATCTAACGAAAAATCATGGGAAATCGATGTAATTAATTCAGATATTCCCGTATTTGTTGACTTTTGGGCTGAATGGTGTGGTCCATGCAGAATGGTCGGACCCGTAGTTGAAGAACTAGCCAATGATTATGATGGTAAAATAAAATTTGTCAAAGTCAATGTTGACGAAGCAAATGAATTAGCATCAAAGTATAATGTTTTTAGCATTCCAACTTTGGCAATTTTCAACAAAGGCCAACTAGTAACTCAACAAGTTGGCGCTGCCTCAAAAGAATCATACAAAAACATGATTGAAAAAACCCTACAAGCTGCATAATTGCACTTGAGTTTTTTTATTTTTTTATTCTAAAGTATTAATAATGTAATGGCTTAAACACCACATGTCACTTGGAGAAGTCGATACATTAAATCTTCTCACTGAAAAGCTTGATAATTTATTCAATGAATCCCAAGGATATTACGAATCATTTCTTGATGATAACAATTTATACAAAAATGGAAAATTAACTGAAAAAGAATTTTTTGGTAAATTAGGAGATTATGTTGTAGCATATTCTGCATTAGAATTTCTTGCAATCAAAGTAATTTTGGAATTGAAAAAAGCCATAGACAGACTTGCAGGTGGAAAACCAATTGGTGGAACTCATTCTCCAGGTTTGATGCCAGGGATGGGCTCTCCTGGAATGATGTCAGGAGGTATGGGAATGCCTCAAACTGCCCGTATGGGAACTGCACAAAATCCTGTTGGCGGTCCACCATCTGTTGTTTCTGCAAGAGATTCATTTAATGAACTAGGAACTTTACCGTCTCCTGGCCCGTCTTTCTCATCACAGTCTAAAAGCTTTGGTCAATCTTGCTCATCTTGTGGTGCAGAATTGCGTCAAAATGCAAAGTTCTGTACAAAGTGCGGAATAAAAGTTTAGAAATTTTTTATTCTTTTAAATAATTAAAACTAATCTTGTGTAGCGCCACAATCCGTACAGAATCGTGCATTTGTTGATATTTTAGATCCACATTCGAAGCAAAATTTTACATCCGAATTGGTTTCAGTTTGTTGATTACCATACATCCCTGAAATTCTAACTGCTCCAGTAGGAACATATTTCTCATCGTCAATAATTTGAACAGGCTCAAAATCTTTTTCTTCAACAAACGTGTACATTCTTGGAACCGTTTTTTTCCTATCTTGAGGATCTGGAACCATTTCTCCTAACCAAAATGAATATCTCATTAAGGTTAATTCTGGAGTAGAAAATGCAAGTGTATGAGTTGACATATAGTCTTCGGCTGCTTGTTTTCCGTTGAAAACTTTCATGATGTTTACAATAATCCGAATTTATGTTATAATAGTTTCTAGGTGGTGGACCGGGAGGGAATTGAACCCTCGACTTCCGCGTTGCGAACGCGGCATTATACCACTAAACCACCGGCCCCATACCTAATCACAAGTTGGTTTACTTTTATTCATTTACTCAACGCATAATAGACTGCAAAATACAAAAAAATTAGATGACATACGATGCAGTTATTACAGACTCGCATTTAGTTTTACCACAAGGAATTATTGATAAGAACCTAGTTGTTGATGAAGGAAAAATTGTGTCTATTACCAATAACATTCCATCGTGTGATCATAAAATTAATGGCAACGGTTTAGTTTCAATACCGGGTTTAATTGATACTCATATACACTATGGTGTTTATTCTCCAATAGAAAAAGCTGCAACAACTGAATCTCATGCAGCAGCAATTGGTGGTATTACCACTATGATGAGAATGTTACGACTGGGGGATTCATATAAAACATCATTAAAATCACAACTTGAAGCAAGTTCCAAATCTCATTATGTTGATTATACAATTCATGCATCAATTTTTACTGAACAACAAATTAATGAAATGAAATATTGTGTGGAAAATGGAATTACCTCTTTCAAATTATACATGAATCTTGGTGGTGATGTGGGTGATGTTTTCATGGATATGAAACCAGGATCAAATTATTTACATGAAGCCCAAGTCAATGTAACTTTAGAAGTTATTGAAAAAGTTGTAAAAAATGCAGCAGCTTTAGGATGTCCAGTACTAGTTCATGCTGAAGATTATGAATCATGTGCTTGTGGAATTAAAACTGCAAAAGAAAAAAAACAAGATGGACTAGGCGCTTGGTCTGAAAGTAGGTCTCCTGACTCTGAAGTTAAGGCCATCAAAACCGTATCCAAATTTGCAAGAGATTATGGTTGCACAATATACTTTGTCCATATTGGTTCCTCACTAGCACTACAACAAATAAAAGAAGAAAAAATCTCCGGCACTAAAATCCATGTAGAAACATGTCCACACTATCTTACTCTTTCATACGAAAAACAAAAAGGTTATTTGGCAAAAGTAATGCCTCCAATTCGTTCATCAAATGACATTGAAGCAGTTTGGGAAGCAATCTTTGCAAATCAAATTGATACAGTCGGTACTGATCACGTTGCAAATCAGATTAAACTCAAGTTGAGGGGAAATGACGTTTGGGATGCTTTGGCAGGATTTCCTGGGATTGGGACTGAATTACCAATTATGTTAAGCGAGGGTGTAAACAAGGATAAAATTTCAATCGAACATTTAGTACAGTTAACAAGTACAAACGCCGCCAAAATTTTTGGAATGTTTCCTAAAAAAGGAGTACTTCAACAAGGCTCTGATGCAGATATTTCAATGATTGATATGAAAAAAGAAAAAAAAGTCACGAGTGAAATATTTGGTGCATTTTCTGATTATTCCGTTTATGAGGACATGAATCTCAAAGGTTGGCCTATCAAAACTTTTGTCCGGGGAGAGTTAATTGTAGATGATTTTGAAGTAATAGGTAAGCGTGGATATGGGAAATTTGTTAAAAGAACTGTTTAGGTAATAATTTCAAACTTTCCATTTGCTTTTGCTTTGTAAATCACATCTGGCTTTCTTGTAAAAATACCAACTTCCATTACACCTGCAATTTGAATAATCTTTTGCGCAAGTATTTTGGGTTTTTTAATAATTCCAAAATTACAATCCAAAATAATATTTCCATTCTCTGTAATGAAAGGATAACCCTTTTCCAGTGTTCTTATTTTTGGAATTCCTCCTAACTTCTTAATTGATTTTGAAACACTACTGCGTGCTAGAGGATGAACTTCAACAGGAACTGAACGATTAAAATGTTTTACAAATTTTGATTTATCTGCCATAATTACAACTTTTTTTGCAGCATTTATCAAAATATTTTCTCGTAATAAAGCTCCGCCACCACCCTTGATCAAATATTTTTCTGAATCAATTTGATCAGCTCCATCAAAAACTACATCAATGTGATCAACTTGATCAGCTTGAATTAACGGTATTTTTCCTTGTTCAGCGATGAGTTTTATTTGAAGAGACGTCGGCACAGCTTTAATTCTAATTTTTTTTGTTTTGATAAATAACGAAAGTGATTTCACAAATGCAGTAGCAGCTCTACCACTCCCAAGACCTAATACATAACCATCTTTAACAAATTTTAAGGCATCAGTTGATAATGCCGAAATGGCATCATCAAAAGACAACTATTCTACCTCAGCTTGCTCTAGTCTAGAGAGGGTTTTCATAATCTCTCCTTTTATCTTATCTAGGTCATCTTCATCATCTTCAATTTTTTCTTCACTTGGAAGTTTGATGGATGGTTGAGGTTTTTCTTCCTTAATTTGTGTTGGATTTTGTTGCTGTGAGGATACTGATGCTGGAATTTCTTGTTTTTGTATTTCAGGATTTATCTCTAATTTTGGAGTTGTTTGAATAATCTCAACTTTCTCAGGGGCTTCTTGCTGTTTTAATATCTCTTTTACAATCTCATTTTTTGGTTGTAATGGTTTTTGTTCAATGAATGGAAATTCAGGTAATTTATTTGAAATTTCTGTAAGTGTTGTTAATTCTACTGATTTTAGAAATTGATTGGCCTGAATTGTAGGAACAATAACATTTGGTTGTTGCTTTTCTTCAACACCTTTCAGTTCAATTGGCTTTTCTTGTGGTTTAATTACTGATTTTTCTTTTTTAATTTCTTCTCTTGGTATTGCTATCTCAGTTTTAATCTCTGGAGTTTGAGAATTCGCTATTGTTATTTTTGATGATAGTTCGTATAATCTCTTATCAAGTTGCGATAATTTTTGATCCATTAACGTAATCAGGCCTTCTCCTATGGGACCAAGGTCAGGATGCTTGCTTGCAACCTCTAATTTTTCAATCTTTGCAAGGATGATTCCCAGTTGATGTTGGTATCTTAACAATAATCTGTCTCTTTGAATTTTACTTAGACCAGAATCATTCTGATAAAGCCTAGTAATTGTTTTTGTAAGTATTTCCTTTTCTAAACGAAGCGAATTAATCTGATTTTTAATTTGAGAATTTGAACCAATCGTTCCCACTTCAACTTTGTTCTTAGGAAATTTTTTTACTGCAGCAGCTGTACATGCCCCAGCGATAGAACTTAGGAAAAGAGCAATTTCTTGCATCTAGGTGTACCATTTGATCCACGAGTATTTTCTAATCTTAGCCTCAGGAAATCCACAACTTGCACATCGATGGTGACGCTTATGAAATGAATTCTTTCCACATCTACGACATCTAATGTGGACCTTTTTCCTTGTAAAGCCCCCCATTGATGTTGTTCCTTTCACCATGATTCAATCACTCACGAAGATGGAGGTGGAGAAATCATGACCACGTTATCTCCTCTAACAACAATGGTCCCAAGACTTTTTGCCTCTCCCTCAGAAGGGATCTCTTCTGACTGGTCGAGTAGCAGATTCATGTGCTGGTCAAAACCAAGCAAGTTTCCTCGAATTGTCTTGCCGCCTTTAAGCTTAATCAAGACTATCTTGTTTATACTCTCATCAAGTACTTTTACTGCCATATCAACGGACATTTATTTCACTTATTAGCGATCGTATTGGAGGATTATATTAAAATTTCATTGGTGTAACTTTGGATTTTTACCAGTAAGGCAAGTTTGACACTTTTTTTCGAGATTTCTTACAATTTCAGACAACAATTCTATGCCTACTTTCTTTGATGCCTTTCTAGGATCACCCCAAACACCATTTTTTGTTGCTTTTGGGAAAGATTTTGAAGCTATTTTTTTTACTTTTGAAATCTCATTTGATTTTAAATTATTTATAGTTAAACCCTTTTTCGCAAGTTTCATTTTTACCTTGTTTGATATTGCAAGCATTAGAGATGTTTCAACAAAGCCGGCATGATCAAAGCTTTCTTTCATGAAATCCCAATATGAAAAAACAAAAACGTGTATTTTGCCTTTAGAAATCTTGTTTATCTTAGTTGTAAGACTGTTGATAGCTTTTTGATTGGTATAATGGCCATTTATGACAAAAATTGTTTTGATACCATTGCTAGACAATGATAAGCAAAGCTCAACAAGCAATTTTTGTAAAGTTGAAGATTTTATACTTAAATTGAAAAACGGACTGTGCTCAAATGACACTCCATAGAAAATAGTAGGTAAGAGTAGAAAATTTCCACTTTTTGCTATTCTCAAAGCGATCTCAGCTACTATATCTGAATCGGTTGAGACAGGAAGATGAGGACCATGCTGTTCAATTGAGCCTACAGGAATAACGGCTACCCGTTTCTTTTTGATTAATTTTCTGAGATCAGGGTCTAACTGATCTTTTACAAGTACCATTAACTTCACTTTGATTTAATGTGAACTTTTCTCCAACGAACATCCAATTTATTTTCTAGATGCATTTTGACCGCCTTTAACAAAGTCTCAGCTTCTAGCTTTTGACCTTGTCTTTTTATTTTATCTAGCGCATCATTAGGATTCACCTTGAAAGAATCTTGAAAAATGATTGGTCCTTGATCTAAGTTTTCTGTCACATAGTGAGCAGTTACCCCAATAATCTTTGTTCCTCTCTCATAAGCTTGTGCATATGCAAGTGCGCCTGGAAAAGCGGGTAGTAAAGAAGGATGAATATTGATAATTCTTTGAGGATATCTCCAAACAAAATTAGGCGTTAAAATTCTCATGTATCTTGCAAGAACTATTAAATCAATATCATATTTTTTACAAATCTGAATTAATTTTTGTTCAGCTTTTTCCTGATCTCTGTCAGCAACCAAGATAAATGGAATTTTCGCCTTTTTTGCCATTGGTAGAAGTGTTTTTTCAGTACCTACAATTAAGCTAATTATTCCTTTGATAGATTTTTTGGATTTCAGAATTGCTTCAAGACAATGTGATTCTTTTGTTACAAATATTGCAATTTTTTTCTGAGAACTTAGTTCATGATGGATGCTTACATCCATTTCTTGTTTCTTTGCAAGTTTTTGTAGTTCAACATCAAATTTTTTTATATTAATATTTTTTGTGAATGAAACTTCAAGATACATTCCAAAAAGTCCTTTCATAACATTTTGGTTTACTTTTTCAATGTTTCCTCCTTCCTGAAAAACAAAATTTGTAAAAGCAGCTACTATTCCTTCCCTATCTTTTCCAACTACTGTTACACCAATGGTTGTTTTTTTCACGACGGTGTTTGTCGATAATACCTTATTAATGCTTAAAACATCTAAACAAAATTTCTGAGAATAAATGCGGAAGGTGGGATTTGAACCCACGAACCCCTAAGAGACAGGGTCCTAAGCCCTGCGCCTTTGACCGGGCTTGGCAACTTCCGCAACGCAACTGCCTTTAAACACAAATTTATCTATTGTTAAGAGACAAAAGTAATGGCAAAATTATTTGGAACAAATGGAATTCGTGGCGTATTTGGTAATGATTTAACTCTAGATTTTATACATGATATCACATTATCTATTGCAACATATTTCAAAGAAGGACCAATTCTTGTTGGTTATGATGGCCGTGATTCAAGTCCAATAATAGCAAAAACAGTTTGTGCTGCATTAAATTTTTCAGGATTGGATTGTAAAAATGCTGGACTCGTTCCAACCCCCTGTTTAGAATTTGCCACAAAAAATCTTGGATACAATGGTGGCGTAATGATTACGGCATCCCACAACCCACCAAAATACAACGGCATAAAACCAGTAGCAAGAGATGGTGTAGAAATTTCTCGTGAAGATGAATTAGTCATTGAGGATATTTATTTTAATAAAAAATGGCATAATTCTACGAAAAAATGGGGTACAACCGGCAAAGAAGAAAGTGCAATTTCAGTATATCTAGATGGAGTCAAATCTCAAATCAATTCAGAAAAAATAATCTCTAAAAAATTCAAAGTTGTTTTAGATCTTGGAAATGGAGCACAATCTGTGGCTGCACCCAAATTTTGTAAAGAATTAGGATGTAAAGTTTTTACTATTAATGAAAACATTGATGGAGCCTTTCCAGGCAGAGGTTCAGAACCCACTCCAGAAAACCTTGATCAGTTATCTCAATCCGTGTTAAAAAATAACGCTAACTTTGGAGTAGCATTTGATGGAGATGGTGACAGAAGTCTATTTTGTGATGACAAGGGAGAAATTTTAAGTGGAGATAAATCCGCATTATTATTATCTAGATACATTTTAGAAAAAAACCCAAACTCTATCATAGTTACATGTCTAAATTCTGGCCATGCCATTGAAACTTTGACTGCAAAGAGTAATTCTAAAGTTGTAAGAACTAAAGTTGGAAGTGTTGAGGTATCAAGAAAAATGGTTCTATTAAATGCCTTGATTGGTTTTGAGGAAAATGGTGGATTCATGTATGGAAAGCATAACCAAGTACGAGACGGAATAATGACATTGGCTTTGATTCTTGATTTGTTAGCATCATCTGAAAAAATAATTTCACAACAAGTTGAAACATTACCTCCATCATTCACAACAAAGAACAAAATTTCATGTTCTCAAGATGATGCAAAAAAAATTATTGATACTCTCAAACAAGAAAATCCAAACGCAGACACAACTGAAGGAATAAAAATCATAATTGATGAAAAAAACTGGATAATGATTAGACCTAGTGGAACTGAACCAATAGTAAGAATTTATGCTGAAGCAAGCTCACAAAAACAGCTTGATAATATAATGTCAGAGTACATTCAAAAAATAAAATCAATTCTTTCCCGATAACATATTTAAGACCAATTGCTGGCATGGATGGAATGGATATGATCCCGCTGGGTGATGTAAATGGCTAAGCCTTATTATGTAAAATTCGAGACGCCAGAAGATTTGGTAAACCCAATTCTTGAGGCAATTAGAGTTGCTACTCAAAGTGGCAAAGTCAGAAAAGGAACTAATGAGGCAACAAAGGCCATTGAACGTGGTACCAGTAAATTAATTGTCATTGCCGAAGACGTTGAACCTCCAGAGGTAGTTGCTCATCTTCCAATTCTATGTGAAGAACAAGGTGCAGCATATGCATTTGTTCCAAGCAAACAAGAACTTGGAAAAGCATTAGGAATTGATATTACGTCGGCAGCAGCTGCAATACTAGATTCTGGTGATGCACAACATATCATTGATCAAGTAATCTCATCCATTTCTAAAATAAAAGGTGGAAAGTCTGATCAATGAGTACAGAAATTGAAAAAGTAACTCCTGCAGAAGTTATACAAATAGTTGGCAGAACAGGAATAGCAGGTGAAGTTATTCAAGTTAGAGTAAAAGTAATGGACGGAAGAGACAAAGGAAGAATTCTAACAAGAAATGTTAAAGGTTCTATTAGGATGAATGATATTTTGATGCTTCGCGAAACAGAAAGAGAAGCTAAAAAGATAAAGTAGGTGCTATAATTGAGTCTTTTAGTCAAACCGTGCAGTTTTTGTGATAGACCAGTAGCAAAAGGCTCAGGTACAATGCTTGTTAAAAACGACGGAACTGTTTTCTGGTTTTGTTCTTCCAAATGCAAAAAAAACATGTTGGAATTAAAACGTGATTCAAGAAAATTAAAGTGGACTAAAAAATATGTCAAGGGCGGAATCAGAAAGAAGTAGCTTTGATAGAACAAACATTGATAGTATTAAAACCAGACGCAGTAGAGCGCAATTTAATTGGGCAAATATTATCTAGGTTTGAGAAATCAAATTTTAAAATCGTAAAACTGCAAAAATTGAATTATACAAACGAAATGGCTCAAACATTTTATTCTGCTCACAAAGAAAAACCATTTTTTGGCGAACTTGTTTCTTATATTACTTCAGGTCCTGTTGTTGCAGCAGTACTTGAAGGAGAAAACGTTATAGAAAAAACTCGTCAAATCAATGGTGCAACTGATCCCAAAAAAGCTGAAAAAGGAACCATTCGAGGCGATTATGGGATTGGGATAACAAATAACACAATTCATGCGTCTGATTCTCCGCAAAGTTTTGAAAAGGAAGTGAAAGTAGTATTTCCGTGATTAAATTTGCAAATCAGACAACCAATTGTGGCAGTACTTGGCCATGTAGATTCTGGAAAAACTTCACTTCTTGATAGAATTCGAGGTACCGGTGTTCAAGAAAGGGAAGCTGGTGGCATCACCCAACACATAGGTGCAAGCTTTCTTCCAACTGATACAATCAAAAAAACTTGTGGTGTATTATACCAAAAGTTAGAAAAATCTGAACATAAAGTCCCCGGAATTTTAGTAATCGACACACCAGGACACGAAGTTTTTACAAATCTTCGTGCACGTGGCGGCTCCGCTGCAGACATTGCAATACTTGTTGTAGATGTGAATCGTGGCTTTCAACCACAAACAAATGAAAGCCTAAAGATTTTAGAAAGCAGAAAGGTTCCTTTTGTTGTAGCACTAAACAAAACTGATCAGCTTTCAGGATGGAGAAAAACCGAAACTCCTTTTATTTCACAAGCAATCAAAGAACAAGACCAATCAATCCAAACTGCACTAGATGAGAAAATCTATGATGTTGTAGGCACCCTTTCTATTCTTGGCTATCAATCCGAAGCATTTTGGCGTGTTCAAAACTACAAAACCGAAGTTGCCATAGTGCCAATCAGCGCAAGAACTGGAGTAGGTATTCCAGAACTTTTAACAGTTCTAGTAGGACTGACACAACAGTATTTGCAAAAAAGACTAGAACAAAAGGAAAAATTAACACGCGGAATTGTTCTTGAAGTAAAAGAAGAGATTGGTTTAGGGCAAACTGCAAACGTAATTCTAATCGATGGCTCTATCAAAAAAGGTGATACGGTTGTTGTTGCTAAAAGAGATTCTGTAATTATAACAAAACCAAAAGCAATTTTGTTGCCAAAGCCACTTGATGAGATGCGTGATCCCAGAGATAAATTCAAACCAGTAAATGAAGTTCAAGCAGCTGCAGGAATAAAAATCGTATCACCTGACTTGGAGGGAGTTTTACCCGGTAGTACTCTATATGTTGCAAGAAACGAATCTGAAATTTCTGAATTTAAAAAAGCAATAGAATCTGAAATGAAATCTGTTTTTATTGAAAAAGAGATTGACGGTGTAATTATAAAATGTGATACTATAGGGTCACTTGAAGCTATAACCGAGATGTTAAGGCGTGAACAAATTCCTATTTCAAAAGGAGATATTGGACCTGTTAATCGTCGTGATGTTGTGGATGCAAAAGCTGTTAAAGAGAATAATAGACATCTTGGAGTTATTTTATCATTCAATGTTAAAATTCTTTCAGATGCAAAAGAAGAATCAGAAAATCATCACATCAAAATATTTAATGAAAACGTGATTTACAACTTGATTGATTATTACACAAAATGGGTTCAAGAAGATACTGCAAATGAAGAAGACGCTATATTTTCAGAACTTACACCAATCTCAAAATTCACTTTTCTAAAGGGATATGTGTTTAGAAACAACGATCCAGCAGTATTTGGAATTCGAATAGATGTTGGTGAGCTTCGTCAAAAGGTGCAATTTATGAGAAATGACGGAAAAAAAATTGGCACAGTACATCAACTTCAACATGAAGGAAAAACAATAGAATCTGCAAAAACTGGTCAAGAGGTTGCGTGCTCTGTACAAAATGTTACCATTGGAAGACAAATATCTGAAGAAGACGAGTTTTACACACTTCCTAGATCTAATGAAGCAAAACAATTACTTGATAGATTCGCAAGTAAGCTGAGTTCAGAGCAATTTGCCCTACTTAATGAAATTGTTGAAATTCAGCGGAAAAAAGATCCGGCGTATGCTTACTAGCTTTTTGTTCTGACAAAGTTTTCAATGAAAGGTAGTATGTTTGTTTATTTATGAATCTAGGAAACTTGTACTTTTCCAGTCATCCATGGATGGACAATGCAGAAATATTCATAGTTTCCAGGCTCATCAAATGTATGCGAAAATGTGTTCCCAGACATTAGGAGACTACTATCAAAAATACCATCAGGTCCGTCAGAAGGGTTTCCGCTAGTAACAGTGTGAGCAGCTGTATCTTCATTATTCCAAATTACTTTGCCACTAACTGCAATTGAAACTTCATACGGAATGTAACACTCGTTTGTTTCATCACATCCAAGAACTCCAGACCCTTCTGGTATTTTTATTTCAGCTGATGTTGGTAACATAGGCATCTTTTCAGAAACTTCACTTGGAGATGGTTTTGTGTCAATCTCTTTTACAGAAATACTCTCTTCTAATTTTACTGAAAGTTCTTTAGCAGCAGGTGCGGAAATTGCAGAACTTGTTGGTTCAGCAATTGAAATAGATTCTGTAATTTTCAAAGTTTGAGTAGTTTTTGGAACAGATACATCATCAGGAGATGTAGCAATTAGACCCAAAACACCTGCCACAAGAAATATCATTACTCCTATTATCCAATGTTCTAGTTTCAAGATAATCGTGTTCCTATTAGGGGTTTGATAAAGTATTCTAAAATTAGTATAGCTTTTACCATTATATCAGAAAAAATTCAGTCATTGTATCAAAGACAAAAAATTTCATTCAATCTTAATCTTGAGTGAGTCTTGGGAAAAATCATATGATATTCTTAATGAAGCTAATGATAAAATTGCAAAAAACAACAAAAATGTCAACAAGCTTTTAAAAAAGCCAAATCTTTCAAAAAAGGATCTCAAAAAAATCAAGAAATTACTAGATATAGAAGCTGAAATAAGAAATAAAGCATTAGAAAAAGTAGAAAAAATTCATAGAGAAAAAACTAAAAATTTTGAGCAAGAATGGACAAACTCCTAAATTCTAAATTAATAGGCTAAATTGATGTGAATGTCTTTAGTTTTTTCATTCTAGTTATTAATAGCTGAAATCATATCAAAAATAATTGAGTATACAATATCTTGAACATACAACTGATGCCTTTATTGAAGTTACAGCATCAAATCTTATAGATGCTTTTACCCTTGCAGGACAATCTGTTGTAGATATCACACTTGATAGAGAAACAATCCAAGAAAAAGAACAACGAATTCTTACAGTTTCAGGAAAAGATCTACATTATTTGCTTTTTAATTGGCTTGAAGAAGTTAATTATCAATTAATCACAGAAGGTTTTGCAATTGGTAGATTTTCTATTAATATTTCAAAAAATTCAATTTATGAATTAAAGGCAACCATTTATGGCGAATCACTAGATTTGAAAAAACACCGCTTTAAGGTGGAAATCAAAGCGCCAACATTTCACTTGATGGAAATAAAACAAAACAATCAAGTCATGATGAGATTTTTACTTGATTTGTAATAGTTTTTTGTTACAATAATTAGAGTGTAAACAACGCGGTACGCTAATAATTTATCAGTAACAAAGCTGAGCAACTGCTTATTAGTAAAATCTTATAGAGGCTTTAATGAAAACAATACTAGACGCAAAGCTCTTCTCAGTACTTGCGCTAATTATGGTGTTAGCAATTGCTCCAATTTCTTCTCAGGCTTTTGCTCAATCAGACGATGTCGAAGTAGATGAAATCGAACAAGACATTGATGATGAACAAAAAACAGATGAAAGTGAAAGAATCAGAGAATTACGAGAAAAATATCGTGACCAACTGAAAGACGAAAGAAAAGAGATTAGAGACCAAATGAAGGAACAAAGAGATGCATATCGTGATCAAGTAAAGACACACATTGATCAATTAAAAGACAAAAGACAGGCACTACAAGATGAATTCAGGCCACTAATTTCAGACATCTCACCACGCGACATTGTTGGTCCAGTTGACCCAGACCGAGAACCAGATTTAACATTCACTGGTAATGTTGCTGGTTGGGCTGTATTAGGTGGAAAGGTATATCCAACTGAGATGAAACTTTCTGGCGATGCATTTCATGCAGGAAAAGGAATCTGGCAGCTAACTGCAACTGGTGAAATTACAGTTGAAGGACATACTGCAATACTTGATTTGAAAGGGCACGCACGAGGCAATTATGTAATGTTGCATGGAAGTGGAACACTTTCAACCAATGACGAACCTACAATTCGAGTCCAGCTTAGAGGTCACTATGCACCTACTGCAAATGGTGAAGAGTTTGCAATAGCATTCACAAATGCCGTTGTACACAATTCAAACAATGACCACAGAATACCATTGGTACTTGTAGGATCTGTTATGGCATACCCCGTTTCTGACATTGAAATCATTCCAGAAACTTTACCTGAAACAGATAATGCACCAACAATTGATGAGATTTTTAGCTAAAACTCATCTTTTTATTATTTTTTAAACCCACAGATCTTCATTTTTTCTAATATTTCTGATAATACTAGCTGTAAGATAATCTGAATCATAGATAAATCCCATTTTGACTAAATCATATTCAGGATATTTTTGACACAAATATTCAAAGTCCCAGCAGGGAAAAAAATAATGAAAATGTAAATTCAAGGTTTTGCCTTCCTGATTTCTCATTATAACTGCTCTTACGGGTAAAAATTCAATGCCTTTTAGGCACGTATCACAAACAAGCTCTTCATGACTAATTGTTTTTTGTGCCACGCATATACATCTTGAAAATAATTCATATCCATCTGTTAACAAAGAAGCTAAGTTGTTCTCAAAATAGCTAAATTGAGAAAATCAACTTTACGTAGAACAGTATAAAATTAATGAATTCTAGGAATAATTTTTGATTTTGATGCTACAAAAATTATCGTAGCCATTGCGGTTGCTAGAATCATTGCAGTTAAAGCCCCAAATTCTGGCACTACAGAGCTACCAAGAATTGTAACCTGTTCGGTCGTTTTAGTGACAGGGATTTTTACAACACTCATACCTTTTTCAGTAGTTACTTCAAAATCGGTAACCGGTATTCCATCTGCCCATATTACATTAGGGTTGTTGATTAGACCTTTTGGCAAATACAATGTGAGAACATTTTCATCATCTAGAGCCTTGCCAACAAGCGTAAATGTAATTGCTTTTTCATCAACATCGACTGTTGCATCTGCAACCACTCTGTTGAAGTTATACTCAACATCAAATGTTGTGGAGCCATCACCAACATCTTCTCCCACATTAGGTAAAACCTTTACCGCGGATTGTACCGTAATAGCTCCTACCATCCATGGATGTAAGGTGCAATAGTAATCATAAACCCCGGTCTCTGTAAATTGAAATTTAAATGATGTACCTGGATTCATTATGCCACTATCAAAAATTCCATCAGGTCCATTTCCGTCAAGTTCTGGAGATACGCCAGATACTACGGTATGTATAGCAGTGTCAGCATTTTCCCATTCTACAAAATCATTAACATTTATCGTTACTTTTCCATCAGTGTTTCCTGTAGTTTCAACTTGCCAAAAATAGGGTGCTTGTGGACTAGCAGCTCCTGTCGGTGTGTTTATTGTATGAGTTGTTTGAGCAAAAGCATAATCCGTTCCCATTAAAGCAAAGCTTATGCTGAATAAAATTATTATTTTTAAACCCATTTTCATAGAATTACAATAATTCTCTAGCTTTTTAACTTGATTGTTTTCTTCATGGAAAATTATTTTACTTTATCAAAATGGTGCTTTATTCTAAGGGAAAATCCACTTCACAAATGGGGCATCGTCCCCTGTTTCCCTTATAACTGTGATTATAATATCTTACAATTTCGGTATTACAATTAAAACATATTATCTTTTCAAGTGACAATGAATTATTTATACAGTTTTGTTATTTAACTTCATTCCAGCTTTCCTGGTTTTGGTAATATGATTACTTTTATTGAATACAGTGTATTACACATTCTTTTGTGAAATACGCTCTATGGGTTATGAAGAAATGAAAGTGTAAAAAGAAAAGTTTTGTCCCCAAACTCAAATCTAAAACGTTTATTCGGACGTATTTCTTATTATAATATTTACAAATGTAACTTTTTTTATTGACATACTCATCTTATTGTGCAGTAATACATTATACAATTCAGAGAATCCCTCTGGAAGAGTCAGACCATTCTTATCCCATGAGAATTAGAGGGATTCTTCATTTGATTTTCTTAATGCTGTGAGAATTTCAAATAATACTATGGTAAAAATAGTTTTGATAATACTTTGCCATCTAATTGATAATAGTCTAAACAGATACTATTCAAATTAGAATTTTGGTATATCTTTTTAAAAATTATGAATAATTGATCAATTCTTCGTATCGGTTATAAGAAAAATCGCATAATTTTGAATCATGCATCCCTTAATGGTGAAATTGGTATACTATTATTTGATTTTAAGACCAGATGCTGAAAAAACCTTACAAATGCTTTCTTACTTTATTGGCACCTAAATTGCTTTTTTTACATCGACATTATTTTTCTTTAGTAAACAACTTTGAATCAACTTTGAGATCATGAATTTGTTAATTAATAATAATTCAAAGTTGGTATTATGGATGATACCAATAAGGCAATGGGACTTGCTCTTATAGGAATTGTTCTAGTGATTTTTTATACAGTGTTTGTAGGTTTTTAGAGCGCAGAATCAACCATCAATGCAATAAATAACACTGTAAGATATGGGCTAGAAAATTTGAACAAGGTCCATGAAGCTTTCTCACTTGCTTTTGCTACAACCCAAGCTGATAATGTAATCATTAATGCTCCAGAAGCAATAGCAGTCCACAAATATACAACACCCATCATTGGTTCACCATTATCAAGAGTAAGAAAGAATGGAACTATACTGAATAATACCATAATTACGGTAGAGCCTGCAATAACTCTGGCCGATGTTTTTTCTGATTGTACAGCAGTAAGCATTGGAACATCCACTTTATTGTAATCCTCTTTGAAATGTAGTGTTAATGCCCAGATGTGCATTGGAATCCAGATAAACACAAGACCCGCCATTACTAGTCCTAGTGACCATAACCCCATTGTTGTAACTGCCACCCAACCAATCATGGCAGGAACTCCACCACAAAAACCACCAAGAACAATATTTGCCCTACTCCTTCGCTTCAACAAATAAGAATACACATGAATATTATTCCAAAGACCAAATCCCATCAAACCCCCTGCAATCAAACCTTGTTCAATTGTAGTTGTAAAACCTATTGAAAATGCCATTACAAGACTAATAGCTGCTAAAACATAACCAAAATTTCGCGCTTTTTCTGCAGGATAAATCCTCTTTGAGGGAATTGGTCTTTCTTTAGTCCTCTCCATAATGGCATCAATATCTCTATCATGATAGTTTGTTAGAGTGTTTGCTGCAGCAGAGCCAGCGGTAACTCCACCAATCATCAATATCCAAGTGGCTCCAGATATTGGAATGTCATAGATATTTGATGCAGTAATGGCTGCACCAAATGCCGTAAAAACCAAAAGATACCAGATTTTTGGTTTTGTTAATTCATAATAAATAGCGAAACGAGATTGTGTTTTTTGTTTCTGCAATATCTTCACCTTATTTTGATGGCATATATGGCATTGCTTTTTCTCTAGTCTTCATCTCAATAAATGACTCTGAAGATAACACTCCATCGATATTGCCTATCTTGTCTGAAACGATCTGATGCATTTCGTCTAAAGAATGCGCATATAACGTAACCAAAATATCAAATCTTCCAGTAACTTCAGCTATTTCTCGAACACCTCTAATCTTAAACAATTCATCAATAATGTTGTCTCTTTTTTTAGAATCCATGTTTATCCCTGCTAATGCTTTTACCTGATAGCCAAGTTCCTGGTCATTTACGACAATAGTAAAGCGCTCGATTAGTTTTTTCCTTACTAGTCTTTTGATTCTAGAATAGACAACAGATGGGTTTACCTTTATTTTCTCTGATAATTTTGGAACCGATATTGATGCATCAGCTGATAGTTCAGAAAGTATAGTCAAGTCCAAGTCATCAATTTTTGCCATCAAGAATCGCCTAGATCGGTGAATATTTTTGTATCTTATATGTTTTCTATTGAAAAAATTGCAAAATTAGTTTAAATTTTGCCTTTTTTGTATAGCATTTCTGCTAACAACACTGCACCTTTTGCGGAACCCATTTTCTTGTTGTGACTAAACAACATGTATTTTAGTCCATGGTTGAAAAGTTCCTCCTTTTCTACTCTGCCAATTGTTGTTGTCATGCCACCGCCAACTTCACGTTCCATTCTTGGTTGAGGTCTTGTTGGATCCTCATGAAACGCATAGTATTCTTCTGGAGCTGAAGGAAGACCAACTACTGAGATGTGTTTGTTTTCATCAGCGTAAAGCTTTTTTGCTTTTTCTGGATCAATCTCTTTATCTGTTTCAACGAAAACGGATTCAGTATGTCCATCAATTACCGGAACTCTAGTACATGTACATGATACCTTAATGTCAGCTTCCTCTATTTTTCCATCTTTAAGTTTACCAAGAATTTTTCTTGTTTCTTTTTTCACCTTTCCTTCTTCTTTTGGAATGTAAGGCAAAATGTTATCAGTTATGTTCATTGCACCAACCCCTGGAGAACGACCAGCTCCTGAAATTGCTTGCATTGAAGTCATCATTACTTTTTTTGCACCATATTTTTCATAGAGTGGTTTTAATGTAATTGCTAAACCAGTTGTTGTACAATTTGGTAGAGGAGCAACCCAACCTTTCCAATTTCTATTCTTTTTCTGTGTTTCTAAAAGTTCAGCTTGTTCATCATTAATACCCGGAATCAAAATTGGGACATCTTCTTCATATCTATATGCAGAGCTAGTACTAATTACGGGAACGTCAGCGGCAAATTTTGTTTCGATATCACGAGCTGCGCCTGATTCTACAGCTGAAAAAACTAAATCTAATTGTGATGAATCTACATCATCAATATTTTTGACAATCATATCTTTTACATATTCTGGAATCTCTCCACCTGCTTCCCAAGAAACTATGCCACTATTGGGATCGCGAATTGCATCAGTGTACTTTTTGCCAGCTGATCGTTCAGAAGCTGCAATTTGAGTCACCTCAAACCACGGATGATCCTCTAGGGACTGTACAAATTCTTGTCCAACGGCTCCTGTGACTCCGATAATTGCTACTTTCTTTTTCATGAACAATTTTGCTAAGGATTCAATTAATAATCCTTTATCGTAATTGTTTGCGTTGAAACTTAATCAAAACATAGCATCTCATAGACCAGTTTCACACGGAGGTAGATATTCTGTGAAAAATCCATCTCCAGACCTTTTGGACTATAGCTCAAACATCAATCCTCTTGGAGCCTCGCCTATGGTCAGAAGATATCTCAAAAGGAAACTGGATTCAATATCAGAATACCCTGATTCTGACTCGATTAATCTTCGTAAATCCCTGCAATGGTATTGCAAGATTCCATACGAACAAATTGTTATTGGAAATGGTGCTACTGAGATTATTTACAATTTCTGTAAAGCGTTTTTAAACAAAAAAACCCACGTATTGATTCCAATTCCAACATTTGGTGAATATGAAGCTGCTGCAAATCTCTCCGAATGCAAGATTTCTTTTTTTAAAACTATGAATCTAGAAAAAGATCTTAATAATTTTCTCAGAAAAATACCAAAAAATGGATGTGTTTTTGTTTGTAATCCCAACAATCCTACTGGTAAATTACTTTTTAAAAAAAATTTGTTACAAATCATTCAAACTGCAAAGAAAAAATCATCTCTAGTCTTTGTAGATGAATCTTTTATCGAATTAGTTCCTGGCTCAAATGAGTCTGTAATAAAATTTGTTAAACAATTTTCAAATCTTTTCATTTTACGTTCTATGACAAAATCTTTTGGTTTAGCTGGAATTCGTGTTGGTTATGGAATTGGAAGCAAACAAATTATTTCTATTATGAACAATCTCAAAATTCCTTGGAATGTTAGTGGTTTGGCCCAATATGCAGCTGGTGCGGCACTTTGTTCTGCATTTTATCTTGACAAAGCAAAAAAAATTATAAAAAAAGAATCTAACTATTTAAGAAATTCAATATCAAAGATTGATGGTTTTGAATGTCATGATGCATCCGCAAATTTTATTTTAATCAAAACAAAACAAAAATCAAAAACCATACAAAAAAAGCTTTTAAAGAAAAAAATTTTGATACGTGATTGTTCTACATTTCGTGGATTAAGCGATAATTATATTAGAATTGCTGTGAAAACTAGAAAAGAAAATCAAAAACTTGTAAAATCTTTGGAGAAAATCAATTGAAAACATTAATGATCCAAGGCACATCTTCAGGAGCTGGAAAAACAACATTAGTAGCTGCACTTTGTAGAATTTTTTCGGATTCTGGCATGTGCGTTTGCCCTTTCAAATCTCAAAACATGTCAAATTTCTCCTACAAAAACAAAGATTTTGAGATTTCTCGTGCTCAGGCAATACAGGCAATAGGCGCAAGATGTAAAATCACGGCTGATTTGAATCCAATTTTGTTAAAACCACTTGGAAATTACTATAGTACAGTTTTCATTAATGGTAAACGATTCAAGAAAATGCATGCTGCAGATTATTATAAAAAATTTGTAAAAACAAAAGGACTCAAAATTGTCATGGATTCATTGTGGCGTCTTAAACAAAAATATGATATTATAATTATTGAAGGTGCAGGTTCACCAGCTGAAATTAATTTACAAAAGTTTGATATTGCAAACATGAAGATTGCTGAAAAAACAAATTCACCAGTTTTACTTGTTAGTGATATAGATAGAGGAGGTTCTTTTGCAAGTATTGTCGGGACACTAGCACTGCTTGATAATAGACATCAGAAACTTGTCAAAGGTTTTATTATAAACAAATTCAGAGGTGACATCAATATCCTAAAACCTGGATTTACAAAGCTAAAACAATATACCAAAAGACCAGTTTATGGTGCAATACCTATGACAAAGATAAACTTGCCAGAAGAAGATTCGTTAGGCGTAAAACCAAAGCCAATGACTTTCAACAAGAAAAACATCGACAAAATTGATAGGGAGATTGATAAGCTAAGTAAATTAGTAAAGAAAAGTCTAAACATCAAAGCAATTGAGAGGCTGATATATTGATAATTGAATCAATTTTGATCGTCACATTTGCTCTGGGGTTGGATTTTGCACTAGGTGATCCAAAAAATAGATATCATCCCACTGCATGGATTGGTAGATTAATTGCTAAACTTACCCCATTTGCAAAAAATTCTGCAAAAATTGGTGGAGTTGTTCTAGTTTTAGCTGTTGTAACCATTGTTTCATTGTTACTAACTGCATTAGATGAAACCATCAATCTCATTACAATTGACTATATTTCATTGATTGTCTCAATTATTGTTGGAACAATTCTTCTAAAAACAACTATTGCTATACGAGGAATGGAAAAACACGCAATAGCTGTTGTAGAATCAATTGAACATAACGATATTGAAAAGGCAAGAGACAATCTAGCCTTGATAGTAAAAAGAAAAACTAAGGATTTGGACAAAAATCACGTCTTATCAGGCGTGCTTGAAAGTGTTAGTGAGAATACTGTTGATGGTATTACAGGACCATTATTCTATTATGGATTGTTTGGATTACCTGGGGCATTTGTATACAGAGCAATAAACACAATTGATTCTATGATTGGTTACAAAGATTCCATTTTCAAAAATGTTGGATGGTTTGGTGCAAACTGTGACAAAGTTCTAAACTACATTCCATCGAGATTAACAGCACTTGTAATGGTATTAAGTGCAAAAATAATTGGAGTTGATTGGAAGAATTCTTATCAAATCATGTTAAGAGATGGCTCTAAAACAGAATCTCCAAACGCGGGTTATCCAATGGCAGCTTTAGCTGGTGCATTACAAACAAAATTTGAAAAAATTGATCATTATTCATTAGGAGATGGAAACGTGGAAATCACTAAAGAACACATCAAATCAGCAATTGCACTAATGAAAGTCACATCAATTCTTTTTAGTGTAATTGTAATAATTCCAATTATTGTAGTATTATCTCATTTTGGTTGGTGGATTCATGCTTAAAGAAATTGGTTCAGTATTTTCATTTTTAACAATTATTCCAACCAGTACTGCAAATCTTGAAACAATTGCAAAATACATGTATCTCTTTCCAATTGTTGGAATAACGATTGGATTAGTGGTTGGCGGATTTGGTTTTGGATTATCATTTATTGGATTAGAACCATTAATTGTTGGATTATTTGTGGTTGTAGCAATTTCATTAATCACGGGAATTCATCATACTGACGGTCTTGCAGACTTTGCAGATGGCTTGATGGCTAAAGGAACTAAAGAGAAAAAGCTTGAAGCAATGAAAGATCTTTCCACAGGTTCAGCAGGAATTGTAACTGTTGTTTTGTATATTGTAGGAATGATAATTGCACTTTCTTTTATGGAGGGATATCTGTTGTTTCAAGCAATTCTTGTCAGCGAAATTATGGCAAAGTTCTCAATGGTTTTGATGGCAAGTACAGGACAATCTGCAGCTTTGGGCTCAAATTCTCCCTTTGTACAACTTATGAAAGATAAGAAAAAACTTGTCGCGTCAATGGCACTAACAATAATTCCTCTTGTTATTGTGGCAGGAAATACAGGAATGATTGTGTTTGCAGTAGGTGTAATTCTAACGCTTTTCCTTGTTGGAATTTCTACTCGTAGCTTTGGAGGAATCACAGGAGATGTGTTAGGAACAACAAACGAATTAACTAGGATGTCTTCTCTTTTGATCTTTGTAACAATATGATTGGAATTATAATGGCTGGTGGAAAAGGCACCAGAATGAAATTAGAAGATGAAAAACTCCTTCTCAAATACAAAAAACCCATCATTCTCCATGTTATTGAAGCATTAAAAGAATCAGGATGTTTTTCAAAAATTATTGCAGTAACTAGCCCCAATTCCCCAAAAACAAAACAATTGGTAGAACAATTTGATGTTGAAATTATTGATACTCCTGGAACTGATTATGTTAATGATTTGAATCTAGTTTTAAGATCACTCAATGATTATGTACTAGTTTCATCAGGTGATCTCCCATTTCTTGATAGTGAAGTAATCAAAAACATAGTTGAAATGCATAAATTAGAAAATGTGTGGACAAGTATTGTTGTAACAAAAGGATTTTTAGACTCGCTTCATCTAACATCCGACTTTAAAGCATCACACGAAGGGCAAGATTGCTTTTTAACTGGTATTTCAATTATTAATGCAAATAAAATCAAAAATCTAAAACATGTAAAAGAAACTTTTCAAATTCTAGATGATAAAAGAATTGCCTTTAATCTAAACACAAAACAAGATTACGAATTACTCGGCGTTTCCTAAATTTTTACCAAAAATTTTTGCTAAAGCACCTGAAGGCTTTGCAATGGCATTTCCACAAGAATTGCATGTCACTATAGTTGAAGCATGAGAAAAAACAACTTGTGTTTCTCCACATTCTTTGCATTCAATTTTTAAAAACTTACTACTTGGTTCTGGAACAGGAATGTGATCTTTTTTCATGCTGCAACCAACTCTAATTTTCTAATTCTTAATCCATAAGTATTGAATTTCTTTTTACATACAGTACAAGTATACATTCTTGTAATCTTTTTTGTAGTCTTTGCTGGCTTTGCTAACTTTGGGAATTTTTGTCCACCGTATCCCTTTTTGTCTTCTGCGTGACGTCTTTCTCCAATCGCAGAACCCCTTCGTTTTCCAGCCTTGTAAATTGAGATTTTTTGTTCGGTGTGTGTTTTGCATTTTGGACAATATCGTCTAATCTGTTTTGGATAGTTCATATCAAACAACCAATTTTTTCGGTAATTTAAGCATTGAATCTATAATAGGTTGAAAATCATAACTGATTTTTGTGATTTCTACTCTTTCTAATTCAATTTCAACTCTCAATGCAGTCGCTATGGGCGACAAAAAAGCTGATATGGTTTTAAAAAATTGTAAGCTAGTTAATGTTTACACAAGAGAAATACTTCCACAAACTGAAATTGCAATTGTAAATGATAGAATTGCTTTTGTTGGACCTGACGCATCACACACAATTGGCAAAAAAACAGCTGTAATGGATTTAGAAAGAAAATATGTGACACCAGGATTTGCAGATCCTCACATACACATTGATCAGTTTGTTATGCCTTCAGAGTTTGCAAAAAAGTCACTTTTATGCGGGGTTACTTCATTATTTTCTGATCCCATTGACATTGTAAGTACTTGTGGATACAAGGGATTTATAGAATTTGTAAGGCAAACCACTGATCTGCCTCTTAGAATATTTCATGTTGTACCTGGAGGCCTTCCAGTTGATAGAAAGTTTAGTCATAGTAAAACTCTGAGTTTGTCACAAGAAAAAGCTGCAATAAAGTCACCAAATGTTTTGGGTCTTGGTGAGGTATTTTCTTGGACCAAAGTTACAATGCGGGACACAAAAACAATGAAATCTCTTTCTTCAATGCTTGAAGCTGATTGCATAATCAACGGTCACACAGCTGGTGCATCAGGAAAAAAACTTGTAGCCTATGTTTCGTCTGGAATTTTGTCATGTCATGAACCAGTTGATTTTGATCAAGTTCTAGAACGTTTACGTCTAGGAATGTGGGTAATGATTCGTGAAGGCTCAATTCGTAGAGATTTAAAAGAAATTATTACTCGTGTTTTGGCTCACAAAACATACATTGATAGACTAATGTTTTGTTCTGACGGAATTGATCCTCTAGACATTAAACACTATGGACATATTGATCATTGTGTTAGAGAGGCTATTTCAAATGGTGTTGATGCTGTTGATGCATTTTCCATGGCATCAAAAAATTGTTTTGATTACTATAACATGGGAAAAGATCTCGGAGGAATAGCACCAGGAAAACTAGCTGATATCTTGGTTTTTGATGGCTTGTTTTCAATAAAACCAAAGAAGGTGTTTGTAGGAGGAAAACTTGTTGTATCAAATGACAGCATAGTGACAAAAATTAAAAACAAACCAATTCCCTCTTGGATTAAAAAAACAGTAAAACTTCGGAAAAAATTTTTAGAAAAAGATTTTGTTGTTAAATCAAAAAAATCTACTGTTATCGCAAACTCAATAAATCTGAAAACTGAAATCCTTACATCTCTTGAGCCACTAGAGCTTTCAACAAAGGATGGAAATGTTTTGCCATCACATGATAAGGATGTCTGGAAAGTAGCGGTATTTGATAGGACATATGGTTCAAACAAACATGTTATTGGATTTTTAAACAATTTTGGTGCAAACATTGGAGCATTTGCGTCTACATGGAATTTTCATGAAAATGATCTAATTGTAATTGGTTCAAATGAAAAGGATATGGCAACGGCCGTAAACAGCCTAATTAAAACACAAGGAGGTATTATTGTAATAAAAGAGGGACAAACATTAGCTTCTCTGCCACTTCAATTTGGTGGAATATTATCCACTGATCCATTTGATAAAGTGGCTTCAGCTTTCTCATCAATAACAAACAGTATAGTCGATTCTGGCTGCAAGTTCAAAAGGCCCCATCTGATTCCTCTCTTCTTACCATTTTTAGCACTGCCATCAATTCGGATTCTGTATTCTGGGATAGTTGATGTCAAAAAGAGATCCTTCATTCCACCAATTAACTAAGTAATCTTAAAAAGGGGTATTTGAGGCAGTTCAGCTTATTATGGCTTCAATTCAACAAACGCCACAAGGACCTGTACTGGTACTAAAGGAAAGTGCCTTCCAACAAAAGGGAAGAGATGCACAAAATAACAACATTCAGGCAGCAAAATTGGTTGCAGATTTAGTAAAATCAAGCCTAGGTCCTCGTGGTTTAGATAAGATGCTTGTTGATTCTTTAGGAGACGTTACTATAACAAACGATGGTGCTACAATTCTAAAAGAAATTGATGTCCAGCACCCAGCAGCAAAAATGATGGTTGAAATTGCTAAAACCCTTGATCATGAGGTAGGTGATGGAACTACCTCCTCAGTGGTATTTGGAGGAGCATTGCTTGCAAAAGCAGAAGAACTTTTGAAAAAAGACATCCATTCATCCATTATAGTAGAAGGTTATCAGGCAGCTTCTGAAAAAACTCTTGAAATCCTTTCAGAAATTGCCAAAAAAGTGCTACCTGACGATAAAGAAACACTTCTAAAGGTTGCTAAAACAAGTATGCAATCAAAACTAGTTTCTGAAGACAGTGATCCACTTTCAAAAATAGTTGTTGAAGCAATTTCAAAAATTACGACAAAAAAAGCTGAAAAGTATAATGTTGATTTAGATAATATTAAAGTAGAAAAGAAAGCCGGTGCCTCAATTCAGGATACTCAATTAATCAAAGGAATAGTTTTAGACAAAGAGGTTGTTCACAGCGGAATGCCTACTAAGATTGAAAAAGCAAAGATTGCACTAGTTAATGCAGCTCTTGAAGTTGAAAAAACTGAAATGAGTTCAGAAATTAGAATTAGTGACCCTACTCAAATGCAGATGTTCTTAGAAGAAGAAAATAGAATGTTGAAAGCAATGGTAGAAAAGATTCATGCAGTTGGCGCAAATGTGCTTTTATGCCAAAAGGGAATTGATGACATTGCCCAGCACTATTTAGCAAAACATGGAATTCTAGCAGTAAGACGCGTTAAAGAAAGTGACATGACAAAATTAGCAAAAGCCACTGGCGGAAGAGTAACTACAAATCTTGATGATCTTACTGAGCAAGAACTTGGCAACGCTGAACTAGTTCATCAGAAAAAAGTAGAATCTGACAAGTGGGTATTCATTGAAGGATGTAGAAATCCCCAGTCAGTTACCATTTTGATTAGAGGCGGTTCACAAAGAGTAGTTGATGAAGTTGATCGTTCATTGCATGATGCATTAATGGTAGTAAAAGATGTGATTGAAAAACCTGCAATTGTTGCAGGTGGTGGAGCTCCAGAGGCATATGTTGCTTCTCAACTAAAAGAGTGGGCTGATAGTTTTGATGGTAGAGAACAACTTGCAATCAAAAAATACGCTGAAGCATTGGAAGTTATTCCTTTAACAATTGCTGAAAATGCAGGCATGGATCCAATTGATACAATGGTAAATCTTAGAGCAAAGCAAAGTCAAGGAAGAAAATGGACTGGCATTGATGCAAGAAATACCAAAATTGCAGACATGTTAGCACTTGATGTTGTTGAACCACTTGTAGTAAAAGAACAAATTATAAAATCTGCTACAGAAGCTGCAAATATGATTCTTAGAATTGATGACGTTATAGCCATTTCAGGTGGCGGAAAAAGTGCCGGCCACCCACCAATGGGTTAAATAAAAAATAATTTTTCGAGCATTAAAACGAATCTAGCCTTGACACTAAATTTCCCATATGGGAGGTTTCATCATTTGTTCATATTCAGGTATTAATGAAGAAAAGAACGCAACCATTGTTACTGCAATCACAATTGGAATTGCAAACAATATGCTACCAAGCAACAAACAATCTTTTGCTCTTTTTGCATCATCACTTCTAATAGCAAAATATGCAATTATTCCTCCAAATATTGTAAAAAGGATAGGTAACAAGAACCACCAAGCACTTCTTTTTTTGTACCCGTCCAGATTTTCTGACATCAGATATCTTTTCATCCTTTTTGTTTAAAATATTAGCTATGTAACAAATGAAAACTTCAAAGCAAACTGCTACGAGCCTAAATTGTGAATAGAATAGGAATAGATCTTGGCGGGACAAAGATAGAAGGAATCATTCTAAATGACAGGCTAGAACCAATTGAAAGAAAACGAGTTCACACACCACAAAATGATTACAGCGCAATTCTAAACTCTATTGTAGATTTGGTAAAGCAGCTTAAAGCAAAAACGAACGATGTAACAATAGGAATCTGTACTCCTGGGGCAATATCAAAAAAAACGGGCCTCATTAAAAACAGTAATACTCAGTGTCTAATTGGCATGCCTCTCAAAGAGGATCTTGAAAAAGCATTAGGACAAAGCATTTCGATGGAAAATGATGCCAATTGTTTTGCAATAGCAGAAGCAAAAATGGGAATTGCCAAAGAATTTGAAGTTGTTTTTGGAGTAATTATGGGAACAGGTGTAGGGGGAGGTATTGTGATAAATGGAAAAATTCATCATGGAAGAACAAACATAGCTGGAGAATGGGGACATCACACATTACATCAAAATGGAAACAAATGTTATTGTGGAAAAAATGGCTGTGTTGAAACATACATCAGTGGACCAGCTCTAGAAAAACGCTGGAACAAATTAACAGGAAAAAAAGATTCACTGCCTCAAATAGTTCAACATGTTGCTGGTGACAACACAAACCAATGGAAGAATGAATTTTTAGATAATTTTGGAACAGCTTTAGCAAATGTTATTGATATTTTGGATCCTGATGCAATTGTACTTGGTGGAGGAGTCTCAAATATTTCATTTCTTTATGAGGAAGGAAAAAAAGCTGTTTACGACAAAGTGTTTAGCGACTTGGTGGATACTCCAATTTTAAAAAATCAGTTGGGTGATTCAGCTGGTGTTTTTGGGGCAAGTTTACTTTAGTGTTTAAAAAAATCTACCATGCATATCTACTGAGGTTCAATTGTTGAAGGAGGTTTGCTTGAAATTGCATATGTTACCCATGTTACATCTTCAATCTCATTAGTAATTCTATTGCTGATTTTTTCAAGCAAACCATGATGGAGCCTAGTCCAATCAGCTGTCATTGCATCAATCGAATCAACAACTCTAATCATTACAATATTTCCATACTTTCTCTCATCTCCAACTACTCCAACTGCTTTATCATCGCCAACAGAGGCATATGCTTGCCAAACTTTTTCATAAAGATTGGCTTTGATTAATTCCTCTTCTACTATTTTACTTGCAACCTTTGCAATCTCTAGTTTTTTTGGGGTAACCTCGCCAATGATTCTTACTGCTAATCCAGGTCCTGGGAATGGATGTCGAGCGATTAATTTGTCTGGAACTCCAAGAATTTTTCCAACCTTTCTCACTTCATCTTTATAGAGTTCTCTTAATGGTTCAAGAATTTCAAGATTGAGCCAATCAGGAAGACCTCCAACATTGTGATGGGATTTTATCACAGAAGCAGGTCCTTTTGAAACTCCACTTTCTATTACATCAGGATATAATGTTCCTTGAGCAAGCCATTTGAAGGGACCATTTTTTTCAGCAAATTCTGTAAAAATTCGAATGAACTCTTCTCCAACAATTTTTCTTTTTTGTTCAGGATCAATTACACCTTGAAGCTTTTCTAAAAACCTCTCAGCAGCATAGATTGGAGTAAAATTTACATGAAAATTATTTTTAAACATCTCTTCAATTTCTGCTTCCTCATTTAGTCGCAAAAGACCGTTATCCACAAAAATACATCTTAATCTATTTCCAACTGCTTTATGAAGTAATAACGCAGCAACTGTAGAATCAATTCCTCCACTAACACCACACAAAACATTTCCATCAATTTTTGCAAGATTTTTTACTGTGTCCTCAACAAACTTATTCATTGTCCACTCTTGTTTTGCTTTACAAATCTTGAGAACAAAATTTTTAAGAATTTCTGAGCCTTGCTCTGTATGTACTACTTCAGGATGAAATTGAATTCCATAAACTGCTTTGTCTAATGACGCAATTGCAGCAGCTTTAGCACTTTCTGTATGACCAATAATTTTAAAATTTGATGGAACAACTTCTGCTTCGTCACCATGACTCATCCATGCTCTAACCGATTCTCCTATTCCACTAAGCAAATCTTTATCATCATCAATTGAAAGTACTGAAGAGCCATATTCCTTATTTGCACGCTTTACTTTTCCACCAAAATTATTTACAATAAGTTGATGACCATAGCAAATTCCAAGAATTGGTAAATTCATCTTAAAAACTTCAGCTTCCGGAATTGGTGCATCAGAATTGTAAACACTTGAAGGACCACCAGAAAAGATTATTCCTTTTGGATTACGTTTTTTCAATTCTTCAATGGAAATGTCATATGGGACAAGTTCAGCATATACAGAAAAATCGCGTATTCTTCTGCATATAAGGTGGCTATACTGGGAGCCAAAGTCCAAAACCACTATTTTATCCATAAAAATCACTTTGTGTTTTCAATCATTCTTGTAAGAGACCACGCAGCAGTGTTGATAATTTCATTAATTCGTTCTTTTTGACGATAGTTTTTTACAATTATTTCTCTAACTCTAGTTCCATTTTTGTTAATAACATAATCAATAACAGAGTCGGGTTGAATTTTCCCACGTTGAACTTCTGAAGAATCTTTTCTTTTCATCTCTGCAATTATTCTATCTATGAAAAATGATTTTAATGGTGGGGTGTCCGCATCTAGTCCAATTTCCTCATTTAAGACAATAGAAACTTTATCAGGAGTAACATATGCATTTGCAATGACTTCACCACCTGAACCCTTGGTAATTGGAATAGAGGTAGTTGAATCTGTTTTTGCTTGATTAGAAGAAAGCGCTGAAGCTTTTGTAAAACTAGATTCTTTTAAGGTTAAATTTAATATGTTAAGATTTTTTTCGAGCATCTCAATTTTCTCTTTGTGTTTTTCAATTTCATCCAAAATGTGATCTTTTAGTTTTAGAATATCACGAATTTGCTCATCAGAAAACTTCATATTTTTTCTCATGTTTGTTGGGTATTAAAACGCATTCTACGAATCAAGTATGATATCTAAATCCTTGAAGCAGATTTTTTTAAAACCCTTAATGGATTTTGAGGTTGTATAAAGCCCATTTTTTCTTTTTGTCGCAAGCCACTCTAGAAGTTTTTTTGCTTGGCGAAGTTTTTTTATCTTAATATTTCTTTCAGATTTTTTAGTTTTTGAATACTTGCCAATTATTTTTCCAAAATCCATTCCAAATAAAATGATATTTTTAGCACCAAAATAATTTGCAAGAAAAACACATCTATCACCATCAGTAAATCCGCCAAAATTTTGAATTTTTCCCAATGGTTTTGTTTGCGTGGTTCCTAAACAATTTTTAAAATTTTCGATAAGCTGTAATTTTGCAATATTGTCTCCGTGAGCATGTGTAACAAATAAAGAATTTGTTTTACCAATTTTTTTTAATAATTTTTCATCACCATCCAGATCAGTTACCAAAATGTCAAACTTTATCTTATTTTCAAACAATGACTTGGCAGCACTGTCAGCCACAATTTTGGGAATTTTAGGAAATTTCTTTAATATTGATATTGACGCAGAAAGTGATGGTCCTGCACCAACAACAAAAACCGATTTTCGTGAGATGATCTTTCTTATTTTTTTCAATGGAATAGGATTTTTCAACATAAAATTGAGTAAAATTGCTGATTCGTAATCTTGTTGTTCATTGTAATTAAACTGCTTAATAATCTCAGAATATTTTTTTTCCCATCCAACAATTGCCATATGACTCAAATTACAATTCCTTATCATAAATACTGTGAATAAACTTGCATCAATCCCGGTTGGAAATTCTAATCCGGTAAGAATTATGGGCATACTAAACGTTAGTCCTGAATCATTTTACAAAAAATCAATTAAAACAAAGAAAAATGAAATTTCTGAAACTGTCAAAAAAATGGAAGAACAAGGCGCTGATTTTGTTGATATTGGAGGAATGTCAACTGCACCATATCTTTCTACTATTGTTTCAGAAAAAACAGAAGCAAAAAGAATCACTGATGCGATAAAAATCATCCAAAACAAAACTAACCTCCCTATCTCTGTTGATACGTGTAGGGCAAGCGTAGCTGTTCAAGCTTTAGAATTAGGAGCTGACATCATAAACGATATCTCTGGTTTAAAATATGATGGGCAAATGATAGATGTAATTAGAATCTATGAACCAGATCTTGTCTTATGCGCATATAGTAAACATATAGTTGTTGGAAATCAAGTTAAAAAAACCAAAGAGCTTCTAAAACAAAGTTTAAAGCTTGCTAAATCAGCAGGAATTTCATCAAAAAAAATTGTACTGGATCCTGCAATTGGTTTTTTTAGAAAGACAGGAAAGGGGCCTTTTTTTACAAAAATTAATTCTCATTGGTTACAAAGGGATCTATCTCTATTAACAAATCTAAAATCGATTAAACAAGATCAACCGTTACTTGTTTCTGTTTCAAATAAATCATTTATAGGAAAAATTATGAATAAAAAAAATCCTCAAGATCGTTTGCCAGGTTCTCTTGCAACAGAAGTTTTAGCAGTAATAAATGGGGCAGACATCATACGTACACACAATGTAAAGGAAACACTTGGCATAGTCTCAATTGCTAAGAAGCTATCGCGTCTAGACAAAAGCTTATAATGTATCATAATTCTTCTGTTAAGGGTTTCATTGGAATTCAAAGAAGGACTAACTTTTGACGATGTTCTACTAGTTCCCAAATTTTCTGATATCACAAGCAGAACACAGACCGATCTTAAAACAAAACTCTCTAGAAATATTTCACTTAACATACCTTTCATCAGTGCTAACATGGATACTGTTACAGAATCTAGGATGGCAGTTGTCATGGCACGTGAGGGAGGAATTGGAATAATTCACAGATTTCTTACAATTGAAGAGGAAGTAAAAGAGGTTCTCAAAGTAAAAAGATCTGGCAGTATTATGATTGAAAATCCTTACTCTATTGGTCCAGATAAAACTGTTAGTGACGCAATAAAATATGCTAATGAGCAAAAAGTTTCAGGTTTACTTGTGACTGATTCAGAGTCAAAATTGGTTGGAATATTAACAAATCGTGACCTAAAATTTGAGACAGATAAATTAAAACTTGTAAAAGATGTAATGACAAAAGATGTTGTTACTGGAAAGCCAGGCATTTCTCATGCTGAAGCAAAAGAGATTTTACACAAAAATAGAATTGAAAAACTACCACTTGTTGATGACTCAAATCATGTAAAAGGGTTGATTACATCAAAAGACATTTCAAATATTGAAAACTTTCCAGCTGCATCAAAAGATAAGAAAGGAAGGCCACTTGTAGGAGCTGCCGTTGGTGTAAAAGGAGACTTTATGGAAAGAACAGAGTCTTTATTGGAAGCCAATGTTGATGTAGTTGTAGTTGATATTGCTCATGGCCACAGTGAAAATGCTGTAAACACTGTACGTCATATCAAAAAAGCATTTCCAGACTGTGAACTAATTGCTGGAAATGTTGCAACAGCACAAGGTGCTGAAGATCTAATAAAAGCTGGTGTTGATGCTGTAAAAGTAGGTGTTGGTTCTGGCTCCATTTGCATTACCCGTGTAGTGACTGGCTCTGGCGTTCCTCAACTTACAGCCGTTATGGACTGTGCTAAAGTAGGAAGAAAATACGATGTACCAATAATTTCTGATGGAGGGACAAGAACATCCGGCGATGCAACAAAAGCATTAGCTGCAGGCGCCTCTTCAGTAATGATCGGAAGTATGTTTGGTGGAACTGATGAATCACCAGGTGCACTTTTGACAAAAAACGGAAAAAGATTCAAAGTATATCGAGGAATGGCATCTTTAGCTGCCTCTCTTGGAAGAAAATCAAAACAAAATGGAAACATTTCACTTGAAGAAGATCTCAATGATTATGTTGCAGAAGGCGTTGAAGCAATGACTCTATACAAAGGAAGCGTAAATGATATTCTAAAACAACTTACAGGTGGTGTCAGATCCGGCCTAAGTTACTGCGGAGCTCATACAATTCCACAAATGCAGGAAAACGCAGAATTTATCAAAATATCAGGAGCAGGTTTTGCTGAAAGTCAACCGCATGATGTCTCCTTAATGTAGTTAATTTTTTAAGCATCGCTCTAATTTTGTCAGATGTGATCAGCAAAAGAACTGGAATTGGATTTGGTGTTGGTTCCGTAATCATTGCAATCGGTATAGCTTCGTTATTTTTGCATTTTGGAGTTCAAACCATCAATGTAGATGAAACACTTGATTTAGGAGAATCCACATCTTATCGCATTTCTGCACCTGAACATGCTCCTCAAACAATGAAAATAACTGGTGATTCTTTCGATGTAAGATTAGAAAGTCCAGATGATGGCTTACAGGTACCATTAGCAACTCATAAGAAAGAAGTAACATTTGATTGGGTTCACTTAGCTGATGGTGAAACAAAAATAAATATTCAAAATACCGGAAATTCAGAAATTAATGTAATAGCCACATTTCAAACTTCAACAGATCCACTTTTTATCACATATGACATCATGGTCATAATTTCTGGTCTAGTAATAATGGGATTTAGTTTGGGATTCAGTATAAGAAAACCCAGAGGGTTCTAAGTTAACTCAGCTGCACGATAAGAACCTAAAATTTTGAAATACAACGTATTTTTTTTAATTTTATTTAACATCTCAGAAATCTTTGAATCATTCATATTTCCTTCAAAATCTACATAAAAGTTATACTCCCACGTAGTATCTTTTTTTGGTCTTGATTCAATCTTTGTTAAATTTACATTATATTCATTGAATTTTTCCATTATACGAAAAAGTGCTCCCTGTTCATGTTTTATAGAAAAAATTATCGAAGTCTTATCTTTCTTAGTCTCTTTGATTTGTTTTTTTGACAAAACCAAGAACCTGGTATAATTATTTGGTTTATCTGCAATTCCTTCTTTAATTATTGGAACTTGATTAATTTCAGAGGCAATTTTGCTTGCAATACAGGCAATGTTTTTCTTATTCATTTGCTTGATAATTTTTACACTACCAGCAGTATCATAAGATGGAACTGTTTTGATGTTATGCTGTTGAATAAATTTCCTACATTGCCCTAATGCTTGAGGATGTGAATAAACTGTATCAACTTCATCTAAAGAACCAGTTCCTATGAGGCAATGCTCTATTTTGTGATAGATTTCTCCCACAGCATTAAGGGGGGTAGAATACAATAAATCATAGCTTTCTCCAACACTGCCTTCAATAGAGTTCTCTACCGGTAAAACAGAATAATCTGTCTTGTCATTAGTTGTATATTCTAGAACTTCTGCAAATGTGGGAAGGGGAACGGTTTCTATATTTTCATCAAAAAAAGAAATTGCCGCAGCTTCACTGTATGCTCCTCGTTCACCTTGGAACGAAACTTTGGTCATTTTACACTCAGTTTTATAAAATCGCTGTTGCCAAAGTCACTTGATAATTCTCTATCATCAATCCAAGAGCATTCTGTACATTTAACAGCATCCCGCATCTGAATTACTTTTTTTCCACATTTTACACATTTTGTAAATAAAACTCCAAGACCCCGCTCTCTGATCGTTGCATGTATTGCTCCATTAAGATGACTGATAATTTTAAGACAAACAATATCGTTTACCAATGCAACATTTTTTTTCCTTAGGTTTCTTGTAGAGCAAACACATTCAACATGCGAAGTAGTATGTCTTCCATTAATGTAATCAATTGATACTGCAATCATAGAGCCCATTACAGCAGCTACTGTACCGATAATTATATCGCCAACTTTGGGAATTGACAAGCCATCTTGATTTTTCACGTTGACAACTCGCTCTTTTTTATCAATTTCAGTTGTTCCAACTACTGTAGCTCTTACATCATTTCCATCATCAAAGGCATTTTGTCCTGCTTCATATTCCTCAATAGAAGCGATCCTATCTCCAGGAAAGGTTAGTGATTCTGACATGTGATGATTCTCTATACGTGATTATAATAGTTTACACTTTGAATTATTTCATTAAAAAATTTAGTATTCAGTAAAACTAACCCATAAAGGGAAACTTGAGTTTAAAGACTATGTGTATAACAACATAAAATGTGGTTGCTGACCACAATCCTAGTATCAAATTACAAGGATCTACCTTATTGTAGAATTTTTTTGTATTTTTGTCAAAAATAGATTGTTGTCTAACCCACTTTACGACCATTATAGTTTTCCTTACAATTTATATTTTTTAAAAGTTTCTTTGCTCGTATAGTATAATTGGCTCGAATTCCTAACCAACATTGTTTTTAATCATAATGTAACATAGCATTTTCAAAATTGTTACAAACTAAAAGATTTCAAGAATTTATTTGAAAACGGAAATTAAAGCCAATGAGGGATCTGAAGGTACCCCTCAATGCTTTCATTTCGTAATACTTTCAAAAGTGCGTTCGCTTGGGGAGTAGATAAAACAGGCTTGTCAAATTGATTATCGATAGAAATTCTTGGACATGCCACCTGAATAAAGGCGTCAATTCCCTTCAGATTCATTAATCTTTCATTTGTGATGTCAGTCAATGCAAAAAGCTGTACTTCCTTTCCTTCTTTTTCTAATTCTCGTTTAAACTTCAAGGCAAATGTTTTTGAAAGTTGACCTTCTTTTAGTCCAACAATTATTCCAAAAGTTTTAGCTTCTGCCGCTTTGTAAATAGCTAGTGTTGCCTTTTTCTGTAATTTTTGAGCAAATTCAGAAACTTCCCTTACTTCATTAAAATAAGGATCTAAAACATACGTTGGCTTGTTTGTTGCAAGTGCAATTCCTGCAGCGTGAAAATTACTTTGTCCCAAAAACACATTTGCATCAACAACTGGCGCTGTTTCTGTAGCAGGATAAAACTCACAACCAAATACCTGACCATCATTTAATTGACCCTTTCCTTTTCCTATCAGAACTTTAATTTTTCCTTGAGTTAAGATTTCTTTTACGATATCTATTTGATTAAGATGTTGACTATCGGTAATTAATGAAACAGTTTTTCCTTTAAGAATTTCAATGCATTTTCTTGAAACTTTGTCAAAAGTAATATCGTCAAAGGCGTCAATCAAAACTACATTACCGTCAAATGTTTCTATGTTAATTGAATGACCTATGTTAAACAAAACTTCAGCGCCAAGAACTTTTGCTCCATTAGAATTTAGATCACAAGTTCCCCACGTAGTATCTGCTAAAACATATGCAGGAACTCCAAATCTTTTCATAATTTTTGTTGCGGTTTCCTGAACTTTTGGTAAAATTCCATCAGGTCCATTTAGTGCTACAGAAACAGGCTTTCTTTTTTGAATTTCTTCAAAGATTTTTTTCTCATCTATAACTATCATTTCCGGCTAAAATTCAGTTGATTTTAATTTAAACCAATCTAGACTAAACAAAAACCCAAAAATGTTAGGCTTTTCCAGTTTATACATTGAGTACAAAAACAGTCCTTAACATTGGCTTTGATGATACTGATTCCACCAAAGGAATGTGTACAACTTATCTTGCTTACAAAATAGTGAATTTTCTAAAAAAGGAAAATGTTCAATTTCTTGATTATCCCAAACTAGTCAGGTTTAATCCAAACATTCCTTGGAAAACAAGGGGAAATGGTGCCGTGGGATTAAAAATTCAGACAGATAATCCAGAGAAAATTAAGAAGAAAATTACAAATTTTGTAATAAAATATTCAGATACAAAAAATGGTGCAAACCCTGCGTTAGTATTTTTTGAAAATGAAACGATCCCAAAAGAATTCAAAGAATTTAGTGAAATTGCACTATGCAAATTAATAAATCGAAACTATGCCAAAAAATTTGCGACTAGCAAAAACCTTGATTCATTTTACCTAGGTAATGGTCAGGGTTTAGTTGGAGCAATTGGAGTGATTGGTTACCAATTTGATGATCAAACAGTTGAATTGCTCAGCTATAGGACAAAATCACGATTTGGTAAAAAACGTATTATTTCAAAGGAAAGCGTAAAAAAAATGAAAGAAAAAACATTTCCATTTACATTTAACAATATTGATGAGGCAAAAAATAAAATTTTGATTAGCCCACATGGTCCTGATCCTGTATTTTATGGAATTAGAGGTGAAAATACAAAATCAATACTCGATGCAGCAAAAATACTCAAAACAAAAGAAAAGATTGATGGATATCTAATCTTCAAATCTAATCAGGGAACATCTGCTCATCTAAAAAACGAAATTGATGTTTCAGAATTAAAACCCTATTCTTCTGGAACAATTACAGGTTATGTTTTAGATGAGCCAAAAATGGAAAAAGGAGGTCATGTGTTCTTTTCAATTGTTTCAAATGGAAAGAAAGTGAAATGTGCTGTTTACGAACCAACGGGACTAGCATCTGACATTATGCATTTGAAAAAAGATGACAAAATAATGATTGGCGGCGCTGTAAGAAAGGCTTCCAAAAAACATCCAAGAGTTGTAAACATCGAATTTGTTAAAGTTCTAAATTTGAAAAAAAACTTTAGTTTAACAAATCCATTATGTTTCAATTGTCACAAGAAAATGAAATCAAAGGGAAAAAACCAAGGATTTCAATGCAAAAAATGTGGAAAAAAAGCCAAATCAAAAATAGTTGAAGAAATTCCACGAAAAATCAAAAAGGAGTTGTATCTACCAATTCCAAGCGCACATAGACATCTAACAAGACCAAGACAAAGAATTGGAATTTTCAACAAAAACATCAGATTCGATGATTCAGTTCCATGGTTTCGAATTTTTAAAAATTAGATAGCGGGGAGTAGATTTTCCGGAGTTTTTAACCCCTTTTGAACTACTGATTTGCGGGTATCTCATCATGTAATGATTATGAGCCCGCCGGGATGACTTAGCCCTAAAGCAGTCTGACTTCCCCACCCCGCTGCAACAAAGAGGGATATGTGCCGTATATACGCTTTATCAAATTCTTGAAAGTAATTAATAGGAATTGAAAAGCTCAAACTTTTGTGAATAAAAAACTAAGGATTGCAGGAATTATAGCTGCAGTAATTGTTTCAATAATTATTATTTTGTCTCCAAGCGAACCAGTACCTTTGCCAGATCCAACAACAACTGCTAAAGGAACTGGTTCAGTAGAGGTGATTGCAACAAATCTTGAAAAACCTCGGTCTATTGCATTTGGTGATGATAGAATTTTTGTAACAGAAAAAATTGGTAGAGTTAGAGTTGTTCAAAATAACACATTGCTAGCAGAACCTCTTGCAACATTGAGAACTGTTGATGTTTTTGATGGGGGATTGATTGGTATAGCAACTCATCCTGACTTTTCAACGAATCATTATCTGTATGTGTATTACACTTATGAAGAGGATGGGAGCTTGTGGAATAAAATTTTGAAAATTAAAGAATCTAATAATAAACTAGATGGAGCAGAAACAATTTTTGACAAAATACCCGGCTCAAAATTTAGCAATGGCGGTGTAATAAAATTTGGACCTGATGGGAAGCTCTATGTTGGTACTGGAACTGTTTCTGATTCATCACATCTGCCACAAGAACTAGATTCACTTGCTGGAAAAATTTTAAGATTAAATGATGATGGTTCAACTCCAACTGATAACCCATTTGAAGGTTCACCAGTTTTTTCATTGGGTCACAGGAATCCTCAAGGAATGGCTTGGGATGAATTAGGCAATCTATATGCCACAGACACTGGCCCAACAAAAAATGATGAAATTAACATTATTCATTCTGGACAAAATTACGGTTGGCCATTACAGGAATGCTCAGGAGAGGACTTTATTGATGCAGTAATTTGTTATGACCCAAGTATTGAACCAGGTGGAATTGTAATCTATTCTGGCGATAAACTTGACCTCCACGGCTATATGATAATGGCCTCACTTAGGTCATCACACCTGTACCAACTAGACATCAACAAAGAAGGACTGGCATCCCAAAAAAGCATACTGGGTGGAATTGGTAGAATTAGAGATGTGAATGAGGGACCTGATGGAAATCTCTACGTAATAACGTCAAATACCGATGGAAAAGGTTTTCCAGATCGTTTTGATGACAAATTATTGAGGATAACAAAGTAAATTGAAAGACTCGTCAATATCAAAATTTTTTGAAAAAAGTCAAAAAGAGAGACTGAACATAGTGAAAAATTTTGCAAATCTATCACAGGAAGAACTAGAGATTTTAGAAAACTCAGGAGGAATTACATTTGATAATGCAGACAAGATGGTTGAGAATGCAATTGGTACCTTTTCCTTACCATTGGGAATTGCAACAAATTTCAAAATTAATGATAAAGATTACCTAATCCCGATGGTAATTGAAGAACCCTCAGTAATAGCTGCCGCGTCAAAGGCTGCAAAAATTGCCAGAATCAAAGGGGGCTTCACAGTTACTGCTGATGAGTCATACAGCATTGGGCAGATTCAAGTTTTGAATGCAAACTCTTCTGCAATTTCAAAAATTAAAGAATCTTCAAAAGAAATTCTCAAAATTGCTAATTCACAAAGTAACACACTATCAAAAATCGGAAAGGGAGCAAAGGAAGTTTCCTGCAGAGAAATTCAAACCGATTCTGGTCAGATGCTAATTGTTGAGCTTTTAATTGATGTAGGTGATGCCATGGGAGCAAACGTTACAAACTCAATGTGTGAGGCAGTTTCACCCTTGATTGAAAAACTCACTCAAGGAAAAATACTGTTGCGAATTTTATCCAATTATTCTACAAAACGCATGGTAAGTGCCAGAGCTGTTTTTGACAAGGAAGAAGTAGGTGGAGAAGAAATCGTAAACAACATTATCTTGGCTTATCAATTTGCAGCAAATGATGTTTACAGAGCTGTAACACATAACAAAGGTGTAATGAATGGAGTAATAGCTGTAGCCAATGCAACTGGGCAAGACAATCGAGCAATTGAAGCTGCTGCAAATGCGTATGCTGCTCGTTCAGGAAAATATCGTTCTCTTACGGAATGGTCACAAGACAAAGAAGGAAACTTGGTTGGTACACTAGAATTACCGTTATCTGTTGGTATCATAGGTGGAATAACCAATGTACATCCTATCGCAAAGATTTGCACAAAAATTCTTGGAGTTTCATCAGCAAAAGAGCTTGCTTGCGTTATTACAGCTGCTGGCTTGGCTCAAAACTTTAGTGCACTTAGAGCACTTGCAACTGAAGGAATTCAAAAAGGTCACATGAAACTTCATGCACGAAATCTTGCTTCAGCAGCAGGAGCAAAAAAAGAACAGATTGATGAAATAGCAAGAAAAATGGTTCAAGAGAACAATATCTCACTTAATAGAGCAAAGGAATTGCTAGACCAAACCTAAACAGAAAATTATATAGCTGCCTTGTGAGAGGGAAAGGATTGTCAAAGGTAAAATTTGCAATTCCAAAGGGTAGTTTAGAAGATGCTACATTCAAGATACTAGAAAAATCTTGGACGAAAGTTAATCGTAAGAGTAGAACATACAGAGTATATCTTGATGATCCACAAATAATTGTAAAGATGTTAAGACCACAAGAAATTCCAACATTAGTTGCTGACGGTCTATATGATGTAGGAATTACAGGAAAAGATTGGGTTGGTGAAACTAAAGCTGACGTTGAACCGATTTTAGATTTAGAATATGGCAAAATAAAACTTGTAATCGCATTTCCTGATTCATATAAATACAAAAACATTGATTCAATGATTGCAGATTATGCAAAAAAGAAAAAAACACTTCGTATTTCTTCAGAGTATCTGACCACTGCATCTAAATTCATAAAACAATGTAAATCTTACAAGAAATATTATGGAACAAAAGATCCGCTTATTGTTACACCTTGGGTCCGTCTTGGAAAAAATAAAAATGTTCAGATTCATTTATCATTTGGAGCAACGGAAGCAAAACCTCCTGAAGATGTAGATGCAATTATGGATGTAACTGAAACTGGAACAACATTAAAACAAAACAAACTAAAGATTGTTGATAAAGTCCTCGAGTCTACTGCTCACCTGATAGCAAATAAGAATTCATTAAAGGACAAGACAAAACGAGAAAAAATCTTTGACATTGTAACACTGATGCGCGGAGCTGTACACGGAAGAAAATTTTTACACATTTATCTTAACGTCAAAGAAGAAAATCTTAAAACACTGCTAAAGCAAATTCCCGCGCTGAAAAAACCAACTGTTAGCCCACTGAGCGAAAAAGGCTGGTGCGGAGTAAATACCGTGATTTTAAAATCTGAATATTACAAGCTAATTCCTAAACTAAGAAAGATTGCACAAGGATTAGTAGTTCATGAACCGAGACAAATTCTCGAATTAGAGGAGATAAAGCGTGACGAAGAAAATTGATGAAAATCATAATTCCTCGTAATATCGAGAGTTTTGCAGATTCAGCCTCGCCCAAACCATCAAAACAGAACGAAAATTTAGTCAGAACCATTCTTCTAGATGTTAAAAAGAATGGGGATTCTGCAGTAAAACGCTATGAAAAAAAATTCGGCGGGACTACTCTTGGCTCATTACAATTATCAAAAAAAGAGATAGATGACGCCTACTCTCAAGTGTCAAAAAACGAAATCTCAGCAATAAAACTAGCAAAATCTAGATTATCTAAAACTGAAATCACAATAAAGAACCTATTAAAAAATTCCACAATTAACATTGACGGAATAAAAATTTCAAAATCATTTTCACCAATTGAAAGTGTAGGGTGTTATGTTCCAGGAGGCTTGGCAAAATATCCAAGCTCTGCTATTATGTCGGTATTGCCTGCAAAGATTGCTGGTGTAAAAAGAATAGTAGTTACTTCTCCACCAAATAAACAAGGAAATATTGATCCACTTACTATAGTAGCAGCTGACATGTGTGGGGCAACTGAAATCTACAAAACTGGGGGGGCTCAAGCAATTGCAGCCCTTTCTTTTGGTACAAAATCAATTCAGAAAGTTGATAAAATTGTAGGACCTGGTGGCTCTTTTGTAACCATTGCAAAATCTCTAGTAAGTAATACCACATCAATTGATATGCTTGCAGGGCCAACAGAGCTTGGAATTATAGCTGATAGTTCTGCGGATCCAAATTTTGTTGCAGCAGATTTGATAACTCAAGCAGAGCACAGTTATGACACATTTTGTTTTTTAATTACAACGTCACCATCATTTGCAAAATCTGTAAACCAGTCTCTAATAAGAAAATTAAAAAAATCAAAACGAAGTGACATTGTTAAAAAAAGCCTAAACAAAAATGGTTTCATAGCTGTCTGTAAATCTGATTCTGACATGATCAAGCTTGCAAACAAATTAGCTCCTGAACACTTACAAATCATTTCAAAGAATCAAAACAAGATTGCTGAAAAAATCACTTCACCAGGAATTGTGCTCATTGGAAAATATACTCCGGCATCTGCAAGCGACTATCTTTTAGGCTCTAATCACATACTTCCCACGAACAAATTTGGTAGAATTAGAGGCTCACTTTCAGTACTGGACTTTGTAAAACTTGGAACCAGAGTAGAATCATCAAAATCATCACTTGAAAAACTTTCAAAACACTTGAAGACCTTAACTAATGCAGAGAATCTTCCAAATCACTATGAAGCAGTGAGGACTCGATTAGAATGAAAAAAGATTGGTTTAAGAAAAAGATAAGCGAATATGCTAATCTAAAGGGATATCAAAAACCAGAAAAATTTTCTGGAGTATTAAAACTAGATTCTAATGAAAATTTTGTAATTGGCAAACAATTCCAACAAGATCTTTTACAAAACGCTAGAAAAACTTCAGATGTACGAGAGTATCCACTAGGCAGATCTGAAAAATTAGTTTTAGCATTATCAAAATACCTCAAAGTTCCTGAAAACATGATAGGAATTGGTAATGGTTCTGATCAAATTCTTGATTTATTTTTGGCAAACTTTGCTTCAAAGCAAACCAAAGTTCTAACATCCGAACCAACTTTTGGTTTTTTTGAAGAAAGATGCAAGCTGTATTCTATTCCAACAATAAAAATTCCATTTTCAAAAGACATGACTCTGGATTTGAATGAATTTGTTTCCAAATCAAAAAATGCAGATATTCTTTACTTGGACTCTCCAAATAATCCAACAGGTTTTCAATTTTCAAAAAAAGACTTGGAAAAATTAGTAAAACAATTCAATGGATTAGTAATCATTGATGAAGCTTATGGTGAATTTGGAGATTATTCATTAATTAATTTGACCAAATCAAAAGATAATCTTATTGTCGTTCAAACATTTTCAAAAACATTTGGGCTTGCAGGTCTAAGACTAGGTTATTTTGTTGCAAACAAAAAAATTGTTGATGTGTTTTCAAGGATAATTCAATATCCATATCCACTTAATTCATTAGCCATAGAAGCTGGAATTTTAGCTTTAGAAAAACCAAAAATTGTGTTAGATGCCATCAATACAATAAAAAATGAAAGGACTAGAATTATTCAGAATCTTAGAAAGCATGATGCCTTTGAAGTGTTTGATTCAAAGGCAAATTTCGTACTATTTGACGCTCGTGGGGCAGACAGCCGTGTATTCACAGCCTTGATTGAACAGGGAATTTCGATAAGAAAACTTGGAAAAATTGGAAAGCATCAAGGATGCTTACGAGTAACAGTCGGTACGAAAGAAATGAACTCTAAATTCTTGTTGGCAATTCGTGATTTTCTGGGATGACTCTAACAAAAATGGATAATGGTATCTATGTTAATGATGCCATTTCATTAAGTGATGTAGACGCAATAATTTTTGACTGCGATGGAGTGCTCATAGATGTAACAAATTCATATGATAAGGCGATAATTAAGACAACAGATTTCATCCTAAAAGAATTTGCAAAAATTCCAAACTCTATTCCTATAACAACTCAAATTATAGATGAGTTTAAAAAAACTGGAGGATTTAATGATGAAGTTGATTTAACATATGCCTCCATTATATCACTAACGGCAGCTAATAAGCTAAAAAAAGATGAAACTAAATTTATTTTTCAAGTTATAGAAAATGCTGATCAAACTGGAATTTTATCTGTTGAAAAATATCTTGATAGTTTAGGTGTAAATATTTCAGAAATTAAACAAAAATTAGATTATCCTGGAAGGCATTCTGAAAATATTCTTTATTCTATTTTTGATCAATTGTTCTATGGCCCAAAACTTTACCAAAAACTATTCAAAAAAAAATCGCAATTTAATGAAAAGGGTTTCATCGAAAATGATAAAGTGATAATTACTAAAGAACTGTTAAATACATTAAAGAAAAAATTCAATCAAAACATTGCAATTGTAACAGGAAGAGGATATGATTCAATAAGCTATTCATTAAAAGAGCTCTTGGAAAAATTTAATGTAAAAAATTCAGTATTATTAGAGGATGAGCCAAGAGAGCTTGCAAAACCAAATCCTGAATCATTAATGCGTTCAATTAAAGGATTAAACTCATCTCACACAATTTTTGTTGGTGATTCAATGGAAGACTTGATAATGGCACAAAAAGCAACCGAGAGTGGAAAAAAGACAACCTTTTGTGGAATTATTGGAACAAGCAAAGAACCTGATAAGAAACGAAATTTCTTTGAAAAAAACGGCGCTTCTCTAATTCTAGACTCTATTCAGCTTCTTCCAAAGCTATTAAATTTGGTCTGAGGTAGATTACAGAGCTCTGTGGTTATGATGAAATCAAGGCAAAGTAAGATTACCCGTACAACCAAAGAAACTGATGTTACAGTTAGTGTAAACCTAGATGGAACTGGAAAAACGTCCATTAATACAGGAATAAGTTTTCTTGACCACTTGATTTCGGCCCTTGGAAAACACGGAATGATTGACCTTCAAGTAAAGGCAAAATCTAGAGACAAAATAGAGCACCATCTGATAGAAGATACTGCAATTGCCATTGGTTCTGCCATAGACAAGGCACTTGGAAACAGATCAGGAATTACTAGATTTAGCTATGCTTCAGTTCCAATGGATGAATCTCTAGCTGAAGCTTCAATTGATTTGATAAAGCGACCATACTACAAACTCACTTTACAAACAAAAAGATCAAAGATTGAGGGAATGTCAAATGAAGACATTGAACATTTTTTCCAGTCACTACTTCAAAATCTTAACAGCTGCATCCACCTCACTGTAAAGTATGGGGACAACGATCATCACAAAATTGAAGCTGCGATAAAATCATTAGCGGTAGCATTAAGAACAGCAGCATCCAAAGACAAAAAACAGAAAGGAATTCCAAGTACCAAAGGGACCATGTAATGGTACAAGTAGCAATATTTGACTATGGAGCAGGAAATATTTTCAGCCTAAAAAATTCACTTGAAAAAAACTCTGCCGAAGTAGACGTAATTACAAGTTTTGATAAAGCAAACAACTATTCAGGAATACTATTCCCAGGAGTTGGAAATTTTGATCCTGCAGTAAAAAGTATAAGAGATTACTCAAAGACTGATTTCAAAGATTATGTTAAAGACAAAATTCCGGTTTTAGGAATATGTCTTGGCATGGAGATGTTTTTTGAAAAAAGTGAAGAAGGAAAAGAACAAGGTTTAGGAGTTATGGAAGGCGAAGTAATCATTCTTCCAAACACAATGAAGGTTCCTCACATGGGTTGGAATAATATTGAAATTAAAAAACAGAGCAGATTTTTAGAAGACGTAAAAGACGGCTCATGGGTTTACTTTGTACACTCTTACAGGGTAAAACCAAAAAATGAAGGGATAATTGTAGCTGATTCAGACTATGGAATGAAAATTCCAGCAGTTGTTGAGAAAAAAAATTTTTTTGGAACACAATTTCATCCTGAAAAATCTGGCAAAGTTGGTTCTGTAATGATAAGAAATTTTCTTAGAGAGTGTAAAAAATGAAAATCATTCCAGCAATTGATCTTATGGATGGACAAGTAGTGCGTCTTGTAAAAGGTGATCCAGCAAACAAGACAGTTTACAGCTCAAACCCCCTTGAAATTGCAAAAAAATGGCAAGGTATGGGAGCTGACATGCTACACATAGTAGACCTAGATGCAGTATTAGGTAGGGGCTCTAATTTAGAAATCATAAAAAAAATGCTTCCAGAACTAAATGTGCCTGTTGAAGTTGCAGGGGGACTACGCGATGAATCAACAATTCTCGAGGTTGGAAATTCTGTAGATAGGATAGTGCTAGGAACATTGGCGTTTAAGGACAAAGAAACTGTTTTGAAAATTGCAAAATCTCTTGGAAAAGAAAAAATTGTAATTTCAGTTGATCAAATTGGTGGTAAGATTGCTGTTGATGGTTGGAAGAAAAATACTGACATTACTGTACTAGATGGGATGAACGAATTTTTACAATTAGGGTTTTCAGAATTTCTTTTAACAAGTATCAGTAGGGATGGAACAATGCAAGGCCCAGACTTAGAATCATTGCAACAAGCTTGTTCGCTAAAAAATGCAAACGTAATAGCCAGCGGTGGAATATCTAGCATTGAAGATGTAAAACAAGTGAAAGCAATTTCTCCTTATGGTGTGATTCTTGGAAAAGCGCTGTATGAAAATAAAATTTCAATAGAAGAGGCAAAGAAAATAGCATGACATTAACAAAAAGAGTCATTCCCTGTCTTGATGTAAAAAATGGTAGAGTGGTAAAAGGATTACATTTTGAATCAATAAAAGATGCAGGCGATCCAGTTCAATTGGCAAAAAAATACAGTGATGAAGGTGCTGATGAGCTAGTTTTTCTTGATATTACAGCATCTGAAGAACAACGTGAAACAATCAAAACTTTAGTAAAACAAGTGGCACAAGTAATTGATATTCCATTTACTGTAGGTGGTGGTGTAAAAACACTACAACATGCAAGAGACATTTTACTTAGTGGGGCTGATAAGGTTGCAATTAATACGGGAGCCGTAAAAAATCCAGAAATAATTACTGATCTAATGGAACTTTTTGGAAAGCAATGTGTTGTTGTGGCAATTGACGCAAAAAGAAATTACAATACCGAAGAAGAAAAAAATATTTTTTCAGAAGGTGATCAAACATTCTGGTTTGAAGTTTTTGTTTATGGAGGAAAAAAAGGAACTGGTTTAGACGCAATTGAATGGGCAAAAAAAGTAGAAAGACTAGGCGCTGGAGAAATTCTTCTTACCAGCATAGATATGGATGGAACAAAGGATGGTTATGACATTCTTCTTACAAACGAAATTGTGAACTCTGTTTCAATTCCTGTAATTGCGTCTGGCGGTTGTGGAAAACCAGAACACATGCTTTCAATTTTTAAGGAATCTAATGTGGATGCGGCTCTTGCAGCCTCAATTTTTCACTATGAGTCACAAGCAGTAAATAGAGTAAAGGAATTCTTAAAGGAGCACAACATTCCTGTAAGATTATGAACAAATTTGATAAAGTGAAATAATATGGAAAAAACAATTGATGACATTGATTTTTCAAAGGGCGATGGATTAGTTCCAGTAATTGTACAGGACATTAACACAAAAGAAGTGTTAACTCTGGCATATTCAAACAAAGAATCTTTAGAATTAACAAAAAAAACTGGCAACTCTTGGTTTTGGAGTAGATCACGAAAAAAACTTTGGATGAAAGGTGAAGAATCTGGCAATACACAAAAAGTTAAAGAACTTTTAGTTGATTGTGACTCTGACGCAATTATTTATTTGGTAGAACCTTCTGGTCCTGCATGTCACACAGGAGAAAGAGTTTGTTTTCACAACAAATTATCAAAATAAAACTTAACAAATTGGTTCGAAGTGTTCTTCATCGCCAGGAATTGTTTCATTAATAATTTCAAACTTGATATTTTCATAATTAGTACCACGAAATACTACAGTCCAATTTCCGAGTAAATTATCTTTAGAACATGTTTTTGCGCTAATAGATAACGCAGGTTTAAAATATTGATTGAATGTTTCTTTTTCTGAGCCATCAAAAGGAATTGTAATGTAAACAGGGTAGTGAGTACCATTATGCGGCCTTAAAAATGCAATTTGCCCTTTTTCATTTGTAGCAAGATCTCCAATTCTAATCAAAACAAGTTCACCTAAACGATATTTTTCTTTATCAATTTGAAATGGACCTGAGGTTTGCCAAACTCTTGGTGCAAGTATTAATGAATCTTCTTCGTCAGGAACTCCATCATCATCCACATCAATAATTGTTGGTTTGATAAATTGTTCTGAATAGAATTGAGTTATCACTATTCCAATTATTACAACAGCTATTACTGCGCCAATTATTACACCAGTTTTTCCTTTTTTCATTTTATTCTTGAATTTTGACTTTGTGTAAAAACCTTTGTCAGAATTAAAAAATTGCTAAAAACTCATTCTTTTTCAAATTTTTTACTTTCCACGTTTAATATGGACTATTTTAGGCATAAAACTCTTCAATTATTACTAAATTTTTTATATGAAAAAATTAAGTATTACTTAACTTGATATTAGGATTTTTTATCAATACTCTCAATGGCTATGATTAGCATGACCAAAGTAATCCTCCAGTGTAGAGAGTGCAAAAAAGAGTACGAGCCCACTTTCAAGTATATTTGCGATGATTGTTTTGGTCCCTTGGATGTAAAATATGATTTTCCTCCAGTGAATAAGAATACATTTTCAAATCGTGAGCACACTTACTGGCGATATTTTGAGTTACTGCCAATTCAAGACAAATCAAACATAGTAAGCATTGATGCTGGCATGACGCCTTTAATGAAAGCAAAGAACCTTGGCGACGCATTGGGCTTGAAAAATCTTTACGTAAAAAATGATTCTGTAAACCCAACATTTTCATTCAAAGACAGACCTGCAGGCATTGCTGTCTCTAAAGCAAAAGAATTTGATCTGTCTGCAGTTGGCTGCGCATCGACTGGAAATCTTGCGTCTGCAACTGCAGCTCATGCAGCAAAAGGAGGCTTTCCTTGTTATATTTTTGCACCAAGTGACATAGGACACGCAAAAATTGCACAAGCTCTTTCTTATGGGGCAGAATTCATTGCAGTAGATGGAACATATGATGATGCAAACAGAATTGCATCACAAATTGGTGACAGTAAGGGAATTGGAATTGTAAACATTAACATGCGTTCATACTATGTAGAAGGCTCAAAAACACTGGCATACGAAGTTGCAGAACAGCTTGGTTGGCAAGTGCCTGATCAGCTCATTGTTCCAGTTGGCAGTGGTGCAATGTTAAATGCAATTTGTAAGGGATTTGAGGAATTACAAAGTGTTTCATTAGTAAATGATGTTTCTAAAATTCATGTACATTGTGCACAACCACATGGCTGTGCACCAATTGTTGATGCATTCAAAAAAGGAAGTAATGAAATCATTCCAGTTGAAAATCCTGACACCGTTGCAAAAAGTTTAGCAATTGGTGATCCTGGCGATGGTCGTTATGTTCTAAAAAGATTAAAACAATACAATGGTTTTGCAGAAGAATCAAACAATAAAGAAATTTTAGATGCAATTTTACTTCTTGCAAAGACCGAAGGAATTTTTACAGAACCTGCTGGTGGTGTTTCTGTAGCTGTCTTGAAAAAACTAATCGAAGATGGTAAAATCGATAAAAATGATACTATAATTTGCTATGTTACTGGAAATGGACTAAAGGCAACAGAAGCTATCATGGAAGTTCTTCAAAAACCACAAGTAATGCAGGCAGATATTGCAAAAATTTCAGCTATGGTGAAATAATCTGGCAAATCTAACATTCACAATTCCCTCAGTGCTAAACCATGGTGGTGGAGAAAAAAAGGTCGAAGTGTCTGCCTCTACTCTTTCTGAAGCATTTACTAGCATTTCAGAAAAAATGGGTGATGACTTTAAGCGTAGAGTTCTAAATGATGATGGAACACCACGTTCATTGATTAACATCTACATCAATGGAAAGAATGCAAAATTTTCTGGTGGAATGGAAACTACATTAAAGGATGGTGATGAAATTTACATTTTACCAGCTGTTGCTGGTGGTTCTGAATTGTCAAACAAAGATCTTGACAGATATTCACGACAAGTGATGTTAGAAGAAATTGGTTATCAAGGACAATTAAAACTCAAAGATGCTAAAGTTTGTGTTGTTGGTATTGGCGGACTAGGAAATCCAATTACAACACGACTTGTTGCAATGGGTGTTGGCAAACTCAGAATTGTTGACAGAGATGTAATTGAGCTATCAAACTTGCATAGACAAACAATGTTTGATGATTCTGATGTTGGTGAAATCAAAGTTGAAGTTGCTGCAAAAAAATTACAAAAATTAAATCCAGATGTACAAATTGAGGCATTACCAATTTCTGTAAACGATTACAATGCAATCGAAGTTATTGATGGTTGTGATGTTGTAATTGATGCACTAGATAGTGTAAATGCACGTTATGCATTAAACAAAGCTTGTGTTGCAAAAAAAATTCCATTTGTAACTGGTGCAGCTGTTGGAGTTACAGGACAAGTGTTTACCATTCTACCAAAACAAAGTGCGTGTTATCATTGCATGTTTCCAGCTCTTGATGAAGATTCAATGCCAACATGCAGTATAGAGGGTGTCCATCCCTCCATCCTCTCAGTGGTTGGTGGGATCGAAGTTTCAGAAGCTGTAAAAATTATTTTAGAAAAAAAACCAAGCTTGTCTGACAGAATTTTACATATTGATTTAGAAAATCTTGATTTTTCTTTTACAAAAACTTTCAAAGCTGATGAATGTCCAGTTTGTGGAACTGGCAAAATAGAAGAACAACCAAAAAAAGAAATGATAATTGAAGAACTTTGTGGAAGAAACAGGGGAAAACGAACTTTCTCATTGACTCCAACCAGTTCATTTGATTTGGATGTACAAAAGGTAACAAAAATCGCAAAAGAAAAAGGCTTCAAGGTAGAAAATCAGGGAGAACTGGGTTTATCCATGAGGACAAATGAGATATCAGTCAGTTTTCTCAAAAAGGGCTCAGCCGTGGTTGTAGGCACAAAGGATGAGGCTGATGCGATCAGCCTATACAAGGAATTGCTAGGCACAAAAACTCTAGTTGAGAGTCATTAAATTGATTAATTTTTTTATATATTTAGGCATAAAAAAGAGTAAAATATATATCAAATAGCGATCAGATCGAGTCCAAACCATAAAAATTATATCAAAAATTATAAAAATTTTATAAAGATTGGGTCATATCACAAAAATACACATAATTTTAGCAAAATGTGGACAAATTGTCCATTAGTCTTATATACTAAATTTTAAACAAAAAGTCAATAACATGAAAAACGAGATAGGACGTAAATTAACTAGTCTTACACTTATGACTATAATGGTCGCAGGTGGACTGACATTTGCTGTACCTGGCGTAATGCCATCAGCATTTGCAGCCAATGCGAACCTATTCGTATCCGCAGAAAATTCACTTTTCTCAAACTACATGTCAGGACCTCAGGTCATTGAAGTAGTTGTGATTAATCCAGAAATTTCTGATACAGATGAGGCAAAAGGTGAACCAGACGTTAAAGTAAACGGCAAGAAACTAAGAATGGTTCAAGCCGTTGACGGTAACTGGTATGGTTACTTTGCCGACAGAAAGCAAGCTCAAATTGCTGATTCTACAACAACAGTTGCAGGAGCAGGATTAGACTTTGGTTCATTCTGTACTGCAACTACTACCTCAATTGGTGGTGTTGCCACATTCTTTTCTGAATCAAGAGGAATTGCTGTTAATGATGCAACTGAAGGAGAACAAGGCACAAATCCACCAGTAGCAATAACAGACACTTGTGGTGGTGCCATAGCAGCTGATGGTTCTTTGAACGTAGTTCGAGAAGCAAAAGATCCTAACACTAACGGTGCAGTACCAATTGGTCAAATTGGTCTAGCACTTGCTACTGATTGGCCTTTCATTCAACTCTATGACCTAAGCCCAGGAGGTAACGTTATTGTTTCATACAACAAAGGTGGTGGGGTACAATCAACAACACTGACCTTTGACACTGTTGATCAATTCGCTGACATTAAATTAGATAGAACAAAGTATCCACAAAATGCTCAGGTACACGTAACTGTAACTGATCTTTGGTTAAACATAGACCCAACCGATGAAGACTCTTGGACATTTGGTACAAATGCCACAAATGGCACAACAACCAACTACCAAGTCTTTAACGAAAACGGTGATGATGAAGGTGCAGCTGTAGCTGGCGGTGTTATCAACATTGACACTCCAGGAACATTAGGAAGCCTAATGTGTGAAGATAACTGTATCTTGATACTAAACACAAATGCAAACACTGCATTAAGTGACATTGTTACCATACAAGACAACGATGATACCAACGTAACTGGTTGTGGATTATTTACAGCATCAAGTTGTACAATTAATTCCGCAGCATCTCCTGCTCTTCAAGAAAACACACAACCTGTAACTCTTACAGAGTTGGGACCAAACAGTGGTATCTTTGGAACTTATGACGAATCAGACACCTCAGTTATACAGGTAACATCCAACGCAACAAGAGGCAAATCTGCAACAATTGATTACAATGAAACACCAATTACAATTCTGATTGGATTTAGTTATGCTACTCTTGACATTCAACCAGTTGACGAAGAGTGGAATTCTGGTCAGGAAATCCCTGTCGTTCTAGTTGACGAAGACGCCAACAAGAACAGCAGATCTGATGAAGATTTGGATGTGAATAATCCAGATGTTCAAATAATTCCGACACTACAAACAGGAACTCCATTCACACTAGCTGACTTTGCAGACAGTCCAATTACAGCAGTATTCCTTAACGTTACTTTACCTGATACAATTACTCCGTTCACTAATGCAGGCACTGGAGGAAACTTTTCCAGTCAAACTAACACAGAACCATCTCAACAAGGAGAAGATGGTATTAAACAAGGAGCTGATGATTCTGGTAAACGTGTTACAGTTACACCAAACTTTGATGGATCAGCTAACGTTGTTGGAATAAACTCCGCATTGATGTCTGACCTACTTGGAACAATTCACGATACACAAGTAGCAACAGCTGATGATGACAGACTTCATGGTACAAACCTATTGAACTATGATGTCAGAGCACTAGGAATTACCTCAGTTGATATCTTCTTGGTAAACAACACAGTAGGTCCAATTAACCCACTAAACGGAACATTCTTTGGAAACAGTACATTCATCCAACTAGTGGATGATGGTGCAGCACAAGGATTGGTAAGTCTTAATAACACTATTGGTTCTGGTGTTGGTGATCCAAGTGACATCTTTGCAATTGATCCCGATGACTCTATCGGAATTGCAATAGCAGATGCATCAGGTGGACCATTTACTGTAGCCACAACATCACCATTACCACTCGTAGTTGACTTTTTCAGCTTTGGATTCTTTGACGATGGTGTCTCAGCATCAGAACGAGTTGCAAATCAAATAATTCGACTTGAACTAGAAGAGTCTGGTGATAACACCAGCACCTTTGAGGGTTCACTGGAGTTTATCATGATTAACCAACTCAATGTTCTTGATGAAGACACATACCTCGGATTATCCCCAATTGCTGACGATCCCTCATTCATTGCGTTTGAGGATCTGACAGATGAAGACTCTCCAAGAGTTACTTATGCTGACTTGGCACAAGACGGTACAATTCTACCAGTCGCTGACCAAGAAGAGGCACCAAGCCACTCTGGTGTAGTATCATTTGACTTTGCCAGCTACAAGATTGCAGACACTGTAACAGTTACACTACAAGACCAAGACCTTAACGTAGATTCTGATCTAATAGACATCTTTACTGTAGTACCCGCAACTGATTCAGACATCCCAGACACCGTAGGTGAGGCAGGATTGCCAAACTTCCCATTTGGAGACTTGGGTAGACTGCTTGACATTACATTTGATGACCAATTATGGACATCATCTACAGCCAATTCATCTCCAGCTTGTATAACTACACTAGCAGGAGTTGTAGGTACTGACACCGGACTTGCCGGAACAGGCTTTACACTAGTTGAGACAGGCATTGCAACAGGCATCTTTACAGGTGACTTTGCAGTCCCATCAGCATGGTGTCCTTCAGGTGCAACAGAAACTCTCTCAACAACTGGTCTGGACCTTGAAGTAAACTATGTAGACTTTAGAGATGCATCAGGTGAAATCATCGAAGTAGGTGATGGCGCAGGCATCAGAGCCAACACTGGTTCAATAAGTCTTGATAGAACTGTATATCCAGTACCATTTGGTGTACCAGATAACTTCCCAGGTGTTTCAACAAGTGAAACAACTCCTGACGGAAGATCAGTATTCCCAATCCATCAAACTGGAATGGGTGGTGCAACAGCCGGATTAGATACAGGTGAATTCCTAGGACACGGCGATGTACAATTACACATCAGAGTTAACGATCCAGACTTCGACATTTCTCCAGGTGGTGAAGATTTCATTGCCAGAGACAAAGCTGGTAGCACTGTAGGTCCGGTAAAGATCACAGTTCTTAGAGGAGCTAATTCCGTCATCATTGGTTATGCAGGCGGTGATGCCGCACAGGCAGGCCTAATTGGTGTTGGTACGACCTCTACAACTGATAGAGACTTTGGACCAATCAAAGAGATTGCACCAGATGCAGGAATATTCGAAGTTGACGTTGCACTAAGATACACTGACGGACCAGCATCAGATACTTGTCCAACCACTCCAGCTACTGGCTTTACTAGCTTAGTAGGAACTGGTGGTGGCGAATCAACTAGATTTGATGACGTATCTGCCCCAACAGGAGAGGCTGGTACATTCTGTATCCTACAAGGTGATATCATCCAAGTAGAGTACACTGATCCAGAAGATGCATCAGGTGATGTCAACACTGTAACTGACTCTGCAACATTTGACTTGAGAAATGGTGTTTTGCAATCTGACAAATCCGTTTACATTATTGGTTCAGACATGATCATGACTCTCATTGAGCCAGACTTTGATCTAGACAATGATGCAGCCGAGACATTTGACTTGGACCTAATTGAATGGGATTCTGACGCAGCAACAATAACCATGGGTAGCTCACTAAACTTTGACCCAGAACCAACAGACTTTAGAGAAACAGGTGACAGCACTGGAATATTCCAGATTGTCATTGAAATTCCTGAATTCCCTGTTGTAGGTGGCACTGACAGATTAGAAAGAGGCGAGGAAATCGTTCTCGAGTACACTGATTGGGGCCCATCTGGATCTGACTTTGTAGGTGACGAAGACGAAGATGTCAACTTGACAATCTTTACTTCTAACTTTGGAGCAACCGTGGAGCTTGACCAAAAAGTTTACACTTGGACTGATAAAGTATACATCACAATCGTAGCACCTGATCACAACTTTGACAGCAACCTAGTTGACGAGATTGGTGACTCTGACATCGACCCAATAAAGGTCGCAACCAGAGGACACAAACTCAGCAACTACAAGCTAGTCGAAACAGGCACCGACACTGGCATATTTACCGGTGAAGTAATACTCACTGGATTCCAACACGATGCAGATGGTGATGTACAAACAGGCGCTGCAACTACTGGTTCTGACACTAACCAACGAACAGAAGGTTCAGGTCCAACCAACGGATTCCTAGAGGCTGATGATGATGACGGACTAACAGTATCCTTTGAGTTCTCAGAGGATGAAACTGTAGTCGGTTCAGCACTAATCAGATGGAACATTGGTGAAGTACAGTGGCTTGAAGCAAGCTATCCAGCAAGTGGAACAGGCGTAATACGAGTAGTTGACCCAGACATGAATTTGAATCCAGAAGCAGTCGACAACTTTAATGTCGACGTATGGTCTGATTCTGACGCTGGAGGTATTGATCTTACAGTAACTGAAACAAACGAGGCAACTGGAATATTCGAAGGAACAGTGTTCTTCACTGTAACTGACGAATCATCCGGTCACAGACTCAGAGTTTCAGAAGGTGACACAATCACCGCAGAATACGAAGACAATACACTACCTGACCCATACACAACTGCAGATGAACTCGACATTACAGGCACATCGCTAATTGGCACAATCGTACCACCTCTTGAGAGAGCACCCGCTTCTAACGCAAGAGTCGTTGATGCATTCGGCAATTCACTAGCAAGTGTATCCGTTGATCAACAAGTACAGATTACAGCTGATCTAGCAAACGGCCAGGATAGAGAACAATCATTTGCATACTTGGTACAAGTTCAGGATGGTAACGGCGTCACAGTCGCACTAGCATGGATTTCAGGTTCACTCTCTGCTGGACAATCATTTAGTCCGGCATTGTCTTGGACACCTGACGCACCAGGAACATACACTGCAACAGTGTTTGTCTGGGAGTCAGTTGATAATCCAACTGCACTATCGCCACCAGTATCAGTCAACATATCTGTAAGCTAAGACTAGACGAAAAGAAAGTTCAAACTTTCCCCTTTTCTTTTTATTAAAAACACAACCTAACGATAGTTAACGAAAAAAGATCAATATTACAGAAGTAATATCTATTAGATGCTTTCACATAAATCTGAATTGAAAATTATTTTTGTAATGATTCTGCTGATAATTATTTCAGCTAATATGTTACCACATAGTTTGGCACAAACATTTGATGCATTCACTGATAGTCAAGTTTACAGTGATGGCAAACCACTTTTTGTTTATGGGCAGGCATTACCTGAAGAAACTATTATCATAAGATTATTTGCGCCAGATGGAACAATTGCAGCATTTGATCAAGTTACAGTAACTGAAGACGGGTCATTCAATCATGTTTTGTTGACATGGCCGAATTCCTCAACAAAATTTCCATATGGAACATACACTGTTGAAGTAATTAGTAACACGCAACAAGGATTATCAAAATTAATTGATGTCAAATTTACATCAACTACAGAGCTTATTGAAGTTCCAGTTCAAAGACAAATAAACACACTAGTGTTTGCACCAGAAACTGCTGCCATAAACCACCAGTTTAGAATTTTTGTTCAAATAACAAGTGATGGAGTTCTAGTGGGTGGAGAGCCTAGAGAACTACTAGCAACATCCCATGTCCATCTTCCAAATGGTGAAGTGCAAACTCTAACAACCAGATTTCAAACACTGCATCCTGGTCTATACTTTGTTGATTATACTGCAACTTTAGAGGGAACATATGTTTTTCATGTTGTAACTTTTACTCAGGGCTCAACTTCACACGGTTCTGCTGCAACAAATATTCTCAAACAAGACATCAGCGGTATATCAGAGCAAATTTTAAACTTAAATTCAATCTTAGCTGATACATCAAATGAGCTTGACGTTCTAGAATCTAGAATTGAAACATTTGATACTACCTTAGAGTCCGCAAGCACCAACATTGCTTCTAGTGTGACAACCATGTCTTCATCTGTGGAAAACATCGAAATAGCATCTACGCAACTAAATTCATTATTGTTTCCAATTGTTGGTGCAATTGGTGTAATTGTTGCTCTGCAAATTGTAATACTAGCAAGAAGAAGATAGTTAAAATAATGTTAAAAAACTTGACTATCATGCCCAAAGTGGCAATTTTTCTTTCAGTAATTCTGCTAAGTTCAGCATTTTTTAGCAATTCATATGGTTTTCTGGGTGGTGATCTCACTCAACAATATTCAAAACCAAACACATCGCTTTTTGAGCATTCATCTGGAATTTTAAAATTAGATCCTATAACACATGAAAAACAAGACATGCAAAAACGATACCTTGTTTTTGGAGCTGGCTCATTAAATAATATTAATACAGAAATTAGTGATAAAATTAATTCAGTTGAATCAAATAATGGATTTTTTTCTATCGTAGTAACATCAGAAAATAAAATTGCCAAACTAAAATCACAAGGATATTTTGTAATGGAGGACGTTCCATTAGATTTTCATGCACAAGACAAGCCACAAGAAATTTCTAAAATCGGTGAAATTGTAAATTCAGAAACAGTTCAGAAAGATTTTGGTTATACTGGCAAAGGGATCAATATAGCCATAGTTGATACAGGAGTTGATTTTTCAAATCCTGACATTCAACATTCGTTGGCAAGAGACAAAAATAACATTCCAATAATGTTAGATGCAGATGGTCAAGGAATTATTCTTACAAATGCAACATTTTTTGCAAGTATAGATAAGGACGGAATTATCAGAAACTATTCAAAAACATTGCCTGAAGACATGACATCTAAAGTTTACAGAAATAGAAGTGGAGTATTTCTAGACATCAATCAGAATGGAAATGGAACCAAATTAGAAATTTACAACTCATTTTATCCTCAAGCTGGAGGTTCTGTAATATTTAATGGAACCTTACTAGAAGACATGAAAATTGGATTAAACAATCGTGATTACATTCGTTCTCAAAGTGGAATTTATCATCTAGGTATAATGTATCAAGGCTCACTTTCTGGAGCAAATGCTAGAATTCAAGTTGTCCCAGTATTAGTAGTAGATTCCACAACTAAAGGAGTCTATGATACAATTATTCCAGATCTGTCTACTTCTTGGGAGGATTACACAAGATTTGATTTGCCAAGAGGACAAAGACCAAACTATGATTTTGATTTTACTGATGAAACTCCAATCAAGATAGGTGATGGAAATGAATTTCTTGTTTATGATTTTGATAATGACGGAAAATTTGATTATAGTGCAGGTACAATTGGCGCAAGAGTACTAGACATACATGGAGTAATTACTGAAAAAAAATCCAAAATTGATGACACACTAAAAGCAGTTAATGGAACTTTATTGCCACCAATGGACAAAAATGGACAGTTTTTTGGCGTAATGACTGATTTTCTGGGCCACGGTACATCAAGCACTGCCTCAATTACTTCTAAAGGCGTTCAAGAATACGATATCTACAATAACACGAAAAAATTCACCATCAAAGGTGTTGCACCTGATGCAAAAATCATTCCAGTCAAGGCATTATGGTTTGGTGATACTGTTTACGCTTGGCTATGGCTATCTGGTTTTGATAATGAAAAAACAGAATGGAAATTTTCTGGAAGCCCACGAGTTGATGTAATTTCAAACAGTTGGGGCGTTTCAAATTTTCCATTATTTGAAACACCGCCAGGAATGGATATCTTATCACTGATTCTAAATGCTCTTGTTACACCAAAATCTCTTGATGATAATTATCCTGGAGTTACAATAGTAACAAGCGCTGGAAATTCTGGTCATGGTTACGGTACTGTGGGACTACCAAATGCTGCTTCGTTTGGGATTTCAGTTGGCGCAACAACAAATAATGTATTTGTCGGTTATGCAACCTTCAAGGATCAACCAAGATTTGGAAATACCACTGATCACAAAAACGATATAGTTGATTTTTCAAGCCGAGGACCTGGAATAATTGGAGACCCAAAACCTGATTTGATGAGTATTGGAGCATATAGTTTTACACCCGCTTCTGTTACAAAATTAAAAAAAGACTCAAAAAGTGAACCTTTTTCATTATTTGGAGGAACGAGTATGGCTGCACCACTTGTTTCTGGCAGTGCTGCATTAGTAATACAAAGCTTGAAAGAAAAACTGGAAGAACCAGATCCATATAGAGTAAAAAACATTCTCATGTCCACTGCAACCGATCTTCAAAACGATCCTTTTACTCAAGGTTCAGGACTAGTAAACGTAAATGACGCAATTAAATTCGTCAAAGGAAAAACTGGTATGTTCATTGTTTACAACGATGCTACGTATTCCAACATAAAAGAAATTTTGGACAAGCCATTTGAACAAATAAACTCAACCACATTTGGATTTTCCAAATTTCAACTACCGGATAAAAAATTACCAAACACAAGTTGGTTTGCAGGTCAGTTGTTCCCAGGAGATAGAAGTACTGCCACATTTACCATAGAAAATCCATCATCAGAAGCCCTTGAAATATCAATCAAGCCTCAAAAATTAAAACTAATTCAAAAAACTGAATTTAATGGAATAACTGAAACACAGAAACAAGATCCAATTCTGAACAAAACAGGAACATATGCGCCAAATTACGTAAGACTTTCTGATGTTAAAGAACATAAAACTCTTGCATCACTCTTTGATCAATCTAACCCAATTCCACAAGATGCATCATTAATGATTTTAAATGTGAATTTTTCATTTGATACTTTTCTAAACAAAACTGACGACGTATTTGCAAATGATTTGAAAATATCATCGCTTTATCTCTATGACTGGAATGACAAAAACCAAGATAATGATGTTTCAAGTGATGAATTATCAATGATTAATCGTGGTGGTTCATGGGGTACCGTACAAGAATTACGAGTTACTGAACCAAATAAAAAATTTGAAAACATTCCATTAATAGGAATTTACCCTGTCCCGATAAAATTTTCCTATTGGACTGGTGAAACAAAACTAAATTCAACCTCAATGGATTATACACTTTCTGCTAGTTACTACAACAAAGAAAAATGGGATGTCATTTGGGTTAATGAAGAAAACATTACAGTTCCTCCAAACAGTTCTTCAAACCTCAAGGTCACAATTATTGCTCCAGTAAACTATCAATCTGGCGTGTATCAAGGATTCTTAACGTTTGAAGGAAATCAACATACAGTCAATGTACCAGTATCTTTTGTTGTTAAGAAAAAAATTGATGAAAAAGATTCAATTGTTTTAATTAGTGGCAAACAAAGTGATGACATTCTTTTTGGAAATGGATATGTCAAGGGAGCATTTGATATGGTTAATCGATACATGGCAGGTGATTGGAGACAATATTATTTTGAAATAACAAATCCTACAATAAACACAGCTTCAATTGATATTTCATGGAAAGATAAAGATTCAAACTTGTCAGTTTTTGTAATTGATCCAAGGGGAAAAGTCGTTCAAACAAATGTTCCGTCTGGAGTATTTGGTCATTTTTTGGGCTGGCCCTCATTAGATTGGCTTGGAACTTCACCTTTTAGCCAAGGAGGAGGATTTTTTCCTGTAAAAAATAAAGACGCAACCTCAACAGTGTTGAATGTACCAATCAATCAAACCGGAACATATAGCATGCTACTTCATTCAGGTTTATTTGGTGGAAATTCAACAACTGAACCAGTAACTATTGCTGCAAAGTTTACAACAATTTCTCATGATGATAAAAAGCCTGAAATAATTTTTAAAATCCCTGAATTGATAAATCAAAATTATACTGTGACCCCAGAAATAAAAGATGAAAGTCTAGATGTTGTAAAATACTATCTTGATGGCGAAGAATTTATTTTTAATTCTACAGAACCAATAAAATTAGAATTTCTTTCTGATGGTTTGCATGAAATTAAGATTATGGCGTTAGATGTTTCAGGAAATAACTCTACTAAAGTTTTTACATTTAGTGTGGATAAATCAGTTCCAATCCTTGATATAAAATCTCCAACTGAAGGAATGAAAGTTTCTGACACACTTTTAATAGATTTCACTGTAAATGACATCAATTTACCTGAAAGTGAAGCAGTTTCAGTACTTCTTCCGACAGGAGAAAAAATTCTTGATAAAACTTTATTTGAATTTGATACCTCGAATTTAGATGATGGTAATTATGAAATAGAAATCTCATCTAGTGATAAAGCCCAAAATATTGTTACAAAAACAATCCAATTTACAGTTGATCATTCTATCACTGAACAAAAACCTACCGCTGTCGAAACAACAATCGATGTAAATTATTATCTGATTATTGGAATAGGAATTGGCGTTGCGATCGGAGCTAGTTTAATTCCACTAGCTCTTCGAAAAAAGAAAATTTCTACAAAATAATGAAACAAGGTTTATAAGCAATTTGGCAAGTACGGAGCTTGACATGTCAGAGCAGGATCAAAGCTCTAGTGGACTTTCCCGAAGAGATTTTCTAAAATTGATGGGAGCTGCAGGTACAGCTTTGGCCTTTGCTCCGTTTGTGCCTTGGGGAAATTTTATGCCAAACCCTTCTTCAACGTCTCTTGAAAAAGTTAAAATTATTCTTCCAGATGGAACTCAAGCAAATGTTAACACTTTTCCAGTAAATCACGCAGAAATTGTTACCTATCCAGAAACTACTGATGAAGTTTTAAATGAAGAAGCATTTAGAAAATGGCAATTCATTCGTTTGCCATCTGAATTAGGGGGTGACAAAAAGGATACAAGTGCATTTAGAGTTTACAGTATGGTTTGTCTTCATTTATGGTGTTTATGGAAATATTGGCCAGAGGAAGGTCGTAAAAGAGGAGAATGTCCTTGTCACGGTAGTATGTATGATCCATTATCAGGAACTGCGTTTGCAGGACCTGCTTCAGTTCAAGCTCCGCCATCAAACACACTTGCAAAACTTGACTTGGAAGCAGATTCTGATGGATTTTTATGGATTCAACCACCCACATGGGGTGTAAACACAAATGGGGTTGTAGGATTTGGCCGTTTCGTTAAATAGACGTACTGGACTGGTCAATTTTCTATATTGGATTTGGGATGGTCTAGACAGAACTATATTTACAGCAATTAAATTTTCAACCCCTGCTAGATTTGTAAGTCCGTTTGGATTTTTAGGAATGCTCACTTTCATCACATTTGTAATTCTTGGAATTTCCGGAGCATTATTGATGTTCTATTATGAACCAATAATTACTAGAGCATGGGATAGTGTAGCTTTCATTAACGATGAAGTACCTTTTGGATTTCATATAAGAAACATACATTATCACGGTTCAAACGCAATGGTTCTTTTAGCAATCTTACATATGTATTATCAATACTTTAGTGGACGTTACAAAATAAGAAATGAAGTTCTTTGGATAACAGGAGTAATTCTTGGAACAGTAACAATTCTTGAAGCTTTTACAGGATACGATGTAATATTTAGTGAAAGAGCAGAGCTTGCAATTAGTATTGCGGCATCATTGACAAACTCCATGCCTGTTGTAGGACCAACAATACGTGATGCAATGTTTGGTGCAGGATTTCATGATTTTGTTTTAAGATTCTATGCTCAACACGTGTTCATCTTACCGCTTGTAATGCTTGGCTTAATGGCAGTTCACTTTCCACGATTTCTGGTATTTGATGTACCAATGGTAATGGCAATTTCAGGAGCGATTCTAATTACAGGTGGAGTGTTCCCAATAGATATGGGATTTAAATTTGAGCCAACCGTGCCTCCTGGGATTACAGTTCCTGAATGGTATCTTACAGGACTCTATGCATTTTTGCGTACACAATACGACAAATTTGTAACTGGTGTATTGTGGCCAGGTTTATTTATTGTTTCATTATTGTTAATTCCGTTTATCGATAGATACAAGAAATTCTCTTGGAAAGACAGACCAATAATAACTGCATTTGGCATTACTGGCATTTCGCAAATCATGGTAACCACATATTGGGGATTTTACATTCCTCCAGATACAACAATTCCACTTGTACAAAGGCTGGTCATTGACCCAATTTTCCTATATTCGGTAATGATATTGATGGTTCCGTTGAGCTTTGGTTTTAGCTACATGATGATTCATTTAGCAAAAGAGGCAGAAAGAAAGGCAAAGCTTGTCAAAGAACAAGGCCCAAAGAAAGTTGCTACAATTAATCTATCTGAAAAGTGGCTAAACTGGTTAATCATTGCACTAATTGCATTCTTGGTGTTCCTTAACATCTCAGCTTATAATGCGGCATTAACTGGAATGAAGAACATTTCACTATTCTTCGTAGGACTGATTCTAATTGTGTTTGCAGCATTCTTCCATGTGTATAGGTATGGAATGAATCAAGCAAAGAGTGTTCCGCCTCCTCCTCGAATACAGATACCTGAAGAAAAGCCTAGTGCACTTGAAGCACCAAAGCAAGCTGAAATTCCACAACTTCCAGTAGCAGTTGGTGATGGAAAACAATCTCCAAAAGAAATACCACAAAAAGTTCCAACACCAAAAGTTGATGCTGCCTTAGGACTGGACCAAAACAAGAATCCAAATATTGGAACATCAGATCTAAACAAACCGTAAATTTTCTTTCAATCTAAACAAGCTTTATAAGACTTTTGTCAATCACACGAAATGTTGAGCTCATCATCAACAAGTCATGCTTATGGTATTGGAATTATTACAATAATTGTTGGGTTATCTGTTGGAATAATATTCTATCAAATGTTCTATCTGCCTGAATCCCTGGCAAAACCCTCCGTTGATGAACACATTCTACATCCTGTTAAAGAAACAATTATTGAAATGATTCTAGGCTCTGCAAATCCAAACCAACAAGATAACTTTGTTCCAAAATTAGTGAACATCCAGCTTGGGATAGATAATCTTGTGATATGGAAAAATATTGACGATACCCCACATACTGTTACCCCTGACCACAGAGCAGAAGATTCCTATAGTGGTCCATTTGGCTCCTCTGGAGTTGTAAAGGCCGGAGAGGAATACGAATTTCTTTTCACTGAGGCGCATGAAATTGAGTACCACTGTGATCCTCATCCTTGGATGACAGGTAAGCTGATTGTCACAAAACAAAGATTCTAGGCTGAATATTTTGCAAATTGTATATCGCTCTCAATTTCTTTATGCTGTTCAATAATTGAGGCGCGAAACTTTACTTCATGAGTTTCTTTTGGCTCAAATTCAATTACTGCGGTAAAATCAGCCTTGTTTTCTGGCATCAAGTCTTTACTAATGAACAAACGAGAAACATTTTGAGAAATTTTTTCTCCATTATAAGATTTGTAAACAATAAGCTCATTAGAATTTAGAATTTGTGTGTTAATTACCACTCCATCATATCGTCCTGAATAATTCACTGTAATTGTTCCTTTAAACTCAGAATTTGGTCGTATTATTTTAGAATCTAGCTTTAATTCAATATCCTTCATGATGTTGTCACTAATGAATGAAATAAAAAATTTTGTGAGACTAGAGAATTTTTAAAAACTAAATAATTTTCCAACAAACACAATTTCATAAATAATCATAATTCCTATAAGAAAACTAACAGAACCTACAACATATCGAAGTGTTTTTTCAAATGAAAAAGCTTTGTTTGATAATGCAAATGGTATTCCAATCAAACTACTCATCAAAGTCATTCCAATGACTGAACCTACTCCAAAGATCAAAATAAAACCCAAAACATCTTGAATATTACTAAGGGTTCCTGCAATAACAACTAGTAATGTGCCACTTCCAGCTAATCCATGTATGCAACCAATCAAGTATGATTTGTGGCCATGTTTGTGTTCACCATTATGATGATGTGGGTGAGTGTGAATTATGCCATCTTTATGAGTGTGTGAATGCATGTGTTTTATTTTGAATAATTTTTTGTTTGAAATTGTTGAAAATGCAAGAAAAATTAACATCAACCCTACAATGAATTCAGAACCATTAAAAAAAACATCGGGAATGTTTATTGATAAAAGATAAACTGCAAGACCTACCATGATCAGAGTAGTGGTGTGACCAGCTCCCCAAAATGCTCCGATAATTGAAGATTTGAAAGTGCCTTCTTGAATCCGTTTTTTCATAGATTGTGATTTATTTTTTTGGCGTGCTACTTGAGTTGAAACCGCAGCTACATGATCAGGCTCAAAAGCATGCTGGAGTCCAATAGCTAGTCCAAGTGTTAAAACAAGGGAAGGTGTTAATGACTGAATTTGTGGAAATATGTTTTCTAACATTTCTGCTCATCTTCTGTTTTGGGAACAAGAATGTAATTACTAATAGGAATTGGCTCTTCAAATTTTACAACTTCTCTCGGCTTGTTATCAATAATTATATCAAAATCAATTCTTTGAATTGATTCAGGAACTCCTATCATTACCTTGTCTGGAGTTAAGATTCTATGCGCATTATTCTGTATTTCAGAAACTGTTTTACCAGAACGTAATTCTGCTACAATATATGCGCAATAAAGTAAGAGTGTCTCATTGAGATTTATTTTCAAATTCTTCAAAAGTCTTTCTCTAATCATTTCAGCCCCTGAAAAAAAAATCTCTTCTGAATTATTTTCGTATTGAAACTGTTTAGTGATTGGAGGAATGTCTTGTTCTCCTTTAACAACTGCCTTTATGTGAATCAATCCCGTTTCGGAATTTTTGCGTGTGGTCCATTACCAAAATCATAGGTATTACCCTTTCCACGATATTTATGCGGTCTAATCGGACTACCTTCCTTTAATCCTCTTTTTGTTAAAGATAAACCAGCTAACAATTCAATAATCAATCGTTGCCCAAGTCCTGATGTTATTCCACCGCTGTAAGAGCTTTGATCACTTACATCATACGCGGGCGCAACTTCAACAAGATCCATTGCAAATCTATCTGGATCAAAAGAGGTAGATAGCAGTCTAACCATTCTTATTCCTTCTCTTGATGTAAGTCCATTTGGTTCAGGTTCTCCAGTTCCTGGCGCATATGCAGGATCAAAAGAATCAATATCCCAACTCAGATAAACCGCATCTGTTCCATCATTTGCTCTATCTGCAATCTCCTTTGCAATCAAATCAATTCCTAATTCTTCAACATCAAGCATTGTAAACCATTGAAAGTCAGAGTCTGACATCCATTTGTACAAGTCAGGCCCTGGCCAATACCCACGAGGTCCAACCAACGAATAGTTTTTTCCTTTCATACAATCCATTTCCATGATTCTTCTAATGTGTGCCCCATGATCATACTTGTAACCAGTCAAGCCTTGAGGCGCACAATCCGCATGAGTATCAAAGTGAATCATTCCAATGTTTTTGTATTTTTTTGCAAACGCCCGAACATTAGCATATGTGATTGAGTGATCTCCACCAAGCATGACAGGAATTCCATCATTGTCTAGAACCTCTTTTACTTTTTTTGTCATTAACTTGTGAGATTGTATAACATCGCCAGGTGATACAGCTACATCACCATAATCAACAGTTCTAAATGTACCAAAAGGATCAGCACCAGTTTCTATATTAAAACGCTCATAGGGTGGAGAAGGAATTGTCGATGCAGCTCTAATCGCACGTGGGCCATAACGTGCACCAGGACGAATTGTTGTGCCAAAATCAAACGGTTCTCCAATTACAGCTACATCTGGTTTTCTTTTAACTAATTCTTGATATGATTGTACCCAAGGTAAGTGTAAGAAAGTGTTAATTCCAACAAATGGTGCAATGTCTGCTCCTTTGTAATCATCACCATAAAACTCCATGCCCATTTTTGTTCAAACTAAAAATGGTGAGTTGATAATTAAGTTTGTCTAAGTAAAGTACGTTTTTGTTTTTTAAAAAAAATTTATTGTTAAAAAAATTGATGATCGCTTGTGCGTAATATACGACATAAATATAAACATGAGATCAAAATAACCCATCACCATGATCTTTAGTTCATCAAAAAATTCTTGGCATTTTATAAATGAAGGAATTACATCTTTGAATTACAACAATTTCAGAAAAGCTTTATCTCTTTTTGACAAAGCTTTGCTATTAGAACCAGAAAACCTAGTTGCACAATTCCATAAGGGATCAACATTATTCAAACTTGAAAGAATAAAAGAAGCCATACAGTCATTTGACAAAGTAATTGAAAGCGATCCAAAAAACATAGACGCTCTTTTCAACAAAGGTCTTGCATTAGACAAACTGGGAAAACACGAAGAAGCAATTGATTGTTTTAACAAGATTCTTGAAATCGATTCAAAATATGCTGACGCTTTAATCTATAAGGCTAAAAATCTTAGTCAACTGGGAAAACATGAAGAAGCAATTTCCCTTTTAGACAAAGTGTTAGAGGTTAATCAAAAAAATTCTAATGCACTTTACAACAAAAGCGTAGTTTTAGGAAGATTGGAGAAAAACATGGATGCAATATTTTACTTGGACAAAGCATTAGAAGAAGACTCTAGAATATCTCAAGAACTATACAACGAAGGTGTAAAACTTGCAAATCAAAACAAACACGAAGAAGCAATAAAGTATTATACCAAAGCCTTAGAAATCGATCCTAAAAATGTTAATGCTCTAATTGCAAAAGGATGGACACTTGATTTTGCAGGTTTTTCAAACAAAGACATCTTTGTGTTTCTTGATAAGGCACTTGAAGTAGATCCAAAAAATATAGATGCGTTATTGAACAAGGGATTTGTTCTTGATAGAACAGGTTTATTTAAAAAAGCAATTCAATGCTTTGACAGAGTTCTAGAAATTGATCCAAAAAATGTCAGAGCATACTATAGCAAAGGAGTTTCGCTTTTTTCTTTAAAAAAATATGCAGAGGCCAGATTTTTTTGTCAAAAAGCACTCGATTTGGAACCTACAAATGTCAAGGCGTTATGTTCAATGGTTTGGTTACTAGCACATATGAAAAAATATGAAGAAGCCATTCCTTATTGCGACAAAGCAATTGAAATTGCACCACGTTATGTTTATGCTTTAAGCTACAAAGGAAAATTACTTTTGGAATTAAAAAAATATGAGGAATCATTAATGTATTATAATAAGGCATTAAAAATCGAACCTGATAATCAAACTGCCACCTATCATAAAAGTAAAGTTCTTTGGCAATTAGAGAAAAAGAAGAAAGGCTCTTTTTTGGACAGAATAAGAAAGTAGAATTTTTATAATTATTTTGTATTCTATTTAGCTACTTCCCATCGGCGTATGGCTTGCATGATCATCGTCATGAGGAGACGTTGACTCTTCAGTACCGCCTGGCATGGCTTGGCTTCCACCGGCAAAATTTTTCAAATCATTTCCTGAGATCAAGTCTTCCTCTGGCGGAACATAATCTAACACACCATGTCTTGCCTTGCCTGGATACTTTGATTGAGTCGCATATGCTACTCCAACAAACAAAGCAAATGAAATAATTGGTGGAATCATTGTATCTAATCCTGCTAATTCTTCTGGTATTGCGAAGAAAAAGTATAATCTTGCAGCAGAACCAACAATAAGGGAGGCTATGGCGGCTGGCATGTTTGCCTTGCTCCAGAACAAACCAAAAGTAAGTGGAGCAAATGCGCCAGCAAATACCACGTCAAAAGCTAAAATTAGATAAATTCCAGGTGCAGGCAAAAAGTAACCAAGAGAAGTTCCTGCCACCATCATAGGCACGATTATAATTCTTGTAGCAGCAAGCAATTTTCTATCACTCCATCCAGGTTTATTCATCCAACGCCGACGAATAATTCTCTGAATAAAGTTTCGCGAAACAACACTCGATATAGCTAGTAGACCTCCACTGGCAGTTGACATTGATGCACCAATTACTCCCATTAGAATTCCTGCACCTATTGCAAATGGCATGTGTTCAGTTGCAAGTATCGGCAAAGCTAAATCAGGTAATGTATCAGCTGGGAGATAATAGAAAGCAATAATTCCCAACATACTTGTTGGAACTACTGTAAACAAAGTTAACGCTCCACCCATCAATGCACCACGTTGTGCAGTCTTTGGGTCTCTAGCAGCAAACACCCTTTCCATAAAATCTAGAGCTACAATATCACCTAATCCTAATGCCAGTATTCCGGCCCAATTTATCAGAGCACCATTAGCAATATCTGTCAGTCCCGTTATATCCAAAAATTCTGGTGGTGCATTGTTATAGATGGTGTCCCATTCTGTTCCAGAAAATCCTCCTGCAAAAAACAAAAATCCTGCCCAAAACGCACCTATTGCAAGATACACTTGGAATAAGTTTGTCCATGCAGAAGCAAACAAACCTCCAGCAATAGTGTATGCAACCACTACCAAAGCTGAAATTAATATTCCCCAGAAGTAATCTATGCCAAATACCACTTCAAGTATGAACCCACATGCAGCAAGGTTACCTGCAACAAGAATTGTAAAACTAATAATCATTAAAACTCCAGAAATTCCTTCTGCCCCATTTCCAAATCTTCTAAAGTAAAAGTCAGGCAATGTAAACATGGACATTTTGTTTAATTTTTTTGCATAAGCAGCAGCTGTAACCAACAGGCAAATACCTAGACCCAATGGAATAACAGCTCCTGCCCAAAATCCAAATTGAAAAACAAGTGAAACATTACCTAAAGAAGAGTTTCCATCTATTGCTTGTGCAGCAAGCATTGTGCCAACCATAGCTAACGGTAAACTTTTACCCGCAACGATTAATCGACGGCCACTTCTTTGGATCATTTTGGAAGAAATTACTCCAACGACTAAAGTCAGTGCAATGAATGCTGCAACAGCTATGCCAAAATTCCCAAACTCCGCCAAGTTATCCCTTTTTTGCTAGTAATAGAAATTATTTAAGGATTCTAATACATGCGTATTTTACTTATTCAAAATAAGACTAAAAACGTATTATACATTTTTTATAAAATCTAAGATATTATTATAACAAATTCATACATCTAATCATTTTCTTTTTAAGGGTTTTTTTAAAACATATTGAAACTTGATTTTTGGATCATCTTTTTCTTTTACAAGTAATGATAATTACAATATTTAACCCTGTATTTTTTTTTGAATAATAATCATTTTTTAAATTCTTATTAATTTAAAAAAATACTTCATTTCATGGATATGCAATTTGGTATCGCAACAGTCATTATTCTACTAGGATTAGGTTTAACTCAAATTGATGGCGGCCAGAATGAATTTTTTGTAGGTGCTGGTTGGGGAACATTAGCTATGGGTTGTCTTTGGGTTGCAATTAGAGCCTATAAGGCATACAAAAAAAGATAATTTTATTTTAAAAATTATAAGCATCATGAAATCTAGTACATCATGCCAGGGCAGGGATATTCCACTATTGGATTAAAACCTTCAATTTTAAAAAAACTACATGATATAACTGATGAATATTTTCCCGGGATGTTTATTCCTAGCACACTAATTATAATGATGAATGAAGTCAAGCGTGGTTATTTTTCAATAGGCATACATGATATCAAAGCAGATCTAGGTGGACGATACAACTCGATTACTATACGTTCTGATGTAAAGCAATGGCTAGAAGAAAATTATAATAATTTAACGAGTGAATATGAGAAAAAATACGACGTCAAGAGTTATGCCCAATTCCTCAGTTATTTTCTATTAAACATGATGGAATCAAAATCAGAATCACAAAACCATGTAATTAAATTAAAAGCATCAGACTTCAAATGGTTAATCGAAGAGTACAAAAAAAGACAAGAATCCTCTAATAAAGATAAAAATTCTCAGACATTCGAAAGTTTTTCTAATGAATTTCTAAGGGAATTACTTGACAAAGTTAATGAAGCGAAAAAAATTCTTACAATTTAAGTTTATTACAAATTAAAAATAGTTTTAAAGACAAAAATAACTATAGGGGCGTCATCGTGTCTATGAGTCTAGCATTAGTCACTTCGCCATCTTTTTCCTGAATTTCAAGGTCAACTGTGTACTTGAGAGAGTTCTTCATAAACTTCACTTGAACATCCCAAGCTTCTCTCGGTCCTTTTTCTGGTAGTTGAAATGTTTCATTGACTCTAAAATCAGAAACGTTACCATACAATGTTTCTATTACCTTTTTTGATTGTAGTTCAATTTCTTGTGGACTACTAACTTTTGCCATATCTTCGTCTAGTGAAATAAATATAAAAATTTATTCCAATTTTTTTAGATCTAGAATAATTGGTATAATCTGGCTAATGATAACTTGTTTGCTGGATCTATTGTAACTAAATTACCATTCACTTTAACTTTGAAAGTTTCTGGGTCGATCTCAATTTTTGGTGTCAAGTTGTTTAAAACCATATTCTCTTTGCTTATTTTTCTACAATTTTTTACAGGTAATAGTTTCTTTTTCACATTAACTTTTGTTTTAAGCCCATTATCAATTGCAAGTTGTGAAGTGAAGATAACAGAAGTAGATTGAACTGCTGTTCCAATAGCACCAAACATTGGTCTATAATAAACCGGTTCCGGTGTAGGAATTGAAGCGTTTGGATCTCCCATTAATGAATATGCAATAAAACCTCCCTTTATGATGAGTTTTGGTTTTACTCCAAAAAATGCAGGGCTCCAGAGAACTAAATCAGCTAGTTTCCCATGTTCTATTGAACCCACATATCCAGAAATACCATGCGTGATTGCAGGATTAATTGTTAGTTTAGCAAGGTATCTTTTAACCCTCAGGTTGTCATTTTCACCTTTTTCCTCTTTTAGTCTGCCTGCCATCTTTTTCATTTTATCCGCAGTTTGCCATGCCCTTGTGGTAACCTCTCCAACTCTTCCCATGGCTTGACTATCAGAGGAATACATACTCAAAATTCCCATATCATGAAAAACATCTTCTGCAGCAATAGTCTCTGCCCTGATTCTTGACTCTGCAAAGGAAACATCTTCTCGTACAGAAGGATTGAGATGATGGCAAACCATCATCATGTCAAGATGCTCTGCCAGTGTATTGACGGTAAATGGTCTAGTTGGATTGGTTGATGATGGTAGAACGTTTTTCTCTCCAGAAATTTTTAAAATATCTGGCGCATGACCTCCGCCTGCACCTTCTGTGTGATAAGTATGAATAGTTCTACCTGCTATTGCTTGAATCGTATCATCAACAAAACCACATTCATTAAGAGTATCTGTATGAATAGCAACTTGTGTATCTGTTTTATCAGCAACTCTAAGTGCGGAATCAATAGTTGCTGGTGTTGTTCCCCAATCTTCGTGTAATTTTAATCCTAATGCTCCTTCTCGTATTTGCTCCATCAATGCAACTTCTTGTGAATCGTTTCCTTTTCCAAGAAAACCAAAGTTTAACGGTAATTCTTCAACAGCTTCAATCATTCTATGTATGTTCCACGGTCCAGGTGTGCATGTAGTAGCTTTTGTTCCCTCTGCAGGACCTGTACCGCCACCAATCATTGTAGTTGTACCGTTACAAATTGCTTCAATTGCTTGTTGTGGAGATATGAAATGAATGTGAGTATCAATTGTCCCAGGTGTACATATGGTATGTTCTCCTGCAACAACTTCTGTATTTGATCCAATTATCATGTCAATATCGTCCATAATGTCAGGATTGCCAGCGTTTCCAACACCAACGATCTTACCTTCTTTTATGCCAATGTCAGCTTTGATAATTCCCAAAATTGGATCCATAATTATTGCATTTGTAATTACAAGATCCAACGCTTCTTTGCATGGAATCCCACTTGCCTGACCACAACCGTCTCTCGCACTTTTACCTCCACCAAAAACTACTTCATCTCCATATCTCAAAAGGTCCTTTTCTATCTCAATAATGAGGTCAGTATCTGCAAGTCTGACCTTGTCGCCCACAGTAGGTCCAAAAAGTGATGCATATCTTTTCCTAGGAATCTCTAAAGGCAAATTTTAGGCTCCCTTGAATTTTAATTCCTTAGCTTTTGCAACGGCTTGATTTTTTTTCTTATCAAGTTTACCATTTACTAATCCACTAAACCCAAAAACAATTTTTTTACCACCATACTCTACTAACTCCACTTCCTTTGTATCTCCTGGCTCAAATCTAATTGAGGTTCCCGCTGGTATGTTTAAATGATAACCATATGCTTCAACCCTTGGAAAATCAAGTGCACGGTTAACTTCAAAAAAATGTGTATGAGAACCTATTTGAATCGGTCTATCTCCTGAATTGCTAACCTTAATTTTTTTAATATCTCTATTCACATTTGCTTTAATTGGTTCATCACCGATAAAATATTCTCCTGGGATCATACGTTATCCTACTATTGGATCATGAATTGTGACAAGTTTAGTTCCGTCATCAAACGTTGCTTCTACTTGAACAGTTTGTAGCATTTCTGGAACTCCTGGCATGACATCGTCTTTTGTAAGTACCTGTCTTCCAGTACTCATCAGTTCTGAGACGGATTTTCCATCACGAGCTCCCTCAATCACAAAATCTGCTATTATGGCCAACGATTCTGGATAATTAAGCTTTAACCCTCTTTCTTTTCTTCTACGAGCAATTTGCGCTGCTAAAAATACATACATTTTGTCTATTTCTCTTGGCGTTAACATCATCCCAATAATTCAACTACCTTGTAATTACTAATGCCTAAAAAATATTGTTGAAAGTTTTGAATTAAAAAAATATTAACAAAATTAAGGAAATCTAAGACATGATGACCATTTCTTCTACACTAGGAAACATTTTTCACGATAAAAAATGGAGTGAAAGCTTCAAAAAAGCAAGTAAATCCAATATTTTTGAAACCCTTAAACTATCACGTTCAGATTTAGAAAAAACTAGACTTAGAGCAAAAACAGACAAAGGAACGGAACTTGGAATTGTACTTAATTTGGCCTCAAAAATGCACAATGGAGATGTATTAATTTCAAATTCAGAGAAATTCATCATTGTCCAGCAAAATCCTGAAAAGGTAATTTCAGTCAAAATTAAGGACAAAATTGAGGCTAATCGAAAAGAGATTCTAATTTTGCTGGGTCATATAATAGGCAACCGACATAGACCTATTCAGATCGCAGATGAGGAGATTATTTTTCCAATCTTATCTGAATCAGAATTTGATATATTCAAGAAACTGTTTTCAGGTATTATAAATCACATAGACATGAAAATTGAAGAAAGAATTTTTGAATCACATGGAGAAATGAATGTACATGAGCACTAACCATGAATTTCATTTAATGCAGCTTTCTGACTCGTTTTTTCCATCAGGCATGTTTAGCATGTCTAGTGGCCTGGAATCATTAGCTAATGCTCACAAAATAACAAATTGGAATGATGTTCTAAATTTCATTTTGGAACAAATTGAATTTCAAATTTTTCCGTGTGATTGTACAGTTCTCTCACTTGCTTTTAGTGGAGTAAAAAATAATGATTTGAAAACTGTAGTGGATATTGATAAGAAATACTATTCCATGAAATTTGCAAAAGAGGTTAGAAATTCATCAATCAGATCTGGAAAACAACTTTTAAACTCTCTTATACATATGATAGACAATCAAGATGATAGAATTTTTTTATATGAATTTAATGAAAAAATAAAATCAAAAGAAACACCAGGAACATATCCTATAACACTAGCAATATGTGCAATTTGTCTTGATATACCAATTGAAAGTGTAACAAGAATGTTACTTTACTCATTTAGTTCAAGTGTTGTTAGTGCAGCAATTCGGTTGGGGTTAATTCAACATCTTGATGCACAAAAAATTTTAAAACTTTTAGCGCAACCAATCAACACACTCATTTTAACCAATAAAACAAAAAACATACAAGATATTTGGCAATTAACTCCTTTAGTTGAAATTCACCAAATGAACCATGAAAGAAATGAATCAAGGATGTTTATCACATAAACTTCTAGGATTATCTTTATGCAATCTTCAAAAAAAATCAACACACCAAAACTTGGAATCGGAGGACCAGTTGGCTCAGGAAAAACTAAACTCATAGAAATGCTTGTACCAGTTCTTAAAAAAAGAGGATATCGATGCGGCATAATCTCAAATGACGTAATTTCAAAGGAAGATGCAGAAAGAATGCAACGAATCTTGGCAACAGAATCAAAATTAATGCCTGAAGACTTGATTATTGGACTTGCTACAGGTGGGTGTCCTCATACCGCAGTACGAGAAGATCCTTCAATAAACTTGGCAGTAATTGAGGAGATTCAACAAAAAGATCCAACTCTTGATTTGATAATAATTGAAAGTGGTGGAGATAATGTTATGACAACATTTAGCCCCGCGTTAGCTGATTATTTTATTTACATCATCGATGTTTCAGGCGGTGACAAGTATCCAAGAAAAGGAGGTCTTGGAATTCAAACTTGTGATCTTTTATTAATCAATAAAATTGATCTTGCTCCACATGTAGGTGCTGACTTAAATGTAATGGAAGGTGATGCAAAAAAAATTAGAATTGGTAAACCATATCAATTTTTAAATTGTAAAACAGGTGAAGGCATTGAAAAAGTAGCAGATCAAATAATTAATGATTTATTATTTGATAAAGAACTGTTAAAGAATTCTAATAGTCAAGCAAGATGAAAACTATGGAAACTGCCACCAAAATCTATCAAAAAAGTAAATTGATTCATGATGGAATGTATGGATTTGCTAATATTGAACTAACATCAAACAAAAACTCAAAAACTTTTATTAAAAATTTGAAAACTAAACCCCCAATTCTAATTCAAAGGGCTTTGTATAATGATCCTATAAGGCCCAACAAGGCTCACATTTACCTGATGTCTTCTGCTGGAGGCATGTTACAAGGAGATGTTTTGAAAATTAATATTGTTGCAAGAAAGAATACAGAAACTTACATAACAACTCAAGCGGCTACTAAAATATACAAATCGGAAAACCAATCTTCTAATCAACATGTAAAAATTGTGGTTGAAAAGGACAGTTTTCTAGAATATTTGCCAAAACAAATTATTCCCCATAAACATGCTAAATTTGCTCAATACGTTGATATCAAAATTGATACTAGTTCGTTTCTAATCTTCTCTGAAATAATATCTGCAGGTAGAATTGCATATGGTGAAAAATTTGATTTTGATTCAGTTAAATTGAGACTACATTGCACAGATAGTCATTGTAGCCTCCTTTTTTCCGAATCCGTAAACTTGGAGCCAGAAAATAGAAAAATAAAATTTAATTCACTATTTGGAAATCAAAATTTTTATTCCACAGTTTACATTATTTCTCAGAAAATTGATTCTGAAAAATTATGTCTAAAAATCTATGAATTCTTCAAAACAAATTTTTTAGTAGGATGTTCCCAACTCCCAAATAATTCTGGTGTTGTGATACGAATTCTATCAAACTCTATCGATGAAATAAATAATTCCGTATCCATTATAAGAAAATTAACATTTAACCATATATCTGAACTAAAACTAAAAGATGAAAATTGAACAAAAATAAAAAATTTTAACAATTTTTTGATCGCTGATATTTTTTACTGATAAATTTTTATAATTACTGTACATACTCTCAATTCTTGAAATATCCTGATTTGTTAAATGAAGATGTTGCCAGAGTAGGAGTACAAGTTGCTCGAAAATATAATCTTCAGGCTGGCATATTGCTTACAGATGTCATAAAAACTTCTCTTGGACCCCGTGGGCTCGAAAAAGTGTACATTGACATTCAAGGAGATGCAACAATCACAAAACATGGCGGGGCATTTTTAAGAAAAATTGATGTTGACCACCCTGCCGCAAAAGCAATAATTGAAGGTGCAAATGCTGTTGACACAAACGTTGGGGATGGAACTGTAACAGTTGCAGTTTTGATTGGTGCTTTATTAAAAAAGGCTAATGAATTATTGGATTTGGGAATTCCTCCATCTATAATAACTCGAGGCTATGAAACAGGTGGAAAAATTGCATTAGAAGTATTATCTGAGATTGCTCAAAAATCAGATTCTTCTAATAGAAATATAATGCATGATCTGGCAATTTCATGTTTGAAAGGAAAAGCAATATTCAACTTGTCTGAAGATGAGGTTCCAATAGCAAATATGATTATTGATGCAATTTGCACCATTACTGATTTTGAAAAAAATCAAATTGACATAGATAAGATAAAGATTGAGGAAAAGCTTGGAAACTTATCAGAGATTGAGTTAATCAAAGGAATAGTAATTGATAAAACAATTGATAATTCCGCCATGCCAAATTCAATAGAAGACGCAAGGATCCTTTTAACAAATGAAGATTTGGAAACAATGCGAACAAGAACAGAGGCAGAAATTTCTATTAATTCCCCAGAACAGATGAGCCTATTTTTAAATCAAGAATCAAACGACATAATTACCAAGGTAAAGAAAATTATAGATTCTGGAGCAAATGTTGTTATCTCAAGAAAGGGCATTAATTCACTTGCTCAAGAATGCTTGGCAAGAGCAGGAATAATCTCAATGCGAAGAGTAAAAGCAAATGATCTTTGGTGGGTAGAAAAGGCTACTGGCGCCAAAACTTGTAAGAGTTTGGAAAATATTTCTAGTGAAGAATTAGGAATCGCAAAAAGAGTTTATCAAAAAAATGTCGGTGATGATAAAATGGTATTCGTTGATGGCTGTAAGAATCCTCAATCTGTAACTCTTTTACTTCGAGCTAATTCTAAACAATATTTAGATGAATTTCATCGTACTGCGTTGAATGTAATTTATGTTCTACGAGATTTTATTGAAAATCCTCGTGTTGTTGGTGGAGGGGGCTCTACAGAAGCAATTATTGCACATAAGATTAGTGAAAGAGCAACTGAGATAGAAGGTAGAGAACAAATCGTAGTTGAAAAATTTGCAGAAGCGTTAGAGGAAATTCCAATAACTCTTGCAAGAAATGTAGGGATGGACACTATTGATAGTTTAATTGAATTGAGAAGACAACATGCCAAGTTTTCCAATGGCAAGTTTTCATGGATTGGAATAGACTCTACAAACAGAAAAGTATCTGAAATCTTTTCAAAAAGAGTGATTGAACCAGTAGTCGTAAAAGAACAAGTAATCAAAACTGGTGTTGAGGTTGCAAATATGATTATACGGGTAGATGATGTCTTTATGAGGGACCTTATTGATAATACTCATTGTCATTTAGATGGAACAGTTCATGCCCACAAAGATGGAGGAAAATCCCACAACCACTTTGAACAAGAAGGACTTGAACAACGCCAAATGCATCATTACTATTAAGTTTTTTAGAACAAAATCTTTGAAAAATTTTAGAGTTAATTGAAACTAATGTTATGGCTTTGGGGGGTTGAACTTGTAAAATAATTCCTCTTCGTTGGACTCTTCAGGAATAACTTGACTTTCTTGCTCAATTTCTTGGTCTTTTGTTGAATCATCATTGCCATCAAATGCAACATAAAAAATTAAATTCACTATGACAAATACAACAAGAATAACAATTAATCTTGTTTTCATAGATAATTTTTTTCCAGGTTTGGACTCTCGGCCCATCTAAATTGGATACTAAAGCGACTATTTTTCTTTACCGAATTTTTAGCTAGAAAGTTTTCCAAAATTTTTGTAAAAAAGCGGGCCAGGAGGGCTTCGATCCCTCGACCATTGGATTAGAAGTCCAACACTCTGTCCATGCTGAGCTACCAGCCCGCAAAAATTTGGAGAGCAATAACCATTTTAAGGGTTTACAACCATCTTTTTTTGTTTAGTTCTCGTTCCATTTTGAAAAGAAACTGTTGAGCATATCCAGCATATGGACCAAAATGGTTTACAATCTTTTCATGAATTTGGTCATACTTTTTTTCAGTTAAAGATTTTCCATCAATCTGAAATTTATCAGAATAATATTTTTTTAAAATTTTCAGGACCCATCTATCTATTGGAAACGCATCTAATTTTTCAAGAGAAAATAACATTATGCAATCTGCAACTTTGTTGCCAATCCCATATACGTCCAAAAGAACATCTTTTGCATTTTGATAGCTAGTTTTTTTTAAGAAATCAAAATTTACTTGTCCTGAAGCCACAGCAATTGATGCTTCCATGACAGATTTTGTTCTATATCCCAAACCACATTTTTCTAACTTGACTTGCGTTGTTCCTGCAAGCGTCTCCGGTTCAGGAAATAAAAAGAACTCTTTTTTGTCAAAAACAATTTTTTTCCCAAATTTTTTACATAATCGCTGTAAAACAAGTCTGATGTTTTGAATATTAGAGTTTGATGAAACAATAAAAGAAATATAACATTGGAAAGGATCTTGTCGTAATAATCTTAAACCTGGAAATAGTTGTATGGCACTTTTAACAATTTTGTCTTTTGAAATACTGTGTATTATTTCGGATAGTTCGTCTCCTTCTCTAAAAAAATCAACATGATTATGAGAAAATGAGTTCATTTTGAATGACTTTTCATTAATAGCTAAAACATCTATGCCATTGATTCCATACCACATTTCTTGATATTTTTCCCATAGGAAAACTTGTCCGCTATTAATACTATAATCTATATTTATCAAGGACTGTTTTTGCATTTCAAACTTCTATGATTTCATTAGCTCCTGGGGCATGTGCATCAAGACCAAATCTTTCCCTAATCTCTTCAGCAAATTTGATGCAAGAATCACTATCTCCATGAACCGTTAAAACCTTAGGATTTCCTTTGATATTTTTTACTAGATTGAAAAGATCATTTCTATCGGCATGTCCTGAGAATTCAAACTGTTTTACTTCAGCAGTTACTTTCAGATCACGGCCTCGTGTTGAAACCTTTCCAGTATCTAGTAATTTTCTTCCAGGAGTTCCTTCTCCTTGATATGAAACTAACGCTATTCCATTTTTGTTATCAAATGAAATTTGTTGCAAGTAATAAACAGCATTTCCACCTACTAACATCCCTGCAGGAGAAATTACTACACACGGTTCTTCCAAGGCTTTCTTTCTTTCATGTTGATTTCTAATAGCAACAATTCCATTGATGGAATCTGCAAATAATTTAGGATCTTTAAGATATTCTGGATAACGAAACATTATCTCATTTACTTTTAATGCCATTCCATCCATGACAATTTTATGTTTAAATTTTGCATTTTTTAGAACACAGGCAATTTCTTGGGAGCGTTCCACAGAAAATGAAGGTATGAATAAAATACCTTTTCTGTCAATTACTTCATTTGCAAATTCAATCAATCCTTCTTCAGCCTCTTTTCTTGGCATTTGCTCAGTTTGAGAATACGTGCTTTCAGTAATTAGTAAATCAATTTCCCCAATGTCTAAATCTGCTTCTCTCAACATACGAGAGCCTCTAGGATTAATATCTCCCGTATAGAAGAGTCGTTTATTATTAGATTCCACTATGACAGTACCACCTCCAAGCACATGACCTGATTCTCTAAGCTCAAACGATGCATTACCTCTCAAAATTTTTTGCTTAAATCCTATTTCTTTTGCATTTCGCATCATATTGTTTATCTCAGGAAGATCAAATTGATGAAAACCTTTTTCAATTTTCAACATATCTTCAATCAATAACTGACTTAAATCGAATGTAGGTGGTGTAGCACACACATTTGTATTTCCACTTACAAAAAGTGATGGCACATTTCCAGAATGATCAAGGTGTGCATGAGTAATGATTACAGAATCAATGTCTCTTGGCTTTACATGCAAAGGATATTGTGGTGGAGTCCCACGTTTTCCAAACATTACTCCATAATCTAACAAAAAACTTGTTCCATCACAATGAACAAGAAAACCTGATCGCCCAACTTCATGAGAAGCTCCGAGAACATTTACCTTCAAGAAATCACTTGGTCAAAGTTCTACCTTAAAACTTTGTCAAAATAAAAAAGTTCATTCGCAATGACGTATAATCTTCAAAAGCTTTAATTAGTGCAAGCTGAGATCCGATCTGCATGGGAAGAAGCTTCCAAGAATGGTTAAACAGCCAAGATCAAGCAATTGTATCAAAAGTTCGAGCTGGTGATGAATCTAACAAACCACTTCTTAACCAAATTAATTGGATATGGGTTCACAATCTGATGAATAAAAAAGCAGATAAAAATCCATCATCTGCAGAACTACTTGACTGGGTAACTTCTGGTCAAATTGACGCAATGAGAAAGTAAACGTGATTATTACACGCCCTTTTCTTTTGTTTTTCTTAATTTTAATTGAACCCTATTTTTTTCATTTTAACAACCGTGTAGATTTTTTAAAAAACACCGTTATATCGATTCGCGATCTGTAAAAACCATAACTCTGTTATGAAAATCGATTATGGTTTAAATAGCAACCGAACAGTGAATACATTAAGTGAAATAAATGCCAATAGCAATACTTCCAGACATAGATGAACAGAGATGTATTGGATGCGCACTATGTGTTGAAATCTGTACTTCTCTTGGCCCAGATGTACTTCGTGTAAAGCCTGTTGAAGGCTGGAAAAGAGGAAAAGCATTTGTCTTTTATCCAGAGAGATGTATCTCAGACGGTGCATGCATTGGAGTTTGTCCAACAAAATCAATCTTTTGGATGAGACCAATGAATTACACTGCAGGACAACCAGTTCCTCTTCACAAGAACGGAGTTTTCATAAAAGGCTGGGCAGAAGACGCCGCTATATAGACGGTTTCTTTTCGCATTCTTTTTTCTTATTTTTGTTCAATTAAGAGAGATTTCTTTTTGATTTTTTTTGGTAATAATTTAACAAAGTAATTGATGAAAGAATCATCCTTATCATAATGAATTGTTGAAAAATGATTTTTTTCAAAAAATATCTGCCAAGTTTTTGTAAAAACAGGAAAATCATCAGGTAATTGAATAGAATTTGCCATCACATAATGAGCAGCAGGATAAATGTCAGAAATCTCAATAGGGATTAAGCCAAGATATGGGTTGTAATAGCAAAATTGGATTAATTCAGAATCTTTGAATAACTTTCTAATTTTGAAATATTCCGCTGATAAATATGGAGGTTTTAAAGCTGTATTTTTTGAAACAACAACTGTTTTCTTTTTACTGCAAAATTTTCTTACCATATTGTGATATGATATTACCTCTGGCCTGAATTGGTCCTCTTTTGAGAAAAGAAAAATAGCCTTTTCTTTAAATTTTGGGGTGGTATCTATGAAATAATTCGGGTTTGAAGTAAATGACTCAATAACTTCAAAAAGTTTAGGATGGGCTCTAGCTTTTTTAATCACATATTCCCATAACCGTCCCTCATAAATGGCATCCTTAACTCGTTCAACCTCAGATTTTATTGAGATTAAATTATGTAATCCAAGTTTGTTAATTTTTTCAGGTTCATTTAAAGCAAGTAATTCTTTTGGTGTAAATTTAGAGCAAACCTCACAATTGCATGAAAAATTTACAATTTCTGAGAGGCGTCTCGTCCTATCTTCTGTAATGTATCTACCTTTTTTTGCATAAAGCATGTATGAAGCAGAATCAAAAGTATCACATCCTAAAGCAACTGCAAATGGAATTGTTAGTGGATGTCCTGCGCCAAAAAGATGAAGGGGCATAGAGGCTGGCATTTGTGACCTTGCCGAAATAATCATCTTTGCTAAAAGACCATACTCATATGATTCCATAAACTCAACTGGACTTCCCAACGCTAACATTTCAAAACCATAATCAACAAGATTTCTTGTTGAACTTTTTACAAGATCAAAGTGTTCTCCCCCTTGAATTGGCCCGACCCAAATTTGTCCATTCTTTGAACTTTGTTTCAATGTTTGTTTTGCAACTTTAAGAGTATGTTCAACAAAGGATTTTGCTTTTGTTTTTGAAAGACCAAAACCAGTTGGTTTGTCAAGTGGAATTGCAATATCTGTATTAATTTTAGTTTCAAATTCTGCCATTTCAGGAGCTGAAACTTTAACCCCGCCATATTCTAAAACCTGATATCCACCAGAATCTGTCATAATAGAACCATCAAAATCTATAATGTCATGTATTCCACGTTTTATTGCTTCTTGGCCATAATGATTTTTTGTAATGTATGCATTTGTAATAACTAAATCAAAACCTAATTTCTTGAAATATTTTGATGGAATGGTTTGATTTACGGGATGAATTACTGGAACATATGCTGGCGTTTCTACTTTACCATGATTAGTGTGTAATAATCCAATTCTCCCAGCTAAATCACATTTTATTATTTCAAACATTTACGATAATTTCCATCATGCGATATTTAATCACTAGGAAAAGAATTTTTGCAAGTCATCATTTTCAGCAACAATTGAAAGCCAGTCAATATTGTTTTCCTTAGGTTTTCCTTCAAGAATATCTGTAATTTCTTTTGAAATTTTTAAAACAGATTTTGAGGTAGTATCAATCTGAAAAGTTTTTTCTTTTCCAAATTTCTTGATTGTTTCAAAAGCAATAATTCCTAAAACCTCGCTTCCTAGATTCTCAATAGTTTTTTTCTTTGAATATTTTCTTTTTTTGTATATTAAAGAAAGAGAATAGGGATTTTTACGAAGGACTACTGCTTTAGAAATTTGAGATTTTGTAAGAACATAAGGGGCTAAATGACCCACAATAATGGATTTCTTCAAAATTTTCTTTTTTAAGATATTTTTTAGTTTTGAAACATCTACATTATGCGTTTCATCAGCTTTTTCATAAAGATTTGATTCGCGAGCAATTTTGTTAATATCTAATAATTTGTAACCTAAAATTTTGGCTAAATTTTTAGCTGTTGTGTGTTTTCCCACACCTGGATTGCCAGTAATAACAAGAGACACATACTATGTTCAAATTCATATAGATTAAACGATTTCTGCAATACTAATATGTACAATTGAATTTTTTTTGTTCATGCAAATTGGATTATTAGGTAAAGCAAATGTTGGTAAATCAACATTTTTTTCAGCAGCTACCGAGACCCCTGTTCCAATAGGGAATTTCCCATTCACTACTATTAAACCAAATATCGGAGTGGCATATGTAAAAACTGATTGTGCATGCAAACACTTTGGGATTAAACATGAAATTCCTTTATGTGTTAATGGAATTAGGTTTATTCCAGTAAAATTAATTGATATTGCTGGATTAGTTCCTGGAGCACACGAAGGAAAAGGATTAGGTAACCAATTTTTGGATGATGCTCGCCAAGCTGAAGTATTAATTCATGTTGTTGATATCTCCGGTTCAACAGATATTCAAGGTCAACCAGTGCAGGTTGGAAGTCATGATCCACTTGAAGATATTGAATTTGTAATAGATGAATTTGATCAATGGTTTAAACAAATTTTAGAACGTGAATGGCCAAAATTATCAAAAGAAATTGAACAAAAAAAAGTTAAATTAGTTGAGGGAATTGCAAGGCGATTTAGTGGACTGGGAATAAAGGACTATGATATACAACAAGTTCTGCAAAGTGCCAATTTATTTACAAAAAAACCAACCGAATGGAATTCAAACGATCTTTCAATATTCGTAAAGGCGCTCAGAAAAAAAACTAAACCTATTCTAATTGCTGCCAATAAAGCAGATCTGTGTAAGGACCTTCATATAATTGAAAAAATTCGTGATGAAAAAGTGATTCTTTGCAGTGCGGAAGCAGAACTGCTATTACGCAAAGCATCAAAATCAGGTTTAATTGATTATATTCCTGGAAGTGGTAATTTCTCAATAAAAGAAAATGTAGAGATATCTGCTCAACAGAAAAAAGCACTTGATATTGTCAATTTGGTTTTTTCAAAGATAGAAACAACAGGAATTCAAAAAGCGCTGAATTCTGCTGTATTTGATATTCTAAAAACTATAGTGGTTTATCCGGTTGAAGACGAGACCAAATTTTGTAATAAAGATGGAGTTATATTTCCTGATGCTAAATTGTTGGTTGTAGACTCTACCGCTAAGGATTTAGCAGAGATTATTCATGCTGACATTGCAAAAGGATTTCTTCATGCAATAGATTGTAAAACAAAACAAAGAATTGGAGCTGAGCACAAATTAAAAAATGGCGATGTAGTAAAAATTGTATCTACATTAAGTCGAGGATAAAATGCTCTGTTTAGGTATTGAAAGCACTGCTCATACATTTTCCTGTGCAGTTTTAGAAAAAAAAGGAAAAAAAGGAAAAATCCTTTCTGATGTTAGAAAAATATACCACCCTCCAGAGGGAGAGGGAATTCATCCAAGAGAAGCCTCACGACACCACGTTGAAAACAGCGCACAAGTTCTTTCAGATTGTCTACAAACTGCTAAAGTAAACATAAGTGATTTAGATATGGTTGCATATGCCGCAGGCCCGGGTTTAGGTCCATGTCTTAGAGTAGGAGCTGTCGTTGCACGTTCATTATCGTCATATTATCAAATCCCAATATATCCAGTTAATCATGCAATTGGACATATAGAACTTGGAAAACTATTAACTGGTTCAAAAAATCCTCTAGTTCTTCTTGTTTCTGGAGGCCATACAATGTTACTTGCATTTATGATGGAAAGATGGAGAGTATTTGGCGAAACATTAGATATTACGCTGGGGCAGCTATTAGATCAGTTTGGAAGATCAATTGGATTTGCATCTCCCTGCGGAAAGCAAATTGAAGAACTTGCAAACAAATCATCTACCTATATTTCATTACCATATGCAGTAAAAGGAAACGATGTTTCATTCTCTGGATTACTTTCAGCAACAAAATCAATCAGATCAAAGGGTATTGAACATGCTTGCTTCTCTCTCCAGGAAACAGCATTTGCAATGATTGCCGAAACGGTTGAAAGAGCACTAGCCTTTACAAAGAAAAAAGAATTGCTGATTGTTGGTGGTGTTGCAGCAAACCAAAGACTTTCAAAAATGTTACAGAGTGTATGTAAAAGACATAATTGTAAATTTTTTGCATCACCTCCAGAATATTCTGGTGATTGTGGGTCTCAAATTGCATGGACTGGACTATTAGAATCTTCAGTAAAACATGGAGCTAATATTGATGAAACTTTTGTTAAACAATCATGGAGATTAGATACAGTTAATGTTGACTACTGATTTTTGAAATTTTCAATCGCGTCTTGAATATCATCTCTCCATCCACCAGTTCCTAAAACTCCAAACTTGTAAGTTTTTTCTCCCTCTTTTGTTTTTGCTGTAAAACAGACTTTTTTCATAAACATACCCTCTTTCCAAACTTTTTTTACATCCTCTAGAGAAACATCGACTACTGTATCACCAAACCTTTTTGAAAAATCCATAATTCGGCCTTTTGTTTTATCAAAAGCTAATCTTTTGTTGGTAAGGGTTAGAATTCCAGCTCCAAGATTATCTTCATGACAATCTTCCTGTTTGAGTTTTTTTTCTCCTTCCTCCATCAGGGTTTTAATCCATCGTATTTGGGTTATAATTTTAATGATACAGAATTGTTTTATCGTGGCAACTACTAATGGTTGCTTAAAAACCACATGCTGATTCAATCTAACAACCTTGAGTATGTAGATAACCAATAATTAACTAATTCAAATGGAAACGCAGAAACGAACATTGTTAAAAACTGCTATATACAGAGGTTTTACAACCGTAATTCTTTTCATCACATCATGGCTTTATACTGGAAATTTTATTGAAAGTTCCTTTATCACAATTGTCTTCAACATTCTTGCAACAATATTTTATTATACGCATGAAAGAATGTGGTGTAAAACTAGTTGGGGAGTAACTCAATCTGAGAATATTCTAAATACAAAAAATCTAAAAACATAATGTAATAACTAAAGGCGTATTTCATTAACATTCTAAAAAAGCTCTAAATTATAACTAGTTAATTAACATCTTAATGAAATTGATTAAAAAAGGGGCAGAAGGAGATCTGTATTTTACTAAATGGAATAAACAAAAAGCCATTCTTAAAGTAAGAAAGAAAAAAAATTATAGAAATTCTGAACTTGATCATAGAATTAGAAATCAACGAACCATAAGAGAATCAGAAATTATCTCTGAAGTAAAATCATTTGGAATACATTCTCCATTGATTTTCTTTGTTGATGCCAAAAACTGTACTATTCTCATGCAACAAATTTCAGGAAAATTAGTTCATGATCTTCCAAAATCTCAATTAATTTTAATATGTAAAAAAATTGGTAAGATTGTTGGAACTATGCATAAAAATGGAATAATGCATGGAGATCTTACAACATCAAATTTTATTTTATCGCATGGTAAAATCTTTGTAATAGATTTTGGTCTAGCTGTAAGAACTAAAAAACCAGAAGACCACGCAGTTGATCTTAGACTATTTAAGGAAATTCTTAACAGTGCTCATGCTTTAGAAATGAAAAAAGCTTGGAGAAATTTCCTTGAAGGCTATAGAGCAATAGTTGGCACTACCAGATTCAACAAAATATCAAATCTAGTTTCAATTATTGAAAGCAGAGGTAGATATGCAACAGTCGTTTAACATATTTTTCGCATCTTCAAATAAAAACAAGTATCAGGAGGTCAGGAAAATTTTAGAAAAATTTGGTATTAATGTTGATTTTTTCCAATCTAGTCTGACTGAAATTCAAGCAGATTCAATAAAAGAAATTGCTAATAAGAAAGTTATAGATGCATTCTCGAAATGCAAAAAACCTGTTATTATTGAAGATGATGGTCTTTTCATAGATGCACTCAATGGATTTCCAGGACCTTTTTCATCATATGTTTTTAAAACAATTGGAAATAAAGGAATTTTGAAACTAGTTAAATCAAAAAGAAATTCAAAATTTCAATCAATAATTGCATTTTGTGATAAGAAGAAAAAACCTGTTATTTTTGAAGCTGTTGTAAATGGAAAAATCTCAAAAAATCTAAGGGGTACTGGTTGGGGCTACGATCCAATTTTTATTCCTAATGGAAAATCAAAAACTTATGCAGAGCTTTCTAACAAAAATGAATTATCCCATAGATATCAAGCATTAAAGAAATTTGCTAATTGGTACCTAAACAAGCAGGAATCCATCTATCAATAAATCTTTCTTGGTTTTGTAAAATTACAACCCTTGAAATTAAACTTTCATCCATTACTGAAAATATCTCACTTTGTTTTGCTAATTTAGAAGAAAAATGCTTTACTTCATCTAATTCAAGCATATGTGATCTTTCCAGTCTATTTGTAGAACGACCAACATGCATGTAGGATTTTATTTCAATAAAGTGTGGGCTGGCATTTCTGACCATCTTAGCAAACGCTGGAATCATCTTTTCAGTTGTATTATAATCTCTAATCAACGTAATTCTAAGCACTGTTCTAGTGTCCAACTCCTTTAACATTTCAAGTGATGTATTCCATCGTTCCCAAGAATCTTGATAACGTGGTCTGTTAATTCTCATAAATGATTCATAATCTGCAGCATTTGTTGAAAGATACAATTGAGTTGGTAAGGCATTTTCATCTGCTAACCGTTTTATCATATCGGGTTCTTGCCCATTAGTTACAAGGAAAATCGATTTTGTTTCTTTTAATGATTTTAGATATCTGATAAGCTCGGGTAATTTTGGATACATCGTTGGTTCGCCAGAAAGCGAAATTGCATAATGACTTGGAAGCAAAGATTCGTCTAATCGGTTTTTATCATTTCTAGAGTCACCATAATAACCCATAATCAGTTTTCTTCTTTCTTCCATAAGCTTTCTCACAACTACTTCAGGTTCTGCAACATTCTCAGGTTCCATTTTTAATGAATCATAAAATTCCATAGGTCTCCAGCAATAGACACATCTATTTTCACAATGCATTCCAGCTGGGGAAAATTCCATACATCTGTGAGTTGAAATTCCATAGAACTTGTGTTTGTAGCAATCGCCTTCATTTTTGAAGGATTTTTTAGTCCAATGACATAACTCTACAGTTGAATGATCAGCAACTCCATACTTTGCCTTTTTGAGTTGTTTTAAAACTCCTGGTTTGATTTGAATTAGTTCATTTTCTTCTTGAACTATTTCACCTGAACAGCTCATACGCGTTATGTTTCATTGGTTTACTTAAATTATTAACTCTAACAATATAGAATCTACTAACTAATCCATCCCAATTTTCTAAAATATATGAACATCAATCCAGCAGGTATTGCTGAAGCCAATAATATAACAATGAATGTAGTGTAAGTCCCAAAAGCCATTCCTCCATCACCCATTCCACCAGGTAAATCAACATTCATTCCGTAAAATGTACCTATTACAGTTGCTGGTATTGCGAGTGTAAATATGATAGTTAAAATTGCTAAAACCTTGTTTGTTTTTTCTGTGCTTAACATAAAATCAGTATCCTTGTAAATGTCCATTGTTTCTCTAGATTCTTCAAGTGAATCCAATACCTTGTCAATGTGATCAATTACATCATCAAAATACAAAGTTAGTTCCTCTTCTTCTTTTTTTGAGAATTTTTCTACATTTTTATTAATTTCTACCACTATTCTCTTTAATGGAAAAACTATTCTTCGAATCATGTAAATTTCTCTACGTAGTATTGAGATGGCTCTAGCGGCTGATCGTGTCTCATCAAAAACCCTATCTTCAATGTCATCTAAATTTGCAATTATTTTACGAATTGTATGCATTAAATCATCTACCAGAACATCAATTATTTCATGAAGTAAAACTCCTGTAGACCCACCCATTAGATGTTGTTTTCTATTTGGATCACTTCCAGACTCACAGCTATTTACCAAATCAATCAGCGGCTTCAGTTCTCCATGATGAATTGTAACAAGAAAACCATTTCCAATAAAGATTGAAAGTTGACTATATTTTGGCAATACTTTCTTTGACTCTAATGGAGGAAAATGTAATATGAAAAAAATATGGTCATCATAAATATCTAATTTTGGTAATTCAAACTTTGCCATACAATCTTCAACGTTTAGTTCATTGAAATGATATTTTTCTGCTAATGCCTCAACATCTTTTCTATCAGGGTTTATGAGATCAATCCATGAAAATTTTGAACCTTCAATAGTCGTAATCTTTTTTTCTATAGTTTCTTCTATAGGTTTCTTTCCAGGACGTAGTCTTTTAGTAATGAATTCTCGCTTCAAGTCGAAAATTTTGCTAATACAACAAATTTAAGCTGTTTGATTTACACAGGCAGAAGAATTATGATGTTTACTTGAAAGGTAATAGAACAGAGGTTCCATAGTATACTACTGCAGCAGCAATTGCCATGCCAATCCACCAACCTGCACCTTTCATAGTGAAAAATTATTTTTAGTGAATAATAAACTTAAAGGTAAATTATCAAACAAACGAATGATCGTTAAATCAAAAGTTAATACTAGAAACAATTCATTTGTTTTTCGTGGCCTTCGTAGTATAGTGGCTAGTATAGGGGACTGTGGATCCCCGGGCAGGGGTTCGATTCCCCTCGAGGGCCCATACAATTTCTTTAATGATTTAAAAGCTTAAAAAATTCCGTACTTGCTTGATTCCATTTCTTCTTTTATGGCAAGTTTAAAACGTGGAATTTTTTTCTCCATTTTATTTGTGAGCCACGTAAGAAACTTTTTCTCCACTCCCTTTCCTTTTAATCTATCAAAATCAGCACCTGTTTGATCTGCTAATTTTTGAACTAATTCTGTATTTACGCTCACTACAAAAAAGTGCCAGCCAAAGGCAAATTCAGAATCCGTAACAACAAAATCATTCTCCCCATGAACCATCTCTTCAAGAAGGGTTAGTTGGGTTTTGATTTCTTTACTAGTTTTTTCATAATCTATGGCAGAAACGTTGATGTTTATTCTTCCTTGCATAGGAAGATTTAGTTATTTTTAAAATAAAAGGATTGCACTAGATTACTTTTTCAGCAAGTGTTCCACTTCTATATTAAAAAAATTCCTTAGTATTCCAATGTATGCTTTTATGGCTTCAGGGATTTCATCTCCGCAAGCAACTCCTAAATTCTTTGCATTAATCCATATTACAAGTGATTGTATTATTGTTAGAAATCTGTCATTTTCAGATTCTTCAGATTCAATAGCTTTGGTATATCTTTCTGCAAATTCCCACGCAGTAACAAAATCAACACACTTTACTCCAAATATCGCAAGCAGTTGTTCTTGAAGATCTTTTGCTGGTTTAAACGGAGTTTGATTTATGATAAAAGGAAAATCAATCTTATCTGGTAAGCATCCAGGTAAGGGACCCCATATTGTAATAATCTTACAACCTTCGTTAAGTTTTTCATACTTTGGCATCATTTTTTCTATTATATCTGAATCCATAAACCAGAATAGAATAACAGTAGCATCATTAAATTCTGAATCTAAAATATTTTCACATCTAATTTCTGCCTGAGTGTTTTTAAGTAAACCCTTTGCATTTTTAATTTTTTCACTATCAATATCAATTCCTATGGCAGTTTTTACATGAAATTCTTCAATGGCAATTTTAATTGCTTTACCGTCACCACAACCAAGATGATAAAAAACATCATTTTTTCCTAATTCACAAAATTCAAAAATTTCTCTAATAGAATGTTCTGGAAGCTGTACATCTTCTCCTGATATTATGCCTTGAGGAAGAGACTGAAGATATTCTTCTATTTTCAATGCCATGAATTAATTTTGTTTGGAATTTATTATCTTATGCCTTCAAGTTTTGATACCGCTTGCCATAGAGTAACTCTGACATATGATGGCATGTTAGGATCTTGCGTAATATCATCTAATACACTAATTGCGTTTGCAGCTCTAACAGGTCCAGGGTATTCATCACTTTTCAACTCATTAACCAAATCTGAAATACTCTTTTTAATCATTTTTGGAGTTGAAGGATTCGCAGCTACCTCAGCTAGAGTCTGAATTGCTTCTTTCAATGTATCCTTATTCGTATTTTTTCCACTCAATTTTTTCTCCTTAAACGGAATTAGTTTAATCTCCTTTACACCTCTATAACCACATCATCAGATTCAACTGAAACCTTGTAAGACTGTAAATTGTTAATTTTTGCTGGAAATTTTTCTAAACTTCCTGTTTTACAATCAAATTGAGCACCATGCCATCCACAAGTTATTGTTGAACCATCCAGTTTTCCTTCTGATAAACTAGCACCAGCATGTGTACACGTATCATCTATAGCAAAATAATTTCCATTAACATTTGCTACTAGAATTTCCCTTCCATCAACAGAAACTTTATGAAGCTTTCCTGGTGGTAGATCTGATACCTTTCCTGCTATTGCCCTGCTCATAAACAAGATCGTTTAACTATTCTTAATAATTTTTCTACTCTAAGTTCGAAATGAATGTAACAAAAGCTACAAACAACGAAAAACAGGCAGTAATAGAATTTTGCCAAAACACCTTTTCTTGGGGTGATTATATCAGTCAAGCATGGGATTCTTGGATAAACGAAGGCAGTTTTTTGGTAATTCATGATGATGATAAGCCTGTAGCAATTTGTCATGCTTCAATTTACAAAGAAGGAAAACAAGTATGGATAGAAGGAATTCGTGTAAATGAAAAATTTAGAAGAAAAGGCTATGCTTCAAAACTAATAAGCGAATCTGAAAAAATAGGAAAACAAAATGATTGTGACGTTGCATATATGATTATTGTGTCAACCAATCAAAAATCATTAGATCTTGCTCAAAAACTTAATTATGACAATTTTGAAACATGGAATTTCTATTCACTTGAATTAAAAAAAATTACATCAAAACCAAAAATAAAATTTGCAAGCTATGAAAAAAAATTACCGTCTATAATTTTCTCATCAAATTTTTTCTACGTAAATTCATGGCGATGGCTGCCATTGGATAATGATGCAAAGTTATCACTCATTAAGGCAAAGCACATTATATATTCTGAAAATAATAACACAACATATAGCGTAGCAGTTATTTCTGAATCAGAACATTTTGATAAAACATTATTGATAACAATCATTTCATCATCAGAAAATAAACTACAAGAAATTCTTTCTTACATTCAATACTTTGCTTATAATAAAAACTATAAACGGATTCAAGTTCTCACAAAATTAAAATTTTCCCAATCTCATGAAGGACTTGAAAATAAATTCACATTCAATCTTATGAAAAAGAGAATTTAGTAATTTTTTTACACAAATTTAACTATATTTTTTAAAGTACCTAAATTTTCAATTTCCATTTCAATTTCATCACCATTTTTTAGATATTCTAAATTAGGGTTTTTTAAAACTACTCCAGCAGGAGTTCCAGTAGAAATTATATCTCCTTTTTCTAACGTCATAACTTTACTCAATTTGGAAATAATTTCAGGTATTTTTAAAAGCATTTTACTTGTTGATGAATTTTGTCTTAATTCACCATTGATCTTAGTTTGAATCTGAAGATTTTGAGCATCCGTAATTTCATCGGCCGTGGTAATCCATGGTCCACATGGTGCAAAGGTATCAAAGCTCTTTCCACGCGTAAATTGTTTGTCACTAAATTGAATATCTCTGGCAGAAACATCATTGAATATCATGTATCCAAAAATGGCATCTTTTGCTTTGTTCTCATCAACATTTTTGCATTTTTTTCCTAAAATAATTGCTAATTCAACCTCATAATCCAACTCTGTTACGAAATTAGGACAGATTATCTCTGAATCTGAACCGCATAAAGTAGTATGTGGTTTTAAAAATATGACTGGTTCTTCAGAAGGTTGTACTTTCTGCTCATCCGCATGGTCAGAATAATTAAAAGCTAGGCAAATAATCTTTGGAGGATTTGGTATTGGCGCCAAAAGTTTGAATTTTGATAAATTTTCCTTATATGGTAATTTCGATAACCTGCCCTTGACCTCATCATACCATCCATCAAACAAAAAATCCCTGATACTTTGAGGAATTGGTACTCCAGTTTCATAAGTTATTTCATCTTTAGTTGATACTTGCCCATCCTTTACTATGCCATAGGTTTCGTTATTTGATTCAGATAATCTTGCAATTTTCATTTTAAACTCACTTATGGGTAAAAATTGCCTGATTTTGTGAATCTTTTCTACAATATCCAAATCTTACAAATTGTATTTCAGATCCTTCGGATAATTCCAAATAATGTGGTTCTGTGTGTACTGTAATCTCTTCTAAACTGTCTTCATTAAACTCTTCATCAAAGAATAATTGCTTCGGAATTAGTATTTTTAATTGATGAGAATTCTTTTGAGGAATCCATTGAAACTTTGAATAATCCACATTCATATCATCTCCGATATATTCTCCTTCTAACTGATGATTGATCTTTGTAATGGAAATATTTCCTAAACCCATCAAGCGAACTTTATTTCCAGATCTTAAATTATTTGCATCTTCATACGAAATATACAAATTTTCATCAATCTCCACTTTTCTTTTTCCCATGTTTTTTGTTGGATGATTAGGTAGTTCAACAAATGATGTTGGTAAATTTTTTACTACTAATTTTTTTGGTTCTTTTACCATGTGCAGTCTAATACTATCACCATCAACAATTTTTCGATTAAATGATTCTAATGCATCAAAAGGTGCAAGTGTATCTGCTTTTGTAAAACCTAATGAGAGTACGAATTTTCGTATAGCTTTTGAAGTAATTCCTCGTCTTTTTAGGGCCTCTAAAGTAGGCAACCTAGGATCATCATACCAAGAGATTTTTCCTTCATCAATCAATGGTTTGAGAACCCGCTTTGATACAGGCATTCCCTTGAATTCTAGTCTCGAAAATTCTAGCATCTTCGGTTTTCTCATTTTTAGTGAATCAAGAATTGAATAATACAGCTCATTTCTAAGTTCATATTCTTTCGATCTAAAAGCATGTGAAACTCCATCAACACTGTCTTCTATAGCTACTGCGAAATCATAGCTTGGCCAAACTCTATATTTATTGCCAAGCAAAGGATGTTTGGCCTCTATTATTCTGAACATAACTGGATCTCTCATTACAGTGTTTTCTGATTTCATATTTCCACGAAAACGAACAATCGCTTCACCCTGTTTGTAATTTTCAAACATTTTATGCCATTTGTCATTATTCTGATTTTGATCAGCTAAACTACATTTACATGCTTTCATCTCTCTGCGATTTTTACTAATGTCATCACGTTTGCAAGTACAAACATATGCATTTCCAGAATTAATTAACTCTAAACCTTTTTCATATAATAATTCCATGTCGTCTGAAGTATTTTTTATAACATCATATTGAATTCCAAGCCACTCAAGACCAACTTTAATTGCTGCATAATATTCTAGTCTTTCATTTTCGGGATTTGTGTCATCCATTCTCAGAATTTTTTTTCCTCCATACATGTTTACATATTCTTCATTGATTATGGCAGCCTTTGCATGACCAATATGCGGATAGCCATTAGGTTCTGGAGGAAAACGAGTGATAACTTTTCCTTTCTCAGCTCCTACTAGTGGAGGAAGTCCTTCTCTCTCTTCTTGTTTTTCTTTTGGTATAAGAATTTCAGGGAAATTATTTTCAATTTCAGATTTTTGTTCTATTAGAGAAAGTTTGTTTATCTCATTAACTATTGATGAAATTTCAGAGGTTATTTCTTTAACTTTAGAACGAAGTTCTGGTTTTGTACCTAGTATTTTTGATAAAACAATTTTATCTTTTGTTTGTCCCTCATGTTCTGCTGCGTTTTGCAATGCAATTTTTCTAATTTCTTTTTTTAATTCTTCATTCAAATTACAAACTCCTTTGTACTAGCTGTTTACTAATGCTTTTTTATACTAAATGAGCCAAAATAGGCACGCAATTTGTGATTTTTTCATGCAAAAATCAGTAGTCAGGTAAATTGCCTAGTACAAAAAGTTCGACGCCCCACCCAAGAATCTCAGATAATCTTACTATGATTATCCACACAGAACTAGATTAAAAAAACATCAAATTAAAAATTTCATGCCTAATTTTCTATATAATTTTTTGCGATCTATAAACTTGAATGCGCTAGTATATATTAGCTATAACTATCTATATAGATATGGAAAATACAGAAAATAAACCAACAGTAGAAGCTGCTAAAATAACGGCAGACAGTGACACAAAAAAAGAAGAACCTAAAAAAGAAGAACCAAAAGAGGAATCCTCTTCTTAGGTTTTAATGATATTATTCCTTTGAGCTAAATTCATGAACGATTATACATGCACCTGTAATTGTGGTTGCGAGAATCCTTCTGATGATTATGTTTGTCATAATTGTAGGATCGGTTTGTGTAAGATTGGAATGAAAAAAATGGTGATTGTATAAATGTTAAAGCTCAAACATAGCTTAAAGCGTTATTCGTCTTATGTTGTAATGATAACTGGAATAGTAGGACTCTCTATATTGTTTGCTTATTTTGGATTAGAACGATGAGCTGTAGGTATTGTAAAATAGAACTTCATACCAAAACAAAAGAGTTTTGTTCTTTTGATTGTTTATGTACGTCTTTAAATCCAGGATCAAGGTAAATATATTATGAATACTTTTTGTGGATCAAAAGTTTGTTCTGATTGTAAAAGAATGAATTGCCAAAATGGATGTAACTGCGATTGCCATTGGCATGGGAGCAAGTATTAATTTTGTCATATAGAACAGTAACTCAGAATACTTGCCCTCATGATGCAAAAGTCAAGATGGCTGGCTTCAAAGATAGATATGAGTGCGCCATATGTCAGAAAATCATTGTTTATGAACACAAAACCCAATAGTGAAACAAACACTGCTTTTATTCCTGCTAAAGGTGAAGATAAAATAACGGCATACTGTAACCCGAATGAATTACTCTATACTGGAGGATATTATATCGAAAAAGATTCAACTTTAATTATCACAAAAAAACAGTCCATTACTCCTAATGATTACGAAGTTAGATTTACCAACAGTGAAGAATTTTCACAATATGCTTATGTCTTTGTGGATTGTGTTTAAATCCAGTAATAAACATTAACATCTCTAAACAAAATTGAAAATTAAATTTCAAAAAATTAAAAGTATTTTCTGTTCAGACTCCTTTGTACTCGCTATTGACTTGGGTTTTTATACTAACTGAAGACATTTTCGTGCCTAAATTGCCTAAAAATTCTTCAATTTTGAAGAAATTAGGACTTTTTGGATTGTTAACAATTCGTATCTAATGTAATTCAAAAAAAAAGAAATTGGTAAATGAGCTTGTTAAGAATAGTATTCTTTGAAACCCTTGTCAGTAGCATAGAGTTCAACCTTGGAACCAAACAAACCACTCTTTTCTTCTACTTTCATCAAACCTCTCTTTTCTAAATCATCCAAGATGGAAACCAGTTCATCACGCTCAAGACCAGTAATTTTTTGTATTTTTTCAAAATTTTTTGCTCCACGATTTAGCTCTCCCAAAACGAGCATATCTTTTGTTTCAGGTTTTGCTAAATTTCGCACAGGCTTTTCCATTGTATTTGTTGAAGTTTTTTCAAATTGCATTCCAACACGTTTTTCGGGAGATTTGTTGTAATTTTGCATGTTACGCTTTCTAATGTAATGTTGAACTACTCGAGCAAGTGGAAATAAGAGAAAAATTAGCCAAATCCAATAAAAATGGTCAGTCATTTATCAGCAACCTTTGTCCAGTTTGCCATAAATTTGTTCAGTATTTTTGTCAAAAAAGCTTTAAACGTTTTAAGATTTTCTTTTCGACATCTTTCTTGACAATTGAAAAGATATTGTCAAAATCTGTGAGATACAATGATATAACTATGATGCTGACGAAATAGTGATAATAAATTGTCCAAATACGAAGCACCAAAAATAAACATCAATGTGGGTAAGGCCAAAGGAATTGCATTTGCCATTATTGCACTGATTGTTATTGGAGTGGTAGCTGCAGCGTCTGTACAAATAGTAGACGCCGGCTATAGAGGCGTGTTGCTCCATTGGAGTGCAGTTGATACAAGCATTCCACCTCTAGAAGAGGGGCTTCATTTTGTAGTGCCATTTCAGGATAGTGTAGTAAATACGGAAGTAAGGACGTTAAAGATTATAAAATCAACATCTTCGGCTTCTAAAGATCTTCAGACCGTTTCTACCGAAGTTACAGTTAACTATCGCCCTTCTCCAAATTTAGTTAATGTCCTGTACAAAGAGGTTGGTCCTGATTATGAGAACAGAGTTATTCAACCAGTTATTGAAGAGGTTATAAAACAGGTGACGGCAAATTATAACGCAGAGTCATTAATCACACAAAGACCACTTGTAAAGTCCGACATTGAAGGGGAAATTATTACACGCCTAATTGAATTTAACATAATTACTGATGCCGTCTCAATTACAGACTTTCAATTCTCACCACTTTTTGCACAAGCAATTGAATCTAAAGTAGAGGCAGAACAAAAAGCATTCAAAGCAACAAACGACCTTAGAAGAATTCAGATAGAAGCAGAACAAGCTGAAGCACTAGCACAGGGTATCGCAAAAGCCAATATTGCTGAAGCTCAAGGTGAAGCTGAAGCGATTAGAATTATCAACGAAGCCTTGGCGCAAAATCCAAACTATTTGGAATGGTTAAAAACACAAAGATGGGATGGCAAGCTGCCTCTTGTGGTAGGCGAAGGTGGAACGCCTTTCATACAAATACCAACTAGACCATAACTATTTTTTTTATTCAAACCCAATACTAATTCTTTTCATTAGTTTCTGACTTGTCTCTTATAACATCGTACATTGCAAGAAATTGTTCGGGTTCATGTTGCCTGTAATGTTTTTCCAGTTGTGAAATTTCTTTTTCTGATATCTTTTCTCCTTTACTTTCGTGATATTCTTTTATTATTTGAAATTGAGTTTTTTTAATGTTATATTTTCGAAGAGTTTCATTAACAGATCTATTACAAAAATAATCATACAAAACAAAACGATATATCAAATAGGCTGTAATTCCAGCTACAGCAACAATTGCAAGTGGAATAATAATAACGCCTACCATGTTTTTTATTTATTTTCTTACTATTTCATTGTTATTTTCTTTCTAATGGTTCGCATCAAATTTTAATTCAGATAATTTCTCAATGTCATCACGCCATCTGAGCAGGAACCTGCCCATCATATCCTTGTTTCTTGTGAACAGAATCAATAACTGCCCTTGTAAATCTATCAAAATCTTCGTCCTTCATAGAATTAATGACTTGATCTACAGTTTTGTTCATGTCGATTTTTTTGCATCTACGATCAGCCTCAGAACAATAAAACTCAATGTAACTTTGTATGTAATCGTATTCTGGACCATCAATTCCAATTTCTAGTCTTCTTCTGCCCAGTCTTTCTCTCCAGGTTTCACTCATAGAGTATCACGTTTCTCAAACTATATACGTGATAAAATTATTTAATGATGATCACTTGTGACACTAAAATTATTTGCTGTTCACAGACTCCTTTTTACAACAAAATCTAGAAGTGAAATTAGCTCATTTTTGCTGGCTCCTGAATAGGAATTTAACGATTTTTTGGCCTTTTCAGCATAATTAAGGGCCTGGTTACGCACAGATTTTTCAATTCCTAGAGATTTGATGATTCTCACTGCTGCTTCAATTTCCTTTTTCTTTGCTTTCTGATTTCCAAATGCATGAAGAATTATTTTCTTATTTTTGCCTTTAGCCTTTTTTATAGCAAGTAAGATTGGGAGGGATTTTTTTCCTTCACGTAAATCATTTCCTACCGGTTTTTTAGTAATTTTTGGATCTCCCATCACACCTATGAGATCATCCGTAATCTGAAATGCAATACCTAAGTTTTTTCCAAAGGAAGAAAGATTTGTAATATCTTTATTTTTTGATTTTGCGCAAATTGCTCCCATTGAACAAGATACGTCAAACAACGCTGCAGTTTTTTTACTAATCATTTTGATGTATTGTGTTTGAGTTGGAATTTTTTTACTCTCAGCCATTTTGATATCAAGAAGTTGTCCTTCACAAACATCTACACAAGCTTTCGATAATCTTGATACTAACTCCATAATTGATTTTGATGGTAAATTTGATTTAGAAATTACTTGATAAGCTTTTGAAAATAAAACATCGCCAGCTAATATTGCAAGAGGAATTCCAAATTTCTTATGAGTAGTTGGGACACCATGTCGCATTTCATCATTATCCATAATATCATCGTGAACTAAAGTAAAATTGTGTACCATTTCAACAGCTCCTGCCGCAATTATAGCATCATTATTTTTTCCACCTAAAACTTGGCAGCTTTTTAAAACCAGGTATGGCCTAAGTCTTTTTCCGCCATTTACAATAAGATGTGTAGCGGCTTTGTAAAGCTGTGAAGGCTCTCCTTTAATTTGTGAATTAAGAAAATGATTTACAATCTTTGCGGTTTTTTTAATTGGTACTTCATCCATCATTTTACTAACCTCCAATCATTGTTAGGAAAATGATGTTTTATTGATTGTTCTAAGGATTTTCTTACTTTGGGGTCTAACCATGAAGAAAGCGTTGTTTTATATTTTTCAAGCATTGATTTTTCAGAAGAAGGGAGTAAAAACAATGCAACTAGCATCCAAGGACAGTAAATTTCTGGATTTTTTTCCAATTCCTGCTTTAATGTATCAGCTGAAACAACCTTTACATCACTAATTTCCTCGTCAATAACTTTGAAATTTAACAAATTATCTATGATTCCAACTAGAGTACCACAGATTTCGTTTTCTGAACCAATGTCTTTGTATGGAACATGATACTCAAACTTCATCAAATAATCCATATCACATTGGATTCCTAATTCTTCAGGCATTCGTCTAACTGCAGATGAGATGTACGTCTCATTTTCTCTTGGATGGCTGGCAAATGTTCCATCCCAATCTCCTGGCCAGAGCATTTTAGTAGGACTTCTTTTTGTAATGACCAATTTTCCATTTTTATCAAACAAAAGAGCAGTAAAAGCACGATGTAATTTTCCATTAGGAAGATGGCATTTCATCTTTTCTTCTAAACCAATTTTGTTATCATTATGATCAACAAGAATAACATGCTCTACCATTTTATCGTCCCTTAAACAATGTTCCATGAAATTTTTTTCTTTTTACGGCATCAATAATTCTTTCAGGTTTGTTTCCATTTACAAAAAAAACATTTATGCCTTTATTAGAAATTTTAAGAGCCTCTTCAACTTTTCGTTTCATTCCACCCGTAACATCTTTTGATGATTTTAACATTAATGGTTTTTCGTTTTTCAATTCATGAATTAGCTTTTTTGTTTTTGGGTTAGAATATAGGCCATCCACGTTTAAGACAAAAATACATAATCTTGGTTTTAGAATATTTGATAAAATAGACATAATTCTATCTCCAGACAATATGTAAGATTTCTTTTTTCCAAACCATAAAGCATCACCAAACGTTATTGGAATAAAACCGCTTTTGGCAATTTTTTCAATCTCTTTAATTTTTTTTGTAATTGGTTTACTACCAAAAATAAAATCTGTTGGGGGTAAACAATAAGGATTTAACTTATTTTTTAAAAATACATCTAGAATAATTTTGTTTAATTCAACCATTGAATTTTTTACTACTGATATCCCATATGTGTTATAATTTGCAGGTTTGGTGTGCATATTATATTTTACAGACCAATAATGTCCATATGAGCCCCCTCCATGAACAACAATAACCGGCTCATCTAGTTTTTTTAAGGATCTGGCAATTTTTTCAATCGAATTTTTTCTAGGAGAAAGATGTTTTTCTTTATTTGTAATAACGGAACCACCAAGTTTGATAATAATCATGGTTGTCTGACACAAATAGGCAGTTAAGTATCTAATCCTTTAGAATCAATTTTTACCGAAAAGCATTCGTAATTTTTCATTTGAAGATTCTTCAGCGTGTCATCCAAATTAGTAGCATCTACTAATGCAATAATACATCCTCCATCACCTGCGCCGGTAATTTTTGCTCCATAAGCAGAATTCCCTGCTAATATTATCATTTCACGAATTTTATCATTTGAAATACCAATTTCTTCCAGATAGTTTTGATTCTCAGTCATACTCTTTCCAATTGCCATGAGATCATTTTTTACAAGTGATTTTTTTATATTTTCAACAAGTAAATCTTCTTTTTCACATAATGCAGAAAATTTTTCTTCATTTTTCTCTTTGAATTTTTTTACTTTAGAAACAGTCACGCTTGTTGAGTGGATTTGCCCAGAATTTACTATGACTAAAGTTAACTCACTTTCAGAATTAATTTTTTTAAATCCTTTCTGTTTGTCATATTCAATTATTCCACCATGAGTACAAACAGTACAATCTGCCCCTGAAGTGTCTTTAAAAATAGTTTGTTCAGCTTTAATTGCAAGATCAATAATATCCTCTTTTGAAAGTTTAGTGAAAAGATTTGAAATTGAGGCTGCTCCTGCAACACAACACGCAGAAGATGAACCTAATCCCACTCCAGATGGAATATCAGATTCAACAACTATGTTAATACCTCCTTCAAAATTAAATTTTTTAACCATTTCTTTTGCTATATAAAAAAATGGTTTTAATGGCGAATTAATTTTGTTAATCGACTCAGTTACTGGTTTTATTAGCTGACCTAAATTTGATTTTACTGAAATTATGTTTTCAGATTTTTTTTCTGAAATCACTGTCACTCTTTTATCAATTGAAGCAAGAATGGCTTTTTTTCCATATACAACAAAATGTTCCCCAAACAGGATAACCTTGCCTGGGGCAGAAGCTTTAGAAATCAAGTGAAAATTATAGATCCGTATCCTACTACCGAACTTGTATCTCCAGTTACGTCTCCGCTGGTGGCATATTTGAGTAATTCACCTTTTGTGGCCCCTAATTTTTTACAGGCTATCATTGTTGATGCAATTGCACCATATCCACATGCAGTAACATTTTTTTCGTAAAGAATTTTGTAGAACTGATCAACATCTAAATTAAGAATAGGTTCAATCAGTGCCTCATCTTGTTTGTGTGCAAATTCATTTGGCTCATAATGTGTAAAATCAGATGAACCAATAATCATTGAATTCTTTTGTTTTGCAATCATAGCAATCGCCTCTCCTATTTCTCTTGCAGTATTTTTTTCTTGATTGATCAATATGATTGGTAAAATTTTGAATTTAGAGTATACTTCTTGTAACATTGGAAGTTGCACTTCAAGACTATGCTCTTTTGTATGTGAAAAAAAATCTAAATTAACAGTTTTAGAAATTTTAGACAACTCACTTGCAGCATCTGAATCAACTTCAATCTGTCCAAGAGGAGTTTCCCAACTACAGTCTTTCATTGCAGCTACGCTAGAACCAATTCCCCAATGATTTGGACCAATAATAATAAACAATTCTGGCGACTTGAACGAAATTGAATAAAAGGAGTGGCATGCAATAGGACCTGAATAAACATATCCTGCATGTGGACATATCACACCGTAGATTTCTTTTCTCTCTTTACTGGGAGGAAGTTTTCCAGGACCAAATGAATGTAAAAAACATCGACGAATTGATTTTTTCAATTCATTTTTTTCACCGGGATAGAACATTCCAGCTACGGCTGGTGTTCTAATCTGCATTATTCTATTTCCTCTTCGGTAATCTTAGTTTCGAAATCATCTATTTCGTATTTTAATGGTTGATCTTCTTTGAGTTCGCCGCGTTGGACCAGAATCTCATGAGCTAACAGCCAATAGACCGTAGCAAGTGACTTTCTACCTCTATTATTGGCTGGAATTACTAAATCAACTTTAGATGTAATGTTATCTGTATTTGAAATCCCAATCACAGGAATTCCAGCATTTGTCGCTTCTGTAATGGCCTGAGCATCTACTTGAGGATCAGAAATTAGTAAAAGTTTAGGTTCGATGTAATATGGCAAAGAAGGGTTTGTTAAAGTTCCAGGCATAAATCTACCTAGCATTTTTGTGGCTCTTGTAACTTCACAGAATTTTTCAATTGGAGTGTTTGAATACTCTCTTCCTGAACAAACAATAACCTTCTCGATATCTACTCTGTTGATAAATTTGGCTGCAATTTTGATTCTTTCTAGAGTTATGTCCAGATCTATCATGTAAAGGCCCTCTGGGCTAGCTTTAGTAATGAAGGGTTTCATGAATTTGGTTTTAACTTGGGTTCCTACCCTTATTCCAGTTGATAAGATTTTTTTCTTTATATCTTGAGTTTCACTCTGTTGGCTCATGTACGATTTTAAATTTCTGCCATACCGCGTATTAAATCATGCTCTGAAAGTCGTATAAGCTCATTTAATTTCGCCACTCTTTCCCCTCCAACTACTCCAACTTTGAGCATTTTTGACTTGGTTGCAATTCCTATATGAGAAATATGGGAATCAGTTGATTCACCAGATCTATGTGAAGTAATTAATTTTATGTTATTTTCATTTGCTTCTTTGGCAAATTCAAGTGCATCGAAAAGACTTCCAGCTTGATTTACTTTAAGAATTGCAGCATTACAAGATTTCAAATTAATTACTTTTTTGAGAATTTTTTTATTTGTTACAATTAGGTCATCACCGGTTATTAGAGTATTAGGAAATTTTGCCGTAAGTTCTGACATGTCTTCAAAAGCTTCCTCATGAACTGCGTCTTCAGCAAAAATCAGTTTATATTTTTCAATTATTTTTGAAGCAAATTCAATTTGTTCCTTTGTAGAATTTTCAAATCCAGCTCTGTTGTAAACGTACACCTCTTTCTCTTCATTCCATTGTGTAGATGATGCAAAATCAACACCAAGAGAAACTTCTTTTCCCAATGTGTAACCTAAGTTCTCACATGCTTTAGCAGATAGTTCAAGCGCTTTATCATTTGTTAATTTCGGCGCCCAACCACCTTCATCGCCTCTACCATTTGTAAAACTTGGATCGGATTTTTCTAGAACAGAACGCAGTTCTTTATGAACTGCAAAATTTGTTTCTATTGCATCTCTGATTGTCTTTGAACCTGTAGCACAAATTAGAATTTCTTGAATATCAGGGGTTCCAGGTCCTGCATGAGCTCCTCCACCAAGTATGTTTCCTAGAGGAAATGGAAATCTATATTCTGTGTTATTTGATAATGTTTTGAACAAGGGTTCGCCAGTATACTTTGACGCAGACTCCATTGCTGCAATTGTAATTGCAAAAGCAAGTGATCCTCCAATTTTAGAATAATTTTCGGTATTATCAATAGAACGAAGAGCTTCATGAACAGATTTTAAATCGCATGGGTCTAGACCAAGAAATTTATTTGAATTCTCTTTCAAAATTTTCAAGCTTTCTTCAGGTTTTCCATTTGGAAAACTAATGGCTTCGTATTTTCCTACACTGGCTCCTGAAGGAGCGCAAACTCTGCCAACAAAACTTTTGTCAGCTTCAATATCTATCTCAATTGTTTTGCTTCCACGACTGTTGTATAGGATTCGTCCAGATATTGAGGTAATTTTAGGCAAATTACTCTAACTCAGTTTGGACTTCTTGATGTCGCCTTTGAATTGCTTCATAGAAGGGAACAATCTGTTGAATTGTCTCAACTGATGTTAATAACATTCTTCTGCAACAGTACCTCTTAATTCCTAAAGAATCAAGAACTTTCGCAGGCTCTTCACCTGATTTTACTCTAGTTTGATAATCTTCAAATTTATCAGCTATTAGATTACCGCAAGTAAAACACCTGACTGGTACAAGCATATTTCGAAAAAGTAATCAAGGATTATAAAAACCATGCATGAAATTTTTGTTGCGGGTGTCGCCCAGCCTGGCCAAAGGCGCTAGCTTGAGGGGCTAGTCTCTCAGGAGTTCGTGGGTTCAAATCCCATCGCCCGCATTCATTTTTTATTTTTTAAATTATTATTTTATTTTTTTAATTGCATTAATGAGATCTGCTCTTCTTATTTCTTCTGTTAATGCTGCTCTTACATCTTCTACTAAAACTCTGTTTACATCTAACTTTCTCCTAGCCTCTTTGACTATTTTATCATAAGTGGAAAACGGATACAAATAGAGATACAAATTCTCCATTAATTCAAAAATTCTTACTGCTTCTTTAGAATTTCCAACTCGAATACTATCAAAAACCCTTCTTTTTAATTCTCCAATACAATCTAAGAGTCCAAGAACATAGGATTCATCTGAAACCGAAATTGTTTTGTGATCTGGTATAATTTTTTTTTCTACAATTGCTAACAATGTAATTGCTTCAACCAGTTCTTGTTCAGGTATTAACAAATATTGCTGAAATTTACCATTTGCTTTTCTTTTAAATGATTTTAAAAGAATTTGTGCTTTTTTAATTTGTGATTTTGCAGTTTTTTGTTCACCTTTGTGAATATTTATGATGGCTTGGCTACACAAATTTACAACCTCACGCGTATTCTTTATGAGATATTCTCTAGAGTCCTGAGCCGCTGACAAAGATTTGGATATGCTTCCTAATGATGATTTTACATTTCTTAAAGACACAATTTTATGGGTTTAAAACCCGGATAAAGCCGTTTGCCAAAGCTCATATTTGATGTTCATTTTTTGAATAGATTATGGAGATTTCAGTAGAACAAATGATGCAAATAGAAAACAACGGCCATCAAATGGGATTTTTAAAAAAATTCATGATGGAAAATGCCGGAGCCGCAGCAGTTAAAAATTTAGTAAATAAATTCAATGACATTTCGAAAAAGAATGTAGTAATTCTTGCAGGATTAGGAAATAACGGTGGCGATGGATTAGTTATGGCACGACACTTATCAGGATATGGGGTCAAAGTAACCGTTATTCTGTTAGGAAATTCTGAAAAAATAAAAACTGAAGAAAGTCAATGGAATTGGAAACTTTTAGAAAAAATGCCATCTATAAATCTAATTTCAGGAACAAATCCAAATTTTGATCTGAAACCAGATATCCTAATTGATGGTATTTTAGGAACTGGTATTTCAGGAGAAATTAGAGAACCTTATGCCTCTGCAATTAATTTCATCAATAATTCTGATGCTTTTAAATTTGCAATCGATGTTCCATCTGGATTAGATCCTGATTCCGGAAATACTGCAAACATAGTTGTAAAAGCTGATCTAACTGTAACATTTCATAAAATGAAAAAAGGAATGCCAAAAAGAAATGATTTATGCGGTGAAATAGTTGTTGAAAAAATTGGAATACCGCCAGAAGCTGAAAAGGGTGTATTATGAAAGCTCATCAAATAGAAGTAGGACATATGCAAAATTTTACTTATGTTGTGGAAGATGAAGATACTGGAGAAGCAATAATAATAGACCCTTCATGGGATCTTGAAAATATTGAACGCATGATAAAACGAAATGATTTGAAAATAAAATACATTGTAAACACACACCATCACTTTGATCATACTTTAGGAAATGAAGCCATGGCAAAATACACTGGAGCAAAAATCGTCCAGCACAATGCCTCTGAGCTACATCACGATATTGTTGTAAATGATGGAGACAAGATTCAATTTGGCAATTCAGAACTTTTAGTGATTCATACTCCCGGTCACTCAAAAGATAGCATCTGTTTAGTAGGTGATGGAAAGATTTTTTCTGGTGACACGCTTTTTGTTGGAAATTGCGGTCGTGTAGATTTGCCCGGAGGTAGCTCAAAAGAGCTTTACCATAGTCTTTCTGACATTATTTACAACTTGGATGACAATTTAGTTTTGTATTCTGGTCACAATTATGGTACTACGTCCACCTCAACATTGGGAAAGGAAAAAGAAACAAATTTTGTAATGCAAAAGAGAACAGAAGAAGAATTTATGGCATTAATGGGATAGTGAAAAATTAGTGGATGATATTGAAATATTTGGAAATTCTGAAAAAGGAAGGAACTTCATCCAAAAAATAGAAAAAAAGAATTTTCTTTTTTCATTTGTTATTTCATATACGGAGACTAGTGAAATACCTGGCATTACTATTGCAGGTTCTGATCAAGAAGCAATAAAATACACTCCCGCCGCAGATGCAGAATTCCTTCACTATGGATTTTGTAAAAGTATAGATAAAATTCCAATGACCCCTGACGGAAAACCGACTCCTGCAATTCTAACTAAAGTTGCACTAGAATCAGCTAGCATACCGCACGTTATCATAAATGCTGGAAGTAAAATCAAACCAAAACTCCCGTTTTTCCATATGGATATAGAACCTGGAAAAAACATCTCTAAATTCCCTGCACTTGATAGCTCAACCGTAACTAAAGCTGTTGATTATGGCAGAATAATTGGAAGAACATTAGCATCTTTAACAAATTGTTTATTGATAGGTGAAAGTATTCCTGGTGGCACCACAACTGCTTTAGCAGTGATGAGAAAATTTGGGTTAGATGCAAAAGTTAGTTCTAGTATTCCAAAGAATCCAGTTGAATTAAAAAATAAAATTGTTGAAGATGCTACTAAAAGATTCGAATCAGATGACCCATACACAATAGTTTCAAACTTGGGTGATCCTATGATTCCAATTGTAGCAGGAATGCTTAGCTCTGCTTCAGAAATCACACATGTTTTACTTTGTGGGGGAACGCAAATGGCTGCAGTTTTGGCTTTTGCAAAAAAAATTGGATTCAATGATAACAACACAGCTATAGGGACTACTTGCTATATTACAAACGACAAGACAGCAAACTTTCTTCAAATCATTTCTCAAATAGCAGATATTCCTGTATTGGTAATTAATCCAAAATTAGAAACTTCAAAATTTGAAGGTATTAGAGCTTTTTCTCAAGGTTTTGCAAAAGAAGGTGTAGGTGCAGGTGGAAGTATGATTGCCTCCATCCTAAAGACGGGAACAAATTCTCAAAAACTACTTGAGTTAATTGAAAAAGAATATCAGAGAATTTTTACTTGACGGTAACTGATTTTGCAAGATTTCTTGGATAATCAGGATCTGCATCTTTTTCTACCGCTGAATAATATGCTAAAAGTTGAATTGGAATGATTTCTATAATTGGATACATCGACTCATCAATTTTTGGAATTTGAATCCAATGATCATAAACGTCACTGTTTTTATCAGAAATTCCAATAATTTTTGCACCACGAGATTTTATCTCACGTGCACTGGTAATCGTATCAGTATAAGTTGAATCATTGGGATTAATTATTATCACATAAACATTTGAATCCATTAAAGCCAAAGGCCCATGTTTGAGTTCTCCTCCAGCTATTCCTTCAGCATGAATGTAAGTAAGCTCTTTTAGTTTTAGTGCCGCTTCAAGAGCAATTGGGTGATGCATCCCTCTCCCAATAACATAGATGTCTGAAATCTCCTTTAACTTCTTAGCAATATCTTGAATTTTTGTGTGGTCAGAGAGAATATTTTCAATTGCCTTTGATACCTTGTTGAAATCAATCCCAATATCCCCATCACATAATTTTTCCGTAATTTTATAGATTATCGCAAGTTGGGAAGTAAAGCTCTTAGTTGCAGCCACCCCGACTTCTCGTCCACAACCCATTAGAATCACCTGAGAGGATTCTTGCACAAGAGATGACGGTGATGAATTTACAATAGAAAGAATTTTTGAATTTTGTTTTTTTGCTACCCTTACTGCCTCCAAAACATCTGCACTTTCACCACTTTGAGAAATTGCTATTAGTATTGAATTTGGTTCTATTGATTCTGGGATAGATGGAAGTTCACTTGAAATTATTGGCTCTACTTTAATTTTAGCATATTTTGACATGAGATATTTTGCTAATAGCGCTGCATTGAAACTAGTTCCACTGCCTGTAAGGTACACATTTTTTGCGTGTTTGATGTAATCTGCAAAATTTTCTAATGCTGAAATTGTATCCACTCCAGCTTTTAATATTGTTTCATGTTGTTCAGAAATTTCTTTAATAGTGTAATGCGCATAATCTCCTTTATCAACATCCGCAAATTCTTTAGCTACTTTTGTAATCGGTATTTTGATTCGTTGTCCATCAAATGTATAGATTTTAAGTTTTGATGAATCAATAATTGCAATGTTTCCATTATCAAGATAGATCGCATCATCAGTTTTCTCAATGAATCCTAAAACGTCGCTAGAAATAAAATAAGAATTATTTTTAACACCAATAATAAGTGGTTCATGAAATCTTGCAGCTACTAATGTCCCATCTTCAAACATGGCAACAAATGCATAATGTCCCTTCAATTGAGAAACAGTTTTTAGAACTGCTTCCTTAATACTTGGTAAAATTGAAAGATTTTGTTGTAGAAGGTTTGCAATTACTTCAGTATCAGTTTCACTTTTAAACTCAAAACCATTTTTTAGTAGATTTCTTTTTAATTCATTAAAATTCTCTATAACACCATTGTGAACAATTGCAATTTTTCCTGAATTACTTGGATGAGGATGTGCATTCGCCTCGGTTACCTTTCCATGTGTAGCCCATCTTGTGTGTCCAATTCCAATCTGTCCAGGAAGTGTTGAGAGTTTCATTGATTCATTTACTTCAGACACTCTACCAATCCCTTTTTTTACAGAAATTTGGTTTTCTGATTTTGTAGCAACTCCTACGCTATCATATCCCCTATACTCCATTCGTTTCAAAGCATTTACAATAATTGGGGCTGCAGTATCATCACCATGGTAACCAATTATTGAACACATATCTTTTCTATCTTGATTTATAATATTTAGAGATAAGCTTATTCTTGTGGTTGTTCAGTTGAAGAATTTTCAACCTTTTCCTCAGTAGCCGTGTCCGCCTCGGTTTCAATAGTTTCTTTTGCTGACTCTGGTTCTTCTGGACCTTCAGAAATAGGCTCGGAACCAAATTCAGATTTTGATAATAGGGTTTCTAATGATGAATCAGGTGATATTCGAATGTTTTTTTCTTCTCCTATGGTAACGATATAGGAAGGTATGTTCACTATTCGATCACCAATCATAACATGTCCATGAACAACAGCTTGTCTTGCTTGGTATGGGGTTTTAAAACCAAATTTTTTTAGTACAACAGTTTGTAATCTGCGAGACAACAAGTCAGTAACTTGAAGATTCAACACATCATCAAGAGTTGAATTTTCTTCAACAAGTCCAATTTTTGATAATGATCTCATCAAGATTGGTTCCTTTTCTTGTCTAACCTCTTGTCTCAGGGCTAGCAAAGAACGAGCTTGTTTTCTTAAACGTGAAAGTTCTGTATGAGCTTTCCATAATTCTCTCTTTGTTTTAAGACCAAAAGTTCCTATTGTTTTTAATTCTTCCATTTTCAATTCATAATTAAAAGGACGTTTTGGTTTTCTCCAAATCTTTCTTGGATATTTAGGATCTCCCAATCATTCCACCTATTTTTTCTTCTCCTCTTTCTTTGTTGCAGCTGGAGCATCTTTCTTTGTTGCAGCTGGAGCATCTTTCTTTGTTGCAGCTGGAGCATCTTTCTTTGTTGCAGCTGGAGCAGCCCCTTCTGCTGGAACAGCACCTTCAGCTGGAGCAGCCCCTTCCGCTGGAACAGCACCTTCAGCTGTTGCAGGTAATATTTTTCCACCTTTAGCAACTCCAACAGCTCCTCCTTTTCGTCCAGTAGTTCTAGTTCGTTGTCCTCTAACCTTTAATCCAAATGTGTGTCTAAATCCTCTCCAACTATTTGTCGCCTTCTCTCTTTCAATATCATTTCTCACTGTAAACGCAATATCAGATGTAATCAAATGCTTATTTTCTCCGGTTTCTACATCTTTTTGTCTATTTAGAAACCATGTAGGGAAATTTGCTTCAGATGGATTTTTAAGAATTTTTTCAATTGATTGTACTTGAGAATCTGAAAGATTTCCTATGTTTGTATTAGGACTAATTTTTAATAAATCTATAACAGCATTAGCAAAATTATAACCTATTCCTTTTATCTGTGTCAGACCAATCAGGATTTTTCTCTCTCCAGGAATATCATTTCCAACTATCCTTACAATGTGCCTATATTCTTGAGTAGTCAAGTATGCAAAATTCAAAGTTACCCCGATAAAAACTATGCTAGATTTTTTAATTTTTAAGTTCAAAAACATCCAAATTTATGGAAATCCTATAAATCCCACCTAGTTGCAATTATGTAATTGTCAGAAAACTATGAAAAATTAGTTGAGAGATCATATTCTTCTGAACCAAAATACACAGAGATTCAAGCAGGAGTTCCTGAAGATTTTGCTGATATCACTACACTTGGCAGTCTTTTAGAAATTAATTACAAACTAGTTGGTGTTAAAGAACAACTTCGTAGAAATTTAGTATTAAAAATTGAAAGAGGAGAATCAAAATATCCAGGAATTATTGGGTTTGATGATGATGTCGTCCCTGCTCTTGATAGAGCGATTTTATCTGGACATGATGTTTTCCTAATTGGACAGATTGGTCAAGCAAAAACAAAAATTGTACAAACTATCGCTGAAAATTTACTTTCACCATTACCAATCATTCAGAACAGTATTACTAATGATTGTCCAATGGATTTACCACAAAAAGAACTTGTTGCCCTTTTAGAAGAAAAAAATGATAGATCTACAAACCCAAAACTCTCTGTAAGTCCAGAAAGTGAAGAAAAAATTCGTGAAAATAAACTTGAAACTCCAATTCGATGGATTGATGGAAAGGATAGATTCAAGTATGTGCTAGCAACTCCTGACATTTCTGTTAAGGACCTAGTCGGATACATTGATGCAATAAAGGTAGCAAAGAAAGGCGTAGAAATGTACAAAATCGATTCATATTCTCCAGGTCAATTAATGCAGGCAAAACATGGAATATTTTGCATTGATGAATTACCTGTATTAGATCCAAGAAAACAAGTTGCACTACTTTCTGTTTTACAAGAGGGACGTTTTACTACCGGCTCATATCCAGTGATATTTGAACCAAAAACTGCTTTTTTTGCAACTGCAAATCCTGTTGATTACACTCACTCTGGAAAGATCATTGAACCATTGTTTGATAGACTCAAGAGTCATATTCACACCCATTATCCTAACACACTTGAAGATGAAATGATGATTATTCTTCAAGAAGCTAATCTTTCAAAATCATTAATCACGTCTTCTTTACTGAAAATTTTGGCTAAAGTTTCTCAAAAAATGAGGAACTCTCCACAAATTAATCAGGAAAGAGGTGTAAGTGTAAGACTAGGTATACATGGACTAGAATTGTTGGTAGGGGAAGCTGAAAGAACACGTGCTTTATCTAAGAAAATTTTATCTGTACCACGTATTTCTGATACGCATTGTCTTAACCAAGTAATTAAATTCGAACTTTCAGAATTGGATGATACAATAAAAAATCGCGAAAAAATATTTGGCGAACTATTAAATGAAGCAATAAAAGAAATATGTCTTGAATATTTACAAGATGTTGATAATACACTACTTGAATTAATTAAACAAGATTTTGTTGAAAAAACTTTTCAAGTTTCACAAAACTTTATCTGGAAAAATGGTAAAATTTCATACAGTAATCAACTTGACAAATTTCCAAACTTTAAGAATCTAGTCGAATCTAAATTAGGAACAATGAAGTCATCTCAAAACATCTTAAAACAACAAGTTGAACAATACAAAATTAATCCTGAACATATAGAATCATCAGATAACGCAGAAGATGAATTATGTTCTTCTCTTGTTGAAATAGTTCTTGAAGGTTTGTGCTGGACTACGCCCAAGATTTTAGATAAAAATGAGGTTGGTTATGTATCAGCTTGATACTAAAAATCTAGTTTATTTTTCAAGTAAAAAAGAGAAAGGAAAATCAAAATCAGAAGAGCAGTTATCAGATAATAAAATTCAACAAATTTTGAAAATCTTGGCTAAGCAAGCAATGAAGGAAAAACACCCAACGATGGATGAGCTTGAATCAATTTTACAAAATTCGAATCACCCAAAAGAAGAGCAAGAAAGTGATACGAAAAATCAGGAAATAGAGTATGAAGATGGCTCTGTTTCTATAACTAAATTGCTAATAGAAAAAGGATATCTTCGTGATGAAAAAAATTGGTTAACAAATAAGGGTTTTTTTGAAATTGGGCAGAAAATTCTTCATGAGGTTATGAAAGATTTAACTTCTGATGATTTTGGTTTACATGAAACAAACTACTCAGGGGATGGAAATGTTACAATTGATACTACAAAAAAATTTGAACACGGTGATGATGTCAAATTTCTAAGCGTACCACATACAATCCTCAACACAATACAACGAATTTCCAGAACTAAAACACAAATTGATTTTCCTATATCAATTGAGTTTGATGATCTTGAAAAATTTGAAACACTTGAAGAAGTCAAAGTCGCAGTTGTTTATTGCATCGATTTAAGTTCAACGATGAAATATTCTCTTGGTAAAAATGGAAGAAGTAGAATAGAAGCTGCAAAAAAAGCATTGTGGAGTCTTTATGTTCTAAACAAAAAATTCTTTCCAAACGACTCTATCTCCGTAGTAGGATTTGCCTCAATGGCATCGTTAATTAATCCCTTTGACATTCCGTTTCTAAAAACATATGATGCAAATGATAATTTTTTGCATTATACTAATTATCAAGCAGCATTAAGATTAGCAAGAAAAATTTTACAAAAAAATTCTACACAAAATAAAAGAATTGTGTTGATAACTGATGGTCAACCAAGTGCATGTTTTGTTGAAAATGAACAGCAAAAAAATGAAATTGTTTCTGAAAAACCATATTCCAATTTCTATTCTCCAGATTCATCAATAATTTCAATAATACAAAATGAACGTAACATGCACTTGGACTCTAATCCTCAAAGACTCGTCTATCTATGTTATCGTTACAAGAAAGTAGATGCAAAAATAAACAAAAGAACTCTATTGGAAGCAAAAAGATGCATTCGCGAGGGAATTAAAATTGACACAATTGTAGTAAGTGAAGAAGTAGAACTTTTGAATTATGTTCAAGAACTTGAAAAAGAGATTAAAGGAAAAACTTACCACATTGACCATGAAAACATGGATAAAGTCTTAGTTCATGATTATCTTTCTAACACAAGAAAGGTTTTAAATTCAAAACAAAATTGGTAGTCTGAATGGAAGGTTATTTTGATAAAGAAAAAGTAATTGAATGTATGTTTGATCCAATTACCTCTGAAATTCTTGCAGAATTAGAAAATGGTGGAAAAGAGTCTTCATATTTAGCAGAAAAATCTGGAATATCAGAAGAAGAAGTTAGGGAACGGCTATCCTATTTATTGAAATATGAATTTGTTAAAGAACAAAACGATAATGATAAAATTATTTATTCTGTAGATGCACAAAAACTTTCTAAAATTATGGAGAATGATGAAAACTTTGATTCTGCAATTGATGGACTAACAAAATTGGATAGTTATCTTAACTAAGCTTATTTTTTCTTCTATTAATAACAGCATAAATTCCAACACCTACTAGTCCTATCATTCCAACAATTAGAAGGTAAATCCCAGTAAATGTAACATTACGACTAAATGATAATTCATTCTCATCAGGATGATTTCCCATCATTCCAACAATCATTGTTTCTTCGTTTCCACCATTTTCTATAATCATTGTATATGAGCCACTTACTGAAATTTCAAAACTTCCCTCAAAAGATTCAGATTCAACAGTTTTTGTAACTATTTGACTTCCAAAGGGATCAATAATTTTTACATGAATCGAATTTTCTTTAAAATTCAATGTTTGCACAATATAGATTCCATTTTGAGTAATTGATGAGTCGAGTTCCGAAATTACTTCAAGTGATTCTCCAGAAATCACATTGGCTGATTCGGTTACAAGATTTTCTGCAATAATTTGTGAACCATAGAATAAAAGTCCCATACCAACTACAATTAGTACTCCCACAATTAGCAAAAAAAGCCCCGATCTTTGCATAATGGCCTCTTGCCTGCCTTTAGTTTAAACTTGACTTTAATTATAAAAAAATTTCATAAATTAGCCTTATTTAAAAATATTAGACCACAGCAAAAAAGTTAGTCTAGGCTAACTTTATATTCCAATATCAGTATTTATCAAATACCAATAATGAAAAAATCTTCTTTAAGAATAATGATCTCATCATTAATAGTAATAATTGCGGCATCTTCACTATACTTTACCCTTTCAGGAGGCATTAGTGCGCTACAAGAAGAAAAAACCTTTGTCACACATAGTGGAGGCATTGTAAAAACTACTGGGGAAATCTTGGATCCGTTATACACTAGTGCAACCATGGAATTTGATCCTATGAAATATTTACGTGACTTCAACTATGGACGAGTTTCACAATTATCTGATGGTACTACCCTAAGAGAATTTACCATTATTGCAGAAGACAATAAAATTATGGAGGTTTCTCCAGGCGTTTTCTATAATGTATGGACCTTTAATGGAACAGTTCCAGGTCCAACAATTAGAGCCACCGAGGGTGATATCGTCCGTATAAAATTCATCAATAATGGTTCAAAAGAACATACGATGCACTTTCATGGAATTCATGAAGCACAATTTGATGGAGTATTTGAGTCAGTGGGAGCTGGTGGTGGTCAGTTCACGTATGAATGGAAAGCAGAACCTGTTGGTGTTCATCCATATCACTGCCACACAATGCCTCTTGAAGAACACATTGTACATGGATTGTATGGAGTTTACATAGTTGATCCCAAAGAAGGAAGACCTCAAGCAGATGAAATGGTTATGGTTCTAAATGGTTTAGATACTGATTTTGATACTGAAAATAATTTCTATGCTGCAAACACAATTCCGTTTTATTACCAACATCATCCAATTCAAATTAACACTGACGAATTAATCAGAGTCTATGTTGTAAATATGGTAGAATTTGATCCAATAAACAATTTTCACCTACACGGGAACCTATACCATTATTATCCAACGGGAACAGATACGGTACCATCATTTTACACTGACATGATTACCCTTTCTCAAACAGAAAGGGGCATAATGGAATTCAAATATGATTATCCAGGAAAATATCTATTCCATGCTCATAAAGTAGAATTTTCTGAAAAAGGATGGGTAGGGATATTTCTAGTTAAAGACAACAATAACCAAAATTCACCAAAGGAAGTGCAATATGGAACTTAGCAACAAATCATCAAAGGCTAAGATAATCATAAGTGGAATAATTCCATTTGCCTTTCTAATCATTTTAGTTGCTTACATTTTTGGTCCAGGTTCAGATCTATTGGATTTAGGTGTACCATTACCTGAGATAACTATAGAAAAGGTAGACTTTGTAGACTCTGAAATACGTGCCACTGTAAGAAACACCGGGCCAATTACTGTAGAGATTGTGATGGCAGACATAAATGATAGAATACAACCTGCAGCTATAGAACCAGATAGGTTTCTTGAACGATATGAAACTGCACTAGTAAGAATTCCTTTTGCATGGAACGAGGCAGAACCATACACAATCGGGATTACAGTTGAAGATGGAACCAGATTTGAAAAAGAAATAGAAGCTGCTGCTCATGCATTAGAACCAAATCTAGAGCTTGTTGGATTTTTTACTATCATAGGAACTTATGTTGGAATAATACCTGTTATGATAGGATTACTTTGGCTTCCGTTCATCAAAAGAATTAGCAAAAACAAATACCATTTCTTTTTGGCACTAACTGTGGGACTTTTACTATTCTTAGGAATAGATTCTGTTGAAGAAGCAATTGAGGTTTCTGACGAAAATCTTGCTGGTAGCTTTAATGGAACATTACTTGTTGCAACAATAGTAGTATTATCCTTCCTTGGATTGTACCATTCTAGTGAAAAATTAGTAAAAAGAGCTGAATCATCTACTATTGGAAAACCTGTAGCAATTGCTTTGATGATTGCTATTGGTATTGGATTGCATAATTTTGGAGAAGGACTTGCAATAGGCGCTGCTATAGGTCTTGGCTCTATTGCGTTTAGTACATTTCTAATAGTTGGATTTGCTTTGCATAATACAACCGAAGGTATTGCAATTGCAGCCCCAATGTCAAGGGGGAAAACTATGATTGGAAAACTTGTAGGACTAGGAATGATTGCTGGGGCTCCAGCTATTTTTGGAGCATGGGTGGGTGGTTTTGTTTACTCTCCATTTACTTCAGTAGTTTTTCTTTCAATAGGTGCTGGAGCAATTTTTCAAGTAGTAATCACGATATTGCGATGGATAAGAGAAGAGGGAGACAAAAATCTTTCAAGCGCAGCTGTGATTTCCGGAACATCTATTGGAATGGTAATCATGTATCTTACAAGTATTTTTGTTTAAAATCATCTAAATTGGTTCGGGATGAATTGTGATTACTGAATTTTTAAAATTGACACGAATTTTTCTTTCTATTTGAGAAGTCAAGTCATGAACTTTTTCTATTGATAGAGTCTTTTCAAACGAAATGTCTATATCTATTTTCAACATATTTTTAAAATTTAGAGTAATAATTCTCCCTATTTTTTTAATTTCATCATGTTCATTAAGAATATTTTTGATCCTTTCTTCAGTTTTTTTACCTTCTACTTTGAGATTATTAGGAACGGTAACATAAGGTTCCAAATGTATTGTTATATGTTCTGTTTCTGGAATATCTTTTTTTATTTTTTCCTCAATTATTTCAGAAATTTTATGAGCTGAATCAAGAGTAATTCCCCTATCAACCATTACATGTAGACTAACATAGATTTTTCCTTCAGAGGTATAGCTACTAACGTTATGAACTTCTTTTACTCCATCAACTGATTTTGCAATATCATTTACTTTGGAATTTCTTGGCACTTCGTCCCAGTTTGGCTCAAAATGAACCAAAACTGATGCTTTTGGAAGTGAATTTTTGATATTTGTTTCAACATTATCGCTAATTTCGTGTGCCCTATCGAAACTAACATCCCCTCTAAGGGAAATTGTAACGTCTGCAAAAATTACATCTCCTGATTTTCGCATAAGAATTGAGCCTGGTTTGATAACTCCTTCAGTGTTTGCAACTATCTCCCTTACTTGTTTTACCAACTCGGGAGAAATAATATCTGTTAAATCCATGGCAGTTGTGTAAATTAGTTTTATACTAAGAACTGCTAACACCACTCCAAGAATTAATGCTGCAAAAAAGTCTCCATAATAAAATCCGTAGGAAACTAAAACTATTCCAATAATTGCGACCATAGTTGAACCAAGATCCATAAACGCATGGTAAAAATCAGCTTTTAATGTAGAACCGCCAATTTTTTTAATTGATTTTCTTAGTAGTAAAATTCTAAACACATCGATCCCTATTGTATAAATTCCTGCAGTCAATGCAACAAGGCCTGGCAAAACTTCTGGAAGAGGACTTTGAATTCTGTTACTAGATTCATAAATGAAATATGCTGCTATCAAAAGTATTGCAATTCCTCCAATAAGTCCACCAAGAGATTCAACTTTTCCATGACCATACGTGTGTTCAGCATCAGGAGGTTTGATTGCCATTCTTGCTGCTAGTAATAGAATAATTGTCACTAAACTATCCAAAAGAGCATGTATGCTATCTGTAATTAGACCAAGACTATTTGAAAAAACTCCAAAAACAAATTCTACTACAAACGCAGATAATATTGCAAATAGGGAAATTTGTAGAACTTTAGTTCGTTGTACAAACATGGACATTGTCATCCTATGTAATATCTGATTATTACTAGTATTGTGTTCTATTTCAGTATAATTCATGCGACAACATTATTTGGTTGAGTGATTCAATGCATTTACAAGGTCAATTGAATAGGATTACTATAGCATTAGCAGTTTTCTTGCTTTTTATTTCCTTAATTTCAAATTTTGAAGCAGAAGCATCTCATAATCCAAACTTGTATGTATCTGCCGAAAATCCAACTTTTGGAAATATGTTTTCTGGTTCAATGGTGGTTGAGGTAGTAATCAACGATCCTGGCATTAGTGACACGGATGAGGGAAAAGGTGAACCAGATGTTACAATTAATGGTAAACAGCTAAGAATGGTGCAAGTATCGAATGGACAATGGCATGCATATTTTGCAAATGTTAACAAGGCAAAGATAGCTGACAGTACCGTCACTTTATCTGGAAAAGGATTGGATTTTGGTGTTTTTTGTAGTAGGGACACTACAATTTTTGGAGTAGATTTTTCTGACACTGATGGGTTTTCATTTCCAGGTGATTCTGGAATTACTGGTACCGATGGTACAGCATCGTTTCAACAATGTACTGGAACTCCTACCTCCTCTCTCTTCGAAAATAATGTAGTTCGTCAACCACATACAATTAACACAAATAGTAATGTGCCAACAGGACAAATAGGTCTTACAGAATCTGCATGGCCAATCGTCCAGCTTTTTTCTTTTAATAATGATGTTGAAATTCAATACAATCCTGGCGGTGGAATACAAAAAGTCGAACTAGAATACGATAATGTAGAAAACATTTCATTAAATCTTGATAGAGAAAATTATCCTACAAATTCTGAAGTCTTTGTTATTGTTTCAGATATTCAATTAAACCAAGATCCAACGTCTAGAGATTCTTGGACTTTTAAAGTCACTTCACCATTAGCAACTTTTTATCAAGCATATAACGAAAACGGAAATGATTCTGCAAACAACAGTCCAGGATTAGTAAATCTTTTTCCTAATCTTTCAAGTCTGGACTTTGATGATAATGGAAAAATTTCAGTGACATTGGGCGATGTGGCAAAACTTAAAACGAATGATCGTCAGCAAGATCTCTCTGTAACAGATAATACGACTATTTTTTCAGATATTATAACACTAGTAGAATCACAACCAAATTCAGGGATTTTTGAAAGTTTTGATGATGGTGATACTTCAGTAATTGGAATTAAAAGTGATGCACCAAGAGGAAAATCTGCTTCAATTTCTTATAATTCAAAATCCTATTCTATTTTGTCTGGCTCTTCTACTGCCTCGGTATCAATAGATTCTCAAAGTAGCTCATTTAAGGCTGGTACAAAACAATCTGTTACTGTAGTTGATCCTGATCAGAACATAAACTCTGGTACAAGAGACCACTTGGATGTATTCCGAAGTAGTGCCATCATTCCAACATTGCAAATTGGTCTCCCACTAACGTTGGAAAAATCATCAAATGTCCAATTTTATCCATTATCAACCTCATCTCTTGTTTCTGATGGAATAGATATTCCATCTTCTGTACCTGATTCTAATTCTGACAGATTAATTCTTGATACTAAACCTCCGGTTTCTAACGCTTCTTTTGAAAAAATTTCAATTAATTTAGGTTTTAGCGCAGAACAACTTGAATCACTTCTTATTGATGTAGACGATCCATCTTCTGATGGAACAAATTGGATAAATTATGATTTGAGATCTCTTCAACAACAACTTTCTGTAAATAATTTTGCAGACACTTCTATTTCATTACACTTTGGATTATCTGATTCTTCTCCCATCATAATAGTTGATGCTGGAGATATTTCAAATCCACAAGGCTTAGTACAACTTGATGATGATGACATTGATGATATTAGTTTAAAATCAGGAACTGCCTTTTTAGTAATTAATTTTGGTTCATCAAATGGCGGCACAATATCTTTAGAAACTAACACTCAACCAATTGTGATTGATTTCTTTTCATTTGGATTAATAGCTGATCAAATAACTAATAATGCAATATATCGCTTTGAGTTGGAAGAAACATCTGCAAGTTCAGGAACATTCTCAGGAACTATGGAATACACAGTTACAAATCAATTAAATTTCTTTTCACCCTCTTTGATAAAATCTTTAAGAATAATAAGTGATGAAATACGATTTCTTGTTAGTGAAAGACTAATAGACGAAAAAGGAATTGCTATAAAATATTCTGATTTAGCAACTGTTGGCACAAAAATAGATGTTTCAACTAAAAGCGACATTAAAACCAATTCAGGTACTGTAGGATTTTCTACACAATCACTTCGATTTGGCCATCCTGTTGGAATTGTATTAAAAGATCCTGATCTAAACCTTGACAAAAATACAATTGAATCTTATTCTGTAGTTGATGACCCCAACTCACCTAATGTAGATACAGTTGGAGATTCTTCAGGCAATCCTCTCTTAGAAGTTATGATTAAAGGTGTTCGATACAAAAGATGTACAATTAATGGAGTAGAACACGGCGGATTAGCTTCTACTAGTTTTACTCTTACAGAAACTAGTCCCTCATCAGGAATTTTTGAAGGTGTTTTTAGAGTACCCATTAGAATATGTAACGAATCAGGAACTGCATTAATTTCGCCCGCAGGTGGAAGTATTGAACTAAAATATTTTGATTTCAGAGATTCCTTTGGAAACCCAAACACCTTCACTACTGGTAGAATAAGTTCATCATCAACGCAAACAACTGCTCTAAGCCTAAATGCTGAAAGATTTGTTTTACCAAAATACAAAGAAACTATCGATGTTATTGTATCGGGAAAAATTGATAATTATAAACAAGGCACTGTGATAAAATTAATTCTAGAAATTCCTGATAAATCTTCACAATCATTCAATCTTTATGCCACTAGTCAAGGAAACTTTAAAGGAGTTTTGACATTAAATCACGATTCAATTCCTGGAACTTACAATATTTTTGTTGAGTATCTAGGTTCTTTACAAGACAATACTTCATTTTCTATTGTTAGACATATAGTTCCTGACTGGATTAAGAACAATGCTAGTTGGTGGTCCACAGACGCAATAACAGATGATGAATTCATTGGAGGAATTGAACATCTTATTAAAGAGAAAATTATCATAATTCCAGAATCTCAATCATCTATAAAATCAGAAAAAATCGTTCCACAATGGATAAAAAACACAGCTAATTGGTGGTCTGAGGATTTAATAACAGACGATGAATTTGTTTCTGCTTTGGAATTTTTAGTTAAAGCAGGTATAATCAGAGTATAATGGAGTCAAATTTTCTTTCACTGAATTCTTAAATACTCTCAAGCGTTGGAAAATCCAGAAAATGAGGCATTTCGGAAACCTAGCATTAATTATATTGACAATTTCAATTCTATCCTATGGATTTTCAGGTTTTTCGTTTGCCCAATTAAATCAAACATTACAGGCTGAAGATTGCGGACCAAATCAAGTATTCCAATTGGGTCAATGTGTTGATATTGATGAAGAAGGTCCTAAGGCTTTTACAATTAAAACCGATCAACCGCTAAAATCACCTTATGATGATGGAGACATAATTAAGATCACTGGAAATGTTGGATCAATTAGCCAATCATTTCCTAACACCCCTATGACAATTATAATTACTGGACCTACTGGCAACATAGTTGCAATTGCCCAAGTAACTCCAAGTGCATCTGGCGAATTTTCACATAATGTAATTGCTGGAGGAACCATGAATACAACTGGAGAATACCAAATCTCAGCTCAATATGGAACACAAAAAGCTACAACAAAATTTGCTTTTACAGCGTCAGGTTTTACTCCTCCACCACAAACCGAATGTGACCCAAGTGAAAAACTAGTTAACGGAAAATGTGTCAAAATAGAATCTGAGCCAATCGAATGTGGTCCAAATCAAGTACTAGTGAATGGAAAATGTACTGATAAAAAACCAACTCCAGAACCTGAACCTGAACCAATATGTGGACCTGGAACAGTATTGAAGAATGGTATTTGTGTTGTTGAGGAACCAGAACCAACACCAGGTGGTGGATGTCTTATCGCAACGGCAACGTATGGCTCTGAATTAGCGCCTCAAGTTCAATTTCTAAGAGAGATAAGAGATAACACAGTTCTTAGTACAAACTCAGGAACTTCATTCATGAATGCATTCAACCAATTCTACTACTCATTTTCTCCAACCATTGCTGATTGGGAAAGACAAAATCCAATCTTTAAAGAAGCAACAAAACTGTTCATCACTCCTATGATTAGCTCATTATCAATAATGACCTTGGCAGATAATGGTTCTGAAGTAGAAGTATTAGCATTTGGCATATCGATAATTGCACTTAACATAGGCATGTATATTGTAGCTCCAACTGCATTTGCATACAAAATGCGCAAACACTTCAAATCTAGAAAATAACACCACTTTTTTTACCGTAGCTTATTATATTCAAAAAAATCCAATCATTATAATGCATATTGAATATGAGGAATTTGATACTATAGAAGATATTTTTCTTTACATGTCATCTGCTGCACCTCCAATGAAAAACACAATGCCTGTGAACTCTTACAAGGGCTATGTGATGTCATTTATTCCACTTAGCCCTGCAACAGGAGAAAGTTATCTGATGATTTACTCAAAAGGTTCATTAGCTAATGGAATATACGAGTTTGATGTTAATACAAAATCATACAAGAAAGTAAGTTCTATAGAAAGAGCTGACAAGAATTACTTTATTTGTATAACTCCTAAAAGAAACACTATTGCAGATGCTGCATTAGAAAAATTATAATTTCTTAGTTTCTAATTCCGGCGCTGTAACAGATCTGCTTCTAGCATATTTTTCAACTATCTCATCAGGGGTTCTTCCATTGAAAAGATCCTTACACAAACCTCTTAGATATCTCATAATTGCCCACGTTCCGGCCTTGATGATTCCATACATGAATATCTTCATCGGAGGTCCATAGGTTTTGTTTCTAAGAATAATTGGAATTATATCGTTAATAACACGAAGATTATTCTCCCAACATCTCCAAAATAAAGTAAATTGAGCTTCATTTAGATTTCCAAAATGCATTGAGTTCTTTTCACTAAAGTCTTGATAGAGTAATGGGGCAACTAGGCCTCTGAAATTCATTTTTCTAAAGTCCGTCATCATATCAATAGTATATTGAACTTCATCAGGTGTTTCATCAGGCCAACCAATAATAATTGTGGCTGCGGGGAACCAATGATTTTTGTTTAAAATTGCCGCGCCTTCTCTTACAACACTTCCCCATTCTTCTGGAGCAAATGGTTTTGTTTTAACACCAAGATGTTTTTTGACCATTCGTGGAGCCACGGTTTCAATACCAAGATTCGTTGCTAGCCATCTGCCACTTTCGTGTTGGTTGTTAATTGAAGAAATTTCATGCATTAAATCTGGGTCAGCAGCAACTGCTGAAAATGTCATATGTGTAGTGCCAACAAAATTTGCCCCCAACCCTTTCAGACCTCGCCAAAGTTCAGTTATTGCGTCACGATTTGGTATAAAATCTCTGTTATCACAACCATATAGTAACATCTCGTCTGAATGAAGCCAAATTGAATCGAATCCATAATCTAGATTTATCTTTGCTTCATGTTGAAGCCTTTCTAGAGGTAAATCTTTCTTAGAGCGTTTATTGACATCACAAAAATCACAACCTCTTCCACACCCTCTCATCGCTTCAATTAATGAATTAACCGTAGGCCCTTCAATAATTGGAATATTTTGAATATTTTTTACAAAACAATGCATTAGTTCAGGTGCATCTCCATTTTCCAAATCATTAAACAAATCTAATGCTAATTCATCAGCTTCTCCAACTACAACAGTATCTATTCCATGGATCTTCATTCTATCTGATTTTGCAAGCTCCCATGCACCATTTCCACCTACCACAACATAGAAATCATATTGTTTCTTTAATTGGATAATTTTAGCACACATTTTTTTAAATTTCATTGCAACGTAAGAAAGTTTTTCAGGAGACATTGTTGTTGTAACAGGAGCCATGCCTAATGGATCCATTACGTTAATTCCAACAACTTTAGTGTCTGGCCCTATTGATTTTTCGAGAAAATCTGGATTTGCAACAAACACCTCATCTCGTTTGTATCCTTGAAGTAAAGCACTTTCAACTCTTCTTAATCCAACTTGAGCAACTTTCGCTTCACCTGTATTAGGATCGGTTTCTACAGCAGGACAAAAGACTTTATCAAAAACCCATTCTGGTAATACCTCATATGGTCCACAGGCAATAAACCCATAAAGAAAATTACCTCTATAATTTGTCATCAAACTACGATCTGCAGTTAAAACAATTCTTTTCCCAGCCAATATCACACATCTGCTTTTTGCATACTATATATCATTTACGAGAAGATTTTTTCACTATTAATTCCACTTTAAAGAATTTTATAATATTTTATCTTGTAATTTCGAGACAACTTTAGTTCTTTGAAGTTCGATTGGCTATTTTTCCCGCTATTGCTCCTGCACCTATTCCATTATCAATATTGACTACAGATAATCCCAGCGAACAACTTTGCAGCATGGATGCTAGCGCAGCTATTCCTTTTTCTCCATATCCGTAACCAATCGAAGTAGGAACACCAATAACTGGAACATCTACCAATGATGAAACGAGAGTTGGCAAAGCTCCCTCCATTCCAGCAACAACTATTATTGCATCAACCTCTTTTGATTTTAAATTTTTGAGAATTGGAAAAACTCTATGCATTCCAGCAACTCCAACATCATAGCTACAAATACATTTACAATTCATTATCTCACACATCAATCTGGCCTCTTCTGCTATCCCAATATCTGATGTTCCAGCAGTTATAATACCAACTCTTCCTTTGTAATTTTTAAAGGCGTTTTTGTAGATAAGTAGAGTCGTAGTTTTCTTACCCGATTTATAGTTTAATTTCATTTTTTTTACAAAAGATTTTAGCTTTGAATAATCTTTTTTTTTAATTCTTGAAATTAAAACTGAATTTGATTTTTTCAAAACTCTTTGAATAATCTTTTTTAAATCCTCATATTCCTTGCTTTCTGCAAATATTACCTCTGGAATTCCTCGCCTATTCTTTCTTCCAACGTCAATCTGCGCAATATTTTCAATTTTTTCAAGAGAATAAAGCGACAACAGATTTTTAGCTTTTGGCAGGCTAATTTTACCTGATTTCAACGACTCTAAGATTTCATCAAGTTCCAATGCTAAATCAAATCATTGTTATGAATAAAAATCTAGATTTCAATACTAGAAATTGCATTTTTTACACTTTCAATTCCTTTTTGGAACGTATTTTTTTCCTCATCATTCAAATCTAATTCTACAATCTTTTCCACACCGTTTCTTCCAATGACTGCAGGAACCCCAATTGTTACATCAGAGCATCCATATTCTCCATCAAGATAAGTAGCTACAGGAATTACCTGCCTTCTATTATTTACAACGGCATCAATAATTGAAGAAATTGCATTTCCTGGCGCATGAACCGTCGCTCCTTTTAACTCGATTACTTTTGCAGCAACTTGTTTTGTATTTTTAACTAATTCATCAAGTTTTTCTTTAGAAAGTAATGAAGTTAATGGGATTCCAGATACAGAAGAAAATCTTGGCAATGGTAACATGTTTTCTCCATGTTCTCCAATTACAAGTGCACGAATTGAATCACGGGAATGGCCTGTTGCTTCATGAATAAATTGTATAAATCTTGAAAGATCCAACATACCTCCCATCCCAAAAACTCTGTTTTTTTCAAAACCAGACGCTTTGTAGCATATGTATGTCATAGGATCTAGAGGATTAGTAACAGGAATAATCATTGCGTCACTAGCAAATTTTTTAATATTTTCTACAACACTTTTGACAATTCCTGAATTTATTTTTAAAAGATCCATCCTTGTCATTCCTGGTTTTCTGCCAGAACCTGCAACTGTTACAACCACATCAGAACCTTTCATTTCAGAATAATCATTTGAGCCCTTTACTTCAACATCAATTCCTTGTTCTGAGAGCATATGGCTTATGTCCATGGCCTCGCCCTGTGGAAGGCCCTCAATAATATCTAACAAAAGAATTTGGTCATCCAACTTTTTTAGAGCAGAAAATAAGGCAGCAGCACCTCCAACTTTTCCAGCGCCAATAATTGTAATCATGAAGTGGCGATTGAATTATCAATAATTAAATCTAGTGAATACACAAAAATTTTAACAGAATTTATATTCATTTTTAGTAAACTTCACTTTATGGTAATAGTGATTGATTCACAGATTGCTGGAATTTCAGGAGACATGTTACTTTCAGCTTTGGTAAATCTTGGAGCAAATAAAACAAAAATTATTGATGGAGTAAAAATTGCAGAACAATATATTGATGGAACAATTATCAAAAAAATTAATTTTGAGAAAGTAAAAAAAAATGGTATTGAGGCCACTTCGCTAATTCTAGAAGTTGATGAAAAAATACATGAACGAAAGGGAAATGAAATTAAAAAATGCATTCAAGATTCTGTAAATAAACTGGACCTTTCTGAAAATGCTCGAGCTTTTGCTATTTCAAGCATTGATAAATTAATAGAATCTGAATCAAAAATACATGGTTCAACGACTGATTCTATTCATTTTCATGAGGCTTCTAGTATTGACACCGTAGTGGATATTCTTGGATGTGCAATTGCGTTAAATGACCTGAACTTTTTTGACGATGAAATTGTTTCAACTCCAGTTGCGGTAGGAAGTGGAACTATGACCTTTTCTCATGGAACAACATCAAATCCAGCTGGAGCCATTCTTGAAATTTTTAGAAACTCTAACATAACAATTTCTGGGAACAAAATAAAAGATGAATTGACAACCCCAACTGGTGCATGTATGCTAGTAAGTTTAACAAACAACTGTTCTGAATTTTATCCAACGTTAAAAATCAAATCGATTGGTTATGGTGCAGGGAAAAAGGATTTTGAGGAATTTTCAAATGTTCTAAAAATAGTTCAAGGCGAAAAAATGAGTAACCTAATTCAGGATTCTGTCAAAGTATTAGAAACAAATGTTGATGATGTATCAGGTGAAGTCTTAGGTAACTTGATTGAAAAAATAATGTCCATTGGAGCTAAAGATGTTACAATCTCATCTGCAATAACAAAAAAAGGAAGACCCACTCATCTTGTTTCAGTTATATGTGATCTAGATTCTGTAAACCCAATTTTAGAATTATTAATTAAAGAAACAGGAACTCTAGGAGTCAGAATTCGTACCTCTGAACGTTTTACGGTGCCTAGAACTATAAAATCAGTTCCTATATCTATAGAGGGCAAAAATTTTACTGTTCATTATAAAGTATCAAATAATGACTTCAACAACTTTAAGCTAGAGTTTGATGACGTAAAGATGATTTCAAATTCATTAAACAAAACTTTCAGGGAGACCGAAGAATTAATCAAGAATCAAGTAAAGAAAAAGTTGGATTCTGAATGAAAAAGTTAGACGAATTAATTAATTGGTTTGAGGACAAGAATAAAGTCATAATAGCATTATCTGGAGGGGTTGATAGCGCTCTTGTGGCATATGCTGCATATCAAAAATTAGGCAAGTCCGCTATGGCAGTAACTGCTGATTACAAAACATTATCTCAAGAAGAACTTGAAACCGCAAAAAAAGTTTGTTTAGAAATTGGAATTCCTCATAAAATAATTGTATATGATGAATTAGAAAATGAAGATTTTGTAAAAAATGATGAAAAAAGATGCTACCATTGTAGAACAGAATTAGGTGATCACCTAAAAAACCTACAAAAAAAATATGATGCTGACATTATAGTAGATGGGACAAACTCAGATGACTTGAATGACTATAGACCAGGAATTATTGCATTAAGAAATTATGGAATTAAAAGTCCTTTGGCTGAGCTCAATTTTTCAAAGAGGGATGTTAGAAATGAAGCAAAACGTGCCTGTTTGACAATTTTTGATAAACCATCAAACTCCTGTTTAGCATCTAGGATACCTTGGGGTCAACGTGTTACCGCCGAACGCCTCGTAAGAATAGAATTGAGTGAAAAATTTGTTAAACAAACAATAAACGTTAAACAGGTTCGTGTTAGAGATTTGGACGGTATAGCAAAATTAGAAGTTGGCTCTAATGAATTGAATTTACTGAACGATACAATTCTTAAAAAAATTAGCTCAAAATTACAACTGTTTGGATTTTCATCTGTTGTTGTTGATCCAGAGGGATATAAACCCGGAAAAATCAATCCAATCATTGAATAACACATTCTCTATATTGTGTAGAAATGTGGGCTGAGTTAAACCCTCATCAAGTTTCTCTTTAATGACAATATAATAATTGAAATTATTGAAATAGCTAATACCATGGATGTGATTGCTCCAAATTCAGGGATCACATAAGTACCAATTATCTCAATATCAGAATCGATTTCCTCAAACTCGATTGTTATAATTCTTGCATTTTCATCATTCTGTGTTTCTACAAAAGGTACCTCTACCCCATCTATTAAAACAATAAAAACATCATCAGTTCCATCACTTTTCTTTGCATCGATTACAGTTCGTGGAAGTTCTAATGTTATTGCTCCATCACTTCTAGGCTCAATCAAAACAACAAGTTCAAAAAATTCTTCATCAACAATCATGTCAGTCACATTTCCACCTCTTATCAGGTATCCGATATCAAAAGTTCCAGACTTGTCAGGTTTTTCTACTTCAAAATTTAAAGACACTCCTTGTTCTTTTTTGAAAAATTCAAAAAATTCATCTGCAAAATTACTATCTACTCCATAAGACGCTCTAACAACATAATCTCCTTCTGATTTCCATTGTGGACCTTCTGCTTTAACATTGTGTGAAAAAGTTCCATCCTGAGCTACATCAATCTGCGCAATTTCCACAATATTCTCTTGATTATTTTTTCCCAAATGAATTAATTGAATTATAATCGGTGTATCTTGTATGACAGTTGTAACTCTTCCGGAAATAACAATTACGTCTCCTTCAAAGTAAACTTTTTCTGGTAACCTAATCTCAAGCAATGATTGAGAAAAAGCAGGAAAAATAAAAAACGACATTACACATAATATAAACAAAATTTTTAACATCATTTCAAACTAACCAAGTTTCTATTTCTGCTTTACTATTATAATGTCTAAAAAAGGAAAAAAATGAAGTTTTTAGAATTTTGGCATTATGCTTAGTCTTGTCTTTGCAGATACTACAATTATTGATATAATTGCAACTGCAAGAATCAAAGCCGCAATGGCGCCAAATTCTGGAATTACAAAGGTACCGATGATTTCTATTTCTTCAGTTCCAGCTGGGAAATCCACTGTAACTTTATTGCCATCGATTTCATAATCATTCGATTCTTCGCCATCAACAAGAACCATGAATGGTTCTCTGAGAATATCACTTGAAGGATTTACAGTTAAAGTTCCTGGCATAGTAGAACTAATTGATAATACAATTGAATTATCTTTTGTATTTGTTTTGGCATTTGTTACTGTTCCACCTGTAATGGTATATGGTACACAATAACGACCGTCAACTGATAGCTCTGTTGTTTCACATTGTATAGTTGGTGTTGAAGTATCAACAAAACCTCCTGTTAATTCAATTAGAGCCTTATTACTAACTGCCTGATTGCCGTATTGAACTCGAATGACATAGGTACCGTCCTGTTTCCACAAACTGCCTTGAGTGCTTAATGTGGTGCCAAACATTCCATTACTATCAACCGATAATTGATCAACAGCAACGACATTGTTTATTGGACTAATTACTGTCAATGTTACTGGCGTATTTCCAGCTCTGATATTTGCTACTGCCCCTTCAACTTTAATTGAAGAGTTGTGATCATATGTTGTTTTATCAGTCCATACAGTTACCGGCACTTCGCGTATCATGGCCATTTCAGCAGATTTTCTTGCATCTTCTTCACAACCAACACATGCTGGTGGAAGTGCTGCATAAGCTGATGAAATTGATACAATTCCTCCAGCTGCCAAAATGGCGATCAGAATGTACGACGCTCGAACGTTCATCTTGTTTGCGCTTTAGCAATATCTCTATTTATGTATATTTAAAAAATGAAAAAATTTGAAGATCTAGTACCTTGGAATTAGGCTTAGTCTTGTCTTTGCAGATACTACAATTATTGATATAATTGCAACTGCAAGAATCAAAGCCGCAATGGCGCCAAATTCTGGAATCACTGCACCATTTGCAATTTCAACTTGAGCAGAATCTCTATAGACTTGATTAATTCCTTGTTGAGCAGTTATTGTGTAGAAACCATTTTGTTTCCATTGGTTTCCTCCTATATTGATTGTTGTCATAAAGTTACCACCTGCATCAGGTGTGACTTGAGCAGTATGTATTACGTTACCAAATACTGGTTCAGTTACCTTGATGGTTACGTCCGTGTTGGTGCGCAAAGTTTTTCCGGTAACTGTAATTGTTTTAGAACCTAAAGGCGCATCCACATTGATTGTTAAACCAACCTCCTCATTTATGCCACCGCCACCAAAAACGATATTTTCTAAAAAGTCTTCTGAAACATTAGTTGCTAAAGTCTTTCCACCAATAATTTCTACTGGCAATGAAATTTTATACAATGTATTTTCTCCATGTTGAGCAGTAATCATATATTTTCCGTCAAATTTCCATTGCGAGCCACCCACGTTAAAATTAGTCATAAATTCACCTTGCATATCTGGTGAAACCTGTTGTGCAGCTATAAAGTTACCATTGGGAGCAGTTACTTTGATGGCAACAGGCGTAACTTTGCTTGTAGCCCCATTTATTGAAATTGTAGACCCTCCCTCATTTGCTGTAACAGTTAACTGCATTCCTTGCTTTTCAAGGAGTTGTGCAAAAGCGATTTCTTGAAATGCAAATCCTGAAATCATAAAGACGCTAAATGCGATCAAAGAATACATCAATACCTGTCTTTGCGTGTTCATCTTATCTGAGAGGTAGAAAGTGTCATTATTTATGTATTTTAGATGTAAAAAAAAGTCCACTATTTCATGTATTTTGATCCCTAAAAAACGAAAAAATTTGAAGATCTAGTACCTTGGAATTAGGCTTAGTCTTGTCTTTGCAGATACTACAATTATTGATATAATTGCAACTGCAAGAATCAAAGCCGCAATGGCGCCAAATTCTGGAATTACAAAGGTACCGATGATTTCTATTTCTTCAGCTCCCTGTGGGAATTGTATCGTCAAGGTTCTGTCAGTACTCGTTTTTGTTTCATCAAAGTCGGATTCTTCTAAATCTACCAATACAAAGAACTCGTCATCATCACCATTTTCAAGTACTGCATCAATTAGTGCTCTAGGTAATGTTATTGTTAGTTCTCCATCGCTTGTTGTAGTAATTACAATGATTAGAGACTTTGAATCCACATCGGGTGTAATGCTTACAACATTGCCTCCTGTGATCTTATATCCAACCAGAAATCCCTCAACATCTATTGATTTTCCTTTTGGTGTGGTACTTGAACCGCTAAAGTCAAATGTTGTCTCTGCTACCCTGTTTTCAGTTCCATAGGTAACTACGACTTTATATTCGCCAGCTGAAAACCAACCCGGTCCACCAGCAGTTAATTGATGACTGTACGTCTTATCTGAACCAACACCAAACTGATTGATGTATACAATGTTACCAAATTCTGGTTCAAAGATTTGAATAGAAATTTGATAACCTGATAGAAGATCTGAAACTGTGCCGGAAACCATTATTGTATCTCCATCATTGTACGATGGCATATCTGTGGAAACCAAAATTGGACTTTGTGCAAAGGCTGGTGTAGCTATAACACTTGCAACTAAAATTGCTGTTAAAGCGAACACCATCAAGTGTGATCTCATCGAAAATAGGCTTCAATTTGCACTATTTAAGGTTATGAAAAAAATTCTTGACAAAATCACAAACTTTTGATCGCGATTCAGATTAGATATATATTAACCTCTCGGTGACTTTTTTCAGTTTGTGTGTTCTCTTTTGGGTTACAGCTAATGTTATGCGCGAGGTTTTGAATCATGGCATCTAAAAAAAATCCAATTCTTGTTCCAGATCATGTATATGTTCCAAAGCATGAAATAATGTCAAAAAAAGAAGCTGAGGAAGTTTTAGAACAATACAATTGTAAACCAACTGAACTCCCGTTAATTTTTGTTAATGATCCTGCAATTGTTGGACTGGGAGTTAAACCTGGTGACATGATAAAGATTACAAGAAAAAGCAGTACTGCTGGTGAAAGCCTGTACTATAGATATGTGGTGGAAGTATAATTGTCAAATCCTGCAAATAAGCGTTGGCCAATCATACAAGACATACTAAAGAGAGAAGGAATTGCTCGTCAACATCTAAACTCATTTGATGAATTTTTAGAACGAGGGTTACAGAGTATAATCAATGAAGTAGCACAAATTGAAATCGAAAATGCTGAATACCCTTACAAAATTCAATTAGGAAAAGTAAAACTACAACAGCCAAGAATGATGGAACTTGACGGTTCTATTACACATATTACACCAGCTGAAGCACGATTAAGAAACGTTTCTTATTCTGCTCCTGTAATGATGGAAGCTAGTGTTGTAGAAGACGGAAAAATTTTAGAGTCTAGATTTGTCCACATTGGAGACATTCCAGTCATGGTTCGTTCAAACGCATGTATTTTGCATAATTTTCCTTCTCAAAAACTTATTGAACATGGAGAAGATCCTAACGATCCTGGCGGATATTTTATCATAAACGGCTCTGAAAGAGTAATTGTTGGATTGGAAGATCTTTCATACAACAAAATTATTGTTGATAAAGAAACAGTTGGAGGAAATGCTGTTTTCAAAGCTAAAGTATACTCTTCAATTGTTGGCTATCGTGCAAAATTAGAACTTGTAATGAAAGGTGATGGTCTTATTGTTGCAAGAATTCCTGGCTCACCAGTTGACATTCCAGTTGTAACTTTAATGAGGGCACTTGGTTTAGAATCTGATAAAGAAATTGCAGCAGCAGTATCTCTTGTTGATGAATTACAAAATGAGTTGGAAGCCTCATTTGAAAAAGCAGGTGATGTCCCAACTTCAAAAGACGCAATTGTATACATTAGCAAAAGAATTGCTCCAGGAATGTTAGAAGAATTTCAAATTAAAAGAGCTGAAACCTTGTTAGATTGGGGTTTGTTGCCACACTTGGGTAAACATCCAGAGAACAGAAAAGAAAAAGCCCAATTTCTTGGTGAAGCCGCTTGCAAGTTATTAGAGCTAAAACTCGGTTGGATTTTTCCAGATGATAAGGATCATTATGGAAATAAGGTCATCAAATTTGCAGGCCAAATGTTAGCAGATTTGTTTAGAACTGCTTTTAGAAACCTAGTTCGAGACATGAAGTATCAACTTGAAAGATCCGGACAGAAAAGAGGAATTAATGCAGTTGCGGCAGCAATTAGACCTGGAATTGTTTCTGATAAACTAAACAACGCAATTGCAACAGGTAATTGGGGCAGAGGAAGAGTAGGCGTTACACAACTTCTTGATAGAACTAATTATCTTTCTACAATTAGTCACTTGAGAAGAATTCAATCTCCACTTAGCAGAACTCAACCAAACTTTGAAGCAAGAGATTTGCATGCAACACACTTTGGAAGAATTTGTCCAAGCGAAACCCCTGAAGGTTCAAACTGTGGTCTTGTCAAAAATCTTGCTTTATCCGCAATAATTTCAGTAAATGTATCGTCCGAAGAGATTGTTGAAAAACTTTATGATCTTGGGACAGTTCATTTTTCAGATGCTAAAGACGAAATAAAAAAATACGGTACCAGAGTTTTTGTGGATGGACGATTAATTGGATATTATAAGGAAGGTGATAAATTAGCAGAATCTCTTCGTGAACTTAGACGAAATTCAAAAATTCATCCACATATTGGTATTTCATTTTATAAACCAGAAATTGAAGGAGCTACAAAACGACTTTACGTAAACTGCAATGCGGGAAGAGTTCTTAGACCTCTTATCATAATTAAAGAAAATAAATCACTTCTTTCTAATGAGCTATTAGATAAAATTTCTAAAAAATTGCTTTCTTGGAATGACCTATTACGAATGGGCATTATCGAACTCATTGATGCAAACGAAGAAGAAAATAGTTACATTGCCTTTGATGAAAAAGATTCTAAAAAGCATACCCATTTAGAAATATTCCCATCAGCAATTCTTGGAGCTGGGGCATCAATAATTCCATATCCAGAACACAATCAATCTCCAAGAAATACATACGAGTCTGCAATGGCAAAACAAAGCTTGGGATTTTCAACACCAATGATGAATACTAGTACATATGTCAGGCAACACTTCATGCTTTACCCACAAACTCCAATAGTTACTACAAAAGCAATGAACTTGTTAGGATTAGAAGATAGACCTGCCGGACAAAATTGTGTTGTTGCAGTTTTACCATTTGATGGATACAACATTGAAGATGCAATTGTTCTTAGTAAGGCATCAGTTGATAGGGGTCTTGGCAGAACATTCTTCTATAGAATCTATGATGCTGAAGCAAAACAATATCCTGGCGGAATGCGTGATAATTTTGAAATTCCAAATGCAGAAGATAACATCAGAGGTTACAAAGGAGAAAAAGCATATAGGTTACTCGAAGATGACGGTGTAGTTGCTACAGAATCGGAAGTTCTTGGCGGCGACATCCTGATTGGAAAAACTAGTCCGCCACGATTTATGGAAGAATATAGAGAATTTGAAGCAACTGGCCCATATCGGCGTGATACATCAATCGGTGTAAGGCCATCAGAAACTGGAGTTGTTGATACCGTAGTAATGACGCAATCAAATGAAGGTGGGAAAATGTACAAGATTAGAGTTAGAGATATGCGAATTCCAGAAATTGGAGATAAATTTGCATCAAGGCATGGACAAAAAGGAGTTTTAGGAATTTTAGCAAAGAATGAAGATCTACCTTACACTGCAGATGGAATTACTCCCGATGTCTTGATTAATCCACATGCATTTCCGTCAAGAATGACTGTTGGAATGTTTATGGAATCAATTACAGGAAAAGCTGCAGCATTACGTGGTAGAAAATTTGATGGTTCAGCTTTTGTTGGTGAAAAAATGGATGCAGTTAGAGAAATAATGGATGAGGCCGGTTTCAAATATTCTGGTAAAGAAATAATGTATGACGGTAGAACTGGAAAATCATTTCCAGTTGAAGTTTTCATTGGTGTTGTATATTATCAAAAATTGCATCATATGGTTGCTGACAAGATTCACGCTAGAGCCAGAGGTCAAGTTCAGATGCTAACAAAACAACCAACGGAAGGAAGAGCACGTGGCGGTGGTTTAAGATTTGGAGAAATGGAAAGAGATTGCTTAATTGCTTACGGTGCATCCATGATTCTAAAAGACAGACTTTTAGATGAATCTGACAAATCTGAAATTTATGTTTGTGAAAGATGTGGGCTAGTTGCTTATCATGATGTAAAACAAAGAAAGTATGTGTGTAGAGTTTGTGGTGATAAAGCCAAAGTTTCATCTGTATCTGTTGCCTATGCTTTCAAACTTTTGTTACAAGAAATGCAAAGTCTTAACGTTGCTCCAAGACTTATGATAAAGGAGAAGGTATAATGTCAGTTCAAACCATCAAATCAATTGACGCAATAAGATTCTCAGTTTGGTCCCCCACAGAAATCAGAAAATACTCAGTAGCGGAAATAACTGCTCCTGAAACTTATGATGAAGATGGAATGCCTGTACAAGGCGGACTGATGGATGGAAGACTAGGTACATTAGAACCTGGGCAAAAATGCCTCACATGTGGAAACACTGCAGCAAGATGTCCTGGCCATTTTGGGCACATTGAACTGGCAGAACCTGTTTTGCACATTGCTTTTATCGATAACATCTACAAACTATTGTTATCTACATGCCGTTCTTGTTCACGTGTTAAAATACCCCAAGAAGATCTTGATGAATTTGCAAAAATAAGAAAAAGAGAGGCAGCCTATTCAGTTATTTCACAAAAAAGAATTCCTGAGCAAATTTTAGAAAAAGCAAAAAAGGCTAAAGAATGCCCTCATTGTGGAAAAACTCAATACGAATTAATTTTTACAAAACCTACAATATTTATTGAAAAAACCGAAATTGGTGAACACAGATTACTTCCAATAACTATTAGAGAAAGATTTTCACAAATTACTGATGATGATTTAATTTTACTTGGATATGATCCTGCTACTGCAAGACCAGAATGGTTTATTTTGCAAGCATTACCTGTTCCACCAGTAACTGTTAGGCCTTCAATTATTTTGGAAACCGGAATTAGATCAGAAGATGACCTGACACATAAAATGGTGGACATCATAAGAGTAAATCAAAGACTAAAAGAAAGTAAGGAAGCTGGAACTCCACCATTAATTGTTCAAGACTTGGTAGATTTGTTACAATATCACACTACCACTTACTTTGATAATGAAGTTTCAGGAATTCCACAAGCTCATCATCGTTCAGGACGACCTCTTAAAACACTTACACAAAGACTGAAAGGAAAAGAAGGAAGATTTCGTGGTTCACTTTCAGGAAAACGAGTTGACTTTTCAAGCAGAACTGTAATCTCTCCTGATCCAAACTTAGATCTTTCAGAAGTAGGTGTGCCAGAATCTGTTGCCATGAAACTTACAATACCTGAAATCATAACTGAATGGAATATTGAAAGAATGAAAAAACTCGTAATAAATGGACCAAACAAATTCCCAGGAGTAAATTACATTGTAAGACCTGACGGAGTAAAAATTAGATTAGATTTTGTTGAAGACCGCTCCACAATTGCAGATAATTTAGAAATTGGCTATCTTGTGGAAAGACATCTTTCCGATGGTGACATTGTAATGTTTAATCGTCAACCATCACTGCACCAAATGTCAATTATGGCTCATTATGTTAGAGTTTTGCCAGGAAAAACGTTCAGGCTACACCCATCAGTCTGTCCCCCATACAACGCAGACTTTGATGGTGATGAAATGAATCTTCATGTGCCACAAAGTGAAGAGGCTAGGGCAGAAGCAATTCTTCTAATGAGAGTACAAGATCAACTAATCTCACCAAGATATGGAGGTCCAATCATCGGTGGACTAAGAGACTTTATCACAGGGGCGTATCTTCTGACAAAAGATGATACTCAATTAACTGTACAAGAATTTTCTAATCTAGCTATGTTGGGTAGTTATGAAGGTGAATTGCCCAAACCAGTTGCAAAGGGAAAAGATGGGCCAATGTTCACTGGAAAACAACTGTTCTCTCTTTTCTTACCAAAAGACTTCAACTATGTCATGACTTCTAAATGGTCAAAAGGAACTAAAGGCGCTGCCAAAGATGTGGTAATAAAGAATGGTGAACTAATTAGTGGAATTATAGATAAATCATCAATTGGAGCTGAAGAACCAGAAAGTGTTTTGCATAGAATTGCAAAAGACTATGGCAATGCACAAGCAAAGAAATTTTTAAACTCTATTCTAATAATAGTAAAACAATACATAACTCATTATGGATTTAGCTATGGTTATAGTGATTTAGAATTATCAGAAAAAGTTAGACAAGAAATTCTTGATGGCATTCAACAAAGCTATGATACAGTTAATGATTTCATTTCACAAGCAAAGAAAGGCACATTGAAATTAACAAGGGGACTTTCTGCCGAAGAAGCATTAGAAGCATATATTGTGAATGAATTATCAAAAGCAAGAGACAAAGCTGGAAGCACTGCAGATCAATCATTTGATGAAACTAATGCTGGAAGAATTATGGCAACTACTGGTGCTAGAGGCTCGTCATTAAACATTGGTCAGATGGCAGGAGCCCTAGGACAGCAATCAAGAAGAGGAAAAAGACTACTTTCTGGATACAATAACCGTGCATTACCTCACTACAAAGAGCATGATGATAACCCTGATGCTCATGGATTTGTCAAGTCAAACTATAGGGATGGTTTGTCTGCTTTAGAATTTTTCTTCCATGCAATGGGTGGTAGAGAGGGTCTTGTGGACACTGCAGTTAGAACACAACAAAGTGGTTACATGCAGCGTAGACTCATCAACGCACTTGAGCACATAAAATTAGAATATGATGGAACAGTAAGAGATCCACACGGTCACATCGTTCAATTTCTTTATGGTGAGGATGGAATTGATGTTGCAAAAAGTGATCATGGTGAAGCATTTAATGTAGACAGATTGATTGATTCTCAAACAATTGTGGATGCGGGCAAAAAGTCCACAAAGGAGGAGGCAAGTGAAATTGCAAAAAAATACACAAAGACATTCAATCCAAGACTACGAAAAATTGTTACAGATGCTTTGCTTAATGCAAAATTAAGTAAAGAAGGCCTTGAAGCTGTTGGAAAAAAAGGTCTGGACCTTTATAACAAGGCCCAAGTCGAACCAGGTCAAGCGGTGGGCATCGTTACAGCACAGTCTATTGGTGAACCAGGTACACAGATGACTCTTAGAACATTCCACTTTGCAGGAATTAGAGAAAGAAACGTAACTCTTGGTCTTCCAAGATTAATAGAGTTAGTAGATGCTAGAAAGAAACCTGTCACTCCGACAATGGATATTTACTTGGATGAAGGATCAAAAACTTCTAGAGAAAAAGCAATTGAAATTGCCCGAAATATTTTGCAAACTAAAGTCAGCTCACTAATAGTAGATACAGAAACTGACTATTCTACTGAAATCAAACTTCACTTTAATCCAAATAGATTACGAGAGCGTGGAATAACCGTAGATGAAATTAACGACGTTTTACAATCAAACAAAAAATTTAAAAACGAAGTTCAAGGTAACTCTATAATTCTAAAATTAGCAGAAGAGTCTGATGCACCAACTGTAATTACAATTAGAAACAAAGTTCTCAATAGTACAGTAAAAGGTGTTCCAGAAATAGAGCGTGTAACTTTGGTCCAAAAAGAAAATGAATGGGTTATTCAGACAACCGGTTCTAATCTTGCTAAAGTGTTTGAAGTTGACGGAATAGACAACAAGAATGTCAGAACAAATAACGTGTTTGAAATTGCAAGTACTTTGGGAATTGAGGCCGCCAGAAACGCATTGATTAACGAATTAAGTAGCACATTAGAAGATCAGGGTCTTGAAGTTGACATTAGATACATTATGATGGTTTCAGATTTAATGTGTTCTAGAGGATACATGCAACAGATTGGAAGACACGGAATTGCTGGAACCAAAGACAGTGTTCTTGCAAGAGCTGCCTTTGAAATCACTGTCCCAACAATTGCTCATGCAGCACTTGGAGGAGAAATAGAGCGGCTTAAAGGAGTTACAGAAAACGTTATTGTTGGAAGTAACATTCCAATTGGCAGTGGAACAGTCGATCTTTACATGCAAGTCTCCAAAAAGAAGTAATCTGTTAAATCAAATCATAATTTTTACAATTTCATTTTTCCTGCTTTTTAGTGTGGCATATGCTCAAATTCCTGATTACAACAATCCTTATTCGCCAATTTTTACAGACAAGGCAGTGTACACTTGGACAGATAAAGTGGTAATAACAATAGTTGCACCAAGCTGGAACGCAGAAAAATTCGCAATTGATTCAATTGGTGGTGATGAAGAACATTTTGTAAAAATTTCAACTGGAAAGAATTCTCTTAAACCATACAAACTTACTGAAACAGACGTTAACAGTGGCACTTTTGTTGGCGAAGTAATTCTAACCGGTTTTTCCCATGATGTAGATGGGGACGGAAAACCTGATACAAACCCACGAACTTTTGGTAGCGGTCCAACAAATGGATTTTTAGAAGCAGAACGGGATAAATCAATTACAATATCATTTGAATTTGCAGACGGTGTTGTGCTAACCCATTCAGCTCCAATTAGCTGGAGTATAGGAACAATCAAATTTTTAGAACCACAGTACATGGTAGGTAATACTGGAACAATTCGAGTAATTGATCCTGACATGAATCTTAACCCTGAAACAATTGATCACATTCCAGTTAAGATTTCATCTGATTCTGACATTGCAGGAGTCACAGTTAACGCATTAGAAACAGGCAAAGATTCAGGAGTTTTTGAAGAAAAGATAATCTTTGCACAAAACTCTGTTTCTAGTGGAAACAGATTGTTTGCAATTCCTAGTGATACATTATATGCAAAATATGAAGACCGTACACTTCCTCAACCATACAACATATCTGACGAATTAGATATAATTGCCACATCTTCTTTTGAATCAAACGTTCCTGCCATGGAACGCATTGCAATTGAAAAACCAATTGCCACTGATCGTTCTGGAAATGCCTTAGAGGAACTTTATGTAAACAATCAATTGCAAATAGTTTCTAAAATAATGAATACTCAGAACTTTGGTCAAAACTTTGTGCACATTGTGCAAATAACTAATGAGAATGGAATTATAGTTTCATTGACTTGGATTGAAGGACAGTTTGATGCTAACCAAAAATTAGAATTGTCACAATCATGGATGCCAGCCAAAACGGGGGAATACAGAGTTGAAACATTTGTATGGAATTCTTTGAAAAAACCAACTCCAATCTCCTTTCCTAATTCTCAGACATATTTTGTTCAATAATCATGCTTGAAATAATGGCTGAGCATTTTTATAGTGAATCTACTTTTAAATCGAAAGATGACTAAAACGATATCTACTATACTATTTTTGATTACAATTCTAATGAGCTCAGGAATAGTTGCTTCAGTCGACTTGATTCAAGATGCAGAGGCAATCAAGAGCAAAGGAACTTCAACTCCAAGGTATGGCTCACAAACCAAAAACTTGGTTTGTGGAGATAGATTATGTTCTGAGATAGAAGAAACTACTCAACCAAAGAAAGAAGTTGCACCCGCACCAAAAACAGAACCAACACCACCTACTCCAAAAACAGAAACAAAAACACAACAAACAATGGATAAAGTTGATCATGGTTGGAAATACTCATCTGGAACTATAACATCAACACAAGATCCTGGCATTGGTCATGAAACACATCAGCTTGCAATCATTTTGCCACCAACATCAAATGTATACAAAGGAATTTTATCATATGATGCATCTGAACCAATTCAACTAATTGCACTTCATGGTCCATTAGAAAAGGGTCAAGAAAAAGGACAAGCAATTTGGACTCCAGATGGCAAAACAAAATATGCTTTGACACTAATTGATCCTCAAACATCTATGGGAAGCTGGGTCTTTACTGGCAATGCACTAGCAGTACATACACTTCATTCAGATAAATTCACTGTAAGCTATTCTGTAAGCTATATGGAAAAAGAAAAAACAAGTACAGTTTTGACTGGTACAATAGATTCTACAAAAGATCCTGGCATTGGTCATGAAACACATCAGCTAGCCATTATCTTGCCACCAAGTGCCAGCCCATACAGTGGACTGTTGACATATTCTGCATCTGAACCTGTTCAACTTGTAGCACTCCACGGTCCATTATCTGAAGGTCAAGACAAAGGCCAAGCAATATGGACTCCAGATGGCAAAACAAAATTTGCTTTGACACTAGTTGACAGTAATGCTGCAGGAACATGGGCATTTGCAGGAAACGCACTAGCGGTACATACATTTAATCAAGAACAATTTACCGTAAGTTACTCTGTTGTTGCAGGACAATAAAACCAATCATCTTCTATTTTTAGAAAAAGTATAATTTCTACGTGATTATTAAATACAAAAATTCAATAATTTTTTTAGATGGGCACAAAAACCAGAACAATTCCCTTAATCTTGATTCTAGCTTTTTCGTTTCCGGTAGCTTTTGGAGATAACGGAATCACTGTAAGTACTGATAAACAATTCTATGAAACTGGGGAAACACTATCAATATCTGGACAAATTGAAGTGAAAAAAATGCCAATTTTAGCACTCAGAATATTTGATCCTAGTGGTTCTATTCTTACTGCAAATAATGTAGAGATACAAGAAGATAATTCATTTTCAAAAACAGTTTCACTTGACTCTCCATTTTATGATGAATCAGGAATCTACAAAATAACAATTGACTATGGAAAATTGAAAAAAGAAACAACGTTTGAGATAATATCTAATAATGTAGTTGATATTCCAATTATTAAAGAACCTGAAAAAATAATTTCAGAAGTAACTAGCCTAGTCTCTGACAAAAAAACCTACACTGATAATGATACAATTACTATTTCAGGTACAGTTTCTTCAGTTGATGATGCAACAGTACTAGTTGGAATTTATGATCCGTTTGGGCTTCCAACAGGATTTTATTTTGGTGACATCAACCCTAAAAATGAATTTACGGTTAGTTTCCTAGCAAAAGCAGGTGTAAATTTCAAAATTGATGGAACTTACACAGTTCTTGCCCATTATGGTGAATCTAAAAGTCAAGTTTCATTTGACTTTGTAGAATCAATTCAAACAGAAATAGTTGATGAACCAGAAGAAACTGAAATAATTGAAAAAGAAATTCCAGAGCCAAAACAACCTAAAGTAACTGAAAAAGAGGTGCCAAAACCATCTCCAAGCATTATAGTTAAAGAAAAAGTAACTGAAACAAAAGACACAAACAAAAATGAAAAACAATCACCAAAAGTAGTCGAGAAAAAACCTGTTAATGCAGATAACTTATCAGTTGAGGATGTTGAGCTTGGAATTTTGTTGAACCAGATCACTCTTCATTGTGATCAAAGTGAGTACATGGATACAGTATCATATTATGATGGAATGGGACCTGCAATGATTAGACTTTGTAAGTACTCTGATGCAATAACTTTTTTTGATAAAGAATTGAAAAATGATCCAAACAATGTAGAAATTTTAACTAACAAGGGAGCTGCCCTTGCAAAACTTGGGCATTTTGAAGAAGCAATTCTTTATTATGATAACGCACTTGATATCAATCCATCATTTGTTCCAGCTTTAAACAATAAGGCAAACGCATTATCAAAATTAGGCGAATTTGACAAGGCAATCGTTGTTTACAATATTGCTAAAAATTTAGAGCCAAATAACAAAATTCTAGACAAGAATCTTGCCATTTCAAAAACAAAATTTAGTTCTTTAGAGAAAAACAAAGAACAAACACTTGAACCACCCATACAAATTTCTAAAAATGAAAAGATTGAAAGAATTGCAGAAATAAAATCGGAAAAAAAATCATCATCTCCTGATTTGTTAGAACAAATAGGAATTGTTTTTTCTTCTCTTGGAAGTATATTTGGCTTCCATTAACGAAATCAATTTTTTATTAACAAAAAATCAATAAAGCTAATAAAGGCCTCATAATAGATTCGTCTATACAAGGTGAATTAATGAGCAAATTACTTGAAAAAGCACTAAAAGATGCTATTAAAGAAGACAAGTGTATACTAGGCTCAAAACAGGTTTTAGGTTCATTAAAAGATTCAAAATTAGTAGTCTTCTCAAATTCAGTTCAAAAAAACACAAACGAAAAAATTCAATCAGATGCAAAAAAAGCAAAAATTCCAACAATGCAATTCACAGGTTCTTCAGTAGCACTTGGAAAACTTTGTGGAGTGCAATTCAGAGTTTCAACCGCTTCATTTAGTTCTCTAAGCGATTCAAACATCAAGTCCATTCTTAAAGAAGCTGAAACAAATTAATGATGATAAAAATTTTACAAGCAAACTATTATGATGAAAGTTTAAATGAGACGGACATGCCTTCGAGAGAAACGGAGTGAATATGACACAACAAATCAAACTAACAACTGATCAAATGCGAATGATGTCGCTATTTCAAAACGTTACTGGCGCAACAGCCCGTGATTGTGTTGAAGATGAAAAACAAAATCGAATTATTTTTGTTGTGAATGCAGGGAAAATGGGTTTAGCAATCGGCAAAGGTGGGTCTCACATCAAATCTCTTCAAAATATTATAAAGAGAAATGTTGAATTAGTTGAGCATGATGAAGACCCAACAAAATTTTTGAAAAACATCTTAAATGCCAAACTTGTTTCTGAAGTTAAATTAAATGAAAGACCGGACGGTTCTATGCAAGCAATTGTTTTAGTCGATCCAAGAAAAAAAGGAATTGTTGTTGGACGTGAAGGTCGTAATGCGGAAAAAGCAAGACTGCTTGCAAAAAGATATTTTGATATTACAAGTGTTTTGATTAATAGTCCAGAAAAAACAACATTGGAGTTGTGATACTATGGCAAAGTCTCCTCTTGGTTTATTTGCAGGCAGAGTACTGAAAGCAAAAAAGAAGAGACAGCGTTGGTCTATCTCTACATACAAGAGAAGAAAATTAGGATTAGACAGAAAGGCAAATCCACTTGGTGGTGCTCCTCAAGCAAGAGGAATTGTTTTAGAAAAAGTTGGAATTGAAGCAAAACAGCCAAACTCTGCAGTCAGAAAATGTGTTCGTGTTCAATTAATTAAAAATGGCAAGACAATTACTGCATTTTTACCGCGAGACGGCGCGATGAACTTTATCGATGAACATGATGAGGTTCATGTTGAAGGAATGGGGGCAACGCAGGGTGGTGCAATGGGAGATATTCCAGGTGTAAGGTTCAAAGTATTCAAAGTAAATGATACCTCCTTACATGAACTAGTGATAGGCAAGAAGGAAAAACCAAGGCGATAGTCAATGACAGAAACTCAAAACTTGTTGTTATTTAGAAAATGGGATCTTTCAGAAATTGAGATTAAAGACCTTGGATTAAAGACTGCAATTTCACTAAAAAAAATGATCATGCCTCATACATATGGCCATTCTGCTCTAAAACGATTTAACAAAGCTGAAGTAAACCTTGTGGAACGTTTAGCAAACAAATTGATGCATTTTGGTAAAAAATTTTCAAAAAATACTGGTAGGATGGCTGGCAAGAAAATTAGTGCGTTTAATACTGTTAAAGCTGCACTTGAAATCATTCATCTAAAAACAGGAAAGAATCCTGTTGAAGTTTTGGTTAGAGCTGTAGAATTTTCTTCACCAAACGAAGACACCACTAGAATTGTTTATGGTGGAACAGTTTATCACGTGTCAGTTGATGTGTCACCAATTCGTCGTGTAGACCTTGCTTTGAGATTTATTGCAGATAGTGTAAAAGAGGCAACATTTTCAAACCCAAAAGCAATCGAGGAGCATTTAGCAGAACAACTCATCCTGGCATCAACAAACGATCCAAACGCTCCATCTGTAAAGAAAAAACACGAGCTAGAAAGAATAGCACAAGCTTCTAGGTAAAATAGTAGCCCGAGGCAGATTCGAACTGCCGTCCCCGCGTATCCTCTCCTGAGATCCAGAGCGCGGAATCCTTAACCTGAAAATCATTTGGCCACTAGACTATCGGGCTACTGAACAAGTTTTTGCAATTTTAGAATATAATGATTTAGTTATACGAAAAATTAGACTATTTCATTCTAGCTTCATGAATTGCAGTTGCATAATCACAATCTGCTTTTAATCTCATGTATGGAATTAATCTGTAATGAATTGAGTAAAGATCATTCTCCTTGAAGAGAATTCCTTTTTGCACCAGTGATACCAATCCTCTTGAAGTAGCGGTAACATTCACATTCTTTTTTGTGCAAACCTCATCACGCTTTATTTGATATTGCTTTAGTGTGAATGCAACATCATTAATTTCAAGAATTAATGGCCATACTATTTCAGACCACACAAATCTTCGATTTGCAGTAGCTGAAGCATATTTTCCTTTATCGCTCAACATTAATAACATCTAAAAATCTAGTTATAACTCAATAGTTGTCACAAAATGAAATTGAAAAATCTCTTACACTTTTAGAGAAAGATTGGGATATTGACCCGATTTTACGAGATTTTATGTTGGGAAAAATTCAGGACGTGGGTGATTTTCCCAAAAAAATCAAAGATGTAGTCTTTCACATTCCCTATTTGCTAAAAGAAAAAAAATACATTTTATGGAAATGTTACTGGCCTGACTGTCACAACTGTTGTGAACGACAGGGAAGGCTGCCACTAACATCAGATGATTTAATTACAATTGGCAAAGGAATGAAATACCAAAAAACATCTGATTTTGTAAAAAATGAAACAATCACCACAACTTGGAGCGAAGCTGGACCATCAGGACAATCCACTACACTAACTACAATTAACTTGAAAAGAAAAAATGACGAGACTGCCGCAGAAGATGGCACACACATTTCATGTAGATTCCTAGATGACAAGGGAGCATGCAGCATTCATCCAACAAGACCTGGCGTTTGTTATCTGTATCCGTTTTCTACATGGCTTGAAAGCGAAAAGGGAAAAGCACGTGTTCATGCAACATACCAGTTTACAGGTGACTGCCCTGGATTTTATTTAGCAGAAAATGTTGATCCAATGAAAGAAGTTCTAGATGACTATTCTACAATAATTTATGATTATAACATGAAATCAAGCAGAACTGTGAGAGAAAACTTTGGCTCTGTGACCTTTGGTTAAGCCTTTGCAACTTTCATTAAATCGCGCATGTGAATTTCCATTCCAAATCGCTCTTCATTTTTTTTCATGTACCTGAAAATTGCTAGAACGTCTGGGAGGGATTTTATGATGCTAAAATCTTTATGAATTTTTTTTCTGACAAACTTGAAGACCTTGCCGTAAATTTTGAAATACTCTAAAACTTCCTTTTCATATTTTTCATTGTTGCCAAGATTTTTTACAAAAATGTCTGCGCAAACCATACTTGGAATGATTCCTTCGCCAAGCAACGGATATACCGTACCAATTGATTCGCCAACACCAACAACTTTGCCTTTGTAGAATGGTCTGCAAAGATCCGGTGTTGCAAGTCTTATTGGTCTGCCAACAGTTTTTGTAATTTTGCCGCCATATTTTTTGAAAAACTTGTCAGTCTCTACAACATGTTGCTTGTTATAGTCTCCTGCACCAATGTGTGCTACCTTTTCACCAAGCGGGAAATACCAGAAATATCCACTCATTCCAGGAAATGGTTTAATGTAAAAATCATCAAATGGAACCTTGTCTTCATATTCAATTTTGTATTCATATGTTGGCAAAAAGAAATCTCGTTCTAGCTTTGGAAGATACATCCTGTGAAAGCCAGTACAGTCAACTATAATGTCAAATTCTTTTTCTAAATCCTCAAGCTTTGGGGCGGTTCCGTAGTGAACTGTACAATCTTTAACAAAGTCCTTGATAAGACCAATCTTGTTGTATGTGCACAATCCGTGCAGCCCAATCTGAAATCTTTCTTGGTTGTTCATATCTACATTCATGGCCTTTCCGTCATGAATCACATATTTTGAAAAATCAACTCCGACCTTGTTGCACAACTCTGTCATTGTACTTCTTATGGTGCCCCATGCGCAGATTGAATCATGTTTGTCTTCTGACATTCTTTCAAAACCTACAACCTCGTGATCATCTTTGAGTCTGGCCATCAAATAGCTTCCAGCAACACCTATTCCACAAACCGCAATCTTCATTTTATTTCACGTCTGATATGGCCTAATAAATAGAATGTTTCAGATCTTGTATGGCGCCAATAACTAACTAGAATTAAACAGTTTTTTGTAATCTCTAAATTATGATTTTAATTGTTTTTCTTGCCTGTTTTTTATTACTAGTTCTATTATCAAACCAGCAACTATTACTGATAATACTGCAACAATTGGCCACAAAAAATCAAATGTTGGCTCTGTAGCTGGTGGAATACCTTCTGCAGGGATGCTTTGCATCAATGCTTCGGGTTCAGCCTCTCTTAGTGCTACATCTGCATCTCCTGTCTTCATGGCCATCTCTGCCCCCTCATCCTGCGTTGCCTGTTCGTTAGCTATGGTTGGAA
>Ga0299906_10000009_pt1 | contig 193891 bp, 186 predicted proteins | sample RVTome_14_FD_200259 | JGI IMG/M metagenome (GOLD analysis project Ga0299906, IMG submission 200259) | Soil microbial communities from uranium-contaminated site in the Upper Colorado River Basin, Wyoming, United States - RVT145D125 (version 2) ...
CCCAGGTAAGGTTCTTCGCGTTGCTTCGAATTAAACCACATGCTCCACCGCTTGTGCGGGCCCCCGTCAATTCCTTTGAGTTTCAGCCTTGCGGCCGTACTCCCCAGGCGGGGCACTTACTGTGTTAACGACGGCACCGAGGGGGTCGCTCCCCCCGGCGCCTAGTGCCCATCGTTTACGGCGTGGACTACCAGGGTATCTAATCCTGTTTGCTCCCCACGCTGTCGCGCCTCAGCGTCAGCAACGGCCCAGCTGGCCGCCTTCGCCACCGGTGTTCTTCCTGATCTCTACGCATTCCACCGCTACACCAGGAATTCCGCCAGCCTCTACCGTGCTCCAGCCCGACAGTCTCGAAGGCCGTGCTACGGTTGAGCCGCAGCATTTCACCCCCGACTTATCGGACCGCCTACGCGCCCTTTACGCCCAGTAATTCCGGACAACGCTCGCACCCTCTGTATTACCGCGGCTGCTGGCACAGAGTTAGCCGGTGCTTCCTTTGGAGGTACCGTCAGAACTTCGTCCCTCCCGACAGTGGTTTACAACCCGAAGGCCGTCATCCCACACGCGGCGTCGCTGCGTCAGGCTTTCGCCCATTGCGCAAGATTCCCCACTGCTGCCTCCCGTAGGAGTCTGGGCCGTGTCTCAGTCCCAATGTGGCTGGCCATCCTCTCAGACCAGCTACCCGTCGTCGCCTTGGTGAGCCGTGACCTCACCAACTAGCTGATAGGGCGCGAGGCCCTCCTTCGGCGCATTGCTGCTTTCACCCCCAAGCCAGGAGGCCCGGAGGTCGTACGCGGTATTACCCGGCCGTTGGGCCGGCTATCCCCCGCCGAAGGGCAGGTTCCTCACGTGTTACGCACCCGTTCGCCACTAAGTGAGCAGAGCAAGCCCCACTCACTTCGTTCGACTTGCATGTGTTAAGCACGCCGCCAGCGTTCGTCCTGAGCCAGGATCAAACTCTCCAAGAGTTCGATGCTACAGCTCAACGAACAACCAGTCGGTTGTCCGGATGATCCGAGATTGCACCCTCGACGAACCGGCTCGATCCGGCTCGCGTCAGAGGGTCCGCACCCCAATCCGATTCCCCATTCCCATCGCTTGTCAAAGAGCGAAAAAAACCGCCGCCGTCGGCTCGCGCCATGGCAGCCTCTCAAGGTAACCGGCACCCTCCACGGGGTCAACCCCGCCGTCAGCCCCAAATGACCCGACCGCAACCACTTGCGACCCCCAGCTTCTGCTTCAGGACAAGACCCACCTCCTCGGGCCGAAGCCGGCCCGGGCCCATCACGCCGACGCCTCAGGGGCCCGCGCCCCGCGGGCGCGGGGCAAGCGTCCGAGCAGGCGCAGCAACCCATCGAGAATCGTGAGCGGATGAGGGGGACAGCCGGGAATCCAGAGGTCGACGGGCAGGTCCGGGGGCACGCCGTTGCCCACCTGGGGACTGCCGCGGAAGGGACCGCCGCTGATCGCGCACGCACCCACCACGATTACCAGGCGGGGATCCGGGATGGCGTCATATGTGGCGTACAAGGCGTCACGCATGTTGAGGCTGACGGATCCGGTCAGGACCAGGGCGTCCGCGTGCCGAGGCGACGCAACGAACTGCACGCCGAAGCGGGCCAGGTCGAAGACCACATTCCCCAGCGCGACCAACTCGGCCTCGCACCCGTTGCAGCTCCCGGCGGAGACCGAGCGGAGCCGAAGCGAGCGCCCAAACAGCCGGCGGGACTCCCCTTCCAGCTCCCGGGCGAGCTGGAGTTCGCCTCGCCGGGTACCCAGGTCCTCCCGCCCGCGCACCGCCATCCGATGGTCGGTCGTAAAGCGGATGGCCCCCTCCGGGCAGGCCTCTGCCTCCTCCGGCGCAAAGAGCGAGGACCCGAGGTCGAGTCGGGGCCCGTCAGCCTCGAGCCGGACCAGCGGGGCCGCGGGGGGCTGGGCTCGACACGCCGCGCAGCCCCCGGTGCAGCGACGGTCGTCAAAGACAAGGCGGCCTCGAAAGCGAGCGGGCAGGGCCGCTTCCTGATCGGCGACCGGCAAGGTTCGGGTCCCCTGGCCTTTGCGGGTGCGGAGGTACTCGAGCATCAGAGATCGTGCCCCGCGTAGGAGAGGTTGAAGCTCTTGTTGCAGAGCGGAAAGTCCGAAATCTGGTTCCCGGGCATGACGGCGGCCAGGGCGCTCCAGTTGTGAAACGACGGATCGATCACCTTGTGGCGCCGGATGCCGCCGGCCGCGTCGGTGATCACGACATGCAGGATCTGGCCGCGCCACCCTTCACTCAGGGCTGCGACGAATTCCTCCGGGTGCAACCCCGCGCACTCGACCCGCACGGCGCCCCGGGGAATGCCGGCCAACTGTTCGATCACGAAATCCAGCGATCGCTGCACCTCGAGCCGGCGCACCAGGGTACGCGCCAGCACGTCCCCCGCCCACGCGGTGGCGACGGGAATGTAGGCGAAACGGAACAGGCCGTACGGATGATCCTGCCGCACGTCCCGCGCGATCTCGCAGGCCCGGGCCGGAGGACCCACGATTCCCAGCTCGAGGCATTGGCCTGAGGTGAGTACCCCGATCCCGTCCAGTCGGGCCTGAACCGAGGCGCTGTCCAGCATCAAGGACGCCACCGGGCCCACCTCGGCCCGAAGCCGGTCCAGTCGCTCGATCATTTCCGCCGCCATTTCGGGGGGGAGATCGATCCGGACTCCGCCAGGACGGACCAGCCCGCGGCCGTAGCGGTTACCGCTCAGCATCAGGAGAAGGTTCAGGCATTCCCCGCGCATGCGGCCGAAATAGGCGGCCGCGGGCTGGTAGGCCACGTCATTTGCGATCGCCCCCAGGTCGCCGAGGTGATTGGCCAGCCGCTCGAGCTCCAGGGCCAGGCCGCGAATCGCCTGGGCGCGGGGGGTCTTGCGCGACCGGGCGAGGGCCTCAAGCGCGCTGCAATGGGCCTCGGCGTGTCCGATGACCGTATCGCCCGCGATGGACTCCGCGATGAGCACCGAGCGCAGGCGATCCACCTGCTCCAGCAGACGCTCCACCCCCCGGTGCTGATACCCCAGGGCGATCTCCAACCCCAGGATCTCTTCGCCCTGGGCCCGATGGCGGAAGTGCCCGGGCTCGATGATGCCGGCGTGTACCGGTCCCACCGCCACTTCGTGCACGTCCTCGCGCTCGCTCTGGTTGAAGGGATGGGCGGGTGGGGCCTGGCCGGCCTGCGCCGTCCCGGGTGGTCCCTGATCCGGGGCATGGCGGCGCACCGGCTTGAGGCAGGGGTGGCCCTGCGGCAGGATGGCGCACTGCTCCGCAATCTCCCGCTCGAAGTAGTGCACCTGTGGGCAGTCGGGGGTCAGGGCCGGATAGGCGCCGGTCACGGTCGTCGTGGTCGCGCCGAGTTCGCCTCGCTGGTCGTGGGCCAGCAGCATGACCAGGGCGGTCGCCCCATGATCGCTCGGCATGCCGAAGAAGGCCGCAACGCGCCATCCCGCTTCGACCGCGTCCAGCGCGGTGCGTCGAAACGCCTCAACCGACTCCAGGGGCAGGCTCGCCATCGGGACGGCGCGTCGGTTCCGCAGGCCCAGCTCATCAAAGCGCATTACGGCACGCTCCCGCCGAGCACGCGGGCCGCATCCGCCAGGAGCGCCCGCAGGGGCATCGGAAGGTAGAGCCCCAGGAGCAGCGCCAGCGCGGTGAGGAACACGGTTCCTCCGACCAGCCAGGGACTCTCGCGCACCCGCTCGCCGGGGGCTCCGGTCTCGCGGTGCACGACCGCCAGAATCGCGCCGGCCATGCCGACAAACACCACCGCCAGGAGGAGCAACATCGCCAGGGCGACCCATACCAGGTCCTGCTGCACCGCCGCCCCCAGGATGGCAAACTCACTCACGAAGAGTCCGAAGGGAGGCGATCCGGTTACCGCGAACAAGCCGAGGACCAGCACGCTGCCCGAGATCGGGGCGCGCCGCAGGACGGAGCGCAGCCGGGTGGTTTCCGCCGAGCCGAACCAGAGCACCAGGTTCGCGACGGTGAGGAAGAGGAGGACCTTTGCGACCCCGTTGTTGATCACATGCAGGGCGGCCCCATAGCTCCCCACCCCACCGATCCCGAGCGCGATGGCGAGAATCCCCATGTGCTCGACGCTGGAATACGCGAGCAGCCGCTTGAGGTCGACCTGCCCCAGCATGAGTCCCGCTCCAACGAGCATCGACGCCAGGCCGAGGGCCAGAAGCGGCGGCCGAATGAAATCCCCCTGGCCCGCGGCCGTCATTACCGCGGTTACCCGGGCCAGGCCAAGAAACGCGCAACTGGTGAGACCTCCCGCCATCAGGGCCGCCACCAGGCCGGGAGCTTCGCCATAGGTGTCGGGCTTCCAGGAGTGCAGCGGGGCCAGCCCCATTTTCGTTCCGTAGCCCACCAGCAGGAACACGAAGGCGGCCCGGAGCAGGCCGGGGTGCAATGAACCGGCGGAGCCGAGCAGATCCTCCAGGACGAGGGGCCGACCCTGCGTCTGGGCGGCGGCGAGCACGAAGGTGCCCAGCAAGGCGAGCGCAATGCCGACCGAGGACAGCACCAGGTATTTCCAGACCGCCTCGAGCGAGCGTCGGTCGTGCCGGTGGAACACCAGCGGCGCCAGCGCCAGAGTGGTGGTCTCCATCCCGATCCAGAGCAAGGCCAGGTGTTGGGAGAGGGTCACCACGGTCGCGGCGGCGAGAAACCCCAGAAGGCAGGAGACAAAGACCCGCCCTCCGCGCGGGCGTTCCACGCCCAGATGGCCTACGGCGTAGACCGCGACCACCAGAAAGAGCAGGCTGACGGTGGACAGCACCAGCAGCCCCAGCGGGTCCACCCCGAGCCAGCCGCCCGGTCCTCGCGGCGCCGGGGCGAACCAGAAGCTCGCGGTGAGCCCCGAATGGAGCCCGGCGCCAAGGAGCAGACAAACGGATCGCCACTCACGCCGCCGAACGAAATACGCCACGGCGCTCAGCACCGCCGGGATCAGCACGAGGGCGAGCAGCATGCTCAATCCCGCAGCTCGGTGAGCCGGGCTGAATCGAGCGAGTCGAACTCCCGGTTGATGTGGAACACCACGATGCCCATGATGAACACGCCGACGAAGACGTCCAGCAGCACTCCAACCTCGACCAGGTTCGGGACTCGTTCCACCTGGCTCAGGCCGAAGACGAAAATCCCGTTCTCCAGGATCAGGTAGCCCACAACCTGCGTCAGAGCCTTCCGGCGTGTGGTGAGCACGATCAGGCCGATAATCACCGTCGACAGGGCGACCGGGACGATCAGGTCGCTCTCGAGCTCGGGGAGCGGAACGCTCGGGGCGATGGTAAACGCCAGGGCCACGGCCGCGGCGCCCAGCAAGAGCGATGTGGTGTAGCCGATCAGGGGCTCGATGTCGCGGCGTACGGCGGCGTCCCGGATCGCGCGGGTGAGAAACGCTGGCAAGAGGATGGACTTGACGACCAGGGTCCCGAGTCCAAGGCCGACGATATGGCCCGACCAGCCGTAGAGCGCCAATGGCAACGACGCCAGGAGCAATCCCTGGATTGCCGTCGCGCGAATCGCCGAACTCAGGCGGGTGGTTCCGAGCACCCACAGGTCGGTCAGGACCACGAGCAGCAGCAGGAGTTCGTGCAGCGGTCTCATGTCATGCTCACCGAATCAGCAGGACCAAGCCGAAGCCCACCAGGGCCAGCGCGGCGACCAGCAGATGGGGAATGCGCTGCATGCGGAGCCGCGCCATCACGGACTCGACGACGCCCACGGCAATCCCAACCAGCAGGAGGCCCGCCGCGAGGACCAGGAGGGCCACGCCGGGCGCCAGGCCGGCCCGCGGAAGCAGCACCGCGACGAGCAACGCGGCGAACAGCGAGAGCTTCAACGCCGCAGCGTAGAGAATCAACGCCAGATCGGGGCCGCTGTGATCGAGCGCCATGACCTCGTGGATCATGGTCAATTCGAGGTGGGTGAGGGGATCGTCCACGGGGACCCGGGCGTTCTCCGCCAGCAGCAGAACGAACAGTCCCGCGAGCGCAAGGAGGAGCGAGGGGGCTGCCCTGCCCCAGGCCGACCCGAGTGGTGCTCCGAGCATCGTCTCCAGTCGCAACTCCCCGGTCGAGACGGCCAGCACCGTGAAGCACAGGTACAGCGCCGGTTCCCCGAACGCCGCGATCGTGACCTCCCGGCTGGCCCCCATGCCCTCGAAACTCGACCCGGTGTCCATGGCGGCGAGGACCAGGAGAAAGCGCCCGAGCGCCAACAGTCCCGCGAGGGCGACAAGGTCCCCGGGGAATCCCAGCGGCGCGGCGCGGCCGTCGAGCGGCAGCAGCCCGGTGGCCAGCAGCGTCGTCGCCAGCAGGGCGATCGGGGCCAGGCGAAACAGCACCGTAGTGGGGTCACTGTACACCACCCCCTTGCGCCAAAGCCTGGCAAGGTCGGCGTACAACTGGAACACGGGGGCGCCCCGGCGCCCGGTGAGGACCGATTTGACGCGATTGGCCACGCCGGGGACCAGGGGCGCGAGGAGAGCGAGCATGAGCGGGCCCAACGCGGCTGACACGGTCACCGGCCGCTCGCAAGGCGCAGGTAGAGCAGCAGCGCGAGAACGGTCAGAATGACATAGCCGAGGTATTGCTGCAATCTGCCGGCCTGGATTCGTCGAAGCCAGGTCGTGGCCTGACGAACACGGCGCCAGAGAGGTTGCCCGACGCGATCGAAGACGGGATCGCGTGGCGGGAGCACGGAGGGTGGCCCGGCGGCCGGGAGACGCACGCCCGCCGCCGGACCGAAGGTGGTCAGCAAGGGGCGGGCGTACGACGCTGCGGTGTACTGCATCCGGCTGGTGACCGGCGTGTAACCGCAGGCCCAGGTGGGTGCGGTCCGCGGGAGGCGGGCCCGGCCCGCGGACCGGCGCAAGACCCACACGGCCAGGGTCACCCCTGCCAGTCCGAGCGCCAGATAGCTGATGGCAACCGCCCCCCGGGTGAAAACCGCCGCGCCCGGCGCCGCCGCGCCGCCGGTCAGCACCGCAGCCCCCCGGCCGGCGGCGCCGACAGCGACCGAGGCGAACAGCCCGACAGCGACGCAGGCTGCAGCCAGACCAAGCTGCGGCAGCACCAGCCCGGTTTCGTTCGCGGTTGCGCGGGACACCGCGTCCTCCCGGGGCCGTCCGAGGAACACCGCCGCGTAGACCTTCGTGAAGCAAGCGAGCGCCAGCGCTCCGGAGAGCGCCAGGCCCGCCGTCAGAGACGGGGCGACTCGCAAGGGGCCCGGCGCGTCGGCGCTGCGCAGGAGTCCGCCAAACAGCAGCCACTCGCTGACGAACCCGTTGAGGGGCGGCAGCCCCGAAATTGCCAGGGCTCCTATCAGGAAGGCGCCGGCGGTCCAGGGCACTCGGCGGGCCCACGCGCCCAAACGCTCCAGATCCTGGGTCCCGGCGGCTCGTGCCACCACTCCCGCGCCCAGAAACAGCAGGCTTTTGAAGAGACCGTGGTTCAGCGTGTGGAGCAGCGCACCCGTGAATCCCAGGGCGGCCACCGCCGGCTGTCGGTAGGCTAACCCGAGGGAGCCCAGTCCGAGGCCAAGCAGGATGATCCCGATGTTCTCCACGCTGTGGTAGGCGAGCAGTCGTTTGAGGTCATGCTGCGCGAGCGCCCAGATGACGCCCAACAAAGCTGACGCGAGCCCCAAGAACAGCACCAGCCATCCCCACCAGGCCGGCGGCGGGCCAGCCAGGGCAACCACGCGGAGCAGGCCGTATATCCCGGTCTTGATCATGACTCCGGAAAGCAGGGCGGAAACGTGCGATGGCGCCGCCGCATGGGCGCCGGGTAACCAGAAGTGGAAGGGCACCATGCCCGCCTTGATGCCGAATCCGGCCAGCGCAAGAGGCAACACCAACGACGTCCCCGTGGCGGCCACGCCGAGGGCGGGAAGCTCCTGGAAGGCGGCACGGAGGTTTCCACCGCTCCAGGCCGCGAACATCGCGAGCAGGGCGAGGGTGGCTGCGTGGGTCAGGACGAGGTAGAGGAATCCCGCGCGACGGACCTGCGGGTCTTCGGAATGGTAAACCACCAGGAAGTAGCCCGTGACCGCCATGGTCTCCCAAGCGACGAGGAAGCTCACGATGGTGCGGGCGGTGACGACCCCCACCATGGCGGCGAGGAGGGTTGCCACGAGCAGATGCGCAGCGGCCACGCGGCGCTGGTCCGTTTCCTCCCGAAGGTAGGCCAGGCCGAAGGCGGACGCGGGGGCGCCGATCCCGAAGACGACCAGCAGGAACCAGGCGGACAGGGCGTCGAGCCCGAAGAGCGCCGGATTCCCTGGCCCCGCGGCCTGGAGCCACGCGGCGGCATCGGATCCATCGACCAGGAAGGCGACAGCTGGAACAATGCCGACCGCGCAGCCCCCGCTGAGGAACCAGGCATAGAACCGGGCGGCGGATTTCGGGCGGGAGCCCAAAAGGAGCCCCCCAACCCCCCCGGTGAGCAGCAGCAAGGTTGCTATCCCCACTGCGATCACGTCAGCGGCTCCGGTGCGAGGCGACGGCGGCGCTGAAGGGGGATCATGCGCACAGGCTCACGCCGGCCTGCTGCGCACGGCGAACTGCCCCGTGGTCAGGACCTCGAGCTCGCGCACTCTCGCGAGCAGTTGGGGTGTCGGAGCGCGATCGCGGAGAAGGTCGCGAAGCCGAGTGTCATGCAGCACGAAGCTCAACTCCGCCAGGATCCGGAGGTGTTCCGGGACGCTCGAGGTGACGAGCACGAAGATCGCGTGGACCGGCTGGCCGTCGATGGAGTCGAAGTCCACAGGATGGCGAAGCAGGAAGAGCGACACAAACGGTTGCTCGACATGAAGGAGCACCGGGTTTCGGACATGGGGGATCGCGATCCCCTCGCCGATCCCCGTCGAGCCCATGGCCTCCCGGGCCTCGAGAATAGCCAACAGATGCTCGCGATCGACCTCCTGGGGCAGCGGTAGCTGGCGCACCAGGTCCGCCAGGACGGCGTCCTTGGTAGTCCCACTGCTGTCGCGGTGAACCCCCCCGACCTCGAGCAGACGGGAGAGGAGCGGAGTCGGTTCTGGACTGCGCCGGGCGTCCTGCAGCAGGCTCCGAGAGGCCGGCAGGCCCTGCTCGACCGCCCATTCCCACACTTCGATCGCATTCAGGTGCAGCCGTTCATCCACTCGATGAACCGGGAGACCACGCTCGGCAATCCAGCGCCGGACGGTCGACTCGTCCACGTTGAGGTATCCCGCCGCCTGTCGGAGCGAGAGTTTCATCCGCCGTGTGCGTACGAGGTCTGGCCGGCGAGCCCAAGGGAGCCGACCCACCGAGCGGTCAACCGGATGCGACGATGCGCGGCGTGCGAAAGGAGGAATCGGGTGCCGACGAGGAGTGGCATGAATCGGGGTGGAGTATTGGGCCGGGAGGCGCCGGTGTCAACGGGGATACGCTCGAAGCGAACGTCGGACCCGGGCTAGGAGGTCGGCGGGTTGAACCCTTCGCCCGAGGCTTCGATCCAGGAGCGCATGTAGCCGGGGTCCTCCACTTCGAGCACGTCCCTGGCCACGTGCAGCGGCCGGAATGTGTCCATCATGACCGCCAGCTCTTCGGTGCCCTTGGCGCCGATGCTCGCTTCCGCGCGCCCGGGATGTGGCCCGTGGGGGATCCCGTCCGGATGCAGGGTGATGCTGCCGTACTCGATGCCCTTGCGGCTCATGAACTCGCTGGAGGCGTAATAGAGCACCTCGTCCGAGTCGACGTTGCTGTGGTTGTACGGCGCGGGCACGGCGTTGGGATCGAAGTCAAAGGGCCGGGGACAGAAGGAACACACCACGAAGCCGTCGCCCTGAAAGGTCTGATGGACCGGCGGCGGCTGGTGGATCCGTCCCACGATCGGCTCGAAGTCGTGGATGTTGAATGCCCAGGGATAGTAGAAGCCGTCCCAGCCGACGACGTCGCACGGGTGATGATCGAGTGTCAGCTCGGTGAGTCCCTCGTACTGCTTGATCAGAATGCTGAACTCGCCCTTCTCGTCGAAGGTCCTGAGCTCGGTCGGCCGCCGGAAGTCCCGTTCGCTGTAGGGCGCGCCTTCGACAATCTGCCCGAACTCGTTGCGGTAGCGTTTCGGAGTCCGGATGTAGCCCCGGCTTTCGATGATCAGCAACCGGGTCTCTCCCGCCTGCATCACAAAGCGGTGCAGAATGCCCCGATGGATGACCAGGTAGTCGCCTTCCCGGTAGGGGAGGTCGCCGAACTGGGATTCCAGCACCCCGCTCCCCGCGCTGACATAGACGACCTCATCGGCTTCCGCGTTCCGGTACCAGTGCTCGTCCTGTCGGTCGGGCCGGACGAAATGCATGGCGACGTCGTTGTTGAACAACACCGGGCGGCGATCGAGGGTCGGGCTGCCGCCGGCCGGGAGCCGGGCGGTGCGGAAGTGGCGGTGGCGGAGTGCGCGGTCGGGATCCGGCTCGTAGCGGAGATCCTTGAGCCGCCGCACCGCCTTCACCATGGTGGGCGGGTGCACGTGATACAGCAGCGAGGCCGGTCCCACAAATCCCTTGTTCCCCATGAGCTGTTCCGGATAGAGCGCGCCCGACGGGCTCCGGAAGACCGTGTGACGTTTGCGCGGGAGCTGGCCGAGGGAATGGTAGAAGGGCATTTGGCGAGGACGATGGAGGACGATGGAGGACGATGGCCTTCAGGACCTACAGATTGCCGCGGGCGGCCTGTTCGCGCTCGATCGCCTCGAAAAGGGCCTTGAAGTTCCCCTTGCCGAAGCTCCTGGCCCCCTTGCGCTGGATGATCTCGTAAAACAGGGTCGGCCGGTCCTGCACCGGTCGGGTAAAGATCTGGAGCAGATACCCCTCGTCGTCGCGATCGACCAGCACGCCCAGCTCGCGCAGAGGGGCCAGGTCTTCGTCGATCGCGCCGACCCGGTCCAGCACGGTGTCGTAGTAGGCGTCCGGCACCCGCAGGAACTCCACCCCGCGGTCACGCAGCAGGGTGACCGCCTGGATAATGTCGCTGGTGGCAACGGCCACGTGCTGCACGCCGGGTCCACGGTAGAACTCGAGGTATTCGTCGATCTGGCTCTTCTTCTTGCCGGCCGCGGGTTCGTTGATCGGAAACTTGATGCGCTGGTTGCCGTTGGCCATCACTTTCGACATCAGGGCACTGTACTCGGTGGAGATATCCTTGTCGTCGAAGGAGATCAGCTGGGTGAAGCCGAGCACATCGCGATAGAAGGCGACCCAGTCGTTCATCTTGCCCAGTTCGACGTTGCCGACGCAGTGGTCGACGTACTCCAGGCCAACCCGCGGGACGTCGACCCGACTGCTGAGCGGCACGAAGCCCGGCAGAAAGGCGCCGTGGTAGGCCTTGCGCTCGACCAGGGAATGCACCGTGTCGCCGTAGGTGCGGATGGCGGCCTTGACCACCTTGCCGTCCTCGTCCTCGAACACCTTGGGCTCGCGCCAGACCTGGGCCCCCCGCGCGATGGCCTTCTCGTAGGCCGCCGTGGCGTCGTCCACCCCGAAGGCGATGTCCTTGACCCCGTCGCCATGGATCCGGATGTGCTCGGCGATCCAGTGGTCGGGCTGCAGGGGCGTGGTGAGCGCGAGGCGGATCTTGCCCTGGCTCAGCACATAGGTGGAGAGGTCCCTGGAGCCGTTCTCGGGACCCCGGTACGCGATGAGCTGGTACCCCCAGCAGTGCTGATAATAGGCGGCCGCCTGGCGGGCGTTCCCCACCAGCAGCTCGAGGTAATCGGTGCCGTTGATGGGGAAGGTGTCGGTGACCTGTGGTTCGGTCATCGTTTGCGTGCCCATGGCCGCCTCCACGCGGTGGGTTCGGGTTCCCGCCCAAATGTAATGGAGGTGACGGCAGGGGTGGCCGGGCCGGACTCCTTCCTTCTCAGAGCCTGGCTCAGGTCACGCCGTGGCGGCGGGGCCCCCGCCCTCCACGATCGCCAGGCCGGCCTGGCGGAGCCCCTCGATCAGCCGTTCCAGGAGGCCGCTCGCGTAGTGCCAACTCTCGATATTGGCGCGGGCGTGCCTCGCGAAGTCCGGGTCGATCACAAGTAACTCGTCGACCGCCCTGCGGGCCTGCAACGCGCGCCCCAGGTACGAATTGCACGCGGCGACGGCGACCGGGACCCAGAACAGGCCCGGCATGTTGACCTGCATGGCCCGGGCGAGCGCCTGCTCGTACTGCCCGGCTTGAAAGTGCTCCCACAGCGGCCCGAAGTGATACCAGCCCGCATGGTGTGGGTTCATCTCAATGGCCCGGCGCACGATAGCCGCACCCCGCTGATACTCCCCGATGTGCTCCAACTGAAGGCCGAGGATAGCCATCGTGTTGCCATCCCGCGCGTTGAGCGCCATCGCCCGCTCGGCGGCCGGGCGAAACGCGGACAGGTCGCGGCGGAAAAAGTGGGTTTGCGCCAGGATCTGATAGGCCAGTTGGCTGGTCCGATCGATCTCCACCGCCCGCTGGGCGGCGGCGAGGGCCCGATCCAGGGCTCGCGGTCGCTGGTTGAAGCCGAAGCCGGATTCATGGAGGCAGGACAGCGCCTGGCAGGCGCATAACTCGGCCTCCCCTGCTCCCCGCTCAATCGCGCGCTCGACCGCTTCCCGAAACCGGGCATGCTCGGACGGGGTGACGCGCTGGAGATACTCGAAGTGCCGGAGGACCCACTCGGCCGGTCCATAGTCGTCTTCCGATATGCCCGTGAGGACATCGCACATCGACCGAACCAGAGCGCCATAGCCATCCGCCACGGTGGCAACGATGCGATCCGCCAGGTCGTCCTGAATCTCGAAGACACCCGCCTGGGCGAGGTCGCGATCGTAGCTCTCGGACCAGATCGGCTGGTTCCGGACCGCGTCCACCACTCGGACGCTGAGACGGATCGCGTTTCCCGCTCGGCGGAGCTGCGCCCGGAGCAGGTAGCGAACGCCGAGGCGGGTCGCCGTCCCCAGCGTATCGGTCCCGGGCTCGGGCGAGCACGGGACCACGACCAGATGGGGGAACCGGGCGAGTCCGGCGGCGAGGTCGTCGGTCAGGCCTTCGGCGAGGGCCTCCAGGTCCTCATCACCATGCCCCTTAATGGGCAAGACGCCGAGTGCGAGGCTCGAGGTCCCCGTCCCCGTCCCCGTCCCGGCTCCGGCCGGCGAGCCCTCCGCGGGGGCGACCAGGGATGCTCCATCAAGGGCCGCGAGCCACGCCTCCGCGGACCCACTTCGATCGGCGGGGGACTTGGCCAGGAGCGCTTCCACCGCCCGCACGATATGCGGGGGCAATCCGGGACGGGCCGACTCGAGCGGGGGCACTGGATCCAACGCGTGCCGAGCCAGCAACACCAGCGCGGTTGAACCGCTGAACGGCGGCGTGCCGGCGAGCATCTCGTACACCAGGCAGCCCAGGCTGTAGAGGTCGCTCCGGGCGTCGAGCGCATCCGACCCCGCCGCCTGCTCCGGACTCATGTAGAGCGGCGTGCCGACCGCCATGCCGGTCTGGGTCAGCTTCTCCCCGCCAGCCTTGCTGACGGCCCTGGCGATCCCGAAGTCCGCCACCACCGCGTGGCCCCGCTCGAGTAACACATTCTCCGGCTTGATGTCGCGATGGATGACGCCCCGTTCGTGGGCGTAGCCCAGCGCTTCCGCGATCTCCCGCGCGAGGCGAAGCACGTCCGGCAGGGGGAGCTGCTTCTCACTCGTCAGCCGATCGCGCAACGTGTCGCCCTCGACGAAGGGCATCACATAGAACAGGAACCCGTCGGCATCGCCGGAATCGTAGAGGGGCAGGATATGGGGGTGGCGCAGGTTGGCCGTCGTCTCGATTTCCCGCAGGAACCGATCGGGCCCAAGGGCGCTGGCCAACTCGGGACGGAGGACCTTGATCGCGACCTGGCGATGGTGCCGCAGGTCTTCGGCGAGATGGACCGTGGCCATGCCACCCGCCCCGATTTCGCGCTCGAGGCGATAGCGACCGGCCAGAGCCGTGGCGAGGGCATCGATCATGAGATACGGAAAGGTATCCCCCAGGTTGGCCGTCGGGCGACCCGAGGCACCCGGTGGGCCAACCTGCGCGTGCGCGGCCGGATGCGCCCGGGAGGACTCGAACCTCCGACCCTCGGCTTAGAAGGCCGATGCTCTATCCAACTGAGCTACGGGCGCGCGCTGGAAAGGTAAGAGGGGGCCGGCACCTGTCTACTGCGCATTCGGTCGCGCCAGCACCCTGGCCCGGCCCAGGACGTCCGGGGCGCCAAGGCGGGTGGTCAGGTTCATGAACCCCTCGCGCGGGCCACGCCAGCGGAGCCGATCCACGGCGCTGAACAACGGGGCGTCCATGCGAAGCGTGGCGAGGGTCCGAAAGAGGTACGCCTCGTCCCGACGCGCCTCCAGGTTGGTCGAGAGCCGCACCGCGCCGCGAACGGACAGGTCCCAGGCGGCCGGGTCGGCTGGTATCGCCTCCAGGTCGCCGAAGCGGCCCAACACCGCGGCGGCCGACTTGGCCCCCCACCCCTGGATTCCGGGATAGCCGTCGGCGGAGTCCCCGACCAGCGCCAGATAGTCCGGAATCGACGCGGGCCCGACGCCGAATCTGCGGGTCACCCCCGCTTCGTCGCGGACCTCGCGGGCACGGCGGTCGAACTGCACGACACGGGTTCCGCTGACGCACTGGCAAAGGTCCTTGTCCGGAGTGCAGATCAGCACCTGCTCCACTCGGGGGTCCGCGGCCGCGAGGGCCGCCGCCGACGCCAGGGCGTCGTCCGCCTCCAGATCGACCATGGGCCAGACCGGCACGCCCATCATCTCCAGCGCGTGTTCCAGCGGATGGAACTGGGCGAACAGCGCAGGCTCGATGCCTTCGCCCGTCTTGTATCCGGGCCACAGGTCGTTGCGGAAGGATTCGATGACGTGGTCGGTGGCCACGCCGACATGGGTGGCGCCGCCCTGGAGCAGGCCAAGCACGGAGCCGAGCACCCCAATGATCGCGCCGACCTCGTTGCCGTCGTGATCGAGCACCGAGGGCACGGCGTAGAAGTGGCGGAAAAGCTCGTACGTGCCGTCGATCAGGTGGACGCGCATCAGAAATCGGGGCGCCGGGATTCGGGTGGCAAGCCGCGAGCGGGGCGAGCGGCGACACCGTAGCCTGTCGTCCCGGTGAGGGCCGTCCGGTCAGGGCCCGGACGGCGCGAATCGGGGCGCCGGGATTCGAACCCGGGACCTCCTGCTCCCAAAGCAGGCGCGCTACCGGACTGCGCCACGCCCCGTTGCCGTGGACAAACCTAACACCGATCCCCAGTCCCCTCTCCTCTGGGACCACCGCCCAAGCCACCCCCTCCACAGATGACGCGTGACCGTGCGCGGTCACAGGAACCTCGGACCGGCCTGTGGATCAACCTGTGTGATTGGGGCAACTCGGACGCGGTTCAGGCGCGGATCACCGCCACCGCCGCGCGGGCGCTCTGGAGCAGCAGCCCGGCTTCGCTTGCGATACTGACGATCCGCATCCCCCGCCGAGCCCAGGCCGCGGTGAGGGCGACCTCGTTCGTATGAATGGCCGGGATCACCCCGTGCCGCGCGCAGGCCGCCAGGGTGCGCTCGATCGCCGACACCAGCGTGGGATGCTCGAGCTGGCCCCCGACACCCAGGGACACCGACAGGTCGGTCGGCCCCACTAGGGCGGCGTCGACACCCGGTACCGTGAGAATGTCGTCCAGCCCGTCGACCGCCTGCCGGGTCTCCACCTGGATCATGAGAAAGGTCTCGCGGTTCATCGCCTCGAGCGTGGGCAGCAGCGGCCCAGCGAGAAAATCGGTGTGCCCCCGCGCGAGCACCGTTCCGCGCCGGCCGAGCGGGGGGTACTTCATGCAGGCCACGGCGGCTTCCACCTGCGCTCGGTCGGTCACTCGCGGGAGCATGATCCCTTGCGCGCCCGCGTCGAGCGGCTGGGTCAGCCACGCATAGGAGTGCTCGGGCGGCCGAACGATCGGGGTGATGCCGGCGTCGCGGGCGGCGCGGCTCAGATCCGCGATGGTTTCGATCGAGAAGGGCCCGTGCTCGCCGTCGAGCAGCACGAAATCCATGCCGGCGTGCTTGAGCAGGGTAATCACGCTGGTCTGACGGGCCTCCACGATCATGGTGCCCACGGCCAGCCGGCCCTCGGCGAGCACCTGGCGGAGCCGGCAGGAGGGGACCGGTCCCGGCGGTGGTGGCGGGGTCATGAGGCGACCGTGTGGGCGCGGAGAAACGCCTCGAAAGCCCGGGCGCGGTGGCTCACCGCGGCCTTCTCTTCCAGGGTGGCTTCGGCGAAGGTCTTGCCCAGGTCGTCGCTCTGGAACAGCGGGTCGTAGCCGAACCCGGCTGCGCCGCGCGGCTGGGTGAGGATCTCACCGGTGCAGGCTCCCTGGTAGACCTCGGGAATGGCGCCGGGTCGGGCGACGAAGGCGAGGGCGCAGCGATAGCGGGCCCGGCGCCTGGCGGGGGGCGCCCCCAGCAGGCGTTGCAGCAACTGGGCATTGTTGGCCTGATCGATGTGCCCTGCGGGGCCGCTCGCCCCGGCGAAGCGCCTGGAGCGGACCCCCGGGTCTCCGCCGAGCGAGAACACCTCCAGCCCCGAGTCCTCTGCGAGGGTCGCCAAATGCGCGCGCTTCGCGAAGTACTCCGCCTTGGCCCTGGCATTGGCGTCGAAGGTGCCGTGGACCTCGAGCGAGGCTTCTTCGGGCGCCCGGGAAAGCCCGGCTTCGACCGGGAACAGCAGCTCGAAGCCGGAGTCCGCCAACAGGGCCGCGATCTCGCGCTGCTTCCCCGCGCTTCGGGTGGCCACGAGGAGCTTCACCGCCCGAGCACGGCGCGCTGGAGGCCGAACAACTTGGTGATTCCCCGCACCCCGATCCCCAGCATCGCGTCCAGCTCGTCGCGGGAGAACGCGGCGCCCTCGGCGGTGCCCTGCACTTCCACGAATCGATCCGGCTCCAGCATGACCAGGTTGGTGTCGACCTGCGCGGTGTGATCCTCCGCGTACGACAGATCCAGCATCGGTCCGCCATCGACCATCCCGACCGACACGGCGGCCACGAGGCTGCCGAACGGGTTGGGCCGACCGGTGCGGGCGGCGAGCCAGGTGCAGGCGTCCGCGAGGGCCACGCAGCCGCCGGTGATACTCGCCGTGCGGGTTCCGCCGTCAGCCTGGAGCACGTCGCAGTCGACGCGCACCGTGAACTCCCCGAACTCGAAGGTCTTCATTGCGGCGCGCAGGGAACGCCCGATCAGCCGCTGGATTTCCTGGGTGCGTCCGCCGGGCCCGTGTCGCTCCCGGGGCGTCCGCTCGGTGGTCGCGCGCGGGAGCATGGCGTACTCGGCGGTGACCCAGCCCTGCCCGGTGCCCTTCTTGAACGGGGGTGCGCCTTGCTCAACGCTGGCCGTGCAATGGACCAGCGTGCCGCCGAAGCGGACCAGGCAGGAGCCCTCGGCATAGGGGTTGGCCCCGCGTTCCAGCACCACCGGGCGCAGCGCGTCCGGGGCGCGCCCGTCAGGACGAGGCACGGAGCCGCTCCACAAGGGCCGTGGCAGAGTAGCCCGGCACCAGCTCGATGGTCCGCACGGTGCCTCCGTAGGATTCCACAATCTCCGCGCCCGCCATGGTCTCGCGCGTGTAGTCCCCGCCCTTGACCAGGACATCCGGTCGCAGCATGGCGATCAACTCACGGGGGGTCGACTGGTCGAAGTGCACCACGCGATCCACCGCCTCCAGTCCCGCCACGACCCGCGCTCGAGCCTCGGCGCCAGCGACCGGCCTGCCCGGCCCCTTTCCCAGAGCGGCGGCCGAGGCGTCGGAGTTTACCCCGACGACCAGGGCATCGCCCAGGGCCCGGGCGGCTTCGAGGTATTCCACGTGTCCCGGATGCAGCAGATCGAACACGCCGTTGGTGAAGATGATTTTCCCCGACTGCCGCTCGCGCCAGCGCTGCAGCTCGTCCCATGAGACCAGTTTGCCGGCGCTGCTCAGAAGCGGAACTCCACGCGGGGGCGCAGGACCAGGTGGTCGGGGCCCACGGGAAGATTGAGCGGTTCCCGGTACTCGGTGCGGATCGTGATGACGTACGGCGGGCCGCTGCGACGCACCTGGACCCGCTTGGCCTCTGGGGGAACGCCGAGCTCGTCGATCTTGCGGATGATGGTCCGGCGGATGGCGTCGTCGCTCCGCGCCGAAGCGAATCGCGCCGCCGCCTCCATCTCGTCGACCAGCGCGTAATAGCGGTAATAGATCTTGCCGACCTGGACGCCATAGTAAAGCGCGCCGATGAACAAGACCAGGGAAACCAGACACCCCAGGGTGCTGGCCCCGCGGCGGCCGCGGCGGGTTACCACTGGGATTGCGCTCCATCGACGATCTGCTGGATCAGCTTCTCCAAGGCCTCGCGCTTTCCATTCGTCTCGTCGGCGCCCTGGTAGTCACCGTCCACGGCAAGGCCCTGGCGCTCCCAGAGCACCTTCTCGTTCTTGCGGTCCATGATCCGGATCGAGACCACGATCTGGAGCTTGCGCAAGGTGACCTGTACCCGGTTGTCCTCGGTCCCCGCGTAGGCGATGGGCACGTCGGGCTCGTAGCGCGTGATGGTCCCCGTGACGACGGCGTCCGCCTGGGATTCGGCGGCCTGCCGCAGTCCCAACCGGCTCTCCATCGCCTCGCGGACCGCCGTGTTGATCTCCGAGCTGAGCGTCGGCTCGAAGGTCTGGTTCTCGAAGGGAAGTACCGCCACGGTGCGGATCTCGGCGGGGAATCCCCCCCCGGCAAAGCCGTACTTCCAGACGCAGCCCGAGAGCAGGAGCAGCGCCAGGGCGCCGCTACGGCGCAGGCGGTGCCCAGACATCGGCCGGGAAGGCGTCGGGTTTGGTCGTGGCCACATACCTCACGTCCAGTCGGGCGGGGCCCGAGGGAACCGTCAGCCGGGAACGGGTCAGTCCGCCGTCCGGACCGAAGACCGTTTCCACGTGGCCGATGAGTTCACCGCCGTGCCGCACCTGTGTCAGCAGCCTGGTTTCCACGCCATGCCACCACGCATACTCAATCGTGTCGGCCCCGGAGACGAACCGCCAGGAGACGACGCGCTCGTCGCTGAAGCGGCTCACCTCGCCCAAGGGCCTGGGAGGGCGTGGGACCCCCAGGATCGCCCAGAGCAGCGGGTAGTTCGGGACCAGCTTCCGCACTTCATCTTCCGGTTCGGCCCACTGGGCGCTGTCCCCGATCACAAACGCGGCACCGCGCCAGCTGCCCAGCGGCCCAGCCACATCGAAACGCAGGGAGTCACCGGAGGCGATACGGGCCGTGCCCCGGCCCCCGCCGCTGCCGCCCCCACTCTCCTGCAACTGGAAGCGGAAGGTGTGCAGGACCGGGCTGCGCACCCGCGCCGAGTCCAGCCACGCCTCCGCCGCGCCCACGCTTGCCGGAACCGCCCCGCTGGGTACCACCGTACGAGGCAGTCCACCACACGCGGCAACGCCTAGGCCAAGATAGGCCAGGGCCCAGGAGCGGTCAACGGAGAACCACTTCATTGGGTCAGCGTAACGCAAGTTATGGCAGAGAGTTATGGTGACTGACCTCTGCTAGATTCTCACGGGATCTGGCGCCACACCGAGCCGGCGCATCAAGGGCTCAGGAAGTCGCACCACGCGGAAATTCCGGTCGAGTGCGACAAGGGAGGTTTCCGCCGTGGCCAGGAGGTCGCCTCGCTCGGCGTGTTCCACGACATAGCCGAAAGTTACCCGCCGCGAGGCCAGGTCGCGCACCCAGCAGCGGATCCGTACGAGATCGTCGTACTCCGCCGCCCGGCGGTAGCGCAGCCTGAGGTCGCAGACAGCCAGGAGGAGCCCGCTGTCCTCGAGCTCACGGTAGGACGTCCCGCTGTGGCGGAGGTGCTCGGTTCGTGCCATGTCGAGCCAGACGACGTAGCGGCCGTGGTAGGCGACACCCATTCGATCGGCCTCGGAGTAGTTCACCCGCACGGTGATGCTGGAGACACGGTCCTGGGACGACGGCTCGGCGGTGCTCATGGCGCAACCTCGCTTGCCCGGCGCCGAGAGCGCGGCCTATACTTGCTGCCGTGCTCGGCCACCAGTTGGTGATCGTCGCGGATGCCCATCTCGGGGCCGTGCCTGCGGCGATCGAGAACGCCCTGCTCGAATTTCTCCACGAAGTGCCGTCGCTGGGCGACTGCCTTCTGGTCAACGGCGATCTCTTCGATTTCTGGTTCAGCTACCGTCGCGCGATTCCGCGCGCGGGCTTCCGCGTCGCCAGCGCCCTGCTGGAGCTGCGCCGCCGCATTCCGATCGCCATGACCGGCGGCAACCACGACCGCTGGGGCGATTCGTTCTGGGAGCGGGAAGCCAACATCCGCTTCGGCGCCGAGGGCCTGCGCTTCCGACTGGGCCGCCGTCGCGCGTTCGCGGTCCACGGCGACGGGCTGACCGAGCAGCACTGGTCGGCGCGCCTGCTGTACCGGGTGACTCGCAACCCCGTCACCATCGGCCTCTTCCGCAGCATCCCGCCCGACCTCGGGTTCTGGCTGGTGGACCGGATGAGCGGGAGGCTGGCGGATACCACCCGGGAGTCGGCCCTGGTCGACCGGGCCTCGGAGGCGCAGCGGGGCTGGGCCGAAGACCGCCTGCGCCGCGAGCCGGATCTGGATCTGCTGGTGATGGGACACACCCACCGCGCCCGGATGACCGAGCCCGAGCCGGGACGGCGCTACGTGAACCCCGGTGCCTGGTTCGAGGGGTTCCGCTACGCAGTCGCGACCGAGCAGGAGGTCAGCCTGCGGCAGTACGGCTGACCTCGCTTCCCACTTCGACGACCTCCACCGCCCCCAGTCGTTCCCCCAGAAACCTGGCCCCTACGGTGCGGAATCGCTCGGCATCGTCGCTCACCACGAATCGATGCCGCGGCGTATGCCCGGGAGGGGCCTCCAGGCCACGCTCGGCGAGGGTGGCGGCGACCGCCGCCGCCGTCGCCTCAGCGCTGTCGATCAGCGCCACCTCGGGGCCCAGTACCCGGTGCAGCAGCGGCTTGAGCAGCGGATAGTGCGTGCAGCCCAGGATCAGCGAGTCCACCCCCGCAGCCTGAAGCGGCGCGAGATACTCGCGCGCGATCAACTCCGCCGCCGGATGCTCGAACCATCCCTCCTCCACCAGCGGCACGAACAGCGGACAGGCGCGCTGAAGCACCGGCCGGTCGGGGGCGACCCCGTGGATGGCCCGCACGTAGGCCTGGCTTGCGACCGTCCCGGCGGTGCCGATCACCCCGATCGGACCGCCCTTGCTCTCCCGCCCGGCCGCGCGCGCGCCGGGCTCGATGACGCCGAGCACGGGCACGGGAGAGCGTTCGCGGAGCGTGGCCATGGCATGGGCGGTGCTCGTGTTGCACGCCACCACGACGAGCTTCACGCCCTGCTGGAGCAACCAGTCGTGAAGCTCGAGGCTGTAGCGGCGGACGGTGGCCGGCGACTTCGGCCCATAGGGCACCCGCGCCGTGTCGCCGAAGTACACGGTGGATTCGTTGGGCAGGCGGTGAAACACGGCTCCGGCGACGGTGAGACCCCCAAGCCCGGAGTCGAAGATGCCGATCGGAGACCGGTTCATCGGAACGTGATCGGCACGCTCACGACGACGCCCGTGCCGTAGCGCGCCGGGCGGAGCCGCACGTCCTCCGGGAAGTCCCACAGGTGACTACCGACGAAGGCCTCGAGGCCGGCAAAGAGGTGATTGAAGGCGAGCAGCACGATCCAGTCCTGCCGCTCCTGCCGTTTCGCCTCGACCAGCCCGGACCCTTCGGCTTTGAGGTGCGCCAATTCGCGATCGGCCTTGACCGTCATGCCCAGAGTAACCCCCTCCCACGCGATGAAAAGGCCCGCGGTCAGGCGGCGACCCAGCAGCGCCTGGGACCAGCCGGGGACAGCCAGGGAGCGCAAGAAGGCCCCCATGGGGCGGACCGGAGGCTGGGGGAACGCGATCGTATCCTGCGGCAGGGGCGCAACCGGCGCGATGGGTGCCGGAACCACCACCGTGGAATCCTGACCGGCAAGGGGAGACGCGGCCAGCAGCAGGACGACCCACGCCGTCGCACGTCGGCCCGGGAGGACGCGGCGGGGTGGCGGGAGCGTGTGGGAATCGAACCCACCGGAGTCGCCGAAGGCACCTCCGTCGCGGTTTTGAAGACCGGCCAGACCACCAGGCCCGATCCGCTCCCGTCGCATGCGTCGTCCGCTCAGCCCCGGAGTGCGATCGCGTCGATCTCGACCCGCACGCCCTTGGGCAGTCCCGCCACCGCGACGGTCGACCGGGCGGGGCGGTGCGTCCCGAAGGCGGCGGTGTAGGCTTCGTTCATCGGGGCGAAGTCCGCCATGTCGGTGAGGAAGACGGTGGTCTTGATCACCTTGTCGAGCCCCGAATCCGCGGCCTCGAGAATGGCGCGGACGTTCCGGAGCACCAGAGCGGTCTGCTCTCCGACGGTTCCGGTGACCAGCTCGCCGGTGGCGGGGTCGAGCGGGATCTGGCCTGCCGTGAACACGAGGTTGTCGACCACCATTCCCTGGCTGTACGGCCCGATCGCTTTGGGGGCGCCGTCGGTCAGTACGGGTTTCATGGCCATCCAGTCCCCTGGCTAGAAGAGTCCCTCGATGCGCCCATCACGATGCACCCGGATTGCCTCGGCGGCCGGGGCCCTGGACAACCCGGGCATGGTCATGATATCCCCGGCGAGCGCAACCACGAAGCCCGCCCCGGCCGAGGGGTAGACATCGCGAATCGCGATCCGGAACCCGGACGGGCGGCCCAGACGGGCCGGATCGTCGCTGAAGCTGTATTGGGTCTTGGCAACGCAGACCGGGGTCTCGCCCAGCCCCATGGCTTCGCACTGCGCAATCGACTTCTGCGCCGTGGGACTCAGATCGACGCCGTCGGCGCCGTAGATCTCCCGGGCGATGGTTTCGATCTTGGCGGCGATCGGCTGTGCCGTGTCATAGAGCGGCTTGAATGACGCGGTGCCCTGGTCGAGCAGCGCGAGCACCTCCCGGGCAACCGCCTCCCCGCCTTCCCCGCCCCGGGCCCAGACGTCGCTCAGGGCGGCGGGCACCCCCCACCCGGCACAGGCTTCCAGCACGGTGTCCAGCTCTTCCTGCGGGTCCGCCATGAAACGGTTGAGCGCGACGACGGGAGGCACCCCGAACTTCCGTACATTGGCGACGTGGGCTTCCAGGTTTGCCAGGCCCCGGCCGAGGGCGGCCACGTCGGGCGCGCCGAGCGCTTCCTTGCGGACGCCGCCGTGCATCTTGAGGGCCCTCACGGTGGCGACCACCACCGCCGCCTCGGGGACGAGCCCGCCCATCCGGCACTTGATGTCGAAGAACTTCTCCGCGCCCAGGTCGGCCCCGAACCCCGCTTCGGTCATGACGATGTCCGCCATGCCAAGACCGAGCCGGGTGGCCACCACCGAGTTGCAGCCGTGGGCGATGTTGCCGAAGGGTCCGCCATGGACCAGTGCCGGCCCGCCTTCCAGCGTCTGCACCAGGTTGGGGAGCATGGCGTCCTTGAGCAGGAGGGTCATCGCGCCCGCGGCCTTGAGGTCGGCGGCCCGGACCGGTTTCCGCTCGCGCGTCAGCCCGACAATGATCCGGCCGCAGCGCTCCTCCAGATCGGCCAGATCCCGGGCCAGGCAGAGAATCGCCATTACTTCGCTGCCCGGGACGATCACCCAGCGCTCCTCGCGCGGGATCCCGCCGTTGATGCCTCCCAGCCCGATCACAGCCTGGCGCAGCGCCCGATCGTTCATGTCGATCGTGCGGGGCCAGCTGATGCGCCGCGGGTCAAGACCCAGCGCGTTGCCGTGGTGCAGGTGGTTGTCCAGCATGGCCGACAGCAGATTGTGAGCCGAAGTGATCGCGTGGAAGTCCCCGGTGAAGTGAAGGTTGATCTCGTCCATGGGAACGACCTGCGCGTACCCCCCGCCGGCCGCGCCCCCCTTCACCCCGAAGACGGGGCCCAGCGACGGCTCCCGGAGGCAGATGATCACCTGCTTGCCCAGGCGCCGTATGGCCTGGCCGACCCCGACGGTGACGGTGGACTTGCCCTCGCCGGCCGGCGTCGGGTTGATCCCGGTCACCAGGACCAGGCGTCCCCGCGGCTTCCGGGCGGCCACCGCTTCCGGCGTGAGCTTCGCCTTGTAGCGTCCGTAGGGGAGGATCTCGTCCGGGCCGAGGCCGGCCTCGGTCGCGACCTCGGCGATGGGGCGGAGCGCGGCGGCCTGCGCGATGGCGATGTCGGTGGGCACCGTGGTCACGCAACCTCCTGGGAAACGAGAACGCGGGGCCCGAAGACCCGGGCGGCATTCTCCGTGGTGAGGGCGGCGACGGCCGCGGCGGACAGGCCAAGTACCTCCGCCAGTCGCGAAGCCACCCGAGTGACGAACGCCGGCTCATTGCGCTTGCCGCGATGCGGCGCCGGCGCCAGATAGGGCGCGTCGGTCTCGATCAGCAATCGGTCCGTGGGCACCGCGCGGATAAGATCGTCGCTGCCCCAGCGCTTGAAGGTGATCATGCCGCTCCAGGACACGTAGTGACCCAGCGCGGTGGCGCTGCGAAGCAGGGCCCCGCCGCTGCTGAACGAGTGCAGCACCGCGACGACGGCGGGATGGTTCCTGAGCACCGCGGCGACATCGTCGTCAGCCTCGCGGGCATGGATCACCGCGGGTTTTCCGGCGCGCGCCGCGAGGGCGAGTTGGGCCTCGAAGGCCTGGCGCTGGGCGGGGCGGGGCGAATGGTCGTAGTGGTAGTCGAGGCCGACCTCGCCCAGGGCGACCATCGCGGCGTCGTCCAGGCAGCGGGCCAGTGTCCGTTCCAGCTCGGAGGACCAGCGCCGTGCCTCATGCGGATGCAGCCCCGCGGTGGCGGACACCCCGGGCCGCGCGTGGGCCAGGACCGCGGCGCGCTGGGCGGACTCCGGTGTCTCCCCGATGGCGATGACGTGGCCGACTCCCGCTTCGCGCGCCCGGCTCAGGACCGCGTCCCGGTCGGCGTCGAATGCGGCATCCGTCAGGTGGCAGTGGGTATCGACCAGCACGCCGCTCAGACGGCCGGCTGGGCCTTCCTGGCCGTCCCGCCCCCCGGCGCGGGGCGACCCGGCGCCGGCTTGCCCGGACCGCTCAGCCCCTTGACTGCGGCGCCGGGCCAGCGCTGTTCAATGGCAAGCAGGACCGGTGAGGCGATAAAGATGGACGAGAACGTCCCGGTAAGGACGCCGAAGAACATGACCAGCGCGAAAGGCCGGATCACCTCCCCGCCGAAGATGGCGAGGGCCAGGAGCGTCGCGAGCGTGGTGCCATGGGTCAGGATGCTGCGGGGCAGGGTTTCGTTGATGGACCGGTTAAGCACATGGGTAAACGTCGTGTTCTTGGCCTTGTGCAGGTTCTCGCGGACTCGATCGAAGATGATGATGGTGTCGTTCAGGGAATACCCGACCATGGAGAGCACGGCGCCCACCACAACCAGGCTGACCTCCAGCCGCAGGATGGCGATGAACCCGATGGTGGTGAGCAGGTCGTGGGCGGTGGCGATGACCGCCGCCAGACCGAAACGCCATTCGAAGCGGTACGCGAGGTAGGCGAGGACCGCAAAGAAGGAGAGGAAGATGGCCAGGAAGGCCTTCTGGCGCAGTTCGCTTCCCACCTTGGGCCCCACCGCTTCGACGCGGGCGACCTCATACTGGTCCGCGCCCAGCTCCTGATCAAGGGCCGCGCGGATAGCCGCGGCGGTCGTTTCGGTGTTATCGGCGTCGCTGCCCTCGACCGCGGTGCGGGCCTTGAGGGTCCATTCCTGCTGGCTGCCGAACGATTGGATCTCGGCACCCGTAACCCCATGGGCATTCAGCGCCGCCCGCAGTCGGGCCGCGTCGATTGGGGCCGGGGTGGAGATCTGGACCAGAGTTCCGCCGGTGAACTCGACGCTGTAGTTGACGCCGCGGAGAGCCAGCCAGCCCAGCCCGACCAGCAGCACCGCCACGGTGGCGATGTAGGCCCGCCGGCGGAGGCCGATGAAGTCGTAGTTGGCGTTCGCGAAGAAGCGTACCATCTCAGATGCTCAGGGTTGTCAGGGCGGGACGGCGCAGAATCCAGACGAGGAAAAACGTCTTGGTGACGAACACCGCGGTAATCATCGAGGCGGCAATCCCCATGATCAGGGTGACCGCGAAGCCCTGGACGGGTCCGGTCCCGAACTGGAAGAGGAAGAGCGCGGTCAGCACCGTGCTGACGTTGGAGTCGATGATGGCGGTCATGGCATGCTTGAAGCCCTCGTCCACGGCCAGCCGCACGGTCTTGCCGTGCAGCAGCTCCTCCCGGATCCGCTCGAAGATCAGCACGTTGGCATCCACCGCGATGCCGACCGAGAGCACCAGCGCGGCCAGGCCGGGCAGGGTGAGGGTGGCGTCCAGCATCGAGAGGCCGCCCAGCGTGAACACCACGTACAGGCCCAGCGCGCCGACCGCGAGCACGCCGGCCAGTCGGTAGTAGGTCACCATGATGAGGATGACCAGCACGGTGCCGATCAGCATCGCGGTGACGCCGTTGCGGATCGAATCGCGCCCCAGGCTGGGACCGACCTGCCGCTCCTCGACGATCCGCAGCGGGACCGGCAGGGAGCCGGCACGCAGCGTGAGCGCGAGGTCCTGGGCTTCCTGCAGGGTCCGGTTATAAAGGGTGATCTGTCCCCGCCGGTCGATCCGGCTCTGGATCACCGGCGGCTGGCCCTGCACCTGGTCGTCGAGAATGATCGCCATGTAGTCCCCGACATGGCGGCCGGTTTCGGCCCCGAAGCGCCGCGCCCCGGCCCGATCCAGCTCGAACACCACGATCGGCCCGTTGGTGATCGGGTCCAGTTGGGCGGAGGCGTCCGTCAGGCTGGTCCCGGTGATGATGGGCCGGTCTTCCAGGAAATAGAGCGGGCGGAGCGCGCTGACGCCCTGGCTCAGCGCCTGATTGGCCCAGCGCCACTCGATGTTGCGGGGCATGACCCGCTCGACCTCGGGCAGCCGAAGCATGCTGTCCACCCGGGGGTAGGCGGACTCGGGTACCAGGTATTCCCCGGGCAGCGAGCCGGGCGAGACGAGGGCCGACAACACCGCCGGGCCGGTCTCGACGACGGCGGAGTCCGCGGCGGCGGAGTCGACCGCCGTGGTGTCGCCGCCCAGCAGGCGTTGCACCGCCGAGGGTCCCGGGTCGGCGCCGGGGCCGGCCTGCACCCCGAGCGAGCGCAGCACCCGGTCGATCGCCGGAAGCGCCTTTTCGAACGCGCCCGTTTCGTCGGTAATCCGGAATTCCAGGAAGGCGCTCCGCTGCACGATTCCCTTGGCCCGCGCGGGGTCGGTGATGCCGGCCAGCTCGACCACGATCCGGTCGTTCCCCGACTTGGCCACCAGGGGTTCCTGGACACCGAACTGGTCCATCCGCTTGCGCAGCACCGTCAGCGCCAGATCGATATCACGCGAAGGGTCGGTGGAGACCCGCTTCTCCTGATCCAGCTCCAGGGCCAGGTGCATCCCGCCCTGAAGGTCCAGCCCACGTTTGAGCGGCACCCGGGTGACGGTGATGTCCTGCATGGCCCCGTCGGCCCCCCGCTGCCGGATCGTTTGGCTGCGCGGGAAGAGGAAGAACACCGAGAGCGTCAGCAGCGCGGCGATGGCGAAGAGCCGGTTGCGAATGGTGTGCATCAGTCGTCCAGATTGAAAGCGTCCACCAGCCTAGGATTCCAGCCAGCCGCCGAGCATTCGCTCGGCGTCCTCCCGATCCTGGTTCAGCCGGGTGCGCAGGGCGGCCAGCGAGGGAAAATGCGCCACGTCCCGGATCCTTCTCACGTATTCGATCCGCAGCCAGGCCCCGTACAGGTCCGCCTCGAACCCGAAGAGGTGCACCTCGAGCGAGCGCACCGGGTCGCCCACTGTTGGGCGCGGCCCCTGGTTGAGCATCCCGCCGGTGCGGCCGCCAGGCCACTCGACCCAGGCGGCGTACACTCCATCGGGCGGCAGCAGCTTGCGAGGCTGCAAGGCCAGGTTGGCGGTCGGCACCCCGATGCGGCGCCCCCGCCCCGCGCCCCGCCGGACCTGGGCGCTCACCTGGAACGGTCTTCCCAGGAGACGCGCGCCCTGCTCCAGATCGCCACCGGCGATCGCGCGCCGGATCCGGGTGCTGGAGATCGGAATCCCGTGCTCGTCCGGTACGGGCTCCACGACGTCCACCGCGAATCCATGGGCGGCGCCCAAGTGCCGCAGCAGGGCCACGTCCCCCTGGCGTGCCCGGCCGAAGCCGTGGTCCTCTCCGATCACCAGCTCCCGCATCCCGAAGCGGGCCAGCAGGATCTCGCGGACGAAACGCTCGGGCGGCATGGTTTGCAACCGCCGATCAAAGCGCAGAATGGCGACATAATCCAGCGCCGTCTGCGCCAGGATCTCCCGCCGCTCGAGCGGGGTCGTGATCAAGGGCGGCGCGGCCGCCGGATTCACGACTTCCATCGGATGCGGCTCGAACGTCACCAGCACGCTCGCCCGCCCGGTGCTCCGAGCCCGTCGCGCGATCTCGTCGAGCACGGCCAAGTGCCCGCGATGCACCCCGTCGAAGCTGCCGACGGTCAGCACCGCTCCGGTGCCGGTCGGCAGCCCGGCGGTCACGCCGGCTCCAGCACCACGCGCGGCTGCCATCCGTTTCCGTTCCCCTCCGCCACCGCCACCAGACGATCCTCCCGGCTGACCAGGGCGGCCTCGCCGACGGCGGCCTCGGCCGGCACCACCTGCCCATGTCCCGCCGCGCGCGCCTGCTCGCCGGTGAGCGGCCAGCGCCGCATCGACGGAAGCAGTTCCAGGGGCGTCAGGAGCCGGGTCTCCGGCGCCACCGCATCGAGCGCCACCGCGTCGGCGACCCGGAACGTCCCAATCCGTTCCCGCCGCAAGGCGCGGAGGTGCCCGCCCAGCGCCAGTCGCTCGCCAAGATCCCGGGCGAGGGCGCGGACATAGGTGCCGGGCGAGACGACCGCCCGGAACACCAGGACCGGCGGCGACCACTCGAGCGGATCCAGCGTCCGCACCGTCACCGGCGTGGCCGGCAGATCCACCCCCTGGCCCCGCCGGGCCAGTTCGTAGCCGCGGCGGCCGGCCGTTCGTCGCGCCGAGTAGGCCGGCGGTCGCTGCGGGTAGGTGCCCCGCAACTCCCCGAGCGCCTCCTCGATCTCCCCCCGCCCGGGCCAGCGATCGGGTCGATGCTCGGCGAGCACGTCGCCAGTGGCGTCATCCGTCTCGGTGGCGACCCCAAGGACCGCCTCGGCAAGGTACTCCTTGTCCTCCCGCTCGACGAATCGCGCCAGCCGCGTCGCCCGTCCGATCAGGACGACCAAGAGTCCGGTCGCGAACGGATCGAGCGTTCCGGCGTGACCCACGGCCCTGGTTCCCAGCACCCGCCGCACCCGGTCCACCACGTCGTGACTGGTGGGGCCGGCCGGCTTGTCGACCAGCAGCCCGCCGATCAGGCCCCTTCCTCCTCGTGGATCGACCGGAGCAGCTCATCGATCCGTGCCACGTGCTCGGCGCCCCGATCCAGCTCGAACCGGATCTCCGGCAGCACCCGGGTCGCCAGCGCCTTGGCGATGCGCGATCGAAGAAATCCCGTCGCGCTCTCCAGGCCCTCGAGCGTGCGCTCCCGATCCGCTTCGGGCACCGTGACCCGCAGCGTGGCCAGGGCCAGGTCGGGGGTGACCCTCACGGCGGTGATGGTGACCCGCCCGAGGCGCGGGTCGCGGGCTTCCCGCACCAGGGCGTCGGCGATCACCTGCCGGATCGTCTCGGCCACCTGTTGCGGCCGGTGCGACGAACGCTTCACACGGGCCTCACGCGCTGTCGGCGTTGCTGGTCTGCAGGGTGCGCTTCACCTCTTCGATCCGGAACGCCTCAATCCGGTCGCCGACCTTGACGTCGTTGAAGTTCTCGATCCCGATGCCGCACTCGAGCCCTTCCCGGACCTCCCGGACGTCGTCCTTGAAACGTTTCAGGCTACTGATCGTGCCGCTGAACACCTGCACACTCTCGCGCACCACGCGCACCTTCGCCGAGCGGTTGATCACACCCTGACGCACCGCACACCCCGCGATGGTCCCCACCTTGCTGATCTTGAAGATCTCGAGGACTTCGGCCTCGCCGAGCACGATCTCCTTCTGCACCGGCTTCAGCAGGCCCTCGAGCGCCTTGCGCACGTCCTCGATCGCCTCGTAGATGACCCGATAGGTGCGGATGTCCACGTTCTCGCGCTCGGCGGCGGCACGCGCATTGGCATCCGGGCGGACGTGGAAGCCGAGGATGATCGCGCCGGAAGCCTTGGCCAGGAGGACATCGCTTTCGGTAATACCGCCGACGCCTCGATGCACCACGTCGACCCGTACCTCGCCGGTGCCGAGTTGCGCAATGGCATCCGCCAGCGCCTCGGCGGGGCCACCCTGGTCCGCCTTGATGATGACGGGGAGCGCGCTGACCTCGCCCGCGGCCAGTGCCCGGGAGAAGTCCTCGAGGGTGCCGCCCTTGGCCGTCCGGCGGTTTTGCGCCTCGCGGTCCAGCCGCTGCCGCTTCTGGGCGATATCGCGGGCCTGGGCGGCTTCGGCCAGCACGATGAAGACGTCACCCGCCGCGGGAACACCGTCAAAGCCGAGTACCTGCACCGGGATCGAGGGGCCGGCCAGCGCGACGGTGCGACCCCGTTCGTCGAAGAGCGCCCGGACCCGCCCGGCGTAGCTGCCGCAAATGAAGTTGTCGCCGCTGCGAAGGGTGCCACGCTGCACCAGGATGGTCGCGACGGGCCCCTTGCCGGGGTCGAGCGTGGCCTCGAGCACGGCGCCGTGGGCCGGTCCCTCGGAGCTGGCCTTGAGATCGAGCATCTCGGCCTGGAGCAGCACCTGATCAAGCAGCGCCTCGACGCCGGCACCGGTCTTGGCCGAGATCGCCGCGTGCAGCACCTGCCCGCCAAAGTCTTCCAGGACCACGTTCTGGGACAGGAGATCCTGCTTGACCTTGGGGACATTGGCCGAGGGCAGGTCGATCTTGTTGATTGCCACCACCAGCGGCACGCCGGCGTTCCTGGCGTGGCTGATCGCCTCGACGGTCTGCGGCATGACCTGATCGTCGGCGGCGACGACCAGCACCACGATATCGGTTACCTGCGCCCCGCGGGCCCGCATGGCGGTAAAGGCCTCGTGCCCCGGTGTGTCGAGGAAGGTCAGCTCCCGGCGATCCGGCAAGGCCACATGGTAGGCGCCGATGTGCTGGGTGATGCCGCCCGCTTCTCCCGCCACGATGCTGGCCTTGCGGATGAAGTCGAGCAAGGAGGTCTTGCCGTGGTCGACATGGCCCATGATGGTGACGACCGGCGGGCGCGCGACGGCTTCGCCTACCTGTTCCGGGGTCTCGACGGTCACGTCGGCCATGTACTCGTCTTCCCGCATGGCCTCGAATCCGAAGGCCCCGGCAATCAACTCGATCTGATCGAAGTCCAGACGCTGGTTGACCGTGACCATCAAGCCCAGCTCCTTGAACGCGAACTGGACGATTTGGGTCGGCGGGACCTTCATGATGCCGGCGAGTTCGGAGACCGAGATGAACTCGTTGACCCGGATACGGGTCCTCTCGCGCTCCTGCTCCTGCGCCGCCTGCTGCGCCATCAACTCGCGGTAGGAAGGCTCGTCGGAGCGGCCCCGCTTCCGGCCCGCGCCGGCGCGCATGCCCGCGAGGGTCTTGAGGATGTTCGCCTGCACGGCGTCCTGATCCACGTCGGGCCGGCGGCCCTTCTTGCCCTTCTTGCGACCGCCGGCGGCGGCCGGCGGCGCCGGCTTCTGGGCTTCACCGCCGTCGGGCCGCGCCCCACGCTGAGGCAGCACGGTCGAACTGCTGAAGACCGGCTTGGGGCCTCCGGGGGGGCGCCTGACCCGGGGAGGAATGAATGGCTTCCGGGGCGCGAGCGGAGGGGGTTCCACCCGAGGCGGTTCCACGGAGCGCGCGGGCGCCGGGGTGGGCTCCGCCGCGTCGGGCCCGGCCGGCGGGGCCTCGGGTTCCACGGCGGCCTGGGGTTCCTCCTCGGCTTCGGTGGCGGGCAGCTCCTTGAACAGGGCGCGAGCGCGCTCCTCGAGCGACGGCATCGGCGCCTTCTCTCCCTCGGGACGCTCAAAGGCGAGGGCCTGCTCCCTCTCGAACGCGATCGCCTCGTCGGCGGCGGCGCGGGCCTCTGCCTCCACCCGCGCATGGGCCTCCTGCTCTTCCACCTCGGCCCGGGTCCGGCGGCGGCGCTTGGGTCGGTCTTCGATCTCCGGGGCCGCGGCGGGCGCGGGTGCCGGGGTCGCGGGTGCGGCCTTCGCGACGGTCTTGCGCCGAGTCGCTTTCTTTGGCTTGTCGGGGACGGCGGCACGCCGCTTTTCCCGCTCCCATTTGACGCGGACGGTTGCGACCTGGCTGTCCTCCAGGATGGAGGTTCCCCCTCGCGCCAGGACCCCCCAATCCCGCAGCATGGGGAGCAGATCCCTGGTGCTGACGCCGAACTCCTCGGCGAGGTCCTGAACCTTGGTCTTGACCACTCGTGTTCCTCCTTCGAGGGGCTAGGGGCTGATCCCCGGTCCCTACTCCCCAGTCCCCAACGCCAGCATCCCCTTCGCCAGCTTCGGGTCGAGCACCCCAACCGCCTGCACCGGCGGACGTCCAAGCCGGCTCCCGATCTCGCGCCCCGCGGGACCGGCGATCCGCGGCACCCCCCGCGCGGTGGCCAGGCGGACCACCTTGTCGTGCGCACGGGCGCCGGCGTCGCTGGCGATCACGACCGCATGGCAGCGTCCCGCCTGAAGCGCGGCGCGTACGCCATCGACCCCGATCGCGAGGTTGCCTCCCCGGGCGCCCAGACCGAGCAGGCCCAGCACGCCCGCTACGCGGCCGGGGGCGCTTTCTGCCCTTCCGATTCGGCCTCCGCCGTCCCCGGCGCCGGAGCCTCGGGCTCCACCCGCTCCTGCGCCTCAGGCTCGGGCTCCGGCTGCATCTGCTGCTGGTCAGGTTCGCCCTGCGCGGCTGGCTGGACCGCGGCCGGCGCCTTCGCCGCGGCGGGTTGCTCCGCCGTCTCATCGGCGAGATCGGCAAGGAAGCCGAGCAGTTGATCGGCCAGTTCCGGGGTCATGCCCGGGATCTTGAGCGCGTCTTCGCGCTCAAGATCCAGCACATCGTTGAGCAGCTTGGCGCCCGCGCCGTGCAGGACCGCCAGGAGCTCCGGGCTGACGCCCTCCATTTCGGCGAGGGGCACCTGGCTGACCACGTCCTCCTCCTCCAACGGCGGCAGCGCGAAGAGCGGGCCTTCGCCGCCCCGTTCCAGCCACTCGCGGCTGGAGTAGAGGTCGATCTTCCAGCCGGTCAACTCGGAGGCCAGGCGCACGTTCTGTCCATTGCGGCCGATCGCGAGCGAGAGCTGGTCCTCATCGACCACGGCCTGGATGGTCTTGGAGTCGGGGTCGGAAAACACCTTGGCGACCCGAGCCGGCGCCAGCGCCAGCCGGGCGAACCGCTCGGGGTCGGGAGACCAGGGAACGATGTCGATCCGCTCGCCATTGAGCTCGTTGACGACGGCCTGGACCCGTGAGCCCTTGAGGCCCACGCAGGCTCCGACGGGATCGATGGCATCGTCGCGCGAGACCACGGCCACCTTGGTCCGGCTGCCGACCTCCCGGGCCAAGCCCCGGATTTCCACGATCCCCTGCATGATCTCGGGGACTTCGAGCTTGAACAGGGCGGCCACGAAAAGCGGGTCGCCCCGGCTCAGGATCAAGCGCGGCCCCTTGGGTGTCTCTTCCAGCCGCTTGAGCACGGCCCGGATAGTGTCGCCCTGGTGGAAGTGCTCGCGGTGGTTCTGCTCGCGATAGGGGATGATCGCTTCGGCCTCGCGGAACTTGTTCAGCATGACGACCAGCTTGCCGCGTTCGATCTGCTGGATCTCTCCACTGAGCAGCTCGCCGACCTTGTCGCCGAACTCGTCCCGGATCTTGCTGCGTTCCCCCTCGCGCACCCGCTGGATGATCCGCTGTTTGGCGGCCTGCACGGCGAGCCGGCCGAAATCCTCGAAGGGCACATCCTCCTCGAGGACGTCGCCGACCTCGAAGTCGGAGTCGATGAACTTGGCGTCGTCGAGGGAGACCTGCCAGCTGGGGTCCTCGACTTCCTCCGCCACATGCCGCAGACGGATCACGCGGAGCACTCCCCGCAACTCGTCGATGTCGATCTCGAATTTCACCCCGGGTCCGAATTTCCTGGCCAGCGCCGCATGGATGCCGTCCTGGAGCAAGTCGAGCAGTTCGCCCCGGTCCAGCTGCTTCGCCGTGGTCAGTTCTCGAAACGCCGCGAGCATCTCAGCGGATCCCGCCATGCGCGCTCCTCACGAGGTTCACACGCCGGACCAGTCCACCACGAGCGTCGCCTCGCGGATGTCGGCCAGCGCCAGCGTTTGTTCTCCGTCTTCCAGCCCCAGGATGACGTGCTCGTCGTCGGGCACGTCCACGATGACTCCCACCGGCCGGCCCGCCAGCCGCACCGAGCGCAGCTTGACCCGCTCGCCGATGAACCGGCGCCAGTGCTCCGGGAAGCGAATCGGCCGTTCGATACCGGGAGAGGAAACCTCGAGGGTGTCGACCGGGTCCACGCCGTACGACGCCGCCATCGCTCCGCGGAGCACCCTGGCCACCCAGGTGCAGTCTCCCGACGTGACCCCGGTCCCCGGCCGGCTCCCCGGGCGGTCGATCCGTACCCGCAGGCTGAGCCGCCGCGGAGGTCCCACTGCGCGGGCGTCGACCAGCTCGAATCCAAGGCCGGCGACGGTGTCGCGAATCAGGGTGGTCAGTGGATCAAGCGGCGGCATCAAGGACCAAAAAAAATGTGGGGGAACACCCCACATCATCGGCGAGACCACCCCTCGTTCCCCTATAGCCGCCGGAAGATACTGGCGCTCATGAGGGTCGTCAATGCCCCGGGACGACAAGCGGCAGTCCCCGCCGGCGGGTCCGATTCGCCGGCTCCGGCCACCCAAGGTAGGCCGCCATTCGCCCCTCACGCCCCCCCGAGGCCCGATGGCTAAAGAAACGGGCGTCGTGCGCCGAGCAGAACGGTGATGCGGAGAGCGTTCTCACCCCGGCGGCCCGGGCCTGATCGGCCAACACCGCCCGCAGGTCCAGTCGACCTTGTGCCTCGGGTGACGCGGGCATTCCACACGCCTTGAGGACCTCAGGTCCTACCTCATAGCAGGCTCCGCAAATGCCTACGCCGAAATGTATTACGATGTTCGCGGGCTGCGCGTCAAAATGCTCAACCAGTGTCTCAATGGTCTCTGGAAGGATCCCGGCGGCGGTGCCCCGCCACCCGGCGTGGACCAGGGCAATGGCCCTGGTGACCGGATCCAGCAGGAAGACCGGAATGCAATCGGCGACCGTCAGGGTGAGGAGCAGGCCCCCCTGAGCGGTGGCGTGGGCGTCGTATCCCTCGAGCAGGGACCATCCCGCGGAGACAGCTCGATGAACCGCGATCCCGTTGCCGTGCACCTGGCGAGAAGTGGCCATGGCGGAGAAACCGAGGTCCCGGGAGAGGGCCATCCAGCGATCGCGGGTGGGATCCAGGGTAGATGGTGAGAGACCCAGATCCCCCGCGCTGCGGTCGGTCACGCCGGCGACCGCGCCGAACCGCTCCCGCCACCCAGGGACCGCGATCCCCGAGAGGCCGCGGGGCCCCGCCACAAGCGACTCCTCAGTCATCCCGCCGTTCGAGCAGCGCGCCGAGCCCCCGGAGTCGTTGGTCGATGCGCTCGTAACCGCGGTCGATCTGCCCGATGTTGTGGATGGTACTCTCTCCCTCGGCGGCGAGGGCCGCCAGGAGTACTCCCATCCCGGCGCGAATGTCCGGCGATTCGACGACGCTGCCTCGAAGGGTGGAGGGACCGGAAACCACCGCGCGATGCGGATCGCAGAGCACAATCCGCGCGCCCATGCCGATCAGCTTGTCGACGAAGAAGAGGCGGGACTCGAACATCTTCTCGAACACCAGGAGCACGCCCTCGCATTGTGTGGCTGTCACCAGGGCGATCGACATGAGGTCGGCGGGAAAGGCGGGCCAGGGTCCGTCCTCGAGCTTGGGAATGTGGTCGCCGAGATCGGAACGGATCCGGCGCTCCTGGTTTGGCTCCACCACGAGCCGGTCACCCTCCACGCGGGGTCGTACCCCCAGGCGGTCGAAGCCCAAGAGCAGGCTGCGCAGCTCGGCCGGCCGGACGCCCTGGATGGTCACCGCGCCGTTGGTGACGGCGGCCAGGCCGATGAAGCTCCCCACCTCGATATGATCGGGCCCGACCTCCACCGCCCCACCGCGCAGGGCGCCGCCTCCTTCGATGCGGTATGTGCTGGTCCCGATCCCGTCGATCCTGGCGCCCAGGGCGACGAGCGCGCGCGCCAGGTCCTGGACGTGCGGCTCGCTGGCCGCATTGCGAAGCACGGTGGTGCCGCTCGCGGCGACCGCGGCCATGAGAGCGTTTTCCGTGCCCGTCACGCTCGGTTCATCCAGAAAGATGTCGGCTCCGACGAGCCGCTTGGCCTCAATCTCGTAGTGGTCGCCGACCAGCACCGAGGCGCCCATCGCTTCCAGGGCCAGCATATGGGTGTCGATCCGCCTCCGCCCGATCACATCCCCGCCGGGGGGCGGAAGCTTGAGGGCCCCGAAGCGCGCGAGCAGGGGTCCGGCGAAGAGGATGGAGGCGCGGATTCTGGCGCAGAGTGCCGGATCGAGCGGCCGATCCTTCGCCTGCCGCGCGTCCACCCGGACTGCATTGGGCCCGGTCCACTCCAGCTCGGCGCCGAGATGGGTGAGCAGCGCGAGCATGGCCTCGACGTCCCGAATGCGGGGCACGTTGGCCACGTCCACCGGTCCGTCGGCCAGCAGGGTGGCGGCCAGAATGGGAAGCGCGGCGTTCTTGTTCCCGGCCGGACGGATGGTGCCGCTGAGGGGAACCCCACCCCGCACCACAAAGCGTTCAGGCATGGGCCAAACCTCGCGGCCGGGGCCGCAGCCCGTCAAGCGGCTACGCGGAGGGCCCGAATTCGGTATTGTTCAGGATATGGCGTCGATTCCGGTTCTTCCGGGGACTCTCGCGGTGCTTCAGGCCGCGGCACCGGCCGTCTGGATCGGGCCGGTGGCTGCGCTGTCGCTCGTCGCCATGGCGATCGCGTTCGTCGTCATGGCGGTCGTGCTGGCGCAGGCGGCCAGGAAGGCGGACGAGCGAAGCACCGCGCTCGCCCGGGACCTCGCGCTGATCCGGGAACAGGTCGAGCCCACGCTGAAGGAGTTGCGCGAAGCCGCCGCGGCCGGCAAGAACCTCGCCACCAAGCTCGACGAGGAGGTCCGCGAAGTGATCGGGACCAGCCAGCGCATCCGGCACGACGTCGATCGCGGGATGCGGCGGGCCAAGCGGCGCCTGCGGGACTTCGACGCCCTGGCCGAAGTCGTGCAGGGCGAGATCGAGGACACCGCCCTCGACGTGGCGGCCACCTTGCGCACGCTGCGGCGCGGCAAGGGGGTCATCGGCCGGATCCGTCGCCTGCTTCGGGGCAAACGTTGAGCCCGAAGCGCGTGCTGGCCGGGCTGGCCGCCGGGCTGCTCCTGGTCGCGCTGCTGCCCGCGGACGCCTGGGCCTGGACCCCCGGAACGCACATCTGGATCGGCGAAGCCATTCTGGCCAACCTGCGGTTCCTGCCGCCCGCGGTCGCCGACCTGCTGCACGCCTTCCCTTTCGATTTCCTCTACGGCTCGATCGCCCCTGACACGTCCTTCGCCAAGCGGGTGGTTCCTCCGGGACGCCACTCCCATTTCTGGAACATCGGCGAGGAGGTCCTGGGGCACGCCGAAGCCGACTCGCTTCGCGCCTTCGGACTGGGGTACCTGTCGCACTTGGCGGCGGACACCGTGGCGCACAACTTCTACGTCCCCCGTCAGCTGCTGCTCACCAGCAGCACGCGCGCGATGGGACACTCCTACTGGGAGATTCGCGCCGAAACCCATCTGACCGACCGCTACGCCCGCCAGGCGCGGGAGCTGCTCCGGATGGACCACACGGGTGCCGACCGGCACCTGGAAGCCATCATCTCGCCAACCATTTTCAGCGTTCGGACCAACCGCCGGCTCTTCCGCGGCATGGTCCACCTGGCACACACTCGAAGCTGGCAGCGCGCCATGCAGGCCGCGCGCGAGCGCAGCCGCTGGATTCTGACCGACGCCGACGTGGAACGGCACCTGGCCGCCGCGTACGATGTCACGATGGAGATGCTGATGTCGCGGGCCGAGGGGCTGGCCCGCCGTCTCGATCCGTCGGGCGCGCGTCCCTTGCGCCAGGCCAAGCGGATGCGGCGCGGCGAGGTGATCCGGGGCGCCTGGTTCGAGCCCGAACGGCTGCTCGAAGCCGCCGAGAACATCTTCGGCCTGCCCGCCCAGCTCCCCGGTTTCTGGCAGGACTCCCTGCTGGTGCGCCCCTGGCTTCCCGCGCCGGAGAACGGGAACGGCGCGCCGGACCCCGCTCAGACCAGCGCGGCCACCCCCTCCAGCAACCGGTCCACTTCCGCTTCGGACGTGTAGCAGGCGCAGCCCGCCCGGACCAGACCTTCGCTCCCGAGGCCGAGCCGCTCGATCACCGTCGCGGCGTAGAAGTCGCCATGGGAGAGAAAAAGTCCCCGTTCCGCCAGCCGCCGGACGGCCTGCCCGGAGGGGACTCCGTCGAGGGTGAAGCCAAGGGTGGGCGTTCTGGGCCGGCCGGGGGGAGGGCCGTACAGTCGAACGGCCGGCAGGGATTCGAGCCCGCTCCACAGGCGGGCGAGCAGCGCCTCGCCGATCCGGTGGACCCCGGCGAGGCTCGCCGACAGTCCGTCCCGCAGCGCTGGGGTCCCGCCGTCGAGAGACGAGAGAAAGCGGACGGCCTCGGCGGCGCCGACAATCGCCTCGTGACTCAGGGTGCCCGACTCCAGGCGTTCCGGCGCCCTCTGCGGCGCCGGATCGAGCCGCGGGACATCCACCGCGTTGAGCAGCCTCTCCCGGCCCCAGAGCACCCCCAGATGCGGGCCATAGAATTTGTAGGGTGAGCAGACGAGGAAATCGCAGTCCCACTCGGCGACATCGATCAGACCGTGGGGCGCATAGTGCACGGCGTCGACGAAACACAGCGCGCCACGGTGATGCGCGAGCCTGACCGCCCGGGGCACGTCGGTCACGGTGCCCAGCGCGTTGGACGCCGCGCCGAGCGCCAGTAGCCGGGTGCGGGTGGTGAGGGAGGCATCCAGCCGGTCCCAGCACAGCTCGCCCGAGCCGGGGCTGAAGGGAACCACCCGGAGCGTGACGCCGCGCTCGACCGCCAGCGCCTCCCAGGGAGCCCGATTGGCGTGGTGGTCCAGGTCGGTAATCACGATTTCATCGCCCGGGCCCCACGCCCGTCCCAGCCCGCGGGCGAGGTGGAAGGTGAGGGCCGTCATGTTCTGCCCGAACGCCACTTCCTCCGGGCGGGCGTTGAAGAACTCGGCGAACGCCCGGCGCGCCCCCAGGATCAGCTCGTCCGTCTCTTCACTGCTGGGGTAGGCCCAGTGGGTGTTGGCGTTGTGCTCCAGCAGGTAGGCGCCCATCGCCCGCACCACCGAAGCGGGGACCTGGGTGCCGCCGGGGCCGTCGAAGTAGGCGACCGCGTGGCCGCGATGGACCCGCCCCAGCGCAGGGAACTGGTCGCGGATGGCCGCGAGGTCGATCATGCCCCCAGTTTCCGGAGCAGCACCGGCTGAACACCCTTGGGGTCCGCCTTGCCCTTGCTGCGCTTCATGACCTGGCCGACCAGGAACCCGAGCAGCTTGGCCTCGCCCTCGCGAAAGCGCTGCACCTCGGCGGGGCTGGCGGCGATCACTTCATCCACCCACGCCTCCAAGGCCGCCTCGTCGCGCACCTGAATGACCCCGAGACGTTCGGCCGCCTGGCGCGGACTGCCGCCGGCCCCGAGCAGCTCGGCGTACACCCGTTTGGCGGATTGCAGGCTCAGCGTCCCGTCGCCGACCAGGCCGATCAGCTCGGCCAGCTGCACCGCGCCTACCCCGAACACAGCGCTCTGATTCCACCCCCCCATCACTTCGGTCATCACCCAGTTGGCCGCCGCTTTCGGCTCGGCGCCGCCGGCGACAACGTCGTCGTAGTACTGGGCGATCTGGGGCTCGGCCGTCAGCACCTTCGCGTCGTACTCCGAAAGCCCGAGCTCCTGGACCAGCCGTCCACGCCGGGCATCGGGAAGCTCCGGCAGGCCACGGCGGACCTGCTCGACCCATTCCGTCGCCAGAACGAGCGGTGGAAGGTCGGGGTCGGGGAAATAGCGGTAGTCGTGGCTTTCTTCCTTGGAGCGCATCGGGCGGACCGTCCCGGTTGCCGCGTCGAAGAGCATCGTGACCTGCTGCACCGCCCCGCCCCCCTCCAGCACGGCAATCTGGCGGACCCGCTCCAATGCCAGCGCCCGCTCCACGTTCGCGAAGCTGTTGACGTTCTTGACTTCCGTCTTGGTCCCGAGCCGGTCCGTGCCCGGGCGGCGCACGGAAATGTTGGCATCCACACGAAGGTGGCCCTTTTCCATCGAGGCGTCGCTCACTCCGGCATACACCAGGCGCTGCTTCATGGTCGTGAGATACGCGCGGGCCTCGGCCGCGGAGCGCAGGTCGGGCTCGCTCACGATCTCGGCGAGCGGCACCCCCGCCCGGTTGAGGTCGACTGCGGTAAGGCCAGGGAAGCGGTCATGCAGCGACTTTCCGGCGTCTTCCTCCAGGTGGAGCCGCGTGATCCCGACGTCGAGGGTTCCCCGCTCCGGGGACTCGATCTGGAGGGTCCCGCCGGTAGCCAGGGGGCGGTCGTACTGGGAGATCTGGTAGCCCTTCGGCAGATCGGGATAGAAATAGTTTTTCCGCGCGAAGATGCTGGCGGGATGCACCGTGCAGCGGAGCGCCAAGGCGGCCCGCACACCCAGCCGGATGGCCTCGGCATTGGGTACCGGGAGCGCGCCAGGCAGGCCCAGGCAAACGGGACAGACGTTGGTATTGGGCTCCTCGCCAAAGCTCACGGCGCACCCGCAGAACATCTTGGACCGCGTCGCAAGCTGTACGTGGACTTCCAGGCCGATGACGGTCTCCCAGCTCATCGGACCTCCGCCGTCGGGTCGAGGACCCGCTCCAGCACGGCCGCCGCGGCCAGCATGGCCTCGTCATGCAGGTAGGGTGCGATGAAGTGGCCTCCCAGCGGCAGGCCCCCGCTCCGCCCCAGCGGGATGGTCATGCCGGGCAGGCCGGCCAGGTTGACCGGGCAGACAAAAACGTCCGCCAGGTACATGGCGACCGGGTCTGCGGTCTTCTCCCCCGCCTTGAACGCCGTGCTCGGCGTGGTGGGCGTGAACAGGAGGTCGATCCCGCCGTCGAACCCGCGGCGGAAATCCTCGGCGATACGCGCCCGCATCCGCTGGGCCTTGCCATAGTACGCCTCGTAGTAGCCGGCGCTCAGCACGTACGTGCCCACCAGAATCCGGCGCCGGACCTCGGGACCGAAACCCAGTCCCCTGGTGGCACGGTAGAGCGCCCGGACGTCGGTCCCGGCACCGGGACGCTCCGGGCCGTAGCGCACGCCGTCGTAGCGGGCCAGGTTGGCCGAGGCTTCCGCAGGAGCGAGGATGTAATAGGTCGGGACCGCATAGGACGAGTGAGGGAGGGACACATCGACCAGCTCGGCCCCGAGATCCCGAAGCGCCTGCACGGCCCGGTCGGTGCCCGCCCGCACCCCGGCATCGAGGTCGGCTGGGAAATACTCCCTGGGCAGCCCGATCCTGATCCCCCGCAAGTCCTCCCTGCGCTCGAGCGGCGCCACCGGCGGCGTGTCCATGGTTGTGGCGTCGAGCTCGTCCCGGCCGCTGATGACCGACAGCACGCCCGCGGCGTCCGCAACCGTCCGGCCAAAGACCGACACACAGTCCAGCGACGACCCGAAGGCCACCAAGCCGTAGCGGCTGACCCGGCCATAGGACGGCTTGACCCCCACCACACCGCAGAAGCTGGCCGGCTGCCGGACCGATCCGCCGGTTTCCGAGCCGAGCGCGGCCGGCACGACGCCCGCGGCGACCAGCGCGGCGGAGCCGCCCGAGCTGCCCCCCGGCACCCGGGACGGGTCGGTCGGGTGCAGCACGCGACCGAACGCGGAATGCTCAGTGGATGAGCCCATGGCGAACTCGTCCAGGTTGGTCTTGGCGGCGATCAGGGCCCCGGCGTCGCGCAGCCGGCGCACGGCGGTGGCCTCGAAGGGCGAGCGGTAGCCATCGAGAATCCGGGATCCGCACGTCGTGGGCAGGTCGTGGGTGACGAGGTTGTCCTTGAGCGCAACCGGGACGGCGTGCAGGGCCCCGGGCGTGGCCATGGCCTCCACGCGGGCAGCCTCGGCCGCAAGCTGCCCGGCGGACCAGCTCAGCGTCGCGTTGAGCGGGGCGGCACGCTCCAGCGCGCGAGCGGTAGCCCCTGCCACCTCTGCCGGTGTCACTCCGGCTCCATGCCGGCGAGCCGCGGCACGATGAAGAACCCCTCCCGCCACGCGGGGGCCAGCTCGGCTGGCGGAATGGCAAGGGGGACCGGCTGGACCGTGTCCGCCCGCCAGGCCACCTGGGCCGGCCCGGGCACGAAGGGGGGCGGCGTGGACTGCTCGGGTGCCTGATCGAGTTGCGCCACGTACCCCACGATCCGGTCCAGCTGCTTCACCAGAGGGGCCAGCTCGGCTTCCTCAACGGCGATCTCGGCGAGGCGCGCGATGTGCAGGACATCGTCCCGCGTGATCCTCATTCTTCCTCCCACACCCGCTCGAGCCCCGCATAGGCCACGAGCAGCCGCTTAAGACCGTGCTCCTCATCGTCGAACCGGACGATGGCCTTGAGATCCTTCCCCGCCCCGCTCAATCCCTCGATGGAGCCGGTGCCGAAGCGCCGGTGGCGTACCCGCTCGCCCTTGACGTAACGCGGCGCGTCCTGCGAAAGCGCTTCCGCCGGCGGCGGCGGTGCCCCGGCCCATCCCCGCTGGGCCCGGCCGCTCTCCCAGGTTCGTGCGCCAGGACGGCGCGGCGCGCCAAAAACCGGAGTGGACCAGAGCGAAGTGGTGCGGCGCTCCTCGACCAGTCCGGGAGGAATGGCGGGCAGGAAGCGCGAGGCGATGCCTGGGCGCACCTCACCCCCCCGGCGCCGGGTCCGGGCCCAGGAGAGATAGAGTTTGTCCTTGGCGCGGGTCAGCGCGACGTAGAACAGCCGGCGCTCCTCCTCCAGGGCCTCGGCGTTCTCGAGCGAGCGTGCCAGCGGGAACAGACCGTCCTCCAGCCCCGCCACGACCACCACCGGCCACTCCAGGCCTTTCGCGGTATGCATGGTCATCAAGGTGACGCCCTGCTCGGCGCCCTCCTCCTTGTCCTGGGCGGTGAGCAACGCCGCTTCCTCCAGAAAGCGGGCAAGTGGAGTGCCCTCCCCCTCGTCATCCTCCACCTCAGACCACTCGGCGGCGGCCGCGATCAACTCCCGGACATTGTCAAAGCGGTCCGCTCCCTCGTGCCCTTCCCGCAGCAGTAGGTCCTCGTACCCGATGCGGCCGACCAGCTCCTCCACCACCACGCCGGGCGGCGCCTCTTCACTCAGCGTACGCAGCTCGGCGAGCAGACGGGCCACGCCGCGGAACGCCTCCCGCACGTTGGGCCGGAGACCACTGACCCGGTCGGCAATGGCGGCGCTCTCGAGCAGCGAGCGGTTCCATTCCCGCGCGGCCTGGGCCAGGGTCGCAAGGCTGCTGTCGCCGATACCGCGGCGGGGCACGGCCACGGCGCGCACAAAGGCCTCGTTGTCAGCCGGATTCACCACCAGCCGGAGATAGGCCAGCAGGTCCTTCACCTCGCGCCGGTCGTAGAAGGACGTCGCCCCCACGACGCGATAGGCCATCCCGGCGCGGCGAAACGCTTCCTCGAAGGCGCGCGACTGGGCGTTGGTGCGATACAGCACCGCCACCTGGGCCGGCGTCCAGTCCCCGGCCTGGGCGCGCCGCCCCACCTCGAGGGCGATCCACTCCGCCTCGTCCCGCTCGTCGCTCGCGGCCAGCAGCGTGACCGACTCGCCGCCGCGGCGCCGGGTCCGCAGCGTCTTGCCGAGCCGCGCGCTGTTCTCGGTGATGACCCCGTTGGCCGCGTCGAGTACGATCTGGGTGGAACGGTAGTTCTCCTCCAGCCGGACCAAGTGGACCGGATCGAAGTCCGCCTGGAACTCCCGCATGTTGCGCACGTCCGCGCCGCGCCACCCGTAGATCGACTGGTCGTCGTCGCCGACTGCGAACAGGTTTCCGTGGCCACCCAGATGGCGGATCAGCTCGTACTGGGCGCGATTGGTGTCCTGGAACTCGTCGACCAGCACGAACTGAAATCGCTCGCGCCAGGCGGCCAGGCGTTCGGGATGCTCGCGAAAGAGCCGCAGCGGGTGCAGCATCAGGTCGTCGAAATCCATGGCGTTGCGCTCGCGCAGGGCCGGCCCCAGCGCGGCGTAGACATCGGCGGCGACGGTGACGAGGGGGTCGCCGCTCGCCGCCGCGCCGAGCGCTTCGGCGCTTTGCAGCCGGTTCTTGGCGGAGGAAATGACCGCCTGCACGGCCCGGGGGGCAAAGAGCCGGTGCGAGTGGTTGCGCGCCTCCATGATCCGCCTGATCAGGGCGAGCCGGTCGTCCTCGTCGTAGATGGTGAAGCCGCGAGAGAAACCGAGCTGCTCGGCCTCGCGCCGCAGGAGGCGGGCCGAGAGCGAGTGGAAGGTCCCGATCCAGAGCCCGGTCGGGTCGCGCCCCAGCAGGGCCGCGACCCGCTCCTTCATCTCCGTGGCAGCCTTGTTGGTGAAGGTGACGGCGAAGATGCGCGGCGCCGCCACCCCGTGCGCCTCGATCAGCCGAGCAATGCGGACCGTGAGCACCCGGGTCTTGCCCGAGCCGGCCCCGGCCAGCACCAGAATCGGACCGGTGACGTGCTCGACGGCTTCACGTTGGGCCGGATTGAGGCCGGGCAGCCAGTCGCGCTCCAGCGAGGCCGGCACCATGCGCGGGCTCAGCCGGCGGCCAGCCGATCGGCCCCGACATACGCCGCGAGCGCGGCCGGCAGACGGACGCTGCCGTCGGCGTCCTGCCCCTGCTCCAGCAAGGCCGCGATGACCCGGGGGAACGCGAGCGCCGAGGCGTTCAGCGTATGCACGAACTCCGGTTTGGCTCCCGGCGCCGGCCGGTACCGCAGGTTGGCGCGCCGGGCCTGGAAATCGGTGAACGTGCTCGCGCTCGAAACCTCCAGCCAGGCCGCAACGCCGGGTGCCCACACCTCCAGGTCGAAGGTGCGCGCGGCGTGGAAGCCGGTATCGCCTGCCGCGAGCTCCACCACCCGGTAGGGCAGCTCCAGCCGGCGCAGCACCTCCTCCGCATGGCCGAGCAGCAGAGTGTGCTCCGCATCGGAGCGGTCCGCGGCCGTCAGCCGCACCAACTCCACCTTGTCGAACTGGTGGACCCGGATCAGTCCACGAGTGTCCTTGCCGTGCGCCCCGGCCTCGCGCCGGAAGCACGGCGTCCAGGCGACCAGCGCGATCGGAAGGGCCCCAGGCTCGAGGATCTCGTCCCGGTACAGGTTGGTGAGCGGCACCTCGCCCGTAGGAATGAGAAAGAGGTCGTCCTCGGGCACCGCGTACACCTCGTCGGCGAATTTCGGCAGCTGCCCCGTGCCCGTCATCGCCGCCCGGCTTACCAGGTATGGCGGGCAAACCTCCCGATAGCCCAGTTCAAGGGTGTGAACATCGAGCATGAAGTTGGCGAGCGCGCGCACCAAGCGCGCACCGGCGCCGACAAAGACGGGAAAGCCCGATCCCGAGACCTTCGCCCCCCGGGCCAGATCGAGGATCCCCAGACGCTCGCCGACCTCCCAGTGCGGCCTGACGCCGGGCGAGCGCGGTTCGCCCCAGGTCCGCACCACGCTGTTCCGGGACGCATCACCATCGGGCACGTCGGGGTGCGGCAGGTTGGGTACGTCGAGGAGGCTCGCCTCCAGCGCCCGGTCGAGCTCGCGTAGCTCGGCGTCGAACGCCTTGACGCGCTCTCCGGAGGCTTTGAGCGTTGCAAGCAGCTCGTCCGCCGGCTGCCGGGCATTTTTCCGCCGGGCGACCTCCTCACTGGCGCTGTTCCGCCCGGCCTTGAGGCGTTCGGCCTCGACCAGCAGGTCGCGGCGCCGCTGGTCCAGCTGCAGCAGCCGTTCCAGGATCCCGTCGACCGCGGGGTCGAGCCGACGCCGCAACGCTGCCCGGACCTGAGCCGGGTCCTGGCGGAGGCGCTTGAGATCGATCATGGACCTACTGGCTTGGAATGCCGGGGACGAGGGACCTGTAGCCGCAGTTGACGTTGGCCAGGATCTCGAAGCGCATCGCGCGAGCTTCGGGATCGATCAGGATCACCCCGAGCTTGCCGTAGATTGGCAGCCCGAAAAAGCAGGACGCCGGAATCCGCCCGCGCACGAAGAACACGTCTCCTTCCTTCACGTGGACCGTGTCGGCACTGACGTAGCCGTTCACTTCGGCGATGGTCAGATCGGGGAAGCCGGTCGTGGTACGCAACACGCCGGGATCCAGCCGGGAGGTGCCAGGCTGCCCCACCAGCGCTCCAGGAAGCAAGACCGCTTGGGCGCCCCGAAAGTCGAAGGAGAAGTCCACGTTGAGCGACCGGTCGAGCCGAACCGGCCCGCGCCCGGCCATGGCGTACCCCGCCGCGCGCCACACCTCCGTGCCGGTCACGGCGTAGACCACGGAGGTATCGACCCGGTTCGGAAACGCGGCGGGCGGCAGTGGGTTGGGGTCGCCGCATGCCGCAAGCGCGGTGGCGGCGGCCAGGAAGGCAACGAGGGAGGGACGACCCGGGCGCATCGGGCGGAAGCTTAAGAGCCGCTCCGAAAGGGGTCAACCCACCGATTTTTCTTGACTTCGGGCGTCCGGTCGCCATACGTTGCCCCGCGTGCTCCGCCAGATTGTGGACAACCTTGCCGGCCGCCCGGAAGTCGCCGGGGTCGCCGTGGTGAGCGGTGACGGCCTGGTGATCGAACAGCGTTTCCCCCCCGGTACCGATGCGGAAGCGCTCGCCGCCCTCGCCACCACCCTGGCGCGCTCGGCCACCGAGTTGGGGTCGACCTCCACGCTCGGGGGGTTCAGCGCCGCGGTCTTCGAGTTTGCCGGGGGCCCCGTGGTCATCAGCGCCCTGGGCGACGGCGTGGCTCTGCTGGTGCTGGCACGGCCGGACACCGACCTGGGCGAACTGCTGTTCACGCTTCGTCGCGAGCGCGGCAGCCTGGCCGCCCAGCTGTGATTTCCGGCGCACCCCCCGTCGCAGGCCGCTGACCATGCACTGGGCCGTCATCCTGGCCGGCGGGTCGGGCACCCGGTTCTGGCCCCTCAGCACCCCATCTCGACCCAAACACCTGATCCCGCTGGCGGGCAGCCTGCCCACCGCCGCCCAGGCGGTCCGCGCCGTCGAGCCCCTGATCCCCCGTGAGCGTATGCTGGTCGTGACCGGCGCAGCCTTGGCCGACCTGCTGCCCACGGTCACCGGGTTGCCCCGATCCAGCATCCTGGTCGAGCCCCGCGCCGCCTCCACCGGACCGGCGCTGGTCTGGGCCACCCTGGAGGCCCATCGTCGAGACCCCGACGCCCTGGTGCTTTCGCTCCACGCGGATTGGCATTTGGGCGACGGGGAGGCGTTCAGGGCAACCGCCAGGGCGGCGCTGGAAGCGGCCGCCAGGTACGACGCGCTGGTGACAACCGGCATTGTGCCCAGCCGTGCCGAGCCCGGCTACGGTCACCTCGTCCCGGGCGACGCCCTGGGCCCAGGGGTCCGCCGGGTCGCCCGCTTCGTGGAGAAGCCCAAACCGGCGGCCGCCAGAAAGCTGATGGACGAAGGAGCCCTCTGGAACAGCGGCCTCTTCGCGTGGACCGCCAGGCGGCTCACCGAAGAGATCCGGCAGCACACCCCCGAAGTCGCTTCCGCCCTGCCCAAGCTCGAGGCGGGCGATGTCGCGGGGTTCTTCCAGGAGGTCACCCCCATCTCGATCGACGTCGGCTTGCTGGAGCGCAGCGGCCGGGTCGCTTGCGTGTCCGGCGATTTTCCCTGGGATGATATCGGCAGCTGGAGCGCCCTGGCCAGGATCGGCGAGCCCGACGCCCGCGGGAACCTGACCGAAGGGCCGGTCCATGTTGTCGCGAGCCACGACTGCATCGCGTGGAGCGACTCGCTTCCCGTGGTGCTCACCGGCGTCCACGATCTCGTCGTCGTCTGCGCCAACGGCCGCATCCTGGTGATGCCCCGCTCGCAGGCCGGCGCCCTCAAGGACACGCTGGAGGCCCTGCCATCTGAGGTGCGAGACCTGGCGTGACGCGGCTCTTCCTGCTCGAACCGGAGCCTCTCGATCTCTGGGCGCCGTTTGCCGGCGCGCGGCCGGTGGCGGAGTTGCGGGCCGGCGCCTGGCTGCTGCGGGAGCGTTGGGAGGCAAGCCTGGGCGTTCCGTGCGCCGGCATCCTGGGGCCACAGGCCGAGGGCTTCTCCGACGTTGCCGGGCCGCCGGCCGTGACCCATGCGGCGGTCAGGGGCCCGGCCATCGTGGCCCGCGCGGATGTGATTCCGCCCCGGCGCGCCCTGGCGTTCGGGGGCGCCGCGCGGCTTCGGGTCGGCGAACACGACGTGGCCTGGGAGCTCCCCGCCGGGGCGGTGTGGTCGGGACCATCCGACGAAGGCGGGGCGATTGCGATCGACGGACTGGTGCTGCGCGGCGCCTTCGAGCTGATCACCGTGCTGGAACGCCTGCTCGGTTCCGATTGCGCCGAGTTCGCTTCGGCGCCGGCCGACCCGGTGCCTGCAGGCGCGATCGTCATCGGCGAACCCGGCGGCGTCATCTGCATGAGCGCTGTCGTGGAGCCGGGTGTGGTGTTCGACGTCACCCGGGGCCCCGTGGTGCTGAGCGAGGGCGTTCAGGTCCGATCCGGCGTTCGACTGGAGGGCCCGCTCTTCGCCGGCCCCGGCACCAGATTTCTGGGCGGGCAGATTCGACGCAGCAGCTTCGGACCGGAATGCCGGGTTCACGGCGAGGTAACCGACAGTGTCTTCACGGGGTATGCCAACAAGAGTCACGAGGGGTTTGTGGGGCACTCCGTGCTGGGCGCGTGGGTCAATCTGGGTGCCGGCACCACCACGTCCAACCTCAAGAACACCTACGGCCCGGTGCGTCTGGGCCTGCCGGGCGGCCCGGTAGAGACGGAGCGGACCTTGCTCGGATCCCTGATCGGCGACCACGTCAAGACCGCGATCGGCACCATGCTTTCGACGGGCACGGTGATCGGCGCGGGCGCCAGCCTGTTCGGACACACCGGCATCCCCAGGTACGTTGCACCGTTGGCCTGGGGCTCAGCGGGCACCCAGCGGGTGGCCCTCGAGCGGTTTCTCACCACGGCCGAGCGGGTCATGGCGCGCCGCGGTATCGAGTTCACCCCCGCGCGCGCCGAGGCATTGCGACGGTTCCACGAGCGGGCAACGAGATGATCACCCTGGCGGTCCTGGGCTCAGGCTCGAAGGGCAACGCGTTCGTGCTCGGCTGCGGCGGCGGGGCTCTCCTGATCGAGGCCGGTTTCGGGGCGCGCACGATCCTCCGGCGCATGGCGGACCAGGGACTCGATGCGGCGGCGATCCAGGGCATCGTGCTGACCCACGAACACGGGGATCACGCGCAGGGGGGCCCGGCTCTGGCCCAACGGCTGGGTGTCCCCCTGCTCTGCTCCGGGGGCACCTGGCGCGCACTGGGGCGGCCGGAGGGAGTCGCCCACGTCCGGCTGCGGCCGTCGCGCACCATGGAGTTCGGCCCCTTCACCATCGACGCCTGCATTACGACTCACGACGCCGACGAACCGCTCGCCATCGCCGTGACGACCCGGGAGCTCCGGGTTGGCGTGGCCACCGACATCGGCCGGCCTACCGCGGCGGTGCGCTACCTGCTCCGCCAGTCCAACGCGCTGGTGATCGAAAGCAACTACGACGAGGTGCAGCTCCGGATGGGGCGGTATCCCTCCTCGGTGCAGCACCGGATCGCCGGCTCCCGCGGCCACCTTTCGAATCGCGCCGCCGCCGATCTGGTGACCGAGCTGCTGCATGACGGGCTTCGGGCCGTGGTGCTGGCCCACCTGAGCCAGCAGTGCAACGATCCCGCGACCGCGCGCCGCACGGTCGAACCGCTGCTGCGATCCCGAGGGTTTCTGGGAGAGTTGTGGGTGGCCGAGCAGGACCGCTCGCTACCGACGATCTGTATCAGGCCCGCGCCTGGGCCCGCGCAGGGCGAACTGGCGCTGCGATGGACCGCACCCGAGCCCGCGCCCACACCGCAGGCCGGCGGCCGGGCCGCGCGTCAGTCGCTCGGGGGCACGTAGCCGGGGTCGGGAGGCACCGGCACCCCTTCGGGCCGTGGGGTCGCGGGGCCGGTCCTCGAGAGGGTGATCGGGTCCGGCAGATCGCCGCCGGAGAGGGTCAGGCGGTTGGGGCGAACCCGGATGTCATAGACCTCCCAGACCCCACCGATCGCGATCATGATCACCTTGCCGTCCTCGATCAGCCGCCACCGCGCGTACTCCAGCCCCCAGCTGGCGCTGGAGTCGGCGCGGATGACGACTTCCCGCGGGCCGTTGCTCTTCAGCTTCGCGTCGATCACTTTCCAGGTTCCCACGATCGGAGGGTCCTGACCACCCAGGGCCAGTCCCCCCACGACGAGCGCGATTCGCAGCATCCCCGCCTCCCCTGGCGTCTTCGAACGGGCCGGGCTGCAAGATAGTCACGCCAGCAACCCGTCAGGGGCCCTGGCGCACTGCCCATTCCGCGTCGACCAGGTGGAGGACAACGCGAATGCGCGGCAGCGCGTTTCCGCTGCGGCCCAGTGCGTCCTGGAAGGGCTCGAACCGCGCGCTGAGCGCGTTACGCACCGGCGATTCCCGATAGACGTAGGGCGCCCCCACCTCCGGTCCCCAGGCCATGATGAAACCGCCCGAGCTCCGCGCGTGGGCCACCGGGCCGAAGCGCTGGATCATCGCGGCGCGGAAGACCTCCTCCTGAAAGAAGCCGAAGACACGCTGGACCGTGATGGCGCGGACCACGTTCCCCCCGTCGAGCAGCGCGGTGACACAGACATTCCCGACGTCTCCGCGATTGCGCATGCCGATATAGGTGTCGCAGCCCATCTCGTTGACCGTGAGCGATGCGGTGACGCCGGGCGGGGCATTCGACACCGATTCCGAGCGCGTCACCTTGCCGAACAGCCGGGTCAGGGTCGCCTCCAGGTCAGCGGCCCGCACCCCGACCCTGAATCCGGCCACGTCCGCGCCCGCGAGGTCGAAGCTGTTCCGCGCCGCCTCCGCGGCGGCGGCCGCCGCCGCCAGATCCGGTACGTACAACTCGTTGCCCGACCGGTCCAGGATCCGAACCGAGAGCAGCTCGGCGCGCACCACACGCGCGCCGGTCACCCCACCGGCGGGGTCGCCGCCTCCGGTCACCCGGAAACGCACTTCGTCCAGCACCTGACGCCCCGTCGCGTCCAGCCGGGCGTCAAGGTCGCGCGCGGCGTCCCGGGGCATGGGAATGACACGGGCCGCGTCCGCGTTGGCGAAAACGACCTGGTATTGCTGCCCGAAGGCCTGCACGGGCAGGTAATACCCCGGCGTGAACAGGGTCACGGTGAACTGCCCCAGGTCGTGGTCGTACGGTCCGATGTTGTCGTTGACCCGGGTGACGAATTCGGTAGCTGGATCGGCGGCGGCCAGGGCAGCCTGAAGCCGGCTCGACTCGGTGGCGGTGGCCTCCGGCCGGTCGAAGCTCGAGGCCCGGCGCACCGCGTCGCTCGATTCGGCCACGCGCCTGGTGTCCAGGGGCTCGGAGGTGAGCTGGTGGTACACCATCGCGAGCTGTTCCGGATCGAACCCGTCCCCCTGGGCCCCGGCGAGCGCGACGCCCGTGAGCAGGAGGACCGCCCCGACGAACCCCCGTTTCATGACAAGCTTCCGGCGGGCGCCGCGGTATTGCGGACGACGTCCGCTACTCCTCGGGCGGTGTCGCCGGTGTTCTCCGAGATCTTGAACATGACGATGACCAGCTCCGCCCACACCCGGCACAGCGTGGCGGCCACGATGAACCCGATCGGTGCCAGAACGAGCATCATCACCAGGCGGGTGAGGCCGCCGCCCAGCGAGGTCAGCAGCAGGCCCAGCGCCGCCAGGGCCGAAACCACCAGACCCAGCCCGTAGAAGAACTTGAGCAACTTGATGGTCACGAACTCGGAGAACGAGAAGTCGAGCAACGCCTGGAAGAAGCTGTTGGTCTGGGACATGGGGAGCGCTCTCCTGGGGCTGGGGTGGAATGCGGGTCAGCGCGCCGCCGGCCGCTCCGGCTGCCGGCGCAGGGCGGTGCGTTCGCCGGTGGAGAACGTGAGCTCCATCGCGTCCCCGGCCGGGGTCAGGGTCGCGCTGAGGCCGTTGGTCAGGGGGAAGCTGCGCTCGCCGTTGGCCCCCTTTTCGCCGTTCAGCCGGATCATGCCGGCGTACAACCGGTCGCCGTCGAGCACGCTGACGTGCAGTCCGTGGACAAAGGCGAGCACGCCGGCGCGCGCCGCGTCGCGATCGTGCAGGTTGTCGAGTTCCCAGACCAGGCCCGACCGGCTGGGGATCGCGGTCGCTTCACTCCCCCCGCCCGAGCCACCACAGGCCAAAACGCCCGCCGCGACCAACGCGGCGCCGGTGGGTACGGGACGTGGCATTTGCCGGATCATGAGGTCGACCTCCCTGGGATTCCGCGCCGGCGAGGAGCCGGTGCCGGGGTTCAAACCGCTATGCGCAGAAACCTGGGTCCCCCGATCATCACCCTTCCGACCCGGGGAGCGGGCCGATCCGTTCCCAGTCCGGATTATCTTGTGCGCCACAACCCCGGAGAGGCCGGCTGAATGGCAAGCATCCTGGTGGTCCGCGATCCGGACCCGGAGCGCCGGCGGCGCACCGCCGCCGCGGCCCGTGCCATCCTGCATGAGGAGCCCGGGTTTGAAGGCGGATCGATCGAGCGGGGACCGGTCACGGCGGTCTGGGCTGCGGGGCCAAACACGCCGATCGATCTCCATCAGGATGCCCGGAGGGATACCCTGCTCCTGGGTGAGTTCCTCGGGCCCTCGGGCCCCGACCGCGTCACGGCCGCCGACTACGCGGCCACCCGCGATTCCAGGTCTGGAATCCCCGAGCCCTGCGATGGGTACCACGTGGCCGTGTGCCTGACCGAGGCGGGGGCCCTGACGGTGGCCGCCGATCTGCTGGGGATCTTTCCCGTCTATCACACCATGGTTGGCGAGGCGCTGCTGGTGGCCTCGAGCCCCGGACTCCTGCGCGCGCATCCGGCGTTCCGGAATGGGATCGATCCCCTCGGGATCGCCGGCCTGCTCCTGTGCAACAGCCTGCTCGGCGGTTTCACGATCCAACGCGGCGTGCGACGTCTCGCCGCCGGTCATGCGCTGGTGGCCGCGGCGGGACGACCACCATCGGAACACCGGCACTATGCCATTCCGACGGACCGGGCGAGTCACGACGTGCCGATCGCGGAGTGTGCCGAACGGCTGCACGCCGCGTTGCGCGACGCCTGCCGCCGCCACGTGGCGCCGGGGGTGCCGCATACCCTGCTCCTGTCCGGCGGTCTGGATTCGCGCCTCCTCGCGGGAATCCTCAGGGACCAGGCGCAGTCCATCACGGCGCTCACACGCGGCCTGCGCACCGACATCGAGTATCGCTGCGCACGGAAGGTGGCGGTCCGGCTTGGCCTGCCCCACCGCCTGATGCCGGACGAGCCCGGGACCTACGACACGTTCTCCCGCGGCATCCAGCGCGACGGACTCGTGGCGAGCCCGGGTGGAGGGGGATCCAACCTCGTGGCCGCCCTGCGCGCCCTCGGACCGCGCATGCTCTCCGGTCACGGCATGGACGGGGTCCTCGGCCCGATCTATCTCCAGTGGGTCTATTCGGACAAGGATCGCTCGGTCGGCTTCGACAACTACTTTCGGCACCTGAATGCCTACGGCATCAGGGTCGAGGTCCTGCGCCGACTGCTGCGCCGCGACGTGTTCGGTGACAGCCTGGACGAAGCGCTGGATCTGTTGCGGGAGACCTTTCAGAACCTCGGAGGCGCCGAGATGGAACGGGCCTGGCGCTTCAACCTCCACCACCGGCAGCGCTTCTTCACCGGGGCCGCGACCAACCGGCACGCGCGGGGCGCCTGGCCCGTCCTTCCCTTCATGGACCGCCAGGTGCTGGCCGCCACCGGGGGAATGCCCTTGGTCGTGCTGGCCGACCGCAGTCTGGAGCAGTTGCTGCTCCGGCGTTTTCATCCCGAGTTGGCCCGGCTGCCGCTGGATCGCAACACGCTGGACACGACGCCCCTGGCGCCGGACCTCCGCGGCTTGCTGGAGGACCTGGGGTCACGAGTGCTGCGGCGGGTAAGGCGTCTTCTGCGTCTCGGTCCGCGGCAACGGCTCTACTACTACCGGACGTTTAACTTCAACGGACCCCAGTGGCGCGGGATCCGCGAAGGAGCCGAGCCCAAGCGCGAGGCGGCCTACGCCCTGTTCGACCGGGCCGGCTTTGATGCCCTGCTCCCGCCCCCCGACAGGCCCTGGAGCGGAGGAGACGGCATCGTCGACGTCGCCGGCGCGAAGACGCTCCTGGGCCTGGTCGCCTGGCTCGACCAGGGCTGACCCCAAGGGACGCCATGCGTGCACTGCCCGAGTTGTTCGCCAACAACCGCGCGTGGGCCGAAGGGCGGGTCCGGGATGACCCGGAGTTCTTCACCCGCCTCGAGCACCAACAGACGCCGCGCTATTTGTGGATCGGGTGCGCGGACAGCCGGGTGCCCGCCAACGAGATCGTTGGGCTGAACCCCGGGGAGCTGTTCGTCCAGCGGAACATCGCCAATATGGTCATCCACACGGACCTGAATTGCCTGTCGGTGCTTCAGTATGCCGTGGACGTCCTGCGCGTGGAGCACGTCATCGTTTGCGGGCATTACGGCTGCGGAGGGATTCTGGCGGCCTGGAACAACCAGCCGCTGGGCCTGATCGACGACTGGCTGCGGCACGTGCAGGACGTCGCGGCGAAGCACGCGCCCGCTCTCGCTGCCCGGCCCAGGGACGCCGGCCTCGATCGGTTGTGCGAGCTGAATGTCATCGAGCAGGCCGCCAACGTCTGCCGCACCGCCACCGTCCAGGCAGCCTGGCGGCGCGGCCAGGCCCTATCCGTCCATGGATGGGTCTACGCGCTCAACGACGGGCTGCTCAGGGATCTCCGCTTCTGCGTCCGGATGCCCACCGCGCTGGACCAGATCTACCGGTCGGCGGTGGAGCGGTGAGGGGCCTGGTCCGGTTCTGGTGGACTTTCGAGGATCCGGTGTCCCGCCGGGCCTATCTGCTCCACGGCCTCGGGCTGACTGCGCTCAAGTATGCCGGGGACGTGGGGTTCGTGGCCATCGGCGCCGGACGGCTCTGGACGCCGGTGGATTACCTGCGTGCCGTCCCGTTTCTGCTCGACACCCGGCTCGAGGGCGGGGCGCCGTGGCTGATGCCGGCGCTCGCCCTCTGGGTGCTTCCGTTCCTTTGGGCCGGGGTCACGCTCACGATGCGCCGCGCGATCGACGCTGGCTGGTCGGCCTGGGTGGTGCTGCTGTTCTTCGTCCCCCTCGTGAGCTACCTGCTGATGGCGGCCCTCGCCGCGGCCCCACATTCGCCGGCGGGCCCTGTGGATACCAGACCACCGCGACGCGACGAACACCGGCTGCCGGGCGCCTTGCTGGCCATGGCCGCGGGCGCGGCCTTCGGCCTGGCCATGATTCTGTTTGCAGTGAGCCTGCTGGAGCACTACGGGCTCGGTCTGTTTCTCGGCACGCCGTTCGTGACGGGCGCGCTGACCGGGTTCTTCTTCAACCGTCGCTACGCGGCGAGCGCGGGAGAGACCGCCGCCGTGACCGCGATGACGTTTCTGCTGCTCGCGGGTACCGCGTTCCTCCTGGGCACCGAAGGCGCGATCTGCCTCCTGATGGCCGCCCCGCTCGGCATCGCCATAGGGGTCATGGGCGCCTGGTGCGGCCGCCATGCGGCATTGCGGAGTCGGGACACGTTCGCCTCCTCGATGGTCGCTTGCCTGGTCCTGCCCCTGCTCGCAGGGCTCGAGCCCGCCGGGATCGCCGGCAGCTCCGTGCATGAAGTGCGTTCGAGGATCGAGATCGACGCGGCACCGGAGCGGGTGTGGGATCTGGTGATCGCCTTCCCGGCGATCGCGCAGCGGCCGGGAACCTTGTTCCGCCTGGGCATCGCCTACCCTCGCTCGGCACGCATCGAGGGTCAAGGCGTCGGGGCCACCCGCTACTGCGAGTTTTCCACCGGGGCCTTCGTCGAGCCGATCACCGCGTGGGAGCCGGCACGGCGGCTCTCGTTCGATGTGGTCGCCTCCCCTGCCCCGCTCGAGGAACTGACGTTCCGCGGCGGCGTCGCTCCCGCGCACCTGGACGGCTACCTCCGGCCGCTGCGTGGGGAGTTCCGGCTGATCGCGCTCCCGGGCGGCGGAACGCGGCTCGAAGGAAGCACATGGTACCGGCTTCGGATGGCGCCCGAGGCGTACTGGGCGGCGGTCACCGACTACCTGATCGGTCGGATCCATCACCGCGTGCTGGATCACATCCGGCGGGAGGTGGAGCGCGGGTCCTGAGGTCAGGCGGTACCGGGTCCCCAGTCGTCTTCCTCGTCCTCGAATCCGTCCGCGCGCTCACGGGGTCGGGCGTCCTCGCGCAGCGCGCGTTCCGCCTCGGCCAGGGCCTCTTCATCGACGGGGGTGTCGAGATCGTCTTCGGGCGCGGGGCGGGGCCGGCGACGCGGGGCGATCAGCCAGAAGAGGATCGCAACCAGCAGCACCAGCCCGATCAGGGTCGCGGGCACGCCAGGACCGGTCTCACCCGCCCGGGTGATACTCCCGTTCGCTGTGTCCGACCAGCTGCGGGCGATAGAAGTACACCTCGCGCAAATCGCCCTTGGCGTACCGCTCCGCCTGGTCGTTGAAATGGGGCGAGGCAGGATCGCTGCTCAGCCCCCCCGCCGTCACCGCCCGCGCCCGCACGCTGTCGCCGAACTCCACCACGGCGACGAAGCTGTTGCCGCTCGTGCCGTAGATTCGTTTGCTCGCGCCGTACGCGCGCGCGCTGAACGCGGCAAGCGATCCCCAACGGGCATGCGTGAAGCCCACTGGAATGCTCGGAAACGAATCGGCAAACGGCTGGACGATCTCCCCGTTCACCCGCTGAAACCGGTTGATTTCGCCCCAGGGGGTCCGCCAGGTGCCGAAGTCCGCCTCCAGCCGGTCGACGGCCGCCGCGAGCCGCTCCAGCATCGGCCCAGGCGGGGCGTGGGTGGCGGCGTAGTCGTTCGGCTGCATCCCGGCCCGGCGGGCCTCGGCCGCAACGGCCCGCAGGTATTCCTCGGCCCAGATCAGCGCGAGCGAGGTCGAGACCGACGCCGCGCCCCAGCGCAGGTCCCACGCGCGGAGCGAATCCATCGGCTCGGCGAGCCTCGCCTTCAGGGGATGCGACGCCGGGGTCCTGTCATAGGCCCGCACCAACGCGGGCATCAGCTCCTCCAGGCCGATGAGATAGCTGTCGAAGGCGGCGTCGATCAGCGAGGCGAGCGTGAAGTCCTTCCTCCCCTCGAGGACCCGCACGGCGTGGAGCCCTCGAGCGTTCTCGCGGTTGGTTTCCATGTAGGGCGGATAGTCGTTCCGGCGCGGACTGTGCACGCCGGCCGCCGCAAAGGGCCAGTTGTTGGTATTCTGGATCCAGCCATTGGGCGGGTTTACCACATTGGGGGACTCGTCGATCCCGTGTACCTCGCCCCACTCGGTCGCCGGGTCGCTCCCATCGACCGGACGGCTCCAGTCGAACCGGGGATCCCGCCTGGGAACGAAGTTGGAGTGAAAGTAGGCGATGGTGCCGTTACCGTCCGCGTAGACCGTGTTGTTCGAGGAGTTGGTGTGCAACTCCATGGTTTCGTGGAAGGCCTGATAGCTCGTCGCCTTGGTCCGGCTGTACGACTGGATCAGCGCCTTGAGCGGCTCCTCCATCAGGCGCACGCTGATCCACTTCCCGTCCGCCTCGCGCACGATCGGGCCGTGGTGGGTCCGGTAGACGGTGAACTCGCGGCCGGCCAGGCCTGTGTCGGTCCGGAACGGGACCGTGAGCCTCTTTTCCGTGACGGGCCGCAGCGCGCCGTCGTAGCGGTAGAACAGGCTGTCGTTCCGCTCGACGATGGTCTCGGCGTACTCGTCGATGTTGTCGGCCCCGCTCGAGGTGTGCATCCACCCGGCGCGCTCGTTGAATCCCTGGTAGACGAAGAACTGGCCCCAGGTGACCGCGCCGTAGGCATTGAGGCCCTCGTCGCTCACCATCTGCAGCTCGGCCCGGAAGAAAAACGAGGTGTGCGGGTTGATCAGCAGCAGTGCGTGGCCGTTCGCGGTGTTGGCGGGCGCGATCGCCAGCCCGTTGGACCCTCCCGGCTCGAGGAAGGCCAGCGCACCCGATGGCTCCTCATCCCGCACGGCTCCCCGCCCTTCCCTCTCGGCCTCCGTGCGGCCTCCGTAGAAACTCTCCAGCGACCGCAGGCCCACCCGCTCGATATCCCCGCCGATGCTCCCCTCGCTGAAGCTGAGCGCCATCCAGGGCTCGAAGCGGGCGATCACCCGGGGCCTCACTTCCGGATGCTTGTGGAGATAGAAGTTGAGCCCGTCGGCCCAGGCCTCCATCAGCGCCCTGAGCCACTCCGGGCTTTCGGCGTAGAGCCGCTTCAACTCCTCGGGATCGATGAACAGCTTCATCCGCAGGTCGCGCCAGATCTCGGCCTCGCCTTCGGCCTCGGCCAACCGCCCCATCGCGTTGATGAAGTTGGTTTCGACCCGGTTGAAATCGTCTTCGGCCTGGGCGTAGATCATGCCGAACACGGCGTCCGCGTCGGTCGCGCCGTAGACGTGGGGTATCCCCCAGTCGTCTCGAATGATGGTGATTTCGCGTGCGCGGGCCTCCCAGGCCGCGACCTCGGGGTCCGCGGGGCCGGCACAGCCGCCGACCAGCACGGCGAGGCCGAGCAGCATCGCCTCCACGAGGCCTCCGCGGGCAGTCACCACCCCTCCCCGGTCAGCGCGAGGCCCCGGCAAGATCGCGTACCGCGCCGGCGAGCATCCGCACCTTGGGGCCGTCGGCGCTTCCGCCCACCTCACCCTCCAGCTCCTGCGCCAGGTGGCTCAGCGCCTGCTGCCTAGCCGGCGACGGGGCCGCTTCACTCCGATCCAGCTCGCCGCGGATCCCGCTGATGCGCGGGGCGGGCAGCCCGTTGGAGCGCTCCAATTGATCGACGAACGCGCGCGCCAGGGCGAAGCTGGGCGGCCAGACGTACCGCGGCTGCCCCTGGGCGTTGAGATAATCGAGATGCACCGTATTAGCCGCGTCGATCTCGTTGCGCGAAATAAACCCGCTCGGCACCAGCTCGAAAATGTCGAGGCCACGCGCGATCTCGGAGCTCACGATCATGCCGTTGTACCAGTACACCGACCAGGAGCCCGCACTCACCAACCTGCCGGCGTCCATCGGGCCGCGGTCGTGGTAGGCGATCTCCAGCGGCCTGGTCGGGTCGGTCCAGTCGAAGACCGAGATGCCGCCCTGGTACCAGCCCTGCACCATGACGTCCCGGCCCGGGATCGGAATCAGCGAGCCGTTGTGCGCCACGCAATTCTCGAACTCGGTCTGCGCGGCGGGCATCTTGTAATAGCTCTTGAACAGCATCTGGTTGTCGCGGATCGTGAAGATCGCGTTGGCGCCCCACTCGTACTTGTCCGTAGTACGGCAGCGCGGGGCCCGGCCCCCGCCCCATTCGTCGGTGAAGAGCACCTTGCTGCCATCGTTGCTGAAGGTCGCCGAATGCCAGAACGAGAAATTGGTGTCGGCCACGGCCGCGATTCGCTTCGGGTTGGCCGCGTCACGAATGTCGAGCAGCAACCCATACCCGCCGCAGGCGCCCCCGGCTAGTCCGATGTGCGGATAGACCGTGATGTCGTGGCATTGGGTCGGGCCGGTGCGGGGCCGTGCGGGCCGCCCAGCGGCATTGCCCGTCGGAGCGGGCTCCGTGCGGCGCGGTGGGGCGTCGAGCCCCGTGAAGATGCGGGGCGAGGTCACGATCCGCGCCTGGGCCGGGTCGGCGAGAGGAATCCGGATCACCTCGATCCGGAAGAGCGCGCTATTGGGATCCTGGTCCGGCGAGAGCCCGGAGCACCCCGGCAGCTCGCTCGGGGAGCGCACCGGCGCGGACCCCGACACGTAGATGTAGACGTTCGCGTTGTCGTTCGGATCCTCGACCACCGTGTGGGTGTGCGAACCCCGGCAGGTCTGCACGTTGGCGATGTACCTGGGGTTCGTGATGTCGGTGATGTCGAAGATCCGGATCCCGCGTAGCCGGTGGTGGCTGACCGAGTCCTGAACCCCCTCCAGGCCGCAGTCCAGCCGCCCGCTGGTCGATTCGCCCGAAACGAACAGCAGAGTCCGGTACACCGACACGTCGCTCTGCGAGCCGGGACAGACGTAGGCTTTGGCCAGGGTGGGCCGCCCAGGATTGGAAAGGTCCCAGACCTGCCAGCCGCTGTAGTTGCCCTGAATGGCGTATTTGCCCGTGAAGGTCAGGTCCGAGTTGGTGAGACGAGTGTCGCCCGGCGTGCTCGCGTTGAAGAAGGCCCTCGATGGCCGCGTCGCGGAAACCAGCCGCAGGTTCCAGATGGCCTGTTCCGCGTTCGTCCACCCCGCGCCCAGGCCGACCCGCGGATCGGGCGAGGGAGCGGTGGTGGACATGTCGGCCATCGGCGCGGGACCGGCCGCCGTCGAGGACGACGCGGCGCACCCGGCAGCCAGAAGCAGACCGCGGGCCAGCGCCGCGGAGGGAAGAAGGCAAGGCCAGGTGCCGGCCAGGGAGCGGCGACGGGTGGTGATCATGATGAGTCCCGTTGGGAAGGGGAGGAACGGTTGAGCGGGGCGGCCAGCATCGTGTGCATCCGGTTGATCTCGGTGGTCTGGTCGGCGTGGATGTCCGCGGCGAGCTTCCAGACATCGTCGTCCTGCGCCGCGCCGGTGGAGCCCAGCAATTGGTCGACCATCGTGATCGCGCCTTCGTGGTGCTGGATCATATAGGTCAGAAAGAGCCGGTCGAACTCCGCTCCTCGCGCCTGGTCCAGATTCCGCAGCTGCTCGGTGCTGAGCATGCCGGGGTGCAGGTTATCGCCCATGCCCGGCATCATGAAATGCGAGGGATCGGCGTCCGGGACCGGCAGGCCACGCCCGCGCAGCCAGTGCTGCATGAACCCGATCTCGTCGCGCTGCGCCACGACAATGCGCTCGCAGAGCACCCGCACCGCCGCGCCGGCCTCGTGGCTCGGGGCCCAGCCGGCAATCAGCACCGCCTGGGCGTGATGCACGATCATGCCGGCCATGAACTCCACGTCGGCGGGCGTATGGGGCGGGATGCCGCCGTCCGCACGGGCGAGTTCGGCCGGGGAGGCCGCCCCGGAGGGGCCGACGACCGGGCCTGCGCTCGGCACAGGCCGTGCGCCGCCGCACGCCACGAGCCCCGCGGTCAACAGGAGCGAGCTGCCGGCCCGCCAACTGGTCATCGCGTCCTCGGGATCGGGTAGGATTGAGCAAACTACGGGAACCCGCGCCCGATGGAAAGAAGCGGCATCCGCCGCACCGGTGGGCGCCGTGCTGGCCGCGGCCCGGGCCCCGGGCTATCGTTGGACCTGGCTCGGGCGCCGGCCCCACCCACGTTGGTGAACGCCGGCAGCGACCTTCGGGTTTTTCGACGGCGGGCACCATGGTCCCCCACTCCTTTCGCGCCGCGGGCGTGGCCCTCGCCTGCTGGCTCACGGCCTCCGATCTCCAGGCCCAAGGCCCATTCTCCCCCCGGCTGGACCTGAGCCTCGGGCGCCACAGCATTCGTACCATCTATGAAGGGGTCACACGGACCATCGAGAGCCGCGAGAACGAGAGCAATTACCTGGCAAGCCTGGCACTCGGTCTCGGCATCAGCCGCGTGGTGACCGGAGACGTGACCTATCGCTCGAGCTTCGGCGGCGACTGGGCCCTGCGCATGATGTCCCTTGGCGTCACGGTGCGCTCCCAGGGACGGGTGGGCGCATACTTTCGGGTCGCCCTGGGCGCGATCTGGTCCGACCAGGTGGACACCTGCATAGGATTCGCCTGCCCGGGGACCAAGGACGAAGGACAACCCGGGTACGAGTTCTCGATCGGCGCCGACTTCCCCGTCGCCGGGCGGCTTTCCGTCGGCCCGGTGTTCTGGCTGTCCCGCTCAGCCGGCGGCCTGCCTTCCTACCGCTCCCTCGGGGTCGGCCTCCACGTCGGTGTGTTCTGATCCCGGCAACAGTCCTGCGCCGCGATTACCGGCGAATCACTCCCCTTGGCATCCGGGTCGTCAGAGCCACGGCGGGCCAGGATTGGCCCAACGCTCGACCCGGAAAACGTAGACCTTCGGGACGTCCAGCTCGTCGCGGCCGGTCGGCCGAGGTGCGGACCACGCGCTTGGGAGCGCGAACGGCGGCAGGATCGTTCCTTGGGCGGCCAGAAACGCCGCGGGGGTCAGGGATGGCGAAGGGCCGGAGCCGGGGGAAGATTGGGCACAAGTCGCACACGTGCGTCGCCTACGAAGGGGCACGCTGCCGCCAGCGCGCCCTCTCCGTCGACGTGGCGCTGGTCAGTTGCCGAGGCAGGACGACTCCATCGCGAGTTGCGCGGCCAGGCTCTGCCGGTTCCGAACTGGGCGCACCGCCGGGGCGGCCATGACAGCCGCGATGGGCGCACGCAAGGCCGCGCCGGCGGCGGGCAGCCAATCCGGATGACAGTCCGTGGCCGCGTGGTTGGAGCGGTTGGCCGCGCCGGTGCCATCCGCCTTGATGGTAAACACCTCGATGTTGCCGGCCCGGTCACTGCGGAAGGTGAGGTAGGTCCCGTCGGCCGACCAGGCGGGATAGGAGTCCAACGCCGAATCGAAGGTGAGCTGGGTCTGGCCTGACCCGTTCGCATTCATGCGATAGAGTTCCAGGTTTCCGGTCCGCCCACTCGCGAATGCGATGCTGGATCCGTCGGGCGAAAAGGCCGGACGTCCGTCGAACACACCGCTATGGTTGGACAGGTTGGTCACGCCGCTGCCGTCAGCATTCATCACGAACACCTCAAGGTTGTCGGGCGAGAGCCGCTCGGACTGGAACGCGATCCTGCCCCCGTCGGGCGACCAGGCCGGATGCTGGTCCTCCGCCGGGTGGTTGGTAAGGTTGACCAGGCCGCTGCCGTCCGCGTTCATGACGTAGATTTCGTCGTTCTCGAGGCGCTTGCCTTCGAAGGCGATTTTCGTCCCATTCGGCGACCAAGTCGGGTTGCGATCCGAGCCGCCATGGTTGGTCAGCCGGGTCTGGGCGCTGCCGTCGGCATTCATCACGTAGATCTCGTCGTTCCCGTCCCGCCGGCTCACGAACACGATCAGGCTGCCGTCGGGCGACCACTCCGGCTCGAAGTCGAAGGCGGGGTCGGTCGTCAACTGGGTTACCCCGGTCCCATCGGCATTCATCACATGGATGTCGTAATTGCCTCCTCGGTTGGACTCGAAGACGATCTTCCCCGTCAGGCTGGGGCTGGGCGGCGGCGGCGGCGGCGGCGGTGGTGGAGTGGGACCGGTGGGCTCACCCTCCCCGCTGCAGGCCACCGCCCCCAGGGCGAGCGCCAGGGCGACGGTGGCGAGGGTCTTCCGGATCGAGGCATCGTGGACTGACATGGCTCCCCCTTGTCGTGGCCGGCCGCGCGGGGCCGGGTCGTGGCTCGGCGGCCCCATGCCGCCGGACGGGGAGCAACATCGGTTGCGGCGGTCATCCGCAAATCACCCGGGAATCACCACGGAACCCCGGGCTCGAAGTCCTTCTCCGAGAAGAGATTAGGATCGTCGGCGCCCCTCGGGTAGCCCAGATCCATCTGGGCTCCCTCTGGTCTAGACGCTTGCACCGGCCTGGTCCCGCGACAGCCGCCGCACCAGCCAGATCGCGAAGAGAACCGTGCAAATCACGAAACCCACCTTGATCACCAGGAACACGACTCCCACCGCCGCGCCAACGAGTGGCAGCACCGTGACCAGAAGCAGTTTCCAGAGCAGAAGGGCCGCGGCGCCGGTGGCGGCGAGGCCCAGGACCGGTTTCAGCATGACGGCTCCAGGGGGGAGATGGCGGTGACTCTACGAAAGCAGCTTCCGAAAGTGTCAGGAGGGGCCGAGGGGATGGTCATTCGGACGGCCGAGGCCGGTCCGAAGCGGCCGCGGCCCGTCGCGGGGGCACGGTCTCCAGGACCACAACGCGGTCGGGCGACTCCGCGGACGCCACGGGCAGCGCGAGCACGATCCCCTCGCCTGAGCGCGTCATCGGCACCTGGGCCCCCGTGTCGAGCATTCGGGCCCGCACCACCTGCCGCCCGAACGCCGGGATCGCCAGGGTCCGATCGGGCCACGCGAGGACGTGAACGAAGACGCTGTCGCCCCGCTGGGTGGTGACCCCCCAATCACGGGGCGCGATCGGGCCGCCACGCGTTCCATAGATCGAGACACCAAAGCGCTCCAGCCACCGCCCCACCTCCCGGAGCCGAGTAACGGCTTCCGGCTGGATCGTGCCGTCGGGGCGCGGGCCGACATTGAGCAGGAGGTTGGCGTCGTTCCCCGCCGCCCGGACCAGGTAGCGGATGAGCGTCGCGGTCGACTTGAATGTCGTGTCGGTAAGATTGAATCCCCACGAGCCGTTCATGGTCAGGGAGGTCTCGAGCGGCAGCGATCCGATCTCCGCGGTGTTGAATCCGGCGGTGTTGGCGCCGGGTAGATCCTGTTCGAAGGTCTGGACGTCCTCGCCCGCGAGCGGAACGCGGTGGTGGTTCGGAATCACCAGCGCCGCCGGCTGGAGCCGGTGAATGAGGCCATAACTGGTCGCCAGCCGCCAATCCGCGTCCGGTTTGTCCCACATCCCGTCGAACCAGATCCCTCCAATCGGGCCATACCCTGTCAGAAGCTCCCGGATCTGGGCGTCCATGAAATCGAGGTAGCGGGTCCATTGGCCGGTTTCGGCACGCCCGGTCGCCCGTCCGGTCCGGCCTCTTGGCCAGTAGTCGGGATGGCGCCAATCCAGCTGGGAGTAATAGAAGAAGAGACGAAGCCCCTGCCGCTCGCACTCATCAGCCAGCTCCTTGAGCGGATCGCGCCGGAATGCGGTCCGGTCCACGATATCGTAATCGGTCGCTGCCGAGGCGAACATCGAGAAACCGTCGTGGTGCCGTGCGGTAATCGTGATGTAGCGGGCACCAGCCGCCTTGGCGAGTGAGACCCATTCACGGGCGTCGAACCGGGCCGGGTTGAACGTGCCGGCCAGCCATTCGTAGCGCGGGACCGTGATGTTCCGGTTCTGCATTACCCACTCGCCCTGCCCCAGCAGGCTGTAGACGCCCCAGTGGATGAACATCCCCAAGCGCGCGTCACGGAACCACTCGCGGGCCGCCAGGCGCTCCGGTGGAACCGGTTCGATCGCATCGCCCTGCTGCGCCGCGAGCGGCAGGGAGAGGAGCAGGAGCAGGAACCAGGCGGCCGTTCTCCCCGCAAGCACCTTGGCAAACCGACGAGCCCCGCTCAAGGTCTGGTCTTCACCGGCAGGGGCGGCCGCTTGGGATCGTCGGGGGGATTCTCCCGCAGCTCTTCCAGCACCCACGCGATCGCCCGTTCCAACTGGGGATCGCGTCCCGCGATCACCTCCCTGGGTGTCTGCTCCACCGCGAGGTCGGGCGGCACCCCTTCGTTCTCCACGATGAAGCCGCCTTCCGGAGTCCAGATCGCCAGGTTCGGCGCCGTCACACTCCCCCCGTCCATCAGCACCGGGAATCCGAGAATGCCCACCAGGCCGCCCCAGGTGCGCTGGCCGATCAGGGGCCCGAGGCCAAGCTTGCGGAACATCCAGGGGAAGTAGTCGCCGCCGGAGCCCGCGGTTTCGTCGATCAGCAGGGCCTTGGGCCCCTGGATCGAGGCGACCGGGGTCTTGAGGTCGTCACCGTAGCGCATCGCCCAGTAGCTCATCGCCGGCCGCTTGAGGATATCGATATAGTAGTCGGCCAGTTGTCCGCCCCCATTGAAGCGCTCGTCGACGATGATGGCGTCCTTGTGGGCCTGGGGATAGAAGTAGCGCTTGAACGAGCGGTATCCCGCCGTCGTCGTATTGGGGACGTACACGTAGGCCACCCGCCCCCCGGTGGCGGAGTCCACCTTGCGGAGGTTGCCCTCGACCCATGCCCGGTTGCGCAGCGCCGCCTCGCTGGCGATCGGCACCACGTGGACGGTGCGCGCGCCGCTGCCGTCGGCATTGGGCCCAACTGTGAGCTCCACGCTGCGCCCCACCGTCTGCTCGAATGGGGCGTAGACGTTGCTGCCGGTCCGGAGATCCTGCCCGTTGACGGCAAGCAGGTATTCGCCTTGGCCGACGTCCACGCCGGGCTCGGTGAGGGGCGCGCGAAGGTTCGGGTCCCAATTGAGCCCGCCGTAGATCCGGGCGAAGCGGTAGCGGTCGCCGCTGACCTCGTAGTCGGCCCCCAGCAGGCCGACGCCCACCCGGGTGGCGGATTCCAGACGTTGCCCCCCACCCTGGTAGCTGTGCCCAACGCGCAACTCGCTCAGCATCCAGCGAATCACGCGGAACAGATCCTGCCGGTCCGCCAGGTGGGGCAGCAACTGGGCGTACTTGTCCTTCTGCGCCTTCCAATCCGCGCCGTGATAGTTGGTGGCGTAGAAATAGTCGCGATTGATCCGCCAGGCCTCGTCGAACATCTGGGCCCATTCGGCACGGGGCTCGATCCGGAGGTCCACGGCCGCCAGGTTCAGCCGCCCCTCGCCGGGCTTGGGGGCCGCCGCCGAAGTGAGAAAGACGCTGCGGCCCTGGGAGTAGGCGAGCTTCTTGCCATCCCGCGTGAGCAGCATCCCGTCGGCCTCCGGGATCAGCATGTCGTCCTTGCGTGTGGCGATGTTGTAGCGCCGGATTACCCCCTTGCCGTCGGTCCGGCGGAGATAGAACACCTGGTTGGCCTCCCCCATCGCGAGCCGTTCGATTTCGGCGGCGGCGATCGGGAAGGCCACGATGCGGTTGGCGATGCCGTCGAAGTCGACCGTTGTCCGCGACGACGCGGCGGCCCCTCCCGCCGGGGCCGCCTTGGCGGAATCGGGCCTGGCTGCGCCCTTCTCTTCGTCGCTCTGCGGCGCGAACGGATTGGGCGCGTCGCGGGTCAGGGCGATGGCGTAGACCGCGCGGGTCCGTACCAAGCCCTGGGTGCTCTGCGAGAACCAGTCGAGCGCCGGCCCCGCATCGGTGGAGGCCAGGACGTAGAGGTACTTCCCGTCCCGCTCAAAGACCGGTTGGGTCACTTCGCTCAGCCCGTCGGTCACGCTGGTGGAGCGGTCCTGCTCGGCGTCGTACAGAGAGAGCGCGCTCACCAGGGGATCCGGCTGCACCGTGTAGGCCAGCCAGCGGGAATCGGGCGACCAGGAATAGGTGATCATGCCGATCGGGGTGTAAACCCGGTTGCCCGCCACCTTGCGGGCTTGGCCGCTGGCGACGTCGAGCACGTGGATCGTCTGCGAGTTGTCCGTGTAGGCGATCCGCTTGCCGTCGGGCGACCATGCCAGGTTGCTGTAGAACCCCGCTCCCCTCAGGGGGAGCACCCGCGGCGCACCCTTCCCGCCCTGGGGCGCGATGTACAGTTGGTACTCGCCGCCCCGGTCCGACAGGTAGGCCACCTGGGTGCCGTCGGGCGACCACTCCGGAGAGCGCTCGTGCACGTCCGTGCTGCCGGTGAGGTTCCTCGGGTCGCCCTTCTCGGCGGGCACGGTGACGATCTCCCCCCGCATCTCGAACGCCATCCGTGCGCCCGAAGGCGACAGCGCGCTATTGCGCGAGAAATCCGCGCCCTTGACCCAGCGGGGGCGGACCTCACGCAGATCGGCCGCCACCCCGACCCGGAGGCGGTGCGCCGATCCTGCGGCCGGATCGAGCAAGTGCAGCCACCCCGCCTGTTCGTAGAGAATCCTCCCGCCCCCCGCCGAGGCGGCCATCACCGGGAAGTCGGCGTGGGTCGTGACACGGGTCACGGCCCTGCTGCGCCGATCATAGCGGTAGAGGTTGAACTCGCCGTCGCGGTCCGAACGGAACCACACCGTGTTCGCATCAAGCCACATCGGATCGACGTCGTTGCAGCGGCCCTCGGGCTGCGGGATCTTCTCCACCTCCCAAGTCCCGGTCTCGATCAGCCAGAGTTGCGAGACCCGGCCGCCGCGGTAGCCCTTCCACTGTTCGAACGCGCGCCCGATCGGGTTGTAGGCGATGAATCGCCCATCGGGCGAGTAGGCGGCCTGGGCGGCGTTGGGGATCGGCAGGCGCGCGGGCACGCCGCCCGAGGCCGGGACGGTCCAGAGGTGCGTGTAGCGGTTGGAGAAATCGGCACGGCTCGACGTAAACAAAACGGTTTGCCCGTCGGGCGTGAACGCCTGGGGGAAGTCGTTGCCGGGATGCCAGGTCAGGCGTCTGGGTTCGCCGCCGCCGGCCGGCACCACGTAGACGTCCACATTCCCGTCGTAGTTGCCGGCAAAGGCCAGTTGGGAGCCGTCGGGCGAAAAGACCGGGGAGGTCTCATCGCCGTCCGCCGTGGTGAGCCGCCGCACCTCGGACCCGTCCGTCCGCGCGGTCCAGAGGTCGCCGGCGTACGCGAACGCGATGTGTGTGGCACTCACGGCGGGCTGGGCGAGGAGTCGAGTGTCGCTGGTGCTCAGCTGGGCATGGCCCGAGGGGGCCCCGACGATGAGCACCAGGACCACGGCGAGGCAGGGTCGGCGAACGGACATGACGTGACACTCCGGGTCGACGATCAGCGAGAACGAGTGGCGGGCAGACCGAAACATATCACGCGCCTGCGACGCCCGTCAGGGGAGTTGCACCAGCTCCCCCCGGTCAGAGCATGGCTTGCGCGCATGGGCCCGCTCAGGGACGGCACCCAGGTCGGCGCGAGGCACGCCAGCAGGTCGATGCCTCGGTCGTCGAACCCCATCGGGCCCGACTTGAACCTCTGGCCGGCGTCGAACGACTCATCCGTGGCACCGGGCGCACTCCTCCTTCCGATCGGACCGGACACCGTGATCCAGGTCGAGCAGCTCAGCTACCAGTACCCCGGGGCGGCCCGGGCGGCGCTTTCGGGAATCTCCTTCGGCGTGTCCCCGGGCGAGATCTTCGGGCTGCTCGGGCCGTCGGGCGCGGGCAAGAGCACCACGCAGCGGGTGCTCACCGGGCTCAACCGGCGCTTTCAGGGGTCGGTGGTCGTCCTGGGCCGCCGCCTGGAGGCCTGGGATCACGCGTGCTACGAACGTATCGGCGTGGGATTCGAGCTGCCGAACCACTATCTGCGGCTGACTGGGCGGGAGAACCTGGCCTTCTTCGCGTCCCTGTACGATGGCCCCACCCAGGCCCCCGACGAGTTGCTGGCACGGGTGGGCCTGGCCGACGCGGCCGATAACCGGGTAGCCGACTATTCCAAGGGCATGAGGATGCGCCTTACGTTCGTGCGCGCGATCCTGCACGATCCGGCGGTGCTGCTGCTCGACGAGCCGACCGCGGGGCTCGATCCGGTCAACGCCGCCGTCCTCAAGGACCTGATCGGGGCCGAGCGAAGCCGGGGCAAGACCATTCTGCTCACGACCCACAACATGTCGGACGTGGACGAGCTGTGCGACCGGGTCGGGTTCCTGGTGGCCGGCACCATGCGCGTGGTCGATGCGCCACAGGCGCTCAAGGCGCGTTACGGCCGGCGGAGCGTGAGGGTCGAATACGCCCTTGACGATGGGACCGGCGCGGCGGCGGAGTTCGCTCTCGAAGGTCTGGGCCGCAACAGCGATTTCCAGCGGCTGCTCGACGAACGGCCGATCCACTCGATCCATAGCCAGGAGGCCAACCTGAACCGCGTGTTCGCGGACGTGACCGGCGTTGGTCTGACGCAAGGATCGGGCTGATGGGTGGACTCGCGGCGCTGCTCCGGTTGGAGCTTCGGTTGCAGGCGCGCTCGTTTCTCTACCCCGCCACCGTGATGAGCACGGCGCTGATTTGCGGCGTCGCATGGCTGGTCCCCTCGCGCCCCCTGCCCCCGCGACTCACGGCGTTTTTCGTCTTCATGGACCCCGCGATCATTGGCTTGAGTTTCGTCGGCGCGATGGTCCTGATGGAGAAGACCCAGGGGACTCTTGCCGCGCTGGCGGTCACCCCGCTCCGCACCACGGCGTACGTCGGGGCCAAGGCCGTCCTGCTGACCCTGGTTACCTTCGCGTCGGGGGTGGCGGTGGCGCTGGCGGCAACGCGGGGTGCCGTGGACCTTCCCAGGCTGATCCTTGCCCTCGCGCTGTCCGGGACGCTCTCGGTGCTGGTCGGACTGGCATGCGTGGCCCGTGCCGCCTCAATGAACCAGCTTGTGGTGACACTGCTCTGGATCTCCACCCTGCTCTACCTGCCGCTGCTGAATCACTTCGGTGCTGCGCCGAAGGCGCTTGCCCCACTGCTCGCGGCGATCCCGTCCCATGCGATGCTGGTGCTGCTGACCGCGGGCGCGGACCCCCAGGCTTCCTCGACGCCCGCCCAGCTGGCCGCCGGGTTCTACCTCCTCGCCTGGATCGGCGCCGGCTGGGGCTGGACGGTCGGCGAATTCCGGCGTGCGGTCGTGAGCGAGGGGCGATGAGTTTGGCCCGAAGGCTGGGCGGTATCGTCCGGCTCGACCTGAAGGGAATCGCGCGGGACCACGTGGCCCTCGCCACCCTTCTGCTTTCGTGCCTCGGGACCGCCGTGATCGCGGCGCTCGGGACGTTTCAGGACCGCTTGCCGGGGTGGACACCCTGGTTCCCGTTCATCCTGGCCGCTTCGCTGGTCGGTGGGCCGGGCGGATTCGGGTTTCTGTTCGGCTTGCTGCTGGTGGAGGAGAACGACACCGGGGTGCGCGACGCTCTGGCGATCACACCCGTGCCGCTCCGACTGTTCCTGCTCGTGCGGACGGTCGTCGCGACGTTGTGGATGGTCGCATGGCCGCTCGCGTCGGTTCATCTCATGAACTACACCTGGCAGGCCGTCGACCTCTCGCTGGCCGCCTGGCTCACGATCATTGTCCCCCTGGCCCTGTTCACTCCCGCCTTTGCCCTGCTGATCCCGGCGCTTGCTCGCGACAAGGTGGGTGCACTCGCCATCTTCAAAGGCCTCTCCTTCCTTTCCCTGATCCCGCTTGCGTTGTTCATCGTCCCCGCGGCGGCGCCGTACCGCCTGCTGTTCCTGGTGTCCCCCACCGCGTGGACGGTCGAGACCTTTCAGGCCCTCCTGGCCGGTCACGGCGCAGCCGCTCTGCGCTGGGCCGGCGGCGCCCTGCTGTACGGCGTGGCGCTTCTGGCGCTGGTGGTGCACCATTTCAGACGAGCGGTCTACCGATTGAACCGGTGAGTACGGAGCGCCATGCCCAAACCAGCCAACGAGCGCCTCGTGGCGAGCGTCCTGGACGAGTACCTGGTCGTCCAGAGCCAACTGGGCAATGCCGAGGCGTTCGGGTGCCTGGTCCGGCGCTGGCAGCCGCGGCTCCTGCGTCAGGCGTACTGCTTCACTCGGCACCGGGAGGCGGCGCGGGACGTGGCACAAGAGAGCTGGATCGCCATCATGGCGGGCCTGCGCTCTCTCCGCGAGCCCGCGCGGTTCCCGGCATGGGCCTTTCGCATCGTGGCGAACAAGGGCCGGGACTGGGTGCGGCGCGAACAGGCGCGGCGCAGGGTCGCGCGCCGGGTTGAGGTCGAGCCGGCGCGGGAAACCGGCCCGCCGGCCGGCTTGCTCGCGCGGGTGCGCCAGGCGCTGGGGGAGCTGGCGCCGGAGCAGCATGGCATTCTCACGTGGTTTTACCTGGAAGAAATGAGTCTGGCCGAGATCGCTGAAGCCCTCGAGGTGCCGGTGGGAACGGTCAAGTCCCGGTTGTTCTACGCGCGGAACGCGCTGCGGGCGCGTCTCAAGGAGCCTTGATGTCCCCACACGATCACGAAACCGAGCGTCTCATTCGGCAGGCGCTGGAGCAAGACGACGCCGAAGTGCCGCGGGAGTTGGACGACCCCTCCCCGGGAGACCTGCTCGTGGAAATGTTCCGGGGGAAGCACCGGCGCCTTGCGTGGGCCGGCGCGGCGGTCAACCTGGCGCTCGTCGCCGCCGCGATCCTGAGTGCGGTTCGCTTCTTGGGGAGCGAGGATCTGCGTGCGATGCTGCTCTGGGGTGGCGCCGCGCTCCTTTGCATGGGCCTGGTCGCCGCGATCAAGGTCTGGTACTGGCTTGAGATGGTCCGGCTGGCCCTCACGCGCGACGTGAAACGACTCGAGCTGCGCCTCGTGGAGCTCCGGCGCGAGCTGTTCAGGCGGGAGCCCTAGCCCGGCTGCCCTGGGAACGAACGTCGAAAGCAGAATTCCCAGCCCGTGTGGGGTGAGTTCCTACGCCGAAGTGGACGGATTCATGCCATGCACGCCGCGCGAGACGCGACGTGTGAGGCGGGGTCGTCACCTCGGGATCAGTGGGTCCGGGTCCAAAGCAGGATGGTGCCGCAACTGGACCCGGTCGCCTGAAACCGGCTCGGCGTATCCGCCACGTTGTAGACCTCCACCAATTGGAGGTCGGTAACATGCCAGTTATCAAGAAAAGCGTTCTCGCCCGGTGCCAGGGTCCGGCGGAATGGGTTGGTCTCCTCGCTGGAAGGCGCGTAGACTCGTATTCCGTTCACCCAGATCGCCATCGGACACCAGGTGCCTGATCGCCCAAGCGCGATCAGCCGGTTTCCGTACCGCGTGATCCTGACCCCGGGGATGCTCCGGAGCAGGTCGGCGAACAACCTGCTCTCGGATCTGCGCAGCAGCGCCTCATCCAGGAAATGCCCGATACCCAACCTGCGCCGCTCCTCGGCCTCGCGCAGCCACGGCGCTGGGGCCGATTCGATCACGGTGATCTCAGGCAGGTGCGCCGGCGCCGCTTCGAGCACCACATCCAGCTCGAGCATGTCGACCGCGGCCAGGTCGACCGTGGTGGACGCGGCCAAATAGCCGATCCGTCGGAAGAGAACCGTGAAGGTCCCCGGGGGGAGCCGCAGGGCGTACGCGCCGCTAGCGTCCGTCCCGGCGTGCCGGTCACCCGGTTGCACCAGAATGGCTACGTTCGGCAGGCCCCTGCCCGAGCTGTCCCGCACCGTGCCTTTGAGGGATACCTGGGCGGCCAGGACGGCCGGGACCAGCCAGACAGGAACAGCGAATGCGAGCCCGTGGTACCTCACACCCTGGTCTCCAAGCTTGCGGACCTCTCCATCCGCCCCCCCAATCTCGGGCTGGACCCGGGAACTCGCAATGAAACCGCGCACCATGTTGACCGAGGTGACGAAACACGCCACCCTTGAGAACGATGATTCCGTGGCCAGGGGGGTACGGCCGGCGGCGGGCGGGCACGAGCACTGGGCGGTCTTGGGGGGTTTCCCTATCCCTTCTGCTCGGCCTCTGTCCCCCCGCCCTGGGCCAGGTCGTGCAGGTCCGGCTGCTCGACGATTCCACCGGCGAGCTGGTGCCGGGCGCCATCGTCCAGCTGCGCACTTCCGAGGACGTCGTCGCGCGCGCGCTCAGCGACGCGCGCGGACGAGTGGTGCTCCACGTGCCCACGACCGATTCTTTCCGTATCCGGGTGGACCGCATTGGATTCCTCGGCGTGGAAACGGCCACCGTCGCCCTCGCCGTTGGCGATACGCTGAGAAGGGATATCCGGCTTCCCTCGGTCCGCAGCGACCTCCCCACGATCGAAGTCCGAGAGCGGACGGGCTGCGAAACGAGCCCGCGCGGCGCGACCCGCGCGGCCGCCCTGTGGGACGACATCCGAAAGGCTCTTGCGGCCAACGTCCTCACGCAGGAACAGGCTGCGCCGCTCCGGATCGTCTACTTCGAGCGCGCGGTGACCGGCGGGCATCCGGGTCCGGAGCGAGTCGTGAGTCAACGGACGGTCCGTGGGCCTCCGTTCCGGAGCCTGGAGCCCGCGGCGCTCGCGAGTCGAGGGTTTCTCGACCGGAGCGAGGACACTCTGGCGTTCGCCGGGCCCGATGCCGCGCTCCTCATGTCCGATGAGTTCGTCACTACGCACTGCTACCGGACGGTCGAGGGTTCCGATGGTCTCGTCGGACTCGCGTTCGAGCCGGTGCCCGGGCGGGCACTCGCCGACATCCGCGGCATCCTCTGGGTGCACCGTGCCACCTCCGAGCTGCGGTTCCTCGAGTTCGAATACACCGGGATGTCCGGGGCGCTCCAAAGCGCGCGCGCCGGAGGACGGGTCGAGTTCCGCCGCAGGAGCAGCGGCGCCTGGATCGTGGACAACTGGTTCATCCGCACTCCCTCATTGGAGGCGACGTTGGTGCGGGCACCGGGCGGCCTCACCGCGCGAGGCGAGTCCATCGCCGGCTACAGCGAGCGGGGCGGACGCGTGGAAGAAGTCAGGACCCTCGCGGGCGAAGCGACAGAACGGAGCGCAGCGGTCCTGCGGGGCACGGTGTACGACAGCTTGGCGGGCGCATTCCTTGGTGGCGCGGTGATTCGGCTGGCGGGTGCACCCGATTCGGCAGTAACCGGCGCCAACGGGGCGTTTCGGATCGCGGTGTCCAGGGAGGGGGAGCAGTCGGTGACCGTGAGCCATCCCCGACTCGGGCTGGTCCGCGACAACTCCACCCGGATGGTCATGCTAATCGCGGGTCGCGAGGCCGTCATCGACGTCGCGGTGCCCCCGATCTCAGCCTTCATTCGCGCGTTCTGTGGGGGTGAAGTCCGGGGTGCGGCGCTGCTGGGCCTCGCCTCGGGCAGGAGTGCCGGGCCCGAGCAAGGATGGACCGTCCAGGTGAGTTGGGCCGCCGGCACCCAAGGGGCGTTTACCGGCGTGGCCAGTGCCATCGTCGAAAGCGGGCCCCAGGGAGTGTACGCCGTCTGCCGTCTGCCTCCGTTGGAGGATCTGACCATTCGCCTCCATGACGGCGTGCAGGTGTTGCTCGAGCGCTCGCTGCGGCTGCGGCCCGGCGAGTTCCGGTGGCTCGATTTGCGACCCTGACGTCGTCGTACGGATACTGGGCGCTCGCCTACTTTCTCCTTACCTATGCGCTGACGTGGCTCGGCTGGCTTGCCGCGTCGGCGCTCTGGGGCGGACCTCCCTCCACTGGCTCCCTTGCGGCCACCCTGGGCTGGGGGGTCTTCCTGCTCGGCGTTTTCTCCCCCGGCTTGGTGGCCCTCGGCCTCACCGCCCACGCGGACGGGGGCCCGGCCGCACGCGCGCTGCTCCAGCCCATCCTGCGGTGGCGCGTGCCCGCGCGGTGGTACGCTTTCGCGCTGGGTTATCTGGCCGCGATCAAGCTCGCCGCTGCGCTCCTGCATCGCTTGGTCGCCGGCGCATGGCCCCCGTTCGGCACCCTTCCCTGGCTGCTGCTGCTTCCCGCGATCGCCTTCTCGACGTGGGTGCAGGCGGGAGAAGAAGTCGGCTGGCGCGGCTATGCCCTGCCCCGCCTGAGCGAGCGCCTCGGTCTGCGCGGCGGCAGCATTCTGCTCGGTGTCCTCTGGGCCGGCTGGCACCTGCCGCTGTTCCTCCTGCCGGGGACCGACACGACCGGCCAGTCGTTCCCGGTGTATACCTCGCAAGTCACCGCGCTCTCGGTCGCCCTGGCCTGGCTCTGGTGGCGGACCGGAAGGAGCCTGTTGCCGGTGATGCTGATGCACTCGGCGGTGAACAACACCCAGGGCCTGGTGCCTTCCCCGGCGTCGGGCGCGACGGACCCTCTTTCGATCCATGCATCGTCCGTTGCGTGGCTTACCACCCTGCTGCTCTGGATCGGCGCGGGGTGTTTCCTGTCGCGGATGCCGAGGCGGGAAGGGGGGGGCGCTCGGCATACGGCCTGACCCGACGCAGGGTGGATCAGCCGCGAGCGGACCATCCAGTCGGTTTCGTCCCCGTCGAGCAAGTGCCCGACGTTGTCGAAAGGGCTGAAGGTGTCCGGCCCTTCGGTGCCGCGCACCCACGCCTCCGCCACGCCCGACAGGAGCGCGCGCAGCGTGGGAGGGGTGCGGTCCAGCACTTCCAGGGCGAGATCGAGCTGAAACTCCACGACGGGGCTCCTTCCAGATGGCTGATCAGGCCGGATCCGTCGGGCGTCCTCCTCCGGCCGGAGTGCCTCGGGTGACGAGTGGCTAGCGGCCAAGGTTGTCGAGAATCTCGCGGTACCGCGCTGTGGCCCGGTCGGACGGAGCGCCGCGGCGACAGAACGCCAAGCCCTTGAGCCCGCGATGCGGCGCCTCCACGACGAGCCTCCCGTCCGGAGCCAGCCTGCCGGCGAGCGCCCTGGCAGCGGTGCGAAAACGAGAGTCCCGACGGGCGCCCGGGTAGCACGACAATACGTAGACGTAATAGAAGAGATTGTGGCGCAGGAACGGGTACTCGACCTGCATGAACTTGCTCCCGATCCCGTAATGGCAGGGGCCGCAGGGTGTCTTGCTCTCCCAGTGTGCAAGCAGCGATTGCACCGCCTCGTTCACCGCCTCGCCCGCCTCGTCGTGGCCGGTGTAGCGAAGCGCATCGAGCGCTTCCTCCAGGAGGGAGGCGGCGGTGAGCTGAAGCCGTTCGTCGTCGCCGTACCGTAGCGGCCCAGCATCCGCGCGGCTTCGGCGGTGTAGCAGGGGTAGAGCGGCGCGGTCGGCGCCAAGCGGATCTTTCCATCCTCGCGCCACGCGGCCAGGATCGTCTCCAGGGCGCCGCGAACCGCCTCATGGGACCGGTTCAGCCCCAGCTCGTGAAGCATTCCAAGCGACGAGATGGTGCTGAAGGGACTCCCGACGTATACTCGCCCATCGGGCGTGGCCCAGTAGTCCGCGCCGTTATCGCGGCGACGGGCGAGGATGATCTCGATGTCCCGCTGGTCGGCCGCCGTCATCGGTTCGCGTTCGCCATTCGGGGAGATCATAGTCCGGACCGCACACCCTTGCAAACGTCGCCGGGCGGTCCAGTTTCGACGGTGCTCCACATGAAAAGTCGTCGTTACCGAGCGAGCCTGTGTCGCGTCCGGGGGGTGCCCACGTCCAATCCCACGGTGCCATCGGCCCGACTCAACGCCCTCGTTGGCCTCGTCGTCCTGGTCGCAGGATGCGTCGACCTCTCCCCTCCCGACGCCGCATCCCCCGCACTTCATGGCGCCCGGGCTTCTCCGCTCCCGCTCCGGCTGAGTTGTCGCAAGGGGGCGGCGATCCGTACCATGGAGGACATCCGGGTCCGGGTACACGATTCCGCAGGGCACCTCGACTGCGTCGATCTGGAACTTCGGTCGGGACGGGCCGTGATCGATCCTCCCAACCCGACGCCGCTGCTGCTCAGCATCGAAGGGCACGATACGGAGTTGCTGCTCACCGGCGAAAGCGGCGACCCCGTCTACTTCCAACTCATGGCGGGACGTGTTGCGGCCCGGCTCGAGTGGACCCCTTGCGTCCAGCCGGAGCGCTGCGAGAGCCTGCGACAAAGCGCAGGCATCAGGGTACCCTATCGCAGCATCCCCGGCTGGGTCCGAGGCGAGCCGGAGGTCGTCCTGTTTTTTTGGCGCCTGATTCCCGCTCCCGGCGGCGGGTTCCGGCCGGACCGGGTGCGGGCCGTGGCATTCGCCGGCCAGTCTCCCGACCCGACCATGCCTCGTCGATGACGCCGCTGGCACTTCCGGACTCTGAGCGCGCTTTCACCTCGGCTTCACACCTCCTGACCCCTCCGGTGGGTACCCTCCTGTTTGCAGCACTGGCGCCGGAACCGCGGAGGGCATCATGAAACGGCTGCTCATCGTCTACGGCACGACCGACGGCCACACGGCCAAGATCGCCCGCACGCTCGGGGAGGAGTTTCGTCGGCTGGGCGTAGTGGCCGACCTCGCGTATGCCGCCACACAAGACCCCGATCCGGCGGCCTACGACGGAGCGATCGTGGCGGCGTCGGTCGTGATGGGACACTTCCAGCGGCCGGTACGCCATTGGGTGCGCGCCCACCGCGCGGCGCTCGCCGGCAGACCCAGCGCCTTCCTCGCGGTCTGCCTCGGCGTTCTCCAGGAACAGGTCGAGGTCCACCAGGATCTTGCCCTGATCGCGAACCGCTTCTTCACCCGGACGGGATGGACACCGCAGCGGGTCGAGTTCGTCGCGGGGGCCCTACCCTACACCCGCTACGGCTGGCTCAAGCGCTGGGGCATGCTGCGGATCGTCCGAAAGGCCGGGGGCGATACCGATACCTCGCGCGACTACGAGTACACCGACTGGAACCGGTTGCGGGTGTTTGCGAGGGGAATGGTGGCCGAGCTCAAGGGGACGGCAGCTCGGAAGCTCCAGGAGTCGGAGGCAGCGGCGCCCGGCGCTGACCCCGCCGAGGTAAGCGTCGTTGAGCGGGTGACTGTACTTTCCTGACCAATCGCCGCGGCGACGCCGCAATACCGGATCGGGGGTGCCTTGGAGACAGCCCCGGATGCAACCCTCGTCCGCGCCGCCCGGCGCGGCGACCAGGAGGCATTCGCCCAGCTGGTCAGGCGCTACCTACGGAGGGGAATGGCCGTGGCCTTCGAGTACGCGGAAGCCCGGGAAGACGCGGAAGATGTCCTCCAGGACACGTTCGTCCGTGTCTGGCGGGGACTGGAGCGGTTCGACCCGGAGCGGGGGCCGTTTGCGCCCTGGTTCTTCACCGTGCTCCGCAACACCGCCCGGAACGCGGCCCGGCACCGCGGTCTCCGGACCCACGGTGCGGTTCCGCCCGGCCAGGCCGCCGCGACGGACACGCCCTATGAGGCTCTGCGACGCCGGGAGCTGCGGGAGCAGATCGAGGCGGCCGTCCGAACGCTTCCACCGATGCGGCGCAGCTGCTTCCGGCTCTGTGTGGTCGAGGGATTGAGCGGCGCCGAGGCGGCCGACGCCCTCGGTATTGCCGAGAGCACGGTGCGGGTGCATGTGTTCAAGGCGCGCCAGACGTTGAGGGACCTGCTGGAGGCTTGGCGCGAGGAGGCGGGAGGGTCATGAGCGAGCTGCATGGATTCTCCAGATTGCCGCGGGAACAGGCCTATTGGGACGGACTGCAATCCCGGGTGCTCGATGCGGTTGTCGAGGCTGGGCCCGGCCCGGAGCGTCGCGCCACATGGATGTCCCCCCTCGCTGGCCGGGCGTGGGCGCTGGGCGGCCTCGCGCTCGCCGCGGGCGTGGCCACGCTGCTGCTGCTGCCGGGGCGCGACGCGGAACGCCCCACGCCACCGGCCGGGATACTTCGCGCGCCGGCCGACGACCCCAGCCTGGTGGCGTTCGTCACCGCCACGGCGCCTCCGCCCCTGGCGTCGCTGATGGTGCACCCTTCGAGGGCCCAGCGCCATGACTAGCCCCGGTGGGAAAGGGCGCTTGGTGCTGGCGGTCGGTTCGCTGCTCATCGTGGGCGCGGCGGCCGGAATCGCCGCCGACCGGCTGCTGCACCGCCGGGGTGACGATCAGCTACTGCTCATGGAACGCTTGCGGAACGACCCGCTCGCGGTGATCGATAGCCTCATCCCGATGCGTCCGGAGCAGCGAGACCAGGTCGCCGCCGTTCTCGAGGCCCGACAGACGGCCATCGACGCGGTCTGGCACGATACCCACACGCGACTCCAGGCCACGCTCGACAGCGTGGTGGACGAGATCGCGGTAGTGCTCGATCAGGATCAGGAAACCCGGTTCCGCGCTCTGATCGCCGAGGTCCACGGGCCCCGGATCATGCGGGCACACTGACGGGGCTCGGAGGCCGAGGGACACAGAAGGCGACGAAGTAAACACCCCGCTCCACCGCGCTGTACTCCACCATCGAGCGCTGCCGGCACCGCCGGCGGCCGACCATTCCCCTGGAGTACCGGCGTGGGATCCTCCACCGGCAACAGGCTCACCCGCTGGGTGGGCCGGACACTGCTTCTGTCGATCGGCATCGGCACCGGCTGGCTCGGCGCGTCGCGGATCGAGGCCTCCGGCTCCACCGCGGCCCCGACAGGCCTCGCCACGGTGCCGGTTGCGCCGCGGGCACTCGGCGCGACAGTCCTGGCCACTGGGGTGATCCGGCCCAAGGTCGGCGCCCAGGTGGCCGTGGGCTCCCGCGCCTCGGGCGTGCTCCGCAAGTTGCATGTGACCGTCGGCGATCGGGTCCGGGCCGGCCAGTTGCTCGCCGAGCTGGATCGTACAGAGTTCGAGACCCAGGTGCAGCGCTCCGAAGCCGCCCTGGCGAACGCTGCGGCCCAACGCGCCTTCGCCGAGGACCGGCTGGGCCGCATGCGCCAGCTGGAGCGGCGCGCCGGCGCCACCGGCTTCGAGTTGGCCGAGGCGGCGCTCGCGGTCGACGCGTCGCGGGCGCGGGAGCGCGAGGCGTTCGCGGCCGTCAACGCCGCCCGCGTGCAGCTCGGCTATGCCAGCATCCACGCCCCGATCGGCGGCGTGGTCGGAACCATCTCCACGCAGGAAGGCGAGACGGTCGCGGCCAGTTTCGCGGCGCCCACCTTTCTCACCATCGTCGATCTGAGTCGACTGGAAGTCTGGGCCTATGTCGACGAGACCGACATCGGGCGAATCGGCGTCGGACAGCGCGCGAACTTCACCGTGGACACCTGGCCCGACCAACCCTTCGGGGGTCGGGTGACGGCGGTACGTCCGACGGCCGAAGTGCGGGACAACGTGGTCAACTACGTAACGCTGATCGAGATCGACGCCAGGCCGGGGTACACCCTCCGACCCGAGATGACCGCGACCATCGACATCATCGTCGAGGGCCGCGAGGCCACCCTGGCGGTTCCCAACGGCGCGCTCAGGCGGGACGCGCAAGGCAGCTACGTCACCGTGCCGGGCCGGGCCGGGGTCGAGCGGCGGGCCGTCGAGGTCGGCTTCCGCGGCTCCGACTACAGCGAGGTGTTGTCCGGTCTCCGGGCGGGCGAGGCCGTGGCCATCGGGCCAGAGCGGTGCGAACCGGTCACCTCCAATCCGCGGGGCGGGACATGATCGCGTTGCAGGACGTACGCCGGGTCTATCGCAAGGACGGCAACGACGTGCGGGCCCTTGACGGCGTCAGCCTGCGAATCGCCCGAGGGGAGTTCGTCGCGGTGATCGGGCCCTCGGGGTCCGGCAAGTCGACCCTGATGAACGTGATCGGGCTGCTGGACCGGGCCGACGCCGGAAGCTACCTGCTCGACGGCGAGGACACGGCAGGGTTCTCGTCCGACCGCCTGGCTCTGCTTCGCAACGAGAAGCTCGGCTTCGTCTTTCAGAGCTTTCACCTGCTCCCACGCACCAGTGCTGTCGAGAACGTGGAACTCCCGCTGCTCTACTCCGAGGGCAAGCGCCGGAACGGTGCCGGCCTCCGGGCCCTGGAGCGCGTGGGCCTGGCCGACCGGGCGAACCATCACCCCTCCGAGCTGTCCGGCGGCGAGCAGCAGCGCGTTGCCATCGCGCGCGCGCTGGTGCAGGGGCCCGCGCTCCTGCTGGCCGACGAGCCCACCGGCAACCTCGACTCGGGGTCGAGCGCCGAGATCATGGACCTGTTCCGCGCGCTGCACGCGGGCGGAGCCACGATCGTGGCGGTGACCCATGATCCCGAGGTGTCGCGCTACGCCGAGCGGTGCATCGAGCTCGTGGACGGGCGGATTCGCTCGGATTCGGGCGCCGGCCTCCCCCCGACGACCATGCGGACCGGGACCCTGAACGCCCCCGCGACACGCGATCAAACGTGAGCCCAACCATGCGCCGATTCTCGAGGCTGCTCCACCACAGCGTGACCGGGCTGGGGCGCAACCGGCTCCGGACCTTCCTGATGTTGTTGGGGCCGTTCGTGGGCGTCGCAGCGCTGGTGACGCTGCTCGCGATCGGGCGGGACACCCGGCACGACATGCTGGAGCGGTTCCAGCGCATGCTCGGCGGTTCGACCGTGTTCCTGCGGGCCGGCGGCATGCGGATGGTGGGGGGCGCACACGGCAGCAGCGGGCCGACCACGACGCTCACGCTCGACGACCTTGCCGCGATCCGGCGGGCGTTGCCCGATGTCACCCACCTCGATCCGATGATCATGGGCGGCGCGCGCGAGGTGATCTACGACGGCAGGAGCGAACGGCTCTCTGTGATCGGACACGGCGAAGCGAGTGAGATCGTCTGGAACCGTTCGGTGACCCGCGGCGCCTACTTTACCGCGGACCACGTCGCTTCCGCGGCGCGTGTGGCCCTGGTCGGCGAAAACGTGGCGCGCGGCCTGTTCCAGGGCCGGAACCCCGTGGGCGAGCAGATCCGGATCGGCGCGGTACCGTTCCGTGTGGCCGGGGTGCTGGAACCCGTCGGGATCGATCCGCACGGGATCGACAAGGACAACGAGATCATCATCCCGGTCACCACCATGATGCGCCGGGTGCTCAACATCGACTACGTGCTCGGCGCCAAGATCGGGTTTACTCCAGGGACGGACCTGGACGACGCGGTGCTCCGGATCCAGGACGCGCTCAGGCCGCGCCATGCGATCGGCCCGGACGACCAGGATGACTTCCACACCTTCACGCCCGTCCAGGTGGAAGAGGCGGTCGCGGGGGCCAACCGGGTGTTCACGCTGTTTCTGCCGCTGGTGGCGGGCATCTCCATCCTGGTGGGCGGGTTGGTCGTGGCGAATCTGATGCTGGTGACCGTGAGCGAGCGGCGCGGCGAGATCGGGCTTCGCAAGGCGCTCGGAGCGCGTGAACGCGACGTGCAGTTCCAGTTCCTTGTCGAATCGGCGGCGGTGACCGGTCTGGGCGGCGCGCTCGCTGTGGCGGGGGCGTCCCTCGCGTTGCTGGCGCTCTCCCACATCCAGGACGTGCCGCCCGTGGTGCCGTGGGACGCCGCCCTGCTCGGCATCGGATCGGCGACGCTGGTGGGTCTGGTGGCGGGCGTGGCGCCGGCGCGCCGAGCCGCGGCCCTCGACCCGGCCCGGACGCTGCGCTGACCGGTGCGGCTGTTCCGCGGGCTTCCGATCTCGGTCCGCGCGCTCACCACCCACCGGCTGCGGAGCGCGCTGGCCGTCGCCGGCATCGCGGTCGGGATCGCGGGCGTGGTGCTGCTCGCGGCGATCGGCGCCGGCGCGCGCGGCGCGGTACTCCAGCGCATCGAGGCCCTCGGCAGCAACCTGCTGGTGGTGACACCGACCACGCTCGACCCGCGCGCGGGCCGCGCCCGACGGGGCGAGACCCGGGCGCAGACGCTGCGGATCGGGGATGCTGCGGCGATAACCCACGGCAGCGCGGCGGTGCGGCGGACGGCTCCCGTGCGCGATCTCAATGTCACCCTCAAGTCCGGGCGATTCACGGCTCCCGCGACCCTGATCGGCACCACGCCCGCGTGGCTGCCGATCCGGGATTTCAGCCTCCGCCGCGGCAGATTCTTCGACGCCGCCGAAAACGCCAGGCGCGCCCGGGTAGCCGTGCTTGGCGCTGCGATCGCGGCAAGCCTCTTTCCCGACTCGCTGGACCCCGTGGGTACCACGCTCCGGATCGACTGGGTGCCGTTTGAGGTCATCGGCGTGCTCGCGCCAAGGGGTATGAGCGTGGCCGGCGCCTCGTCCGAAGACGACCGCGTGTTCGTTCCGGTCCAAACCGCCCTGCGCCGCCTGGCGAACCTGGACTACCTCTCCCTGATCTACGTGCAGGCCGTGGGCGGAGAGGCCCTGGACCAGGCGGGCGCCGATGCGGCGGCGATCCTGAGGGTTCGTCACGACGTGCCTGACCATGGCCCGGACGACTTCACCCTGCAAAGCCAACAGGTGGTCCTGGCCGCCGAACTTGCGGCCCAGACCTCGTTCCGGCGGCTGTTGCTGGGGCTCGGGGTGCTGTCGCTTCTGGTCGGGGGCGTGGGGGTGCTCTCCCTGATGCTCCTCGCCATCCGTGAGCGCCGCTCCGAGATCGGGCTCCGGGTGGCGGTGGGCGCCCGCCGGCGGGACGTCCTGGTGCAGTTCCTGGCGGAGGCGCTGCTCCTGGCGGCTGCTGGTGGTGTGCTGGGGCTGGCGCTGGCCGCCGGCGTCGCCGAAGCGGTGAGCGCGGCCACGCGCTGGGAGGCCCGGCTCTCCCCGGAGACGCTGCTGCTGGCTGGCGGGGCGGTGGCGGCGATCGGGGTGGGGTTCGGTGTGTGGCCCGCGTGGCACGCGGCGCGGCTCGACCCGATCGCCGCCCTCCGCGGGCCCCCCTAGCGACCACCGCCTTCCCCTGATACTCTAGACCTCCCTCTCCCCCCGAGGCCGCGGAGGCCGTGATCCACCGCCTGGCCCTGCCCTCCACGCCAGCCCTCCTGACCGCCGTTCTGGTCGGGTGTCCGCTCGATTCCTGTGACGACTCGGGCGGGCCGAGCCTTCCCGCGCCGGAGTTGACCGCCATCCAGGTGGTTCCCCAGGTGCTCTACCTGGGAGCGACCGAGGAGACCTTCTCCGTGCATGCCCGGGCCGTGGATCAGTGGGGGTTTCGTTATCCCGCGACGTTGACGTGGCTGCTCCCCGCCTCGGCCACCCTCCTCACCACCAGCGGCGACACCGCGCAGTTCCAGGTGCCCCTTGGCGTCCCCGAGCTGGAGATCGCCGTCAGCGCGGACGGACAGCTGGATGTCCTGCGGGTGCTTCGCGCCGCCCCGCTCCCGGACATGGACCTGGCCCTCGCCGCGGGGTCGGCCCCCGGCATGGCCGGGGCCATGGTGCGCGGACGGCGGGACAATGGGGCCTGCACCGATTTGAGCGACGTGATCGCGTTCGTGGGCCACGGCCGGCTCGGCCGGCTGGAGGGAGCGCCCGCGTGCGATCCCCTCGCGCTGGTCGCCCAGGTCGGCATGGCCATCCACGAGGAGGGTCCCCTCTGGAATGCCAGCGCGCAGGCCATCGACGGCCACAGCGATCCGCCCAAGACCGTGGGCATCGAGGTCTGGACCACGGCGGACGTCGATCCCTCGGTCCTGGCCCCGCTGGTGGACGACGAGATCGACGAGGCCAACGCGATCTTCCACCACAACCGCGTCGGTCTCAGGCTGGTCCGGGATCCCACGATTCGACTGCACCCCGGCAGCCCGCCGGTCCCGTCGCGCTGTGACGGGCCCGACTACAAGGCGGAGCCCGGCTGGATGGCCCCGGCCGGCCCCTTCCCCACCAACCTGCTCGTGGTCCTCTACGCCCCGACGGTCACCGGGCTCGGCGCAAAATCGACGGTCTTCACGCGCCGGGGCCTGTTCTGCCGGCCCAACGTGATCCTGATCAATCGGCTGGACCGCGTCCCCACGACGCTGGCCCACGAGGTCGGCCACGCCCTCGGCCTGGTGGAACCGTGGGGGCTGACCTGGGGCCACACCAACGCATTCACCGGGCTCAGGCCGGCGCAGAACCTGATGCACGACGCCTCGAGCGAGCGGCGGCACCTGAGCCTGGGACAGATCTACCGGATGCACCATGATCGGCGTTCCTGGCTCACCCAGCCCCTCTTCACCCCGGGGCTGGACTGCGGCTGCGATCCCTACAGCAGCGGCCCCCCAGGCAACTGCCCGACGCTGGTCGCGGACTTCCGCGCGACCAAGACCCCGCCGATCAACTGCACCTCGATGCCGCCATGAGCCGTGCCGGTGTGCTTCTGCTCCTCGCGGCGACCGGCTGTCTCTCGACACCCGAACGCCGCGCGGTCGACGCCTGGCTGGCATGCGAGGAATGCCTCGCGGGCGAGTTGGATTCGGTCGTGACGCTCGGCTGGCGGGCCGTTCCGGCGTTGAGCAGCGTGCTCAACGGCGCGGCGGACAGCGTGACGCGGACGGCGGTCGAGCAGTTCGCGCAGTCGTACCTCCGCATCCGGCATTTCCGCTCGCTCGGGCTCGGCACGATGCAGGGCATCGACGACTCGGCGAGCTTCGTCCTGCGCTACCTGGCCCCGCATCGCGCCGCCATCCAGAAACGCGCCGTGCTCGCCCTCTGGAACATCGGGACGCCCAGCGCCTATTCGGCGCTGCGCTATGCGCGGGCTCGTCAGCGACTCCGGCTCGACAGCCAGCGCGCCGACGTGACGAGTCTGCTCGACAGTCTGGTCCTGTTGCCACCCCCCTGAGGCCCCTGCCCCACCCACGGAGGCGCCAATGCTGCTGGAACTGGTCGTCGCGGTGCTGCTGATCCTGGTCTTCGCGCTGCTGATCCTGTTCTTCTGGGGATATTCGAGACTCCGGGGTCGCCTGAATGGGGCGCTCACCTGGGCGGGGCACACCCACGGCTGGATCAACCGGACGGTGGGCGGCCCGGGGGACAACACGCCGCCGCCCACCCCACCACCGGGGGAACTGCTCTAGCGGTCCCCGGGGGGCGGCGGTCGCAGCCGGTCGAGTCGCGCCCGCAGCGTCCGCTCCAGTGCCGAGTGTCCGAGCAGCCGCGCGGCGTCCGCGCGCAGCTGGAGACTCGCTGCGACGAAGGCCGGGAAGCTCGCGGGCTGCGGGTGATCGAGCACGCTCGCGGCGGCGGCGGCGGCGCGGGGCTGGCCCGCCGCCAGGTTTAGCCGGGCGAGCAGCAGGCGCTCGGGCGCGAGCACCACCGGCGCTGAATAGGCCACCGCCAGACGCGAGCCCCTGCTCTGGAGCCCCGCGAAGCGCCGCCGGGCGGTCACGCTGTCGCCGGCCGCCAGGGCCGCGTGCGCCGCGATCGCCTCGGCGACCAGGGAGTCGAGCGAAGGCACGGGGGATCCGAGGCGTCCAAGGGCCGTGTCCGCCAGCATACGGACACGCCGGGCGTCGCCCTGATGGAGGTGGTACAGCGAGAGCGTCCACAGCGCATTGGGCGAGGCCCCGGCGTAGCCATCGCCCAACCGCTCGCGCAACCCCCGCTCAACCTCCGACGCCTTGGCCTGCAAGGGCGCGCCCGCCAGCAGGTCCAGCACGTAGAACTGGCTCACCGCGCCCAACCCCGCCGCAATGGTGGAGTCGAGCAAACGCTCCACGGCGGCGAATTGCCCCGTGGCCATCAGCACGCCGTGCCGGATCAGGAACGCGCCATAGGTGAGGGCCGCCGAATCGGGGACCGCGCGCAGAATGGCCTCGGCGGCGCCGTCGGCGCAGGACGGTTGGCGCGCCCCACCCAGTAGTTCCCGTCCCGCCCCGAACACGTCGCCGGGCGATTCCCTCGCGGCCCGAAGCCACCCTTGGCGATCGAGATCGCCCGCGACGCAATCGCGCATGAGCCCAAGCCGCCGAAGCTCCGGCGAGCGCGGCTCCAGACGGCGCAACTCGCGGATCCAGCGGTCGGCGTCTCCCACCGCGCCGTCGCGGAGCGCCATCTCCGCGAGGTGCACGCGGGGCGGCGCAAACCCCGAGTCGGCGCCCGCCGCAGCCAGAAACCACTGCCGCGCCGCCGAATCCGGCGCGGAGACCGAAGGGAGCAAATGGTAGAAGACTTCGCCCAGGGCCGCCGAGGCCTCGGGCCAGCGGCTTTCGTCCTGGGCGAGGCGGGTCAGCTGCGCGACCGCGGAGTCGGCCAGTCCAGAGGCGTAGGCGCGCATGCCGATCGCCAGGCGACGCCAGCGCGCCGGCAGCACAACCCCGGGCGCGAGCGCCACGTCGAGCAGCCGCTCCACGCGGTCGAATCGGCTCTCCCAGCTCGCAGCCTGGGCGCCCTTGACCGCCGCGATCCCCAGCAGGGAGTCCTCGGCCACGGCCCGCTCGTAGAAATCGAGGGCTCCGACGAAGCGCGACTCCCGATACGCCCGCTCGCCGAGCAGCCAGAGCGCCACCGCCGCCGGCTGACGATCGGTCAGGGGCGTAAGGTCGACCGATCGGGCGGAGTCGATCAGCCGCGGCAGCAGGACGCTCATCGCCTGGAGCGCCACGCGCGGCAGCGTTCCCGCGGGGCCGCTGGCGGATGCGGGCTGGAGCCGGGCGCCGGTGCTGGCGTCGTAGAGCCCAAGGCTGGTGTGGATCGAATCGCCCGAGCTGCGGATGGTGCCGTCCACGAAGTACCGGGCGCCACTCCGCCGGGCAACACGGCTTGCCTGGTCCGGCGTCAAGGCCCTTGGATCGGCGCGCCGCAGCGAATCGAGCTCCCGCCAGCCGTCCAGGAAGCGAAGCGGCCGGGTGTGCTCCAGGGCCTGGCCGATGGCGAGGGCGGCGTCCCACCCGTCGGAAGGACTGTCACCCTCGCCGACCGGGGTCAGCGGAAAGACCATCACCTGCTCGTCATCCAGCTCGGGCGGGTGGGGCCAGACCAGGTAAAGCACCGCGGCCAGCGCCAGTCCACCCACCCCGACCAGCACTGCGATCGCCATTCGGCGCGGGCGCGGCGCAGCGCCGGTGACGGTGTCGAGCACCGCCAGGAACTCCTCTACGGTCTGGAAACGGTCGCCCGGCAACTTCTGAAGCGCGCGAGCCAGGTGCCGATCCATCCCCTCGGGAACGCCCGGCCGTACAACCCTCAGCGAGCGCGGGGCTTCGTGCAGATGGCGGGCGACGATCGCCTGCGAGGAGGGCCCCGTAAAAGGCGGCTCCCCGGCCAGCATCTCGAACAGCACGCAGGCCAGGCTGTAAATGTCGCTGCGGCCGTCCAGGGTAGCCTCGGCGCCGGCCTGCTCGGGACTCATATAGGAAGGCGTCCCGACCACCAGGCCGCTCTCGGTAATCCGGTCGGCGGCGGCCTGCGCCACGGCGCGCGCCGCGCCAAAGTCCACCAGCACCGCCCCCTGGGGAGTGAGCAGGATGTTTTCGGGCTTGATGTCGCGATGAATGATGCCGGCGCGGTGGGCCTCGGCCAGGCCCTCACCCACCTCGAGGGTGATCCGGATCGCGTCGGCCAGCGGCAGCGCGCCCTCCCGGTCCAGCCGGGCGCGGAGCGACTCGCCGCCGACATAGGGCATATCGTAATACGGGATCTCGAGCCCGCCATGATGCTCGATGGTTCCCGACCGCTGCAGCGTCACGATGCGCGGATGCTTGAGGTGGCTGACGAGGGCGATCTCGCGGTGAAAGCGCTCCAGCCCGAGGGAGATGGCGAGTTCGGGGCGCAGCACCTTGAGCGCGACCTCCTGGCCGTCGTCGCGCCGGACCGCCCGATAGACGATCCCCATACCGCCCTTGCCCACCTGTGGGCCGACGGCATAGCGGTCCGCGAGACGCTCGCGCAGGAAGGTGTCGTCGGTGGGGTCGAAGCTGCTCATGGGTCGCTCCCGTCAACATCGGGGGCGGGGGTGACCCTCGCAAGAGCGGCGCAGGCGCCGCCCGATCCGCCGTGCTAGGGATCCGGCGGGGAGCCTGAGCCGGACGCCGGGCCAGGCCGTCCAGGGTGTCCGAGGGCGTCGCGGTGTAGCCGGACCCTTGCCAGGCCGTTCATTATTCGTGACATTGTCGGAATAGACATGGGTGAGACACTCGGAGACCTGCAACAGTTGGCCCTGCTCGCCGCCTTGCGCCTGGGTGCCGACGGGTATGGCGCGGAGATCCAGCAGGAGCTGGAACGCACCGCCGGCCGCGCGGTGACGCTCAGCACCGTATACGTGACCATGGAGCGGCTGGAGCGCCGGGGGTACGTCCGCTCCTGGCTGGGGGACGCGACGCCCGTTCGTGGTGGCAAGCCAAAGCGTTACTACGCGCTGACCGCCCCTGGGCTTGCCGCATTGCGCCAGGCCCACGAGGAGATGACCCGGATGTGGCGAGGCCTCGAGTCCCATCCGGCCTTCGGGCAACGGACCAGGTGATGCCGGTTCCGCCGCCGCGCCTGGCGCTCAGGACGCTGCGTCTGCTCGCGCCATCGGCGCGTCTGGCCGAGTTGGAGGGCGACCTCTCCGAGGGGTACAACGTACGTCTCCAGAGGCAGGGCCGGCTCCGCGCCTGGCTCTGGTCCTGGCGCCAGGTCGGCTCCCTGGATCTCCTCCGACTCCGGCGCATTCTGGGTCCCCCGCGAGGGAGCCAGGTCCCCTTCAAACGAAGGCGATTGGACATGGTGGCCCAGCACCTGATGGATGCGATCCGTTCCCTGCGGGCCCGGCCCATGCTCGCCACGGCGATCGTGCTCACCCTGGCGATCGGCAGCGGGGCCAACACCGCGATCTTCTCCGTGGTACGGGGCATCCTGCTCCGGCCCCTTCCCTACCCCACGCCGGATCGCCTGGCGATGGTCTTCCGCACGGTCCCCCGCTTCGGGTTCGAGCGGTCCCCCGCATCCTGGCCGGACTATGCCGACTGGCGAGCCCAGTCGCCTCTCTTCTCGGACATGGCGGCCTACGCCCGCGACCAGCGCAATCACCGCTCGACAGAAGGCTCGGAACGTTGGCAGGGGTATCGCGTCACGGCGTCCTTTTTCGCGGTTCTGGGCGTAGCGCCCGAGCTTGGGCGGGCGTTCACCGACGAGGACGACCGCCCAGGAGCGACGCCGGTCGTCATCCTGCCGTACGCCCGATGGCAGAGTGCGTACGGCGCTACCGAGGATATCCTGGGCCGGGTGCTCACCCTGGGCGGGGAGCAGGTCACGGTCGTAGGCGTCATGCCGGCCGAGTTCGACTTCCCTTCACACACGCTCGACTACTGGATGCCGCTTCGCGCGGACCCCTTACAGGCGGAACGGGATTCGAACTATCTGATCGTGTTCGGCCGTCTGCGGCCCGGAGTTTCAATCGCGGCCGCCCAGACCGACCTGACCGCCCTGGCCGCGAGGATCGATCGCGAAGCGCCCGACGGCAACCAGGGTTATGGCGTGTTCATCGAGGCACGCCACACGTTTGTGGTCCGCAATGCCCAACGGGCGCTCTGGGTCTTCCAGGCCGCCGTGGGACTGGTGCTGCTGCTGGCCTGCGCCAATGTGGCCAACCTGATGCTCTCGCGGGCCACGGCGCGCCGCCGCGAGTTCTCGTTGCGGGCCGCGCTGGGCGCCACCCGTGGACGAATGGTGCGCCAGTTGCTCACGGAAAGCACACTGCTCTCCCTGATGGGAGGCGCCGCAGGGCTGGGCGTTGCCATCGCGCTGGTGCGCGTGCTCCGCTGGATCGGGACGGGGGAATTGCCGCGCCTGGAGCAGGTACGGCTCGATCCCCTGGTGCTCGGCGTGACGGCCGCGGCCGCGGTGGGCTGCGGGCTGCTTTGCGGGGTGGTGCCCGCGTTGGTAACCGCCTCCGATCTGGCCCGCGCGAGCAAGGAAGGCCCGACTACCACCGGCCTGGGCCGTTTCGGCCGCCGGCTCCAGGACGGGCTGGTGGTGAGCCAGGTGGCCCTGGCCATGCTGCTGTCGATCGGCGCCGGGCTGTTGCTCAACAGTTTCGTTCGGCTTACCAACGTCGATCCCGGCTTCGATCCGGCCAACGTGGTCACCGCACGAGTGGAGGCGCCCCAATTGGACCTCCCCAGTGGCCCACCGGGTCCTGCGGCCCTGCCCGGGCCGGTGAGCACCCGCCTCGGGTTCTTCGAGGACTTTCAGCGCCGAGTGGCCGGCATACCCGGCGTCAGCGCGGTGGGCTATGGCTATGCCGTCCCAATGGGCCCTCGCAGCTTCAGCAGAAACTTCGTGCCGGAGCACCTCGCCCCCGCGGAGAACGATGAGCCGGTGCTGCCGGGCAACGTCGTCGCCGGGGAGTACTTCGCCGCGTTGCGGATCCCGTTGATCACCGGGCGCCTGTTCACCGAGGCCGATCGCGCGGGCACGCCGCTGGTCATGGTCATCAGCCGGACCCTGGCGAGACGGTTCTGGCCGGAGCGCGACCCGCTGGGCACGCGGGTGCGCATCGGCACCAGACCGGGATCGATTGTGACGATCGTCGGCGTGGTGGGCGACACCCGCGTCCGCGGTATGAACCAGGAGCCCGAACCGGTCTATTATCGTCCCTTCGCCCAAGCCTCCTGGCCCGACGAGCTGTCGGTTATCGTGCGCACTACCGCCGCCCCGGCCTCGGTGGTTCCCCTTTTGCGGAGGACCCTCTGGGCAATGGACCCCACCTTGCCGCTTACCGAAGTCGCCACGGCCACGGAGCTGATCGAGGCGTCGGCCTCGACGCCCCGGCTCCGCACCGGCGTACTGGTCACCTTCGGCGGGTTCGCTCTGTTGTTGGCAGTGGTGGGCATCTACGGTGTCATCGCCTACCGGGTCGCCGCTCATCGCCGCGAGATCGGCGTGCGGGTGGCCCTCGGCGCCAGCGCGGCCTCAGTGACCGGGATGGTGCTCGGCCGCGGGGTCAGTCTGGCGGTGCTTGGCACGCTGATCGGCGGGGCCGCGGCGCTGTTCGCCACCCGGGCCCTCGGCGGGATGCTCTATGGGATCGCCCCCACCGACGTACCCACGTATGCGGCGGCCGCGGCCTCGGTGGTCGGCCTGGCGGCCCTGTCCTCCTATCTTCCTGCCCGGAGGGCGGCACAGGTGCACCCCGTGGAGTGCCTGCGCCTGGAGTAGCACTGCGGCGGTTCCCGTCCGGGCGGCCGCCTGCGCCGGCGCCGAACGAGGGAGGCAGACCGTGATCGCAAGGATCTGGCACGGCTGGACCAGCAGCACAAACGCCGAAGCCTACGAGCATCTGCTACAGGACGACATCTTCCCGCGGATCGCCGCCCTGGAGGTCGAAGGCTACGAAGGCATCGACCTGCTGCGCCGCGAACCCTCCGGGGACGAGGTGGAATTCGTCACCATCATGTGGTTCAGCTCCCTCGACGCGGTGCGGGCGTTCGCGGGCGAGGACTACGAGTTGGCCTACGTGCCGGAAGCCGCGCGGCAGTTTCTCTCCCGCTTCGACGAGCGCTCCGCGCACTACGAAGTCAGAGGGACGGCCTCGCCCGCCTGACCGCGTGGAGCAAACGCTGCCGCATTCGACTAGATTGACTGGGTTGCGAATGATCCGCCAGGGACATCGCACGGTCAGGAGTCGCAATGAGCAGTTACAAGACGGACCAGCGCCACCTGCATCACCGCGGGCGCGAATTCCATTTCGTTTCCTACGAGGGCCGGGTCGCGGATCCCAAACGCGGTATCGAGGCCTCCGACCCGACGTGGTTCCTGGTTCGGGCCGGGAAACGGTGGGCCGCGGTACCTCAGGTCACCGACCAGGGACCCGAAGAGCTCGACGGTCGGCTGACCCGCTGGCTGGACGAGAACGCCTTCCCCGCCAAGACCGTGAAGGCCTGAGCCGGAGGATCCCATGCGCAGCGTGCCAGGCTCCGCGACCCTGACGGCGACCGGGTGCCTGATCGCGACCGTTGCGTGTGGCGGCGAGCGCGCCCCCGACGCCGGAACGGGCGGGCAGTTCCCGGCCGTGGCGATTCTCTCTCCCGCCGACGGGGACACCGTCTCGCAGCCTTTCACCCTCCGGCTTTCCCTCCAGGGTGCCGCGGCCGTGGCCGCCACCGGACTACGCGAGGAGGGCCGCGGCCATCATCATCTGCTGATCGACACCGACTTGCAGGGGCCGGACCTCCCGATCGGGCGAGAACCCGGATTCATTCATATCGGGACCGGGGCCGATGAGTGGATCATCGATAGCCTGGCCCCTGGCCCTCACCGAATCATCGCGGTCTTTGGGTACGGGGACCACGTCCCCACCGCCGCGGTGGCGTCGGATACCGTGATTGTCGTAGTGCGGTAGGGCCGGGTCGCCTCGGAGGGGCCGGAAACACAACGCCCGGTCCAGTGCGAGGCACTGACCGGGACGAAGGCTCGTGGCAGCATTGCTCACCCAGGCTGCTCTGTTCCCTGGGGCCCGAAGGCTATGTCGTAAAAGCTCACGAAAGCTAGACAGGAGGCTGCTCCTGCGCAACCCCCTCACCCCCGGGCCCCGGCCGTGGCCCTTCTCCGGCGCCCGCCGCCGCGTCGCGGGCTAGCCGGGTCATGTTTGCGGGGGACCGGGTCGCGGATCTGCTGCATCGCCTTGGTATCACCCACGTGGTCACGGTCCCCGACAGCACCCTTGGGCAGTGGGAGCCCGCGATCCAGCATGCGGGAATCCGTCTGGTCCGGGTCTGCCGGGAGGGCGAGGCGTGGGCCGTCGCGGGCGGGCTCTACCTCGGCGGAGCCTCGCCGATCGTCCTGATCCAGTGCACCGGGCTGTTCGAGTCCGGCGACTCGCTCCGCAACATCCTGCACGACTGGAAGCTGCCGATCCCGAGTATCATCGGGTACCGCAGCTACCTGAATCAGGAGACCCTCCCGGGGGACACCTGCCTGGACTTCACCGAGCCGATCCTCGACGCCTGGCGGCTCGACTATCGGCTGGTCACACGGCCCGACCAGTTCGAGTTGCTGGAGGCGCATCTTGGACAGAGCATGCGTGCGGGGAGGCCCGGCGTGGTCCTGCTTGCGGAGGGAAAAGCGTGAGCCCAGGCGGGGGGTTGCCGCTGGTCGGCGCGTTGCGCGCCCTCCGGGCGGCGCGGGGCGAGGGGGACGTCGTGATCTCGGCGATGGGCGCCGCACGCGAGTGGATGGCCCTCGGAACGCATCCGCTGGACTGGGTCTTCGTTCCCTCGAGCATGGGGCAGGCAACGGCGCTCGGGCTGGGTCTGGCTCTGGCCCAGCCCGAAAGGCGGGTCATCGTGCTCAATGGCGACGGCGGCATGCTGATGAACCTGGGGTCCCTCGTGACGATCGGCTCCCTCGCCCCGGCGAACCTCGTCGTGTTGCTGTTGGACAACCAGGTCTACGAGGTCACCGGGGCCCAGCCGACCCCCGGTGCGGCCGCCGGCCGGGTCGGGGGGGACGCGGTGGACTTCGCCGCGCTCGCGCGGGCCAGCGGGATCGGCTCGGTATTTCGTTTCGCCAGCCTGGACGAGTGGGTCGCCGACCTGGGACGCGTTTTCTCAGCTCCCGGCCCGACGGTCGCGGTGCTGGAGGTGGCACCGGTGCCGGGGGCGAGGGGCCCCCGCTCTCCCGGCCCCGCCGCCGAACGAGCCCGGTCGTTTATCGCCGCGCTCGCTAGGCGCCCGGCACCATCCGGTCCGCCGCCATGACGACCCTGGCCCTGTTCTTCGTCGCGCTGTTCCTCTGGAGTCTGGTGGCACGGCGGCTCGAGGCGAGCATGCTCACGGCTCCGATGGTCTTTGCCGCGGCGGGACTGCTGATCGGTCCGGGGGTCGTCGGGATGGAGCTCGCCGGCACCGACCTGGAGGATGTCCGCACCGTGGGGGAGCTGACCCTGGCGCTGCTGCTGTTCGTCGACGCGGCGCGGATCACGCGCCGCTCGCTCCGGACCGGACCCTCCTACGCCCCTCGGCTGCTCGGGCTCGGCATGCCGCTGACCATCGCACTCGGGTTCTTGGCCGCCCTGGTGCTGCTCCCGGAGCTGCGTCCCATCGAAGCCGGGATCCTCGCCACCGTGCTCGCTCCGACCGACGCGGCGCTCGGCCAGGCGGTGGTGAGCAACCCCGGCGTGCCCGCCGCGGTGCGCAAGGGACTCAACGTCGAGTCGGGACTCAACGATGGGCTGTCGGTTCCCTTCCTGACCCTGCTCCTGGCCATCGAGGGCATGCATCTCGAAGGTCGCACCGGGCTGTTTTTTCTCGCGGTCGCCGCGCAACAGATCGGCCTCGGGGCGCTGGCGGGCACGATGGTTGGGGCGGGCGGCGGCTGGCTGCTGCGGCGCGCCAGGGACCGGAGCTGGCTCGGACCCTCGGCGGCCGGCATGGGCGCCCTCGCCCTCGCCCTGCTCTGTTACTTCGCCGCGACGGCCCTCGGCGGCAACGGTTTCATTGCGGCGTTCGTCGGGGGATTCGCCACCCGCTGGACCGGCAAGGACGTGGTCGAGCATGCGATCGAGTTCGCCGAAGAGGAAGGCCAGGTTCTCAACTTCCTGGTGTTCTTCTGGCTTGGCGCGGCGGCGTGGAGCGGGCTGGGGTCCCTGGGGTGGCGGCCCATCGCGTACGCCGTGGCAAGTCTCAGCGTGGTGCGGATGCTTCCCGTTGCGCTGGCCTTCCTGGGCAGCAGCGCGACCCTGCGGACCCGGCTCTTCCTCGGGTGGTTCGGGCCGCGCGGGCTGGCATCCATCGTGCTCGGGCTGATCGTGGTGGAGGAGGCGCCCATGCTGGGCGACCAGGGTCAGTTGGGCATGGCGGTCGCCACCACCGTCCTGCTCAGTGTCCTGCTTCACGGCGCGACGGCCGCCCCGCTGGCCAGGGCGTTCGGTCGTGCGGAAGGCCTGAAGCAGGACATTTCAGGCTGAAACCCGCGCCGCCGCACGCACGTAGGTCGGGGCTCCATCGTCCTTCACCCCGAGCATGCTCCGCACCCTCCTCGGACTCACCGCTCTGGCCCAGGCGCCGGACACCGCATTCCGGGTTCCGGCCGATTCCTATGCGGACTCCGCGACCGCGCACCTGGTGCGGGAGGTCCGGGCAGCGCGGGATCGAAACGAGCGACTGGTCACGGCCTATACCGCCATTGCCAAGCAGCGGATGGGCGTCGGCATCCGAGCGCTCTCCCGCGACCGGATGCTTTACCGTTCCGAGATCGCGGCGCGGATCAGCTGGAAACGCGATGCCCCCAGCAGCGTCGAGGTGATCGGCGCGCGTGAGGGCGTGCCGATCGCCCTGCAGGGCGACCAGATCCCGGAGGATCTCGATGACGGCCTCAGGGATCTGGTGATGAACCCCGCGCAGGACTACCTCCGGATCCTCGGGAGCGACGAGGATGGATTCATCTACCCGCTCCGCGCCCGGGGCGAAGCGGACTACCGGTTTGCGTTGGGCGATACGACCACGATCAGGCTTCCCTCCGGCCAGGAGTTCCGTCTGGTCGCGCTCAAGGTGATTCCCCGGCGCGCCGAGTGGCAGCTCATCTCCGGCACGTTCTGGTACGACATCGCCAGCTACGGCCTGGTCCAGGCGGTCTTTCGCCCGGCCCGGCCGTTCGAGTTCCAGCGGGACGTGGACCCGGAGGACCGGGACGATGTGCCGGCATTCGTCAATCCCACCGGCGACATCAAGTTCGTGACGATCGAGTACGGCCTGTACGAAGCCCGGTGGTGGATGCCGCGCTACATGGCCGTCGACGCGGTCGGCAACATGGGCTCGTGGCTCGGCGTGCCGTTCAAGATGGAGCGGGTCTACGAAGACTACGAGGTGGAGGGCGGCACCCCGCCCGACCCGAACAGCAGCTTTCGTCCCGCCGGTACCATCCGGGAGCGGGAACGGGACCCGGAGATCACAGACAGCGTGGAGCGGCGCCGCCAAGCGGACAGCCTGGGCGTGGCGATTCGGGAGTGCATCGAGCAGGTCAACGCCCGTCAGGACGAACTCGATCGGCGGGAGGCCCGACGCGCGAGAGCACGCTGCTGGCGTGGCGAGAGGGACAGCAACCTGGTCATCGTGGTCCCCGACGACACCCTGTCGCTGCTCACCAGTCCAGAACTCGGCGAACCGATCCTCGCCATGGGAAACCTGATCTCGGAAGACGAAATCCGCGGCTTGGCTGATGCCATCGGCAAGCTCCCCGTGCGGCAGTGGGCGCGACCGTCGGTCCAGTTGCCGCGCGGCGCGGGCGCCCTGCTGCAACACGCCCGGTACAACCGGATCGAAGCCCTGTCTCTCGGCCTGTCGGGCGGGGTCGACGTGGGCCGGCTCTCCCTCCGCGGCCTGGGCCGCATCGGGTTGGCGGACCGGGTGCCCAACGGCGAGCTGACCCTCATACGGCCCGGTATCGACGGGCAGGTCACGCTTGGGGCGTACCGCCGGCTGGCGGCGGCCAACCCGGAGGTCCAGCCGTTCGGCCCCATCAACAGTTTTCTGGGCCTGGTCGCTCAGCGCGACGACGGTGAGTACTACCGGACGCTGGGCGTGGAGCTGAAGGCGCAGAACACCAACTCGGGGTGGTGGAGCGGCCGGGTGTGGTTTCAGCGCGAGCGGCCCGCCGAGGTCGAGACCAATGCCAGCCTGCCCCGGCTCTTCAGCGACGACAATCTGTTCCGTCCCAACATCAGGGCCGACAGCGCCGACCAGGTTGGAGTGTCAGTGACCTTCCGTGGCAACAGGACCTTCTCCCGTGGCGTGACGATCGGGGGCGAGCTGACCGTGGAGGCAGCCACCGGCGACTATGACCTGCGCCGCGGCTCGGCCACGGTTCGTCTGGTGATCACCCCCGAGGGACCCCTCGCGGGAGGGGTCACGGCGTCCGCGGGAACCTCGACGGGCACGTTGCCCGTGCAGGGCCGGTTCTATCTGGGCGGCGCAAATTCGCTCCGCGGGTATTCGGGCGGCGTCGCCGCCGGCAGCGCCTACTGGCTGGGCCGCGCCGAGATCGGCAACAGCTTCCCCGCGGCGCGGGTCACCCTCTTTACGGATGTCGGCTGGGCCGGGCCGCGCGCCGACTTCGGCAGCGGCCGGGCGCTGATCGGTGCCGGGGTGGGCGCCAGCTTCTTGGATGGACTGCTGCGGTTCGATCTTGCCCGCGGGCTGCGTACCCCCACCGGGTGGCGGCTGGAGTTCTACGTCGACGGGATCATCTAAGAGCCAGCGGCCGGCGGATCCCGACGTGCACCTGCCTGGAGCGGCCGTCGTCCCTTTCAGCATGGGCAGGCTCAATCCGACCTGGCGCTGGTGGCTGATCGTAACCGCGATCCTGGCCACCATCGGGATGCTCCGCATCGTTGGCGCACCCGGGGCCAGCCCTGCCGCCGATGGCGAGCTGGACACAACACCGGGTCTGACGGACCGGGCCGTCGACCGCGACACCGGCCGCGTGGCGGTGGTCATGCGCAATGTCGATTACCAGATCGACGACGATATCACCCTCGCTATTACCGGCCTTCAAGGCGCGCTGCTGCCGCGCATCCAGGATTCCATGCCGGTCCTGGACGATCCGACCTCCTTCGCCATCGCATTGCGGGACGCGGAAATCGCCATCGACACGGCGAGCCTGGGCCGGCTGCTCAACCGCTACGTCTTCGCCTATGAGGGCTCGCCCCTTCGGGACCTGACCGTGTCCGTGGAGGACGGCCTGCTGGTGCAGAAGGGGAGTCTGGTGAAGATCGTCCCCGTCCCCTTCACCATTCGGGCCCGGGTCTCCGTGACCCCGGGCGGCGAGATCCTGGTCGCGCCGCGGGACATCGAAGTCCTCGGCCTCGGCGTCCGCGGCCTGATGGACTGGTTCGGGCTTGAGCTGGAGAATCTGGTCAGGGACAGCCGGTCCAACGGCGTCCGGATCGAGAGCGACACTATCTATCTCGACCCCGAGGGTCTGCTGCCTTCCCCCCGGATCCAGGGACGACTGCGGGGCATCCGGCTCGAGGCCGGGCGGCTCGTGCAGTGGTTCCGCGAGGACAGCACGCCGGTCGCCCCCTCCCGCATCCCTGGGGCAGGGCGGGCCCGCAACTACATGCAGTTCCGGCACGGGACGCTTCGCTTTGGCAAGCTCACCATGCACGACGTCGACCTGCTCATCGTGGATACCGATTCAACCTCCCCGCTGGTGTTCTCGCTGGAGCGATACCAGGACCAGTTGATTGCGGGGTATCATGTCACGACTCGGGCGGAGGGGCTGGTGGTCTATCTGCCCGACCTCTCCAGCCTTCCCCGGCAGGCTGCACACCGCTAGAATCGGACGGGCCCGGACCGGAACGCCGTCATGGACGAGGAGCGCATCGCGCGCTTGCTGGAAGAGATTCGAGACCTCCAGCGGCAGCACACCGACGACTATCGCACGGCGCTGCGCAACCAGGAAGAATCGATCCGGATGCAGCGTGAAGCCCAGTCCTTCGCGCAGAACCGGCTCAAGGCCGTGCCCCTGCTGATCATCGTGGTCCTCGTGATGGCGGTGTTGCTGCTGGGGTTGATGTTCTTCAGCCTGTTGGGATGAGGAACGCAGCGGCGGCTTCGAACGCAGGCGGTAGTCTGCGCTAGTTCATCCCGGCCGCCTCGAGGACCCGCTCGCGTTCGGACCGCGAGCCGATCGTCCCGGCCACCCGCCGATAGCTTCCGCGCAGGCCCTCGGTGCTCAGCAACCCACTCCGCGCGACCGCCACCAGAACTTCCGCTTTCGCCGAGTTGCTACCGATCCCTTCCGCCGATCCCAGAATGGCCGCCACGGTCCCCGCGTCGGGACCCTGCGCCACCACGGCGTGGAGCACGGCAGCGCGCTCCGACGAAGAGCCGATCTGCCCGGCCGCATCGAAGAACGGCCCTCTGGTCCTCTCGCCGATCGGCTGCCGGGTCGCCGCGGCCCTGAGCACCTCGCCCAGCGCGCTGCTGGAGGAAATGGACTTCGCGGCCTGAAGTACCGAAACCATGGCCTGCGGGGAGAGGCGATCCCGGGCGATCAGGTCCACCAGCACGGAGCTGAGCTCGCTGCTGGACGAAATGGACTGGGCCGCCACGACGTAGGAGGCGGGGAGCGCCTGGTCGGACGACAGCCGGCCGGCCACGGCCCGAAGCACGCGACCTTTTTCGCTCGAAGAGCTGATCTCGGCGGTCTCCTGAAGCACCGCATCAGCCAGTCCTGAGCCCAGGGAGCCGCTCCCCACGGCCGCGACGAGCACGCGGGCGCGGGCGCTGCTCGACGAGATCTGCCCCGCGGCGCGGACCGCCGCGATCCGTACCCCGTCGTCGCCCCCGGCGCTCTGAAGCAGGGCGTCCAGCACGTCGGCCAGCCCGCTGGACGAACTGATGCGCGCGCCGGCGTCCTCGGCCATGCGCGACGCCTCCGCCGCGGTCAGCCGCTCGGCACCGATGAGGACGATATAGTATCGGGTCAGGGCGGAGCTGGAGAAGAGATGCGGAATCTCGTCCCGCAGGCCCTGCGGCCCGCGTGCGGCCAGGATTCGCTGGGCCCGCTCCCGCGCCTGGAACGAAGTCCGCCGAAAGGTCGCGAGGAGCGCCCCCCTGAACCAGCCTGCCGCGGATGCGTCCCAGGCCGTCTGCGACCCGTTGACGTACCAGCGACGCTCGACTCCGCCCGGCCGCGAAGTCACCTCCACGCGACGGCGTTCCCGCCCTTGGCGCTCCTCGATCTCGAAATAGCCGTCCCGCTCAAGTGAGGAGATTTCCCGCTCGTCCGCCGTGAAGCCGACCCGGCCGGCGGAGCGGACATGGAGCTCGCATCCGTCGAGCTCGATCCGGATGGTCGCGCGATCCTCGTTGAGGTTGGTGCTGGAGGACTGCGACTCGCCGCGACGTTGCCAGTCGCACAGGGTGGCCGTGCCCTGCACCTCCGCCGCACCGAGGCGCGATGACCCCCGGCCCGGGGCGCCGGCCGTGCTCACTCGGGTGAAATCGAGCTCCGGCAAGGACGGCGCTGCGGCGTCGAGGGCCGGGACCGGAGAGGCCGCGAGCGGGACGGCCCGCAGGCCCGCCGCCGGGATGCTGACTCCCAGTGCGAGCAGCAGGGCCACCACCGCCGGGACGGGGCTGAGCGGCCGCCGCGTACGCGCCGCGTCGAGCACCGCCAGAAGCCGCCCAGCCAGCTGGGAAGGGCGCGCCATGGCGACCCCGGCAAGCCCGCTCAGCGCCGCGATCCGGAAGCCCCGCGCGATTTCCAGCAGGTCGAACGCATAGTCGGCCGCGACCGTCCCGTGGGCAAGCACCAGATCGTCGGAGGCCAGCTCACGCTCACAGCGGAGCCGCCACGCCGCAAGCCAGACGAGCGGGTGCCACCAGTAGAGGGCGCAGGCGCAGCGGGCCGCCAACTGGCTGAGCCAGTCCCCCCGGCGCACATGGGCCAGCTCGTGAAACAGGACCGCCCGCCGTCGCGCGGCCGGCCAGCGGGACACACTCGAGGGCAGCAACACCGACGGCCGCCACAGACCCCACGTCATCGGCATGGTCCCGGCGCGGAGCAGCAAACGGACCGGCCGCCGAATGCCGAGCGTGCCGCGGACCATATCGAGCTCTTCCGCAAGCGGGCCGGAGGCAACCGTGACACCGCGCCGGCCGAGCAGCGCCGTACCCACCAGCGAGGAGGCCACCAGCAGTCCGATCAGCAGGGCGCCTCCGGCCCAGATCAGGAGGCCCGGCGTGAGAAGGGGCGCGTCGGGCCCTTCGCCTGCCGGGATCGCGGCCCCGGACAAGCCGGCCGACCGCGGCGCCTCGGACCAGGCGGGCAGCGCCGAGACCGGCGCGGGCTCGCCCGCCACGGGCGGCCCGACCACCGGCTCCGGGACGGGAATCACCGCCACCCCAAGCGGAGGCGCGACGATGCTGAGGACCGGCATCAGCAGCGCCCCGCCGACCGCCAGGGTCCATATGAAATGGCGTTGCGCCGCGCTCCCGCGACGTAGAGCCGCCGTGGCCAACCAGGCCAACAGCAGCAGCGGAGTGGCTTTCAGTCCCCATTCGAAGACCAGCGGCAGCTTGTCTATCATGATTCCTCCTGACGCGCCCGGCGGATCAGGGTTTCGAGCCGGGCCAGCTCTTCATCCGACATCCCGTCCCGCGACAAGTCCAGCAGCGCGGCTGCCGCCGCGCCGGCCGATCCGTCGAAGAACGTCCCCACGATCTGCCGCAGGGCCCGGGCCCGGGCCTTCTCCCGCGGGACCGTCGGCAGGTAGACATAGCGCGGCCCTTCCACCCGATGCTTGAGGTGACCCTTGTCCTCCAGCACCCGCAGCAGGGCCCGCACCGCGGAGTAGCTGGGCGGGTCCGGCAGCGCGTCGAGCACTTCCTGCGCGCTCGCCTGGCCCAGACGGTAGATGACTTCCAAGAGTTGGCGCTCTCGACGCGAGAGCTGGGCGGGTGCGGCCATGCGCGATTCCCGTTGCTAGGTTTTTAGCAGCAAGTGCTAAATTACCAGCAGCAAGCAGGAAGTCAAGAGCTGCGCGAAAGAAACGACGCCCGTGGCTGGGCGTCCACGAGCGTCGACCGGCCGCCGGGTTGCGGAGCCCGCCCTATGGCGTTTCCAAGGTGACGTAGCGCTCCAGCCGAGCCACTTCCTTCTCGTTCACGTACTTCCCGATCTCGCGCCGGAACTGCTCGATCATCCCGTAGGGCCGGTACTCCTTGAACTCGCGCAGCATGCGGTTCCCCACCCCGGGAATCGTGAGAATCACCGAATCGGGGGCGGTGTTGAGATCGACCGGAACAAACACGTGGCCCACCAAGCGGGCCAGCTCGGTGTCGTCCACGTACTTGCCGATCTCGCGCCGGAACTGCGCCAGGCCCCGGTAGGGACGGTATTCGAGGAACTCATGCAGCATCCTGCTGCCGACGCCCGGAATGAGCAGGATCTCCTCGCGGGAGGCCGTGTTCAGGTTGAGGTGGATGAACATCTTGCGGTAGGCTTCGCTGCGCTGTTCGGCGCTCAGGGTGCCAAGCACCTGGTCAAGCTCCAGCATCGACAGAAACGGTCGCTGATCGGTGATCTGCTTGATCAGGGCCGGCGAGAGGTGCGGTACCGCTGCCAGCTCCTGCTCGGTGGCCAGGTTGGGATCGAGCATCCCGGGCGCGCGGCCGACCTGGGCGAATCCCGCGGCGGGAGCCAGCATCAGAAGGAACAGCATCGGGACACAACGGCGGGTCCTTGTCATCGTGACGTCCATCGGGTCGAAGGGTCAGAAGGTCGGCTCCGGCCTGAGCACCGGATGCCGGAAGGTGAAGGCCAGGCCGATCAGACCGAGCCAGAGCATCGTCCCGGGGGCGAGGGAGGGCGTGGCGCCCATCATCGCTTCCCTGAACAGCGCCCAACCGCCAAGGGCAGGGCTCATCTCAAGCTCGAATTCCACGTTCCCCTTGTAATGCAGCCAGGCCCCGAGACCTCCACTGAGGACTAAGAGGACCATCAGCCCGCGAAACGCCCGCAACGCCGCCGCCGAGCGGGACACACCGTACCACGCCAGGACCAGGAGGGCGGCGGGAAAGAGGAGAACGGGAATCAGCTGCCAGATATCCTCCGTGTGCTCCAAAAGGAGGAGCTCGGTGCCCGTTCCGACGCTTCCGAGCAGAAACACCAGGACCAGAAGGCGTCGGATACCGGCGAGCGCGCCGGGCTCACGCGTTGGCGTCATCGCAAGGGAGAATAATCTCCTGCCCGTTCCGCCGCCCGTTGCGCGCCGCTACCTTGGCCGTGACCCGAACGGCTGCCTGGCCGGAGGAGACGTGTCCCAGTCCCCCAACGGAAACAAGCGCCTCCTCGCCGCGCTGCTCACGGCGACCATGTCCGTGACCCCGGGCCTTGAGGCGCAGCAGCGCGCCGACACCGCGTTCGCTCCGCCCGTGACGCGACCGGCTTTCCCGGAGGGGCGCGGGCCGCTGGTGCTGCTGGACGAGGCGCACTTCAACTTCCACACGCTCAAGGGCCGGTATTCGCCGTTTGCCCGTCTGCTTCGGAGGGACGGATTCGCGGTCCGCGCCAATCGGGCGCCGTTCTCGCGCGAATCGCTGCGCGAAGCGCGTGTCCTGGTCATCGCCAACGCCTACGTCGAGCAGGACGCCTGGGTGCTCCCCGCACCGCCCGCCTTCACCCCCACGGAGGTTCGCGCGGTAGAGGCCTGGGTCCGGGAGGGGGGCTCCCTGCTGTTCATCGCCGACCACATGCCCTTCCCCGGTGTCGCCGACTCGCTGGCCGCGGCCTTCGGCCTTGCCTTCTACGACGGGTTCGCCTTCAGCCTCCCGGACTCGTCGGGCCACATCGTCTTCCGCCGGTCCGACGGATCGCTTCGCGCCCACCCCCTGTCGGAGGGCAGGGACCGGAGCGAACGGGTGGACTCGGTGGTGAGCTTTACGGGCCAGGCGTTTCGCCCAATTCGTCCGGTGAGCGAACTCCTCACCCTTGGCCCCGGCGTCGTCGTGCTGCTGCCGGAGCGCGCCTGGGAGTTTCACCCCACGACGCCCCGCGTCTCTGCCCAGGGACTGCTCCAGGGAGCGGCGTTCCGCCACGGCCGCGGCAGGGTGGCCGCCTTCGGTGAGGCCGCCATGTTCTCGGCACAGTTGGCCGGGGGCACGGCCGCTCCCATGGGGATGAACGACCCCCGGGCCGGCGGCAACCCACAGTTCCTGCTCAACACCATCCGATGGCTCAGCGGCGTCCTCGAGCCGGACCCTTCCCGCGACCATCCGCGCTGAGCGCTGACCCCGTGCTCCCCGACCGCGGCCCAGCCCCGCGCTGAGGCCACCCTTGACGCCCCCAACTACAGATGTAATGTTACGCTTGTAGAATCGCCTCTTTCCACCGGAGTCACTGATGCCTGAGCCGCAGCAACTCACCGAGCTCCAGATCGCGCTCATGCGCGTGCTCTGGACCCGGGGCGAGGCCACGGTCGCCGAGATCTGGGAAGCGATTCACGCCGAGCGTGGCCTGGCCCAGACCACGGTGGCGACCATTCTGAGCCGGCTGGCTCGCCGAGGGGTCGTGACCCACCGAACCCAGGCGCGGCAGTTCATCTACCGCGCCCAGGTAAGTGAGGAAGCGGTCCAGCATTCCATGGTGCGGGAGCTGACGGAGCAGCTGTTCGACGGAGACGTGACGGCGCTGGTGAGCCACCTGCTGGGCGCGCGAGACATCCGCCCCGGCGATCTTGCCAGGATCCGCAGGATGATCGACGGCATCGACCACAAGCAAGAGAGGGCATCATGAACGGCGCCCTGGCGACCGCGACCCTCGGGTTGCTTCTCACCTACGCGATTCACAGCACCGTGCTGCTCGGTCTGACCTGGCTGCTGACGCGGCGCTTGGTGTCCGCACCGGCCTCGCGCGACCTCCTGTGGAAGGCCGCCCTGCTCGGCGGGTTGATCACGACGGTGGTGCAGACCGGCTGGGGCCATCGCCCGTCCGGTTCATTCTCCCTTGTCGCGGCTGCGGCGATTGTCCCGCCGGATCAGGGGACGGGGGACATGGAGCCACCTGCTCCGGCGCGGGACAGGGACCCGTCGAAGGCCACCGACCTTGGCGCCGGAGGGGTTGCGGCGCGGGTTGCCGGCGCCGTCGAACCGCCGGCCGCGCCGGGTGGCCGGGGGTGGCGTTCGCCGTCACCTACCGCGTTGGCCGTAGGCGGCTGGAGCGTGCTCGCACTGCTCCTGACCCTGTCATACCTGGCCCGCCGCCTGATTCTGCGGGGAAGGCTGACCGAGCGCCGATCCCTCGCCGGCGACCCGTTGGCCGACACGCTGGACGGCCTGCGCCGGGAAGCGGGCGTGCGGCGCCGGATCGTGCTGACCGCCTCGCAGTCGATCTCGAGTCCGGTCGCGCTCGGATTCGGTGAGATCTGCGTTCCCGAAGCCGCGCTGACCGACCTGGAGCCGGATCAGCAGCGCAGCATGCTGGCCCACGAATTGGCCCATCTGCTCCGCAGGGATCCGTCCTGGCTGCACGGGACCAGCCTGTTGGAGCGGATCTTCTTCTTCCAACCGCTCAATCGCCTCGCGCGACGCGAGCTTCAGGAGTCCGCCGAGTATCTCTGTGACGACTGGGCGGCGCGGCGCGCGGGGTCGGGCGTGCCCCTGGCCCGCTGTCTCGCCAAGGTCGCCGAATGGATCGAGGCCTCCCCGCTCGGCGTGCCCGTCGCGGGAATGGCCGAGCAGCGTTCGCTGTTGCTGTCCCGGATCACGCGGCTGCTGCACGAGCGCCGGGGTGGCCGGGCGCGCTCCCCGATCGCAGTGGCGGGTCTGGCCGCGGCCGGACTGGTTGCCACCGTCTTCGTGGCGCCCGGGGTATCGGGCATGGCCGCGCCGGTGGAGGAATCGCGGCTGATCGATGACGCGGCCCAGGGTTTTCCCGACGGCTCGTCCGTCGGGCAGAAGGACCAGGGCGCATCCGCGGTGACTTCCCCCTCCGCCTCGGGGTCGGTTTCTTCGTCGATGACGTCATCCACTTCCACCGGCGAATCCGGCGAGGGATCCGGGCGATCCGCCTCGCCCGAGGGACAGCCCCAGGATACGACGGTCGTGGCGGCGCTGATGCTGGCCTTGCGCGATGAAGATGCCGAAGTACGTCGGGCCGCGGCGAACTCGCTCGGCAACCTCGCGACCCCGCGCGCGGTGCCGGCCCTGGTGGCGGCTCTGCGCGACGAGGATCCCGAGGTCCGGGAATCGGCGGCCGACGCCCTGTCCAACATCGGCGATCCGCGCGCGGTGAATCCGCTCATTGCGCTGCTCGGCGACCCGGTCGCGGACATCCGGCGGACGGCGATCGACGCGCTGGGCCAGTTCGAGGAGCAGGTCCCGGTCGCGCCGATCCTGCGGCTGCTGTCGGACAGCGATCCCGAGATCCGCCACTCTGCCGCGCACCTGATCGGGCAGCTCGGCGATCGCTCGGCGGTGCCGGCCCTGAGCCGGGCCTTGCGCGACGAGGACCCGGAAGTCCGCGAGGCCGCGCTCGAGTCCCTCGGCGAGATCGGCGATCCGTCGGCGGCAAGCGCCATTGCCGGCGCGCTGGGGGACGCCAACGTCGAGGTGCGACGCCAGGCGTTCTCAACGCTGCGGGAAATGAACGCACCGATCGACGAGGACCTGATCCTCGCCACGCTGTCCGATGCGGACGCCGAGCTCCGCCACCTCGCCGCCCATCTTGCCGGTGAGCGCCCGTTTGCCCGGGCTATTCCGGTGTTGCGCCGCCTGCTGGATGATCCCGGCGAGGACGTGCGGGAGGCCGCGGTCGAGGCGCTCTCGGAGATCGCCGATCCTGCCGCACGCCAGGCACTCCTCTCCGCGCTCTCGTCGAAGGATCCCAATGTCCGGCGCAAGGCGGCCGAAGCGCTGGGAGAGAAGCCGTGAACGCCCGGAGCCTGCTGCTGGTGGCGGGTGGGACCCTGGCGGCGGGTGGCGTGGCGGCTGCCGCCCTGACCCGGGGGATGCCGGCGGGGCAGGTGATTCTCACGATGGACGGCGACGGCCGGGTAGGGCCGGACTCGGCGCGGGTGGCCCGGTTCCTTGGCGCGCTGGAATCGGGCGACGCGATCCTCTGCGAGATGGTCGCCGATCAACTCGGCAACTTCTGGTGGTCCGGCAGCGAGGCGAACCTGGGGCGCTTCGCCGACGCGGGCCCCAGAATGCTCGCGGCGCGCGATTCGCTCTCCGGCAACGTCACCGATCCCGGCGCTATTCGTCTGCTCCGCGCCGCGCTGTCGACCGACCAGCCCTGTGTGCGCCGGGTGGCGGCGAAGATGCTGGGGCGTGGCCGCGCGAACGCCGTTCAACTGGCCGAGTTGCTCGGCCATCCGGAACCCCGGGTGCGGGAAGCCGCGGCCTACGCCGCCGGGGCGGCCGACCGCCATGACCTGCGCCCGGCTTTGGAGAGCATGCTGACGGACCGCGCCGGCGACGCGGCGGTCATGGCCGCCTGGGCCCTGGGGGAGATCGAGGAGCGGGCATCGCTCGATCCGCTGTCGCGTGCCGTTCGGAGCGCGAATCCCCGCCTCCGGCTGGCAGCGGTCTGGGCGCAGGGTGAAATCGAGGACCCGGAGGCAGTGCCCCGGCTGCTGCCGACCTTGCGGGACGACGATGCGCTGGTCCGGGCGACCGCCGCCCGGGCTTTGGGACAGATCGAGAGCCGACGCGCCACCGAGCCGCTCCAGGAGGCCTTGCGGGATCCCGACGCGCGGGTCCGGGCTGCGGCGGCCGAGGCGCTCGGCCAGATTGAGGACGAGCGCGCCGCAGAATCGTTGGAGCAGTTGCTGCGCCGGGATCCGGTGGCCCCCGTGCGGGAGGCGAGTGCCCATGCGCTCGGGCAGCTCGCTCGTGCCCGCTCGGCCGAGGCCCTCGGCCTCGCGGCCGAGGACCCTGAACGACGGGTCCGATATGCCGCCGTGGAGGCCCTGGCGGACCTTGACGATCTCGAGCGCGCGCCCGCGCCGTTGCTACGGGCCATCGGGTCGGATGATCCAGGCCTGAGGCGGCGGGCCGCCGAGACAATCGCCGAGATCGCCGACCCGGCCACAGTCCCGATATTGCTTCCACTGCTGGACGACCCCGACCCGGAGCTCCGAGCGCGTGTGGTGAATGCCCTGGGCGAGATCGGAACCCGGGAGGCGATTCCGGGCCTGCTTCGCGCGCTGAAGGACAGCGACCCGGAGGTGCGGCGCGCCGCCGCGGATGCGCTTGGCGAAGTGGAGAAACGCCGCTAGATATCCACCACTGTCCCGAGGCCGCTCTCCTCCCCCCGTGGAGGCCGGATGGATCCAGATCTACGGTGGATTCTTGAAGTCCTTGCGGTCGTGCTGGTCCCCTTCCTTGGCCTTGGACTGCTTCTCATGCTGCTGAAGAAGCCCCTGCTTCGGTGGCTTGGCCGGGTGACCGATGCGGCGGTGGACCATGTGGTGCCGGGGGGCAGGGCAAACTTCAGCTTCAGCCTGGGCGGCATCCCGGGCCACGGCGGCGAGACGCCCGCGGGTCCGACCGCGACTCTGGGCATGCCTGACGACACCCCGGCGGAGGCCATCCAGAGCCCCTCGTCCGTGGACCCCGAGATCAGGCGGGAGTTTTCCGTTCGATGGTTGCGTGCCCTGGACGCTTTCGCCGGCGCCCCCGACGTCGCGGTTCGGGAGGCCCACCAGGCCGCTTCGGAGCTGCTGCAACGTCTGAACATCCCCCAGGCGAGGCTCGCCCATGTCGCCTCCGCGGATTTGCTCACCGGCGCCGATCCCCTGGCGCTGCTTCGTGGAGTGCGAAGCCAGATGGAGTCCACCCGCCTCGCGGCACACGGCATCAACGCCGCGCTGGCATTCCGGCAGACTGAGGCGGAGGATCTGAAGGAAGCGATGGCGCTCTACGGAAGGGTATTCACCAATCTGCTAGGGACATCCCGGCCAGACGCGCCGGCTCCCCCTGAGCCTCAGGATCCCAGTCTGGCGATCGCCCGTTCGGCCAGCGCGTAGGGCGAGAGGCGGCCGGCGAGAACGTCCTGCAGCCGTTCGCGAAGCAGGGATTCCGCTCCACTGCGTTCCCATGCGTCGCGACCAAGCGCCCGCATGACGATCGCCCGAAGCTGCCTCTCCTGCCGCGCGAAGCGGCGGGCCGCTCCCTCGCCGGTGTGGGCGAGCGACCGCCTGTGCGCCTCGAGGGCCTCCGCCACGCCGCCCACGCCGTCGCCGAGCGTGGCGATGGAGGAGAGCACCCTTGGACGCCAGCGGTCTCTCTCGGGGCCGGGTGCCGGACCGTAGGCCTTCCCCGCCCTGATCCGAAGGGACACCTCAAGCTCGCTCACCAGACGCTCCGCGCCAGGGCGGTCCGCCTTGTTGACGATCAACAGGTCGGCCAGCTCGATCAGTCCGCTCTTGAGGACCTGGATCCCGTCGCCCGACTCGGGAACGAGCACCAGCACGGTGCTGTCGGCCTCGGAGGCGACGTCGAGTTCGGCCTGACCCACCCCCGCCGTCTCGACCACGATCCGCGCGAATCCCGCCCCGTCGAGCACGTCGCAGACTTCTCCCGTGGACAGCGCCAATCCACCCAGGGCGCCGCGCGTGGCCATGGAACGAATGAACACCCCGGGATCGAGCGCCAGGCGATCCATACGGACCCGGTCGCCCAGCAGCGCGCCGCCCGAGCGCGGGCTGCTGGGATCCACGGCGACCACGGCGGTGGTACCTCCGGCGGCGGACCAGCCGGCGACCAGACGTTCGACCAGGGTCGACTTCCCCGCGCCTGGAGGGCCGGTGACCCCGATCCGATGCGCCCGGCCCAGCTCCGGCCGCAGCGCGCTCAGCAAGCCTTCGAACCCCGGAGCGCCGTTCTCCACGCGGCTGAGCGCCCGGCTCAGCACGGCGGGGTCGCGGGCCCGCACCCCCTTGACCAGAACGGGCGTATCGTCGCTCAGAGCAGCAGGCTCCCGGCCAGTCCGAGCAGGAGGGCGAAGCCGCACAAATCGGTGAAGGGCGTGACGAACATCGAGCTGGAAACCGCGGGGTCGGCCCCGACGCGCTTGAGCAGCAATGGGACGAAGGCCCCCAAAAAGCCCGCGACGAGCAAGTTCCCGGTCATGGCCAGAAACACCACGACCCCCAGCATCGGTCCGTGTCCCGCGGCCACCGCGATAAGGCCGGCCACCGTACCGATCGTCAGGCCGTTTGTGACGCCGACCGCGACCTCCTTGGCAATAACGCCCAGGTATCGCTCGGGGGAGATCTGTCCCAAGGCGATCCGGCGCACCGTCACGGCCAGGGCCTGGGTGCCGGTATTCCCTCCGAGACCGGCAACGATTGGCATCCACGCGGCGAGCACCAGGAATCGGGCGATCGTATCCTGAAGCAACAGCACGACAGACGCGGCCAGGAACGCCGTCAGGAGATTCGCGAAGAGCCACGGAAGCCGGCTGCGGACGGCGTCGCGCCAGCTGGCCCCCAACTCCTCGTCGGCGGAGACGCCGCCGAAGCGGAGCAGGTCTTCGGTGGTTTCCGCTTCGACTACATCGATCACGTCGTCGAAGGTGACCCGGCCCAGCAGCCGCCCATCCGGATCGACGACCGGGATGCTGGGGACGTTGTAGCGGGCCATGAGCCGGGCGACGTCCTCCTGATCCTCCTGCGGCCCGACCGTGACGTCCGCTTCCTCCATCACCTCGGAAACCAGGCGGTCGGGGCCGCTCACCACCAGGGTCTTGAACGACAGAACGCCCACCAGCCGGCGGCCCTCGTCGACCACGAACACCTGGCTGAAGTCTTCCACGTCCTCCGCCTGCCGGCGCACCGACTCGAGCGCCTGCCCCACGGTCTCGCCATGGAGCACCATGACCAGATGCCCGGTCATCAGGCCGCCGGCGCTCTCCTCGTGGTAGCGCAGCAGTTGCTCGACGTCGGCCCGGTCCTTGACCTCCGCAAGGATGCGCGCCTGGTGTTCCGGCGCGAGCTCGCCCAGGATATCGGCGGCGTCATCGTCCTCGAGCTGCTGGACGATCTCGGCGGCCTCGGAGGGATGCAGCGCCGCGAGCGTGTCCTCGGCGTGGGTGTCCTCCGGCATTTCCACCAGCGCCTGGCTGGCCAGCTCCGGCGGGAGCCGGCGGACCACGCTCACCCGTTCTTCATCGTTGAGCGCGGCCAGGACATCGGCCAGATCGGCGGGATCGAGCTGGACCGCGGCCGCCAGAAACGCGTCGAAGCGCCCTCTGCGCAGCAGGGCGGCCATCGACTCGACGGCGCCGGTCTGTTGCGGGCTCATGGTCCGCCTTCCGCGATGGGGGTGGGCGCCGGGACCTGGCGGCGGATCACCAGCCGCTCGATCCGGGTCGGAGACGCCTTGAGGACGTCGAATTCCAGGCCCTGCAGCGTCAGCCGCTCCCCGGTCACGGGGATACGCCCCAGCAGCTCGGCCAGGCGTCCACCGACCGTGGAGGCGTGGCCGTTGGGCAGCGTCAGGGCGAACCGTTCCTCCAGCTCCTCGACGGGAAGGCTCCCGTCCCCTTCGAGCAGCGGCACCTCCGCCGGGCCCTCAGGCGACTGGTCGTCGCCCTCGTCATAGATCTCCCCGACCAGCGCCGACAGCAGATCCTCCAGGGTGACCAATCCCTCGGTGCCGCCGAACTCGTCGAGCACCACGGCCAGGTGCCGCCGCTCCCGCTGCATGTCGACCAGCAGGTCGCCGCAGGAGCGGCTCGCCGGCGAGAACGTCACCGGGCGCACCGGCAGGGGATCCCCTGAGCGGGCGTTGAAGAGATCGAAGGCGTGCAGCATGCCCACCACGTCGTCCAGAGTTTCGCGATAGACCGGGATCCGGCTGTAGCCGCTTTCGGCGAAGGCCCGGGTGATCTCGTCGAGGGGGGCGCCCTCCCGCACGGCCATGATCTCGGTTCGCGGGGTCATGACTTCGCGCACCGGGCGCTGGGCAAAGGTGATGACGCCGCCGACCATCGTCATCTCCACGTCGGTGCCGGGCAGCACAGCCGCCCCCTCTCGGCCCAGCGCGCGGATGTCCGCCTCGTCGTCGCGGGGCGACGGGAGCACCAGACGAAGCAGCGCGGACCAGGCCGTCATTGGGGGACCCAGCAAGGCCACGACGCGCTCAGCCCGCGCCCGTCCCAGCCAGCGCGGGAGGATGTAGCCTCCGATCAGGGTGAGCGGAACGGCCACCAGCACCAGCGCCGCGACCAGCTCCCAGCGCGCCCCGCCGGCAAAGAGCGCCGGCAGGACGCCACCGATCATCACCACGCCGATCGAAGTGGTCGCGGAAGCGGCCGCGAGCACATGGGCCACCTCGGTGGGCCAGCCCAGCGGCTGGTTGCCGCCCCGCAGACGCCGGGAGACGGCCTCGGCGAGACGGTTTCGCGTCACGCTCAGGAGCGCCACCTCGTAGGACACTCCCACCAGGGTGAGGACCGCGCCCGCGAGCAGCAGGGCGGCGATCATGCGGGCCCGTCCTTCGGTTCCACGGTCGCGGGCGCAACGGACTCCACGATGACGCGGCCGACCCGGCGGCGGCCGACCTGATCGACCACCAGGCGGTAGACGCCGAGGTCCACCGACTCGCCGACCCGGGGGACGTGGCCCAGGGCGGCCAGCACCAGTCCCCCGACCGTATCCACGTCGTCTCGGTGGAAGTCGTGCTCGAGATGACCTTCCAACTCGGCCAGCGCCACGCCGCCCTGCACCACCCAGCGGCCCGCACCCTGATCGATGATCGGGGCGGCTTCCTCGAGGTCGTACTCGTCCTGGATCTCGCCGACGATCTGCTCCAGGATGTCTTCCAGGGTGATCAGCCCTGCCGTGCCACCGAATTCATCGACTACCACGGCGAGATGACCCGGTCCGCGCTGAAAATCCCGCAGCTGCGTGGCGAGCAGCTTGGCCTCGGGCACGAACGCGGCGGGCCGGACCAGCGAGCGCCACTCCAGTTCGCCCTGCTCGCCGCCCCGCGGGAGCAGGTCCTTGGCGTAGATCACCCCGACGACGGCATCGGGCTGCCCATCGAAGACCGGCAGCCGGGAATGACCCGAGCCGCGGAACGCCTCCACCACATCCTCGCGCGCGTGGGCAAGGTCGACACCGGTAATGTCGATCCGCGGGGTCATCACCTCGGCTACGGTCATGTCACGCAGCGCGAAGACGCCCTGGAGCATCTCGTGCTCCGGGGCGACGGGGAGCGTTTCCACCACGGCGCCGGGGGAGGGTTTCAGCCGGTTGCGGCGCCCGGCGCGCGCGATCAGGCGCAGCAGGGGGTCGAACACGCGCAGGCTGACCCGCCCGATGCCCTGCACCGCCTCGACCAGGTCGGGTGCGATCGCGGCGAGCACCCGGGGCAGCAGATCCCCCACCAGCCAGACCAGGAAGACCGGGAGCAGAAAGCGGGGGACGGCCTCCGAGGCCGGGTGGGCCCACCAGCCGACCGCGGTGGCGGCGATGGCCCCCGCGACCAGCAACAGGGCGAGCCGGATCAGATGCAGGCGGCGCGGGATCGAGGGGAGGCCGGTTTCCTCGGGCAGCTCCCGCAGGGCGAGCATGCGCGGCAACGGCGCGTACGCCTCCGCCGCGAGCGCCACGACGGCCGCCCAGAGGGTGAGCAAGGCCCCCACGATCGGAGCGAGCCAGAGCTGGAGGGTGCGGAAGATCACGCCAGCGCCGCCACGTAGCGCTCCTGGCGCCGCCACATCGGCCCGGTCACGCGGGAGGCATCCTCCGCGTGGTCATACCCCAGCACATGGAGCACGCCATGCACGACGTCGCGAACCAGCTCCTCGCGCACCGGGATCCCCCGGGCCCGGGCCTCGCGCGCGGCCACCCAGGGGCAGACATACACGTCACCCACCGCCAGGCCGGCCGGCCCGCGCAAGGCGAACGCGAGGACGTCGGTGGCCCGGGAGACCCCCCGATGGCGACGGTGGAGGGCACGCATCCGGTCCCGGCCGACGAACCGGAGCGAGATCACCGCGTCACGACGCTCCCGGTCGAGCACGCCGCGAACCACTCGGGCGGCGGCGCGGGACGGGAGCGGACCACGTCCGGACACATGAACCTCCCGCGCCGGCATCAGCCGGTCTGGTCCTCCGCGTACGCGCGGATGATATCGCGCACGATCCGGTGACGCACCACGTCTTCCTCAGTGAGATAGACGAACTCGAGGCCGTCGATTCCCGGCAGGATGCGCTCGACCTGGAGCAGACCGGAGTCTTCGCGCCGCGGCAGGTCGATCTGCGTCTTGTCCCCCGTGACCACCACCTTGCTGTTCACGCCCAGCCGGGTGAGGAACATCTTCATCTGGGCGATGGTGGCGTTCTGGGCCTCGTCGAGGATAATGAAGGCATCGGACAGGGTGCGTCCCCGCATGTAGGCGAGCGGCGCGATCTCGATCGTCCGGCTCTCGATGGCGCGCTGCATCTTCTCGTACGGCATCATGTCATCGAGCGCATCGTAGAGCGGCCGCAGATAGGGGTCGACCTTGGCCTGAAGATCCCCGGGAAGAAAGCCCAGCGATTCGCCGGCCTCCACCGCGGGCCGCGCCAGGATGATGCGCCGCACCTGCTTGCGCGCCATGGCCTCGACCGCCTTCGCGACAGCCAGGTAGGTCTTGCCGGTCCCCGCCGGCCCGATCCCGACCACGATGTCGTTCGTGGCGATCGCCTGGACGTATTGCCGCTGCCCGGGGGTGCGCGCGACCATCGGACGCCGCAGGCCGGGAAATGCAATCCGGGTCTCGTCTTCGCTGCCGGGCTCGGCCACGACGCCCTCGGCGGCGTACCGCATCACGTCCTCCGGCCCCACGGCCTCGCCCATCCGGGCGCGTTCAATCAGGCCCCGCACGATCGGAAGGGCACGATCGAGCCGTTCCTCGGGCCCCGAAAGGGTCAGGGTGTCGCCTCTGAGGGAGGCCTGGATGCCGAGGGTGCGTTGCACTTCCAGCAGCGTGGCGTCGTTGACGCCGGCCAGCAGCAGGGGGTCCGCTCCGTCGGTCTGGAGCCGTTCCGTGGTGCGCGGGGTCATGCGCCCTCCCACTCGAGGCGGAGGTGCAGGGCCGCGAGGTCCTCCGACGACACCGAGGTGGGCGCACCTTCGAACAAGGCGCGCGCGGCCGTGGTCTTGGGGAACGCGATCACGTCGCGCAGCGACTCGGCCCCCGCGAGCAGCATGACGACCCGGTCGAACCCGACGGCGAAGCCGCCGTGCGGAGGAGCGCCCGCGGCAAGCCCGTCCAGCAGAAAGCCGAACCGCCGGCGCGCCTCCGTTTCCTCGATCCCCAGCAGCGCGAAGATGCGGTGTTGCAGGGCAAGATCCGTAATCCGGATCGAGCCGCTCCCCAGCTCGGCGCCATTGTAGACCAGATCGTAGTGCAGGGCGCGGCAAGCCGCCTGGCCGGTCTCGATCATGCCGGCGTCCTCCGGATGAGGCGCCGTGAAGGGATGGTGCGCAGGGACGAATCCGCCGGTTGCGGGATCCACCTCGAACAGCGGGAAGTCGACCACCCAGCAGAACGCGTGGGGCCGTTCGAGCGCCAGTGAACCGCGGGCGATCAGCGCGGTGCGGAGTGCGTGCACGGCCGACAGCGTGATGCGGTCGGGGCCGGCCACCGCGAGCAGCAAGTCCCCCTCGGCACCCGGGAGCGCGCCCACCGCGACGGGCCCGAGCGCCTTGACGCCCTGCCCCTCCCACGCGGCGGCCCGCCGAGCCCAGATGAGGCCACCCGCGCCCGCGCTCCTGGCGGTCACGGCCAGGCCGTCCAGGTCCTTGCGGGAGAGTTGGGCACCGCCCGGCACGGTCAGGCCGCGAAGCCGGCCTCCATTCTGCACCGCTTCGCGCAGAAAAGGCGCGGCATCCTCGCCCAGGTGGCCGGTGAGGTCCTCCGCAGCAAGCGAAGCTCGAAGATCGGGCTTGTCGCTGCCATACCGCTGCATGGCCTGGGTCCAGGTCAGGCGCGAAAAGGGACGCTCGATGGCGTGACCGGCTTGGTCCCAGAGAGCCACGGCAACCTGCTCGACCACCCCTTGCACGTCCTCCGGCCCGACGAACGACGCCTCGACATCGATCTGCGTGAACTCCGGCTGCCGGTCGGCCCGGAGATCCTCGTCCCGAAAGCAACGCGCGATCTGGAAGTAGCGATCAAACCCCGCGACCATAAGCAACTGCTTGTAGATCTGCGGCGACTGTGGCAGGGCATAGAACTCGCCGGGATGCACCCGACTGGGGACGAGGTAGTCGCGGGCGCCTTCCGGTGTCGGCTTGGTCAGGATCGGCGTCTCGATCTCCAGAAAGCCCTGCTCGGAAAGCGAGCGACGCGCCCGTTGCAGCAGGTGGTGCCGAAGCACCAGGTTATCCCGAAGCCCGGACCGCCGAAGATCCAGAATGCGGTGTTTGAGACGCAGTTCCTCCCCGGCGGGCGCTTCCCCCTCGCGAAGGCTTACCGGGATCGCGGGGGTCGTGGCGGGCCCGACCACCTGGAAGGAGCGGACGCGGACCTCGACCTCGCGCGAGGTCATCTCCGGGTCCGTGCCCGGCTTGGGACGCAGCGCGACCTCTCCGGCGACGAGCGCCACGCTTTCCACCCCGGCGCCCGCAGCCGCCGCGATCGCCTCGGGCGGCGAGGCCTCCGGATCGAAGGAGAGCTGGACCAGCCCGTCGCGATCGCGTAGATCGATGAACACCAGGCCGCCCAGATCGCGCCGCCGGTGAACCCAGCCGCCGAGCCGGACGGTGTGGCCCACATGCGCTCGGGTCAGGGACCCGCAACGGTGGGTCCGGAGGGCGGTCTCGGTCACGGGAAGTCTCTGTGGCATGGTGAGTTGCGTCTTTGCTGAAAAGCTAACACCGCGGCCCACGACGCGCCTCCCGGCCCGGGGTACATTTCAGCATCGTGCCCTCCTATTCCACCACGCACCTGCTTGACCTCGCTCCGGCGGACGCCCGCGACCGGCTGGCATCGTGGTGCCGGGAGGCCGGCCTTCCCGGGTACCGGGCGGGGCAGCTCCACCGCCGGCTCTGGGTCGCCCCGGGCGGGGCGTGGCGCGATGCGACCGAGCTGCCCCTGGCTCTCCGCGACCAGCTCGAGCGGGAGCTGCCCCTGCCCCGCCTTGCGCTGCAAACCCGGCAGCACTCCCGCGACGGCACCGTCAAGTACCTCTGGCGCCTGCCCGACCAGGAAGCGATCGAATCGGTGCTGATCCCCTCCGGGTCTCGCCGCACCCTTTGCATCTCCAGCCAGGTGGGATGCGCGCTGGGCTGCGTCTTCTGCGCGACGGGCCGGATGGGATTCCGGCGGAATCTGGCCGCCTGGGAAATCACGGCCCAGGTTCGCGAGCTGGCACTCGAAGCGCCCGGGCTCAAGCCGACCAACATCGTGTTCATGGGGATGGGCGAGCCGTTGCTCAACTGGCCGGCGGTGAATACCGCGCTGAGCATTCTCAACCAGCCGGACGGATTCGGCATCGGAGCCCGCCACATCACGGTCTCGACCGTGGGCATCGTCCCCGCGCTGGAGGAGCTGGCCAGGCGACCGGAGCAGTTCCGGCTCGCGCTCTCGCTGCATGGCACCACGTCGGCGTCGCGGCGCCGCCTCATGCCGGTCGAGCGGAAGTACGACCTGGAAGCCGTCCTCGGCGCGGCGAAGGCCTTCACCCGCCGTGTCACCTTCGAATACGTCATGATCGCGGGCGCCAACGATACCGATGCCGACGCCTCCCGGCTGGCATCGCTGGCCCGCAAACTGGGCGCGATGGTGAACCTGCTTCCGCTGCACCCCGGCGGCGACCCGCAACTCGAGCCGACCCCCGCGTCACGGATTCGCGAGTTTGCTGGGCAGCTCCGCGCCAGAGGGATCGAGGCCGTGGTGCGCCGGAGCCGGGGCCTGGATATCGATGCCGCGTGTGGCCAACTGTACCTGAAGCTGGAACGGAAGCGGCGTCCGGCGCCCGCCCGGTGACGCGCGATCTGCTGCGTCGCGGCCTCTGCACCCTTCTCCGGGTGTTCTATCGCCGGATCGAGGTCGCCGGGCGGGAGCACGTTCCGGAACTCGGCCCCGTCGTCTTCGTGCTCAATCACCCCAACGCCCTGATCGATCCGCTCGTTCTGCTCTGCCGGGTCTCGCGCCCGGTCTCGTTCCTCGCCAAGGAACCCCTGTTTCGGATGCCCCTGGTCGGCACCCTGGTCCGGGCCATGGATTCGATCCCGGTGTATCGACGCATGGACCAGGCCGATATGGCGAAGAACCAGGCCACGTTCGGCGCGGCGCGCAGCGTGCTGGCGCGGGGCGGCAGTATCGCGCTGTTCCCCGAAGGGCGCTCGCACGACGAGCCCAGGCTGCTGCCGTTTCGCACCGGGGCCGCGCGTATCGCGCTGGGCGCGGCCGCGGAGGCGGGGTTGAAGGTCGTGCCCGCCTCGCTCTACTACAGCCGGAAGGACATCTTCCGCAGCTCGGTGCTGCTCTGCTTCGGGGAGCCGCTCCAGGTGGACCCGACCGTACCCGGCCCCGATGGCGAGCCCGGCCAGGACAAGGTGCGCGAGTTGACCGACCGGATCCGGGTCGCGCTTGGAGCACTCACCCTCGAGGCCGACCGCCACCGCGCGCTCAAGCTGGTGGCTGCCGCCGAGGCGGTCATCACCACCGCGGAGGACGACACCCCCACCGACCTCGCCTCACGACACCGGACCCGGCAGCGGGTGCTCGAAGGCTACCGGCGGCTTAGGCAGGAGGCGCCGGAGGATCTGGCCAGGCTCGAACGCCGGGTCACCCGGTTCGAGGCCACGGTCCGCCTGGCCGGCCTGTCGCCTCGCCTGCTCCCCGCCAGGGGCTACCGTCCGGCCCAAGTCGCCTGGATCACGTTGCGATCGCTGCTGACCCTTCTGCTGCTGCTGCCGGTGGCGCTGGCGGGGATGGTCCTTCATGCCCCGACCCACTTCGTGATCCGGTTCCTCGCGGCGCGCTGGGGCGGTGGCGGCGCCGACGGCCGCGCGTCGGTAAAGGCGGTGGCGGGCCTGGTGCTGTACCCCGCCACCTGGCTCGTGCTGGCCTTGCTGCTCTGGCGGGTCTGGCATCTGCCGGGCGCGCTGGCCGCGCTGGCCCTGAGCGTTCCCGCCGGGCTGGTCGCCCTGCACTTTCTGGAGCGGGTGCAGGCCCTGCTGGGTGGAGCCCGCGGCGTCTTGCTCGCCCTTACGGGACGGCGGCGGTTCATCCGCCTGCTGGCCGAGCGGCGCGCCATTCGCGACGACCTGCGGGTCCTGGCCGAGCGGCTCGGCGTCTGAGGCGGGCCCGCTGCGCGCCATTCAGACCACGCGATCCGGCGGTTCCTCCCCGCAAACGATCGCGCGGAGATTATCGAGTGCGCGGAGCCCCATGGCCGCCCGGGTTTCCTCGGTTGCGCTCCCCAGATGAGGAAGCAGCACCACATTCTCCAGCGTGCGGAGGCCGGGGTGCACGGCCGGCTCCGAACTGTAGACGTCGAGGCCCGCCCCCGCGAGCGCGCCCGAGCGCAGCGCGTCCACCAGCGCCTGCTCGTCGACCAACCCGCCCCGCGCCGTATTGATCAGGTACGCCCCCGGACGCATCAGGGCGAGCCGACGACAGTCGATCATGCCCCGGGTTTGGGCGGTGGCCGGGACGTGGAGGCTCACGATATCCGCTTCCCGAAGAAGATCATCCAGAGCTTCGCGCAGTTCCAGACGTTCCCCCGCGCGGGGCGTCCGCGTGTGGGCGATCACCTTCATGCCGAATCCGTCACGCGCCCTGCGCGCGACCGCCCGGCCGATGCGCCCGAGCCCGATGATCCCCAGTGTCCGGCCGCTCACCCGGTGGCCCAGCAGATGGGTCGGCCGCCAGCCGCGCCAGCAGCCGGCTCTGAGCTCGCGCTCGCCTTCGCCCGTGCGGCGGCAGACCATCAGGATGAGCGCGAGCGTGAGGTCCGCCGTGCACTCGGTCAGGACCTCGGGTGTATTGGTGACGGTGATGCCCAGATCGCGCGCGGAGGCGACGTCGATGTGGTCCACGCCGGCGCCATAGTTGACGATCGCCCGTGCCCGACGCCCCGCCATTCGCAACATGGGGCCGGAAATCGTATCGGAGACGGTGGGGAGAATGATGTCCGCGTGACGCAGGGCCGCCCCGAGTTCCGCGGCCGTCATGGGATGATCGTCGGCGCTCAACTGCGCGGCGAACTCGTCGCTGAGCAGCCGCTCCACCGGCGCCGGCCAGCGGCGGGTCACACGGACCGTCGGGGACATTCTCTAGATTAGCTGCATGATGACCGGCCCGCTGGCGAACCCACCTGCTCAAGGACCGCTGCTGCACGACCTGTTCGGGGCGGGTATCGCCGCCGCGGACCCCGCGCGCCTGGTCGAAGCCGCGTTGTCGGGGGAGGTCGCATCACGGGGTCCGGTCCATGTGATTGCGGTCGGGAAGGCCGCCGTGGGCATGGCGGGGGCTGCCTGCCGTGTCGCCGACACCAAGGGACTCCTGGTCGCGGCCGGCCTGGTGGTCGCACCCGGCCAGGCCTCCCTCCCCCAGGTCCGCGTGATGACGGGCGATCATCCGATCCCCGGACGCGGCTCCCTGGCGGCCTCCGAGGCGGTGGAGCGATTCGTCGCGGCGCTGCCGGCCCGGACCGAGGTGTGGCTGCTGCTCTCCGGCGGCGCGACGAGTCTGTTGGCCGGGCCGGCCGCGGGGGTGGCGCCGGAAGCGATCGCGGAGACTTTTCGCCTGCTGCTTCGATCGGGCCTGGGGATTGCGGTCATGAATCAGGTCCGCAAGCGAATCACCCGATGGGGTGGAGGCGCCCTGGGCGAGGCCCTGGCAGCCAGACCGGTGCTCCAGCTCGTGCTCTCGGATGTTCCGGAGAACGACCTTCGGGCCATCGGGTCAGGTCCCGCGGTTCCGGATCCCACACCCGCCAGAAGGGTCATCGAGCAGCTCGAGGCGGCGGGCCTCTGGACCCGCCTCCCGACGTCGGTGATGGCCCGCCTGCGCTCCCTCGGCGATGCGGAGCACTCCGGCAGCCCGAAACCCGGGTTTCCCCATGTGCGGACCATCGTCATCGGCGACAACGCGACCGCGCGGCAGGGTGCTGCCGACCGCGCGCGGGCCCTCGCGTGCGAGGTGGTGTGTCACGCCGGGCTGATTGCCGGCGAAGCGGCGGTGGAGGGCGAGCGGATCGGGCGGCTGCTCCGCGCGACCTCCCCTTCGGAACGCCCCGTGGTGCAGATCTGGGGTGGCGAGCCGAGCGTGACCATCGAGGGCGATCCCGGACACGGGGGGCGCGCTCAGGAACTGGCCCTCGCGGCCGCGCGCACGCTCCAGGGCGAGGGATCGGTGGCCGCCCTGCTGGCGGCCGGGACCGACGGACGCGACGGCCCGACCGACGCCGCAGGCGCGATCGTCGATGGGACGACCTGGCGCGCTATCAGGGCGCGTGGCATGGATCCGGACGCCGCGCTCTCCGCCCATGATTCCTACACCGCGCTCGATTCCGTGGGCGCGCTGCTCCGAACCGGAGCCACAGGGACCAACGTGATGGATCTGATGATCGGAGTTCGGAAGCCCTGACCGGGACGCCGTGGGCTCCCGGTGCCTTTCTCTCTAGGGCCGGGGATCCGGGGGCGGTACCCAGTCGCGCCCCAGCAACACACTGACATCCACCCGCCGCGTGCCGTCGCTCCTCGTCATGACTTCGCCGGCGCCGAGCGCGCGCGCCACTCGCCGTCCACCGCCGACGTCTCCGGTCCGGACCAGGATCACCGTGGTGTCCCTCCTCTGCGCCGCGTTGCCGTAAAAGAGCACGTCGAGCCCGGCCTCGCGCAGCGCACGGGTTGCGCGCCGGGCGTAGCCGGCGCGCCCCGAGGCATTCAGCACCTCGACGGTCACCCGTGCTGCGTCCACGTGCGCGGGAATCGCGGCGGCGGCGTCGCCGCGGCCGCAGCCCAGGGCGAGCACGCCCGCGACGATCAGCCCCGAGAAGCGGCGAGCCCGTTCCAGAAACGCCACGTCGACTCCGGCACCATCCATCCCTTGTCCACCAGATTCCGCAGCCGCCGGCGGGCCACCTCCAACAGGACCTCGTCGGGGGCCGAGGGATAACGGCCGGCCAGCTCAGCCCGTTCCTCGCGGTCGAACTTCCGCCCTGGCTCGAGATAATCGGCGCAGTAGAGGGTCTTGCCGACCATGTCCCACTCCGGATGGCCCAGCGAATGGAAGCGAACGGCCAGGAGCACGCCCTGGTCGCGCTCGCCTTCGGCCTCCGCGCGAGCCGCGCTGGCCGGGCCGTGTAGCAGGCCGCTGGGCTCAGGGGCTCCGGGCACCAGCCCTGCGAGAGCGTCCGGGGTCTGGTCCCTCAGGGCGTCATGCAGCCAAACCGCGCGGAGCCATCGCCCGGCCTCGTGAACGGGGAGTTCCATCGCCTCGGCCCAGTGCCGCGTCAGCACTGCCACCCGCTCGACGTGCGCGCGGCGCCTGGCGGACATCACCGCCCAGACGGGGGCGCCGGGCCCAGCCGGCGGACGGGTGGTTTGCCGCGCGTCGGGCACGACGTCAGGTCCCCTCGGCGAAGTGTCGGGCGATGACCTGGAGGTCCGCGACGACCCGTTCCAGCTCCGCGATAGCCGATTCGAGCTCCGCCTGTCCCCGCGCGGCGGCGACGGCCTGGTTGGCGAGCAACTCGACTTCGCCCCTGGTCTGCCGGGAGGCTTCGGCCACCTGGCCGATCTGTTCGGCCAGGCGGCGGCTCGCTTCCTCCTGGGCAGCGGCCGACTCGGCGATGGCCCGGGCTTCGTGCCCGGCTTGATGGGTGGCCTCGACGATCGCCTCCAGGGCGCGCACCGCCTCCGCGCTCACCTCCTCCACCCCGGAGACCAGCGACTTCCCGAGCGACATCTGGGCCAGGATCCCCTGCACCTCGCTTCCCACGTCGTCGACCATGCGCGCCGCCTCGCGGGCCGTCTCGCGGGTCTGCACGGCGAGGCGGCGGATCTCGCCGGAGACGACGCCAAAGCCCCGCCCTTCGGCCCCGGCCCGGGCCGCCTCGATCGCGGCGTTGAGGGCGATCAGGTTGGTGACCTCGGCGATTTCACGAATCGCGCTGAAGAGCGCGAGCAACCGTGCCGTCGCCTGGCCAAAGCTGGTCACCTGATCGGAGCTTTCCCCCACAAACTGCTGCACCTGGACCAGCCGCTGGATGGCGTCGCTGATCGCGATGCGATTGCGGGCGGCGGCCGCCGCCGCGTCCTGGGACACGGCCGCCGTGCGCGCCCCGCCCGCCGCGGTGGTGGCCGCCACCCGGGTAAGCGACGTGGTGGTATCGAGACCGCGCCGGGCGAAGTCTTCCTGCACGCCCGCGCGCTGCCGCAGGACCTCGCTGGCGGAGGCCAGGGCGCGCGCGGACGCGCGCAGGGAGTCGGCCGCCCGGGCCAGGGCGCGAATCTGCAGCCCGATGTGCTCCACGGTCTGAAGCAGTGGTCGACGCAGCTCGCCGATCCGGATCGCGGTCACGATCTGGGCGCCCACGGCGGAGATCGCGGCATGGTCCCTCACCCGGTAGTAGCGCTCCTTGCGGTGGTCCAGTTCGAGCGTGCCGATCACCTCCTCGCCGCTGCGCAGCGGGTGGACGACCAGACTCACCGCCTGCGGCTCGCGGATCCGAAGCGAGGGGTCGCGTCGCAGGTCGTCCACCACGACAGTCTGGCCACACTCCCGGGCCTGCTGCCGGAGCCGGTCGAGCCCCGGCTCGGGGTCCCCCCGGGAGGGCCGGCCCAGCGCACTGCGATAGAGCATCACGGGAATACCCTCCTGCCATCGGTAGATGCGCAGGTCCCCCCAATCCAGCAGGCGCGAGGCCAGCTGTTCTATCTGCTCGAACGCCGCCTGCTGCGAATGTGCATTGGTCACCAACGGGGTCACCAGGTGAACCTTGTTGAGGTCCTCGGCCGCGATCGCTTCCTCCACCAGGGCGCGGAGCAGCAGGCCCGCGCCCACCACGACCAGGATCAGCACGATCCATCCCGTCGGGGCCAGCGAGGCGAACCCCCAGACCGCCACGCCCGCGCCGACGCAGGTCAGCAGGTAGCTCACGATCTCCCAGCGGAGAATGAAGAGCCGTTCCTCCAGCAGGAGTTTTGCCCGGGCCATGAGACTGAAGTAGAATAGCGAGCGGGAAAGCAGGAAATACCCACTGGCGAGGACCACGCCGGCGGGCAGCAGGTCGACGGAGAACGTGCGCACTCCGGCGCCCCACCCGGCGGCCAGGAAGAACCCGGCGGCGCCCGCCAGGGCCAGCACCTCCCGCCCCGCGTTCACGGCGGCGGCGGCGGCGTGCTTCCGCAGCCACAACAGGTCGCAGGCGAAGATCCCCAGGGCCAGCGCGAGCAGCGCCGCCGCGGGCGGCGCGATCGCGACCCCGACCAGGGCCGGCAGACCGGTCTGGGTCAGGTAGGAGTACTTGCTGAGCCGGACCGGGGCGCCGCGCAGCGCGACGGTCGTGACGAACAGGCCCGCGATCGTGGAGCTGTAGTGTATCCAGCGCAGGTCGACCGCCAGCGCCAGCGCGGCGACCCCCAGCCCACCGAGAGCAAGACCCCGGGCGTACGCCTCGAGCAGCCGATCCCGCTCAGAGGAAATAGGCGCCGACATGGAGCCCCAGGCGATCCGGGTTGGCAACCTTGACGATCGAGCGCCGAAAGGCGCCCGCCTCATTCTTCTCCGCGAGATTCACCGTCAGGCCGGGCGGCGGAATACTGGCGCCGTTGGCGTCCACCACCAGCGCAATGGAGGGCCGGTTGAGCAGCGCGAGGTCGGGACTGGCCGCCACCACGATGCCGACCTCGAAGGTGTCGAGAATCACGGTCGTCCCGACCGGGTAGATGCCCAGCAGATTGATCAGGGCCTTCACGATCATGGGATCGTAGCCACGCCGGGGGTTTTCCCACATCTCGCGCAGCACCTCGTCCGGCTCGATCGGCGTGGTCTGGTAGGCCCGGCGACTGGTGGCGGCGTCGAACCCGTCGGCCACCGCCACCAGGCGGGAGAAGATCCCCAGCGTGCGGCTCCGGATGTGCCTGGGATAGCCGGTCAGGTCGGCCTTCATATGGTGCTCGTGAGCCACCAGGATCGAGCGGTACGGCGTCTCCTCGTACCCGCGCAAGCCGAAAAGCGTGAGGGCGCCACGCCAGGTATGGGTCTGAAGGACCTGCCAGTCGTCTTCGGTCAGCCCCTCGGCCTTGTTAAGGATCTCGATCGGGAGACGGGCCTTGCCGATGTCGTGCAGCAACGCGGTGAGCCCCAGATCGTAGAGCTGGAGCTTGCTGAGGCCGACCTTGCGCCCCAAGGCGACGGCGAAGATACACACGTTCACGGAATGGGTGAAGGTGTATTCGTCGTAGTCCCTCAGCGCGGTGAGGCCCACCAGAGACGTCTCGTTGCTCAGGACCTGGTCCACCATCATCTGCACGGCCCGTTTGACCCGCTTGATGTTCGTGGTACGGCCCAGCCGGATACTGTTGACGACCTCCTTGGTGACCGCCACCCCATGAGAGTAGGTTCGCTTGGCCGCCTCTCGGGCTTCGCGCTCGTCCGTCGCGTCGTCACCGGTTCCAGGATGAATCCCGATATGCGGAGTGCTGGCCTGGGCAAGCCGCTCGCTCAGCAACTGGTAGCGCTCCTCCGGCGCCTCGGCTTGTTCGGTCAGGCTGAGGATAATGCTCAGAAAGGCCTGCCACTCCCGCCGCTCGATACCCTGCTGCACCGCGAGGGTCCCGACATCGAAGGCTCGGAGCACGCCCTGCACGTGGCTGAACGAAGCGTAGTTGTCGAGCTCAAGCCGAAGCCTCACCCCGTTGACGAAAAGAAAATCGCCGGCCAGACGGATCTCGATCTCGCCCTCGTCCTCCAGCAGCGATCCCGCCGCCGCGGTCAACTCGTCGAGCCCGCGCTGCACGGTCGCGTTTTCCACCGGGTACAACTTGAGACTGCGCAGGGCGGCGTACAGGCTCACCAGGAAGCCGCGCCCGGCGTGCCGGATGTAGCCCTCGTTGCCCGCCTCGTGGGTGCCGCTCCGGGCCGCCGGATCACTCATCGCCACTCCCGCAGCAGGTTGGCCGCGGCGTGCCGCACGGCCAGTTCCTTGTCGTTCGTTACCTGTTCCAGCAGGGCCCGCGCCTCCGGTGACCGGACCTTGCCCAGCGCGTACACCGCGCAGGTCCGGGTCTCGGTGGTCGACTTGCGGCGGAAAAGGCCGCCCGGCAGCACCAGGTCCCGCAGCACCGGCAGGGCGGGCGGTCCGGCGATCAGGGCGTAGGCCTCGAAGACCTGACGCTTTTCCGCGCGCTCGAACTGGACCGGCCCTCTGCCGTTGACGGCCTGCTCCAGCCGCCGGGTCGCCCCCGTATAGAGCCGAGTGACCACCGCCGCCAGCGCGGCGGTGCGCACCGGACGGTCCGGATCGTCGAGGGCGGGCTCCAGGGCCGCCATGGCCCCCGGCGTGCCCAACTGGCCCAGCGTCTCGACCGCAGCCAGCCGGACCTCGGGGACCTGGTGGCGGACCAGCTCGCCGATCACCGGCACGGCGTTGATCAGATTGAGTCTCCCGGCCAGGCCCAGGGCGCCGGGGAGGGCCTCCGCCGGCAGTGCCCTCAGCAGGCGCTGAAGCTCCTCGGTGTTGGCCGCCGCCAGGCGTTCCGCCGCCGTCCCGATCGCGCGGCGGACCTCAGGGGACGCGAGCCGGGGCAGGTGCTCGAGAATGGTCCCGAGGGCGGTGCGGCGAAGTTCCCGCAGCACCTCCCCCAGATCCTCCTCGGCGGGCAGCTCGGTCGCCTCGTCGAGGGACTGCAGCAGCTGGGCGATGGTGGCCGGCTGGCTGAGCTGGGCCTCGAACCCGGCCAGGCGGCCCCGCGCCTGCTCGTCGAGCAGCTTGAGCCGTTCGCGGACGGCGCGGATTTCCCGCAGCATCAGAGCGACGGTGCGGAACTCCCCCCGCACCAGGAGGTTGGGGAAGAGGGTCTCGAGGACGCTCAGGATCTCCTCCCGGACCTCAGCCGAGGCCTGAAGCTCGAAGAGGTCGAACAGGATGGTGAGGGACGCGGAGCGGGTATCGCGGGTGTACTCCTCGCCGACCTGGCGGGTCAGTTCCGCAATCTCGACTTCGTCGAGGAAGTACAGCGTGGAGTCGAAGTCCTCGAGGTCGACCATCCCTTCGGGACGCGCCTCCGACCCGAGTTCCTCCCGGATGGCGCGGCTGGTGTCCTCCGGCGTCGAGGGTTGCGCCGCCAGGTCCAGCGCCTGCGGGTCGTAGACCCAGGGATCGCTCACGACCTCCGCAAAGCTGTAGTCGATCTTGGTGAACTGCTTTTCCCACAGCATCGTCAGCAGATCGTCGCTCGCGTCCGCCGAAAGCAGGCGCGCCTGGGCCACGGTCCGGAGAAAAGCGCCGATCTCCTCCTGCTCGGCCCCCTTGCGAATCGACAACAGCCTCATGCCGTCCTTGTAGAGCCCCCAAGCGAAACTCTCCATCCTGGGCTCGTGGTCGTAGACCACCTGATCCTCCCAGAGCAGCCGGGTCTCGTCGACCAGCAGGGTGACCTCGTCCAGCACGGCGAACACCGGCGCGAACGCCTCGCGCAGGGCGTCGTTCGCCCGCTGGTACATGGGGTTGTTCGGCAGATACATCTGCTGGGCGCGAAAGGCCCGGACCAGGGAGTGAACCAGGTCCTCGACATGGGACTGCGGGAGAATATCGGCGTCGAATGTCACAACGATCCCGTCCGGCGGAGTTTCCGTCGGGCCTCTTCCCTCACGCGAGCAATAACTTGGCCAAGCCTATCAAGGTAATAGCCGGTATACACATCCGGCACGGCGGCCGGCTGGAAAAGGGTTGCGCTTCGGTCTGTCTTCGGGTAGATTTGTTCGGGTTCTCTTCGGAGTAAAGTGGCCATGCCCCTGACCAAACGCCAGCGCGAAATCCTCACCTTCCTCGAGTCTTACATCGGAGACCGGGGGTACGCCCCGAGTTTCGAGGAGATCGCCGAGCACTTCCGGTACCAGTCGCTGGCCACGGTCCATGAGCATCTCACCAACCTGGAGCAGAAGGGCTACATCCGGCGGGCCTACAACGAGAGCCGGTCCCTGGAGGTCCTGCCCCCCAGAGGGCACACCGGTGCCACCGAGCTGCCGCTGCTCGGCAAGGTGGCGGCCGGCATGCCGATCGAGGCCCTGATGCACGGCGAGACACTCGCCGTGCCCGACGTGATGCTCCCCCGGCGTGGTGGGCCCAACTACGCCCTCAAGGTGGCGGGGGATTCGATGATCGACGACCACATCCAAGACGGCGATTTCGTGGTCGTCCATGGGAAGCAGTCCGCCGAGAACGGCGAAATGGTGATTGCGCTGGTCAACGGGTCGGAGGCGACGGTCAAGAAGTTCTATCGCGAGACGGGGGGCTGGATCCGACTCCAGCCCGCCAATGCCAACATGCCACCGTTGCGCTTTCAGGAGCATGAAGTGCTGATCCAGGGGGTCGTTGTCGGAGTGATTCGACGCTACTGAGGCCCCCGCGGACCACTCGCGTGCACCGCACTTAGCTCCAATCCCCACAACGAGTTTCGGCTTGTCGTCGCGTTCGCCCTCGGCTAGATTGCGGCGCGATGGAGCGGACGGTCCTTGGGCGTCTCCACTTCGACGGCACACGGTTCGCCGGATGGCAGCGCCAACGCAGTGAGCGGACCGTCCAGGGCGAGCTCGAGGCCGTGCTGCAACGGCTGTGCGGACGCCGCGTGGTTGTGTACGCGGCCGGCAGGACCGATGCCGGGGTTCACGCGGTGGGAATGGCGATCAGCGCCACGGTTCCCGAGCGCTGGACCCCGGATGCGTTGCGGCGGGCGATAAACGCTCTGCTACCGGAGGACTGTTGGCTCGAGGCGGTGCGGGAAGTGCGAGCGGGGTTCCACGCGCGAAAGAGCGCGACGGCCCGATCGTATCAATACCGGATCGGGACCGATGCCGCCTCGCGTTCGCCCTTTCGCCATCCCTTCGAATGGTCGCTCAGCCGTCAGCCGGATCGGTCCCTGCTCGACCAGTCGGCCGCCTTGGTGACAGGGTGCCACGACTTCCGGGCGCTCGCCGTCCAGACCGGCCAGAAACGCAATTGCCAGTGCACGGTCCGGGAAGCGCGCTGGGTATCCCGGCCGGATGCTCAAGGCTACACCTTTCACATCACCGCCGACCGTTTCCTGCATCACCTGGTGCGCATGCTGGTCGGCACGATGTGCGACATCGCCCTGGAACGGCGGCCGGTCGGCCACCTCGCGGCTCTCCTGAGCGGCCAGGCAGGCGTCCGCTCCAGCCCCCCCGCTCCGCCCCAAGGTCTGTATTTCGTGGCGGCGGAATATCCCGCACGCTGGTTTGCCGATGAGCCGGACCTTGCGGTCTAGCCGGGTCGGGGTCTGGCTTGTGGTGCTCTGGGCCATGGCCTCGTGCCGCAGCGACCGGGTGGGCGAGGGCCTGGTCAACCGCGCCGGCGCCACCCAGGCGTCGCTGCCCCGCGCCCCGGGGCCCTCGATTCCCGAGTCGCGCCGGACGGCCATCGTCGAGGCGGTTCAGCGGGTGGCGCCCTCCGTCGTTTCGATCCACGCCACCGCCCGCCGCGTCGAATCGCGCGGCGGGTTCTGGGATCCCTTCTTCATCCCGAGCCCCCGTCTGGTCGAGGGATTCGGGACCGGCTTCGTGCTGCAGGCCGACGGCGTGGTGGTGAGCAACCAGCATGTGGTGGCGGACGCGGAACACCTGACGGTCTCCTTGGCCGATGGGACCGAGCTGGAAGCCCGGCTGGTGGGCGAAGATCCGACGACGGATGTCGCCGTGCTCAGGGTGGAGCACTCCGGCCTGCCGGTCCCCCCGATCGGCCGGAGCCACGATCTGCTGATCGGCGAGTGGGTCATCGCGCTGGGCAATCCCTACACCTTCCTGCTCGGCAACTCGGAACCGACCGTGACCGCCGGGGTGGTGAGCGCGACCGGCCGCAACATCCTGCCCAACCGGGATCAGACCGGGCTGTACCTGGACATGATCCAGACCGACGCGGCCATCAATCCCGGCAATTCCGGCGGGCCGCTCACCAATGCGCTGGGGGAGGTCGTGGGAATGAACTCCTCGATCCTCTCCAACACCGGCGCTTCGGTCGGCCTGGGCTTCGCCATCCCCATCGAGCGGGTGCTGCGTGTGGCTGGCGAGATTCTCGCCCACGGCAGCGTGCGGCGCGCCTGGACCGGGCTCGACGTGGCCGGACCGGAGGCCATGCGGGAGTGGAAGTCCCAGGGCGGGGTCGCCGTCACCCGCGTCGCCCCCGGGGGGCCGGCGGAAGGCGCCGGGATCCGGGCCGGCGCCATTCTGGTGGAGGCGGGCGGCCGGCGGCTGCGCAACTTCCTCGACTGGGAGGCCGTGAAGCTCGATCTCCGCGTGGGCGACCCGGTCGAGCTGCGCGTCCGCGAAGGCGACCGGACCGTCGCCCGCCGCATCGTGACCGGTGATCTGCCCACGGTGGTGGCGGCGCGGGTCAACGTGCTGAGCGGCCTGGAAACGACCAGCGTGACCCCCGCCATCCAGGCGGAGCGCGGCCTGCGCGCCGAACGCGGAGCGCTGGTCGTGAACGTGACACCGGAGATCGCCGCCGCGACCGGGCTCCGTCAGGGTGACGTCGTGCTGGCGATCGATCGAACCACGATTGCCAGCGCGGAGCAATTGGCGCGGGTGCTCGGCTCGTTTCAGCGGCGGCAATCCTTCCGGCTCTACTTCGAACGTGGAGGCTACGTGTCCTTCGTGGATCTGTCGTTCCGATGACGCTCGATCGCTACCAGTCGCCGCTCTCGCTGCGATACGCCTCCCCCGCGATGCAGCGGCTGTGGGGCCCGCGACACCGCGTGGCGCTCTGGCGCAGACTGTGGCTCGCGCTGGCGGAGGTTCAGCGCGAGTTGGGCCTCGAGATTCCCGACGCGGCCCTGACCGCCATGCGGGCTCATCTCGACGACGCCGATCTGACCGAGGCCGCGCGCTATGAACGGCGCTTTCGGCACGACGTCATGGCCCATATCCACGCCTTCGGCGATCAGGCGCCGGAGGCGAGGCCATTCCTGCACCTCGGCGCCACCAGCGCCTTCGTCACCGACAACGCCGACCTGATCCTGATCCGGGAGAGTTACCGGCTGCTGCTGGGCCGGCTGCTGGCCGTGCTGGAGGCGCTGGACCGCTTCGCCCGCCACTACGCCGCCATGCCCTGTTTGGCCTACACCCACTTCCAGCCGGCCCAGCTGACCACCGTCGGCAAGCGGGCGACCCTCTGGGCCCTGGACTTCGCTCTGGACGTCGAGTCCTTCGGGGACCGCATCGGAACGCTGCGGCTGCGCGGCTGCAAGGGGACCACCGGCACCCAAGCCTCGTTCCTCGACCTCTTTGCCGGAGATCACGCCAAGGTCCGCGAGCTGGACCGCCGGTTCTGCGAGCGCATGGGGTTTCCGGGCGCCTTTCCGGTGACCGGGCAGACCTATCCGCGCAAGGTCGACGCGGGCGTGCTCGACACCCTGAGCGGAGTAGCCCAGTCGAGCGCCAAGTTCGCGGTGGACCTGCGCCTGCTCCAGCACGAAGGCGAAGTGCTGGAGCCGTTCGAGCAGGAGCAGATCGGCTCCAGCGCCATGGCGTACAAGCGGAATCCGATGCGCGCGGAGCGGATCGGTGGGCTGGCGCGATTCGTGATCTCGCTCCAGGCCAACGGCGCCCACACCGCGGCGTCCCAGTGGCTGGAGCGCACCCTGGACGATTCCGCCAACCGGCGGCTCTCGCTCCCCGAAGCGTTCCTGGCCACCGATGCCCTGTTGATCCTGGTGGAGAACGTGGCGATCGGCCTGGAGGTCCGCGAGGACGTGGTGCGGCGGCACGTCGACGTCCAGATGCCCTTCATGGCCACCGAGCGGTGGCTGATGCGGGGGGTGCAGGCCGGCGGCGACCGGCAGACCCTGCACGACGTCATCCGCCGCGAAAGCCGGGCCGTCGCGGAAGCCGTGGCCCGGGGCGGCGTGAACGACCTGCTCGAGCGGCTCAGCGTTCACGCCGGCTTTTCCGCCCTCTCAACCGAGGACCTGAAGGCCGATCTCGATCCAATTCGGTATACCGGCCGGGCGGCGTCCCAGGTCGGCGAGTTCCTGGAGGAGTACCTGAACCCGCTGCTGCGCCGGATACGCCCGGTGGCGGCCGCGATCGAACCCGTGGAGATCGCCGTATGACCGTCCTCCAGGCCTCCCGGCTCCCGCTGCGGCTGCTCCGCCGTGGCAAGGTGCGCGAGGTGTACGAGGTCGACCCGGCCCGCCTGCTGCTGGTGGCGTCTGACCGGATCAGCGCCTTCGACGTTGTCATGGACGAACCAATCCCCTGCAAGGGCGCCGTCCTGACCCAGCTCAGCGCCTGGTGGTTCGCCCGTCTGGGCCAGATCGTTCCCCACCATCTGCTCAGCGCCGATGCCGGGGAGATCATCCACGACCTGCCGGTTCTCGCGCCGCACCGCGATCAGTTGGCCGGACGCGCCATGCTGGTGCGCCGCACCACACCCATCCCGTTCGAGTGCGTGGTACGCGGCTACCTGGCCGGCAGCGCATGGGCGGAATACCGGCGGGAGGGCACCCTGGCCGGGGAGCCCATGCCCATCGGCCTGATCGAGTCGGCGCGGCTCCCTGTGCCCCTGTTCTCTCCGGCCACCAAGGCCGAGGTGGGCCATGACGAGAACGTGCCCATCTCGTGGGTGGCCGACGCGCTGGGGACGGGCCTGGCCCAGCGGCTGAAATCGACAAGCCTGGCCCTCTACCGTGCCGGCTGTGCCCACGCTGAACCGCGTGGGATCCTTCTGGCCGACACCAAGTTCGAATTCGGGCTGGACGATGCCAGTCAGCTCCGCCTGATCGACGAGGCGTTGACGCCGGATTCCTCGCGCTTCTGGCCCGCCGACACCTACCAGCCGGGGCGGAGCCAGCCCAGCTTCGACAAGCAGCCCCTCCGGGACTGGCTCGAAGCGCTGCGCAGGGACGGACACTGGAACGGCGAGGCACCCGGTCCCCCTTTGCCGCCGGACGTCATCGAGGCGACCAGCCTCCGCTATCGCGAGGCCTATCGGCGCATCACGGGCGTCGAGCTCGACACGGGAGCCTGATGCGCATCGCGCCCGAGGGCTGGCCGTTCATCGTCCTTGCCGCCCTTGTCCTGCTCTTGCTCGGAGCGGCCCGCTGGTGGATTCCGTTCCTGATCTGGCTCCCGCTGGTGATCTGGGTAGTGGCCTTCTTCCGGGACCCCGCGCGCGACGGACCCCGAGGTGAGGGCCTGCTGCTCGCCCCGGCGGACGGCAAGGTGGTCGGTATCGCGCCGGTCGACGAGCCCTCGTTCGTGCGGGGCCCGACGACCAGGGTTTCCATTTTCATGAACGTCTTCAACGTTCATGTGAACCGCTATCCGGCCGGCGGCGTGATCGCGCAGCGTGCCTACAACCCCGGCAAGTTCCTCAATGCGGCGGGGGACAAAGCCAGCCTCGACAATGAACAGAGCTCGCTCGGCCTGGACACGCCCCGGGGGAGGATCCTGGTGCGGCAGATCGCCGGGCTGCTGGCCCGGAGGATCGTGACCGACCACGCGGTGGGGACCGAGGTCCGGCAGGGCGCCAGGCTGGGCATCATCCGCTTCGGGTCCAGGGTCGATCTGTTCGTGCCACCGGACGTGCGGGTCCTGGTGCGGGTCGGGGACGCGACCCGGGCCGGGCTGACCGTCGTCGGAGAATGGCCGTGACCGCGCCCGGCTCCAGGGGCGGGCGGATCCGCAAGGTCGTCGTGGTGGCGCCGAGCGCCTTCACGCTCGGCAATCTTTTCTTCGGCTTCTGGGCCATCGTCACCGCGTACCGGGGCGATCTGACGCTCGCCGGGTGGTTCATCGTGATCGCCGGCGTGCTGGACATGCTCGACGGCCGGATCGCCCGGCTGAGCAATACCGGCACCCGCTTCGGCGCGGAGTTGGATTCGCTGGTCGACGTCATCTCGTTCGGGGTCGCCCCCGCCCTCCTGGTCTACTTCCTGGAGTTTCAGACCGGCGGGCGCTTCGCCTGGCTGCTCAGTTTCACCTTTGTCGTCGCCGCGGCCCTGCGGCTTGCCCGCTACAACGTCGTGGCCGCCGGCAGCCCCACGCCGGGCTGGTTCACCGGGCTGCCGTCGACGTCGGCGGGAATGATCCTGGCCGTTTACTATCCCTTCAGCCAGACCGAATGGTACCAGCGGTCGCAGGCCCTGGTGGATCTGCAGCATCAGGGCCTTGTGGTGTTGACGATCGCCCTTTCCGTTTTGATGGTGAGCACCGTCAGGTTCCCCCGCTGGCCCCGCATCGGATTTCGCAGCCTGAAGGGCCTGCTCGGGCTTGTGGTCCACGTCGGGGTGCTTGCCGGCGCCCTGCTCGCCCCCGCGGCCTTCCTGTTCCCGCTCGGCCTGGCCTACGTGACCTTCGGGCTGGGACGCTTCGTGCTGCTCAGCCTGCTCGACCGCTCAGAGTTTGCGAGCGCCACCGGGCGGACCGGGCCGTTCCATTCATCCGAGGAGAACAACGAGTGAAGTACCGTGTCCACATCCGCGTCATGCCGCGCGCCGGTCTGCTCGACCCGCCCGGCCAGGCTGTCGAGCACGCGCTCGACGCACTGGGCTTCGAGGGCGCGAGCAACGTGCATCTGGGCAAGGCGATCGAAGTCGACGTCGAAGGCTCGTCCGCGGCGGACGCGGAGCGGCGGGCCCGGACCATGTGCGAGCGGCTGCTGGCCAATCCGGTCACCGAGGACTTCATCGTGGAGGTCCCGGCGTGAGCGTTCGCGTCGCGGTCATCCGATTCCCGGGAAGCAACTGCGAGGACGAAACGCTGCGCGCGGTGCGTCGAGCCGGGGGCGAGGCCTTCGAGATCTGGCACCGGGAGACGGGCCTGCGCGAGGCCGACGTCGTCATCATGCCCGGCGGCTTCAGCTACGGAGATTACCTCCGGGCCGGCGCGATCGCCCGCTTCAGCCCCGTCATGAAGGCGGTCATCCGGCACGCCGCCGATGGCGGCGCGGTGCTGGGGATCTGTAACGGCTTCCAGGTGCTCTGCGAGGCCGGGTTGCTCCCGGGCGCCCTGGTACGGAACGCGCAGCTGCATTTCGCCGGGCGGCCGGTGGCCGTGCGGATCGAGCGCGCCGATACGGTCTATACCTCGCGGTATCGCCCCGACCAGGTCATCGTGATCCCGATCGGGCACGGGGAGGGACGCTACGTCGCCCCTCCCGAAACCCTCGCCGAACTGGAGCGGGAGGGGCGAGTTCTGATGCGCTACGCCGACCCCGGGTTTCTGGACGCCCCGGCCAATCCCAACGGGGCAGCGCATGACCTGGCCGCCATCTGCGACGCCTCCGGCCGGCTGGCGGGCATGATGCCCCACCCCGAACGGCTGGCGGACCCCGACCAGGGGTCCAGCGCCGGCCTCGGCGTCTTTCATTCCATTGTCGCGAGCTTCGCCACGGCGGGGTCGCCCGCGCCAACCCTTGTCACGAGATAACCGGCCATGACCACGGAAAAACCCAGTCGCAACGAGGACGAGTACTTCGCCAAGCGCGACGCCGAGCTCTTGCGCCAGAAGCGCGAGAGCGACATGGCCCGCCAGGAGGAAGACGCGCGCAGGGCCCATTTCATGAAATGCCCCAAGGACGGATTCGACCTCGCCACCCAGGAACAACAAGGCGTGCAAGTCGACGTCTGTCCCAATTGCGGCGGCATGTGGCTGGACGCGGGGGAGCTGGAGCAACTGGTGAAGCTCTCGGAAGAGCCGGGGATGATGCGACGAGTCATTCGGGACGTCATGTCGACCCTGGGCCGCAAGCCGGAGGGAGAGAAGGAGTGACGGCGGTCGGCATGCCCGAGGCACGGCCCCTGGCCGGTGAACGGGAAGTGACCCTTGCCACAGCGCAGGAGCACAATCTCACCGCCCAGGAGTACGACCGCATCCTGGACATGCTCGGCCGCACGCCGAGCTTCACCGAACTCGGCATTTTTTCGGCGCTCTGGTCGGAACACTGCTCCTACAAGCACTCCCGGCCGCTGCTGCACGGCTTTCCCACCGAGGGTCCGGCGGTGATCCAGGGCCCGGGGGAGAATGCGGGCGTTCTTCGCCTGCCCAACGGCTGGGCCGTCGCCTTCAAGATCGAGTCGCACAACCATCCGTCGGCCGTGGAGCCGTATCAAGGCGCCGCGACGGGGGTGGGGGGCATTCTGCGGGACGTCTTCACCATGGGGGCCCGCCCGGTGGCGCTGCTCAACAGCCTGCGCCTCGGCCCGCTCGACGAGCCCCGCAACCGGTACTTGTTCGCGGGGATCGTGCGCGGGGTCGGAGACTACGGCAATTGTGTCGGGATTCCCACCCTGGCCGGGGAGGTCAACTTCGCGCCGGGCTATTCCGGCAATCCCCTGGTCAACGCCATGGCCGTCGGCCTGCTGCGGGAAGACGATCTGATCCGTGCCCGCGCCGAGGGCGTCGGTAACATCCTGCTGGCGGTCGGGGCGCGCACCGGCCGGGATGGGATCCACGGCGCGAGCTTCGCCTCGGAGGGGTTGACCGAAGCCAGTGAGCGGCGCCGCCCCCAGGTTCAGGTCGGGGATCCCTTCACGGAAAAGTTGCTGCTGGAAGCGAGCCTTGAGCTGATTGGCCGACACCTGATCGTCGCCATCCAGGATATGGGGGCGGCGGGGCTGACCAGCTCCAGCGCGGAAATGGCCGCGCGCGGCGGCGTCGGGGTGGAGTTGGACACCGACAGGGTCCCCATTCGGGAAGCCGGCATGACGCCCTATGAGATCCTGCTCTCGGAGTCGCAGGAACGGATGCTCGTGGTGGCGACTCCCGAACGGGTGGACGCCGTTGTCGCGGTCTGCCGGCGCTGGGAGCTGGACGCCACGCCGGTGGGACAGGTCACCGACGACGGATTGTTCCGGGTAGTCCACGAAGGAGTGACCGTCGCCGCGATTCCCGGCCGCCGCCTGGTCGACGATTGCCCGGTCTATCACCCCGAGGCGCGGGAATCCCGCGCGGCGATCTCCCGGCGTCACGGATCGCCAGGCGCCGGAGATGCTGACCCGGTCGTCGCGCTGGAGCGCTTGATGGACGCTCCCAGCATCGCCAGCAAGCGATGGGTGTTCGAGCAGTACGACTCCACGGTCCGGGGACGTACGGTGGACGGACCCGGCGGCGATGCGGGCGTGATTCTCGTCCCGGGCGAGAGCTTCGGGCTCGCGATGACGGTGGACTGCAACGCTCGCTGGGTGGCGCTCGACCCCTACGAAGGCGGCAAGGCCGCCGTCGCCGAGGCCGCCCGGAACCTCGCCTGTGCGGGGGCGGTGCCCCTCGGGGTGACCGACTGCCTCAACTTCGGCAACCCCGAAAAGCCGGAGGTCTTCTTCCAGTTCCGCGAGGCGTGCCGCGGGATCGCGGATGCCTGCCGGGCGTTCGGGACGCCGGTCACCGGGGGCAACGTGTCGTTTTACAACGAGAACCCCACGGGGGCGATCGACCCCACCCCCACCGTGGGGATGGTTGGACTGCTGCGTGACGCCACTCGCCGAGCCGGCCCGCATTTCGGGCAGGTCGGAGACCTGATCGTCGTCGCGGGACCTCGTCCCACGGGACATCTGGGCGGATCGGCTTACTGGGCCGAGGTGCTCGATTTCGTCGGGGGCCCGCCCCCGCCCGTGGACCTCGTGGTGGAGCTACGGCTCCAGCGGTTCCTCCTCGCCGTCATCGAGGCGGGCATCGTGCATTCGGCGCACGACTTGAGCGACGGCGGCCTGGCCGTGGCGTTGGCCGAAGCCTGCCTGGGCGGCCCCTATGCCACCAGCGTGTTCGGGGCGGACGTGCGCCTTGGAACCTACGGGGCGCATCTGACGGCGCCGCAGCGGCTGTTCGGTGAGGACCAGGGCCGGGCATTGCTCTCTCTCCCCAGCCGCCGGGGGCAGGATCTCGCGCGCTTCGCCCGCGATCACGGCGTGCCCCTCTTCGGCGCCGGCCGGGTGACGGCCGCCCGGTCGGGGCTGACGCTGCGCCTGGAACCTGGAACCCTGCGCTGGGACGTGCGCGACCTGCGCCGGATCTACATGGACGCGATTCCGCGCCGGATGCAGGCGGTCGCGACCGCGGCGGAAGGAGCGTAGACCGTGTGCGGTATTGTCGGCATTTCCGGCCTGCCTGACGCGGCGCGTCTGGCCTATCTGGCTCTCTACGCGCTGCAGCACCGCGGCCAGGAGAGCGCGGGCATCGCCACCATCGATGGCAACGGCGTCCCGCACCTGCACCGAGCGATGGGGCTCGCGGCCGAACTGTTCACGGAGGACGTCCTGGCGGGCCTGCCGGGAGACCTCGCGGTCGGGCACACCCGATATGCGACGATGGGGAGCACGGTGCTGGCCAACGCGCAGCCGATCCTCGCCAACTATCGGGACGGCCCCCTGGCCATCGCCCACAACGGCAACCTGACCAACGCGAGCCTCATCCGCGACGAGCTGGTGCGGGACGGCTCCCTCTTCAACTCCTCGTCAGACACCGAGGTCATCGTCCACCTGATCGCCCGCTCCCGGGCGCGCGACCCGGAATCCCGCATCCGCGAAGCGCTCCAGCGCGTCGAGGGGGCCTACAGTCTGGTGTTGAGCGTCGGCCGGGCGCTGTACGCCATCGTGGATCCGCACGGCTTCCGTCCCCTGGTGCTGGGACGGCTGGGCCAGGGGGCGGTGGTGGCCTCGGAGACCTGTGCCCTCGATCTGCTGGGTGCCACGCTGGTCCGCGAACTCGAGCCCGGCGCCATGGTGCGGCTGGAGGATGGCGCGATCACCGATCTCGACCCCTTGCCGCCGGTACCGAACGTCCATCGCTGCGTGTTCGAGCTGGTGTACTTTTCCCGGCCCGATAGCCGGGTCTTCGGCGAGTCGGTGGACCGGGTTCGCCGCGAGCTGGGGCGCGAGCTGGCCCGGGAACACCCGGCCCATACCGGCCAGGTGGTCTTCAGCGTGCCCGACTCTGCCAATGCAATGGCGCTTGGCTACTCCGAGGTTTCTGGAATCAGGCTGGAACACGGTCTGATCCGGAACCATTATGTCGGGCGGACCTTCATCAATCCGACGCAGGCCCTGCGGGTCGCCAAGGTGAAGATCAAGTTCAACCCCGTGCGGGAGGTCATCCAGGGCCGCTCCGTGGTGGTGGTCGACGACAGCCTGGTGCGAGGTACCACCAGCCGGGGGCTGGTCCGGATGATCCGCGGCGCGGGCGCGCGCGAGGTGCATCTCCGGATCGCCTCACCCCCGATCGTCGGACCGTGCCACTACGGCATCGATACCCCGACCCGGGAAGAGTTGATCGGCGCGACCCATTCGGTGTCGGAGATCCGGGAGTTCCTCGGCGTCGAATCCCTGGGCTACCTCTCGCTCGCGGGCATGCTGACCGCCGCGGCTGGGGGCGGCGGGACCGCCCGCTTCTGTCACGCCTGCTTCTCAAATCGGTATCCCATCCCCGTCGCGGATGACCTGGTCAGCCTGCGGCACGCGACTCCTCTGCCGGCAGGAAAGCCGTGAGCGACAGCGCCTCACCGCTGGTCTACTACTTCGGGCAGGGGCGGGCCGACGGGACGGCCGCCATGAAGGATGTCCTGGGCGGCAAGGGCGCCGGCCTGGCGGAGATGACCACCCTCGGAATTCCGGTACCCCCCGGGTTCACGATCGCTTCCAGCCTCTGCATCGCCTACCTCGAGTCGCGCCAACTCCCGCCCCAACTCCGCAGCCAGGTGGGGCAGGCGCTGCACCGAATGGAAGCCGCCAGTGGGCGCGTTTTCGGCGGAGCCGAGCGCCCCCTGCTGGTGAGCGTCCGCTCGGGCGCGGCCCTGTCGATGCCCGGCATGATGGAGACCATCCTCAACCTTGGCCTCAACGACACGACTGTGGCGGGTCTGGCCGAGGAAAGCGGCAACCCCGCCTTCGCCTGGGACTCCTACCGCCGGTTCGTTCAGATGTACGCGGCCGTCGTCTTCGACCTTCCCAGGCAACTGTTCGACCGGGCGCTCGATGCCCGGAAGCACCAGCGGGGCGTCGCCCGTGACATCGACTTGCCCGTGGAGGACTTCAAAGCCCTGGTCGGGGACTTCAAGGAGACGATCGGGCGCGAGGCGGGCCGGGACTTCCCGGACGACCCGATGGCGCAGTTGTGGGGCGCGATCGAGGCCGTGTTCGAAAGCTGGAACACGCGGCGCGCCATCGACTACCGCAGACATCACGGCATCTCGGATGCGCTGGGCACCGCGGTGAACATCGTCACCATGGTGTTCGGGAACATGGGAGACGACTCGGGCACCGGGGTGGCATTCACGCGCAATCCCTCGACCGGCGAAACCGGCCTCTACGGCGAGTACCTCCTGAACGCCCAGGGCGAAGACGTCGTTTCGGGGGCGCGAACGCCGGAGCCCATTGCCGTACTCGAGCAGCGGATGCCTCAGGCCTATGCGGAACTCGAACGGGTGGCCCGGACCCTGGAGCGACACTTCCGCGACGTGCAGGACCTGGAGTTCACCATCGAACGGGGCAGGCTGTCCCTGCTTCAGACCCGCCGGGCCCAGCGGACCGGGCCCGCCGCGGTCCGGATCGCCTGCGACATGGTGGCGGAGGGCGTCATCAGCGAGGAGGAGGCCGTCGCTCGCATCCCGCCCAACGATCTCGACCAGCTGTTGCATCCGACGATCGACCCCTCCCTGACGCTGGACCTGCTCACCACGGGATTGCCCGCGTCGCCCGGCGCGGCCTCCGGCGAGGCGGTCTTCGACGCGGACGTCGCCGAGGAGCGGGGCCGCCGCGGCGACGCCGTCATTCTGATCCGCCGGGAAACCAGCCCCGAGGACTTCCACGGCATGGTCGTCGCCAAGGCGATCCTCACCGCGCGGGGGGGCATGACCTCCCACGCGGCCGTGGTGGCGCGCGGGATGGGCAAGCCGTGCGTCGCGGGCGCCCAGGAGCTGGAGGTCGACGAGGAGGCACACCGCTTTACGGTCAACGGACGGGCGGTGACCCAGGGCGACTGGATCACGGTCGACGGTACCAGCGGACGCATCTTCGCCGGACGCGCCACCCTGAAGGCGCCGGAAGTCGGGGAGGACTTCAACCGGTTGCTCGGCTGGGCCGATCGCTATCGCCACCTGCGCGTACGGGTCAACGCCGACACCCCGGCGGACGCCCACCGGGGCCGCGATTTCGGTGCCGAGGGGATCGGGCTCTGCCGGACCGAGCACATGTTCTTCGAGGGCGACCGCATCGCCGCGGTGCGCGAGATGATCCTCGCGCAGGACCCCGCCGGCCGCCGCAAGGCCCTCGCCAGACTGCTCCCCATGCAACGCGGCGATTTCGAGGGGATCTTCCGGGCCATGGAAGGATATCCGGTGACCATCCGAATGCTCGACCCTCCCTTGCATGAATTTCTCCCCGCCGAGCCGGAGGAGATTGCCGATCTCGCGACGCAGATGGGGGTTCCCGTCGAGCGCCTGGAAAGCATCGTGCGCTCCATGTCGGAAGTGAATCCGATGCTGGGCCTGCGCGGGTGCCGGCTTGGGATCATCTACCCCGAGATCACGGCCATGCAGGTCCGGGCCATGTTCGAAGCGGCCTGCACCGTCGCCGAGCGCCGCGGGCGGGTCCAGCCCGAGGTCATGATTCCCCTGGTCGCCGACGTCCGCGAGTTCCGACGCCAGGCCCTCGTGGTCCGGCAGGTCGCCGAGGAGGTCTTCCGGGAGCGCGAGATCACTGTCCCCTACCTGCTCGGCACCATGATCGAGCTGCCCCGGGCCGCCCTGACCGCGGACGAGATCGCCCGCGAAGCCCAGTTCTTTTCCTTCGGCACCAACGATCTCACCCAGACCACCTGGGGCCTGTCGCGCGACGATTCCGGCATGTTCCTGCCGGTCTATCTTGAGCGAGGCTTGCTCGAGAACGACCCCTTCCAGGTACTCGATATCCAGGGCGTCGGCAAGTTGATGGCCATGGCGGTGGAACTCGGCCGGGGCACCCGGCAGGACCTCAAAGTGGGGATCTGTGGAGAGCACGGCGGGGAACCCAACGCGATCGCGTTCTGCGAGGCCCTGAAGATGAACTACGTCTCCTGCTCCCCGTATCGAGTGCCGATCGCCCGGCTCGCCGCCGCCCAGGCCGCGCTGGCCGAGCGCGGAACCATGATGCGAACCAGAGCGACGGTGTAGGACGGAAGTGCGAAGTACGAAGGGCGACGTGTCACCACTCACCCTGGCCAGGCGACATATGGGATCCTCGTCACCTCTCGTTGGAATCCTCATGGGCTCGACCTCGGACTGGCCGACGATGGAGCAGGCGGCCAAGCGCCTCGCCGAGTTCGGCGTCCCCTACGAGGCGCGGGTCATTTCGGCCCACCGCAGCCCAGACCTCGCCGACGAATACGCCTCGAATGCCGAAGCCCGGGGGATTCGGTGCATCATCGCCGGGGCGGGTGGGGCGGCCCACCTGGCCGGCGTCCTCGCGGCGAGGACTACCCTGCCGATCCTCGGGGTTCCGATGCCCAGCAAGCACCTTCAAGGCCTCGACTCGCTGCTCTCTACCGTGCAGATGCCCGCCGGCATCCCGGTGGCGACCTTCGCGATCGGTGATGCGGGCGCCGCCAACGCCGCCCTGTTTGCGGTGGCGATCCTGGCAGCGGGGGACAAGGGTCTGCGGCTCCGGCTGGCGGAATTCCGGGACCACCAGGCCGACCGGATTCGGGCCACCTCGCTGCCCAGCGCATGAGCTACGGGCCGGAGGGGGTCACCTGCCGCGCGGCGGCACCGTTACACGCGGGAACGGACCCCAACAATCGCGACAGATCCTGAATCCCAAGGCCCCAGAATTCGTAGGGGAAGCCTATGACTGCATTACTCTTGACGTTGATCTCCATTGCCTCCGGGGTGCCCGCTCCGACCTCGGCAATCCCTGGCGAGCCGACCTGCCTCACCACCGCGAGCAGGCAGTCCCTTGCCAAGCGAGCCAGTCCACTGGACTCCGTCAGCTTCGCGGTCGGGTCGGCCCGGGTGATGGTCTGCTACGGGCGACCTTCAGCGCGCGGGCGCACCATGATCGGCGGTTACAATGTGCCGCTGGGCCGGATTTGGCGGACCGGCGCGAATGAGCCCACCATGATCCATGTCACGGGGAGCGCCGTGATGCTGGCCGGCCTCCGCCTGGAGCCCGGGACCTACTCGCTCTACACCGTGCCCGCAGAGGAGGAGTGGACCATCATCGTCAACCGCTCGATCGAGCAGTGGGGGGACGAGGGCTCCTACGCGGACGTGAAGCAGCAGGAGCTGGGACGAGGGGAGGCCAGACGGGAAAAGCTCGAGCACCACGTCGAGCAATTCACGATCCGCCCCGAGCCCGCGAGGGGGTCCGCCAGCGCCCTGCTGCTTGAGTGGGAGAAGACCAGAGTGGTCATAGGACTGCGGACCGCGGGCTGAGACCCGTGTCGTCCTGCATCGTCCCGCATCGTCCTCAATGGAGGCGCAGGGAATCGAACCCTGGTCCGAATCAGTGTCCTGTGCGGCCTCTACGCGCGTAGGCTGATCTTCCCACCATGGCTTCGGGCCGCCGACCAGCCGGGCTTCCCGGAGTTGCACTCTCTGGATTCTCGTCCTTCGCGTCGAGAGACCGCGTCGGACCAGCCCGGATTGTCGAGCCGCTTCGGGCGCCCCAGGCGGGCCCCGCGAAACGGCGGTGCGTCAAGCGAGACTAGCTCAGCTTACGCAGCCAGTGCCAAGTCAGAATTGGCAGTTATGATTTTCCAGACGGTTTTGCCAGGAGCCTGGACCTGAGCGCGCCACCACACCTTCAACTAACCCGTCGAAACCGATCGCCCCCTCACAAGTCACGTAGGATCTTTAACACATACTGGGTTGGTATTCAAGGACTTAGGACAAATCCCTCGGTCTTCAGGCCTTCCAGATTTCCACACGGTTCCTGCCAGCCTGCTTGGCCCGGTAGAGCGATTGGTCCGCTAGCCCCAGCAGGTTGTCGCGACTGGACGTCGATTCCGGCCAGCAGGCGACCCCGAGGGAGGCGGTGATCGGCCAGGGCTTGCCCTGCCAGCCCCACGCGCGGCCGGCGATCCGGGTGCGGAGCCGCTCGGCCACTTTGACGGCCTCCTCCGAGGAGGTGTTGGGCAGCCAGACGGCAAACTCCTCTCCTCCGACCCGGGCCGCCGAGTCCTGGTCGCGGATAGTGTCCAGGATGACGCGGGATACGAACCCCAGCGCGGCGTCGCCCGCCGGGTGTCCGAGATTGTCGTTCAGGTTCTTGAAATGGTCCAGGTCGATGCAGATCAGGGCGCCGGTGTCGATCCCGGTTTTGGTCATGGCCGCTTCCAGGCCACGCCGATTGGCGAGCCCGGTCAGGGGATCTTTCGCGGCCTGCTCCGACAACTCGAGGCGATTGACTGCGTCGTCGAGCAACCGGCCGGTCCGGAGGAGCATCTTCTCCAGATCGGCCCGGTTGGGACCGACGGGGTCCGCGACCCCCATCGGCCAGATCACCAGTGCGCCGAAGGTCTCCTCATCGCTCCGGACCGGCATGACCAGGGCCTTCCGCTCGCGGTGCCGGCGATCCCACGGGAGCAGGCCGAAGGGTTCGTACGCCAGGACCGCGCCGTCGGTCTCGCCGCGAATACACAGATCCACCGGGCTCCCAGGCGGCGCGGTCACGCGCTGCAGGTGCGGATCGGCGCGCACGGCCGTCCCCATAACCTGCGCGCCGCGGGGGCGGCGGACCGCCACGGCCACCTCGGTGTCGAGGAGTCGCTCGACTTCGAGGGCGAGCCGTATGGCGACGCTTTCCACCGTCTCCCCCGGCGAGAGGGGACGGGATGAGCTCACTTCAGCCATCGCGCGCGCGCGCAACGCCGCGATCAGCGCCTCGAGGTCCCGAATGATCGGCGCCGTGGGCACGTCGCTGGGGACGAGCATGCCCACCAGCAGGTCCTCGGTCGAGACGTAGAGGAAATTGCCCTCGTCCATTCGCTCCACGTTGGACCCGGACCCCTTGGCCGGCATGTTGCCGATCTTGGCTCCGATGGTCCGCCGGGCCTCCAGCGGGAGCGCCTCTTCGACGATTTCCACCAGGGCACCTTTGGGACGCCGCAGCCAGACGCCGTACGCGCCGTGGGCGCGCAGAATCCAGCCCAGTTCCGGAAGGGCCCCGGGCGCTTCAATCGGCTGCGGCCGAGAGCGTTTCTCGACCGGCTTAAGGGCCCGACGGCCAAAGACCCAGCCTGCCGTGGCGCTGGCCGCGAGGGCAACGGGAAGGACCAGAAGCAGGAGATAGGTCATGCCGACCCTGTATGAATTCGCGCGTTCATGGCAGGGTGTTGGGTGCGAAGTTCATGCCGTGGCGCCCCCTGGTCGCGTCACGATTCGGGCCGCCGCGACACCGGCCCCGAACCCGTTGTCAATATTGACCACAGTGACGCCGGCGGCGCATGAGTTCAACATCCCGAGCAGCGCCGCAACACCGCCAAATGACGCCCCGTACCCCACGCTCGTTGGCACCGCGATCACCGGCGCCGCCACCAGGCCACCGACGACGCTGGGCAGGGCGCCTTCCATCCCGGCAACGACCACCACCGCCCCCGCGCGGCTCAGCCGCTCGGTTTCTCCCAGCAACCGGTGCAGTCCGGCGACCCCCACGTCGTTCAGACACTCGACCCGTGCCCCGCAGGCGTCGGCGGTTACCGCGGCCTCGGCCGCCACTGGCAGATCGCTGGTCCCAGCCGTCACCACCAGCACCGGCGTGGCGGACAGCGGCTCCAGCCCCGACCGCCGCAGGTGAACCGTCCGGGCCACCTCATCCCAGCGGGCTTCGGGGAACCTGGCGCGGACCTCCTGCGCCTGCGCTTCGGTCGCGCGGGTGCAAAGGAATCCACCCGAGGCCACCACCAACCCCTCGCAGATTCCGGCCACCTGCGCCGGCGTCTTCCCGGCGCAGAAGATCACTTCGGGGAGTCCCTGCCGCAGCGAACGATGGTGGTCGAGGCGAGCGAATTCGAGATCTTCGAAGGGAAAATGGCGCAGCCGCTCGAGCGCGGCATCTACGCCGATCCGTCCCGCCGAGACGTCCGCAAGCAGAGCCGCGAGGGCGGTCCGGTTCACGCGGCGGCGGCGACGGGAGCTCCTGCGTGAGCCGACAGGTACCCGCGGAAGATTGCTTCAGCCTCCCCCATGCTGGCGACGTCGAACAGGCGCTGGCGCAACGCGGCCGCGCCGTGCAGGCCCTTGGTGTACCAGCCCAGATGCTTTCGGAACTCGACCACGGTATGGCGCGTGTCCCCTTGGAGCCGGAGGGCGAGCACTGCGTGGGCCATCGCGACGGCGAACCGCTCCGCGGCATCCGGCGCTGCCGGCGCCGGACTGCCGCGAAGGAGGGCCCGGGCGTCCCGGAAGAGCCAGGGGTTGCCGAACGAGCCGCGTCCCACCATGACCCCCGCACAGCCTGTGTAATCCCGCATCCTGCGGACGTCCTCGGCGTTCCGGATGTCCCCGTTGCCGATCACCGGGATCTCGAGCGCGTCGACGACCTGGGCGATCTCGTCCCAATCGGCAGAGCCGCTGAACATCTGGCTCCTGGTCCGGGCATGAAGAGTGAATGCGCGGGCTCCCGCCTCCTGCATTCGCAGCCCGATCTCCACGGGGCGCCGCGTGGCGTCGTTCCACCCGCTGCGGGTCTTGACCGTGACGGGGACGTGGGTCGCCCCGACGACCGCGCGGATGTTCCGCTCGACCAGGTCCAGGTCCTGAAGGCAACCCGAACCGCCGAGTCGCTTGACGACCTTCTTGACCGGGCATCCGAAATTGATGTCGATGAAGTCCGGCTCGTAGGCCTCCGTCACGATCGCGGCCGCACGAGCCATCGCGCCGGGGTCCGAGCCGTAGATCTGCACCCCGATCGGCCGTTCCCTCGCCTCGAACTCGGCGCCTTCAATCGTCTTTCGCACGCCGCGCCGGATCGCCTCGGCCGAGAGGAACTCGGTCATCAGGATATCCGCGCCGTGCGCCCGGCAGATCTGTCGGAACGCGGCCTCGGACACTCCCGCCATGGGAGCCAGGATCAGCGGCGTATCGATCGCCGGACCATACGGTAACCGCATGCCACAAGATTACTTGCCAGGCGTCCGCCCGCCAATGCCCCGGCCGGTGACCGCCTTTGACTCAGCAGGTGGGGCTGCACTAGGTTAGCGCGCTATGCGCCTCCGGGACTTTCTCGAACCCTCCGGCATCAACCTCGACCTCCGGTCAGGCGACCGCGACGAGGCCCTGCGCGACCTGGTCGGACTGCTCGCTCTGGGTGACCGGCCGAGCGAGACGATCCTCCGGCAGCTCGCCCGCCGGGAGGCGATGGGTTCGACCGGGCTCGGGGGGGGGCTGGCAATCCCGCACTGCCGCACTCTGGCGGTGACACGGCTGCGGGTCGCCTTCGGACGCCATCGGACCGGGATCGACTACGGCGCGCCCGACGGCAAGCCGGTTTTCGCGGTGTTTCTTATCGTTGCGCCGCCCATGGAGGTGTCGAACCAGTACCTGCCGGTGCTGGGGCGCCTGGCGCAACTGCTCCACGATCCGGCGGTCGTGGAGCAGCTGCGCCAGATCGAGACCCCTGACGAGCTGCTCGCACTCGCGGACGCCAAGGGGCTCTGAACGCCCCGCTATTCCCACTCGATGGTGGCCGGCGGCTTGGAGCTGACGTCGTAGACCACCCGGTTCACGCCGGGTACCTCGTTCGCGATCCGGTCCGCGATGGCGGCCAGAACGGACGGCGGAAACGGATACCAATCGGCGGTCATGCCGTCGCGGCTTGTCACCGCCCGCAAGGCCACCACCTGATCATACGTCCGGAAATCTCCCTGGACCCCGACCGACCGGATCGGGAGCAGCACGGCAAACGCCTGCCAGATGGTGTCGTAGAGTCCGGCGGAGCGGATCTCCTCGAGGTAGATCGCGTCGGCCTTGCGAAGGGTCTCCAGGGCCTCGCGGGTCACCGGCCCCAGGATGCGGATGGCGAGCCCCGGCCCGGGGAAGGGGTGCCGCCCTACCATCTCCTCGGGTAGCCCGAGTTCCCGGCCGACCTGGCGGACCTCGTCCTTGAACAACTCACGCAGGGGTTCGATCAGGGCGAAGGGAAGCCGCTCGGGGAGCCCGCCGACGTTGTGGTGGGTTTTGATGGTCACCGAAGGTCCGCCCTTGGGCGACACGCTCTCAATGACGTCCGGGTAGAGCGTCCCCTGCACCAGGAAGTCCACCTCACCGCCAACCTGCCGGGCTGACGCCTCGAAGACGTCAATAAAGGTGTGCCCGATCCGCCGGCGCTTCTCCTCCGGATCCTCGACGCCCGCCAGGGCGGTCAGGAACCGCGCACTGGCGTCCACCACCCGCAGGTCGATGCCGAGGTGGCGACGGAAGGTCTGCTCCACTTGCTCTCGCTCGTGGAGCCTCAGCAGGCCATGATCGACGAAGATGCAGGTGAGACGGTCGCCGATGGCGCGGTGGACCAGGGCCGCGGCGACGCTGGAATCCACGCCGCCACTCAGCCCGCAGATCACCCGGGCGTCCCCATCGACCGTGGCCCGCAGCCGCGCCATTTCGAGCTCGATGAAATGGCCCGCCGTCCAGCTCGGTTCACACTCGCAGATGGCGAACAGGAAGTTCTCGACGATCTCGCCGCCGCGCGAGGTGTGCACGACCTCAGGATGGAACTGGACCCCGAAGACCCGACGCTCGGCGTGCTCGAAAGCCGCCACGGGAGAGTTGGCGCTCGAGGCGGTGACGGCGAACCCGGGCGGCGCGGTTTCGATGTGGTCCCCATGGCTCATCCACACCGTGGTTTCCTCCCCAGGGGTAAACCCGGCGAAAAGGCGTCCGCCCTGAACCCGGATCTGAGCCCGGCCGTACTCCCGGCGATTGGCCCTGACCACGGTTCCCCCCATGAGTTGAGCCAGCAGCTGCATGCCGTAGCAGAGGCCCAGCACGGGAATCCCCAGCCCGAGCAGGGCCGGCGGCGCCCCCGGGACTCCGGGATCGTAGACCGAGCTGGGGCCGCCGGAAAGGATGATTCCCCGGGGCTTCCAGGCCCGGATCCAGTCGGCGTCACGGGTCGGCGGATGAATCTCGCAGTACACGTGGGCCTCTCGGACCCTGCGCGCGATCAACTGGGTGTACTGCGACCCGTAGTCGATGATCAGAATGCCCCGCTCGTTGTTCACCCGGCGTGCTCCTTGTCCGCGAACGGCTCGGCCTCTTCCCCGACCACCAACTCCGCGAGCGTCTCCCGCCGCCGGGCGATGCCCCAGCGCGACCCCCGGAGCAGGACTTCGGGAGGGCGCAGCCGCGCGTTGTAATTGGACCCCATCACGAATCCGTAGGCGCCCACCCCGAGAATGGCGAGCAGCTCCCCGGCGGCGAGCCCGGCGGGAAGTATCCGGTCGTGTCCAAGAAAGTCCCCGGTCTCGCACACCGGTCCGACCACGTCGCAGGACGCCGTCGGTCCGTCATGGTCGCGAACCGGCACGATATCGTGGAAGGCGCCGTAACGGCTCGGCCTGGCCAGCTCGGTCATGCCGGCGTCGACCACAACGAATTCCCTTCCGCCGCTCTGTTTCCTGTACAGCACCGAGGTGAGCAGAATCCCGGCATTCCCGGCCAGGTAGCGACCAGGCTCCAGGTGCACGGCGAGCCCCGTGGGCGCCAGTGCCGGAAGAATCGCGTCGGCATACGCTACCGGGTCCGGCGGCCGCTCGTCGGCGTAGCGGATACCGAGCCCGCCACCAAGGTCCAGCGCCCGCACCGTATCGATTCCAGCCTGGCGCACCTCGGCAAGCAACGCGACGACCCGCCTGGCCGCCGCCCGAAAGGGCTCGACCTCCAGCAGCTGGCTGCCGACGTGTACGGCAAGAGTCACCAGACGCAGCGACGGGTACCTGTGCAACAGGGCCATCGCGGGGCCGATCTGATCGGAGGGGATCCCAAACTTGATCCCGGCCTGCCCGGTACTGATGTACGGATGGGTGTCGGCGCTGACATCCGGGTTGCACCGGATGCCCACGGCGACCGGCCGGCCGGCCGCGATCCGGCCCAGCAGGTCCAGCTCGTCCAGCGATTCGACGTTGATGCTGGCCAGCCCGGCCCGGACGGCCTCCTCCAGCTCCGCTCCGGTCTTGCCCACGCCGCTGAAGACCACATCCGTGGGCGCGAACCCCGCGGCCAGGCAGCGTCGCCACTCACCGATCGACACGATGTCGGCCCCGGCACCGAGGTCCCTGAAGGTCCGGAGCACGGCGAGGTTGCCATTTGCCTTGACCGCGAAGTGAATCCGATGGGGCGCGGCGGCGAAGGCGGCCGCGAATTCCCGGTAGCGCGCGGACAAGGATCCTGCGCTGTAGACGAAGGCCGGCGTCCCGACCGCGGCGGCGAGGGCGTTGAGATCCACGCCCTCCATGCGGAGCTCCCCGCGCGGCCCCCGGCAGAGACAACCGTCCGCGAGGATTGCCGCGCGCGCGGTCAGTAGGCCTTGGCCCAGACCGCCTCCATCAGGCTCGGCGCGTCGCACCAAAGGCAGCGCTCGGGCGCCGGATCGGAGCGGAACTCCGGATCGGGCAGGACGCGAACCGTCGCCTTGGTCTGCTGCTTGATCGCCATCTCGCACGTCGCGGAGCCGCAGAATCCACCATAGACAAACCCTCCCCCGCCTTCCCCGCGCATGCGATCGAGCAGCTCGGCCTTGCCGGCGCCGCGCACGCTGTTGGCCTCCCGCCGCTCCAGCGCGGCGGTGAGCAGGTCCCGCTGCATGCTCTCCAGCAACTCCGCAAGGCGCGCCGCCAGGCCGGCCATCGGCAGCGGCTCCTTTCCGCCGGTCCGCCTGGCCACCATGACCTGCTCCGCCGCCAAGTCCCGAGGACCGAGCTCGACCCGGACAGGCACCCCGCGCGTTTCCCATTCGTAATACTTCGCGCCCGGCTTCATCCCCTCGCGCACGTCGGTGGTGACCCGCAGCCCGGCCGCGCGCAGTTCCCGTTGCAATCGGTCGGCGGCCTGAAAGACGCGTTCCCGTTCCTCGTCGGCGCGGTAGATGGGTACGATCACGATCTGCCACTGGGCCAGGCGGGGAGGACAGACCAGCCCCCGGTCGTCCCCGTGGGTCATGATCAATCCGCCGATCAGGCGGGTCGACACACCCCACGACGTGCTCCAGACGTAGTCCAGCCCGCCCTCGGCGGTCTGGAACGTCGTGTCGAACGCCTTGGCGAAGTTCTGCCCCAGGTTGTGGCTGGTGCCGGCCTGAAGCGCACGGTTGTCCTGCATCAGCGCTTCACACGCGTAGGTCCGCACCGCCCCGGCAAAGCGCTCGCCGTCGGTCTTCCGTCCCGTGAGGACTGGCATGGCCATCCAGCCCTCCATGAAGCGCCGGTAGATGGCCAGAATCTTAAGCGTCTCTTGCTCGGCTTCGGCCTCGGTGGCGTGCGCCGTGTGCCCTTCTTGCCAGAGGAACTCCGTGGTCCGGAGAAAGAGCCTGGTCCGCATCTCCCAGCGCACCACGTTCGCCCACTGATTGAGCAGCACCGGCAGGTCCCGATAGCTCTGGATCCACTTGGACAGCATCGCGTAGATGATGGTCTCCGAGGTGGGTCGGACCACGAGGGGCTCCTCCAGTTCCTTGCCGCCGCCATGGGTGACCACCGCGGTTTCCGGCGCGAAGCCTTCGACGTGCTCCGCCTCGCGCGCCAGGAAGCTCTGGGGAATGAAGAGCGGGAAATAGGCGTTCTCGTGCCCGGTCTCCTTGAACATGCCGTCCAGAGCGCGCTGGATCTGTTCCCAGATGGCGTATCCGTTCGGGCGGATCACCATGCAGCCCCGAACCGGGCTGTAGTCGGCCAGTTCCGCGCGGAGGATCAGCTCGTTGTACCAGGCGGCGAAGTCCTGGGCGCGGGTGGGAAGGGCTTTCGCGTCGGCCATGTTACACGGCGGTCGTGGAACGGTGGATGGAGGCATCGCGCAGGCCGCGCAACTCCTCCGCGACCCGGTCCAGCGCGACGCGGCGTTGCTCGCCGCTGCTCATCTCTCGCAGAGTCGCCGCCCCGGCGGCGCGGTCGTCGGGCCCGAGCAGAACCGCGGCCCGCGCCCCGCGTGCCGCGGCCAGCTTGAGCTGACGGGCCAGCGAGGTCGCGCTGAGCGCGTACTCCACCCGCAGACCCACGTCGCGCAGCGCGCGCGCGAGTCCCAGCGCGGCGGGCAGGTCCGCCTCCGTGACCGCGGCAAGGAACCCATCGAGCCCACCCGCCCCGGAGCGGAACAGCCCCTTCTCCTGAAGCAACTCGGCCAGGACGACATCCCCCATGCCGAAGCCCAGGGCGGGCATGGCCTCGCCGCCCATGACCTCCAGGAGATCGTCGTAGCGGCCCCCGCCGCAGATCGCGCGGAACTTTTGCGCGGCGTCGAACAGCTCGAAGACCGTGCCGGTGTAATACGCGAGACCCCGGACGATCGTGAGATCCAGATCCAGCCAGTCGCCGAATCCCATCGCCTCGAGCGCCGACCAGGCGCGGCGCAGCGGCTCGGCCTCCGCGCGGACCGCCGGGAAGCGGGCCTCGAGCACGGACCAGGTCCGGACCTCCTTCAGGCCGGCCAGCGAATCCACCGACGCGCCCTGTGCGCCGGCGCCGAGCAGCCCGGCGCGGGCGGTCCCCGCTTCGCGCCGGTCCAGCTTGTCGATGGCGCTGAACGCCATGGCCTCGTGCGCCGGATCGAAGCCGAGCTCGCGGATCACCGCGCGGATCAGCCGCCGGTCGGAGATCCGAACCCGCACGTCTGCGGAGCCCAGCCCGAGCGCGCGCATCACGTCGATTGCCAGCGCGACGATCTCCGCGTCCGCCAGCGGGCTCGCCTCGCCGATCAAGTCGCAATTGAGCTGGAAGTGCTCGCGCAGCCTGCCCCGCTGCTGCCGTTCGTAGCGGAAGAGCTGGGGCATGGAAAACCAGCGGATCGGTTTCTTGAGCCCCCTGGCCCGCGCGGCAACCATCCGCGCCAGCGTCGGCGTCATCTCCGGCCGCAGGGCCACCTCGCGGCCGCCCTTGTCGGTGAAGCTGTAGAGCTGGCCGACGATCTCCTCGCCGCTTTTGGCGGTATAGAGGTCCAGGCTCTCGAGCGGGGGGCCGTCGTACTCCTCAAACCCGTAGCGTTGGGCGACCTCGCGCCATGCGTCCAGGATATGGCGCCTGCGCGCGAAATCCTCCGGGTAGAAATCGCGAAAGCCGGGCAAGGCTTGGGCTTGCATCGGGGAAAGATAGTCGGCCCCACCGGGGCTCAGAAGCGGCCCCGCTCGACCGCTCCGGACCTCAGCCCTGATCCGTCACGTCCGCCATCCCCAGCTCCTGCATCACATCACCAACGGTGTGAAACGAGCCGGTGACGAGCACGGTCCCGGCGCCCTCCTGAACCGACCGGAGGGCGGCGGCGAATTCCGGAATCAGCCTCCACTCCGCGGAGGCCGGCGGACGGCTGGGGTCCCGCAGCCACTCGCCCAACCAGGTCGGATCCCAGCGTCGGGTGTCGGCCGACGGTGCCATCGTCAGGAAGCCCCTGTCCACGGCCCGGTCCAGCTCGACCAGCATTTCTCCCCAGGACTTCTCACCCAGAATGGACACCAGGGCGTGGATAGGCCGGGGCAGCTCGAGGGTCCGGAGGGCCTCGACCAGACTGCGCATCCCGTCCGGGTTGTGCGCGACGTCGAAGAGCCACTTCCCCCGCCGATCGAGCCGGCCCGCCACCCGGGCGCCCGCAAACCCGCGCTCGATCGCTTTGCCGCCGGGTCGCCAGTCGGCGGGTAGCGACGCCAGGGTAGCCAGGGCCACGGCCGCGTTGCGGCGCTGATGCCCGCCCAGCAGGCCCAGGTCGCCCTGCCACAGGGCCTCCGGCGGCACCAGGCGCACATCGGCGGAGGCGCCGGGTTCGGCGGCGCTGACGGCGTGCCTTGCTTCCCTTGCCAGCACCGACGCCAGAACGGGGTCCATCTCCCCGACGACGAATGGGGCACCCGGCTTGGCGATGCCCGCCTTTTCCGCGGCGATCGCTTCAAGGGTGGCGCCCAGGTACTTCTGATGATCGAGCGCGATCCTGGTCACCGTGGACACGAGCGGGCGCACGACGTTGGTGCTGTCCAGCCTGCCCCCCAGGCCCACCTCCACCACGGCGAGCTCGACCCCCCGGGCCGCGAAGTCCGCAAAGGCCAGCGCCGTGCTCGCCTCGAAAAAGGTGGCGTCCTGCGCCTCGATCAGCGGCCGGAGCCGGCTCAGCCACATCGCCGCCGCCTCCTGGCCGATCGGCACGCCGTTCACCCTCACCCGCTCCCGAAAGGAAACCAGGTGGGGCGAGGTGTAGAGTCCCACCCGCAGACCGGCGGCCGCGAGCGCCGACGCCACGAGTGCGGCGACGCTGCCCTTGCCGTTGGTGCCGCCGATGTGAAGGCAGGGATAGAGCCGCTCCGGGCGGCCCAGCTCCTCGAGCAAAGCGTGGGTGCGCTCCAGGCCGAACTTGATGGTGGTGGTTCGCGGGTAGATGAACGCCAGCGCTTCGGCGTAGGAGAAGCTCACGCCGCGGACGGGGGCGGGGGCTGGATCGGGGTGGAAAGCCGGTTCAACCGCCGACGGCGGCCGCCGCGGCGGGCGGCTGGACCGCGGCGACCCGCTGGCCCTGCATGTGGCGCAGCAGCCTGGCCGCGGTGTCGCGTAGCGACCCACGGGGCACTACAGCGTCGATCTGTCCCTTCTCGAGCAGGAACTCCGCGGTCTGGAACCCCTCGGGAAGGTCCTGCCCGATGGTCTGCTTGATCACCCGCTGCCCGGCGAAGCCGATCACCGCGCCCGGCTCGGCCAGAATCACGTCCCCCTGCATGGCAAAGGAGGCGGAAACGCCTCCGGTGGTCGGATCGGTGAGGATGCTGAGGAACGATATACCTGATTTCCGGAGCTGGGCGATCGCGGCGCTGGTCTTGGCCATCTGCATCAGGGAGAGCACACCCTCCTGCATCCGCGCGCCACCCGACGTCGTGACGAGCACCAGGGGCTGCCGCTTGTCGACCGCGCGGTGGGCCAGCCGGCTGATCTTCTCCCCCACTACAGCGCCCATCGATCCGCCCATGAAGGCGAAGTTCATGACCCCCAGGTGGTAGGGCAGTCCCTCGAGCCTCGCGTGGCCGGTGAAGATGGCTTCGGACCCCCCGACCTTCTTGAGGGTCGCTTCCAGCCGTCCCTGGTATCCTTCGAACCCCAGCGGATCGACCGACCTGAGGTTCCCGTACAACTCCCGCCAAGTCCCCTCATCGGTCAGCAGCTCGATGTACTCCTCGGCGCTCATCCGGCGATGGTGACCGCACTCGGGACAGACGTTCAGGTTTTTCTGGAACTTGGCCCGCAGGTCCATCCGGCCGCATTCGGCGCATTTCTCCCACGCGTCCGCCGGTATCTCCAGGCGCTCTCGCTGGGCCGGACGAGGTTTTCGCTCTTTCTTGAACCAGGCCATGACAGCCATAGGCTAGGGGAGTCCGCAGTCTGAGGCATTGTGACCTGCATCACCAATTTGAGGGACCATGGCATGCGGCGCTAGGGGCTTCGCCGTAAGTCCTTGTCAGGCATCAGCATAGCCACTGAGGCGCGCGTCCCACGCCACCCGGAGCGCGAGCCCGATGCCGATCGAGCAGGCCAGAAGGAAAGAGCCGCCATAGCTGAAGAACGGCAGGGGAATGCCGGTGATCGGCATGACGTTGACCGTCATGCCGACGTTTTCGAACACGTGGGTGAGAAAGAGTCCGAGAATCCCCGCGGTGACCAGGCTGCCGAACGCATCGGTGGCGCGGCGGGCGATGCGCAACAAGGTGAGCAGGAGTCCGAAGAACAGTCCGAGGGCCGCCAGCACGCCCAGGAAGCCGAGTTCCTCGCCCACCACACTGAACACGAAGTCCGTGTGCTGCTCGGGAAGAAACGCCAGCCGTTTCTGCGGGCCCTGGGTCAGGCCGTTGCCGGTCCAGCCTCCGGATCCGATCGCGACCTTCGACTGGATCGCCTGGTAGCCGCTGGCGGCCGGGTCCGATTCGGGATTGAGGAAGGTGATCAGCCGTTGCTGCTGGTAGGGCTTGAGCCTGTTCCAGAGCACGATGGCCAGGACCCCCATCGCGGAGTTGACCAGGTAGACCGCGATGCCCTCCGTGACGAAGGCCCGCCCTGCGATCAGCAGGACCGCAAGTACGATCATCCAGGCGCCCCACAACTGCCCGTTGACCGCCAGGACCATGCTGATGACGGGCGAGGCGAGGAGCAGCAGGAGAAACGGCCGCACCCCGGCCCAGAACAGCGTCACGAAAAAGATCCCCGTGAAGACCAGCGCGCTCCCCAAATCGGGCTGGAGCATGACCAGGCAGAAGGGCACCCCCGCGATCGCGCTCGGGACCAGAAGGGCGCGCAGGGAGTTGGGCGGCTCCCGCAGCGCGGACAGGTAGCGTGCCAGCAGAAGCACGGTGGCAAGCTTGGCGAGCTCCGAGGGCTGGCCGATCCGCATCCCCCCGATGGCAAGCCAGCTCTTTGCGCTTGCCGCGCTCCCCGCCCCGGTCCCGATCACCAGGGTCAGCAGGAGCAGCAGAATGGAGAGGGCGTAAATGCCCGGCGCTGCCCACTCCAGCAGTCGAAACGAGATCCGAAAAGTGACAGCCGCGACCACGATCCCCAGCCCGAGCCACACCAGCTGCCGGTTCCACGCACCCGCCGCGCCGGTCGGGGCATCGGTCTGGCCGGCGGAGTAGAGCACCACCAGGCCGTAGAGCGCGAGCGCCGCGGTGAAGAAGAGCAGCGGGCGGTCGGGACCCCGGTTTCTCATCGGGCGGGAATGGTGTCGCCGCGGAGCTCTTCGGGGCGTGGCGCGCTGTCGGCCGGCAGCGAGAACTCGATCTCGACCGGCTGGTCCCGGGGCTGCCCGGCGAAATACCGGCGGATGACCCGGGCCACCCAGGGGGCCAGCGACGAGCCGTGCAGGCCGTGTTCCAGGATGCTTCCGACGATGATCTGCGGGTTGTCGACCGGCGCGAACCCGATGAACCAGGCGTGACTGGGACCGTGCGGGTTCTGGGCGGTGCCGGTCTTCCCCGCCATGTCGAGTTCGCGGCCCCCGCTGGCGGCGGCCGTGCCCCGGGTAACGACCAGGTGCATCGCCTCCCGCAGGCCGGCCAGTTGCGGCGGAGTCAGCCCGAGGTCGTGGGTGGGTCGGGTGTGCGTGGGGGCCACGAGGTATGGTGCCACCATCCGGCCGTCGCCGGCGAGGGCCTGATAGAACCGCATGACGTTGATCAGCGTCTGATTGTTCTCGCCCTGGCCGATCGACAGATTGAGCGTCACGGCGTTGGTCCAGCCGCGCGGACCGTAGGTCTCGTCGTAGTACGTCCGGCTCGGCGGAAAGAAGGAACGGGTCTCGGCCCCGAGGTCGATGCCGCTTGCCTCGCGCAGTCCGAAACCGCGGCCCTCCTCCAGAATGGTGTTGAGCCCCAGGCGAAGCCCCAGTTGGTAGAAGTACACATCGCAGCTCGCGGCGATGGCCCCCAGCAGGTCCAGCGACCCGTGACCTTCCAGTTTCCAGCACTTGAAGACCCGGCTGCCGAAACGGAAGCCGCCACGGCAGGGCTGCTCCATGTGACTCGAGAAGCTCACCAGCCCCCGCTTCACCGCCATGGCGGCGATCGCCAGCTTGAAGGGCGACGCCGGCGGATAGGAGCCCTTGATCGCCCGGTTGAACAAGGGCAAGCCGGCATCCGCGGCGGTGAGCGCCCGATAGCGCTCGACAGAGATCCCGCCCACGAAGTCGTTGGGATCGAACCCCGGCGCGGAATAGAGGGCCAGCACCTCGCCGGCCGGGGTCATCGCGACCATCGCGCCCCGGAACTCGGAGAGCGGATCCGAGAAAAGGCTGTCGATATACAACTGCAGGGGCAGGTCAAGGGTGGTCTGGAGCAGCCTCCCCGCCCGCGGCGGCGTCGAAGGAATCGAGGCCTCATCCCGGACCATCGCGCCCCGGGCATTGACTTCGATGTACCGGACCCCGTCCCTGCCCCGCAGGACGGTGTCGTACTGCTGCTCCAGCCCTTCCTTCCCGACGATCGTTCCCATCCGCGAGCCTGGGTAGCGCTCCCGCTCCAGATCGCTTTCCGAGACCTCGCCGACGTATCCGATGACGTGCCCGACGGCCCGACCACTCGGGTAGAGCCGTCGGGGCTCGGTCTGGACCACCAGACCGGGCAGCTCCGCGCGGTGCTCTTCCAGCCTCGAGATCACCTCGAAGGACATGCTGTTGAAAACCAGCGCCGGCTGGTACGGCGCCGACCGATAGCGGCGGACCACCTGCTCCTGCTCCGCGCTGTCCAGGACGACCAGGCGCGAGAGCCGCTCGAGCACCGCCCGAAGGGAATCCCCATTGGGGGCGAGCAGCTTGACCGCGTAGCCGGGGACGTTGTCCGCGATCACCAGGCCGTTCCGGTCGAGCACGACTCCCCGGGGCGCCGCCAGGGGAATCCCGCGCATCCGGTTGGATTCCGAGCGCAGCCGGAACCGCTCGTGCTCCAGCACCTGCGCCCGGAAGAACGCCACCACCAGCACCCCGAAGGCCACCGTCAGCACCACGCGGAAGATCTCCGCGCGCCGTTGCAGCCGGTGGGAGCTGAAGGCCGTCACGGCTCGAACCGCAGATCGACCTTGGTCGGCCGGAGGCCCAGCGTCACTACGGCCCCCGCCAGGGCAGTGGTCACGATCTGGAGCAGCGTGTTCGGCGCGAACGCGTTCAGCACGGAGGTCCCGGAGAAGTCCAGTGCGAGCAGGAGGAGCAGATTCCGGACAAAGGTCCCGGCGGCGAAGACGACGCCGTTGACCAGCACGTTATCCGGAAAGAACACCGATCGCCCCCAGGCCGCGAGGTAGGCCACGACGGTGTGCGAGAACGCGCCGGCCCCGATCCGGACCGGCGTCAACGCATCGGTCAGCAGCCCGATAAAGAATCCCGTCAGCGCCGCGACGCCCGGCCGGCTGCGCAGGGAGACGATCAACAGCGCGAGCAGCAGGAAGTCCGGCGCGCCCCGCCCGCCGTAGAACCTAGGCCGCACGTAGAAGTGGAGCAGCGCCAGCAGGACCAGGACCAGCCAGAGGGGCCACCCGGTCTTCCGGCCGCGTGTCATGGCAGGGAGTCGCGGTGCAATGCGGCCTCGGCCTCGGGAGGATGGAGCAGCAGCACCTGACCCACTACGCCGAGGTTCACGAACGGAATCAGCCGGTAGACCCGCTCCCAGCCCAGTTCCTCGCGGCGCACACCCAGGATGCGGCCGATCGGGAGGCCACGGGGATACACCCCGCCGAGTCCCGAGGTCACCACGACGCTGTGGTCCGGAACGGTATCCCGGTAGGCCACACCCCGGAATTCGAGCAGACCCAGTCCAGGGTCGCCGCCCGCGACGGGAGCCACGATGCCAAGGACCTCGCCGTTTTCGGTCACGGCGCTGGCGCGAAATTCGGGATGGGCCCAGGTCGTCACCACGCTCGTCGTCGGGCCCACTCTGCCAATGACCCCCACCAGGCCCTCCGCGGCAATGACCGGCTGGAACTGCGCGGCGCCGTCCCCGGTCCCCACGCCCAGCAGCAGGGTGCGGCCATCGGTGGGCAGCGGCTGATGCAGCACCTCGGCGGTCAGGAAGGCGAGCGGGGCCCGGCTGCGCAGATCGAGCAGGGCGCGCAGGCGTTCGTTCTCATGCGCGGCCGCCTCCGCCGCGCTGGCGGCCATGACGGCTGAATCGCGAGTGGCCAGGGCCGCTTCCAGCCGGGCCCTGCTGGTGCGCCCTTCCGCCCCGCGTCGCTGGAGCCAGAGCACCGGCCGCAGGGCGGTCTCGCGCGCGCTATCGGCGAACGCCCCGGTCCAGGCCGTCGGGATGAACAGAAGGAGCAGAGAGAGGGCGACGCAGCCCGCGAAGAGCGCGGTGTCCCGCCGTGACGATGGCCGGGCGGCTGCGCGGTACATCGGAGATCAGGTCGTGAGCACGTTGCGATACTTGTCGAACTCGTCGAGGATCCGGCCGGTGCCGCGCACCACGCAGGTCAGCGGGTCCTCGTCCACGTGAATCGGCAGCCCGGTCTCGTGGGTGAGCAGCGCGTCCAGCCCCCGGATCAGCGACCCGCCGCCGGTCATCACGATGCCGCGGTCGACGATGTCGCTGGACAGTTCGGGGGGCGTGATCTCGAGGGCCCGGCGCACCGCGTCGACAATCTGCTGGATCGGCTCCTGCACCGCCTCGCGGATCTCCGCCGAGTGGACGCGAACCGTCTTCGGGATCCCTGACACCAGGTCACGTCCCTTGACCTCCATTTCCCGCTCCTCGCCGGTGGCCCAGGCCGAGCCGATCTTGATCTTGATCGCCTCGGCCGTCGGCTCCCCGACGAGCAGGTTGTAGTTCTTGCGCATGAACTGCACGATGGCCTGGTCGATCTCGTCCCCCCCGGTACGAATCGAGGTGTCGCACACGATCCCGGAGAGGGCGATCACCGCGATTTCGGTCGTCCCCCCGCCGATATCGATCACCATGTTGCCGGTGGGGGTTTCCACCGGCAGCCCCACGCCGATGGCCGCCGCCATCGGCTCGGCCACCATCAGGACCTGTTTGGCGCCGGCGGTCTCGGCGCTGTCGCGCACCGCGCGCCGCTCGACCTCCGTGATGCCCGACGGCACGCACACGATCACCTTCGGCTTCACCCGGAAGACATGCTTGTCGATGATGGTCTTGAGGAAATACCGCAGCATTTTCTCGGTCACATCGAAGTCCGCGATCACCCCGTCCTTGAGGGGCCGGACGGCGACGATCCCTTCCGGCGTGCGGCCCAGCATTCGCTTTGCTTCGAGCCCGATGCCTTTGATTTTGCCAGTCGAGCGCTCGATCGCCACGACCGACGGTTCGTTCAGCACGATCCCTTCCCCCTTCACGTAGATCAGCGTGTTGGCCGTGCCAAGGTCCACCGCGATCTCGTTGGCGGGCAGAATGGAGTCGAGTTTCAGCCAGGGAAACTTCATGGACGCCGTATGTTGTCGGGAGTGCAGAAGCGCGCAAGGTAGTGCTGGACTTGGACTTCCACAAGGTCGCCTGAGGCGAGGTCTGAAGTCCCGATCACCCGGATCCCAGAACCCCCGTCCCCAACCCCTAGTGCCCCGTGCTCCCGAACCCCCCTGTACCGCGCTCCGAGGCCGGGAGCAGATCGACCGGGGCGAACTCCGGCCGTTCCACCCGCGCCACGACCAATTGGGCAATCCGCATGCCCCGGGTCACCTGGAAAGCCTCCTGGCCCAGGTTGATGACCGCCACCATCAGCTCGCCGCGGTAGTCGCTGTCGATGGTGGCGGGGGTGTTGGGGAGAGTGATCCCGTGGCGCAACGCCAGCCCCGAGCGGGGCCGCACCTGCATTTCGAAGCCCTCAGGGATGGCAAAAGCGAAGCCGGTCCGGACCAGACGCCGCTCCCCCGGCCCCAGGGTGAGGTCCTCGGCGCTGGCGATGTCCGACCCCGCCGCGCCCGCGGTGGCCGGCGCGGGAATGGGAAGACCCTGCCCATGAGGAAATCGCTGCACCAATACCCGCGGCCGGCTCATCGTCGATCGTCCTCCCTCGTCCTCCAGCGTCCTCCATCGTCCTGCATCGTCCTGCATCGTCCTCAAAGCACCTCCATGGCCTCCGTGAACGGCAACCCGAACGCCTCCGCCACCCCCGGATAGACCACTGTGCCCTCTACGACATTCAGTCCGAGCCGGAGCGGCGCGTCCTGCCGACAGGCGTCCTTCCAGCCCAGCCGGGCCAGCTTGAGGCCATAGGGGAGCGTGGCGTTGGTGAGCGCCAGGGTGGAGGTCCGGGGGACCCCACCGGGCATGTTGGCCACGGCGTAGTGCAGGATGCCGTCCACGAAGTAGACCGGGTTCTCGTGTGTCGTCGGCTTGATGGTCTCGACGCACCCGCCCTGGTCAACCGCGACATCCACGATAACCGCCCCGGGCTTCATCAGCTTGAGGTCCGACCGGAGCAGTAGATGCGGCGCCTTGGCGCCGGTCACCAGCACGGCGCCGACGACCAGGTCCGCCCGTGAAACCGCGTCCAGGATGTTGTGGCGATTGCTGTAGACCGTGTCCACGTTCGCGGGCAGCACGTCGTCGAGGTATCGGATCCTGTCCAGGGAGATGTCGAGAATCACCACGTGGCCGCCCATGCCGGCGGCGATCTTGGCGGCGTTGATCCCCACCACCCCCCCGCCCAGGATCACGACCTCCGCGGGCGCCACTCCTGGAACCCCGCCCAGCAACACGCCCCGCCCCCCGTACACCTTCTCCAGATACTTGGCCCCTTCCTGCACAGCCATGCGTCCCGCGACTTCGGACATCGGCGTCAGGAGGGGCAGCTCCCCGGAGGGGAGTTCCACGGTCTCGTAGGCGACCGCCACCACCCCCGACGCCATGACCGCGCGGGTCAGAGGCTCCGACGCGGCGAAGTGGAAGTACGTGTAGATCACCTGCCCCGACCGCATCCGGGGCCATTCCACCTCAATCGGCTCCTTGACCTTCATGATCATCTCGGCCTTGGCCCAGACCTCTTCCACCGGGACCAGGCGGGCGCCGGCGCGCTCGTAGGCCTCGTCCGGAAAGCCGCTGCCCTCCCCGGCAGCGCGCTCGACGTAGACCGTGTGGCCCGCGCCGACCAGCAACTCCGCTCCGGCGGGGACCAGGGCCACCCGGTTCTCGTTGGTCTTGATCTCCTTCGGCACCCCGATGATCATCGTCGCCTCACGGGTGGTGAGATCGCATCTCAGGCCTTCCCCAGCCGCAGCAGCGTCTGCCGCTCCGGCGCAAAGAATTCGCGGCACAGCTCCAGGATCTGGTCCTGCGTCACGGCGTCGATCTCGGCGAGGACTTCGTCGATCCGGCGATAACGGTCGCGCATCAGCTCACTGCTGGCCAGGCGGTGCATCCGGCTCATCGGGCTTTCCAGTCCGAGCACGACCTGGCCCTTGAGCTGTCGCTTGCCGGCCGCCAGCTCGTCGGCGGTCAGCCCGTCGTGGGACAGACGTTGATATTCGGCCAGGATCGCTTCGGTCGCCAGATCCGCGCTGTCCGGATGGGTTCCCACGTACACGCCGCACATCCCGCCCTGCTGAAAGAGATGCTGGAAAGCGTAGATCGCGTAGGCGAGACCCAGCTCTTCGCGCACCCGTTGAAACAGACGGCTTGCCATGCCCCCGCCCAGCACGTTGCCGATCAGGGCGAGCGCATAGCGTCGCTGATCGCCCGCCGCGATGGTGTCGGTCCCCAGCACGATGTGGACCTGCTGGGTGTCCCGGGTCGTGGACTGACGCAGTCCGTGCTGCGGGGCCGGCGGATTGACGGGCTCCGGGGCCGGACCGGGTGGCGCCTCCAGCCAACCGTGGTCCCCCAGCAACTCGACCAGGGCTTCGTCCCGCACGTTGCCGGCGGCGGCAATGATGCACCCGGTGGCGTGATACGCCGCGTGATGCGCCGCCTTCAGGTCGCCGGACGAAATGCGCGCCAGGGAGTCGGGGCTCCCCAGAATGGGACGCCCATAGGGGTGGCCGGGCCAGAGCGCCTGCCCGTGCAACTCGAACACAAGATCCTCGGGGGCGTCCTGCACGCCGCGGATCTCCTCCAGGACCACCTGCCGCTCGAGCCCCAGGTCGGCCTCCCGGAGCAGGGGCCGGCGCACCAGATCAGTGAGCACATCGACCGCGATGGGCAGATCGGCGTCGAGAAGGTGCGCCTGATAACAGGTGAAATCGCGGGAGGTGAAGGCATCGAGTGCGCCGCCCCGGCTCTCCAACTCGTGCGCGATGGCCTGCGCGGTCCGGGTCTCGCTGCCTTTGAACACCATGTGTTCCAGCAGATGGGCCAGCCCCATGCGGTCGGCGGGCTCGTGGGCGCTTCCGGCGCGAAACCAGACGCCGATCGCCGCGGAACGCACGGCGGGCAGTTCCTCCGTAAGCATGCGCAACCCATTCGGCGCCACCCGCCGGACGAGGCGCTCGTCGAGCCGCTCGACCTGCACGCGGGAATGCTAGGGCTTGGGAAGCAGCGCCTTGCGGGACAGCCGCATGCGCCCCCGTTCGTCCACTTCAAGCAGCTTGACCTGCACCGTCTCGCCGATCTTGACCACGTCTTCCGTGCGCTCGGTGCGCGCATGCTGGAGCTCGCTGATGTGGAGCAGCCCTTCGACCCCGGGCATGATCTCGACGAACGCGCCGAACTGGAGCACGCTCTTGACCGTCCCCTCGTAAATCTTGCCGACTTCGGGCTCCGCCACGATCTGGGCGACCATCTCCTTGGCCCGGGCCATGGCCTCGCCCCCCACGGCGGCAATCGTGACCAGACCGCTGTCTTCCACGCTGATCTTGGCGCCCGTGGCCTCCTGGATGCCGCGGATCGTCTTGCCTTTGGGCCCGATGAGGTCGCCGATCCGGTCCGGCTTGATGTGCACCGTGACGATCCGGGGCGCATAGGGCGAGAGATCGTCGCGCGGCGCGCCCAGCGCCCGCTGCATCTCCTGGAGTATGTGCAGCCGTCCGCGCCGGGCCTTCTCCAGGGCCTGGGCCATGATCTGGAGATCCATCCCCCGGACCTTGATATCCATCTGGATCGAGGTGATTCCCTGCTCGGTACCGGCCACCTTGAAGTCCATGTCCCCCAGGTGGTCCTCGGTGCCCAGGATGTCGGTGAGGATGGCGACCTTGCCGCCTTCCTTGATCAGGCCCATCGCCACCCCAGCGCAGGCCGCCTTCATCGGAACGCCGGCGTCCATCAGGGCAAGGGAGCCGCCGCACACCGTGGCCATCGAGGAGGAGCCGTTCGACTCCATGACTTCCGACACTACCCGCAACGTGTAGGGGAAGGTTCCGAAGTCGGGCAGCAGAGGCTGCAGCGCGCGCTCGGCCAGAACCCCATGTCCGATCTCGCGCCGGCTGGTGCCGCGGATCATGCGGACTTCCCCGGTGCAGTACGGCGGGAAGTTGTAGTGCAACATGAACGACTTGGTGGTTTCCCCCATCACGTCGATGCTGTCGATACGCTGCTCGTCGTCGCTCGTGCCCAGGGTGACCGCCACCAGGGCCTGCGTCTCGCCTCGGGTGAACAGCGCCGAGCCGTGAGCGCGCGGCAGTTCGCTGGTGGCGATGCTGATCGGTCGCACCGTGTCCAGGTCCCGTCCGTCGACCCGTTCCCCCTGCTCCAGTACCTGACGCCGCATGACGCGGTACTCGACCTCCTCGAGCTCGGTGCCGATTTCCTTGGCGCGCTCGGGGAATGTCTCGGCGAGCCGGGCCAGGACGTCGAGCTTGACCGCCGCGATGCCGGCGGCACGGCCCGCCTTGTTCTTCGCGTTCATGGCGCCGGTCAGCGCGCTCTCCCCGAGCTCCACCACCTTGGCCGTCAGGGCCTCGTCCCGGACCGGAGCTGTCCAGGCCATCTTGGGCTTGGCCGCCGGACGGATCAGGTCCTTCTCCACCAGGGCAAGCAGGTCGCGAAGGCCCTTCTGCGCCACCTTGAGCGCCTCGACCATCTCGGCTTCCGAGACTTCGAGCGCTCCGCCCTCGACCATGACGATGGAATCGGCCGTGCCACTCACCACCATGTCGAAGGTGGAGAACTCCAGCTGCTGGAACGTGGGATTCAGGATCCAGTGGTTCTCCACCCTGCCCAACCGGACGCCCGCGATCGGGCCGCCCCAGGGCACCGGTGAGATCGAGAGCGCCAGGGACGCGGCCAGCAGGCCCAGGACGTCGGCGTCGTTCTCCTGGTCGGCCGACACGACCGTGACGAACACCTGGATCTCGTTCTTGAACCCCTCGGGAAAAAGCGGCCGGATCGAGCGGTCGATGATCCGCGCGGAAAGGATCTCCTTTTCCGCCGGGCGGCCCTCCCGCTTGAAAAACCCGCCGGGAATCTTGCCCGCCGCGTAGGTCTTCTCACGGTATTCCACCGTGAGCGGAAAGAAAGGGAGCGCCGAGACGTTCGGCGACACGGTGACGGCGGCGACCACCACGGTGTCCCCGAAGCGCAGGACCACGGACCCCGCGGCCTGGCGGGCCACCCGCCCGGTCTCCACGATCAGCTTGCGACCCGCGAATTCAGTTTCGATGCGATGCACGACGACGGGGCCTTTTGAAGAGGGTGCCAATGCGACCAGGGCGCCCCGGATCCGGCTGGGGGCGCCCTGGTGGCCGGCCGGCGGCTAGTGCCGCAGGCCCAGCTCGGTGATCAATGAACGGTAGGTTTCGAGGTCGGTGCGCTTGAGATAGGTCAACAGGCGCCGGCGTTGCCCCACCATTTTGAGCAGCCCGCGCCGGCTGTGATGGTCCTTGGTATGGTCCCGGAAGTGACCGGTCAGCGAGTTGATCCGTTCCGTGAGCATCGCGATCTGCACCGGCGCGGAGCCGGTATCTGACGGATGCCGCCCGTACTTGGTCAGTACGGCTGTCTTGTCGTAGGTCATCCACTCTACCCTTGGCGTCCGCGCGGGCGATCCGCGCCTTGTTTCGCTAAACCTTTGCAGCATGGAAATATAAGCGCTGGCCAGAGCCTCCGGCAAGGGACGCGCCCAGTCGCTGGGCACACCCGCCTCCCCACCTCCCCTACAGGCCAAACAGGCGGAGAATGTCGTTGGAAAGGGCGAGCACCATCAGCAGGACCACCACCATCAGCCCCACGGTGGTGAGCTGCTGGCGCAGCCGGAGCGACAGTGGCCGGCGCCGCACCGCCTCCCCCAGCAGGAAGAGAAACTGCCCGCCATCCAGAACCGGAATGGGCAGCAGGTTGACCACGGCGAGGTTGACGGAGATCAGGCCCATGAACATGAAGAAGTCCGCCAGGCCGGCGCGCGCGGTTTGTGCCGCCCCCTGGGCGATCGCGATCGGACCGCCCAGTTCCCGGGCGGACACCCGTCCCGTCAGCATGCCTCGCAGGACCCGGACAATGAGGGTCGAGGTCGAGGCGGTGAGTCGCGCGCCCTCCGAGAACGCCTCCCCGAACCCGAGCGGCCGAAACACCGGGTCCACGCCGCCTACCTGCACGCCGATCCGTCCCACCCGGACATCGGGGGCCGCTCCCTCCGCCACCTCGGCGTCCGTGGTCAGGGTCACCTCGGTCCGTCCGGAGGCGCGGCCCAGGGTCAGCCGAACAGTCTCTCCCGGCCGCGCGGTGAGCGCCTGTTGGAGGGTGTACCACTGCTCCACGGGCTCTCCATCGAGCGCCACGACGGTGTCGCCTGCCTGAATGCCCGCGCGTGCTGCGGGGCGCCCCGGGGCGATGGGGCCAAGTACGGGGGGAAGCCAGGGCAGCAGGCCTTCCGAGGCCCGGAAGCGTTCGGTCAGCGCATCGCGGTGCAGGGGCACGCCAATCGGCGGCTTGCCCTCGACTTCGATCACAATGGTGTCCGCCGCCCCCTGCCGAATCCCTTCCTGGATATCCCCCCAGGTCTCGACCTCCCGGCCAGCGACCCGAAGGATCCGGTCGCCGGGCTGAAGCTGGGTCAGCGACTCGGCGCCCGGCGGGAGTATGCTGTCCACCACCATTCCCACCGTCGTAATGGGGAAGGTGGGCTGTCCGGCCCCGAGAAGGACCAGGCTGTAGACCAGCCAGGCGAAGAGCACGTTGAAGGCGACCCCGGCAAGGATCACGACCATCCGCTTCCAGACCGGCTTGGCCTCGAAGGTCTCTTCCGGGGGCACCTCCTCGGTCGGCGCGGTGCCGCCCTCCAGCGCGTCGCCCGCCATCTCCTCGCGGCTGGCCATCTTGACGTAGCCGCCCAGAGGCAGCCAGCACACCGCGTACTCGGTGTGCCCCAGGGTGAAGGAGAGCTTCTTGATCGGCTTGCCCATCCCGAGGGCGAAGCGGAAGACCCGAATCCCCGCCCACTTGGCGGCGAGGAAGTGCCCCAGCTCGTGGACGAACACCAGCACGCCGAGGACGACGGCCAGCGACAGGATAGCCTGAACGGCGTTGATCACCTCAGCAGTCCCTCCGTGTGGTGCCGCGCCCACCGGTCGGCCGCGCGGACCGTCTCGACGCTGGAGACGGGCTCAATCGCATGCGCCGCACAGACCTGCGAAACAACCTCGGCGATGCGCCCGAAGGGCGCGCCCCCCGCCAGAAACGCCGCCACCGCGACCTCGTTGGCGGCATTGAAGACCGCGGGCCCGGTTCCGCCTCGGCGCCCGGCCGACACGCCGCAACCCAGCGCAGGGAAGACCTCGTGCCGCACCGGCTCGAATGTAAGCGACCCCAGCGCCAGCAGGTCGAGCCGGGGCATTGCCGCGTCGGACAGCCGGCGCGGGTGGCTCAGCGCGTAGAGAATCGGCAGCTCCATCGAGGGCTGGCTCAGCTGGGCGAGGATGCTCCGGTCCTCGAACTCCACCATCGCGTGGATCACGCTCTGGGGGTGCACGACCACCTCGATACGGTCGTACGGCAGGCCGAAAAGGTGATGGGCCTCGATTACCTCGAGCGCCTTGTTGGCCAGGGTGGCACTGTCCACCGTGATCTTGGTGCCCATCCGCCAGGTCGGGTGCCGCAGCGCTTGCTCGACCGTGGCTGCGGCCACCCGCTCCGGCCCCCACTCGCGAAACGGCCCGCCGGATGCGGTAAGCACCAGGCGGATCGGCACGCCGCCGTGCCCGGCCAGGCATTGGAAGACGGCACTGTGTTCGGAATCGACCGGGATAAGCTCACCACCCCCCTCGCGCGCCGCGGCCAGGACCAGATCGCCCCCCGCCACCAGCGACTCCTTGTTGGCGAGGGCCACCCGTTTCCCCAGCCTCAGCGCGGCGAGCGTCGCATCGAGGCCGGCGAACCCCACGACGGCGTTGACGACAATGTCCGCGTCGGGATGCGTGGCCGCTTCGATCAAACACTCGGGCCCATCACCCCCGCCCTGGACCAACCCCACAAACCGCGGCCGGAACTCCGCGGCCTGGCGGCGCAGCAGCTCCTGGTTGGCGCCGGCGGTCAGGGCCACCACCTGAAACTCCGCTGCGTGACGCCGCAGCACCTCGAGGGTGGCCACGCCGATCGACCCGGTCGAGCCCAGCACCGCGACGCCGCGCATCAGAGAACGCCGAAGGCCTCGTAGAGCACCGCGGTGAGCGGGAGCACGAAATACAAGGAGTCGAGCCGGTCAAGCACTCCGCCGTGGCCGGGCAGGAGGTGGCTCGAATCCTTCATGCCCGCCTCACGCTTGAAGAGGGACTCCGCGAGGTCACCGACCTGACCCATCACCCCGACGACGACGCCCAGGGCGAGGGCCTGCCAGGCGCTCAGCGCGATCCCGGCGGGCCGCGCCACAAAGGTCGCGAACAGGGGCCCCGCGGCGGCCGCGGCCAGGAAGCCGCCGATCGTTCCCGACCAGGTCTTGCCCGGGCTCACCACCGGGGCCAGCCGGGGGCCACCGACCCTGCGGCCGATTTCCATCGCGGCGCTGTCGCAGAGCCAGGTGAGGGCCAGCGGGAACAGCACCAACACCAGCCCCGCCCAGGACCGCTCGGGGTGCCCGGCGCCGTGCCGGAGCACGAGCAGAAACGCCGGCAGCCCGCCGGCATAGAGCGGCGCAAGCAGCGTAAGACCCGCGGCTGCCAGCGGATGCCTGTCGGGCCGCACCCGGATCAGGGTCACCGTGAGGACCAGAATCACCCAGAGCGCGAGCAGATGCGGGGAGAATGCGAGGAAATCGAAGGAGGGGTCCACCGCGGTGCGCCAGGCCGCGAGCGGCAACCCGGCAGCGGCCAGCCAGGCGAGCGTCCGGTCGGCGTGAATGCCGCGTTGCCGGCCCATCTGGAGCAGCTCGCGCGTCCCCAGCACCCCGGCGAGCATGACCAAGCCCGTCAGGGCGGCACCTCCCAGCCACACGAGGGTCAGCGCGAGGGGAATCGCGACGAGGGCGAAGAGCACGCGCTGCACCATGTTGCCGGCCATGACGGACGGTCAGGCGGTCACGCGGCCGAACCGGCGGTCCCGCCGCTGGTAGTCGCGGATCGCCTCGAACAGGTGCAGCCTGGTGAAATCGGGCCAAAGGACCGGCGTGACGTAGAATTCCGCGTAGGCCACCTGCCAGAGCAGGAAGTTCGAGAGCCGACGCTCGCCCGAGGTGCGGATCAGCAGATCGGGATCGGGGGCCGGCCACGTGTACAGCCGCCGGGCCATGGCGTTCTCGTCGATGTCCTCCAGGGAGAGCCGGCCATCCTGGACCTCCCGAGCCAGGGTCCGGGCTGCGAGGGCAAGCTCGGCACGCGCCCCGTAGGAAATGCAGAGATTGAGTGCAAGGGCCGTCCCATCCGCGGTGGCGGCCTCCAGGCCCTCCACCGCCGCCCGGGCCGTCTGGCTCAGCCGGTGGCGTTCGCCCAGCATCCGGACCCGAACCCCCTTGGAGAGCAACTCCGCGCCTTCGCGCTCGACGTACTCCTCCAGCAAGGCCATGAGCGCCGCGATTTCTCCCTGCGGCCGGCTCCAGTTCTCCCGGCTGAACGCGTACAGCGTGAGGACCCGCGTCCCCGCCTGCAGGCCGCCCTCGACCAGCTCGCGCACCGCCCGCATGCCGGCCTGATGCCCGGCGGGCCTGGGCAGCGCGCGCGCCTGGGCCCATCGCCCGTTGCCATCCATGATGACCGCGATATGGGCCGGGATCCGGCCGCAGCGCCGAATGTCGGCGAGAAGGCGCTCGGGATCGCCGCTCACACTTCCATGAGCTCGGCTTCTTTGGCCGCCATCAGTTGGTCGATCTGCTGCACGCACTCGTCGGTGAGCTTCTGCACGTCCTTCTCGGCGTGACGCTTCTCGTCTTCGGACACGTGCTCGAGTTTCTTGAGCTTCTGGAGCGCCTCGTGCCGCTGGTGCCGCACCCCGATCCGTCCCTCCTCCGCCAGTTTGTGCGCCAGCCGCGCCAGCTCTCTGCGGCGCTCCTCGTTGAGCGGCGGAATCGGCACCCGAATGATGCCGCCCTGGCTGGCGGGATTGAGTCCGAGGTCGGCGTCCCGGATCGCTTTCTCGATCGCGGCGGCCTGGGACTTGTCGAAGGGCTGCACCGTGAGCAGACGGGGTTCGGGCGCCGCGACCATGGCGAGCTGGTTGAGCGGCATTACGTTGCCATAGGCCTCGACCTTCACCAGATCCAGCAGCGAGGTGGTGGCTTTGCCACCCCGGATCCCGGTCAACTCGCGCTTGGCGCTCTCGATGGCGTGGTGCATGCCCTCGCGGGCGTGCTTCAGCACTTCGGGAATGGCGCTCATCGGACGATGGTCCCCACCCGCTCGCCTTCGAGCACCCGCAGGATGGCGCCGGGCCGCTGAATGTTGAAGATCACGATTGGCAGGTCGTTAGCTTTGCACAGTCCGAACGCGTTGCCGTCCATCACCGCGTAGCCGTTGACAATGGCGTCCTGAAAAGTGACCTCGGGAAGGAACGTGGCGGAAGGGTCGGTCTTGGGATCCGAGGTGAACACCCCGTCCACCGAGGTCCCCTTCATGATGACCTCGGCCTCGATCTCGAGCGCCCGGAGCACCGCCGCCGTATCGGTGGAGAAGAACGGGTTGCCGGTGCCGCCGGCGAAGATCACGACGCGCCGTTTGTCCAGGTGGCGGATGGCCCGGCGGCGGATGTACGGCTCGGCCAGGGATTCCATGCGGATCGCGGTCATCACACGGGTCTCCATCCCGATCCGCTCCAGGACGTTCTGCAGCGCGAGCGCGTTGATCACCGTCGCGAGCATGCCCATGTAGTCCGCGGAGACCCGGTCCAGTCCCGCCTGGCTGGCGGTGGTGCCGCGCACGATATTCCCGCCCCCCACCACCAGCCCAAGCTGGACCCCCAGGTCGTGCGCGGCCTTGAGCTCTCCGGCGAGCCGCTCGACGACCTTGTAGTCGTGCCCCGTCCCCCGTTCCCCGGCGAGCGCCTCGCCGGAGACCTTGAGCAGGACGCGCGAGTAGGGCAGGCTCACCCGACCTCCCCGACCCGGATCCGAACGAACCGGGTAACCGTCAGCTCCGCGCCGATCGCGTGGCCGGTGTCCTGGACCAGCTGCTTGACCGGCTTCTTCTCGTCCTTCACCCAGGGCTGTTCCAGCAGGCTCTGCTCGGCCACGAACTTCCGGAGCTTCCCCTCGACGATCTTGGGCCGGATGTTCTCGGGCTTGCCCTCGCCCGCGACCTGCTCCTCGGCAATCCGGCGCTCCCGCTCGAGCACTTCCGCGGGGATATCCTCACCGCGCACCGCGAGTGGCACGGCGGACACGACGTGCAGCGCCAGTTCGCGCGCCAGCTCGCGGGTCTCCGGACGCCGCGCCGCGTCCCCGGGGGCCGAAAGCTCCACCATGCCGCCGGCCAGGCGGTTGTGGTGCAGATAGAGCCCGACCACGCCGCCGGCGCCCGCGTCGAAGGTGACGGCGTGCGGCAGGCTGACGCCCTCGCCGGTCTTGCCGGAAAGCTCCTTGACCCGGTCCGCCACGGTGCCCGTGCCGAGCGGCAGGGCGAGGAATGCCTCCAGGCCGGCGGGCATCCGCTCCAGCAGCAACGCGGCCATCTCGTCGGCCGCCCGGCCGAAGTCTTCGGTCCGGGCCACAAAGTCGGTTTCGCAGGTGAGCTGCAACATCGCCCCCCGGCTGCCCTCCGGGCCGACCAGCCCGGCCACGAGCCCCTGGGACGTGGTACGGCCCGAGCGCTTTTCGGCCTTGGCGATCCCCTTGGCCCGCAGCAGCTCGATCGCTCGGGGCAAGTCCCCACCCGCCTCCTCCAGCGCCCGCTTGCAATCCATCATGCCGGCCCCGGTCCTGGCCCGAAGCTCAGCGACATCCTTCGCGGTGATCGACATGGCACTCCCGTTCGTGGTGCGTCGTGCGCGCAAGGTCCGGAGGCGGCCTTCCCGCCCCCGGTCCCCAATCCCCAGTCGCCATACATGACCGCCGCGCACGACCCCGGGCAGGATCATGTCGCGGCGGCTGGCGCGTGTCCCCGCGGCGGCGTCAGGCCCCGGTGTCGGTGGCGGCCGCCGGTGGTTCGGAGACGTCGCTCTTGAGCCGCGCCGCGATGGCTTCCGGCTTGGGCCGGCGCTTGCGCACCGGGCGGCGGCGGCGGCGCTCGGTTTCGACGTCGCCTTCGGTGCCCGTATCGGTGCTGTAGGTCTCGGCTTCAAGATCCTCGGTGACCTCGCGGGCCGGGGCCTGCTGCCGGGCTTCCTTGATCGTCTCGCTCAGGACCGCCGAGATGAGCGCCACCGAGCGGATGGCGTCGTCATTGCCAGGAACGGGCACGGTGATCAGGTCCGGATCCGCGTTGGTATCGACGATCGCGACCACCGGAATCCCCAGCTTGTTGGCTTCGGCAATCGCGATGCGCTCCTTGCGCGCATCGACGACGAACAACGCCCCGGGCAGCCGGCCCATGTTCTTGAGCCCCTCCAGGTTGCGCAGCAGCTTCACCCGTTCACGCTCGAAGAGCAACCGTTCCTTCTTGGTATAGTTGCCGAAATCCCCGTCCTGGCCTCCCTGCTCCAACTCGCGCAGGCGCCGGATCTGCCGCTTGATGGTGGCGAAGTTGGTCAAGGTCCCGCCCAGCCAGCGCTCGGTGACCGACAGCGCGAGGCAGTCGGCGGCCTCGGCCTTCACCAGGGCCTTGAGCTGTTTCTTGGTACAGACGAAGAGCACGTTCTCGCCCCGCAGGACGACGTTGCGCACCAGCTCCTGCGCCTTGTGCAGCTGGTGCAGGGTCTTCTGGAGATCGATGATATAGATGCCGGACCGCTCGGCGAAGATGAACCGGCGCATCTTGGGATTCCAGCGCCGGGTCTGGTGGCCGAAGTGGACTCCGGCCTCGAGCAGGTCCTTGACCTCTGGCTGCGTGATCATGCCGTCTGCTGCGTCCTTCCTTGCTGAGGGTTTGTCCACCACCACCTTCACCTGTCCGCCCGATCCCGCGCAACGCGCGTCCGGGACACCCCGGCGGAAATCCGGTGGTGTGTGTGATACCGGCCCGGCCCTCGCGGGCCGGGTCCGGCTTTACGCCTAGCGTTTCGAGAACTGGAAGCGCTTCCGCGCTCCCGGCCGGCCGGGCTTCTTGCGCTCGACGGTGCGAGGGTCCCGCGTCAGCAGGCCTCCCGACCGGAGTTTGGGCCGGTGCATCTCGTCGGCCAGCACCAGCGCCCGGGCCAGGGCCATTCGCATGGCACCCGCCTGCCCGGTTTGGCCGCCCCCCGCCACCCGGGCTTTCACGTCGAATGCCCCCAGGGTGTCGGTGGTCATGAACGGTTGCTGGATATGCTGGACCAGCGAGGGCCGCGGGAAGTAATCGCCCAGCGTGCGGCCGTTGATGTCCCACTTGCCGGTGCCCGGCGTCAGATACACGCGTGCCACACTGCTCTTGCGGCGCCCAACGGCGTGCCAGCGAAACTCCATAGTGAGGGTGGTCATGGGCTGACCTTCATCGCAAAGGCCTTGGGCTGCTGGGCCTGATGCGGATGGGCGGGCCCCGCGTACACCTTGAGCTTGCGACGCAGCTTCTGCTTGCTCAGAGAATTCTTGGGCAGCATGCCGAAGACGGCGCGTTCGATAACCCGATCCGGGTGCCTGGCCAGGACGTCCCGGACCGGGAGATGCTTTTCGTGGCCCATGTACCCCGTATGCCTGAAATAGGTCTTCTGATCCAGCTTCTTGCCCGTGAGGCGGACCTTCTCCGCGTTCACCACCACGACGAAATCGCCGCCATCCATGTGGGGCGTGAAGGTGGGCTTGTGTTTGCCACGGATCAACTGTGCGACCGCGGAGGCGAGCCGGCCCAGGGGAACCCCGGCGGCGTCCACCACGTGCCACGCGTGCGTCAAATCCGACGGCTTGGCGGAAAAGGTCTTCATGGCTCCGGTGCTCTCCAACTTGCGTTCACTTGCCTCCAGGCGTGCGCCCCCTGCCCCACAAGAGTGCACCACGCCCCCCCTCGGGGGTAAGCTTTCCAAGCTAATCGATGACAACGTGTTAGGTCAAGTGGGCCGGCTGCGGAACAGTGCCGGTTCGCGCAAGTCTCGAGCCCCGGTATCCCAGTGACGTTGGAGTGAATGGCCCCGGGTTCCGGTCAGTCGTTGCGCGTGTTGCCCAGCCGCACCTGGTCGGCGGGGTGGGGGGGTCGTGTGGCCACCGGTAGACGCCGCTCCGCCTCGCCCTCCAGCTGGGCGAGCATGGCGTGGGCGCGGTGCAGCGCCGAGGCCGCGGCGCGTTCGATGGCGGCGGGCCCGTCGAGGGCGTCGCGCACCTCAGCCAGCCACGCTTCCACCTCTCCCAGGCTGGCGAAATGCCTGCCCCAGATCCCGCCCTGGCGATCGAACCTCACGCCCAGCTGCAGGGGACGGCAGTCGCAGGACCCGAGGAGATCCCCAAGGGTGGTCAAATAGATGCGGACGTCGAAACAAAGCCGCTGCGGGACCTGAGGATCGCCGCTTTCGTCCAGCGCCGTACCGCTGCCGATCTGCCACCCGTAGACCACTTCCCGCAGGGACATCCGATGCCCGGCGGCCCGGTCGGAAACCAGGGCGAAGAATTCGTCGGGGGGCCCCCAACGGGCCTTGGCATGACCCGCCAGTCTGCCCACCCCCTGGGCCGGTTGTCGCGAGTCGCCGGGGCGGAGACGGGTTGGGCGGAGCGATCGTGGGGATGGGGTTTGTTCAACGGCTGGGGAGAGCGTCGGTGCCATGTGGTGTCACCCCACTTCTCGCTGCCCAAGACCACCGGCAGGCAATCGGTTGGCGGTCGTGCGATGTGTTGGGGGACAGAATACGCGGCCGGGGCACGGCGTGACATCAGCGCCGACGCCTGACGCGGGATCGGACGAATGCCTAGGGTGGGATCGATCAGGCGAACGACACGGCTCGCGGGGCAGCCGGTGGGATCAGTCGCCGAGCAGATTCCGGGCGACAGCGAACCGGATCAGTTCGCTGGCCGACTTGAGGCCGAGCTTGGTCTTGAGGTGCTCGCGGTAGGTGTGGATGGTTTTCGTGCTGAGATGCAGGCGCTCGGCGACCGCGCGGGTGCTGAGTCCCTCGCCCAGCAGGTTGAGCACTTCGATCTCGCGGTCCGACAGCGTATCGAGGGGCGTCTCCTGCGGGGTCGGCGTGGGTTGCGAGGCCATGCGCTGGAGCAGCCGGTCGGCCAGTCCCTTGCTGACGTGCACGCGTCCCCGGAGCACGGCCCTGATCGCGTCGACGATCACTTCCGCGGGCTCGGTCTTGCTGACGAATCCCATGGCGCCGGCCCGGAGCGCCCGCTCGGCGTAGAGGTTCTCGTCGTGCATGGAGACCACCAGGACCCGGACTCTGGGGTGGGCGGCCTGGATCTGCTTGACCAGCTCGAGTCCGTCCCCTTCCTGGAGGGTCAGGTCGGCGAGGACCAGGTCCGGCTCGTCCTCGCGAATCCGCGACATGGCGGTCGGAGCGTCGGGGGCCTCCCCGCTCACGGAGAAATCCGGCTCCCGCTCGATCATCTCGATCATGCCCCACCGCACCAGCTCGTGGTCGTCGACGATGAGCACCTTCGCGGGGTTCCTGTTCGAGAACACCGCGCGGCCAGCTCCCCGCTCCCCCCGGATCCCAACGGATTCAGCCATGGCACAGGGAAGGTGCCCACGGGTCGCCGCCCGCACAAGGAGGCCCGGCGGCGCCCAACCGGACGGGCACGTCGGGCCGGTGGAGATCCACGAAGGGAAAAGAGGCCTGCCTCAGTTCGCGCCGGGCAGGAGTTCGACCAGGACCGCGCCGCGCTCGACCGTATCACCCGGGGCGACGACGACCCTTCCGACCACGCCCGGTCCGCTGGCCTTGAGCTCGTTTTCCATTTTCATGGCTTCAAGCACCACCAGGCCATCGCCCGCGCCAACCTGCTGCCCTTCGGCCGCCAGGATCCGGACAACGAGTCCGGGCATCGGGGCCTTGATCTGTCCCGCGCCGCGGTGCGTCCTGGCCGTTCCCGCCAGCTGGCGAAGGTGCCGTCGCCGCTCGTCGAGCACTTCCGCCGCGATCTCCTCGCCGCGATGCAGGATGCGCCAGGACCCTTCACCCCCGGCGGCGGCGGCGAGGGGATAGGCCCGGCCATCCAGGGTCAGGTGGTAAAGCGGGGTGCCCGGAACCCGACGCAGCTCGGCGGGCAGGGTCCGGCCGTCGTACCGCACCGCATCGCCCAAGACCTCGAGCAAATACTCGCTCTCGCCGATCGACACCCAGTACTTCATCGGTGGGCCAGCAGCACGACCGTCTCTACGTGCGCGGTCTGCGGAAAGAGATCGAAGGCTCGAAGCGACTCGATGTCGTACTGCGGACCCAGGGCACGCAGGTCGCGGGCAAATGTCGCCGGATCGCAGGAGACGTAGGCGATGCGCCGCGGAGCGGCTCGGCGAAGCGCGGCGACGACGGCCGGGCCCAGGCCCTCCCTGGGCGGATTGGCGTAGACGGCCCAGGGCGGCGCCAGCCGCCCGGCGACGGTTTCCACCCTGCCCTGGTGCCGGATGATCGCCGCCCGGGCGTCGCTTGCCCGCGCGGCGTCGACCGCAACCCGGTCGAGCTCCACGCTCTCCACCGTCGCTCCGGCGTCCGCGAGGAGGGTCGAAGCCTCCCCCCGCCCGGCATAAAGGTCCCAGGCGTGGCGGCCATCGAGCCCGCCGACCAGCTCAAGGGCAAAGCGTCGAATGCGGTCGCCGCGCTCCAGGTCCACCTGCGAGAACGACGCGGCGGGTCCACCCCCGGCGTCGCCCTGGAGCAGACGGGTGTCTCCCGGACGGGGCCGCCACCAGACCCCGACGGGACGATCACCGCCCTGCGCGACCAAAAGGGAATGCAGCGGGTCCCCGGGCGGAGCGGTCGGCCCGTGAAGCACTACGTCGAGCCTGGCCGTCCGCCCGGCGGGGGACTCGGTGCGAAGGGTGACCCGCTCCAGATCGGGCGGGAAGCCGGCCCGGGTCCGCCGGAGACCAGGCAGCGCCTCGTTGAGCGGCGCCGCCGCGATCTCGCAGCGCCGCAGCTCGAAGACGTCGCCCGCCCGGCCATAGGGATGGAAGCCGAGGCGGTTGCCGACCCCTGACCAGGTCAGCGTGATCCGGTTTCGGTAATTCCACTGCCTCGGCGCGGGCTCCAGCTCTGGATCCTCGAGCGGGAGCCGCGCGATCCGCCTGAGCGCGTCTCCGACGATGCGCCGGCGCGCCGCGAGCTGGGCCGCGGAGGAAAGGTGTTGCAACTGACATCCCCCGCAGTGATCCGCCGAGTAGTGCGTACACAGGGCCTCGACCCGGTCGGGGCCGGGCTCGAGCACGCGGTTCACGCGCGCCCGCGCGAACCGGGCGCGAAGGTCGACGGCCGTGAGCTGGACCAGGTCGCCCGGCGCGGTGCGCGGGACGAACACCACGCGGCCGTCCGCCAGGCGGCCGACCCCATCACCGCCGGCGGCGATCCGCTCGATCCGGACTGGGCCTGCCCCGGCCTCGCTCACCGCTGGGCTTCGCGGCGGGCCGCGTGGAGCCACGCGAGGTCGACGCCTCCGCGCTCGGCGGCCGACGGCTGGAGCTGGTGGCGCCGAGCGTCTTCAAGCAGCGCCGCGGCCACCACGGCCGGAAGGACACTCTCGGCGGTCCGCGCCGGCGCGACCAGGTCCGGCCGGCGCTCCAGAAACTGGATGTCGATCTCCCCGTCGCGAAACGCCGCATCCTCCAGCAGGCGGAGGTGAAACGCCTGATTGGTACTGAGCCCCACCACGATCAGTTCGCCAAGGGCTCGTCGCATCCGTGCGATCGCCTGGGAGCGGTCGGGCGCGTGCACGATCAGCTTGGCCAGCAGCGAATCGTAGTGCAGGGTTACTTCGTCGCCGGCCTCCACCCCGGCATCCCAGCGGACCCCCGGACCCGTCGGGGCGCGAAGGAAGGCAATCCTGCCCGCGGAGGGAAGAAACCCGTTTCGGGGATCCTCGCTGGTAATCCGGCACTCCAGCGCCCAGCCCAGTGGGGAGAGCGTCCCGTGCGGAACGCGCATCGGCAGACCCTGCGCAATGCGCAGCTGCTCGCGAACCAGGTCCACCCCATACACCAGCTCGGTGACCGGATGCTCGACCTGGATCCGGGTGTTCATCTCCAGGAAATAGAACTCGCCCTCGGCGGCCAGCAGGAACTCGCAGGTGCCGGCGCCCCGGTAGGCGACCGCCCGCGCGGCGGCGACGGCGGCGGCGCCCATGCGGGCGCGGAGTGGGGGGTCCACCGCCGTGGACGGCGACTCCTCCACCAGCTTCTGGTGGCGTCGCTGCACGGAGCACTCCCGTTCACCCAGGTGGATCGTGCGTTCGTGGTCCGCCAGCACCTGGATCTCGACGTGCCGGGGGCGGGCGATGTATTTCTCCAGGTACACGGCGCGATCGCCGAAGGCCTTCTCCGCTTCCGAGGCGGCGGCGAGCAACGCCTTGGCCAGGTCGGGCGCACGCTCGACCACGCGCATGCCCCGGCCCCCGCCGCCCGCGACAGCCTTGACCAGCACCGGGTAGCCCAGCTCGCCGGCCAGTTTCTTCGCGGCCGCCGCCGCTCCGATCGGGGCGACCGCGCCCGGCACGATCGGCACCCCGGCCGCGCGCATCCGGCGCCGCGCCTCGGTCTTGTCCCCCATGGCCCGGATCGCGCTGGCCGGCGGTCCGACGAACTTCAGTCCCGCCGCTTCGACCGCCTCGGCGAACGACGCGCGCTCGGCCAGAAATCCGTAGCCCGGATGGACGGCGTCCGCGCCGGCCTGCCGCGCGGCGTCGAGCAGCCGGTCGATGTGGAGGTAGCTCTCCGCGGCGGGAGACGGTCCCAGGTGGACGGCGACATCCGCGGCCCGCACGTAGGGGGCGGTGCGATCGGCATCGGAGTACACCGCCACCGCCTCGACGCCCTCCTCGTGACAGGCGCGCACGATGCGGAGGGCGATCTCACCCCGGTTGGCGATCAGCAGGCGCATGGGGGTCAGAGCGGAATGTTCCCATGCTTCTTCGAGGGGTTCCGATCCCGCTTGGTCCGCAAGATCCGAAGCCCGTCGATCAACCGGGCGCGGGTATCCCGCGGGTCGATCACGTCGTCCACGTAGCCCCGTTCGGCCGCCTTGTAGGGATGGGCGAAAGTCTCGGTGTATTCGGCGATCAGCCGCTCGGTCTCGGCCGCGGGGTCGGCTGCCCGCGCGATCTGGTCCCGGAACAGAATCTCCACCGCGCCCTTGGGACCCATCACGGCAATTTCCGCCGTCGGCCAGGCGAGGTTGAGATCGCCCCGGATGTGCTTGGAGCTCATCACATCGTAGGCCCCGCCGTACGCCTTGCGGGTGATGATGGTGAGCTTGGGCACCGTGGCCTCGCAATAGGCGAAGAGCAGCTTGGCGCCGTGCCGGATGATCCCGCCGTGCTCCTGGTTGACGCCGGGCAGAAACCCGGGGACATCCACGAAAGTGACGAGGGGGAGATTGAAGGCGTCGCAGAAGCGGATAAACCGGGCGGCCTTGACGGAGGCGTTGATGTCGAGGACGCCCGCAAGCACCGCGGGCTGGTTGGCGATGACGCCCACGGCCTGGCCCCCCAGCCGGGCGAACCCGACCAGAATATTGCCCGCGAAGCCCGCGTGGATTTCCTGGAACCTGGCATGATCCACCACCGCCTGAATCACCCGGTGCATGTCGTACGGCTGGGTCGCGAGGGCGGGAACGATCTGGAGCAGCACCTCGTCCCGCCGGCCGGGCGGGTCGCTGTCGTCGCCGAGCGGCGGATCTTCCAGATTGTTGCGCGGCAGGTAGTCGAGCAGCTCGCGGACCGCCGCAAGACAGGCCGGCTCGGAATCGTAGACCGCATGGGCGATTCCCGAGGTTTCCCCATGGACGTCGGCCCCGCCCAGGCCGTCGAAGGTCACCTCTTCGTGGGTGACGGTCTTCACCACGTTGGGGCCCGTGACAAACATGTAGCTCACTCCGCGCACCATGAAGACGAAGTCGGTGATGGCCGGGCTGTACACCGCGCCGCCGGCGCAGGGGCCCAGAATCACCGAGATCTGCGGGACGACGCCCGAGGCCAGCGTGTTACGGAGGAAGATGTCGGCGTATCCGCCCAGCGAGGCGACGCCTTCCTGGATCCGGGCTCCGCCGGAGTCGTTGAGGCCGATGAGCGGCGCGCCATTGCGCAGCGCCAGGTCCATGATCTTGCAGATCTTCTCCGCGTGCGTCTCGGAGAGTGACCCGCCGAACACGGTGAAATCCTGGGAGAAGACGTAGACGGTGCGACCGTTGATCCGGCCGGAGCCGGTCACGACCCCGTCGCCCGGAGGACGCTGCTCCGCAAGGCCGAATTCGGTCGCGCGATGGACCACGAAGCGATCCAGCTCGACGAAGCTGCCCTCGTCGAGCAGCAGGTCCAGGCGCTCGCGCGCGGTGAGTTTGCCCTTCTTGTGTTGCGCGGCGATCCGTTCCGCGCCGCCTCCCAACTCTGCCAGCGCCTGACGGCGCTTCAACTCTTCCAACCGGTCGCGGGGATGCGCCATAGGTGGGAGAATATAGGGCGTCAACCCGGGGCGCGCCCCCTGTCCTGTGGCTCCGCGAGCCGCGGGGCGACGCGGGCCTCAGGGCAGCGGCACGATTCTCACCTGGTCGAGCGAAAAGAGCGGAATCAGCACGCGCCGGCGAACACGGTCGAACCCGATGTCGGCCGGCGACTCGAGCGAGTCGACCGTCGCCGTGAACGGGCCCGCCACGGGGCCGCGCAGCACGGCCTGCGAGCCCCAACTGGAAATCAGGAACTCTCCGTCGACCGGCTCGAGCCCATCGAGGCTCCCCCCCGGAGGCGTCATGGCATCCATTTTGGCGCCATCGACCACCCGGTACAGCTCTCCCGAACCGAAACTCACCACCCAGACCTCGCCGTCGACGATCGCGATGCCGTTGGGGCGCCCCAGCGCGTCTCCGGTGGCCAGCGCCTCGACGCTCCGATCGCCGCTGAGCCGGTAGACGGCATCCGTCCCCGAGGGCTCGAAGCCGGACGCGCCGGGCTTGAGCCCGGAATCGGTGAAGTAGATCGCGCCGTCCAGACCGGCCGCCAGGTCATTCAAGAACGTGCTTCCGGGGACCTGAACCTCGCCCAGGGGGGCGCCGGTGTTCCGGTCGAACATGCGCACGGCGTCGATATCGCTGACATAAAGGATCTCGCCCAGGATCGCCATGCCCTTCGGCGCGTTGAGCGTCACGCCCTCCAGCGCCCCATCGATCCACCGCAATGCAAGGACCTCACCGCTCGGCGCCAGCCGGCTGATGAAACCGTTGTCGTCGACATCGAACGGCGTGCCGTTGATGTTGGAGACGAGGTACACGTCCGCCACCGCATCGTGGAGCACCGACTCCGGCGTGGCGAATCCCGCGTCGGCGACCGTGATCGGTTGATCGGCCTCGATCACCGCGGGCTCGCGGGGGGTACAACCCAGCCAGCACCCGAGGGCGGCGGACCCGGCGAAGAGGGAGTGCGGGAGGGCCGAGCGAGGTGTCATGACGTCCTCCGGAAAGGGGGCGGGTCCGGCTCCGCCAGGAGATCTTCCAGCCCCAGCGGGCCGGTTCGCATGGCGAGGCGTCCATCGGGGTGCCTGGGCCACTCTGCCTCGGGCCGGTCCCGGTACAGCTCGACGCCGTTGCCGTCGGGGTCCCGCAGGTACAGGGCTTCGCTCACCCCGTGGTCGGAGGCCCCGTCGAGCGTGATCCCGGCGTCGCGGAGCCGGCGCAGAGCGTCGGCCAGGGTGGCGCGAGAGGGATAGCGGATGGCGAGGTGATAGAGTCCGGTGGATCCCGGGGGTGGCGGCGTTCCGCCCGCGCTTTCCCAGGTGTTGAGGCCAATGTGATGGTGATACCCGCCGGCGGCGAGAAAGACCGCGCCGGCCCCGTACCGGGCGGTGATGGCGAAGCCGAGCACGCCGTGGTAGAACGCGAGCGCGCGATCCAACTCGGCCACCTTCAGATGGACGTGGCCAATACACGCTTCCGGGTGAATCGGCCGCTGCGTCACGGTGGGGCTGGGCCGAGCCGTTGCTGCCGCTCCTACTCCACCTTTGGCTCGGCGGCGTCGACCTCCGCCACGTCGCCGGCCGCGGGGGCCTCCAGAGCCACCGGGGCCTCCGGGGGGGCCTCCGGGGCCTCTTCGTCGTCCGGCTCCACGACCGGCCGCTGCGGCGGTATGATGGGCTCATCGGGGTATCCCGTGACGCCCACCACGATCCGGTGATGGATCGGATCGACCTCGAGCACCACGCACTCCACCACCTGGCCCTCCTGCACGGCCTCGCCTGGCTGGGTAATGTCCTCCTTGCCGAGTTGGCTCATCGGGACGAACCCTTCGAGGTCGTCACCGAGATCGACCACGACGCCCTTGTCCATGAGCCGGACCACGCGGCCGCGCATCGCCGTGCCGACCGGGTAGTTCTCCCCAATCCGAAGCCAGGGATCCTCCTCGGCCTGCTTGAGACCAAGCGAGATCCGCTTGTTGTCGACGTCGATATTGAGCACCATCACGTCCACGGCGTCGCCCTTCTTCACCACCTCGCTGGGGTGCTGGACCCGCTTGGTCCAGGACATGTCGGAGATGTGAATCAGGCCGTCGATGCCCGGTTCGATCTCGACGAAGGCTCCGAAGCTGGTCAGGTTGCGCACCTTGCCGGCGATCCGGGAGCCGATCGGATAGCGAGTGGGCAGGGTCATCCAGGGATCCTGCTCGGTCTGCTTCATTCCCAGGGAGATCTTCTCGTCCGACTCGTCCACTTTCAGGACGACGGCCTCGATGGTTTCGCCGATGCTCACGATCTTCGAGGGGTGCCGGACGTTGCGGGTCCAGCTCATTTCGGAGATGTGAACCAGTCCTTCGATGCCGGGCTCCAGCTCGACGAAGGCGCCATAGTTGGTGATCGAGACCACCTTGCCCTGCACCCGGGTGCCCACGGGGTACTTCGCGGCCACGTCCTTCCACGGATATGGGCTCAGCTGCTTCATGCCGAGACTGATCCGCTCACGGTCCCAGTCGATATCCAGGATCTTGACCTCGACTTCCTGGCTGATGGCGACCACTTCGGAGGGGTGCGAGACCCGACCGTACGACATGTCGGTGATATGGAGCAGGCCGTCGACGCCGCCCAGGTCGATGAACGCGCCGAAGTCGGTGATGTTCTTGACCACGCCCTTCCGCAGCTGACCCACCTCGAGCTCCTTCATCAGGTGCCCGCGCTTCTCCGCCCGCTCCGTCTCCAGGATGACCCGGCGGCTGACCACGATGTTGCGGCGCCGCTTGTTGAGCTTGATGATCTTGAACAGGAAGCTCTGGCCCAGCAGTTCGTCGATATTCGGGACCCGGCGCAGGGCGATCTGGCTGCCGGGCAGGAACGCGTCAACGCCCATCACCGAGACCACCACCCCGCCCTTGATCTTCTTCATCAGGGTGCCTTCGACCGGCTCGTCCGCTTCGTAGGCGTGGCGGATCTTCTCCCACACCCGCATGAAGTCGGCCTTCTTTTTCGACAGGACCACCGCGCCGTCGGAATCCTCGAGATGCTCAAGGAAGACCTCGACCTCGTCCCCCTCCGAGGGACGGTCCTTGAACTCGTCGAGCGGGACGGAGCCTTCGGATTTGAAGCCGACGTCGAGAATGACGGCGTTCTCGGTGATACGGAGCACCTTGGACTGGACGATCTCGCCTTCCGCGATGGACGCCATGGTGCCCTCGTACATCGAGAGCATCTCCTGGTACTCCTCTTCCGAGTAGGACTCATCATACAGATCGGGGCGCACGCGGATGCCGGGGCCACCGCCCTGCGTGTCGAGCGCGGGTGGGTTCTGGGTGTCGGGCATGAGCACGGGAGTTCCTTCGGATGAACGCCGCGCGGGGTGCGCGGGAAAGGGTGAATGTTCGCCGAGCCGAAGTGCCCGGATAAACAAGACTTGAAAGCTAGGCGCCTGGCCCGACCTGCGGCAAGCCCCGCTTCCGGATCAGGTCCAGGATCACCGCCACCTGCGCCTGGAAGTCGAGGGCGGAGGTATCGAGCACCAGCGCATCCGGGGCCGGCTGCATCGGAGCCGCACGCCGGGTGGCATCCGCGCGATCACGGGCGGCGATGCGCTCCGCCTCGAGCCGCAGGCGGGCGGGGTCGAGCCTTTCGCCGCGCTGGCTCAGGCGGCGGCCCGCGCGGACCTCGGGGGTCGCGACCAGGAAGACCTTCACCACCGCGTCAGGAAACACCGCGGTCCCGATATCCCGGCCATCGACCACGACCGGCCCCGCAGTGGCGGCCAGGCCGCGCAATCGATGGGTGACCCAGTCGCGGACGGCGGGCTGTGCCGCGACGTGCGAGACCGCAGCGGTCACCTCGGGGGAACGTATCCTGTCGTCGAGAGCCTCACCCCCGGCCAGGACGACCGCCTGGCGTCCCCGCAGTGACAGGGCCACGCCACGCCGCTCCGCCTCATGCAGGATCACGGAGGGATCGAGACCGCTGGGGTCGCCCAGTTCCAGTCCGACCCAGGTGAGCGCCCGGTAGAGCGCACCGGAATCCAGGTGAGCCCAGCCGAGCTGTCGGGCGACCTCGGCCGATGTGGAAGACTTTCCCGAGGCGGCGGGCCCGTCGATCGCGACGATGATACTCACGGGCGCGTGTGGACGACGGCCTTGAGCACGCGGGCGAATCCGGGGAAGCTCACCTCGGCGCATTCGGGATCGTCCACTACGACCTGAGACCCGGGCAGGCACCCCAGGACACTGAACGCCATTGCGAGGCGATGATCCCCCCGCGTAACGACACGACCGCGTGGGGGCCGGTCGGTGCCGGTCACGTGGAGCGTGTTTCGGGCGGCCTCCGCTTCCACGCCGAGGCGACGGAGGTTGCTCGCGAGTAGTTCGAGCCGATCGCTCTCCTTGACCCTGAGCTCGCCGACTTCATGGAACGTCGTGGTGCCCTGGGCGCGGGAGGCCAGCACCGCGAGGGCCGGGATCTCGTCGATCAGGCCGGGGACCTCCTCCGGGCTGACCAGCGTAGCGCTGAGCCGTGCAGGCCGCACGATCAAGTCGGCGACGGGCTCTCCATGGCGCTCCCCGACCCGGTCCGACTGGACCAGGGCGCCCATTCGCCGCAGGACCTGCAGGAAGCCGGTGCGAGTGGGATTGACGCCGACTGCCTCCACCCGAAGCTCGCCTTGGCGCGCGAGCACCCCGGCCGACAGCAGAAACGCGGCCGAGGAGAAGTCTCCGGGGAGCGTGAAGTCGAACGGCTCAAGTCGCCCCGTCGGGGCGAAGTCGATCCAGCCGTTTCCCGGCTCGTCGACCCGGAAGCCGAATGAGCGGAGCAGACGCTCCGTATGGTCGCGAGAGCGTCCGGCGGGCTCGCGCACCCGCACCGGGACCCTGGACACGACGGCGGCCAGCAGAATTGCGCTCTTGAGCTGGGCGCTGGAGACAGGCAGCTCCCACTCGATAGGACGAAGGGTTCCTCCGGTCACCGTCAGCGGAAGTCCATCCTCTCCGTGGAACCGAAAACTGGCCCCCATGGCCTCGAGTGGCAGGGTAACTCTGCGCATGGGACGCTGCCGGAGAGAGGCGTCGCCGGTGAGCGTCGCTTGAACCGGGTGACCGGCCAGCAGGCCGAGCCCGAGACGCGCCGTGGTCCCCGAGTTGCCGCAATTCAGGACGCGCGAGGGGGTCCGGAGTTGCGGGCGCGCAACGATGCGGACTCGGCGCCCCACCCGAAGCGGGGAGACCCCGACCCCCAGGGCCCGAAGGACGCGGGCGGTCGAGCGGGCATCTCCCGAGGTCAGGGCCCCCCGGATGGTCGATTCCCCCTCTGTGAGTGCTCCGAGCATGAGAGCCCGGTGGGTGAGGCTCTTGTCCCCGGGCACCCTGATGGAACCGGCAACGTACATCGGGCGCGGACTCCGGCAGCGGAGGAGTGTTCCCTAGGTGGTTGCAGCAACTATACTTGTACAAACCCTTCAAACTCCAGAGCGGGCATGGCCCGGATCCTCGTTGTCGAGGACAGTCCAGACAACATGAAGCTGTTCCGGGCGGTCCTCACCCTTCGGGGTCATGAAGTGACCGGCCTGGGCGACGGCCGGGGTTTGATAGAGAGCCTCGCCGCCTCGCCGCCAGATCTGATCCTGATGGACATCCAGCTTCCCGAATGCGACGGGTTCGTTCTGCTGGAGGAGATCCGGCTCGCGGGGTACTCGGAGCTTCCGGTGGTCGCTCTCACGGCCCATGCGATGGCGGGAGACCGGGAGCGGGCGCTGGACGCGGGGTTCTGCGGCTATATCACTAAACCCATTGACATTGCGGCTTTTCCGGGGCAGGTCGAGTCCCTGATCGGGAGGGCGTCGGGAACGGACCTTGCGTCCGGGGGGGAGCACTCGTGACCGATTCTCGGGGGGAGAGGGGAATGCCGCTCACGGCCCAGGCCCGGGTCAAGGGAAACCGTTCGCCGGGAGACTCGAAGGAGGCTCTGCTCCAGGCCGCCCAGGCCGCCATGGAGGACTCCCGGCGCAAGAGGGGCGAGCGGCCGGCGCACCGGCGCCGAGCCTCGCGGGCCACGATGCTGGTTGCCGCAGGGACGCTCTTCGCACTGTCGGTCTACTTGCTGGCGGCACGGCCGGTCTGGTTTTTTACGCCCCCACCGCCGCCCGAGCCACCGGAAATCCAGGAGGCGTCAATGCGACTCACGCTGGTGCGGGAGGCCGCACGCATCCGGCAATATCGCCTGGCTAACGGGCAGTTGCCCGGGAGCCTCGAGGAGACGGGGTCGCCGATGCAGGGCCTGACCTACGCGCCGTCGGGTGATGGTGCTTTCACGTTGAGCGGGCGCGCACGGGGTCAGATGCTGACCCTGCGGTCGACGGACGCCGTGGACGCGTTTCTGGGGAACAGTTTTCAGATCATCCAGGGCCGGGTGGGCAAGTGAGCCGCCGAGGAGTCCGAACGCTTGGGAGGACAGGAATGCACCGAGGAAGAATCCGTTCCCGGGCCGGCTTCACGCTGATCGAGTTGTTCATCGTCATCATCGTGATCGGAATTCTCGCCTCGATCGCGCTGCTCAAGTTTCTGGACCTGCGCAACACGGCCAGAGCCGCCGAGGTCGCGGGGGATTTCCGCAGCGTGCTGGTGGGGTCCTACAACCACTACGCGGAGTACAACGACTGGCCGGCCGACGCGGGCCAGGGCGTGATCCCGGCGGCGCTGGCGCCCTTCCTTCCCTCCGGCTTCCGCTTCAGCAAACCGTATTACACGCTGGAGTACGACAACCTCGGCCTGGGCGGCGGGGGAGCCTATATGGTCGGGGTGACCGTCAGTTCCGCAGACGCCGATCTGATGAGCAAGCTGATCCGCAATCTCGGCAACAAGGCGCCCTACTTCGTGGCGGGGAACGCCCTCACCTACATCATCGTCGGGAGCGACGGCAAGAGCTAGGACCCGCAAATCATCGGCTGAGCCGTACCAGAAGATCCTCCGCGAGGGTCTTGAACACCGCCGCCAACTCCGTGGCCGAAGGCGCGAAGTAGGACTGCCCCTGGGGCTGATTCAGGTTCACCGACCCGCCCACGTTGGCTAGCTGTTGCAGGTAGGCCATGTCCGGGACCAGCATCGGATCGCTGGCGCCCGGATTCCCCAGGGCAATCGTGAAAATGTAGATCCCCTCATTGCGGATCTGGTTGGCCACGCTCAGCCCGGTCTGCCTGGCCTGGGTTCGGGCGGCATTCTCGTCCCAGCCGAAGCAGGTCGGCTGAAAGACGCAGCCGTCGGGCGTGGCCAACTGGTCCATGGGGAGGGCGTCGGGATTGTCGAAATAGCCGCGGATGTAGTGCTGGATCGATGGATCCACCGCCATGACCCGGTCGCTCCCGTTGAGCTCGCCACGGAACGCTGTGGGGCGTCCGTCGGTGAAGAAGACGACCACCTTGGAGGCGCCGGGCCGCACGGCCGGCAACTGGAACTGCTCGTAGGCCAACCGCAGACCTTCCCCGGTGTTGGTGTCCCCCGCCGAGTTCATGGCGCCGATCGCGGCCTCGACGGGCGCTGAGAACGCCCCGTCGAGCAGGAACTCGTTCTCCGCCCTGACCTGGAACGACACCAGCCCGAGCTGATCGACGTCATCGTCGAAGAACTGGACGAACTGAATCGCGGCGTTCTGGAGCGGAACCCAGGCGTTCTGGGTAGCGAGCGAGCCGGAACGGTCGATCACCAGCACGAGGTCGATCGGCGGAATGGTGGCTTCGGACTCGGTGGCGACAGTGAGCTGCTCGTAGCCCAGGACCCGCATAAAGAAGACCGGCACGGGGACGCTGCCGCTCATGCTGACCGTATTCTCCCCCTCCGCGTTGGCGCCGAAGACGAGGGAAAGGGACACCCCGCCCGCTCCCTGGATTACGCCGTTTGCCGCGGCGACCGCGAAGGCTTCCTGCAGCGCCGCGTCCTCACCGTCGCGGAGCGCCTTGGCCGCGGCCAGGACCGCCGCGTCCAGGGCGCGGGACAGCCGGGAGCGCTCGACGTAGGCGTTTGCGCCATCCAGCGCCAGCCCGACCATACCCAGGAGCGGAATCATGGCCAGGGCGACGAGCACCGCCACCCCACCCTGCTGGTCGAGGCCCAATCCGCGGCCCGCCCGTGTGCGTCTCATCCGAACCTCCCCTGCCATGCCATTGCCCAGGGCCGCTCAGAACACCGCGCGGTCGTAGAGTGTATCGCGCAGGCCCAGGCCGAAAAGGCCTCTGAGCGGCGTGATGGTGCTGAAGCGATAGAAGATCTCGACCACGTAGTGCCGGCGGCCCTCGAGCAGACCGAGCCCGTCGAGGGCGATCGCCGTATCGCCCACGGTCCCCAGCACGCTGGGCCGCGTGAATCCGTCCGAGAAGATCTGCTCCCGAATCACCGGCCGTCCCGCCACGACCTCCAGCTGGGTCGCGATCACCCCGCCCGCGCCGTCCAGCGCGATATCGCCCGCGTTGGCGATGACCACGTTGGCGACCGAGTCCAGGGAGGTACCGCGGGCGGCGAGGTTGGCCCCCTCCCGGCTCAGACTCGACATGGAATGCACGGCGTCGAGGGAGCGGGCGAACTCCACCACGCCGAAGCCGAGCAGCAGCAGGATCGGCAGCAGCAGGACCAGTTCCACCAGGGCTTGGCCTCGCCGGCCCGAGACGGCGTCAGAAGCGCTCATTCTTCATCACGGTGCTGATGCGGATGATCACGCCCCCATCGGGAAAGGCCGCGCTCAGCAGCGGGAGGACGATCCCGTAGCGATACCGCACGTCCACCTGTACGATCCCGCCGGGGGAGCCTCCATCCGGTGGCGTGAGGGTGATATCCGCCGGGTCGATCCCGAGGCCCAGTGTCCGGTTGCTGGCCAGGATGAGCTGCTGGATCGAGGCTTCCCGGCTCATCGGGACCCCGAGCGAGTCGGTGAGCACATTGCCGGTCACCGCAAACCGCGCCGATTCGCGCACGACGTGCCGGAGCGTGAGGCGAGTCCAGTAGTAGCGGCCGAACTCGAAGACTCCGAACATCACCATGAAGAGCACGGTGAGCGACAGGGCCACTTCGACAAGCCCCTGTCCTGACTCCCCTCCTGGCCCTCGGAGACGCTGGCGTCGTTGCATGACTTGGCTCCCGGCGCGGCCACTACCTGGCGCAGTGACTGTTGCCCCGGCGCCATGTTGCCTGAGCGCGGCACCAAGGGGCGGAGAGGGTATCCCGCGATTTTCAAGTGCGCAAGAGGCCAGTTTTCATTCCGGATAACTGTCTGTTTTCCAACCAGTTAGACGCTGAGCCTCCAGCGGGGTCTCAGCTTGAGAAAGCACTTGAAGGGATGGCACGGATGCCACAGCCCGCTTGGTGCGAGCGGGGGCGGGAGATATGGTTGGAGGAATGGGGAGAGTGCTCGGGGAGGGAATCGAACCCTCACGGGGTTGCCCCCAAGGGATTTTAAGTCCCTAGCGTCTACCAGTTTCGCCACCCGAGCCGGACGGAGGATACCACCCGGGCCATCGCGCGCAAAGCAGTCAAGGTGCTGGCGCTCCGGCGCACCCCTGGCGAAGTTGCGTGCCTTCATGGCCCCAACTCCGTCGCCTTGGATCGCCGTCACGGCGCTCGCTCTCTGGGGGGCCCTTCCCTCGCGGGCGGCCGAGGCCCAACTGGCGCCGCTGACGGCGCCTAAGGGGCTGCTCCGGGTCGAGGGCTTTACCGGGTTCGGCACCTGGGACCGGCGATTCTTCAACGGCGAGAACCAGCCCCTGGCCCAGGACTGGATCCGGCCGGCCCTGGGCAGCGACTTCTTCCCCGCGCTCCTCCCGGCAGAGGAGGCTTTGCAACGAGTGAGCGGCATCCCGGACGCCCGGTTCGACCTGGGCCGGTCCAGCGCCCGGCAAACCGTGACCTTCGCCCGTTCGGGCTTCGGCCTTGCCTACGGCCTCACCGATCGGATCACCCTCTTCGGGCGGGTCCCGATCGTCCGGGTCAGGGTGCGGAGTTCGCTGGGGCTCGACTCGGAGAACGCCAACGCGGGGTTCAATCCCGCGGACCCGACTTTCGGCAGCGCGGAGGGGGCGGCCCTGATCGCGAGCTTCTTCGCGGCTTTCGATGCCGCCCTGGCCGACCTTGCGGATCGTATCGCCTCCGGCGCCTATGATGCCGATCCCGGCACCCGAACGCTGGCGGAGCAGACCCTGCTGCTCGGCGAATCCCTGCGCGCCGACCTGTTCGCGCTCACCGCGGACCCCACGACGGCTTCGCCCTTTCTGCCCACCAGCGGAAGCGGCATCGGCGCCGCAATCCTTGCGCGGATCGGCGCGCTCCAGGCCACCTTGAGCGGGCCCTTGGGCGTGGAGAGTTTCAGCCAGACGCCGGCGCTCCCCACCGAGCCGCTGGGCGAGGAGGGACTCCACTCCTTCCTGACCAATCCCGACGGCCCGGTCGCCGGCCTGCTCGAGACACCAGTGCTGAATACGCTGGGTGAAATCGAGTTGGGCGTCGCCGTGACCCTGCTCGACCGGGTGGACGAGGCCGTGCGTGGAAGGGGTCTCCGGGTCGCGGGGCAGGTGCTGGCGCGCCTCCCGACCGGGCAGGAGGATCGCCCGGAGGCGTTCTTCGACGTAGGCGCCGGTGACCGGCAAAACGATGTGGAGATGAGCCTGGTGGCGGATGCCGTCTTCCCCTGGGGCGGGATCCGAGGCGAAGCCGGCTACAATCTCCAGCTGGCGCGGGGGATTATCCGGCGTATCGCCCCGCCCTCGGAGCCGGCGCCCTACGCCTCGCGTGAGGCCGGCGTGAGTCGGGATCCGGGCGACGTCGTCAGCTTCGCCGTGACCCCCTACCTCCGTCTGGCTCCGACCTTCGCGCTGTTCGGGGGTCTCCGCTACAGCGACCGAGGCGCCGACGCAGTGGGGCTCGTGGCTGGCCAGGAACCGATTCCCGGCGCGGCAGCAAGCCTCCTGGCCGAGGAATCCGCCGTTTCCTGGATCGAGTGGAACGCGGGGATCAGCTTCCGCTC